>Ga0308159_1000186_pt1 | contig 199754 bp, 174 predicted proteins | sample PhyCR1_FD_201040 | JGI IMG/M metagenome (GOLD analysis project Ga0308159, IMG submission 201040) | Phyllosphere microbial communities from UC Gill Tract Community Farm, Albany, California, United States - DLSLC.R1 | ecosystem: Host-associated > Plants > Phyllosphere > Unclassified | place...
CGACGACAGTGCCTTCCATTTCGAAGCTGTCTTCTTTCGACATGCAGTAAAGCCCTCGGTGTCCAATGAATGGCCCGGTGCAACTGCGCCAGGCAAAAGCGGCGTGCATTGTGCCCGAAAAGTGGGGTTTAAGCCAAGACCTTCTAGTTGAGGATCACCCATCTCTGGTTAACCAGCAGCTCTATGGGGCGATATTGGGTCTTGTAGTTCATCTTTTTGCAGTTCTTGATCCAGTAGCCGAGGTACACCGCATCCAGCCCCAGGCGCAGGGTTTCGCCGATTTGCCAAAGGATCGCAAAGCGCCCGAGGCTGCGGCGCTCTTCGTCGGGTTCATAGAAGGTGTAGACCGCTGACAGGCCATTGGGCAGCAGGTCGGTGACCGCCACGGCCAGCAGGCGGCCGTCCAGGCGGAACTCGTAGAAGCGCGAGAAGGGCAGGTCTCGAACCAGAAAGGTCGAGAACTGGTCGCGGCTGGGGGGGAACATGTCGCCATCGGCGTGGCGTTGCTCGATGTAGCGCTGGTAGAGGTCGAAATACTCTTCGCTGAAGCAGGGTTTGGCCGCGTGTACGGTCAGGTCGCTGTTGCGTTTGAGAATGCGCTTTTGCTGGCGGCTGGGCAGGAACTGTGTAGCAGGAATGCGCGCCGGCACGCAGGCGTTGCAGTTCTGGCAGTGGGGGCGATACAGATGATCGCCGCTGCGCCGAAAGCCCATTTCCGACAGATCCGCGTAGACATGCACGTCCATGGGCTGGCTGGGATCGAGGAACAGAGTGGTCGCCTGTTCGTCGGGCAGGTAGCTGCAAGAGTGGGGTTGGGTGGCATAGAACTTCAGGCGCGCCAACTCGGTCATGAGTCAACCCTCGGAATAAGCTTTGCAATTAAGTGTAAGCCACCCCCGGCAAACCCGCCTAGGAAACCCATATGGCGCGGCTCGGCAGGTCCAGGTGGTGTTTCAGGTAATTCGCGAACTCTGGCCGGGAAATGGATCGGGCGCCGAGGCTGTGCAGGTGTTCGGTGGGCATCTGGCAGTCGATCAGCACAAATCCCCACGCCTTCAAGCGTTCCACCAGAGTGGCAAAGCCGAATTTCGAGGCATTGTCGGCGCGGCTGAACATCGACTCGCCGAAAAACAGCTGCCCCATGGCCAGTCCATACAAGCCGCCCACCAGCACTCCCTGATCCCAGACTTCCACCGAATGGGCGTAGCCGCGTTGATGCAGTTGCAGGTAGGCGCGTTGCATCGCTTCGCTGATCCAGGTGCCGTCGGCATAGGCGCGAGGCGCTGCACAGGCGCTGATGACTGCGGCAAAGTCCTGATCGAAGGTCACCTGATAGCGTTGTTTGCGCAACAGTTTGCCCAGGCTGCGGGAGACATGCAGTTCGTCCGGGAATAACACCGTGCGCGGATCGGGGGACCACCAGAGAATCGGCTGGCCCTCGGAAAACCAGGGAAAGCAGCCGTGACGATAGGCCTGGATCAGGCGGTCGGCAGACAAGTCTCCGCCCGCGGCCAGCAAGCCATTGGGCTCGCGCATGGCCTTTTCCAGCGGCGGGAAGTCGAGTGTGTTGCGTTGTAACCAGGTCAGCATGGTATCCAGACTTGCGGCAGGGGAGGGCGGTGGCGAGCCATTGCGGGCCCGCCACAAGCGTAGGGCGAGGGCTTAGTTGTCGTCGAGGAATTTTTCCGCATCCAGCGCTGCCATGCAGCCGGCGCCGGCCGAAGTGATGGCCTGGCGATAGACGTGGTCGGCCACGTCGCCGGCGGCAAATACCCCCTGGATGCCGGTGGCCGTGGCATTGCCTTCGCTGCCGCCACGCACCAGCAGGTAGCCGTCGCGCATCTCCAGCTGGCCCTGGAACAGATCGGTATTGGGCTTGTGGCCGATGGCGATAAACACCCCGGCCAGTGCCAGATCCTTGGTTTCTCCGCTGTGGCTGTCCTTGAGGCGGGCGCCGGTCACGCCGCTGGCATCGCCCAGCACTTCCTCCAGGTGCTGGTTCCAGTGCAGGCGGATATTGCCATTGGCGGCCTTGTCGAACAGCTTGTCCTGGAGAATCTTCTCGGCTCGCAGCTTGTCGCGGCGATGCACCAGGTGCACTTCTTTGGCGATGTTCGACAGGTACAGTGCTTCCTCCACGGCGGTGTTGCCGCCGCCCACCACGGCCACCACCTGATTGCGGTAGAAGAAGCCATCGCAGGTGGCGCAGGCGGAAACCCCCTTGCCGGCAAAGGCTTCTTCGGAGGGCAGGCCCAGGTATTGCGCCGAGGCGCCGGTGGCGATGATCAGCGCGTCGCAACTGTAGGTGCCGCTGTCGCCGGTGAGGATAAACGGCCGCTGCTGCAACTGTGCGGTGTGGATGTGGTCATAGACGATCTCGGTGTCGAAGCGTTCGGCGTGTCTCTGCATCCGCTCCATCAGCACCGGGCCGGTCAGGCCTTCGACATCGCCGGGCCAGTTGTCGACTTCGGTGGTGGTGGTCAGTTGGCCGCCGGCTTGCAAACCGGTGATCACCGTCGGTTTGAGGTTGGCCCGAGCGGCATAGACGGCAGCGCTGTAACCGGCAGGGCCAGAGCCCAGAATGATCAGGCGTGAATGCTTCGCATCGTTCATAAAAACACCTCATAAGCCTTTGTCACAAAAGAGAATGCATGCTCCAATTGAACAGTGCGTAACAGGCCGTTGACTATGCTGGTCGGAGGGTTCCGACGTGGCATGGCGTGAACAAACCCGTACAATACGACGCTGTACCGGGTTTATTCAGAATTGCACTGTTTCAGAAGCAAGGGGCAGAGTGTTAAAAGTAGCCCCAGTTACGCCGGTCAACTTTATTTACCTGCTCGGATTGAGCAGTATCTTGTAGTCAATCACCCGTTGGACGCGCCCTTGGCGCAGGAAAAGACGCGTTTTGAAGAAATCCACCGCAGCACCTAAACCTGTTGTTCCGCTCTGGCGTCAACAATTGCACTACCGGCTCAAGGAAGGTGCGTTGATCGCCATTGGCGCCCTGTGCCTGTTCTTGATGATGGCACTTCTGACCTATGGGAGAGATGATCCGGGCTGGAGTCATAACAGCAAGATTGAAGACGTGCAGAACTTCGGTGGCCCGGCCGGTTCCTACAGCGCCGATATCCTGTTTATGGTGTTGGGTTACTTCGCCTATATCTTCCCGCTGCTGTTGGCGATCAAGACCTACCAGATCTTCCGCCAGCGCCATGAGCCCTGGCAGTGGAGCGGCTGGCTGTTTTCCTGGCGGCTGATCGGCCTGGTGTTCCTGGTGCTGTCGGGCGCCGCGCTGGCCCATATCCATTTCCATGCCGCCACGGGCCTGCCGGCCGGTGCCGGTGGCGCCCTGGGCGAGAGCCTGGGCGACCTGGCCAAGAACGCCCTGAACGTGCAGGGCAGCACCCTGATGTTCATTGCCCTGTTCCTGTTCGGCCTGACGGTGTTCACCGACCTGTCGTGGTTCAAGGTGATGGACGTGACCGGCAAGATCACCCTCGACCTGTTCGAACTGTTCCAGGGCGCCGCCAACCGCTGGTGGGATGCGCGCGTGGAGCGCAAGCAACTGGTGGCGCAATTGCGCGAAGTGGATGCCCGGGTCGATGAAGTCGTGACCCCGAACGTGGCCGACAAGCGCGAGCAGGCCAAGGTCAAGGAGCGCCTTATCGAGCGCGAGCAGGCCCTGAGCAAGCACATGTCCGAGCGCGAAAAGCAGGTGCCGCCAGTGATCACGCCGATCGCCACCAAGGCGCCGGAGCCCAGCAAGCGCGTGCAGAAAGAGAAACAGGTGCCGTTGTTCGTCGACAGCGCGGTGGAAGGCACCTTGCCACCGATCTCGATCCTCGACCCGGCAGAAAAGAAACAGCTGAACTATTCCCCCGAATCCCTGGCGGCGGTTGGCCACCTGCTGGAAATCAAGCTCAAGGAGTTCGGTGTCGAAGTCTCGGTGGATTCGATCCACCCGGGGCCGGTGATTACCCGTTACGAAATCCAGCCGGCGGCAGGGGTGAAGGTCAGCCGGATCGCCAACCTGGCCAAGGACCTGGCGCGTTCCCTGGCCGTGACCAGTGTTCGCGTAGTGGAAGTGATTCCCGGCAAGACCACCGTGGGCATCGAGATTCCCAACGAAGACCGGCAGATCGTGCGCTTCTCCGAAGTGCTCTCGACCCCTGAATACGACAACTTCAAATCCCCGGTCACCCTGGCCCTGGGCCACGATATCGGCGGCAAGCCGATCATCACCGACCTTGCAAAAATGCCTCACCTGCTGGTGGCCGGTACCACCGGTTCCGGTAAGTCGGTGGGGGTCAACGCGATGATCCTGTCGATCCTGTTCAAGTCCGGCCCGGAAGACGCCAAGCTGATCATGATCGACCCGAAGATGCTCGAACTGTCGATCTACGAGGGCATTCCGCATCTGCTGTGCCCGGTGGTGACCGACATGAAGGACGCGGCCAACGCCCTGCGCTGGAGCGTGGCGGAGATGGAGCGGCGCTACAAGCTCATGGCCAAGATGGGCGTGCGCAACCTCTCGGGCTTCAACGCCAAGGTCAAGGAAGCGATTGAAGCAGGTACCCCGCTGGCCGACCCGCTGTACAACCGCGAAAGCATCCACGACGAAGCGCCGCTGCTGACCAAGCTGCCGACCATCGTGGTGGTGGTGGACGAATTCGCCGACATGATGATGATCGTCGGCAAGAAGGTTGAGGAACTGATCGCCCGTATCGCCCAGAAGGCCCGTGCCGCCGGTATCCACCTGATTCTCGCCACCCAGCGGCCATCGGTGGACGTGATCACCGGCCTGATCAAGGCCAACATCCCGACCCGCATGGCGTTCCAGGTGTCGAGCAAGATCGACTCGCGGACCATCATCGACCAGGGCGGTGCCGAACAATTGCTGGGCCACGGTGACATGCTCTATATGCCGCCGGGCACCAGCCTGCCGATCCGCGTCCACGGCGCCTTCGTTTCCGATGATGAAGTGCACCGCGTGGTGGAGGCCTGGAAGCTGCGCGGTGCGCCGGAATACAACGACGACATCCTCAACGGTGTCGAAGAGGCGGGCAGTGGTTTCGAAGGCAGCAGCGGCGGGGGTGACGGCGATGATCCTGAAGCCGACGCGCTCTACGACGAAGCCGTGCAGTTCGTCCTGGAAAGCCGCCGGGCCTCGATCTCTGCGGTACAGCGCAAGCTGAAGATTGGCTACAACCGCGCCGCCCGGATGATCGAAGCCATGGAAATGGCCGGGGTGGTGACGGCGATGAACACCAACGGCTCCCGCGAAGTGCTGGCGCCGGGCCCGACGCGCGACTGATCCCTGTTTCGCTTGCAGCGGCGTGAAGTCACGCCGCTCGTATACCCATCCAATTAATGAGGAATTCCATGCGCCTGATTCGCATGTTGCTGCTGCCGGTATTGGCTGTGACCACCTTGTCGGCCCACGCCGACCCCAAAGACGTGGCGCGCCTGACCCAGTTGCTGGAAAAGTCCCAGACCCTGACCGCGCGTTTCTCCCAGCTGACCCTGGATGGCAGCGGCACCCAGTTGCAGGAAACCGCCGGCGAGATGTCCCTGCAGCGCCCGGGCCTGTTCTACTGGCACACCGATGCGCCACAAGAACAGCTGATGGTTTCCGACGGCCAGAAAGTCTCCCTGTGGGACCCGGACCTGGAGCAGGTGACCATCAAGAAGCTTGACCAGCGCCTGACCCAGACCCCGGCCCTGTTGCTCTCCGGTGACGTGTCGAAAATCAGCGAAAGCTTCGACATCACCTCCAAGGAAGCCGGCGGCGTGATGGACTTCACCCTCAAGCCGAAAACCCGCGACACCCTGTTCGACAGCCTGCGCCTGTCGTTTCGCAACGGCATGATCAACGACATGCAGTTGATCGACAGCGTTGGCCAGCGCACCAATATCCTGTTCACCGGGGTCAAGGCCAACGAAGCCATCCCGGCGTCCAAGTTCAAGTTCGACATCCCCAAGGGTGCCGATGTGATCCAAGAGTAAGCAGCCGCAACCGCAAGGTTTCGAAGGTAGTCCATGGACCTGTTTCGTAGTGCCCCGATTGCCCAGCCACTGGCCGCACGCCTGCGTGCGACCAACCTGGACGAGTACGTTGGCCAGCAGCACCTGTTGGCCCGGGGCAAGCCGCTGCGCGAGGCCCTGGAGCAGGGCGCGCTGCATTCGATGATCTTCTGGGGCCCGCCCGGGGTCGGCAAGACCACCCTGGCGCGGCTGTTGGCGGAAGTCTCGGATGCCCACTTCGAAACCGTCTCGGCGGTGCTGGCCGGGGTCAAGGAGATCCGCCAGGCGGTAGAAGTCGCCAAGCAGCAGGCCGGGCAATACGGTCGGCGAACCATTCTGTTTGTCGACGAAGTGCACCGCTTCAACAAATCGCAGCAGGATGCCTTCCTGCCCTACGTGGAAGACGGCACGCTGATCTTTATCGGCGCCACCACGGAAAACCCGTCCTTCGAACTCAACAACGCCTTGCTCTCCCGAGCGCGGGTCTATGTGCTCAAGAGCCTGGATGAAGCGGCCCTGGGCACCCTGGTACAGCGCGCCCTGACCGAGGAGCGGGGGCTGGGCAAGCGCCAGCTGAGCCTCAGCGATGACGGCTTCCAGATGCTGCTGTCGGCCGCCGATGGCGATGGCCGGCGCATGCTCAACCTGCTGGAAAACGCCTCGGACCTGGCGGAAGACGGTGGCGAGATCAGTGTCGATCTGTTGCAAAGCCTGCTGGGTGATACCCGCCGGCGTTTCGACAAGGGCGGCGAGGCGTTCTACGACCAGATTTCCGCGTTGCACAAATCGGTGCGCGGCTCCAATCCCGACGGCGCCCTGTACTGGTTCGCGCGCATGCTCGACGGCGGCTGCGACCCGTTGTACCTGGCCCGGCGCGTGGTGCGCATGGCCAGCGAAGACATTGGCAACGCCGACCCGCGGGCCCTGAGCCTGTGCCTGGCGGCCTGGGATGTGCAGGAGCGCCTGGGCAGCCCCGAAGGCGAGCTGGCAGTGGCCCAGGCCATCACCTACCTGGCCTGTGCGCCGAAGAGCAACGCCGTGTACATGGGTTTCAAGGCCGCCATGCGCGCTGCTGCCGAGCACGGCTCGCTGGAAGTGCCGATCCACCTGCGCAATGCCCCGACCAAGCTGATGAAGCAACTGGGCTACGGCGACGAATACCGCTACGCCCATGACGAGCCGGATGCCTACGCCGCCGGTGAAGACTATTTCCCCGAAGAACTCGAACCCTTGCCGCTCTATCAACCGGTGCCCCGCGGCCTGGAACTGAAGATCGGCGAGAAGCTCAAGCACCTGGCCGCGCTGGACCGGGCCAGCCCCTTGCAGCGGAGAAAACCTTGATCCCCCTGATCCTCGCAGTCTCCGCCGGCGGTGTGGCTGGCACCCTGTTGCGCTTTGCCACCGGCAACTGGATCAACGCCAATTGGCCGCGGCACTTCTATACCGCGACGCTGGCCGTTAATATCGTGGGCTGCCTGCTGATCGGCGTGTTGTACGGGCTATTCCTGGTCCGTCCGGAAGTGCCGATCGAAGTGCGTGCCGGATTGATAGTGGGCTTCCTCGGTGGCCTGACGACTTTTTCATCCTTTTCACTGGATACCGTGCGTCTGCTGGAAAGCGGACAAGTGGCGCTGGCCCTGGGCTATGCGGCGCTGAGTGTATTCGGCGGGCTGCTTGCTACCTGGGCCGGCCTGTCCTTGACCAAACTTTGATAAACGAGAGAACGACATGCTCGATTCCAAACTGTTACGTAGCAACCTCCAGGACGTAGCGGATCGTCTGGCATCCCGCGGCTTTGCCCTGGATGTGGCACGCATCGAAGCGCTGGAAGAACAGCGCAAGACCGTGCAGACCCGCACCGAGCAACTGCAGGCTGAACGTAACGCGCGCTCCAAGTCCATCGGCCAGGCCAAGCAACGCGGCGAAGACATCGCCCCGCTGATGGCCGACGTTGAGCGCATGGGGAACGAGCTGAGCTCCGGCAAGGCGGAGCTGGAAAACATCCAGAGCGAACTGGATTCGATCCTGTTCGGCATTCCCAACCTGCCCCACGAGTCGGTGCCGGTGGGCGAAGACGAAGACGGCAACGTCGAAGTGCGCCGCTGGGGCACCCCGACCGCCTTCGATTTCCCGATCAAGGACCACGTGGCCCTGGGCGAAACCCACGGCTGGCTGGACTTTGAAACCGCCGCCAAGTTGTCCGGCGCGCGCTTTGCCCTGTTGCGCGGCCCGATCGCCCGTCTGCACCGCGCCCTGGCGCAGTTCATGATCAACCTGCACACCGGCGAGCACGGCTACGAAGAGGCCTATACCCCGTACCTGGTGCAGGCGCCGGCCCTGGTGGGTACCAGCCAGCTGCCGAAGTTCGAGGAAGACCTGTTCAAGATCACTCGCGAAGGCGAAGCCGATCTGTACCTGATCCCGACCGCCGAAGTGTCCCTGACCAACATCGTGGCGGGTGAGATCCTCGATCCGAAGCAACTGCCGCTGAAGTTCGTCGCCCACACGCCATGCTTCCGCAGTGAAGCCGGTGCCTCGGGTCGCGATACCCGCGGCATGATCCGCCAGCACCAGTTCGACAAGGTCGAGATGGTCCAGGTGGTCGAGCCGTCGACCTCCATGGAAGCCCTGGAAGGCCTGACCGCCAACGCCGAGAAAGTCCTGCAACTGCTGCAACTGCCGTACCGCGTACTGGCCCTGTGCACCGGCGACATGGGCTTCAGTGCGGTCAAGACCTACGACCTGGAAGTCTGGGTACCGAGCCAGGACAAGTACCGCGAGATCTCCTCGTGCTCCAACTGTGGCGATTTCCAGGCCCGCCGCATGCAGGCGCGCTTTCGCAACCCGGAAACCGGCAAGCCTGAGCTGGTGCACACCCTCAACGGTTCCGGCCTGGCCGTGGGCCGCACCCTAGTGGCGGTGCTGGAGAACTACCAGCAGGCCGACGGTTCGATCCGTGTGCCGGATGTGCTGAAGCCGTACATGGGTGGCCTTGAGGTCATCGGCTAAATGGAATATCTGCCGCTGTTTCACAACCTTCGCGGCAGTCGTGTGTTGGTGGTCGGCGGAGGGGAGATTGCCTTGCGCAAATCCCGTCTGCTGGCCGATGCCGGTGCGCAGCTGCGAGTGGTCGCACCTGAAATAGAAGCGCAATTGCAGGAACTGATCGTCGCCAGCGGCGGTGAGTCCCTGTTGCGCGGGTATGTCGAGGCGGACCTCGACGGCTGCACCCTGATCATCGCCGCCACCGACGACGAATCCCTGAATGCCCAGGTCTCCGCCGATGCCCATCGGCGTTGCGTGCCGGTCAATGTGGTGGACGCGCCGGCCCTGTGCAGCGTGATCTTCCCGGCTATCGTCGACCGTTCGCCGTTGGTCATCGCAGTCTCCAGTGGCGGCGATGCGCCGGTGCTGGCGCGGCTGATCCGGGCCAAGCTGGAAACCTGGATTCCTTCCACCTACGGCCAACTGGCCGGGTTGGCGGCGCGTTTCCGCGCCCAGGTCAAAAGCCTGTTTCCGGATGTGCAGCAACGCCGGGCGTTCTGGGAGGACGTGTTCCAAGGGCCCATTGCCGATCGCCAACTGGCGGGGCAGGGCGCGGAAGCCGAACGTCTGTTGCAGGCCAAGATCGCCGGCAAGGCGCCCCATGCGCCGGGCGAGGTGTATCTGGTGGGGGCAGGCCCGGGTGATCCGGACCTGCTGACCTTCCGTGCCCTGCGCCTGATGCAGCAGGCCGATGTGGTGCTCTACGACCGCCTGGTGGCGCCGGCGATTCTCGAACTGTGCCGTCGCGACGCCGAACGCATCTATGTCGGCAAGCGTCGCGCCGATCACGCCGTGCCCCAGGAACAGATCAACCAGCAATTGGTGACCCTGGCCCAGCAAGGCAAGCGTGTAGTGCGTCTCAAGGGTGGCGATCCGTTCATCTTCGGCCGTGGTGGCGAAGAGATTGAAGAGCTGGCGGCCCACGGCATTCCGTTCCAGGTGGTGCCGGGGATTACCGCGGCCAGTGGTTGCTCGGCCTATGCCGGGATTCCCCTGACTCACCGCGACTACGCGCAGTCGGTGCGCTTCGTCACCGGTCACCTCAAGGACGGCACCAGCAACCTGCCCTGGAGCGACCTGGTGGCGCCGGCCCAGACCCTGGTGTTCTACATGGGCCTGGTGGGCTTGCCGACTATCTGCGAGCAACTGATCAAGCACGGTCGCGGCGCCGACACCCCGGCGGCGCTGGTTCAGCAGGGCACCACCAGCAACCAGCGTGTCTTCACCGGCACCCTGGGCAACCTGCCGGCCCTGGTGGCGGAACACGAAGTGCATGCCCCGACCTTGGTGATCGTTGGCGAAGTGGTCCAGCTACGCGAGAAGCTGGCCTGGTTCGAAGGCGCTCAGTCCGAGGTCTGAAAAGCTTCGCCGGCAAGCCGGCTCCTACACATCCCGCTGTTGTAGGAGCCGGCTTGCCGGCGAAAGCGTCCTCAACCCCTGCACCAAACCCCTTGCCCACTCAACCGCTGCCGATCATGGCCGCGGCTGAAGTCCTGTAACGGCCCCTTGGGCACAATGCCTGTCGGATTGATGGTGGTGTGGCTGGCGTAGTAGTGCCCCTTGATATGGGTAAAGTCCACGGTCTGGGCAATCCCCGGCCACTGGTACAGCTCCCGCAGCCAGTTCGACAGGTTCGGGTAATCGGCAATCCGTCGCAGGTTGCACTTGAAGTGGCTGTAGTACACCGCATCGAAGCGGATCAGCGTGGTGAACAGCCGCACATCGGCTTCGGTCAGGTACTCGCCGGCCAGGTAGCGCTGCGTGCCGAGCAGGGCCTCCAGCGCATCCAGTTCGGCGAAGACATCATCGAACGCCGTCTCATAAGCCTTTTGCGAGGTGGCGAACCCGGCGCGGTACAAGCCGTTGTTCAGTGCCGGATAGATGCGCCCGTTGAGCTCATCGACCCTGCTGCGCAAGGGTTGCGGATAGAAGTCCAGGGTATTGCCGGTCAAGCCGTCGAAGGCGCTGTTGAACATGCGGATGATTTCCGCCGATTCGTTGCTGACGATGCATTGGCGCTGTTTGTCCCACAGCACCGGTACGGTAACGCGGCCGGTGTAGTCCGCGGTGTCGGCGGTGTAGCGCTGGTGCATGAAGTCGAAGTGGTCCAGGGGGTCGCCGCTGGAGCCGTAGGCGGTGTCGAAGGTCCAGCCGTTCTCGCGCATCAGCCAGCTGACCACCGAGACGTCGATCAGCTTTTCCAGACCCTTGAGCTTGCGCAGGATCAGCGTGCGGTGGGCCCAGGGGCAGGCCAGGGAGACATAGAGGTGGTAGCGCCCGGCCTCGGCGGCGAAGCCGCCTTCACCGCTGGGGCCGGGGCGGCCATCGGCAGTGACCCAGTTGCGACGTTGCGCCTGTTCTCGTTGGAAGGCGCCGTCCTTGCCGCTTTCGTACCACTGGTCATGCCAGCGCCCTTCGATCAGCAGACCCATGAAATGCTCCTCGGCTGTTTTGCGTTGGAGTGCAGTCTATGCCCCTGGGTTCGAACAAAAAGCGCAAAGCATGGGCGGTTTTGATCGATTAAATCGATCTGTCCCGGGCATCCCAGTACTGCTGGGCCAGGGCGAAGGCTTGCTCCCGGGGCGTGCCCAGGCCGCGCAAGGCCAGGGCCATGGTGGCCAGCAGGGCCAGTTGCGGGTAGCTGTCTTCTACATCACCGCGCCACAGCGCCTTGAGGTGCTCGGGTTCCAGGCTCGCAGGTTTCACATGGCGTTGCGCCGACAGTGCCGGCCATTCCTCGTCCCAACTGACGCCACCGGTGCTGCCGTACAGATGGCTGGCGGTGTCCGGGTTGATCTCGATCTCGCCGCCATCGCCCTTGATCACGATGACGTTGTCCCCCAGCAGGCCGCTGGCATCGCGGTGCACTGCCTGGTAGCCGGGGTGGAAGATGCTCTGCAGGCCGCAACGGGCGCCCAGGGGGTTGAGGATTCGCGCCAGGGAGTGGATCGGTGAGCGCAGGCCGAGGATGTTGCGCAGGTCGATCATCCGTTGTAGCTGTGGCGCCCAGTCGCCTAGCGGCATGAAGGCCAGGTTGCCCTGGTCCAGTGCCTGGCTGACCGATGGCCAGTCACGGCACAGGGGAATCCCCAGGGGCTCCAGCAACTGCTCGGTGTACAGGCGCCCGGCGGTATGGGCGCCGCCACCGTGGAGCAGGATGCGCACGCCGTTCTGCGCCAGGCACTTGGCCGCCAGCAGGTACCAGGGCAGGTGGCGCTTCTTGCCGGCGTAGGTCGGCCAGTCGAGGTCCAGGGCAATCGCCGGGGTGTTGAGGCGTTCGCGCAAGGCTTCGGTGAAGCCCGCCAGCTCTTGCGGGCTTTCTTCCTTGTGCCGCAGCAGCATGAGGAAGGCGCCCAGTTGGGTGTCCTCGACCTTGCCGTCCAGCAGCATGCCCATGGCTTCCCGGGCTTCCTCGCGAGTCAGGTTGCGCGCGCCGCGCTTGCCCTTGCCAAGGATGCGCACGAACTGGGCAAAAGGGTGTTCTTCCGGGGTCTGGGTGAGCAGGGGAGCGAAATCGTTCATAGGCAATTGGTCGGCTTCGGCAGGCCCGCCAGCTTGGCGGCAAGTTTGGCGGGAGTGCCTTTGAACAGACGGTTCAGGTGCAGGCTGTTGCCCTTGTCCGGGCCCAGCTTGAGGGCGGTGTACTTGATCAGCGGGCGGGTGGCCGGGGACAGCTGGAACTCTCTATAGAAGCCTTGCAGCAGCTCGAGGATTTCCCAGTGTTCCGGGCTCAGTTCAAGTGCTTCATTGGCGGCCAGGGCTTGGGCCACGTCGGCGGACCAGTCGTCGAGGTTGACCAGGTAACCGTCCTTGTCCAGTTCGATGGCGCGAGCGCCCACAGTCAGGGTACTCATAGCCAGGTGTTGACCTTGTCATGCTCAATCGAGAGCTCGACGAAGCCCGGGTAATCCACTGCGCGGGCCCAGGCCGGCAGCTCCAGGCCCCGGGCTTGCAAGTCCTCTTCCAGCACATACAGATTCAGGCCGCTACGGGCGCCCAGTTCGCCGTAAAGAGTGGTGCCCGGCTGCAAGGCATAGGCGGCGTCGCCACACAGCAGCAGGCCATCGGCGCTGCCCAGCAGACGCAGGCAACTGCTCAGGCGGGTGTCGGTGAAGGGCGAGTGGGACAACACATGCAAGGTCGACATCAGAGGGTAATCACCTGGTCAAAACGGTCGATGATCCCGGCCAGTTCCGGGGCGTCCAGCAGCTGTACCGCGTCAAGGCTCAAGGCCGCCGGGTCCAGACCACGAGCAGCGATGCTGGCGCTGCAGGCAAACAGCTCGTCGACGCCGAACAGCGACAGCGCCTGCAGGTTGGCGCTCAAGTCCTTCTGCCGCAGCAATGAAGCCTGTTGCCCCGGCGCCAGTTGCAGCACGCCATCGTCGAGAAACAGCAAGCCGATCGGCAGGTCGAACGCGCCGCCGGCCAGGACAATATCCAGGGCCTCGCGGGCCCCAGGGCCGGACCAGGGCGCCTGACGGCTGATCAACAACAGGGATTTGGCCATGTCACGCCCCTCCAAAACAGATCAGGCGGTCGGCGGCCTGTACCGCGTCATGCAATTGCCCGAGCCCCGACAGCTCCCAGGGGGCTTCGACGCTCACCGACGTGCGCTGGTAGCGCTGGGCTTCGTCTGCATTCAACACACCTCGGCGCAGGGCTGCGGCGATGCACACCACGCCGTCCAGTTGATGCTGGCCGACAAACTCGCGCCATTCCCGAGGCAGGTCCTGTTCGTCCTGGGGCGTGACGATGCTGTTGGCGGCGTTGTACACGCCGTCCTGGTAGAAAAACAGCCTGACAATTTCATGCCCGCCCGCCAGCGCCGCCTGGGCGAACAGCAGGGCGCGGCGCGAGGAAGGCGCGTGGGCGGCAGAGAACAGGGCGATGGCGAACTTCATGACGGACTCGATGGATAAAACTGCGGCCATGATAAAGCTTTCTCCGAACATCGGCTAAACCCGTTTCGCCCCTGGGGCTCTGGTTCCAGGCATGCAGGACATATCGGGTAAAGCATTGCCCGGCCCCAAACCGCGAAGCGAGGGATAGACTCGCGCCTTCATTCAACCGGGGACAAGGAGCAAGGGATGATGGATTTGAATTCGGCGGTGGTAGTGGTCACGGGGGCCGGAAGAGGCTTGGGGGCCGCGCTGGCCATCAGCCTGGCGGACCAGGGCTGCAAGCTGATTCTCTGTGGGCGCAACCCCGAGGCCCTGGCGCAGGTCAGCGCGGCCATCGAGGCGCGTACCGGCAGCCCCGCCGATCAGGTGGTGGTGGACCTGGCCAGCAGCGACAGCGTCAAGGCGGCCCTGGCGGAGATTCACGTCCGTCACCCGCAAGTGGACATCCTGATCAACAACGGCGCCATGTGGCTGGAGGCCAGCGAGCAGCCCCACAGCGCTGCCGAGGTCACGGGCGTGATCGATGCGGCCCTGACGGGCACCTTCCTGCTGACCCAGGGCCTGCTGCCGGCGCTCAAGGCCTCCAAGCGTCCGGACATCGTCACCATCGGTTCCATCAGCGGCTTGCCCAATGCACCACTGCACAGCGTGTCGCTGCCGTTCTACGCGGCCAAGCACGGGCAACTGGCCCTGGCCGATGGCCTGCGGCAAATGCTCAAGGGCACGCCGGTGCGTTCGCTGTGCGTGCATCCACCGTACCTGGAAGATGTCTCGCCGCTGGACGAGGCCTGGCAGCAAGTTCCGGCGCGGCAGAAGGGTGAGCAGGGCACCAACCGCGACGTGGTGGAAGCGGTGGTCTTTGCCCTGACCCGGCCGCGGCATATCAGCCTGTCGTCGATCGTGATCGATACCGACAGCGGCGGCCTGTTCAGCTGATAACCGTGCTCAATGTCAGCGGTTCTTGTAGCCCAGTTGCCAGCGGCGGGGGATCTTCAATGACGCCACACCCAGCAGCACGGCAAACAACCCGCTGACATACAGTGCCTTGAGCCCCAGGTGCTGTTCCAGCAAGGCGCCCAGCACCGCCCCGGCGAACATCCCGCTCCAGGGCACCAGTTGCACCCGCCAGCCGTTGCGCCGGTCGCCGAGCATCCAGCGCCCCAGGCCGCGGCCAAAGCGTGAGAGGGCGCCGGTGACGTAGGTCAGGCCGATGGGCAGGCCGTTCACTTCCTCCACCGCGGCGTTGAGCATGCCCATGGCAATGATGGCCGCCAGCAGGGCCGGCAGTTGCTGCTCGAAAGGCCAGGCGGCAGAGGCGCAGAGCAACGCGCCGATGCTCAGCAGCAAGGGCAGGGCACGGTGCCCGGCAAGGCGGCTGACCACCACGCCCAGGGCGTTACCGACGATAAAGGTCGCTACCAGGAGCAGCAGGCGCAGCACCAGGCCCGGTTCGCCATCGCTGATGGCCACGGCCATGCGCGTGGTGTTGCCGCTCATGAAGGAAACGAAATCCCCGGTGGCCATGAAGCCGATGGCGTCGGTCATCCCCGCCAGCACCGAAAGGCAGGCCACCAGCCCGAGGCCGACCCGCCCGCGCCATTTCTGCGTGTGCTGCAGGGCTGCGCTGGCCGATTGCGTGGAAGTCGAAGGCAACATCGTCGGTTCTCCTGAACAGGGACTGCGAGGGGCGCGTGCGGGTCAAGGCCGAGGGTCAAGGTGGTGCAGGGTGCAGTACTCGTCCCACGGCATGCCGGCCATCTCCGCCACTTCCCGGTGCACCTCAAGGCGCTGGACGTGGAATTCCTCGGGGCTGGCAGCGGTCAGTTGCAGGCTCAGTTCCCAGGCGAACAGCCCCAGGCGTTCGGCTTCGGCCTCGAAGGCTTCATGCAGGCGTTCGGCGCGGTACTGCGCCGGGGTTTCGCCCCGGGCCCGGGCTTCCAGGGGGTTTAGGTTGTCCAGCTGTTCGCGCAGCTCGGGGCGCTGTTCGAGAAACGTGACCAAGGCCTGTTCATGCGGGTGTTGATCGATTGCCATGAAGACTCCCGGAAAAAGCGCCACGCCAGGGCGCAAGACTGAATGGGTTACGGCCGGATGCTCAAGGCAGGTTCGGCTGAGCGGCCATCAAGCCACGCAGCCGCGCCAGATCCTTGCGCGGGATGACATAGGTGCGCGCCAGCCGGTCGCCGATGCGCTGGCCGCGGCTTGATTCGCAGCAGATCAGCAGGGTCACCGGGCTGATGGCCGCTTCGAAGGGGCGGGTCGCCGAGCGGATCAATACCTGCAACAGCGAGGGGGGCTGGCCGATGCCATTGATCACTTGCAGGCCGCAAAGGGCCTTGCCGGCGGTGTAGCCACGCCACAGGTATTCGTTGAGGGGAAAATACAGGCACCAGGTGGCCAGCAGGCACCAGGTGGAGAATTGCTCCATATCCGGGTATTGGAGGCGTTCGGCCAGTCGGCACAGGACAAACCACAGCAGCAGTACCAGCAGGCAGTCGACCAGATAAGCCAGAATGCGCCGGACGATCAGGCCGGCTCTCGATACTTCCATGCACTGCCCCAAAGACTACGCCCTGTATTGAGCGCCCTATTGTAAGGCCTAAAGCCCCTGCGGGGGCGAGGCTTCACAGGGATGTGAAAAAAACGTGAAAAATAATTAGAACCTTTTGCTTTCGACTTCCCTCGAAAAGGCTCCTGCAGCATTTGCCTTATTCAAACAGGGAGATCTACACACGATGTCAAAGGTATTCGCAACCCTTCTGGCCAGCACCTCTGCAGCCACCTTGCTGGCCCTTTCCAGCAGCGCCATGGCCGCCCCGGCCACCGGGCCGATTTCCACCCTGGGTATCCTCGGTAGCTACAACGACTTCAAGCTCGAAGGCGGTAGTGAAAGCGACAAGGAGCACCTGGGTGAAGGGGGTGTGTTCTACAACTTCGGCAACAAGATGACCGCCGAATCGGGCCTGATCTACCAGGCCGGGGTCGAGGCCAAGTTCGGCAAGAAGCACGACAACAAGCTCAAGGAAGGCCAGGCCGACCTCGACCTGGGCTGGCGCGCGGCCCTGGACGCACGCAACTTTGTCGATGTGCTGGTGGGGGGGGGCTACACCTGGACCCGCTACGAGCCGGACACCGGCGACTACGACATGAAGCTCACCAACAAGTCGCCCTTCGCCAAGGCCGCCCTGGGCTACAACCACCAGTTCGACGACCTGACCATGCGCGTCGAGCTGGGTGCGCGCCACACCATCAACGGCAAGGCGCGGCTCAAGGTGGATGACGTCGGCAGCGACACCGTGGACCTCAAGGACCGCACCAACCCTTACGCCGAGGTGAATTTCTTGATGAACCAGAACGGCTCGCTGCCGGTCATGGCCGGGGTCTATTACACCCGCACCGAGTACAAGCTGGACGAAGATACGCCTGTGGCTGACAACACCAAGCTCAAGCGTAACGAGTATGGCTTCAAGGTAGGCCTGACCTTCTAAGGGCAGCCGCCCGTTCCAAGCTGCAAGAGAGCCGCCGGTGCCCGTCTTTCGATGGGGCCGGCGGTTGTGCTTTCAGCTGACGATGGGGTGTTCGCGGCCGATCTCGCTGCGCAACTGGGCGATCAGGTGCAGGCAGTGGGTGAGGCCCGGCGAGGGCTCGCCGATGCGGCGGCTGAGGATGATCGGCGAGGTGGCCTCGGCCTCCAGTAGCGGGCAGAAGCCGATGTCGTCACGGTGCAGCACCTGCACCGAGGCCGGTACCAGGGTAATGCCGATGCCGGCGCCCACCAGGCCGATGGCGGTCTGCAATTCGTTGGTCCACTGGGCGATCTTCAGGTTCAGGCCCCGGGCACTGAACAGCGCGATCACATGGTCGGCGTAGCTCGGGCGCGGGTTGGCCGGGTACAGCACGAAAGGCTCGTCCGCCAGTTGCGCCAGGCTCACCGGTTGCCCCAGCAGCGGGTGGCCGGCGGGCAGGGCGACCACCAGGCGGTCTTCGGTCAGCACCTTCTGCACGATGGCCGGGTCGTCGATATGGATACGCCCGAAGCCGATGTCGATGCGCCCGGCCTTCAAGGCTTCCACCTGCTGCAGGGTAGTCATCTCCGACAGGCCCAGTTCCAGTTCCAGGGTGCCGTTGCTGCGCAGGCGGCGGATCAGTTGCGGCAGCACGCCGTACAGGGTCGAGGGGGCAAAGCCGATGCCCAGCCAGGTCTTGTGCCCCAGGCCGATGCGCCGAGTGTTGTCGCAGACCTTGCCCAATTGCTCCAGTACCCGGTTGGAATGCTCGTAGAAAAACCGCCCGGCGGCGGTCAGGCGCAGCGGTCGGCCACGCTCCAGCAGCAGCACCCCCAACTCGTCTTCCAGTTGCTGGATCTGCCGGCTCAACGGCGGCTGGGCGATGTGCAGGCGCTCGGCGGCGCGGGTGAAATTGAGGGTTTCCCCCAGCACCTGGAAATAGCGCAGATGACGCAGTTCCATGACAGCTCCCCAGTGGTGAAGTGCATACCTTAAAGGTATCAAGCCAGACCAATTCTATATTGGAACCCCGGAAAAAGCCGGGACAGAATCGCTGGCAGAACTTCAAGAACCTCACGGGTATGGAAATGCACGCTTCTGCCATTGAATCGATCGAGACGATCATCGTCGATCTGCCGACCATCCGCCCCCACAAGCTGGCCATGCACACCATGCAGAACCAGACCCTGGTGCTGATCCGCCTGCGCTGCGCCGACGGCATCGAAGGCCTGGGGGAATCCACCACCATCGGTGGCCTGGCCTATGGCAATGAAAGCCCGGACAGCATCAAGACCAATATCGACCGTTTCGTCGCGCCGCTGCTGATCGGCCAGGACGCCAGCAACATCAACGCCGCCATGCTGCGCCTGGAGCAGAGCATCCGCGGCAACACCTTCGCCAAATCCGGTATCGAAAGCGCCTTGCTCGACGCCCAGGGCAAGCGCCTCGGGCTGCCGGTCAGCGAACTGCTGGGCGGCCGGGTGCGCGATGCGCTGCCGGTGGCCTGGACCCTGGCCAGCGGCGACACCGCCAAGGACATCGCCGAAGCGCAGAAGATGCTCGACCTGCGCCGCCACCGCATCTTCAAGCTGAAGATCGGCGCCGGTGAAGTGGACCGCGACCTGGCCCACGTGATCGCCATCAAGAAGGCCCTGGGCGACAGCGCCAGCGTGCGGGTCGACGTCAACCAGGCCTGGGACGAAGCCGTGGCCCTGCGCGCCTGCCGCATCCTCGGCGGCAATGGCATCGACCTGATCGAACAACCGATTTCGCGCAACAACCGCGCCGGCATGGTGCGCCTGAATGCCAGCAGCCCGGCGCCGATCATGGCCGACGAATCCATCGAGTGCGTGGAAGACGCCTTCAACCTGGCCCGGGAAGGGGCGGCTTCGGTGTTCGCCCTGAAGATCGCCAAGAACGGCGGTCCTCGCGCCACCCTGCGCACCGCGGCGATTGCCGAGGCGGCGGGCATCGGCCTGTACGGCGGCACCATGCTCGAGGGCGGCATCGGCACCCTGGCCTCGGCCCACGCCTTCCTGACCCTGAACAAACTGAGCTGGGACACCGAACTGTTCGGCCCGCTGCTGCTGACCGAGGACATCCTCGCCGAGCCGCCGGTGTACCGGGATTTCCACCTGCATGTCTCAAAGGCCCCGGGCCTTGGCCTGAGCCTGGACGAAGAGCGCCTGGCGTTCTTCCGTCGCGACAAAACCACCCCCGTGCTGCATCACACCTGAGGAGGGCTGCATGCTATTCCACGTGAAAATGACCGTGAACCTGCCGGTCGACATGAACCCCGAGCGCGCCGCGCAGCTGAAAGCCGACGAAAAGGCCCTGGCCCAACGCCTGCAGGCCGAAGGCAAGTGGCGCCACCTGTGGCGCATCGCCGGGCTGTACGCCAACTACAGCGTGTTCGACGTCGACAGCGTGCAGGAATTGCACGACACCCTGATGCAATTGCCGCTGTACCCCTACATGGCCATCGAAGTTGACGCCATGTGCAGGCATCCTTCGTCCATTCATGAGGATGACCGCTGAGCCCGTGCCAGCCCGTTCACCACTCTAATAAGTACAAGATGAGGATTAATCATGAACGTCAGAATTTCCCACACTGCCAGCGCCCAACAGTTTCTTGAAGAAGCCAGCGGCCAGTTCACCGAGGGCGGCAACCCCCGGGCCAAGGCCATCATCTACCGCATCCTGCGGGATTCGGTGAACATCATCGAAGACCTGGAGATCACCCCGGAAGAGTTCTGGAAGGCCGTCAACTACCTCAACGTTCTCGGCGCCCGTCAGGAAGCCGGTCTGCTGGCCGCGGGCCTGGGCCTGGAGCATTACCTGGACCTGCTGATGGACGCCGCCGACGAACAGGTGGGCAAGACCGGCGGCACCCCGCGCACCATCGAAGGCCCGCTGTACGTGGCCGGTGCACCGCTGAGCCAGGGCGAAGCGCGCCTGGACGACGGCGTCGACCCGGGGGTGGTGCTGTTCATGCAGGGGCAGGTCCGCAACACCGCCGGCGAGCCACTGGCCGGGGCCATCGTCGATGTCTGGCACGCCAACACCGGCGGAACCTATTCCTACTTCGACGGCAGCCAGTCGGAGTTCAACCTGCGCCGGCGCATCGTCACCGACGCCCAGGGCCGCTACCGCTTTCGCAGCATCGTGCCGTCCGGCTACGGTTGCCCGCCGGATGGCCCGACCCAGCAACTGCTGGACCAACTGGGCCGCCATGGCCAGCGCCCGGCGCACATCCACTTCTTCATCTCCGCCGATGACCATCGCCACCTGACCACCCAGATCAACCTGGATGGTGATCAGTACCTGCACGACGATTTTGCCTACGCCACTCGCGACGAGCTGATCGCCCAGATCACCTTCAGCGAAGACCAGGCTCGGGCCAAGGCCCTGGGGGTCAGCGGGCGCTTTGCCGAGATCGAGTTCGACTTCACCCTGCAGTCTTCGGCCCAGCCGCAAGAGCAGCAGCGCCACGAGCGGGTCCGCGCCCTGGAGGATTGAAGCGCCGACCGTGCCTGGCCCGGCCACGGAGCACCGACCCAGGTGCCCGTGGCTTTTGCCGTTATGCCTGGCCTGACGAGACTGCGCTGCGTGCCTGAAGCGCAGACCCAATAAGAACCATCAGAGTGACCCGATCATGCAGATGCATCTGTTGAGTGAGCGCAGCAGCGTGTTTGTTCAAGCCGATCCCTATGCCGTATCCGGTTACGTCAACCAGCACGTGGGCAGCCACTGCATCCGCCTGCCCCGGGCCGGCCATCCCCAGGCCAGCCTGCAGCACCGGGCTCTGGCCAGCCTGGATTTGTGCAGCATCAGCTACGGCGCCAGCGTGCGCGTTACCTCGCCGGCCCTGGAAAGCATCTACCACTTGCAAATGCTGCTGCGGGGCCACTGCCGGTGGCGTGGCCCGGGCCAGGAGCACTACTTCGCCCCGGGGGAACTGCTGCTGATCAACCCCGACGACCCGGTGGACCTGACCTATTCCGACGACTGCGAAAAATTCATCATCAAGATTCCCACCCGCCTGGTGGAAAACGCCTGCCAGGAACAGCGCTGGCAGTACCCGGGGCAGGGCGTGCGCTTTCTGCGCCAGCGCTACCAACTGCAGGAACTGGAAGGCTTCGTGCCCTTGCTGAGCCTGCTGTGCCAGGAAGCCGAAGCCCTGGAAAGCATGCCCAAGGTCCAGGAGCACTACGCGCACATCCTGGTGGGCAAACTGCTGGGGCTGATGCAGACCAACGTGCAGCGCGGTGCCCTGGGCGCCTCGGCGGCGACCTTCGAACGGATTGCCGACTACATCGAACGCAACCTCAAGCACGACATCGGCTGCGAAGAACTGGCGCAACAGGCGCGCATGAGCCTGCGCTCGCTGTACGCGCTGTTCGAGCGCAACGCCCGCACCACGCCGAAGAACTACATCCGCCAGCAGAAACTGCAACGGGTGCACGCCTGCCTCAGCGACCCGCACAGCCCGGTGCGCAACGTCACCGAACTGGCCCTGGATTTCGGCTTCCTGCACCTTGGGCGTTTTGCCCAAAGCTACCGCCAGCAATACGGCGAACTGCCCTCCGACACCCTCAAGCGTCGGCACTGATCCTCTGGCATCGGCCTCTTGTAGGAGCTGGCTTGCCAGCGAAGAGGCCTGCAGGCTCAGCACCCCATCCAAGGGCCTTTTCGCCGGCAAGCCGGCTCCTACACAGGCCACGTCGGCGCTTTTGCAGAAAACGGATACAGGTGTGCACGCATTGGCTATTGCCCGTTCCAAGCCCGCCCTAGCATGGCCCTGCCTGAATAAAAACAATGGAGGCGGCGGCCATGTCCCTGCGACCCGAATACCTGCATTCCCTGCTTGAAGAAGACCCCGACCAGGGCGTCTACCGCTGCAAGCGGGAGATGTTCACCGACCCCCGGCTGTTCGACCTGGAGATGCAGCACATCTTCGAAGGCAACTGGCTGTACCTGGCCCACGAAAGCCAGATCCCCAACCCCAACGACTACTACAGCACCACCATGGGCCGGCAGCCGGTGTTCATCGCGCGCAACAAGAACGGCGAACTCAATGCCTTCATCAACGCCTGCAGCCATCGCGGCGCCATGCTCTGCCGGCACAAGACCGGCAACAAGGCCTCCTTCACCTGCCCGTTCCACGGCTGGACCTTCAACAACACCGGCAAGCTGCTCAAGGTCAAGGACCCGGCCGCCGCCGGCTACCCGGCCAGCTTCAACTGCGAAGGCTCCCACGACCTGACCCGCGTCGCGCGCTTCGAGTCCTACCGTGGCTTCCTGTTCGGCAGCCTCAACCCCGACGTGCTGCCCCTGGTGGAGCACCTGGGGGAGTCGGCGAAGATCATCGACATGATCGTCGACCAGTCCGCCGACGGCCTGGAAGTGCTGCGCGGTTCCTCCAGTTATATCTACGAAGGCAACTGGAAGCTCACCGCCGAGAACGGCGCCGACGGCTACCACGTCAGCTCGGTGCACTGGAACTACGCCGCCACCCAGAACCAGCGCAAGCAGCGCGAGGCCGGGGAAGACATCCGCACCATGAGCGCCGGCACCTGGGCCAAGCAGGGCGGCGGTTTCTACTCCTTCGACAAGGGCCACATGCTGCTCTGGACCCGCTGGTCCAACCCCGAAGACCGCCCGCTCTACGAGCGCCGCGACGAGCTGGCCCGGGACTTTGGCCAGGCCCGCGCCGACTGGATGATCGAGAACTCGCGCAACCTGTGCCTGTATCCGAACCTCTACCTGATGGACCAGTTCAGCTCGCAGATCCGCATCGCCCGGCCGATCTCCGTGGACCGCACGGAAATCACCATCTACTGCATCGCGCCCAAGGGCGAGAGCGACGAAGCCCGGGCCCGGCGCATCCGCCAGTACGAAGACTTCTTCAACGTCAGCGGCATGGCCACCCCGGACGACCTGGAGGAATTCCGCTCCTGCCAGCTCGGCTACCAGGGCAGCACCACGGCCTGGAACGACATGTCCCGCGGCGCCGAGCATTGGGTCCAGGGCGCGGACGACGCAGCGAAAGAAATCGACCTGCAACCGATCCTCAGCGGGGTGCGCACCGAGGACGAAGGCCTGTTCGTGATGCAGCACAAGTACTGGCAGCAAACCATGCTCGCGGCCCTGGAGCTTGAAGCCTCTCGCCGGATCGACGTGGAGGCCGTGCAATGACCATTTCCTACGACGCCGTGCGCGATTTCCTGTATCGCGAAGCCCGCTACCTGGACGACAAGGACTGGGACAGCTGGCTGGAACTCTACGCCCCGGACGCCACCTTCTGGATGCCCTCCTGGGACGACAGCGACCAGTTGACCGAAGACCCGCAGCGGGAAATCTCGCTGATCTGGTACGGCAACCGCAGCGGCCTGGAAGACCGGGTGTTCCGCATCAAGACCGAACGCTCCAGCGCCAGCATTCCCGACACCCGCACCTCCCACAACCTGAGCAATATCGAGCTGCTGGAGCAGGGCGACGGCCAGTGCAAGCTGCGCTTCAACTGGCACACCCTGAGCTTTCGCTACAAGACCGTGGACAGCTACTTCGGTTGCAGCTTCTACACCCTCGACCTGCGGGGCGAAAACCCGCTGATCCTGGCCAAGAAAGTCATCCTGAAGAACGACTACGTTCGCCAGGTCGTCGATATCTACCACCTCTGAGGCGACCGCCATGAGCCATCAAATCGCACTCAATTTCGAAGACGGCGTGACCCGTTTCGTCAACGCCAACCCGGGCGAAACCGTGGCCGACGCCGCCTACCGCCAGGGCATCAATATTCCCCTGGACTGCCGCGACGGCGCCTGCGGCACCTGCAAGTGTTTTGCCGAGGCGGGGCGCTACGAGCTGGGGGAGGACTACATCGAAGACGCGCTGAGCGCCGACGAGGCCGAGCAGGGCTTTGTCCTCACCTGCCAGATGCGCGCCTTGAGCGACTGCGTGGTGCGGGTGCCGGCCTCGTCCCAGGTCTGTCGCGCCGGGCAGGCCACCTTCCAGGCCAGCATCAGCGCGGTGCGCCAGTTGTCCGCCAGCACCATCGCCCTGTCGATCAAGGGCGAGGCCCTGAGCCAGCTGGCATTCCTGCCGGGGCAGTACGTCAACCTCGGCGTACCCGGCACTGGGCAGACCCGGGCCTATTCCTTCAGCTCCTTGCAGCGTGATGGCGAGGTCAGTTTCCTGATTCGCAACGTGCCCGGCGGCCTGATGAGCAGCTTCCTCACCAGTCTCGCCAAAGCCGGTGACAGCATGACCCTGGCCGGGCCCCTGGGCAGCTTCTACCTGCGGGACATCCGCCGGCCCCTGCTGTTGCTGGCCGGCGGCACCGGGCTGGCGCCGTTCACCGCCATGTTGGAGAAAATTGCCGAGCAGGGCAGCGAGCATCCGCTGCACTTGATCTACGGCGTGACCAACGATTTCGACCTGGTGGAACTGGAGCGCCTGGAAGACTTTGCCGCGCGCATCCCCCACTTCAGCTTCAGCGCCTGCGTCGCCAACCCCGAGAGCCACTACCCGCGCAAGGGCTACGTGACCCAGCACATCGAGCCGGCGCACCTCAACCAGGGTGATGTGGATGTCTACCTGTGCGGCCCGCCGCCGATGGTCGAGGCAGTGAGCCAGTTCATCCGCGAGCAGGGCATCGCCCCGGCGAATTTCTACTACGAGAAATTTGCCGCCAGCGCCGCCTGAAGAGCGCCTCGCTGCTGTAGGAGCTGGCTTGCCAGCGAAGGCGTCCACAAGAGCGCTGCTAGGCTCAAGGGCCTCTTCGCCGGCAAGCCGGCTCCTACGTCGGGTGATGTTCTCCCTATCTTTTTGCATTCACGAGGTTTCCATGAACCGTTTCCACAACCAAGTCGCTCTGGTCACCGGCGCCGCCCAGGGCATCGGCCGTCGTGTTGCCGAACGCCTGGCCGAAGAGGGCGCTCGCGTGGTGCTGGTGGATCGCTCCGAACTGGTCTTCGAACTGGCCGCCGAACTCAGCCCCCGCTACCCGGTCCTGGCCCTCACCGCCGACCTGGAGCAGTACAGCGAATGCAGCCGGATCATGGCGGCGGCCATCGCCCACTTCGGCCGCCTCGACATCCTCATCAACAACGTCGGCGGCACCATCTGGGCCAAGCCCTTCGAGCACTACGAGCCGGCGCAGATCGAAGCCGAAGTGCGCCGCTCATTGTTCCCCACCCTGTGGTGCTGCCACGCCGCCTTGCCGCAGATGCTGGAGCAGGGCAGCGGCGCCATCGTCAACGTCTCGTCCATCGCCACCCGCAGCCTCAACCGCGTGCCCTACGGCGCGGCCAAGGGCGGCATCAATGCACTCACTGCGTGCCTGGCCTTCGAAACCGCCGGCCGCGGCGTGCGGGTCAACGCCACCGCTCCCGGCGGCACCGAGGCACCGCCGCGGCGCATTCCGCGCAACAGCGCCGAGCCCAGTACCGAAGAGCAGGCCTGGTACCAGCAGATCGTCGACCAGACCCTGGATAGCAGCCTGATGCACCGCTACGGCAGCGTTGACGAGCAGGCAGCGGCGATCCTGTTCCTGGCCTCCGACGAAGCTTCCTATATCACCGGCACGGTGCTGCCGGTGGGCGGCGGCGATCAGGGCTGAACGAGGGGCGAACTGGACGCCTTTACCTGTGGCTGGCCACGGCGGTGCTTATGCAGCTGGCCAGCCCGAAGGCCTCTATGGCTGCGGTGGAATGGGGTAGGGCAAGGTGATCGGCGGTGCATCCTGCAGTTGCCGCGAAGACTGCGCCATCAGATAACCGATGATCTGCGCCGAGCTCAGCTCGATATGCAACATATCTTGATCGCCAAACCACTCGTTGGGCCAGAAGATCAGGTCCGAGGCATTGGCCTCGGGGAAGTTGGTTTCCAGCAGGTTCAGGGCGTAGTCCGTATCAGACTCCGTGCCTTCGCACTGGCAGATGAAATCCGCCACGGCGCAGGCCTCGGCGAAGCTCAGGTCGTCAACGTAGCGTTCCTGATGAAAGGCCGTGCGCAGAAAGTTCGCCGCGCTGGTATGGCTGTGCATATCGCGAAATTCGTGGAACTCGAAAGGTCGGCCGGCGTGGCTGTTCCACTGCTGGATCAGCGCACTGATCTCGGGGCTTTCCCGTTCCTGGTTGTCCCAGATTCGGTCGAGGATCTGCTTCAGCAAGCCCTTCATCAGCGCACGTATTTTCGGCGTGGCGGGTGTTGGTTTCAGCCGTTCCGGCATGGCCATGGGTGTCTCCTTGATTGTCATTTCATGTGTAGGAGCCGGCTTGCCGGCGAAGGCGTCATCAAGATCGCCACCAAAGCTTCCAACAAGCCACTCTGATTTGCGCTTAACGATTTTCTTGTCTCTTTCCCGTACCCGATGCACCCGGGTGAGCGCTTTGCCTTCCTCTGCCTCGAAGAAGCCCGGGTCATCCGCCGCACTTAAATCGATAGGGTATCCGCCCGCTGGTGTCCTCTAGCCCGCTCTGAAAACTATGGTGTCCATCCTTTGGGCGAGTCGGTGAAACAGAGTGACTCGTCTACTTACCTGCTACACCGGAGCACGCTAAACCTAGGTCAGATTCAATCCGCCGTCTGAGAGGAGTATCTCGCCGGTCAAGTAGTCCGACTCGACCAGCATTACAACAGCTTTTGCGATGTCGTCTGGGCTAGCGGCCCTGCGCATAGGGGCGCGAGTTCGCCATAGCTCTTGGGCACCCGTCCACTCTGCGGTCATAGGCGTGTCGACCAAGCCAGGCGCCACAGCGTTTACGCGAATATCTGGCCCCAGGGATAACGCGAGCAAGCGGGTCATGTGATTAAGCGCGGCTTTACTGACCGCATAGGGAATCGATGCACCTTTAGGACGAATACCGGCATGGGAACTGATATTTACGACGCAACCTGCTCGACGGTAACGGGCGGCATCGCGCAATGCCGACTCGGCCAAAGTGACGAGGTGGAACGGCGCCACGACATTCACCTCGTTAAGTTCGTGCCACACCGTCGAGTTGGCCGAGGCAAGGTCGCCGTGGGGAATCACTTTGCTAATACCGGCGTTATTGACCAATACGTCGAGCTGCCCCCACGCGGCGATCGCCTCGTTAATAAGCCTGACCCTGTCAGCTTCGACAGCAAGATCAGCCTGCACGTAAATCGCCTGCTGCATTTCGGCAGCCATAGCGCGTCCCGTATCCGCAGAGTTTCGCGAATGGAGCACCACCGCATAGCCTGCCTGGCTTAGTACATGTGCAATGGCTGCGCCGATACCGGAAGTGGATCCTGTAACCAAGGCGACGCGTAATACATTATCGATTGTCGGATTGGGGTTCATATGGATTTCTCTAATGGGTTGCTGGAAAGCCAGCACCTGAGCACCAAGCGAGCAACGTCGGCGTCAGGCGGTCACGATGGGCAGGTATCCATCTTCAAATCAGGTTGGCGCTTACCGGGTAAACCGTCGCGGTGAAGGAGATACCGGTTCAGGGCAAGAACGAGCTCGTTGCGGCTCCAAGCAGGGTTGGATTGATTGCGGGTAGGTGCAGGGGGCATGCGGGAGCTATCCGTAGGTTTCCCGATTCGCTGTACGAAACAGCGTAAGAGGCCGTAAGGATATTCTTTTCCCAACTAGTTTGGGAGTTCAGTAGTGAGACAGATAGGGCTGGAAAGCAACAACGTACCGCTGCTGATTCATGCGCCAGGGATGCTGCAGCCCAGATTGATCGAAGAAGCCGTCGGCCTCGCCGACCTGCTGCCCACCGTGGCCGGCATGGCCGGGATGCCCTTCACCAATGGCGCCATGGGGCGGGACATTCAACAGCCCGCGCCGGAAGGCGAAGCGGGTGGTGCCGTTGGTCTTGCGGGAAGGGACCTTCCCGGTGATTGGCGGCGTGACCAAGGACTTTTTGTTGCAGATGCAGCACGACGGCAGCGGACCGACTCTGCACGATTTGGCCTCACCCACCCCACGCGACGATGTGGCCCAGCAACACCCCGAAGAGTTTCAGCGGTTGCTGGAATTGACTAGGGGGCTGCACGAAACGGCACGCATGATGCTGTATAGGAATGTGCGTTAGACCTTTCGACTTCATCGCATTAACTAACGTACTGGCACACATTCCGGTACAGGTGTTGTTGTCTTGATTGACATCGAGTGGTCGCTTTAATAAGTTCGGCGCCCGATTGATGACCTATAGCCAAAACGGCTGAGAACATCGATCTTTGTTGAGGTCAGTAGGCCAGCGTCAGCAAGGAGGCTGCATGTCCCAGCAACACAATGACAACCACTACGTTCCACAGCTGTATCTCAAGCAATGGGCGATTGAGGGCAAAGTACTTGCCTATCGCCTGCTGGTTCAAAACCCCAACGTACCTCAATGGAAAAAGTACACGCCCAAAGGTATTGCTTACTATCGGCACCTTTATGTCTACACCTACGCTAAAGGTGAAACCGACGAGTTCGAGCGATGGCTGGATAGCGAGTTTGAGTCTCCGGCTAAACCTGCCATTGAGAGGGCGACAACTGGGCAGCGCTTAACTCCGCGGGATTGGGAACTTTTAATACGGTATCTCGCTGCGCAAGATGTTCGGACGCCTGCCCGACTAAGGGAGTTTCTTGTGTATCAGCAGGAGCATCTTCCAAGCCAACTAGACGAGGTACTCCCGCGTACTCTTAAACAGTTGGAAACCCAAGCCAGCCTCGGCCTGGACATTCAAGTTCCTACTCAGCAGCAACTCGATTCGGCACCAGTAAAAGTGACCTTTGAGCCCAATTCGGATCGACCAGGCGGTACGATTCAGGCAAAGACTCTCATTGGCCGCAAGCTTTGGGTGGATGCCACGCGATATGTACTGCAAAACGTGATGCCTGAGCTGATGAAGCACAAGTGGACGATTTTCACTGCACCTGGTGATTTCGAATGGTCTACCAGTGACGATCCTGTAATACGCTTGGATACGTTGAGCAAACCGTATAACTTCAAAGGAAGATGGGGCGGCGAAAGTGGCTTTATCCTGCTTCCTCTAAGTCCTAAGCATCTATTGTTCACAAGTTTTGGTCAGCGTATGCCTCCTCGTGGAAAGAAGGTGTCCATTGAGTTTGCTATGCAGATAGAAAAAATCATTGTGGAGCATGCTTATCGTTATGTGTTCTCTACAAAAACACACGATATGCGTGCCCGCCGTCCAAGAATTGAGTGTACAGAGTTGTTTAAAGAGGAAAAAGCAATCTGGGAAAATTGGCATCGCGATCAAAGCCATGCGGAGCGACAACTGCTTTAAATCAACCAATTTTCAGGTAATAGCTAAGGGGGAGGGCCTGCCCTGGAGCTTGCAAGGGCGCTTAAGCTGGCCTCTTTCCCAGAAGGTGTTAACCGTCGGCGAAATGGTATTTAACAACCATTAATTGGTATTTGATTTTAGGTTTGTTTGGTAGCGCTTCTTCACTTCAGCCACACTCAGCCACTTGCGTTGCGAATGCACCACCCGATGGCAATTGGCACACAACAACGCCAAATCAGCGAGCTTAGTTTTGTCACCCGGCTGGAGCGTGTGCAGAGGTTTAGTGTGGTGGACGTCAATCACCCCCTCCACATCTGCACCATAGGTTTGGCTGAAGTTAAAACCACACGCCTCACACTGCAGCGCTCCATGTTGCTTCAGCGCCTCTTCCTTTTTGCGCTTAACGATTTTCTTGTCTCTTTCCCGCACCCGATGTACCCGGGTGAGCACTTTGCCTTCCTCTGCCTCGAAGAAGCCCGGGTCATCCGCTGCACTTAAATCGATAGAGCTAGCTGGAATCATCTGAGCGTTGGCATTGATCGCAGCCACAACCTCAGCAAGACGCTCAGGATCATTGGCAAATTCCAGCCACACCAACTGCTCATCCTTATTGCCTTTCGCAAGCCCCGTACGCCCGTTGTTGGTGTAACTCGGGTCCCAACGCCGGAAGTTGTTGAGCTTCATGCACACGCCGTTGGCATTGCGAAAGCTTTGATTCTTGCTCACTCCGGTGGCATTACCGATGAGATTGAGAGCCTGCGATAACGCCAAAACATCCGGATGATTGACACCGGGTAAACCGTTGCGGTGGAGGAGATATAAGTTCAGGGCAAGAACGAGCTCGTCGCGGCTCCAAGCAGGGTTGGATTGATTGCTGATAGGTGCAGAGGTCATGCGGGGGGCTATCCGTAGGTTTCCCGATTCGCTGTACGAAACAGCGTAAGAGGCCGTAAGGATATTCTTTTCGCAACTGGTTTGGGAGTTCAGTAGTGAGTAGGAAAGGGGGCGTAGTAGGGGAGGGACGCGTTGCCTCTCACCACGTGGCTATGACCGTGGCGGGGCAGTGAGAGTGTTTGAGCAATATCGAAGGGCTACTGCATCTGTAGGAGCTGGGCTTGCCAGCGAAAGCGGCCTAACAGAAACGGGGTAAATCAGCCTTCACCCCGCTTCCATATTTTTCGGACTTCTGCGTATCTAATCGATTACTCAGGTTGCGCCGGGCTGTTGGCATCTAGCAACGAATCCACCACTGCTCTAGCCATCTCCACCGAATGAATCATTGACCAAATCAAACCACGCTCCACACCGCTGGCGCGCTCAGTGATTTCATCGCTGACCTGTACCGCACAGTCCAGCAGTAACGACACATGCACCAAGGCTTCTTCGGCATTGATGCCGGGGCGGACACTGAACATGGATTGATGACCTACGGACGTAGGTACGGTGTCTTTCAGACTATTCAGGATTGAGGTTTCGGCGCTATGCGCGGCCAAGGCCAAGCGAATGCGCTGGGTGTCGATATCGTGTTCGGGGGTTCTGAATTGTCCAGGTAAGGACATGGGCGGATCGGGAACGAGCTTTTTCATGGTGCATCTCCAATGTGAATGGAGCTGCCAGCTATCGCTGCTAAACGAAGGAGTGGCAGCTGTACGCAGGTTAGCAGACCGGTCACATTGGAAACCGGCGCACCCGAAGGTGCCCTGCGCACAGCCACCATAAAGAGCAGAAGAAAAACTCTGCCAATAGGTGACGTCGATGCGCCCAATGTGATGATTCGAGCTGCTAAACCCGATCACTGATATGCAGTGATGAACCGAGCCTAGCCAGCCGAAGTATCAGGCGCAAGCGGGTTAGATTCTCTAGGAAAAGTCGCTCAATAGAAAGGGACTAGCCTTACACGGAGTTGTGAATTGGGCGGTGACCTTGTGCCAGTCGAGGTGAGTCAAACCGAGGAACCGCCATTGAGCGACAACGAAACGCCATCCAACCCTTGCACTTGATCCAATCGTCGGGTATCAGCTCTACGCACCAAAGGTCATCCGCCGAGTTAGATGACTGAAAGAGCACATACGTATCGGTTAGTTGCGCTAGCAAGAACCAGCTCGATAGTGGCTCTGAACAACAAACAAGGAGAAACACCAATGGCCGTATGGCTGGTCCGGGCAGGGTCTGCAGGGGAGTTTGAGGATAAGTTCATCAGTGAGCGCCGCGTCTATGTGACGTGGGATGGGCTGAATGTCGACTTGAGTACTCTCAAGAATCGCGAGCAAGTACAGGCAGAGTTGTCGCTACGTTACCCAGAATCGAAGCCGAAAACGCTGCAAAATTGGAGCAGCCAGATTTGGCCCTTTGCTCAGCGTATGCAGGCTGGAGACTTGATCGTACTGCCGCTCAAAACCCAGCCGGTGGTTTATATCGGCAAACTTGTCGAGGGCTACCAGTTCTCCAGTGCCGGCCCTGATCCATTCTTTCATTGGCGAGCGGTTGAGTGGATTGGCGAAGCAATCCCTCGTTCCAACTTCTCCCAAGACCTGCTCTACAGCTTCGGCGCGTTTATGACTATTTGCCGCATTCAGCGTAATAACGCAGAAGAGCGCATTCGTTCCATGGCCAGCCACAACTGGCAACCCGAGACGTTGCAGCAGTTGGTGTGTGACACCGCTACCGCATCTGATGAGGTGGCTGTTGAAGAGGCCGAAACAGATCTGGAACGCACCGGTAAAGACCATATCGTTCGACTTATTGAGCGACGTTTTAAAGGACACCGGTTGACCACCCTGGTGGCGGCGATACTGCGTGCACAAGGTTTCAGCGTCTGGCAAAGCCCCGAAGGCGCCGATGGGGGCGTTGATATTTTGGCCAGTAACGGCGTGATGGGTTTTGGTGGGCAAGCCATCTGCGTGGAAGTGAAGTCGGGTACTGGTTTGGTTGATCGACCAACTGTCGATAAATTGCTCGGCGCGATGACTAAGTTCAATGCTGGTCAGGGGCTATTCGTGGCTTGGGGTGGTTATCGCGCTAATGTGCAAAAGGAACTGGCGTCGAGTTTCTTCCGCCTGCGCTTATGGAACCAGGACGATTTACTCGAACAGTTGTTTATGTATTACGACCGGCTGGATGAGGGGATCAAATCTGAGTTGCCGTTGAAGCGGATTTGGACAGCGGCACTGTCGGAAGAAATTTGATGGGCAAGAAAAAGCGGGCGTGTGAATAGGTTTTAATTGATTTATCCATTTGATAAATATGGCCCGTAGTTTCTTAGTCTGTTCGGTAGGCTCTAGCCAGATGGCAGGTACTGGATGGAAAGTGGGGGTGGATATGAGGTCCGGCCAACAAGAGTTATGTCGACGGTGGTAGGTATCTCCTGGCATGGAAGTGTGCGTTCCTCCTCCATGCCCACGAATGGCTCTGAGCTTTTAAGCTGCTGCACTGCGTTTGATTGCAACGATCACGGAAATGATCGCGTTGGCATCCGCGTCGCCAAACGCACCGTCTAATCCCTCATGGTGCAGCGCGGTAAAAGGCGGTTCATATAGTTGACCTGCTTCCATCACGCCCTGCCGGGTTAGACGTTCGATGATCATTTCAACAAACCGAATCTGCTGACTGCTGTAGCGGTTCTCGTCGAGGAATTGACCGAAAGCCTCTTTTGCGGCGTTGCGATCCAAGCCTACCAATGATCGGATCAGCAGTGTCAGCGGTTGGTCAGTGCCGTAGCACTGCTCGAACTGCTCGCGACTCTGAACCGGTTCCGACTCGTAGACAAAATGCTCCAGCTCGCTCAGATCGCTCGGCGTTAGCGGCCGGTTAAACTTCAGCTTAGCGATGGCTACATGGTTCTCATTGCTACGGATATAGGCTTCAACCTTTTTCTTGTACTGCTCCAGGTTGATGCCGGTATTGAAATCCTTAAGATTGACTACAATCGCTTCACCAATCTCGTCGCTCAGCACGCTATAAACGGGGTTGCTCGGACGGCGTTCGATGAACTTTATCAGCTCACGCATCTTGCGCCGCATTTGCTCAAGCATCGGCAAACGGATGTCCTGCCAGTACTCTTCGGTTTGCACATCCTGAAGCAACGCAAGTTCAGCATGCACTGCCGGAATACTCTCCATCACTTCTAACTGGCTGGCCAACTCGACCACCTTGTCACGATACGTCACGAAGTCGCTGGTCGAGCGAAGTAACGCTAACTGCAAATTCAGGCACAGCAGATCGAACAACTTAGCGGTGATGTGCTCAGGAGCGCGCTCACTTGGCAAGCCGGCGACATGATTGCGCAGATCACTCAACGCTGCATCATCCAGCTCATTCCAAACTTCACGCTCGGCAAAGTGGGTCACGTGCTCCAGCTCGGTACGCACGATGAAGTTGTCTTTATTCATCGTCGCGACTTCGCCGTGCAACTCGTTGGTTAACTCAGTGCGCAGCTCGACAAAGGCATCGTACTGGCCTCTGGTTTCCGTCAGATCACCAGGCGTGGGAACAGCCTTCGGGGCTAACAACGACAGCAAATCCAGCCGCGCTTTGAACAAACGCTTACCCAGTGGCTCGGCCATACCTCCCAGTGCGCCCTTGGGGTTTTCGTTGAAGTATTCGAAGTTTGAGCAGAAATCGAAAATGGCGAACTCGCGCTTGTGCACGCCTGGCGCAAACAGATCCGGGCACAGTCGCGTGCCGCGACCAATCATCTGCAAAAACTTAACCTTTGAGCGGACGGCCTTGAAGAACACCAAATTCAAAATCTGGGGTACATCAACTCCAGTGTCGAGCATATCCACTGAGATGGCGATCTGCGGCAGCTTGTTGAGCTTGCTACTGAAGTCATCAATCAAGGTTTGCGCATAACTCACCGCATGGGTGATAACTCGCGCAAACTCACCATTAAAGTGCGGGTAATGATGATTGAAGCGCCGTGCGATAAAATCGGCGTGCTTTTGATTCACTGCAAAAATAATGGTCTTGCCGAGCTTGTCGCCACCCTCCACGGTCAGGCCATTTTGCATCAAGTGTTTTAGCATCAGGTCAACGGTTGGCTCGTTGAATAGCTGCTTGTTGACCTCAGATGCTAGCACCTCGGTAGGTGCATCACCTTCGGCACTGTAATCGCCCCAATCCAGCGACTCCCAGTGCGCTTTCTCATCATCGCTGAGCTGGTCGTAACGGATGCCTTCGCGGACAAACTTGATCGGCACCGAATATGCCTTGGGTGGCACTAGGTAACCGTCATCCACCGCCTCACTCAGACCGTAGGCATCGGTTGGTACGCCGGTTTCCAGGCCGAACAGGTGATAGGTATCGCGATCGACTTCATCACGCGGGGTGGCGGTCAGGCCCACTAGATAACTGTCGAAATAACGGAAAATTGCGCCGTACTTCTGGTACACACTGCGGTGTGCCTCGTCGATCACAATCAGGTCAAAGTGGCCAACGCCGTATTTTCGACGGTCACCCTCCATCTGTTCGATCAAGCCCATCATGGTTGGATAGGTGCACAAATACACCCGGCCCTGGCCGTTCTTGTCGGTAACCAGATTGACCGGACTGGAATCCGGCAGGAACTCCTTAAAGGCATTTGCGGCTTGTTTTACCAGGGCTACCCGGTCAGCGAGAAACAGCACCCGCTTAACCCAGTTGCTTCGCATCAACAATTCGATCAAGGCAATCGACATCCGCGTCTTGCCAGTGCCGGTGGCCATGGTTAGCAAGCCGGCACGGCGGCCCTGACTCAGTGATTCGGTCATCGCTCGAATCGCCCGGTGTTGATACGCCCGCTCAACAATCTCGCTATTGATCGGCAGTTCGCGCAAGTCGGTTTGCAGGCTGCGCCGCTGAATCGCCAACTCCAGCTCATCGCGGGTATAAAAACCCTGCACTTCGCGTGGCGGCGCACGGCGGTCGTCCCACAGCCAGGTGTGGTTACCGTTGCTGTAGAAAATCAGCGGCCGCTGGCCCTTCTCGGCTTCCAAGCAATCGGCATACAACTTGGCTTGCTGCTGCCCCACGTCCGGGTCTTTTAGGCTGCGCTTGGCTTCCACCACAGCCAACGGTTTGCCGTTGGCACCCCACAGCACGTAATCGACAAAACCTTCGCCTTGCCCGTTGGGCATGCCGCTCACTGGCACTTCGGCGTCAGCGTTTTTGCCCAACTCCCAACCGGCCTCACGCAGCAACACATCGATAAACAGACGACGGGTGTCGGCCTCGGCGTAATCATGGTTATCTGGCACAGCGATATTGGTCGCTTTGGCCTGGGCCAGCGCCGCACGTGTGGCGACCAGTTCGGCATCCAGTCGCGCCAGCAGCGACTCGCGCTCACTTAGGCTTGCGGCTTGCTCGGCAATCGCCGCCTCGCGGGCTTCAAGGGTGCCGTGTTGGGCTGCAATTTGCTCCTGGAATTTGGCTTCCTGCTTTTTCAGTTCCGCACGAGTAAAGGCGACGGCCTCATTCATGCTAACGAGCTGAGGCACACGTTTTTCGTCAAATGCAGCGTCGATACTTTTTGGGTCGCTGGCACGGGTATAAGTGCGTGCCAGCCAGAACAACACGTGAAACAGCTCGCGTACCAGCCTCATCGCATCGCCGTAGCCAATCGCTTGATTGGAATGCACCGCCTGATTGCCAAACTTCTGAATCAAACGCGTCTTTTGATGAATTTGCGGGGGCAGCAGGCGAACGAACTCCACCTGAGTCAGCAGCAGATTAAGGCCGTTGTCGTAAGGCATACGCAGGTCGCGATCATGCTCGTACAACCAGTGCACCGTCTGCTCCAGCGCATGACGGGTACGCATGCAGCAGGCACGTGGATCGGAATACACCAGGTGTTCCGCCCCCTTGGCCGGCTCAAACAGCGCTTTAAATTCGGGGATGAGAAATTCAAAGTTGCTCATATCAACCGGCTACCTTCTGTGAGTCCATCTCGTCCAAGTGTTGGCGCACGCTGCCGATTGAGTCCTGAATTTTGCGGGTGAAGCTGCGTCTTCTCCAAGCGCTCCGCTAAGCGACGTTCGCCCGGCGTATCGAAGCGGCAGGTGATGCGGATGGGGAAGAATTGAGCCATTCGTAGTTGCCTTGTCCTTGGCGTGCCGGGGCACTGAGGGTTTAGAAGGGACTGGATAGAGCTGTTAGTTCGTCCGCTTGGCTAAATCGTACAGTCATGTAGGTAGTCATACGTTAGAGCGCGCCGTCAAAAGCCTTTTGCTGAGTAGCCAAAAACATACTGTCCAACTTTTCAAGCTGGGCAAGCGCTTTGACTCGTAACTGAGAGTTTTTGTTTGCAATAGCCCGGTATGCAAGCTGCGTTCCAAGTGGTGGAACAGGTACCTTCACCTCCGATGCATCGCGAGTATCCAAGCGGCATGTTCCATGCCCCGCAGTGGAGACAACACTTAATATCCGCCCCTTCAAAGAATCAACGGCCGCCTTCAAATAAATAATATCTAGATCCTTGATCGGCTTGATGGCCTTCATATCTTGATTGATAGCAACAGGAACAGCGTTGACTGCTGTCGGGAATGAGTGTGCGAGGATCATCCCGCGAACGACAATAAGAAGATGACCTGGTTCGATTCGCTTCAAGTTTGTGGACTGGAAAGCCAAATCGGATACGTGATCTTGAGCATCCGCGATTAAACTGACCTTCATGTCTTTTGGACTGACCCATGGGAAAGACCCATCCCAATAGGCCGGCTCGCTTTTGCTGGGTGTGGCACCACTCTTCCATTGGCCTACATCTGCAAAGGAAATGAGTGGCCAGCCCTTTGGATTCGCCACCGGGTCGCCGAACATTTCCAGAAACACGGATTGCAGCAGTTGATCGAGCTTAGTGATAGCTTCGCGTCGCTTGACGCGCAGCGCGTCGGCCTTATCCAGAATCGCCGCGATACGGCGCTGTTCGGGGAGTGGCGGAATAGGCACGAGCTCGCGGTGTACGACATTCCTGTTTAGCGTCGGCACGCCGGTTCCATGGTGAAAGCGATCTAAGCGCAAGTTCCGAAGTAGCCAGTAAATATACTTCGGATCATTTCCGTGAAAGTCCTTCACGTACAAAGAGGTGTTTAGGGGCCAGTACCCGCCTTCAACGTAATGTACGTTCCCAATGCTGCCGCTACGTCCCGTAATAACTCCCGGTCCGGCAACACGCATTTCATTATGAAAGCCAACTGGACCGTTTGCCGCATAAATAGGTATCTCACCTTCGAGCCTATTTTGAATGGGCAAATCGAATCCACGCTGAAGAGTGGAAACTTCACCGAGCATCATCATCGGCCAGCTCACGACAACATCCCTTCTAGCTCTTCCATCTCCCGCGCAATCTCCGCCTCTAGAACCTTTAACTCGGCCAGAATTTTCTGCGGCGCTTCGTGCTGCACTTCTTCGTATACCACCTGCTTGTAGCGGTTGATCGAGAGGTCATAGTCGTTGCCGACGATTTCGACCTTGGGCACGAGAAAGCTTTGTGCGGTGCGGTCGAGGCCGGCGCTGGTATTACGCTTGTGCCAGCGGTCGAGGACGTCGGGCAGATTGTTGCACTCGTGCTTGCTCGCATCCAACTCATTGCGCTTGTCATCCAGCGAGTAACCGTCAGCCTGCATGTTGTAGAACCAGACGTGGTTGGTGCCGCCGGAGTTGGTTTTGGTGAATAGCAGAATGGCGGTGGACACCCCGGCATAGGGGCGGAACACACCCGACGGCATGGAGACGATGCCGTCCAGCTTGTGTTCTTCCACCAACATCTTGCGCAGCGTTTTGTGCGCCTTGCTGGAGCCAAACAGTACGCCGTCCGGCACGATCACCGCCGCGCGGCCGCCGGCCTTCATCAGGCGCAAAAACAAAGCAAGGAACAGCAGCTCGGTCTTTTTGGTTTTAACGACTTGCTGTAAGTCTTTGGCGCAGGCCTCGTAATCCAGGCTGCCGGCAAACGGTGGGTTGGCCAAAATCAAACTGAACTGGCCTTCGACGCCTGCGTGGCCCTCGCTGAGCGAGTCGCGATTTTCAATCGCCGGGTTTTCCACGCCATGCAGCAGCATGTTCATCGAGCCAACGCGGAGCATGGTGCTGTCGAAGTCGAAGCCGTGGAAGGTGTCATGGTTAAAGCGTTTAGCGCTGGCTGCGTCCTGATAAAGCTCGTGGCTGTGGTGAGTGTTGAGGTATTCAGCAGCTGTCACCAGAAAGCCAGCGGTGCCGCAGGCCGGATCACAAATGGTGTCCGACGGTTTGGGCGCCATCATTTCCACCATCAACTTGATAATGTGTCGAGGCGTACGGAACTGACCGTTCTGCCCAGCACTGGCGATCTTGCCGAGCATGTATTCGTAGAGGTCGCCCTTGGTGTCGCGGTCTTCCATAGGGATGGCATCGAGCATGTCCACCACCTTGGTCAGCAACGCAGGATTGGGGATGGTAAAGCGCGCATCCTTCATATGCGCGGCGTAGGTGGACTCACCATCTTCGCCGCCCAGCGACTTGATAAAAGGGAATACTTCGTCGGCAATCAGTGCGTACAAGCTGGCCGGATCACCCAGTGCCTTGAACGCCGACCAGCGCAAATGCGCCTGGTTGGAGCTGAAAATCGGCTTATCAATCGGCTGCCCGGTGCGCGCGGCCTTACGTTCTTTAACCGTCTGCAGTTCGTCGAGGCGTTTGATAAACAGCAGGTAGGTCATCTGTTCGATGACTTCCATGGGGTTGGAAATACCGCCGCTCCAGAACGCATTCCAGATCTGGTCAACTTGAGATTTGATGGCGCCTGTGATCACTACTGATTACCTGAATTTGGGTTTACTGCCCAAGCAACATTGTGGGCAATGGCCGAGCCGGAAAATTCCGGCCTGACAAAGTGCGCGCAGTGTAACGATTCGGGGGTGAGGCTGTCAGGTACAGCCGAGTAGACCACTGCTGCCACAGGCGTGGACCGGTGAATGCTTCGCGTATTTGAACGGAATCACGGGCCCGCGCTTCATTGAAAACAGATGTTCATTCGACATTGAGCAGCGGCTAACCCAGCGTTTGGGTGTGGGTCAAAGATGGCGTTTTATGTGCGACCCCTATTGTGCGTGGCCTTCAGGCATTAAAAAGCCGGCCCGTGGCCGGCTTCCTTAGCGTTTAAATCATTTGCAAAACGCCCTTGTCTCAATCACCCCCAGCACATCCCGCACATCCTGTAGCAATAACCTGGCGGTATTGGTCACCGTGCTCATGTCCTTATCACTCGCATCTCGCAACGTAGCGCACGCCATCAGATTCAGATAATCAAGCGCAGTCACCAGTCGCTCACTCGCACACGCATGCAAGTCCACCAACGGCGCCTTGCTGTCTACAAACAGCACCGGCCCATCGCTGGCGATTGGGGTCATAGGAATAAATCGTTCGGATAGATCTTGAGTATTCATGGCGTCATCCTTTTCAAGAGTAGAAAAGTTGCCACCTGTTGCTGCGAATCAACGGGTGGCAGCTGTACGCGGGTTCGCAGACCGAGGAAAAGAACAAACCCGGCAGACCCGGAGGTCTCCCACGTACAGCCGCCATAAAACGAAACGCAGGCGAAGTGTGCCTGAGTTGGCTTGGACGGTGTAGTTCGACTTTTCTGTTGGGCTGCGAAACCCTGCCGCTGACAAAATTCAGCGGACGAGAAAACTATAGGAACAGGGCAGGTCCGGGACAATGGCGCTTCTGTAGGAACGGTCTCTATTGCGAGTAAGGACCGGCTGAACTCTCCGGGGAATTCATATCCGCTGTGCCTGACACATAGCTTTATAGGCCTTTCAGCTTGGTGATCAGCAGCAGATTGTGGCCCCCCGGTAATTGTCCAACAGCCTGTTGGACCATTTCAGATTCGGGCCAGTCCTCGGCAAAGCCATCTGACCTCCAGTCGATTTTGCTATCCTGCGCCCCTTTTCCCCACCGCAAGGAACGCAGGCATGACCCAGCCCATTGGCAGCAGTTCACAAACAAGGGCTGGCCAACAGCGTCACCTGCCACACCTCCTTTTCCGCCTGATCCCAGCACTCTTGCTCGGCCTCGGGCTAATCACCCCCACCGCCCAAGCCAACCCCACCACCACCTACCGCGGCACCCTCGGCGACACCCCGGTTGAACTGGCGCTCACCTACGACTCCCAATACGGCGGCGGTATGTCCGGCTATTGGTTCTCCGAGTCCGAGCGCTTGCCCATGGCGTTGGAGTCCACGCCTTTCCATCCCGGCTCTGCGCTCTTGATCAACATCATGGACAACCCGACCCTGCCGGCGACGGCGGTGTCGTTGCAGCCGTTCGCCGAGGGGGCAGAGGCGCTGCAGGGCAGTCTGGTGGATTTGCGCACGGGCACGCAGCAGCCGTTGCAGTTGCAGCGGGTGACGCGTTTTGGCGGCAGTCAGCGGGAGGCGTTTGAGGGGGAGTTGTTGCAGCCGGTGTTCGATCGGGATTTCTATTTCAGTGTGCATGCCGCGCGCAAGGCCGGGGAGGAGGTGGCGCAGGTGGACAGTATCCGGGTGATCAGCCGGGCCACCGGTAAGCGGGTGCAGGAGATTAGCGGGCAGTGGTGTCTGTCGTCCGTGGGCACCAGGACGCTGACCTTCGGGCATTTTCATGCCGAGGCGCGGATGGATTTTCAGGTCCAGGGCTATCGCGTGGGGGAGGCGGATGGCCGGGTGTGGTGCTCGCCCACGCAGTACTACCTGTACAGCCGGGATCTGCGGACCTATCGGCGTCATCCGCAGTTGGAGCAGTTTGCGGTGGAGGGGGATCTGCGCTTTTCCCCCGGTGGCCAGATGGAGTTCAGCAAGCAGGACTTCATCAACTACGACAAGCGCACTCGGCGTTGGGATTATTACCGGGTGATCACCCCTGAGCGTCTGGAATATCTGTCGTCGGGCGAGGAGCGTTTCTGATGCGTGGGTTTGATTTTGCTCGGGGGCTGGCGGTGCTGGTGTTGGCGCTGTGGCTGTTGCCGGCGCAGGCGTCCCATGGGGTGTATGAGGGGACCTTGGGCAAGCAGGCGGTTGTCTTGACTCTGGGTAGCCAGAATGCGGTCTACCAGGGCACCTATGCCTATCAGCGCTATCGCACGCCGATCCGCCTCAAGCCGACCTTCAGCTACAGCAACAAGACGCTGGCCATGGATGAGCTGGACGAGCAGGGCTTGCCGGTGGCGCGTCTGCAGTTCAATGACTTGCTGAACTCCCGCCAGCAGGAGCAGGTGCGCGGCACCTGGACCAGTTATCGCACGGGCAAGATCTTGCCCATTGCGCTGAAGCTGGTGGGCCTGGTGGATTCGGATCGCTCGTGGCCGCAGCCGGTCACCACGCTGTTGCAGAGTGCCTCCACCAAACGCTGGTATTTCCAGGTGCCGATGCCGGGCAATGATCAGCGGATCACGACGGTGGAGGTGATGGACAAGGCCAATGGCAAGTTGTTGCAGAGCCTGGCGGTTGCGGCGCCGGGGTGTCGCAACCTGGGGGTGGATACCTTGCAGGTGCAGGCTGAGGGGGAGCAATTGCGGATCGGCTTTCAGGACTGCAAGTTGCCGGGGTTTGCGTGGAATGCGGGCAATGGGCGGTTTGAGCCGTTGCCTTGAGGCAGGGGATGGAGGCGCTGGGTAGCAGGACAAGGATCAGGTGTTGAACGTGGAAACTGTGGAGCCCTGTATGGACGACAAGCAATCCCCTGTGCTGATTCAGGTGTACATGGCCGATGACGATGGCGCCGTTCGCGAGGAGCTGTTGGCGCGGCAGATTGATGAGGATACCTACGAGTTGCTGTCCTCGCCGGGCCTGGCGCAGAACCTGGCGCGGGGCGATATCGTTTCCATCCGCAATCCCGATGCGCCGGCGCAAGTGCTGAAGCGGGGCGGGAATTTCTGCATTCAGATCTATGCCGACTACATTGATCCGGCGGTGATCAGTGCGCTTGAAAGCGAGGTTGCTGGTGAGTTGGGCGGAACCCTGGATGGGCTGTTCGAGGGGAACCTTTCATTCGCTGTTCCTGCAAGGAATGGCATGGACCGTATCAATGCGGTGTTCGATCGCTTCCGCGAGAGAACCGGGATTGAGTGGTACTACGCCAATGTCTATAAAAACCTCGATGACGATGAGGACGAGACGCTGTTGAACTGGTGGTTGGACGTTTGATCATCCTTGGAGCTGGAGCCAGAGCGACCAAGTAACCGATCAAGCAGGTTGGCAGCTTCGAGTCATTGCAGAGTGACGCGCCTTGGTTTACCACGGCTCTCTTGAGGACACCTTCGCCGGTAAATCGGCTCCGAGCCTGTAAGGCAAATCTGTATTTTCGGTAAGCAGTGGCTGCCCTCGATGATTGCGGCCACCCTCGGTGATGAGTAGATCAAACGTCCACCCCTTGCGATGCCTGGTTGCGGCAGGGGTATTGGTCTTTCCAGCGCCAGCAGGTTGTGTCGGACGAATGCCTGTCTGTTCGTCTGTACGGCCTTGCCGTAGATGGTGGAGCCATGTATACCGTTATCGAAACCGAGGTCTTCAAGCGCTACGCCGAGCCTATCTGGAATGACGCCGAGCGCTTGGAATTCATCACCTGGTTGGTCGCAGACCCATGGGTTGGAGACGTCATCCCCGGTACCGGAGGGCTGCGCAAGGTGCGCTGGTCTTGCAGTGGCATCGGCAAGCGCGGCGGCACACGAGTCATCTACTACAACCTGCTTTCGGAAGGTCTTATTTGGTTGCTGATCGTCTACACCAAGGCGAAGTTAGACAATCTGCCCATCGGCTTTCTGAATCAATTGAAAGAGGGAATCAGTCATGGACCATGAACTGCAGCAGTTTCAGAAGGATTTGCTGACTTCGGTGGGCCAGATGAAAGCCGGCAAGGCGGCGCGTGCAACGGTGGTAAAACTGTCCGGGGCGGCAGAGGCCCGGGCTAAGGTGGGGCTCTCTCAGAGTGCGTTTGCCACGCTGTTGGGGGTCAGCCTGCGTACACTGCAGGATTGGGAGCAAGGCCGGCGCCAGCCGACAGGCGCGGCTCAAACGCTGCTGCGTGTGGCCAGCCAGTACCCTGAAGCCTTGCGGGCTTTGCAGCCGGTTTGATGGCGAGTAGACCAGGCGCTGACAAGTCGGTCTTGATGACCGGCTTTTTTGTGCATGCCTGACAGATTCGCATAGTCACTGGTTTGCCAGCGAAGGTGTCCTTGAGACCGCCTTCGCCGGCAAGCCGGCTCCTACAATACAGCGGCTAACTTGAGAGGCGTATTCTCGCTGGGCGGTTGGCGCTGCATCAGAAATTCACCGAAGCACTCAACCGAGCCGTCAGCGGCGCGCCCTGGAACAGGTAGTCGTCGCCCATGTATTCCCCGGTGTCGCGCCAGTAGCGTTTGTCGAACAGGTTGTCCACGGTCAGGCGGAACACGGTGTCGTAGCCATCGATGCGGGTGCTGTAGCGGCTGCCGATGTTGAAGATGGCGTAGGCGCCGGTGGCGACGTTGCCCTGGCGGTCGGCGTATTGGCTGCCGCTGTATTGCATGCCGCCCAGCAGGGCCAGGCCGTCGAGCCAGGGCCCTGCAGGCTGGCTCGCAGGCGCGGGACGTTGAGGGTCTGGTGCCCCTCGTAGGCCGGGGTGCCGGTGCCTTCGACCCGGGAGCGAATCGCCGCGACACTGGCGGCAATCTGCAGGCGTTGGGTGGCCCAGCCGTTGGCGGAGAGCTCCAGGCCGATGTTCTTTTGCTGGCCTTGCTGGACGTAGGTGAAACCGCCGGAGGCATCGGGGCGCGAGTACTGGTAGGCCTGGCGCATCTGGAACAGCGCGGCGGCAAAGCTCATGCGTTGCCAGTCGTACTTGACCCCGGCTTCGATCTGCCGGGAGACGGTGGGGGCGAGGGTGTCGCCATTGTTGCTGGCGAACCAGGGGGCCTGGCCACCCAGGCTCAGGCCTTTGCTGTATTGGGTGTACAGCGAAATGTTGTTGATCGGTTTGTAGATCAGCGCGGCCTGGGGCAGGAATACATAGCGTTGGGTGTGGCGATCGCGCACGCCGTCCTTGTCGAAGCTCTCTTCGTCGAGGCGTACTTCGCGTCCGCCGAGAACGGTCTGCCACTGTTCGTTGAAGCTGACGCGGTCGCTGAGGAACAGGCCGTATTGGCGGCTGTCGAGGCGTTTATGGGTGTCGTTGAGGGCGCCGTCGTAGCGCTTGAAGTTCTCCGGCTCGCTCTGGATATTGCCCGTGCCAATCCATTGATTGATGGACTCGCGCCGGTCCACCACACGGCGAAACGCACTGGTCCCCACGCTCAACTCATGGCCCAGGCCTGCGGCGTCGAAGCGGCCATTGAGCACCGCCTGCACTTCATCGTTGCGCCGGGTGTCGTCGGGGCTACGGAAGTCATAGATGTCGTAGTTGCCTTCAGGGCTGAAGTAGTTGGGCACCTTGACGCTGGAGCAACTGGTCGAGCCGTAGCAACCCCAGGCAAACGAACTGTAGTCATCGATCACCACCTTGCTGCGCGACGCACTGAGGTTGCCCTTCCAGTCGTCGTTGAAGCGGTACTCGAAGTTGCCGCCGATGTTCAGCGATTCATTGGTCACCGGCTTTGACCCGCTCTGGTGCCCCAGGAGTCTTTTCGGCGAGGCGTGGTGGGGCAGGCTGGAGCCCCCCAGCAGTTGATAGCCCGGTGCCGAGCGCTGCTGCTTGTTCTGGTATTCGATGTCCAGTTGCAGCAGGGCGTCGGGGCTGATGTTCCAGTCCAGGGCCAGGGAGGCGAAGTCGCGCTGGCCATTGGTGTGCTCGACGTAGGAGTGCAGGTCTTCATGGGCCAGGTTGGCACGCAGGCCGAACTGCTGTTCGCTGCCGAACCAGCCGCCGACATCGGTGGCCAGGTAGCCGCTGCCGCGGTCGTCGGTGGAAACGGTCACCGAACGAATGTCCGTGGGCCGCTTGGTCACGTAGTTGATCAACCCGCCGGGCTCGCTGACCCCGCTTTGCAGGCCGGAAAGGCCCTTGAGCAATTCCACCCGCTGCTTGTTTTCCAGGGCGACGTTCTGCTCGCCGGTGATGGTGCGGTTGTTGATCTTGTAGCTGCTGGCGGCATTCAGCGAGAAGCCGCGCACTTCGAAGTTTTCGTAGTAGCCCACCGGCGCGTAGCTCTGGCCCACCGAGGCATCGTTCTTCAGCACGTCGCTGAGCAGTCGGGCCTGCTGGTCGAGGATCATGTCTTCATTGATCACGCTGATGGAGGCCGGGGTATCCAGCAAGGGCGCTTCGCTGAAACCACCCACCGAGGCGCTGTCGACGCGATAGCCGTAGGGCTCTTCGCCGCTGACGGTCTGGGTCGGCAACTGGGTGCCCGCGGCGTTGGCCACGGCGCTGCTGCCGGCCAGCAGCAGGCCCAGGGTCAGGCGGTTGAGGGGCAAAGCTGAGCTGCAGGTGCGCGCGGGGGCAGTCGGGTGAATCCGGCTCATGAACAATCCTAGAAGGCGACGCGGCCCCATGGCAGAAGCCGGGGGAGGTTCCTGGGAAGGCTAGGAGCGTCGACCTGCGTGTGTAGTGAGGAACAGCGGGGGAGCCCTGCGGGCATCAGGTCAGGGCCTGGCGGTTGCCGCTGGGTACTGTCGGGCAGGCGCCATCATACAAGCTGCAGCGAGGGGGTAAAGGCGGAAGAGGCAGAAGATCGCGTGGCGGGAGTGGCCGCTTCAAGTCCTTGCGTAACAAGGCCGTGGGCAATCCTGCTCGGGCTCCGGGTGGCCCATCTGCAGGTACTTGATCCGCTCCTCCATGGAATCGACCTTGCGCAGCAGCAGGCTGATGAGCTTCTCATTCATCTCGCGGGTTTCATCGACGACCAGGGACTTTTCCAGGCGGTCGACGATTTCATTGTTCATGCTGCGGTTTTCTCGTTTGGCAATGTGTTTGAGCTGGTTGTGCAGGTCGCCTGGAAGACGAACGATGAACTTTTGCAGGGAGGAGCACATAGCGGACCTCAGAGTAATGCCAAAGAGCAGCATCATAAGAATGAGGCAGGCTTGCTTGCTTCAAGAAAATTCTTAAAAGAATGAAAAATCGGCGCTTTTTCATTAGGAAAGTTCTGATTCGCACTAGAACCGGCCTCTAATCCGATTAAAAAGCGGACCTGATCCAGGTCCGCTTTTCACCGGGGTCGTTCAGCCTATGACGTGGCCTCCGAGCCTCAACAGCGATCCAGCCACACCGTCTGCGCATTGCAGAACTCGCGCACGCCAAAGTGCGACAGCTCGCGCCCGAAGCCGCTTTTTTTCACTCCGCCGAAGGTCACCCGGGGGTCGCTGGCGCTGTAGCCGTTGATGAACACGCCGCCGGTTTCCAGCTCGTCGGTCATCTGCCGGGCCCGTTCCAGGTCCTGGGTGAAGATCGTGGCGGTGAGGCCGAACTCGCTGTCGTTGGCCAGTTCCAGGGCGTGCTGCGCATCCCGGGCGCTGATGATGGCGGCCACCGGGCCGAACAGTTCCTGCCTGAAGGCGGTCATCTGCTCGGTGACGTTGGCTAGCACCGTGGGTTGGTAATAGTTGCCGGCGCCTTCGACCTTGTCGCCGCCCAGCAGCAGGGTGGCGCCTTCGGCCAGGGTCGCCTGGACCTGCTGGTGCAGCTCGTCACGCAGGTCGAAGCGGGCCATGGGGCCGATGTAGGTGTCGCTGGCCAGCGGGTCGCCGATTATCAGGGCGCGGGTGGCTTCGACGAATTTGCGGGTGAACTCCGCGACCACCCCTTGCTCGATGATCAGGCGCTTGGCGGCGGCGCAGACCTGGCCGGTGTTCTGGTAGCGGCCGATCACCGCGGCCTTGACCGCTTCGTCGAGGTCGGCGTCGTTGAGCACGATAAAGGGGTCGGAGCCGCCCAGTTCCAGCACGCATTTCTTCAGCGCGGCGCCGGCCTGGGCGCCGATGGCGATGCCGGCGCGCACGCTGCCGGTGAGGGTCACAGCGGCGATGCGGCGGTCGGCGATGGCGCCGGATACGCCGTCCGGGGTGACGTTGAGCAGCTCGAACACCCCTTCAGGGAAACCGGCGCGCTGCATGGCGTCCAGCAGCAGGTAGGCGCTGCCCATGACGTTCGGCGCGTGCTTGAGCACGTAGGTGTTGCCCGCCAGCAGCGCCGGCACCGCGCCGCGTAGCACCTGCCAGATCGGGAAGTTCCACGGCATCACCGCCAGCAGCGGGCCCAGGGGGCGGTACTCGATGCGCGCCTTGTTGTTTTCCACCAGGGTCGCTTCCGGGGCCAGCATGGCCGGGCCGTGCTCGGCGTACCACAGGCACAGCTGGGCGCATTTTTCGATTTCGCCGCGGGCCTGGGGCAAGGGCTTGCCCATTTCCTGGCTGATCATCCGCGCCATGGCGTCGCTGTTGTCCCGCAGGGCCTGGGCCAGGGCGGTCAGGTGCGCGGCGCGGGTGGCGACGCTCTGGCGCTTCCACAGGGCAAAACCGCGGGCGGCGCGCTCCAGGGTGGCGTCGCTTTCAGCCTCGGACTGGTAGGGGTAGGCGCCAATCTGCTCACCGCTGGCGGGGTTGATCGACAAGGCGTGGGTATTGCTGGAAACAAGGTTCATGGCACCGTCCTGCAAGGTGGGAATGACGGCAGGTTACGGTGCTGGATCTTTGCTGAAAACTGAATAATATTGAGCGAGTCATTCACGTTTGGAGAATGCTGTGGATCTGGTCCAGCTGGAAATTTTCAAGGCCGTTGCCGAGCAGGGCAGCATCAGCGCCGCCGCGCAGTTGATCCACCGGGTGCCGTCGAACCTCACCACGCGGATCAAGCAACTGGAGCAGGACCTGGGGGTGGAGCTGTTCATCCGCGAAAAAAGCCGCCTGCGCCTGTCGCCCGCCGGGTGGAACTTCCTCGACTACGCCCGGCGCATTCTCGATCTGGTGGCCGAGGCGCGTCTGACTGTGGCCGGCGAGGAACCCCAGGGCCCGTTCGCCCTGGGCTCGCTGGAAAGCACGGCGGCGGTACGCATCCCGGCGCTGCTCGCGGCCTACAACCAGCAGTACGCCAAGGTGGAACTGGACCTGTCCACCGGCCCCTCCGGGACCATGATCGACGGCGTGCTGTCTGGCCGCCTGGTGGCCGCCTTCGTCGACGGCCCGGTGCGCCACCCGGCCCTGGAAGGGCTGCCGGTGTTCGAGGAGGAAATGGTGCTGATCGCCCCGCTGGGGCATGCGCCGATTACTCGGGCGCGGGAGGTCAACGGCGAAAGCATCTATGCCTTTCGCGCCAACTGCTCCTACCGTCATCACTTCGAAAGCTGGTTCACCCAGGACGCCGCGGTGCCGGGCAAGATCCATGAAATGGAGTCCTACCACGGCATGCTGGCCTGCGTCAGCGCCGGCGCCGGGCTGGCGCTGATGCCCCGCAGCATGTTGGAAAGCATGCCCGGCTGCGCCACGGTCAGCGTCTGGCCGTTGTCCCCGCGTTTTCGCTTCCTGCGCACCTGGCTGGTCTGGCGGCGCGGCACCGTGTCGCAAAGCCTGAGCAGTTTCGTGAAGCTGCTGGAAGCGCGGGGCGTGGTGTTGGCCGAGGGGTGAATGGCGGGGGCGGGCAGATCGCCTGTGCTGCCCAGCCGTTGTGTGCGAAAGCGCCCCTGGCAGCCGTTGCTGTCCTTGTGCAATGGCTGCGCAGGGCCGATGTGTGTAGGCTTTTCGGCCCTTGCCTAACCCCTGGACCCTGAGCCATGACTGATCAGCTTTGCCTGGTATTCGTACCTGCGTTGGTGGCCTTGCTGCTGAATGCCGAAAACACCAAGGGCATGCCCCTGACCGAGGCCGAAGTGCTGGAGATTCGTGATAACGCCGCCTGTATCGCGTTGCCGGTGGCCGTGGCGCTGAGCATGGAAAACCAGCGCGGTTACCGCGATCTGGTGGCCGAGAACTGCTGGGAACAGTGGCAACAGTTTAGGAGCGAGGCGCAAGCCTGAGTGGCGGCCTTGGCCTGACCTCGTGAGTTTGTCGTGGTCGTCGGCAGTGGCTGGGAGCGGCTCTCAGCGCCTGCTCAAGGCCAATCGAGCGGCAAACAGTACGAAGATCATCCCTGTGGTGCGGTCCATCCACTGGATCACCTTTTCCCGCTGCAGCACACCGGCCAGGGGCCGGGTGGCGGCGATCAGCAGTAGCGACCAGACCAGCCCCAGCACCACGTGAATGCTCACCAGGCCGAAGGTCCAGGCCACCAACGGCTGGCCCTGGGGAATGAACTGCGGCAGAAAGGACACGTAGAACACTCCCACCTTGGGGTTGAGCACATTGCCCAGCATGCCCTTGAGAAACCAGTTGGTGCCGGGGTCGCTGTTCGCGCCTGTGGGAGCAAACGAGTGGCGCGGGCGCAGCAGCATGTTCAGTCCCAGCCAGGCGAGGTAGGCGGCGCCGCAGTACTTCAACAGGTTGAAGGCCAGTTCCGACACCGCGATCAAGGCCCCCAGGCCGAAGGCCACAGCCGCGCCCCAGATCAGGCAGCCGGCATTGATGCCCAACGCCGCGCGCAGCGCCTGCCGCCGGCCTTCCACCGTGGCGGTGCGCAGCACCAGGGCGGTGTCCAGGCCCGGGGTCAGGGTCAGCAGCGTGGCGGCCAGGGTGAAGGCCAGGAGATTCTCAGTGATGGACATGGGGCAGGGTTTCAAGCTTTGGGGTTGGCGATCGTTAGCACAGCCGTGGGGTGCCAACGCGCGCCACGGGTGCGGGTGATCACGGAAGGGGCGGTGAATCTGTAGGAGCGAGCTTGCTCGCGATGATTTCCAAAGCGCCGCCTGTTCCCTGCAAGTGCGCGTTATCGTTGACGTCCTTCGCGAGCAAGCTCGCTCCTACGAGAGGGCGGCGGTCAATAGGGACCGCGGGGTTCAGGAATGCCCAGTTGCTGTTGCCGGGCGTCGAGCTGTTTGTCCACGGCGCGTTTGCCACTGAGCAGCTTGAGGTGCTGCACGCTGGCCGGTAGGTGGCTGTCGATCAGTGCCAGTAGATCCAACTGTGGGGCCTTGATGATGCGCAGGTCAGCGATGTTCGAGGTTTTCAGGCCGCTGAGTTCCCCCAGGGTCTTGAGGTTGATCAGGCTCATCTTGCGCAACTGCGGCGCCCCGCCAAGGTCCAGTTGGCTCAATTGCGCCTGGTCCTCGATCTTCAACACTTCAAGCAGGGGAAAACCATCCAGGTCCAGGCGGTTGAGGCCGCGCACCCGCATGATCTCCAGTTCCTTGACCTGGGGATTGCGCAGCTCCGGCATCTGCTCACGGCTGCCGAAGGTTACCGAGAGGCTGTGCAGGCCGGTCATGCCGGCGACCATGCCCAGGGGCGTCTTGGCCGGCATGCGATGCAGGTCCAGGTGGCGGATGCCCGGGCACTGGCTCAGTACGTCCAGGTGATGGCTTTGCACGCTGAGGGACAGGGTGTGCAGCTCGGCCATGGTGGCCAGGGGCGCCAGGTCTATGGCCGGGCCTTTGTCCAGGGACAGGCGCAACGTTCGCAGCCCCCTCAAGTTGGGCAGGGCCAAGAGGCCCGGCAGGTCGGCGCTGATGACTTGCAGGGCGAAATCCTTGAGCTTGTGCAGGCTGCCAATGGTTTCGAAGTGTTCCAGCGTGTCCAGGCAATCCAGGCTCAGGGAGTGGACATTGGGCAGGGCGAGCAAGGTGCGGCCGTCAAACGCGCTGCCCGGATAGTGGCTGTAGAAACGCACATTGAGGCGCTCGCCGAAACGGGCGCAGAGCGTGTCGAGCTGACTCAGCAGTTCGCCGTCGTACTGTTCGGCCTTGGCGAACTGGACGATGACCTGGGCCTGGTCATCGGCCTCCAGCCGGGCGCTAACCTGCAGTTCCAGGTCGGCCTGGCTGGGGGCTTGAATTCGATGGGGAAACATCAGCGGTCCTTGATGATTTTCGCCGCGGCATCATGCCATTGCGCGATCTTCACCGCCATCTGCGCGCAGGCCCGGCCAGCCGCCGGGCCGCCTTGCAGGAAAGGCTACGGGTCGACCTGGCCCATCAGCTCGGCCACCGATTCCGGGCGCTTGGCGTAGCGCTGGGCCAGCACCGCGCAGACCATCAGCTGGATCTGGTGGAACAGCATCAGGGGCAGAATCAGCACGCCCATGGTGCTGCCGGCAAACAGCACCTGGGCCATGGGCACGCCGGTGGCCAGGCTCTTTTTCGAGCCGCAGAAGAGGATGGTGATGCGGTCTTCCTGGTCGAAGCCGAACAGCTTGCCGAGAAAGCTCGACGCCAGCAGCACCAGCGCCAGGAGGACGCAGCAGGCCACCACCAGGCCGGCCAGTTCCCACAGCGGGATCTGGTGCCAGATGCCTTCGTTCACCGCTTCGCTGAAGGCGCCGTAGACCACCAGCAGGATCGAGCCCTGGTCGACGAAGCGCAGCCAGTTCTTGTTGCGCCCGACCCAGGCGCCGATCCAGCGTCGGGCGATCTGCCCGGCGATAAAGGGCAGCAGCAACTGCACGCTGATCTTGAGGATGGCGTCCAGGGTCGAGCCGCCTTCGCCGTGCACGTTCAGCAGCAGGGTCACCAAGAGCGGGGTGAGGAAGATCCCGAACAGGCTCGACGCCGCAGCGCTGCAGATGGCTGCCGGGATGTTGCCCCGGGCCAGGGAGGTGAAGGCGATCGCCGATTGCACCGTGGCCGGCAGGGCGCACAGATACAGCATGCCCATGTACAGGTCGTTGCCCACCAGCGGTGACAGCAGCGGCTTGAGCGCCAGGCCCAACACGGGAAAGAGGATGAAGGTCAGGCTGAACACCAGCAGGTGCAGGCGCCAGTGGCCGGCCCCGGCAATGATCGCCTCGCGCGACAGCTTGGCGCCGTGGAGGAAGAACAGCAGGCCGATGGCGATGTTGGTCAGCCAGCCGAAACCTATGGCCACCTGGCCGCTGGCCGGAAGGAAACTGGCCAGCAGCACCACGCCGATCAGGGTCAGGGTGAAGTTGTCGGGCAAAAGACGCGAGCGAGTCATAGCGGGATCATCCGGGGGTTGCCAAGTGCGGTGGGGCGACTCTAACGTGGCTGCGTTTTACCGACTAACGCCAAGGAGCCAGTTAATGCCGCCTAAAGGACATGAAAAGATCGTCCGGCGCAGTATTCCCGGTTTGCCCAGCCTGCCGCGGCCGGTGTACGGGCGCACCGAATCCTTGCCCAATCGCGCCTTGACCCGGCGCCACAGCCACCCGTGGGTGCAATTGTCCTACGCCATTGCCGGGGTGCTGGAGATCCAGACCAGCGGCGGGCGCTTTATCGCCCCGCCGCAACGGGCGGTGTGGATTCCCGCCGGGGTGCCGCACCGGGTGTTCAGCTCGCCGCGCACCGAGATGCGCAGCCTGTACCTCGATTGCAGCGTTACCACCTGGGCGGCGCCGGACAGCTGCCAGGTGCTGGCGGTCAGCAGCCTGCTGCGGGAGTTGATCCGCGCCTTCAGTGAATTGCCGGTGGAATATGTCGAGGACAGCGCCGACGGGCGCCTGGCCCAGGTGCTGCTGGACCAGTTGGCCGCCGCGCCGCAGTTGGACCTGATGCTGCCGCTGCCCCACGACGTGCGCCTGCGGGCGATCTACCGCAGCCTGCAGGCGCACCCGGAGCAGGCCACGACGCTGGGCCAGTGGAGCCAGAAGCTCGGGGTGACGGAGAAGACCCTCAGCCGCCTGTTCCTCAAGGACACCGGGCTGACCTTCCGTGCCTGGCGCCAGCGCCTGCGCCTGCTGGGCGCCCTGACTCCCCTGGAGCAGGGCGAGCGGGTCACCGATGTGGCGCTGGCCTGTGGTTATGACTCGACCTCGGCATTTATCGCCGCCTTTCGCCAGCAGTTCGACGCCACCCCGGGGGAGTTCTTCCGCGACCTCTGACACCCCGAGCTTCCTGTAGCCGCTGCCCCAGGCTGCGATGGGCTGCGCAGCAGACCCGAACCGGGTTCCTGGCACACCGTGGCGCCCGTCCGGCGGCCGCTGCGCGACCGTTCGCAGCCTGCGGCAGCGGCTACAGGGGGCGGTGGTGGGGCCAGGTGCGGCAGGTCAGGTTCTTGGTGGGCGCAGCAGTTCGATGCGCTCCGGCGGCACCAGGGTGCGCAGGGTCTTGTACAGGGCCCGGGTCTCCAGCAGGTTCCAGATCCGCAGCAGGGTTTCCAGAGCATCCAGGGGTTTGCTGATGAAGTCCCGGGCGCCCAGGGCCAGCGCCCGCAGGCGGGTGTCGCGGGTGGCGTCGGCGGTGAGTACCAGGATCGGCAGGTAGTCGTTGGCCGGGATCCGTCGGTTGAGCTGTTCCAGTACCGCAAAGCCATCGAACTCGGGCATGTGCAGGTCGAGGATCACCAGGTCCGGCTCGAAGCTATTGAACAGCTCCAGGCTGCGCAGCGGCTGGGTGCTGCTGAGGACATTGTGCAGCCCTTCGCGGGCCAGCAGCTGTTCCATCAGGTCGAGGTTGGGGCGCTGGTCATCGATGATGAGGATGCGCAGATCGGCAGTCATGGGAGCTCCGGGAGACAGGCATCGAGGTGGGCGAAGAACACCGGGATGTGGATGGGCTTGGTCAGGATCGCCGTGGCCCCGGCGTCGAGCAGGGCGCGCCGGGTCGGTTCGCTGGCGTCGGCGGTGATCATCAGGATCGGGGTGTCGGCCGTGGCGCTGGAGGCCCGCAGGCGTTGCAGCACGTCCAGGCCGGGCAGGTCCGGCAGGCTGACGTCCAGCAGGATCATCTGCGGCGCGTGCTGGCGGGCCAGGTCCAGGCCCATCTGGCCTTGCATGCTCGACAGCAGCTGGATGCCCGGGCGCCGTTGCAGCAGGGTTTCGATCAGCGCCAGGCTTTGCAGGTTGTCTTCGATGCACAGCACCTTGCCCTGGTAGCGGCTTGCGGGCTGTGGCGCCGGCACGTTCAGCGCCGGGGCGTTGCAGGGCGCCACGGCGGCTGCAGCGGCCAGGCGCACGAAGGGCAGCTCCAGGGTGAAGCAACTGCCGCTGCCCGGGGTGCTCTGTACGCCCAGGCTGCCGTCCATCATTTCCAGCAGGCTCCTGCTCAGGGCCAGCCCCAGGCCGGTGCCTTCGACCCTGGGGTCGGCGTCCAGGCGTTCGAAGGGCTTGAACAGGCGCTCCAGGCGCTCGGCGGTGATGCCGGCGCCGGTGTCGAGCACGCTCAGGCGCAGGCGCGATGCCTCGATCGCCACGTCGATGCTGACCCGGCCACCCGCGCGGTTGTACTTGATGGCGTTGGACAGCAGGTTGAGCAGCACCTGGATCAGGCGCTGGCGGTCGGCGATCACGCCGCTGTCCGCCGCCAGCTCCGGCAGCGGCGCCAGGGTGATGCCGGCGTCCGCGGCCATGGGTGACACCAGGGTCAGGGCTTCGTGCAGCACCGCCGCCAGGGCCATGGGCTCGACGTTCAGCGGCAGGCGCCCGGCCTCGATACGGGCAATGTCCAGCACCTCGTTGATCAGCCCCAGCAGGTGCTGCCCGGCCCGCAGGATATGCCCGACCTGGGGCCGCTGGCCGGCACTGGAATCCATGTCCAGCAGTTGGGCGAAGCCGAGGATGGCGTTCAGCGGCGTGCGCAGTTCGTGGCTCATGCGCGAGAGGAATTCGCTCTTGGCGCGGCTGGCGCTTTCCGCTTCCTCGCGGGCGGTGCCCAGGGCGATTTCCGCGGCACGGCGATCGGTGATGTCCCGGGTGATCTTGGAAAAACCGCGCAGGGCGCCGCTGGCGTCGTACTGCGCGGTGATCACCACGCTGGCCCAGAAGCGGCTGCCGTCCTTGCGACAGCGCCAGGCCTCTTCCATGTAGTGGCCGTGGGCGGTGGCCTCGCGCAGGGCCATGTCCGGGTGCTGGGGGCACTCTTCGGGCAGGTAGAACAGGGAAAAATGCCGGCCGATGATTTCCTGCTCGCTGTAGCCCTTGATCCGTTCCGCGCCGACGTTCCAGGTGGTAACCCGGCCTGCGGTGTCCAGGGCGAAGATCCCGTAGTCCTTGACCCCGTCGATGATCAGCCGCAGGCGTTCCTCGTTGTCGCGCAGGGCCCGTTCGCGCTCGGCCAGCAGTTGCCCGGCCTCCACCAGGCGCGTGCCCAGCTGGCCGATTTCATCCTGTTCCGGTGCTTGCGGGCGCAGCGGCTGGCCCAGGGCCAGGCGCTGGGCATTGCCCTGTACCTGCTGCACCCGGGTGACGATGCCCCGGGACAGCAACAGCACCGCGACGATGGCGCCGAACAGCCCGCAGCCGGCGGCCAGCAAGGTGGCGAACAGCAGGCGCATGCGGGTTGCCGCGGCGGCTGCGCTACGTTCGGCCAGCAGCGCATCCTCGCGCACGCGCATGGCGCTGATCTGCTCGCGCAGCACGTCCAGCACCTGCTTGTTGTCGATCAGGATCGCGGTCACCGTGGCGGCGTCGTCGCGGCTGCCGTTGCGCAGGGCCACCAGGCCGTCGAGCTTGGTGCGGATCAGCGGGGTGATGGTCTGCAGGTAGTCGCGCATGCGCGGGTCCTGGACATTCTGGTCCAGGCGTTGCAGCGCGGCCTCGATCTGCGGCCGGGCCTGGAGGTAGGCGGGCAAAAAGTCCTCGCGCCGGGTCAGCAGGTAGCCACGCACGCTGGCGGCGGCCTCGGCCAGGAGGGTGTGCACCGCCTGAATATCGCCCTGCACCAGCAACACCCGGCGCACGTCCTCCTCGGCGCGGGCGGTCTGGCGCTCGGTGCTGTAGATCAGCACCAGCGACAGCAGCAGGATCACCAGTGGCAGGGAGATCACCACCAGCGCCTTGCCCCGCAGCGGCAGGTCGGCCCAGCGCCGGGCGCTGAGCAGGTTCACGGCCACTGCCCGGCAGGTTGCGCCACCAGCCCCAGGGCCATGCCGCGCACCGCGGCCTGGGTGCGGTCGGCGGCGCCGAGCTTGCCGATCACCCGTTCCACGTGGGCCTTGGCGGTGCCGGTGGTGATGCCCAGCTTTTCACCGATCTCGCGGTTGCTGAAGCCGCCGGCCACCAGCCCCAGCACCTGGCGCTCGCGGGCAGTCAGGGCCTGAGCCTGGGGCGCCTGGCCGTTGCCGCGCTCGCTCATGCGCCGCAGCAGGCGGGCGCTGACCGCACTGTTGAGCGCCTCTTCGCCGCGGGCCACACGCTGCAGGGCGTCGAGCACCTCTTCGCGGCTGGCGTCCTTGAGCAGGTAGCCCACGGCGCCGGCGGCCATGGCGGCTTCCAGGTGATCGGGGCTGTCGTCCATGGTGAAGATCACCACCTTGACCTCGGGCTGGCGCTGTTGCAGCAGGCGCGCGGCCCCCAGGCCGTTGAGCAGGGGCATGCGGATATCGAGGATGGCCAGGTCCGGGCGCAGTTGCTCGCACAGGGTCAGGGCTTGCTCGCCATCCCTGGCTTGCCCCACCACCTCGAACTCCGGGTTGCCCGCCAGCAGGGCGATGAAGCCGGTGCGGGTGACTTCATGATCGTCCGCCAGGACCAGGCGTATCACCGCTGTCATACCGCGTGCTCCAGGGAGGGGACGGGGACGCGGGCGAGAATCCGCGTGCCGCTGCCGGGCTGGCTGTGGCAGGTGAAACGCCCGCCCAGCAAATGGGCGCGTTCCTGCATGGCCACCTGGCCCAACTGTTCGATGCCCTGGCCGGATGCCGGCTGGAAACCTGCGCCGTCGTCGCTGATGCCGAGCACCGCCTGGCCTGCTTCCAGGGCCAGGTTCAGGCTGACGCTGTGGGCCCGGGCATGCTTGAGGATGTTGTTGATGGCTTCCTGGGCGATGCGGAACAGGGCGATTTCCAGGGCCGCCGGCAGGCGCTCCGGGTAGCGCTGCTGCCAGTGCACCGCCAGCCCGGCGTCGCGCAGGCGGTCGGCCTCGCGGTCGATGGCCCGCAACAGGCCGAAGTCGTCCAGCACATGGGGGCGCAGGCCGCCGATCAGTTGCCGGCCTTCGCCGACGCAACCCTGGGCCAGTTGCAGGATGGTCTGCAGTTCATCGTGCAGGGGCTCCGGCAGCGGCGGGCAGCGCCCGGCGAAACCCTGCAGGCGCTGGTGCAACCCGGCCAGGGTTTGCGCCAGGCCGTCGTGCAGGTCGTAGGCGACGCACTTGCGCTCATCCTCCTGGGCGCTGAACAGGCGCTGCACCAGCTCCGACATGCTGCGCTCCCGGGCTTGCAGGTCCTGCAGCAGGCGCTGGTTTTCCAGGTGCGTGGCCAACAGCGTGGCCAGCAGTTGCAGGGATTCCAGGTCTTCGCTGTCCGGCGCGCTGATGGGCACACTGTTGGCCAGCAGCAGGGCGCCGAAGGGCTGGCCGTCGGCGCGGTGCAGCAGTACGCGCAGCACCCCGGTTTGCGCAAGCGGGCGCTCCAGCCACTGGGCCTGCCCGGCCACGGCGCGCAGGGCTTGCAGGCATTCGCCGTGGCCCTGTTCGGCGCTGGCGTGGGCCACGCCGTCGCTGCTCCATTCCAGCAACAGCCCCTGGTCCATGGCGACAAAGGCGCAGGCCCGCTGCACCACCCGCTGGCGCATCTGTCCGGGGGGCAGTTGCAGCAGCTCCTGGCCGGTGTCCACCAGCAGCCGCAGGCGCGCGGCGCGGCTTTGCGACTGCCGGTACTGGCTGCGCAGGGCCAGGGCGCTGGCGGGATCGAGGGGCGGGCTGGGCATCGGGAAACTCCAGGGTGGGGGCGGTGCAGTGGCTCGGGGCAGGGTATTAGACCCCCGTGCCCGGTATCGCGCCTATCTGCCGAATGGCATAGGCCGCAGGCTCCAGTTGGCCGATGGCAGGGGCGACGGCCCGGGGCACAGTGGGGCTCATTGAAACCCACTGGAGTCCGTGAATGAAACTGAAAAGCACCGCCCTGGCCCTGTTCTTCGTGCTGAGCACGCCACTGGCTCAGGCCCTGGAAGCCACCCCTTACGTGTACCGCACCGTGGCCGAGCAGCCGCAGAACCTGAAGGACCGGGAAATCGCCGGTCTCTTCGACCGCTGGAACAGCGCCCTGCAGACCGGCAACCCGCAAGCCGTGGTCAGCCTCTATGCGGCCAATGCAGTGCTGCAACCCACGGTCTCCAACCAGGTGCGCAGCACCCACGCGCAGATCCAGGACTACTTCGAGCACTTCATGGCCTCGCGGCCGGTGGGCCAGATCAACTACCGGGAGATTCGTCACCTGGGCCCGGATGCGGCCATGGACAGCGGCGTCTACACCTTCACCCTGACTGCCGCCGACGGCAAGAAACAGCAGGTCCAGGCTCGCTACACCTTCCTCTACGAGCGCCTGGGCGGGCAGTGGAAAATCCTCAACCACCACTCTTCGGCCATGCCGCAAGTGCAGCCGCAGTTGCAAGCCAGCCACTGATCCAGGCTCCTGTCGCCTTGCGCCGAGCCTTTGCTCGGCGTTGCTGTCACTGCTCGCGGTAGCGCCCCGGGGTCATGCCGAACCAGCGCAGGCAGGCCTTGTGAAAGCTGCTCTGGTCGCGAAAGCCCAACAGGGCGCCGATGTACTTGACGCTGCGCATGGAGTTGCGCAGAAAACTGTGGGCCAGCATCAGCCGCGCCTCGTCCTGCAGCGCCGAAAAGTGCACGTCTTCATGGCCCAGGCTGCGTTGCAGGCTGCGGGTGCTGACCCCCACTGCCTGGGCGATATGCGGCAGGTCGCTGGGCGCGCCCTGGGCCAGGGATTCGGACAGGGCGCGGCGCACCCGCGCAGTCATCGAGCCGCTGAGCAGCACATTGAGGCGGTTGCGGGCGTATTCCATGTGCAGCACATCCAGCGCCGGGTCGGCGGTGGGCAGGGCGATGGCGCAGTCCTGGCTGCTGAAGGTCAGGCTGTTGTGGGGCGCGCAGAACTGCAGGTTGTCGCCCATCAGCCGGCGCAGCATGCGCGTGTCCGCAGGCTCGGGGTAGGTGAAGGCCGCCACCAGCGGCCGCGGCTTGTGCTGAGGCAGCAGCCAGTGCAGCAGGCCCAGGGTCTGGGCGGCGCCGGCGTCGATCACCGCCCGGGGGATCAGCGAAGGCTCGGCGGTGACGTCGAAACCGATCAGTTGCAACGCGTCGGGCTTGCGTTCCAGGCACATGCAGAAGCCGTTGCTGGTCAGCGCCTGGTAATCCACCAGGCGCTGCAGCGCTGCCCCCAGGGTCGCGCAAGACATCACCGCATAGCCCAGGGCCTCCAGGTTGGCCGGGTGGGCCTTGCTGTAGGCCAGCAGCCCGAGGTCCGGGTTGCCGGTGCGGCGGGTGGCTTCGCGCATTACTTGATAGACCAGTTCCAGCCTCACGCCCTTTGGATTTTCCTCAACGTCCTGGATGCTGCTGCCGAAGGTTCTGAGCAGGGCGTCGACATTCGCGCCGCCTTCTCTCATGACATCGGCAAGCACCCGAAAGCTGGCGCTGGTCATTCTGTGCATAGGTCTTCCTGGACTAGTGGCTAAATGATATCGATGAGGCCTTTTGCATGATTGCAATAAACAAAAGGCCACAGACGAATAAGCACCGGCCCAGGTTTCCGAGGACAAGCGAAAGGTATCCGGGAACACTTCCGGGTGGCCCGGGCAGGGTCGATCATGGTTGGGCAGGGACCCTTGGGCGAGTGCGGCGGCGGGCTCGTCGTGCCACGTTCGAGGGTGCGTCGTTGGCTTGCCTATGGATCTGTCATGCAAAGCATCAAAGACTTTTATCGTGAATTGGCCGAGGGCCATTTGATGCTGGCATTCCAGCCGGTGGTGTGGCTGCCCGACAGCAGCCGGGTGCTCTACCACGAAGGGTTGCTGCGCCATGTCGATGCCCAGGGCGGGGATGTCTACCCCCTGGCGCTACTGGAGAAACACCAGGTGATGCGCGAGCTGGACCGCAGCGTGGTGCTCTGTGTGATCGACAGCCTGCAACGGGACGAACGCCTGCGCCTGGGGTGCAATATCTCGGCCCAGAGCGCGATCATCGATTCATTCTGGTACCCCATTGTCCAGCAGTTGCGGGACTTTCCCGGCGTGGCCGCGCGGCTGGTCATCGAGATCACCGAAAGCGCCACGCCACCGAGCATCGAGGCGGCCAGCGAGTTTGTCCTGTGCCTGCGCGAACTGGGCTGCCGGGTGGCCATCGACGATTTCGGCGCGGGCCTGGGCACCCTGGAGTTCATCCGCCAGACCCGGCCGGACATCGTCAAGATCGACAAGGGCTACATCCAGCGCGCCCGCAGCGAACTCAACAGCGCCCAGACCCTCAGCCACCTGGTGCAACTGTGCAAGACCCTGGCGCCCTGCGTGATCATCGAAGGGGTGGAGACTGCCACCGACCAGGGCCTGGCCACGGCCTGTGGTGGCGAGTGGGGGCAGGGCTACCTGTTCGGCCGCCCCCAGGTGGATCGCCTGGGGCGACGTTGCCGCCTGGCGCAGCGGGTGCCCCAGCTGTGCACGCCGGATCAGGCGTAGCCCGGGTGCATGCCCGCCTGAAGGGGTTCAATCAGCCTGCGGGGTGATGGGCGGGGTGTGGGCCGTCGGGTCTTGCACCTCGGCACTGATGGGCAATGCCTGCAGGTCTTGCTCGGGAATCTCCTTCATATCCACGCGCATGTTGCGCTTGGGCCGCTCCGGCTGGAGCGCGTCGTAGGGCAGCAGCACGGTGTCGAGCGCCGCGTCCAGGGGCAGGCTGGCGATCATCAGGATCGGGCACACCACCATCACCCAGCAGCCGCCGGTGATCATGCGTGCGTAGCCCATGTCGTAGCCGGTGAGCACTTGGGCGTTGGTCTTGACGCTGCGGTAGTAACGGTCGTCGCGAAAGTCCAGGGCATTGCCGCGAGTCATGTAGGTGCCGCAGCCGGACAGCAGCAGGGTGTTGAGCAGCAACAGGTAATTGATGGTTCGGATGATCGCTCTTCCATTCAGGCCATTGGCAGGGGGGGGCGCGGCTCAGGGCTTCATCGCGTCATAGGGCAGCAGCGCGGTGTCGGCCATGGCGTCCACCGGCAGGCTGACGATGGCCACCACCGGGCAGACAATGCTCATCCAGCAGAACAGCGTGACGTAGCCGTCGTAGCCGCTGGCTCCGCGCATGGTCAGCAGTTCGATATTGGCCTGGGTGCCTTTGTAGTAGTCGTAGCTGGTATGGGAATTGGGGGTGCGGGCGATCAGGGTGCCGCAGCCCACCAGGGACAGCAGGGACACAACGAACAGAGCATTGAGGGCTTTGATGGCGCCATTCCTTAGCAAGCGGGTTTTTCCGCGCGCATGGTCGCAGAAGCCCGATGCAGACGCTAGATTGGGCGCTGAATAAATACTGGGCGCAGTGCCGGGAGGGTTCGATGGAGGGAGAGCGCAGCGTCGCACGGCTGTTCGCCGAGGAACCGCTGTCCTGGGGGCTGCGGGGGGACCCCTATTTGTGGCGAGCCATGGCCACGCATCTGGCCCACACGCCCTGGCCGGCCACGGCGCAGCAGTTGGAAGCCCTGATCGTCCAGGCCTTCGAGCAACTGACCGGCAGGGCCTGGAGCTCGGCAGGGCACTTCTTCGTCGAGGCCTTTGCCCATGGCGGCATGTCCAGCGGCGGGATTTCCATGGGCTTCTGGCACGAGCGCGGCCTGCCCCTGTTGTGCGCCCGTTGGGCTCAAGCCTGATCAAATATCGCTGGGTATCAGCATAAGCAGGTCGGTATCGCCGATATCCACCCCAGCCTGGGTCAGCAGGGTGCTGGCCTGGCCGCGGTGGTGGGTCTGGTGGTTGAAGAAATGCACCAGCAGGCTATAGAAATCGCGCTCGGCGACCACGCCCCGGGTGTTGGCGTAATGCAGGCTGCTGTCCAGGTCTGCGTCGCTCAGGGACTGGCTGAAATCGAGGATCAACTGGTCCAGCCACTGACGCTGCTGCCAGAGCCCGCCCAGGTTTGGGAACAGCAGGGTCTTGAGGTCCTGTGGCAGGGCCACCTGCTGCAGCGGCGCCAGGGCCGCAAACCGCGCCGGGTGCTGGGCAAAGCGCTTGAGCCAGATGGTGTCGCCGGCCAGCAAATGATTGAGGGTGCCGAGGATCGAGCCGAAAAAGGCCTGCCGGTCCAGAGCCAGTTGCGCATCGGACAGGCCCATGGCGGCGCTGTACAGCTTGCTGTTCATCCACTGGTTGTAGCGAGCCATCAGGCACAGGTGCTCGGTGCGGTTCATTGCGGTTCCTTTCGGGGTTTGCGGGCTGGCGCGCAGCAGCTTCGCAAGCCCCGGTGCCGCAATGCAAGAGGCGTCACAAAAGCCTCGTGCGCAGGCCGTTTGCAGGGCTGTGCAGCCATTAAAAAAACCGCCCCTTTGGCCCCGATAACATCGTTTCTCGGGGCTTGGGCTTTTCTCTATATTGGCCACCAGATGCAGCGCGGCAACAGGCCGCGCACCCTTTATGGTGAGCCGTTGCAATGAATAAAAAACCTGAACGCACAGGGCTGGAAAACCCCGGGACCGCTACCCGGGTGGTCTGGGGCGGAGAGCAAGTCCGTCATCCCTACAACGCCACGCAACCCCCGATTGTCGCCAGCGCCGCCTATGGCTACGACGACATCGACCAGTGGTACGACGTGGCCCTGGGCAAGGCCCCGGGCTTTATCTACAGCCGCATGAGCAACCCCACGGTGCAAACCCTGGAAGCCAAGCTGCGGGACCTGGAAAACGCCGAATCGGCGGTGGCCTTCAGCAGCGGCATGGCAGCCATCAGCGGCGTGCTCTACAGCTTCCTGCGCCACGGCCAGCGGGTGGTGTCGACCAAGGACAGCTACGGTGGTACCAACAAGATCTTCGAGGAATTCCTGCCGCGCATGGGCGTGGCCGTGACCCTCTGCGAAACCTTCGACCAGCAGCAGATCGAGGCCGAGATCGCCAAGGGCTGCGACCTGCTGTACCTGGAGACGCCGACCAATCCGACCCTGAAGATCGTCGATATCCAGCGTCTGGTCGCCGCGGCGAAACAGGTCGGCGCCCTGGTGGTGGCGGACAACACCTTCGCTACGCCGCTGAACCAGAACCCCCTGGCGCTGGGCGTGGATGTGGTGATCCACAGCGCTACCAAGTTCCTCAGCGGTCACGGCGATGTGCTGGGTGGCGTGGCCTGCGGCAGCGAAGCGCTGATGAGCCAGGTGCGTCACTACCGGGAAATCAACGGTGCCAGCCTCGATCCGTTCTCGGCCTACCTGATCATTCGCGGGATCAAGACCCTGGCGCTGCGCATGCGCCAGCAACAGCACAGCGCCGCGCAGCTGGCGCAGTTCCTGCTCAACGAGCCGTTGGTGGAAGCCGTGAACTACCCGGGCCTGCCCAACCACCCGAACCACGCCGTGGCCTGTGCGCAGATGCGCGGTTTCGGCGCCATCGTCAGCTTTGTCCTGGTGGGTGGCATGGACAGCGTCAAGCAGCTGTTGCCACGCCTGCGCTATGCCCACTGCGCCGGCAACCTGGGGGCGGTGGAAACCATCTACGGCCCGGCGCGCACTACCAGCCATGTGGAGAACACCCTGGAAGAGCGCCAGGCCCTGGGCATTTCCGAAGGCCTGGTGCGGATTTCGGTGGGCATCGAAGACACCGATGACCTGCTGGCCGACCTGCAGCAGGCCTTCGCCTGGCTGCGCCAATCCCTCAAGCAGAATGCGGCGCCTGGCGCCATCCCATCCCAGGACCCGCGGGCTGAGGTCGCCCACTGAAAAGAGCGCGCAACACCCCCACAGCAAGGCAGCCAGTGGGGGCTTCATGAAGAGGAATAACAATAAAAACCTGGTGGCATCCGATTTGTTTTCTGCCCATTTCCACAGTCGCAGAAATTGAGACTTGCCCTGACAACTTTCATGAGAACCATCATGTCCCTACAAGAACAACAGACCGACTTGCGCGGCGGCTTCAAGCAAGAAATGCAGACCCGGCACATTGTCATGCTCGCCCTGGGCGGGGTGATAGGCACCGGGCTGTTCCTCACGTCCGGCTACACGGTGAACCAGGCCGGCCCGCTGGGCGCGGTGATCGCCTACATCATCGGCGCGCTGATGGTGTACCTGGTGATGATGTGCCTCGGCGAGCTGGCGGTGCAGATGCCCGAGACCGGCTCCTTCAGCACCTACGCCACGCGCTTTCTCGGCCCCGGCACCGGCTACACCGTGGCCTGGCTGTACTGGCTGACCTGGACCGTGGCCATCGGCTCGGAATTCACCGCCGCCGGGATCCTCATGGCCCGCTGGTTCCCCGAGACCCCGGTGTGGATCTGGAGCGCGCTGTTCGCCATGGTGGTGTTCTTGTCCAACGTGGTGTCGGTGCGGCTGTTCGCCGAGACCGAGTTCTGGCTGTCGCTGGTCAAGGTGATCACCGTGCTGGCATTCCTGGTGGTGGGCGGCGGGGCGATTCTCGGTCTTCTGCACATCGACCAGGCCCACAGCATCGGCCTGAGCAACTTCACCCGTGAGGGGCTATTCCCCACCGGCTTCATGCCGATCGCCATGACCCTACTGGCGGTGGCCTTCGCTTTCTCCGGCACCGAACTGATCGGCATCGCCGCTGGCGAAACCCGTGACCCGCAACGCAATGTGCCACGGGCGATCCGCACCACGGTGCTGCGCCTGGCGATCTTCTTCGTCGGCACCATCTTCGTCCTCGCCACCCTGTTGCCCCGGGAGCAGGCCGGCCTGGTGGAAAGCCCGTTCGTCACGGTGTTCACCTACATCGGCATTCCGTACTCGGCCGACATCATGAACTTCGTGATCATCAGCGCGTTGCTGTCCGCCGCCAACTCCGGGCTGTACGCCGCCTCGCGGATGCTCTGGACCCTGAGCGACCAGGGCCACCTGCCCAAGCAGTTCTCGGCCCTGACCCGCATGGGCACGCCGCTCAACGCGATCATCGTGAGCATGGCCGGTGGCGCCGCCTCGCTGCTCAGCAGCGTGTTCGCCCCGGACACCATCTACCTGGCCCTGGTGTCGATTTCCGGGCTGGCGGTGGTGGTGGTGTGGATGAGCATCGCCGCCAGCCAGATCGCCTTTCGCCGGCACTTCGTGGCCAACGGCGGTGACGTGCGCGACTTGAAATTCCGTGTTCGTGGCTACCCCTGGGTGCCGTTGGGGGCGCTGTTGTGCTGCGCCCTGGCCTGTGTCGGCATTGGTTTCGACCCCGAGCAGCGCGTGGCCCTGTACTTCGGCCTGCCCTTCATCGCCTGGTGCTACCTGGTGTATTACATTACCCGCAGTAGCCGCCAGCGGCGCCTGTCCCTGGCAGCCCTGGCTCGGCCCTCCGATGCCCTGCAGGGTTGACGGGTGCGCCCGGCGCCCAGGGTGTCCATGAGAGCCAGGCCATGAAGCAGAAAAGCTTGCCCCCGCTGAACTGGCTGCGCGCCTTCGAGGTGTCCGCCCGTTGCCTTAACTTCACCCACGCCGCCGAGGAACTGTTCCTCACCCAGGGCGCGGTCAGCCAACAGATCCGCCAGCTGGAAAGCCACCTCGGGGTGGCGCTGTTCAAGCGCCTGCCCCGCGGCCTGGACCTGACCGAGGAGGGCCGCTCCTACCTGCCGGTGGTGCAGGACGCGATCACCCGGTTGGCGGTGGGCACCAACGAAATTTTCGGCCAGCACAAGCGCCGGCCGATCAAGGTGCGCGGCAGCCTGGCGTTTTTCGTCCACTGGCTGGCGCCCAAGCTGGCGGATTTTCAGCACAGGCACCCGCTGGTGGATATCCGCTACATCAGCAATATCTGGGTCAAGGAGCTGGACGGCGAAGACGACCTGGAAATTCGTTGGGGCCACGGCCACTGGCCGGGGCTGGTGGCCCAGCGCCTGACTTGGGACACGCTGTTCCCGGTGTGCGCCCCGGCCTTGCTGGACAAGGCGCCGCTAGAGGTGCCGGCGGACCTGGCCCGGCACCCGCTGCTGCATGTGCTGGGCTACGAAGAGGGCTGGGGCTACTGGCTGCAGCGGGCCGGCGCCGAGCAAGTGGATTCGTCCCGGGGGATGCAGTTCGACACCCTGATTTCCACCTTGCGCATGGCCGAACTGGGCCTGGGCGTGGCCCTGGCCCGTTCCTCCATGGTCGACCAGATGCTCGCCGACGGGCGCTTGCTGGAGCCTTTCAGTCAGCGCATCGAGGCCAGCGAATCCTTTTACCTGGTGCGTGGCGCCGGGGCCGATCCACACCCCGATGCGCTGGAGTTTTCCACCTGGCTGGTGGAGCAGGCCCATCGCCATAAATGACTGGCCGGAGCCAAACATGCGTTATGTGAGTACCCGCAGTACCGCCGAGCAGGTGGATTTCGAAAGCGTGGTGTTATCCGGCGTGGCCGCCGATGGCGGGCTGTACGTGCCTGCCGAGCTGCCACGCTTCAGCCCCCAGGAAATCGCCAATTGGTCGACCCTGGATTACCCCGAACTGGCCTTCCGGGTGCTCAGCCCCTTTGTGGGCGACTGCCTGCCCGAGGCGGACTTCAAGGCCTTGCTCAGCCGCGCCTACAGCGGCTTTGGCCACCGCGCGGTGGCGCCCCTGCGACAGATCGACCGCAATGAATGGGTGCTGGAACTGTTCCATGGGCCCACAGGCTCGGCCAAGGATTTTGCCGCGCGGTTGCAGGCGCAACTGGTGGGCTATTTCCTCCAGCGCCGGCAGCGCCACGGGGTGCTGGTGGGGGCCAGCAACGGCGATACCGCGCTGGCGGCCATCGACGCCTTCAAGGACTGCCCGCAGACCCAGGTGCTGGTGTTCTATCCGCAGCACGGCGTGCCCGAGCAGCAAGGGCAGCAGTTGCAGGCGGCACACAACCCCGGGCTGTGGCGCTTTGCCGTGCAGGGCAGCTTCGACGACTGCCAGACCCTGGTGGCCCGCCTGCTGCGCCAATGGCCCCTGGCCGAGCGCGAGGTGATCGGCTTCAACTCCAGCAATTGGGTCGGGGTCATGGCCCAGCTGGTGCTGTATTTCCATGCCGTGCTGCAACTGGGGGGCGGCCAGCGGCCCATCGGTTTCAGCGTGCCGGCGGCCAGCTTCGCCGAGGTCTATGCCGGCTATATCGTGCAGAAGATGGGCCTGCCCATCACCCAGATGATTGTCGCCACCAACCGCAACGACGCCCTGCACCAGCTGTTCCTGAAGAACCGCTATTGTCGCGCCGAGGCCAGCCAGAGCCTGTCGCCGGCCATGGACCTGTCGCTGTTCGCCAACCTGGAGCGCTTTGTCTGGGAGCTCTATGGCCAGGACCCGCATGCGGTGGCGGGCCTGATGCAGCGCTTTGAAGGCAGTGGCGAGATGACCCTGGGCAACGAGTTCTGGCTGCAGGCGCGGATGATCATCGACTCCTACTCGGTGAGCGATGAAGAGACCGGCAAGGAGATCAGCAGCCTCTATCGGGACACCGGCTACATCATCGACCCCCATGCTGCCATCGGTGTCCTGGCGGCGCGCCTGTACCGCCGCAGCCTGGTGGCGCCCATGGTCACCCTGGGGGAGATCGCGCCGGCCAAGTCGGCTCGGTTGCTGGGCTCGCTGGGTATTCCCGGGCTGGCACCACAGCCAGTCGCGGCGCCTTCCACGGCGCAGTGGCAGGCACTGGCGGCGGATGATTTTGCCGCCGTACTGCACTGCCTGAAGGCCCTGTGATGGGCACCGAGAAGGAGGCTTCATGAAGCGGATCCTGGATCCACTGGACGAACGCATCATCGCCGAGCTGACCCGCAATGCCCGGGCGGCCCATGCCGAGCTGGCGGCCAAGGTCAACCTGTCGCGCAATGCCGTGCGCCAGCGCATCGAACGTCTGGAGCGCGACGGCGCGATCCAGGGCTACACCATTCGCGTGGGCGAAGGGCGCGGCGCGGATACCCGGATCAACGCGCTGATCTTCGTCTACCGCTACGACCGCATGCGTGGCGCCGAGGTATTGCAGGCCCTGCGCTCGATGCCGGAGATCGTCCAGTGCGAAGTGCTCAGTGGCGAGTTCGACGTGCTGGTGCGGGTCAGCGCCGCCAGCGTAGAGCGGGTGCACCGGGTGTGGAATGACATCGCCGCCTTGCCCGGGGTGGAAAACACCGTGACGTCCTTTGTCTTGTCGTCGGTAAGTTAGGGCGCTGTTTGCCACGAAAAAAAGCCAACGCAAGTTGGCTTTTTTTATACCCGCTCACCTGGCTCCAGGGTTGAGCAAAATGCTCAGCAAATACAGCAAAACGGCATATTTCACTGCCCGGCCCCGGCCCCTAACCTTGTGTCCATCAGCTTCTCAACCGGGATGGAACACAACAAAAATGACTGAATACAACATTGCCCTGGTGGGCTTCGGCGGGGTCAATCGGGCCCTGGCGCAACTGATTGCCGAGCGCAATCAGGCGTGGAAAAAACAACTGGGTTTCAGCTTGAAGATCGTTGGCATCAGCGATCTGTTCCTGGGCTCCATCGTCGCTCCCCAGGGGCTGGATGCCGGTCTGCTGAGCAAGCTGCCGGCAACCAAGGGCGCCTTGGCGCAACTGCCGGGCGGCCAGGTGGAGGCGCTCAACGAACAGGTGATCAAGGACTCCGGCGCCGACATCATCGCCGAGGCTACCTTCACCAATCCGGTGGACGGCGAGCCAGCCAGCACCTTCTGCCGCTGGGCCCTGGAGCAGGGCAAGCACGTGGTGACCACCAACAAGGGACCGATCGCCCTGCACGGCGCCGAGCTCAAAGCCCTGGCCCAGCGCAATCAGGCGGCGTTCGAGTACGAAGGCGCGGTGATGAGCGGCACCCCGGTGATCCGCATGGCCAAGCAGTCCCTGGCCGGCAGCGAGCTGCTGGGTTTCGAGGGCATTCTCAATGGCACCTCCAACTTTGTGCTGACCCGCATGGAGGCCGGCCTGGGCTTTGCCGAGGCGGTGGCCGAGGCCCAGGCCCTGGGGTATGCCGAGGCCGATCCGAGCGCGGATGTCGAAGGCTTTGACGTGCGCTTGAAGGTGGTGATCCTGGCCAACGAATTGCTCGACGCGCAGTTGACCGTCAGTGATGTCAGTTGCCGGGGCATCTCCGGCCTGACGGCCAAGGACCTGGAGCAGGCCCGTGTCGAGGGCGCGCGCTGGAAGCTGATCGGTTCGGCCCAACGCCTGGCCGATGGCTCGCTGCAGGCCAGTGTCGAGCCGAGGCTGTTGCCCCTGGCCCATCCGCTGGCGGGGATTGGCGGGGCGATCAACGCGGTGTCGTTCAACACCGAACTGCTGGGCGCGGTGACGGTGTCCGGGCCGGGCGCCGGGCGTATCGAGACGGCCTTTGCCTTGCTCTCGGACATCATTCACATCCACCAGTCGCGCACCAGCCGCTAGGAGCCTGTCCATGAATCTGTCACGTCTGGCGCCGGTCGCCGATTCGATTGACGTCTGCAGCCCTTTCGATGGTCGCCTGATCGGGACCGTGCCACGCCTTGACGCCTGTGCCGTGCCATACCTGTTGCAGCAGGCGCGCCAGGGCGTGAACGACTGCGCCGCGTTGCCGCGCCATCAGCGGACACGGATTCTGGAGCGGGCGGCCTTGAATATCGAGCGCGACGCCGAGCATTTTGCCCGGCTGATCGTCGATGAAGCGGGCAAGACCCTGAAACAGGCGCAGAAGGAGGTCAAGCGCTGCGTCAACACCCTTAAGCTCTCGGCCGAAGAGGCCAAGCGCAATGCCGGCGAGGTGCTGCCATTCGATGCCTATGAAGGCTCGGAAAACCGCCAGGGTTGGTTTTCGCGCGAGCCCTTGGGGCTGATCCTGGCGATCACGCCTTACAACGATCCGCTGAACCTGGTGGCGCACAAGCTGGGCCCGGCCATCGCCGGGGGCAACGGGGTGATTCTCAAGCCCTCTGAGCTGGCGCCGCTGTCGGCGATCAAGCTGGTGGACTACTTGCGCGATGCCGGCCTGCCGACCTCGGTGGTGACCCTGGCCACCGGTGGCGCGGACCTGGGCAAGGCCCTGGTGGAAGCCCGTGAGGTGCGCATGGTGTCGTTCACCGGCGGCTTCGTCACCGGCGAGCAGATCGCCCGTAGCGCCGGGTTGAAAAAGCTGGCCATGGACCTGGGAGGCAATGCGCCGGTGATCGTGATGGCCGACTGCGACCTGGCGGCGACGGTGGAAAGCTGCGTGTCCGGGGCCTTCTGGGCGGCGGGGCAGAACTGCATCGGCACCCAGCGCCTGCTGGTCCAGGCCTCGATCTATGAGGCGTTTCGAGAGGCTTTTGTGCGCCTGGCTCGGGAGCAGGTCAGTGGCGACCCGCTGGCCAGCAGCACGGACATCGGGCCGATGATCAGCCTGCAGGCGGCGCAGAACGCGCAGAAGGTCGTGGATGAAGCGCTGCAACAGGGCGCGCGTTTGCTCTGTGGGCATCAGCGCCGGGGTTCCTGTTACGCCGCCACGGTGCTGGAGAATGTCGACCACGGCAGTCGCCTGTGGCAGGACGAGGTCTTTGCGCCAGTGGTGGTCTTGCAACCGTTCGACGATCTGGATCAGGCCATCGCTCTGGCCAATCAGCCCGAATACAGCCTGCATGCAGGGATCTTCACCAATGACCTGCGCACCGCCATGGACGCCGCGCGGCGGATCGAGGCGGGTGGGGTGATGATCAACGACTCTTCCGATTATCGTTTCGATGCCATGCCCTTTGGCGGCTTCAAGTACGGCAGCCTGGGCCGCGAAGGGGTGCGTTTCGCCTATGAGGAAATGACCCAGCCCAAGGTGGTGTGCCTCAACAGTCTGGGCTGAGGTCGACTGCAGCAACACGACAGGTCGTCGGGCACCGGGCAGGTTTGGTCACCTGCCCGGTGTTTTTTTGCTGGCGGTGAGGTGCGGTGAATCGGTCGCGGTACGGGCAGTGGTAAAGTTCGCCGCTTCAGGATGAACGATGCGGGAAGCGGGCCGATGATCAAGGTGTGGTTGCAACAAGGGCGTGGCCTGTGGCTGGCGCTGTTTCTCGGGCTGCTGTTGCCGGCCCTGGGGCACGCCGAGGAGGCGCCGCCGGGGCTGGTGAAGGTGCCCCTGGACCGGCGGGTGATCGACCTGACCGCGACCTTGGATAGCGCCACCCAGGAGCGGATGGTGCACAAGCTGGAGGTGCTGGAGCAGCGCCGCGGCGCGCAGATCGCGGTGATGCTGGTGCCCAACCTGGGCCAGCAGAGCATCGAGGCGTTGGGCAACCAGCTGTTTCGTGCCTGGAAGCTGGGGCGCAAGGGCGTAGACGACGGCATCCTGCTGCTGGTGGCGAAGAACGACCACAAGGTGCGGATCGAGGTCGGTTATGGCCTGGAGCCGGTGGTCACCGACCTGCTGGCCGGGCAGATCATCGCCCAGGACCTGACCCCGGCCTTTCGTCAGGGCGACTTTGCCGGCGGTATCGACCGTGCCCTGGACGACCTGATCCTGCTGGTGGACGGGGGCTCGTTGCCCGAGCCTGCGGGGCTGCCGGAGCCTGGGGAACGGGTGGTGCCGCTGGAAGCCTATGCCTTGCTGTTGGCGTTCATTTTCGGCTCGGTGGCGGGAGTGATGCTGGCCGCCGGCTGGAACTGGCGCCGGGTGCTGGGGGGCGCAGTGGCGCTGATGGCGGTGCTGGTGGGAGCCGTGGGCGGCCATGAGTGGCTGGCGCAGTTGTTCCTGGTGCCGCTGTGCATGTTGATCGGCGGTGCGACCTTCGCCGGGCTGTGGCAGGCGCGGCGGGTGTTCTACGGGGTGCTGGGGCTGCTGCTGTACATCGGCCTGCTGACCCTGGTCAGCCAGTATCTGGGTCGTTTGACTTTCCTCTACGGCCTGGCCTGGCCGGCGGGGGTGCTGCTGGTGCTGGGCGGCCATTGGCTGCTGTACTGGATGATGCGCAACAGCTGGCGCAAGAGCCCCCGGGGCTTTTTATGGCGCTTTGCCGTGTTGCTGACGCTGGTTCTACTGATGGGCCTGGGTGTGGATGCCTGGCAGGCGGCTCAGCGTTGGCTGAGGGTCGTGCCGTTCGCCTATTTCCTGAGTTTCATACTGTTTGCCGGCGGCAGTGGCTTTCGCTGGAGCAGTGGCGGTGGCAGCAGCAGTGGCGGCCGCTCAAGCTCGGGTGGCGGTTTCTCCGGGGGCGGCGGTTCCAGTGGCGGCGGCGGGGCGTCAGGCAGTTGGTGAGGCTGGGCGCGGTAATGATCACGCAGCCGTCCTGCTCTCCCAAGCCTGCGGGGCCGGGCAACGGGCCGATGGCGGCGCGGAGAATCGTTGAGCGGTCAGGTTGGCGGAAATTGATGGTTGATAATAATTCTCATTGGCGAATATGATATGTTATTACATTAATTTCAGTCCCAAGGAAGCGTTGCCATGAAAGTCCTGTCGTCCCTCAAAGAAGCCAAGAATCGTCACCGCGACTGCCAGATCGTCAAGCGTCGCGGTCGCATCTATGTGATCTGCAAATCCAATCCGCGCTTCAAGGCTCGCCAGGGCGGGGCGAAGAACCGGAACAAGGGGTGAGTACGGGGGCGGTCGGGAGTGACAAGGCGCTGCTGGAGCGAGCCACTCCCGACAGCACCCAGGCATGGGGGCAGGTTTTTCAGTCGTGCAGCAGGGTCGAGCCGTACTCGTTGAAGCTGTTGCCCAATGCGCTGTTGCCGTTGAGATTCAGATTGCCCACGCCACCGCCAAGCCGGCACTTGTCCGAATAGCAGGGGTGGGTGGTCGCGCTGGAGCAGGCGCCCAGTAGTAGGGTGGCGCCGATCAGCAACACCTTGAGGCAGTTCAACTTCATTTTCAGCATCTCCAGAGCAGGGTCAGGGATAGAGCGAACCGGAGCCTCATCCTACGCCGTTACATGCTGATACACATTGCCAATCAGGCGGGCCCGGAAAAATATCTGCCGTGCTTGCTGGATGCCGCCTTGGCACGGGGCTGCTCAGCGTCGCGGGGGCAATTGTGTCCTCGGGCCAGACCCGGTAGAAAGGCGCAACGCATTCAGAAAACAGATACCAGCATGAGCGACATTGAGAAACCCAATAGCCGCCTGTTCGACCTCGACTTGCTGCGGGCCATTGTCACGGTGGCCGACTGCGGCAGTTTCACCACGGCCGCCACCCGCCTGCATTCGACCCAATCCACCATCAGCCAGAAGATCCGCCGCCTGGAGGAGATGGTCGGGCAGCGCCTGCTTGAGCGCGGCAATCGCGATGTGTTGCCCACCGATGTCGGCGAGACTCTGCTGGGGTATGCCCGGCGCCTGCTGGCACTGAACGATGAAATGTTCGAGGCGCTGTCCGGGGCCACGGTGGTGCTGACGGTGCGTATCGGCGTGCCGGACGACTTCGCTGCCGGCCGCACCACCGAGCAACTGGCTGCGTTCAACCGGCGCTATCCCCAGGTCAAGCTGGAGGTCACCAGCGGCATGAGTCGCGACCTCAACGCCAGTTATGACCGTGGCGAACTGGACCTGGTGGTGCTCAAGCAACTGCGCAACAGCCGCGAGGCACTGGCCTGCTGGCCGGAGAAGACCCGATGGGTGGATAGCGCGAAAAACCCCTGCATCGATCTCGACCCGCTGCCTATCGTTACCTTCCCGCCGCGCGGGGTGTACCGCGATGCCATGATCAATGCCCTGGAGGCGGTGGGCCGGCGCTGGCATATCAGCTTCACCAGCTCCAGCCTCAGCGGCCTGCAGTCGGCCATTGCCGATGGCATGGGCATAGGCCTGCTGCCATTGCGTGCGGTCACGGCTGGCCACCAGGTCCTGTCCAAAAGCACCGGGCTGCCCTCGGTGGACGTGTTCGAGGTGGCGTTGCTGCACCGCCCGGCGGCAGATCCCATGGTCAAGGAACTGGCGCGAGTCTTGTCGCGGGTGCTGGCCCAGGACACTCAGGGCTGAAGTTGCGCGGCATTCGATAAATGAATATGGCGGATTCCAGTATTTAATTTGTGCATGTGAGTAACGCTGGATATCGTGGTGGCCAGCAGCGGTCCGCGCCGCTTCCCTGGCGCGTCGACCCGCAGGTTTGTTCACCCTGGCGGCGTTGCCGCGCGGGGCAGCAAAACAACAATGAGGAGAGTCTCCATGTCCAAAACCACCTATTACGCGCCTCACGGCGGGCACCCGGCACAGACCGAACTGCTCACCGACCGCGCAATGTTCACCGAAGCCTACGCCGTGATCCCCAAGGGCGTGATGCGCGACATCGTCACCAGCCACCTGCCGCACTGGGACAACATGCGCATGTGGGTCATCGCTCGTCCGCTGTCGGGTTTCGCCGAAACCTTTTCCCAGTACATCGTTGAAGTCGGCGCCAATGGCGGTAGCGACAAGCCCGAGCAGGACCCCAACGCCGAAGCGGTACTGTTCGTCGTCGAAGGCGAGGTCAACCTGACCCTGCAAGGCCAGGTGCATGTCCTCAAACCCGGCGGCTATGCCTTTATCCCACCGGCTGCCGACTGGAAGCTGCGCAACACCAGCGGCACCGAGGCGCGTTTCCACTGGATCCGCAAGCACTACCAGAAAGTCGATGGCGTGCCATACCCGGACGCTTTCGTCACCAACGAGCAGGACATCGAGCCGCGGGTCATGCCCGATACCGAAGGCCGCTGGAGCACCACGCGTTTTGTCGACATGAGCGACATGCGCCATGACATGCACGTCAACATCGTCAACTTCGAGCCGGGCGGCGTGATTCCGTTCGCCGAGACCCACGTCATGGAGCACGGCCTGTACGTCCTGGAAGGCAAGGCGGTGTATCGCCTGAACCAGGATTGGGTCGAGGTCGAGGCCGGTGACTTCATGTGGCTGCGCGCCTTCTGCCCACAGGCCTGCTACTCCGGCGGCCCGGGTCGTTTCCGCTACCTGCTGTACAAGGATGTGAACCGCCAGATGCGCCTGACCCTCAACGCAGCGCATTGATCCGACGGCAGTGCAGAGGCCGTTCTGGCCTCCGCACTGCTGAACGGCGAGTGACAGGAACCGGCGATCATTCGCCGGTTTTCTTTTGTCTGAGGGGCAGGGTTGCTGCCTATGCCTAGGACTCTCGCTGACCGAGCCGCGCGATCAAACCTTCAAGGGCCGGACGCTTGTCCTGCCACTCCTGGCGAGTAATGCCTAGCAGTACTACGTCGATTCGCTCGCCGTCTTTCAGAATGTTCTGGCGCCGCAGGCCTTCCTGTACGAATCCAAATTTCAGGTGCAGCCTGATCACCGCTGTGTTGCTTGCGAGCACCTCGCAGTTGAGTTTGTCCAGAGCGGCTTGATTGAAGGCATAGTCGAGCAACCAGAACTCCATGAGACTGCCCAGGCCTTTGCCTTGAAGCTCGGCGTCCAGGTAGAACGCCCAGTCGGCAGTTTTCTGCAGGGCATTGATGGCGTTCAGGGACACGACCCCCAAGGCTTGCCCGGCATCGACCGCGACAAACACCTCCTGACGCGGGTTGCCTTGAAGGCTGCTCAGCCAGTTTGCATGTTCCTGTTCGCTGATTTCATGGGAGGTGTACATGTATTTGCGCACCTCCTGCTGGTTGCGCAGCGCGCGCACTTGGGCTTGAACGGTGGGGCTGCTAGCAAGCAAAGGAATGAGCTGCATGGGAGGGTCCTGGATTGGAGGCGAGCCTGAGGTGCGATCTTCAGGCGCGAAGATTCTTTCAGACTAGAGATTATTCGGCCAGCAAGCTTGCTGCAGGTGTCGGGAGATGCTGGAGGTTCGCTTCAAGCGAGGTGGGATCGGCCTGGGCGGCCAGTGCCGGTTTATATGAGGGCTGGGTGTAATCAGGGAGGGAGCGCTGTTGCGCTGCCCTCACATCTCGATGGTTGGAATGGTGGTCTTGCCGCAGCTTATAAGTTGCCCTGCGGTTACCTGGAGCCCATTGCTGGGCTTGATGCTGTAGCCGATAAGGACGCCTGCCATTACCAAGGCCATGTATAGAGCCGTTTTTCTCAAGATCATGCCGGTGCCCACTGAATGATTGATCGGAAAGCGTGCAGCACTGATTGCCATTCTGGAAAAAGGTTCCTGCTACAGGTGAGTAACGGATACAGCGTGTGGCATTGGCCAGGGTTGTCGATTGGCTCGCCTTATCGGTAAAGTCCCAGCGCGTCGTCAGCGTGCTTGTCAGTCGTCCTAATCCACCTGCGGACACAGTCCATGGTTCATTCAGACCACCTTGCCAGCTACGTCAGTGCAAGCCTGGGAGTTGCATCGCCTCGCACCGCGCTACTTGACAACGCGAGTCAGGAAAGCCGGCTCGATCAGGGGGACACCGTCACCGCCGACGATGACAGGGCACTCATCACGCGGCTAGCAGAGCAGGGCGGTTTCCCAGCGATGCAGCCTGCGTCGAAGGCTGGATCTGCCATGAAGGGGTTCGCCAACCTCTCGACAAAATCATCCGCCCTGCTCACATCAGCTTCACCAATGAATGCCGGGATGCTTATTGGCTCAAGTACTTCTCTGCTTAGCCGCCGATTCTCTATAGCGCCGAGATATCTGCTCGAGTCGTTTCGCCGACGCTGCAGGATCAGTACTTCCATGGAGCCACGAAATGCTTGAAGAGCCGTTTTTTCCTTACCAGAGCCTGGCGTCCGACTTGCTCGCTTTCCTGCCTGAGGACAGCACGGACGGCTCTCACGATCTTTCTCATATTCATCGGGTCTGGATGAATGTTCGGCGCCTGCAGGACAAGGAAGGTGGGGACCTGGAGGCGTTGCTTGCCGCAACCCTCTTGCACGATTGCGTGGCCGTCGAGAAAAACTCGCCATTGCGGTCGCAGGCATCCACTCTTTCGGCCAATAAAGCAGCGTCTATTCTGCAGCGCATGGGCTGGCCTGCCCCGCGTATTGAGCTTGTTGCCCACGCGGTCCAGGCTCATAGCTTCTCCGCGGGCGTCGAACCCCTCACCCTGGAAGCCAGGATCCTTCAGGACAGCGACCGCCTGGACGCCATCGGCATGATCGGAGTCGCCCGTTGTTTCTACATCGCTGGGCGAATGGGCTCTGCGCTGTACGACATCACAAACCCCACCGCCATCGGCAGGCCCTATCAAGACAAGCGTTTTACCATTGAGCACTTCCACACCAAGCTACTCTCCCTTGCCTCGGGATTTCAGACGGTCGAAGGGGCGCGGTTGGCGGCAGTCAGGCATGCGCGCCTGAAGGATTTCCTGGACGGATTCATGGAGGAGATCGGAGCCCCCGATTAATCGTCAGGCCGTAGGCCTGACGCGGAAGGCCAGGTACACCGGGCCGAATGGGAAGGTGCTGACTTCCAGCTCATCCAGGGGATTGAGCGTGCGCGTGCGGCCCCCTGCGTTGCTGTAGATCATGTGGCTGCTCGACACCGCGATGTTGATCTTGCCTGCTGCAGCCTGGATTAGCGTGGCCTTGAACCCTTCAGTCACATCGTCACCTATCGTGAGCGTGACGTCGGTGTCGCTAATGACCAGGATCGACTTACCTGAATCCGCCATGGTCAGGGGCCTGCTGCCGGTGATCGAGACATTGGGGTGCACATGGCCCCCAGCGTGGTAGCTGACCATCCTGGGGTCGGCGAAGACGCGGGCGAAGGAGCCGACATAATTGACACTGGCGCGCATGTCATCGAATTGTTCGACCACATAGGTGCCGATGCTGCCCGAGACTTCGCCGTTGGGGTCCAGAACCCATTTGCGTCCGACCATCAGCCCGATCTGGGTGTTGGCCCGTACACCGGCACGCATCTCCTCGAGAAACAGCTGGCTGATCTGGCCGCCACCTTTGCCCTGGACATAGGTAAAGCGCGCAATGGAGTGGCTGTCCCCGGTAGGGCTGCCTTGGGCTGTATCGACCCGGTAGTCGACAAAGTCCGCTGATACGGTGGTGGTCGTGGTGTTGGCGTTAGGTGCCCAGGTGAAATCCAAGACCCTTCCGGTTTTCACCTGTTCCAGCGATGTGGTGGTCTGCGAGGTCGTAGTAGAGCCTGACTGCTTCAAATCATCGTTCATGCTGCTCATCCTTAAGTGAAGTGCGTGCTTGAGTGCGGGCCGAAATGGCCCGAGGCATATGACCGCCGCCATATCGCCACTTTTCCTGAAAAGCCGTGGTGTCTCGCTTGATACGTATGGAGTTCCTGCCGCGCTCCAGGGGCGTGAGGGGAAGCAGACAATCGGCTGTTGCGGTGCCTCCAGTGTGTGCGGTGCTGACTCGAGATGGTTGCTGTATATATATACAGTATTCGAAACTTGAGCACGGAGCGACTTGCGCCGACGAACTGTAGGGGGGGGCTGGGTCGGCAGAACGCCGGAGGCGGGTTACAGCAGTACCCGTTCAATCCACAGCTGTAACTGAAGCGTTCGAATGCGCCCGCCCTGAGCGGGTTTTTTATTGCCTGGAGAAAAATAAATGCCGATCACCGAGCAGCAGTTGCTGCAGATCCTCCCGAACGCCCGCCCTGTTGCGGGCTTTTTTGTGCCTGGAGTTTGACAATGACCATTCAGAACGCCCTCGGTGTCCGCAACCGCAACCCTGGAAACATAGACTGCAACCCACGCAACCAGTGGGAGGGCCAACTCGGCAAGGAGCCGAACGGCCGCTTCGCCATCTTCGATACCGCCGAGAACGGCATCCGTGCCCTGGGCAAGCTGCTGCTCAACTACCGCGGCAAGGACGGCATGCCCGGCGTGGGCAAGCCCGGTATCGACACGCCCCTGGAGTTCATCAGCCGCTGGGCGCCCAGCAACGAGAACAACACCCAGGCATACGCTGCAGCGATCGCCAAACGCCTGGGCGTCGGCGTACGCGATTCGATCAACATGGCCGACCCCAAGACGCTGCGCGAGACCGTGCTTGGCATCATCGTGCACGAAAACGGTGGCAACCCTTACCCGGATGCTGTGGTTGAGGAAGGCCTGCGCAGGGCCCTGAAGTGAGCGCCGGCGCCTGGCGGGTGGCTGGCGTCCTACTGACCGCTGTCCTGGTGCTGTTCGCCGGCGCTGCTCTGGGGGCATGGATGGCCTCCAAGCATTACCGGCCGCTGCTCGACACTGCCCTGGGCGACTTGGCCACGGCAAAGGCCGGTCGCGACAACCTGGAAGCCCTGGCGGGTGAGCAGGGCCGGAAACTGGGTGACCTGGTGCTGGCAGGTCAGGAGCGTGAGCGCCACGCTGCCCAGGCCCAGGCTGACGCCCGGGAGCTGGCCAAACATGACTACTCCGCGGCGAATCGTCTCCTGCAGGAACGTACCGGCGGTGACCCGGCGCCGGCGGCGGAATCGATCATTGATCAGGAGCTGGGGTTATGAGCGTGCAGGACCAGCAAAAAGGCGCAGGTAGTGCAGGACCTGCGAAAAAGTGCAGGTGGTACCCCGGCGGCCACCTGGGCCTAAACCCGGGTGAAATTGGGGTTTTTAAAGTCCACAGGCCGCTATTTACAAGGCTTACAGCCTGGGTTGGCCGTGGGCCTGGCCTGGCGGGCATTTGCGCTTTTGCGTTGGTGCTGACGGGGTGCGCAGCCCGGGAGCCCGAGGTGCGCACGGTGCGGGTGGAGGTGCCAGTGCAGGTGCCGTGCAGGGCGCCTGTGGTGCCTGTGCCAGCCTGGGCCACGGGCAGCCTCAAGAAGACCGATAGCTTGGAACTGAAGGTGCGGGCGCTGCTGGCGGAGCGCCGGCAGCGGGTCGGATATGAGCGAGTTCTGGTTGCCGCGGTGGAGGCTTGCCAGTGATCAGCCGTTGTTTACCGCATCGCCGCCGGCGGGCTTGGTAGCGGGCTCGATCAGTTCCGGGCCGTGATTCCTGACGTTGCCGACTGCGGTGCTTACCCTGAACCATTCGAAGGCGCTGGCGGGCTCACCCTGGTGCAGGGCCATCTGCTCGGCGCGTTCCTTCGGCGTGGCCGGGTCGAGCCACTCCCGGGCCAGCTCAGGCGCAAGGACCACAGGTCGGCGGTCGTGAATATCGACCATGCCGCCGGCGCTGTCGGCGGTGATGATCACAAAGCCTTCGTGCTTCCCGTGGCCTTCGTCTGGATTCGGAAGTTGTCCGATCGAAGCGCAGAGAATCGGCGAGCCGTCCCGGTGCCGGATCAGGTAAGGCTGCTTCTTCGGGCCGCCTTCGTCCACCCATTCAAACCAGTTGTCTATTGGGCATAGGGCCCGGTGTGGCCAGATTTGCCGGAAGAACGGGCCGTGGGCCACGTTCTCGGCCCTGGCATTGATCGGTGGGGCTCGATCCTTGGCCCAGTGCGGCTTCCAGCCCCAGCGCACCGGGTCGGCGTAAAGCCTGCCAGCGGTGACATGGAACAGGGCCAGTTGCATGCTCGGTGCGCCGTTGTAGTGTCCCAGAGGCTGCTCGCCCAGGTTGTCGACCAGGGCCCCGGGCATGCTCAAGGCCGCCACGAAATCATGAATGCCACGGTACTGGGAAAGGCGCCCGCACATGGTCATGTCCTCAATGCCTGCTTCAACTGTAGATCAGGCACCGGACGCTTTCCTTGGCGGGGCAGCTCTACTGGGGCGTGTCTCCCAACAGCGCCGCTACGAAACGGTTGTGGAACACACCCTGTGGATCGCAGCTTCTGCGGTAGGAATCGAAGGCCTTGATTCTGGCACCGCGCCGCGCCGCCAGATCCTTGAGGAACGCCGGGTTGAACGGTGGCGAAAATGTTCCAGCGGGGCGACTCGGGTCGTAGAAACCGAACATCTTGCCGGTGTGCGGCATTCCTCCCAGGGCCACCCAGGCGCGCTCGATGTCGGCGAAGAAGTGCAGCAGGAGCTGGGGGTATTCAGCCCCCGCGACGGCCGGTACGTAACCGATCAGGTCCAGATTGACGAAGGTCGCGTTGGGGGTTTCGGTGTAGGTTCCGGCCAGTACGCTGTCGCCGCCACGGACGAAGCGGAACTCCATGGGGGCAACCAGCAGGAAGTCGCTGGAACGCTTGAGGCGCTCCATGACCGCGTCAAGACCCTGCCAGGCCTTGCCCAGCCCTGAGTCATCGAGTGCCGGGAGTTCGATGAAATAAGACATGAAGATCACCCGCGACGCCCGGGTCAGCCACAAGTCGGAGTAGACAGTCGCAGCCTGATCGAAGAGCGTTTCGATGGTGAGGTAGCCCGCATCGATGATCGCGTTGGCCGCCGTTTTGTTTCCAAGATACTGCGCCGCAATCAAGGGCGGTTCGAGGATCGGCTCCATCGGTATCAAATAGGGCGCGCCGAAGATGTTTTCTTGCGCCAGGGCGCAGGCATCGGGAACGCTTGCCTTCAGGTTCGGAATCTTCGTCGCTGGGGAAGAAACCAGGTCCCACCACAGGATGAGGAAGTTGTGGGTGTACGGATTGACGAAGGACTCAACGCGGTCATGGCTCGCGAGCAGGGTCTTGAATTGGGCAATGAACGCCTGCTGATCGTTACAGGTGATGTTGCCCTCCTTGCCCGATTTCAAGGTCGTGGCCCAGGGGCGTGGCATCACCTCAACGGTGACCGAGGTGACGATTCCCAGGGCCCCCAGAGAGACGCGGGCAAACTGCAGGGGCGACCAGCCATCCACCGCTGGGGTCTGTGTGTCGAGGGTCCTTACCTGGCCATCCGGGCCCATGATGCTGAACGCCGAGACCGTTTCCGCGAAGATCGGCGCGTTGATGGTGGCACCGTGCACGTCCACCGCGGTCATCCCGCCAAGGCTGAAAAAACCGCCGGCGGTCACGGTCTTGAGCATCATGTCGTGGCCCGTCAGAAACGCATCCAGTGCATCCTCGCGTACACCCGTGTTCACCGTGACCTTGGTTTCGGAGGGGTGCAGCACGATGGACTGATTGCCCTCGGGCCCCAGGTCCTTGTAGCAGGAGAGGTCGATCAGCCAGCGCGCCGGGTTCGGCGCGAGGCGATTGTCTTCGGCCACCAGGGCCGGCTGCGCGTGCCGCTGGCCGGAAACGCGGACAGTCGCGCCAGCCAGTACGGCTTGACTGACGATGGCCTGGAGTTCAACCAGGTTCGTCGGCGAGAAGTAATATTCCCCATCGATCGACATTGTATGAACGATGTTCTGAGCCCAGTTCCTCCACGGCAGAGGCTGGACCTTGAAGTCCAGGGTCGTTCCTGTCACTTCGTAAGCTGCCAGCCGGCCGTTATCTGCCGACTGCACCAGGGGCGTCCCTCGACTACTTGTTCCAAGCACTGCACAAACATAAGGGGCCACCCCGATCGCATCGGCTGGAACTCCGAGCGACGAAAGTGCCGGGCTTACCTTGTACAGGCCGTTGTTGAAGTTGCCGCTGTTCCAGGCTGAGGTATGCCAGCTTCCCTTCGAATCAAACCACTGAATCGAAAAGTTCATGATGAAGATGCCATTGTTAAGGCAGCCAATGCGCTCGACTTTTCTCATGGTGATGTCCAGTTGGGTGGTGGCGGCATGAAACATGCGGTCGATGAAATGCGCTGGCGCCAACCCTCCATGGAGCATTGGCGCCAGGCATCATCGGGACAAGGGTTGCGGTCTACTCGATCAAGTTGATTGCAAAGCCAATGAACGTGGTACCGACAGCGTCATAGGTGGCGATCTGACCGTTAGCCGCGAACGCGACAAACGGCGTTCCCTGGCCGGAAGTCCCGGCTACTGCGTGTCCATAGACCGTGACCGCCAGCGCATTGGCCGGAACCCCAATGGTGTTCAGATCGGGAGTTGTCCGCGAGGTCGCCACGGGATAGTTGCCGCTATTCCATTCGGAAGTCACCCACCTGCCGTCGCTGCCCAGCCATTGGACCGAGAAGTTGAATACGTAGCCGCCTTTGTTGTTAACGGTGATTTTCTGGACCGGTCTCATAGTAATCTCCTTTTAGGGGAAAAGTTTTCAATCAAGATAATTCGATATCCACCATTGGCGGGTGGATGCCTTGTTTCTTGTTCGACAAGTGTTGAACTAGGGATGTATAAAGCAATTATTCTTGTCTGCTTTCCTTAGTGCTGTTGAATGGCATGTGGGTTGTGTGGCATGCCAATCGATGCTGCTTGATGCTGGGTCTGTTTTCGTGGGTTGGGGTGAAGCTTGTTGAAACAATTGCAACAGCTGTCGCGGGCCAAATATCACAGCAGGAACGAGCGTTGTTGCCGATAGGGTGATTCAATTTTATGTAAAGGTTGAATGGCGGTTGCTGCGCTTTGGCTACTTACACTGTAGCAAGCATATTTTTAATGTGGGTGTAGTTTTGAGTTGGGTTTAATAGTTGTCCCTATTAAACGGGGCATTCGGGAATACGATAAAAACAGGATGTTTTTAGCAATCAAGCTGTTGATGGTTATAAAGGGTGGGCCTCTCTACTGCTAGACGTCTTGCGGGGCGTAACTACCTGGCGGTGATCAATTCGGCATGCACTATCCCCGAGCAGAAGGATGGCTGGCGGGGCAGAGCGCGAACCTGCACCTGAAGCAGCGGGTGCGACAGGCTTGCAGCGCGTCAGTGCGCCGTTGCACGGCTGATGCAGATGCACCACCTGCAGGATAGGGACCGCAAGCACGGCATCGAGGGTGGATGCGGGCGCGAGGTCCGGGGTGCTGATTGGCGGCACAAAAGGGTAAAGCCGGGCTCACTGCTGAACCGGGGCCTGGTTCGTGCCGCAGGGGATTGGCCGAGGAGAATCGGCCCGTTATTGCGGAGGTGCAGAGCCGCCAATGAATTTTTCAGTACCAGGCTGGTGGGCACCGTATTCGACGACGTACCACCCACCAAGACGTCTAGCCTGCGCTTCGGCGGTAGGTTTATCTGCGTAGATATCGATGAATTGCCATGATCCGGGAACGTCCCTCATCACTGCCCAGCCGAGTACCCAGCCGTTGTTGTCTGGGTCAGCGGGAAGGTTTTTCCTGAGGCTTCTGATTGACATCACCGCTCCTTGTCTATGAGAGGGGCAACACGTTACTGCTGATGCCGGGCAAGGTGGTAGTGGCATTGGTCTTGATATTGCCAATATCGATGCCGAGCTCCAGGGGGGGATACGGCAGAAGCCGGTGGGACACCTGCCTTCAGCGCTCGCTCAGCGTGCTCTCTCAATTCCTTCTGGTAAGAAGGGATAACTGAAGAGAGTTAGTTGCCCCTGGAAATGCTGGCGGGCAGTGAAATAGGTTCAGGTTGCAGGTGTCCGGTTTTATTAGGCCACTACAGTGGACGCTGCGATTGCTACCTTGCTAATTTCCCTGACCGGTCTAAGGTCTATCTCAGTTCTTACTTCAGCGTGCCAGGAGGCATTCAGTGCAGGGTAGGAATTGGCCACTTTTCACAGTTATATCTAGCAAATTCCCATTGGGAGGGATACCAATGAAAAAACTACCAGCCTGTTTGATTCCACTTGCCTCGGCGCTGAGTCTATCTGTTCTTTCTAGTTATGCTCTAGCGGATGTATACCTTTGTACATCCGATCCTTGTAATACTTGGGAGCCGACTCCACTCACAGAAGATCAACGTAATATAAAGTCTCCAGATATTAATAAAACCACTATTAAGGCGACCCTGGAGAATTCAGTAAGGACAGAAATTTCCAGTGCTTACAAGACTAAGGATCCGAAAGGTAAAAATCTCTACCTCAAGAAAGACCTATGGCATAAAGGGGGTTCAGTTCCTTTTTCGGAGGATGTGCATGTGACTGTTTATATTTATGATAAACCCACCAGCGCGAGGCCCTCTAAGTCATGCCACGCTTTCTCATATAAGAAGCAGGGCAACAAGAACTACTTCGGTACCTGTCAATAGACGTAGTTATCTCGAAGCCGGAGCGCTCAGCAGATTCCGGTCCTGGGGAAGTGTTGTCGCCCACAACGCTTGCTTGGTGCCTATGGCTGATCTTGGCAGTGTTGCTAGTGGCAACCTTGGAGCGTTAATCGAATTCATCCACTACCTCTACTACCTCGGCTGCTCAGTAGTTGCTGTAGGCTGCTCAGCGCCGATCCGCTCGAGCAACGCCCTCTCCTTGGCGCGTTTCTGCTGTTGCAATTCCGCGTTGGTCTTGGCCATGGCCTAGCTCTTCGATGCCGCTGGCCGGTATCGTCGACCAGGTTTGTCGGTGGCTCGGATGTGAGTTCGACGCCGGCGTTGAGTGAAGGCTCAACCGGCGCGCGACAGATCGCTATGCAGTAGGTCTGACACGGAAGGCCAGGTACACCGGGCCGAATGGGAAGGTGCTGACTTCCAATTCATCCAGGGGGTTGAGCGTGCGCGTGCGGCCCCCTGCGTTGGGGTGCACATGGTCCCCAGCGTGGTAGCTGACCATCCTGGGGTCGTCGAAGACGCGGGCGAAGGAGCCGACATAATTGACACTGGCGCGCATGTCATCGAATTGTTCGACCACATAGGTGCCGATGCTGCCCGAGACCTCGCCGTTGGGGTCCAGAACCCACTTGCGTCCGACCATCAGCCCAATCTGGGTGTTGGCTCGTACACCGGCACGCATCTCCTCGAGAAACAGCTGGCTGATCTGGCTGCCACCTTTGTCCTGGACATAGGTAAAGCGCGCAATGGAGTGGCTGTCTCACGTGGGACTGCCCTGGGCGGTATCGACCCGGTAGTCGAGAAAATCCGCCGAAATTGTGGTGGTCGTGGTGTTGGCGTTAGGTGCCCAGGTGAAATCCAAGACCCTTCCGGTTTTCACCTGCTCCAGCGAGGTGGTGGTCTGAGAGGTTGTAGTAGAGCCTGACTGCTTCAAATCATCGTTCATGATGCTCATCCTTAAGTGAAGTGCGTGCTTGAGTGCGGGCTGAACTGGCCCGACGCCTAAGCTTGTAGAGCATGACTCATGCGGTGCTCGTCAGTAATGGGTTTCCATTGCATCGAAATATGCTCAACCTCCTTTGTGTCATTGCGCAAGTACGCCATCGTCACCCGGCTGCGTATCGCGGCGTTTATCGCCCAGATCGGCCACGAGTCAGGCCAGTTGCAGTGGGTTCGCGAGCTGGGCAGCGACCAGTACTTGAGCAAGTACGACACCGGGACCTTGGCCAAGCACCTGGGCAACACTCCCGAAGCGGATGGCGACGGCCAGAAGTATCGGGGCAGGGGGCTAATTCAGGTCACCGGCCGGGCCAACTATGCGGCTTGCAGCGAGGCTCTGTTTGGTGATGCGCGATTGCTCAACACCCCGGAGTTGCTTGAGCACCCGGTGTGTGCCTCGATGTCGGCCGGTTGGTATTGGCAGCGGGCAGGCCTCAATACCCTGGCCGACCAGGGTGACTTTCTCACTATCACTCGCCGTATCAACGGCGGCACCAATGGCTTGTCCGACCGCGAGGCGCTGTATAAGCGTGTGCTGAAGGTGCTGCCGTGAGCGCGCTGGGTGCACGTGGACTGATTGGCGCCCTGGTACTGGGGCTTGCCCTCGGCGCCTGGGCTGCTTGGGCCTGGCAAGCCAACCGCTACGGCGAGCAACTGGCCGCCCAGGCCGAGGCGAATCAGCGCTCTCGCGAGCAGGCGGCGGTGGCGGTGATCGATTGGCAGGAACGCCAGCAGGTTGAGCGCCGAGCGCTGGAGGATCGGCTGCAGGTGAATGACGAAACCCACTACAAGGAACTGCGAAATGCTCAAACCGAGCAGGCTCGCCTGCGTGACCGGCTGGCTACTGCTGATGTGCGGCTGTCAGTCCTACTCGCCGCCCCGGGTGGTGGCGGTGGGCTGCCAGCCGACACCGGCGGCGCCGGCGTGGATCATGGAGAAGCGCGAGCCGAACTTGACCCAGCGCATGCTCAACGAATTATCGCCATCGCCGGAGACGGTGACCAGGGACTGATCGCGTTGGCTGCGTGTCAGGAGTATGTGCGGGGGCTGCAAGCGAGCAAAGAGTAGTCAGAATGAAGAGGCCCGGCGATAGTCCGGGCTTATTATTGTTTACGTCTAAAATTAACCTAGGCAACGAGTTTGGAGGATCCTGGATTTTTCTTGAGTGCCTTCATCAGCAGCATTTGTTCATTCAACTCTTCAGCCCAAGGAGCAAAGCAAGGGAGGCATGAGCCGTTGACCCAACGTCAATAAACTGAAAATGTTGCAGTTGTCGGGTCTTGGTGTTTTCGTTTCAAAACTGGGCAAAACTTTGGAGCGTCCCTTCAGACCATTATTAGGATTAGGAAAAAATCCGAGGGTGTAATACTAGGCGGTCTGAGGGACTGTTTCGAAAAAATAACTGCCGTGAATCCCCTAATCAGTTATCCCTTCAGTACTTATAGAAGATGCTAAAAGCCTGGGGGAATATAACCGGGAACATAAGGAATATTTTGGCACTTGCCATGAAATACTTCTCCATTCTGAATTTTGAAAAGCACTATTTTTTTTGCTTTGTTCACCGTTGCTTCAATCTTGCAGTCGGAGCTATGACCGACGTTCTCGTAATACTCGGTATGGGTCAAACCATTACTGCCTTGTGTCATGGATGTTCCGGCTGCCTCAGTTGTCGACCACTGAGAGGATTTGTACCACGTCATTACGACAAGTGTACCTGCATCAGGATCTTGAGTTGCTTTCATCGTATCGGGCCTGCCAAACAGATTCAGCGCCTCTTGGGCATCGCGACCTTCCCAACGACTTTGAGCAATTAAGGAACAGCCGCTGCTTACCATTATGCCTGACACTGCTAGCATTAAAGAAAACGTTTTCATCCATTGATATATCATGGAGTTTACCTTACCTGGACTTTTCAGGGTTTTTGTTGTTTAACATTTCATCCAGCTCTTCCATTGGGCTCTTCGGCGGTGCTTGTACCTCCGTGATGATCCCGAGCATTTTCATCTGATCAAATTTACCCAGTGACAACATGCCGTTGAAGACTCGATCTTGGGGATTACATACAAAGGCAAATGTATATAAAAGCGCCTTGTCATCCAACGTATGCCACTCATTGGAGACTTTCAAATCCCGGCGTGCGTAGCTCGTTCGTTCTATTGATGTTCCTTTAAGAAAGCGGGCTCTGTGCTTGGAGCACTGGACTTCAACTGAATAGACATCCGCCAATGGCTTGGATGGGTCAGCGAAGACTTGGTTTACGTCTACTGACTGAAGCCCACCCGCCGCTTGACTCCGTGGCGTCATGGACGTGAGATCAGCGACAAACACTATGTTGTTTTTGCCCGTGCCTATGCTATAGACACGCCACCAATCGCCAATGGGGTTCGCTTTGTCAGCTATCGCTGAAGTGGAGGCAGCAAGTAGTAAAGTAATTGGTATGACGTATTTATTTAATTTCAAAAACTCTGGCATGCTGTGTCGTGCCTCCTTGAATATGAATTTGTTATCCATTTACATTAAATTAATCAAGCCAAACAAGCACGCTAAAAAATAGAATTTCTCAACTGAGTATCTCGAGTCAGTGATATTTGCTGGCCAGCACACGCTGCCATGCTCGTAGCGTCTGGCGACTAAATTAAGAAGCAAATTAGCTTCGTTGCAATCAAAAAGTAAATAACACATTTCATCGATTATCATCAACTTCGAGCGTTAAACTACCCAGCCAAACGTCCCTTGTGATACTGCGCGACTAGTCGAAATGTCCGATTGACTGAAATCTCAGAATGGCAGCACTAGTCGGGACTATGATCCCCGTAGGAGGGGGGGAGTCAACTAGCACAAATGTACTAGTTCGAGCGCTTGAAGAAACCCTGGAAAGGACTTCAAGGTTTGGTGAAACACCCACCACGCACAAACGGAGCAGATGAGTTCCGTTGGAAGAGATGTCCCTGTTGATCAACCTTGGCAAAGAGGGTTATTGCGAACAAGGGTTGATTAGGCGAAGGCCAGCCGAGGTGGGACTGGCCTGCTCGTCTAGGGGATGTTGGTTTCGACGGTTCAAAAAAAGGCCCCTCACCTGGCAGGGATGTGGGCCTTTTTAGTGGTCGTGGTAACCATGCCCCCTACATTTGGCTACTGGTATCGGTCGTGCTGGTAAGCGTATAAGCAGCGCTTAATTTGGGGGATTGGGGCATGCCAGGCATCAGCGTATTAACGATTAGCGATCAGCCCGGTTTGCCGAGCGCAGAGTCCAAACAGCCTGGCTTTTGCGGTTGAACTCAGTACATAAATCGAGCGACTGGGCTTCTGGTGTTCGCGCCTACCATAATGCAATCGGCTACACGCAGGCCCTGCGAGACGCTGAACTTATTACGAATGATACAGAGTTGGCCATGACAGCCTCTCGGGCCGAAGTATGGCAGACGGCTTCGGACCGCTTGAGTGGAAATATGGTGGCGAAAGGCGCATGGGTGACGCGTTCCCACAAAACGGGATCAGCCTGCCGGATTTGATCCACACCGAGTGGCTGATCACTTGGCACACCTCGGACGCGTTATCCTCGCTACCCTGGTTTGCAGATGCCGAACAGGTTGTTGGCTCGAAGCGCAGATGATCTTAGGGCATTTTTAGGGCATAGCGGATACCGCTTTAGGCCTATATAGGCCTTAACTCAGGTGCTACATACTCTAATTTCGTGGCCTTGAGCGGACTGCGGTTGATTATGGTCGGGTTCGAATCCCTATCCTTATGGCTGTTTATGTCGGAGGAAAACTTGAGAGCATTGTGTAAGCGGAAATTGCTCTTTCAAGGAGATCGTCGAATGTGAGGAACTCATCGATGTTGTATTGGTCTATCATCAGTCCCATGTATTCGCGTGCATCTGACACGTTCTTAAAATTTTGCTGAGTAAATCGACTCATGATTACGGACGTTTTGCATTTCGATTGAATACCTGGATAGCGTGAAGCGACTAACGAATAGTGGGTTTTTATATAGTGCTTCCATTCAGCTGTTTGGAATACGGCTTGACTGACTTCTGCTCGTGGTTGTCCCAGCGTTGTGGCTAGTTTTTTTGCGGGGCGTTCGATTTCAATTAATTTGTAAGATTGGTCGGGGTATTTAATGATGAAGTCTGGCTGAAGTTTTGTTTTGCCGATGGGTGAAGTCTGACCATTTGGATAGATTAGTTCGGGCTTGCTTTCGCATGAGCCGTAAACATCTAGCAGTACTGGATGTTTCTCTAAGATAGCGTGAAATATAGACTCAATGCCGTCTGGCTGAAACCTTAAAGCCTCTCCTAAGGTAGAAATGGCAATCTTTAATGAGTCAAGGCGATTATTGTAAGAATCAAGCCATTCCGGTTCGCTACCGAACGATATAGAACCTCCTAGAGGCTCACGCCCGTATGTGGCTAAGGCTGAGCCGATATCTCGGCGGATATCTTGCTGGACGCGTAGGGTTATCAGTCGCTTGTCCCACGCTGCCTCATCGGCATGACTAACTACCTCGATATACTCAAAAAATCTTCTATTGTTTAGGTCTGCCGGGAAAAATCCTAAATTCTTAGTGATGTGAGACCTGCCAAAATCAGCGGCATCATCAAATTTTGGATCAAGCACCGAGCCATATGCACCAAATGTCAGTGTGTTGACTAGTTTTTTATATGGTAAATTTATTTGTTTTAGGGATAGTGTTAGTTCAAGTTCAGGGTCTGAGATTTGCAGCTCTCTCTCTATGCCCTGTACTCGGCTGCGCCATATACAGGAGGCTAGGGGAGTTTTCGATACTATTCTATAAATGCCGATGTCCTTCCCTTGTAGTTGGTTGTCGGCTAAGAATTGGGTGACATCTTTGGGAGTTCTGGTTGGCTCATAATCCACTTTAAGCGCAGGACCGCCAGCAATGTACCACTGGTGTGGTGGTTCGTTTTCAATGGAAATCACAACGCCGTCTTGAGCAACGTAGACCTGAAGTTTTTTGGCGTCTAGATAAGGGGACTGAACTAGATTCGGATATCCAGGACCATCTGGTAGAGGTGTGGTGGCTCTGCGGTACTCGTTACGATACCGCCGTGTGTAGGCGAACATGAATTCCGCAACCATCTCAACGGTGACTGACATGCACTGTGACCATCCCAAATGGCGTTCTCTTACCTATAAGACTCCTGCAACAGCTTTATAGAGTAGGTGGGTGGATTGTTGTAGTTTTTTGGCAGTGAAAGTGGAAGGTTCTACGCCGACTGATCGAATAGAGCTGCGCCTCAAGTGGCGAGGATGATCAAAAGGGTGTGGTACAAAATTGGTACCGAAACTTAGTCTGCCGTTTTGAAGCCTTGATGCTATAGGCTTTCAGGGAACGTCCCCCAATCCATCACGGATTTGGGGGCTAATTTCTGCATCCCTGGCAGCAGTCGAGCAAAGCAGACGCAGATCTGAGGGGGTAGACTCTTGGGTGACCCATTGGAATTGCGCGAGGCCCAAGTGTGGACGGAGTGGTAAAAATCCGCAGAGCATGTGTAGACGATGCTGAGGTGTTAGGAGTGATTGGTCCTGCTGCTTATGCAGCGTCCTATCATTACCTATGGAATGACTGCGTAGCTTTAGCCAATCAACTGGATACCTTTAGTACATCAGCATTTTTGATGCTGCTGCGACAAGCTGAATCAAGGCTTTGGGTAGCCGAGGTTGCTGGGGTTGCGGTTGGATTCTTAACCATGATGGTTGACTCTCGAAACCCGATCACGCACGAATGTGGGGGAGCGGAGATTTCTAGGATCTATCTTCTACCGGGCAGTCAGAAGTCGGGGTTAGGGTTTCGACTTGTGTCTGCAGCAATCGAGCACGCGAAAGAGTTAGGGCTGACGCACGTATGGCTGGATGTAATGGCGTCTGCAGTAAATGCAAGAAACGCCTATCTCAAGTGGGGCTTTTCAGAGATAGGAAGTAAGAATTTTTCTCGTCAAGTCAAAGCCGAGTATTCACAAATGGTTGTCCTGAGGATGGACCTCCGTACCACCGTCTCGTAGTGGCGCCTGTTCTCAAATTTTAGTCGCACCTTTCACTGTCGATCTCTGAACGAAAAGTGGCAGGTGACAGCTTAGAGCTACCAGGTGAAGTGGTAAAAAATTGGTACACAGTCTGATGTTGATCAACGGAGGTCTTTAAAATTAAGGCTTACAGCGTTTGTGTGTCCAATCCATCATCGGGGCGATGCAGCAATTACTCCCGTCCAGTAACTGCAGGCCATGGTGTGTGGCAAGAATCGGTCATCCTGAGGTTAGGAAAATACAGGACAGCATCCAGGTCGGGCCACAGGTTTTGGCATTCTGTCGGCAAGGTGCCGTAGGGGGGTAGTTGCGGAAACTAAAGAAATGATGCGGAAACGGTCAGATGGTGACGGTAAGCGCCCGTGAGCAGCAGAAACAAAAAAGCCCTGAAAAATCAGGGCTTTCTCGTTGAGATTTGGCGGAGGCGTAGAGATTCGAACTCTAGGACCTGTTACAGTCGGCGGTTTTCAAGACCGCTGCCTTAAACCACTCGGCCACACCTCCAGATCGCATTGCGGGCGCCATAATACCCGAATGAAACACACTGTCAAACTCTCTGCGTCGCGAGTTACAGAGCCTCTGTTATCATCCATGCCACTAAATGTTTCCCCCAACAGGAGTGTCGCCATGCGCGAACAGGATTACGCAGTTAACAACGGCGTGCAGGCCGAGCAGCTAGAGGTTAGCCGCGTCCTGCGCAACACTTACGGCCTGCTGGCCCTGACCCTCGCGTTCAGTGGGGTGATGGCCTATGTGGCACAGCAGATGCGTGTCGGTTATCCGAACATCTTCGTGGTGCTGATCGGCTTCTACGGTCTGTTCTTCCTCACCAACAAACTCCGTGACTCGGCCTGGGGCCTGGTGTCGGCTTTCGCCTTGACCGGTTTCATGGGCTTTCTGCTCGGCCCGATTCTCAACCGCTACCTGGGCATGCAGGGCGGCGCCGAAGTGGTCAGTTCGGCCTTTGCCATGACGGCACTGGTATTCGGCGGTCTGTCGGCCTATGTGCTGATCACCCGCAAGGACATGAGCTTCCTCGGCGGCTTCATCACCGCCGGTTTCTTCGTCCTGATGGGCGCCGTGCTGGCCAGCCTGTTCTTTCAGATCAGCGGCCTGCAACTGGCGATCAGCGCCGGCTTCGTGCTGTTCTCCTCGGTGTGCATCCTGTTCCAGACCAGCGCCATCATCCACGGCGGCGAACGTAACTACATCATGGCCACCATCAGCCTGTATGTATCGATCTACAACCTGTTCGTCAGCCTGCTGCAACTGTTCGGCATCATGGGTCGCGATGACTGATCACAGGTGCTGAGCCATTGAAAAAAGCCCGCTTCGGCGGGCTTTTTGTTGCCCAGGTTTTCTTTGGCTGTCCAGCTTTTCGACGCGCTCATACCTGTAGCTGTGCGGTGGTCAGCAGATGGGAGATAGCCAGTGCGCTGAACAGTGCTGGCCGCAGGGTTCGCTGTTCGCGTTCCGTCCGGCGCTGCCAAGGCGCCGGGGCGCAGAAGGGCGTTTTTTCGGACCTGGAAAGCGGTCCGGACCGCTGCCTATTCCAGAGGCGGCAGGCGCCGTTTGATCGGCGATTTCTTGACAATCGCGGTGTTGGTTTCGGCGTAGTGATTGAGGTGGTCCAGCAGGCTGTCCAGTTGTTCCATGGAGCGCACCTGGAGACGGGCAATGAAGCAGTCGTCGCCGGTGACCTTGTCGCATTCGGTGAACTCGGCAATCGCCAGGATCTGCCGTTCGACCTCCTGCAACTTGCCCGGCAAGGGGCGGATGCGGACGATGGCCTGCAACTGGTAACCGAGAAACCTGGGGTCGATCTCCAGGGTATAGGCGCTGATCACGCCGCGTTCTTCCAGCCGGCGCAAGCGCTCCGAGACGCTGGGAGCGGACAGCCCGCTGATCTGCGCCAGGGCTTTGAGGGAGCGTCGCGAGTCCTGCATCAGGGCGCTGATCAGGGTTTGGTCGATGGCATCCAGCATGGCGATCTCGTTAGGTGAATGGGCTCTTTGGCCTTGATAAAAAAGGTCTGAATCGATTCTAGCCCAGGTTTTGATCTGGCGATGGGCTCTGCTGGCTGGGCATAATTTGCCCACTTGCAAAGGAGCCTGATGATGGATGCACAAACCCGACGCGGATCATTGGAAATGACCGCTGCCATGCTGATTTCCGGAACCATTGGCTGGTTCGTCCTGGTGTCCGGGCAACCGGTGCTGGATGTGGTGTTCTGGCGGTGCCTGTTCGGCGCCGGGACCTTGCTGCTGATTTGTGGAGCTTTCGGCTTTTTGCGTAAGAACATTCTGAGCAAGCGCGCCTTGATCCTCGCGGTGCTCAGTGGCGTGGCCATTGTCGGCAACTGGGTGCTGCTGTTCGGTTCCTACTCCCGGGCTTCGATCGCCATCGGCACCGCGGTGTACAACGTTCAGCCGTTCATCCTGGTGGCCCTCGGGGCGTTGTTCCTGGGAGAAAAGATCACCCCGCAGAAGCTGTTCTGGCTGGGCCTGTCGTTCGCCGGAATGCTGGCCATCGTCAGTGCCCACGGCAGCCAGGGCGAGGAGGGTGGCGACTATCTGTTGGGCATTGCCCTGGCCCTGGGCGCGGCGGCGCTGTACGCCTTTGCCGCGCTGCTGATCAAGCGCCTGAGTGGCACGCCGCCGCACCTGATCGCCCTGATCCAGGTCTGCACCGGGGTGCTGTTGCTGGCGCCCTGGGCCAACCTCGGCGCGCCACCCCAGCAGGCCAGCGCCTGGGTCAGCCTGCTGACCCTGGGCATTCTCCATACTGGGGTGATGTACGTGCTGCTGTACGGGGCGATCCAGAAACTGCCGACGGCCCTGACTGGCGCCTTGTCGTTCATCTACCCGATTGCGGCGATCCTGGTCGACTGGGTGGCCTTCGGGCACCGCCTGGGGCTGCTGCAATGGGTGGGCGTGGGGGCGATCCTGCTGGCCGCGGCCGGCATGCAGCAGGGCTGGACCCTCAAGCGCCGGCGCAGCGTTTTGCAGTAGGCGCTACAGGTTCTGACGGGGGCCTGCAATAGGCTCCCCCGGGCCTGACCGGGGCCCTGGCATGGGCCCTGTACCGGTCGGCGCCTGGCCTTGACAGGCCAACCCGCAGGGCTAGATTTTACCCTGCGCTGAGGCTTTTCCAGCGCACTTGCCCCTTGATCCAGGCCCCTGGGCATCCTGCCCTGGCACGCCTCGGTCACCCGCAACCACCGGTTCGCGTCGTGCAGCGCCGGGCCGGCCCTGGAGCGCTCATGAGTACTCGACGCAAGGTTCCCGGAATCCGCAACTACGATGGTCCTGCCGGTGGCTGGGGCGCGCTCAAGGCCACTGCGACCGCGGTGCGCGAGCAGATGGACACCCTCAAGGCGCCGCTGACCCTGATGCGCACCAACCAGCCCGACGGCTTCGACTGCCCGGGCTGCGCCTGGCCGGACAAGGAGCACAAGTCGACCTTCCAGTTCTGTGAAAACGGCGCCAAGGCGGTGACCTGGGAGGCCACCAACAAGCGGGTCACCCCGGCGTTCTTCGCCCAGCATCCGGTGACCTCATTGCTGCAGCGTTCGGACTACGAACTCGAAGACCTCGGGCGCCTGACCGAGCCCCTGGTCTACGATCGCGCCAGCGACACCTTCAAGCCTGTGGCATGGCAGGACGCCTTTGCCCGCATCGGCGAGATCCTGCGCAGCCTGCAGCCCGAGCAGGTGGAGTTCTACACCTCCGGGCGCGCGTCCAACGAAGCGGCCTACCTGTACCAGCTGTTCGCCCGGGAATACGGCTGCAACAACTTTCCCGACTGCTCGAACATGTGCCACGAGCCCACCAGCGTCGGCCTGCCGCGGTCCATTGGCATCGGCAAGGGCACGGTGTCGCTGGAGGACTTCGACCTCTGCGAGCTGATCATCTCCATCGGCCACAACCCCGGCACCAACCACCCGCGTATGATGGGTACCCTGCATGAAGCTTCGCGGCGCAAGGTGCCGATCATGGTCTTCAACCCTTTGCGCGAGCGTGCCCTGGAGCGGTTCGCCGACCCGCAGAACATGGTGGAGATGGCCACCTACGGCTCCACCCGCATCGCCTCGTCGTACTTCCAGGTCAAGGCCGGCGGCGACGCGGCGGCGATCAAGGGCATCATGAAGGCGCTGCTGGCCCTGGAGGACAGCCTGGGGCAAGTCCTGGACCAGGCATTCATCGCCGAGCACACCCAGGGCTTCGAGGCCCTGGCGGCGGACCTGCATGCCACCGCCTGGGCAGACATCGAGCAGGCCAGCGGCCTGCACCAGGCGGACCTGGAAATGGTCGCCGCGGCCTATGCCAAGTCCAACGCCACCATCGTCACCTACGGCATGGGCATCACCCAGCACAACGAAGGCACGGCCAATGTCCGGCTGATCTGCGACCTGCTGATGCTGCGGGGCAACCTGGGCAAGCCGGGGGCGGGGATCTGCCCGTTGCGCGGCCACTCCAACGTGCAGGGCAACCGCACCGTGGGCATTACCGAGAAGCCTTCCCCGGCCTTTCTCGACAAGCTGCAGCAGACCTTCGGCTTCACCCCGCCGGCGCATCACGGCCACGATGCGGTGCAAGCCATGCAGGCGATGATCGCCGGCAGCGCCAAGGCCCTGCTGTGCCTGGGGGGCAACTTTGCCGTGGCCCTGCCGGACCCGGGCCAGTGCTTCCCGGCCATGGGCAAGCTGGACCTGAGCGTGCACATCGCCACCAAGCTCAACCGCAGCCACCTGCTGGTGGCCCGGGAAACCTTCCTCTTTCCCTGCCTGGGCCGTACCGAGCTGGATATGCAGGACGGCCTGCGTCAGGCGATCACCGTCGAAGACTCGATGTCCATGGTGCATGCCTCGGCCGGCAAGCTGGCGCCGGCCTCCGAGTTTTTGCTGTCGGAACCGGCGATCGTCGCCGGCATGGCCCGGGCCACCCTGCCGGGCAGCCGCGTGCCCTGGCTGGAGCTGGTGGCCGACTACGACAAGATCCGCGACCTGATCGAACAGACCGTGCCCGGCTTTGACGACTACAACGCCCGCATTCGCGTGCCAGGTGGTTTCCGCATGCCCCTGGCGGCAGCCGAGCGGCAGTGGCTGACGCCCTCGGGCAAGGCCGAATTCTTCGTCTTTCCCGGGCTGCATGAGGACAAGGAAGTGGACGGCGCCGATGTGCTGCGGCTGATCACCCTGCGCAGCCACGACCAGTACAACACCACCATCTACGCCCTGGACGACCGCTATCGCGGGGTGTTCGGCCGCCGCGACGTACTGTTCATCAGCCCGGCGGACCTGGCCGCCCGGGGCCTGGCCCATGGCGACCTGGTGGACATCGAAACGGTGATCGGCGGGCGCCGGCTGCGCTACGAGAAGATCACCGCCATCGAATACAAGATCGCCAATGGCACGGTGGGCGCCTACTACCCCGAAGCCAACCGCCTGGTGCCCCTGGACTACCTGGACGTGGACAGCGGCACGCCGTCCTACAAATCGGTGCCGGTGCGAGTGTTGCGCTCAAGCCCCGCTTGAACGGAGCCACAGCGTCACAGCGCCTCGCGACTCGTGCAGCCGCTGCCGCAGGCTGCGCACGGTCGCGTAGCGGCCGCGGCGATCCGGAAAACGCTGATGCCCGGCGGTAGATCGCCAAGCAAGGCCCTGCGGTCCTTTGCGCAGCCTCGCAGCCTGCGGCAGCGGCTACAGGGTCGTGCGCTGTGGGAGGCCAGAGATGCTTGATGGCCCGGGGATTCGGTGAATGGGAGGGCGGCACCTTCCAGGGGGAGCAATCTCCCTTGCCACGGTCACAATCTGCTATTTTCCTGTCGGTGATTTTTCCGACCGCAGCCTGTGGAACCCATAATGACCCAGCCGTCCTCCCTGGCCGAGCGCAAGCCCGAGCCCCAAGCCATCTGCAATCCCATCACCCGTAGCGCGATCTTCATCGTCGCCACCCTGGCGCCCGGCGCCGCTGCCGCGCAAACCGTGCGCGACTGGTGCGCCGATATCGCCGCCTTGACCCGTTCGGTGGGCAAGCGCGTCCCGGGGGGCAATCTGTCCTGTGTCTGCGGTTTTGGCTCCAGCGCCTGGGACCGCCTGTTCGGCGGCCCGCGCCCGGCGTCGCTGCACCCGTTCATCGAGGTGGGCGTGGAGGGGCGCCGCGCGCCATCGACTCCCGGCGACTTGCTGCTGCACATCCGTGCCGAACAGATGGACCTGTGCTTCGAGTTGGCCACGCAGTTGCTCAAGCCCCTGGGGGATTCGATCAAGGTGGTGGACGAGGTCCAGGGCTTCCGCTATTTCGACATGCGCAGCATGGTCGGCTTCGTCGACGGCACCGAGAACCCGGAAGGCCGCGAGGCGGTGGATTTCACCCTGGTGGGGGACGAGGACCCGCAGTTCTGCAATGGCAGCTACGTGCTGGTGCAGAAGTACCTGCACAACATGACCGCCTGGAACGAACTGACGGTGGAGGCCCAGGAGCGCATCATCGGCCGCACCAAACTGTCGGATATCGAACTCGACGATGCAGTGAAACCCAGCTGCTCACACAGCTCCCTGACCACCCTGGAAGAGAACGGCGAGGAGGTGAAGATCCTGCGCGACAACATGCCGTTCGGCCGCCCGGGCGCCGGGGAATTCGGCACCTATTTCATCGGCTACGCCCGCTCGCCACGGCCGGTGGAGCAGATGCTGGAGAACATGTTCGTCGGCCGCCCTGCAGGCAACTACGATCGCCTGCTGGACTTCAGCACCGCGGTCACCGGCGGGCTGTTCTTCGTGCCCTCCGCCGACCTGCTGGAAGACCTGGCCGAGCGCGCGCCCACCGGCCTGTAGGCGCAAAAAAAACCGGCCCGCTATTGCGGGCCGGGGTTGCAGGCGTTATCGCCCCTGCTCAGTGGCTGTGCATGCCGGCGGCTTGCATCAGCAGCCGCAACACGCCGGCCACCAGCCCCAGGCCCACCACACTGGCCAGCCAGATACCCCCCATCCACAGCAACCGCTGCCAGGTGGATGCCGGCCGTGGCGGCCGCGTCGATAGCCTATCCATGCGCCAGCTCCAGCATCAGTGCGCCGCTGCAGGCGAGCATCAGCAGTGCGCCGATGAACAGCAGGCTCAGTTGCGCCACAGCCTTGTGCCAGGGCAGGGGTGTTGCTCGATCAATGGTAGCCATCGCCAATCCTCACTTTGCCGCGGAACACGTAGTAGCTCCAGCAGGTGTACATCAGGATGACCGGCAGGATGAACAGGGTGCCGATCAGGATGAACAGCTGGCTGGACAGCGGTGAAGCCGCCTCCCACAGGCTGATGGACGGCGGCACTATGTTCGGCCAGATGCTGAACGCCAGGCCGATGTAGCCGAGGAACACCAGCACCAGGGTGAACACGAACGGCCAGTGGGAATGGTGCTGGCGCAAAGTGCCCAGGAGCCCGAACAGTGCCGCCAGCCCCAGCACCAGCAGCGCACCGAAGATCACGATATGGGCATGGCTGAACCAGCGGTTGGCGATCTCCGGGTGCAGCAGCGCGGTCCACACGCAGAGCACCGCCACCACCGCGGTCAGCGCGAACGCCAGGGGCCGGGTGTAGTGGCGCATGCGCGCTTCCAGCATGCCTTCGGTCTTGACCAGCAGCCAGGTGCTGCCCAGCAGCGCATAGGCCACGATCAGCCCCAGGCCGCAGAACAGCGGGAAGGGCGCCAGCCAGTCCAGGGTGCCGCCGGCGAACTGCCGATCGACCACCGGGATGCCGCTGATATAGGTGCCGATCACGATGCCCTGGCACAGGGTCGCCAGCAGTGAGCCGCCGATGAACGCCCAATCCCAGATGTGCCGTTTCTCGGGGCTGGCCTTGAAGCGGAACTCGAAGGCCACGCCGCGGAAGATCAGCCCTGCGAGCATGAAGATCAGCGGCAGGTACAGGGCCTCCAGGATCACCGAATAGGCCAGGGGAAAGGCGCCGTACAGCGCCGCGCCACCGAGGATCAGCCAGGTCTCGTTACCGTCCCACACCGGGGCCACGGTGTTCATCATCACGTCCCGCTCCCGGGCATCGGGGATCAGCGGAAAGAGGATCCCCAGCCCCAGGTCGAAGCCGTCCATGATCACGTACATCATCACCCCGAAGGCGATGATCACGCCCCAGATCAATGACAGGTCTATGCCTTGAATCGTCATGTTGGTTGCCCTTGTTTCAGAGGTGGTGGTCGCCGGTGGCGACGGTCTCGGGGATGGCCGACAGCGGCCGGCGCGGAGTCGGCTCCTGGCCGGGCGCAGTGCTGGGCGGATGCTCGTGGTGGGGCTGCGGGCCCTTGCGCACCAGCTTCATCATGTAGCCGATGCCCACGGCGAACACCGAGAAGTAGATCACCACGAACAGCGCCAGGGAGATGCTCAGTTGCGCCACGCTGTGGTTGGAGGCGGCGTCGCTGGTGCGCAGCAGGCCGTACACCACCCAGGGCTGGCGCCCGACTTCGGTGGTGATCCAGCCCGCCAGCAGGGCGATCAGGCCGGTGGGGCCCATCCACAGCACCAGGCGCAGGAACAGGCGGTTGCGGTACAGCCCGCCGTTGCGTCGCAGCAGCAGGCCCAGCAACCCGGTGAGGATCATCAACATGCCCAGGCCGGCCATGATGCGGAAGCTGAAGAACACGATGGCCGAGTTGGGACGGTCTTCCTTGGGGAAGCTCTTGAGCGCCGGGATCTGCTTATCCAGGCTGTGGGTCAGGATCAGGCTGCCCAGGTAGGGCACTTCCACGGCGTAGTCGGTTTTCTCGCCGTCCATGTTGGGAATGCCGAACAGCACCAGGGGCGAGGGTTCGCTGCCGTGGTTTTCCCAGTGGCCTTCGATGGCAGCGATCTTCGCCGGCTGGTGCTCCAGGGTGTTCAGGCCATGGGCGTCACCGACCACCGCCTGGATCGGTGCCACGATCAGCGCCATCCACAGCGCCATCGACAGCATCTTGCGCACCGGCGGCGTGTCGTTGCCCCGCAGCAGGTGCCAGGCGGCGCTCGATCCGACGAAGAACGCCGTGGCGACGAATGCGGCAATCGCCATGTGCATCAGGCGGAAGGGGAAGGACGGGTTGAAGACGATCGCCAGCCAGTCCATGGGCATGATCCGCCCATCGACGATGGAGAAGCCCTGGGGCGTCTGCATCCAGCTGTTGGAGGCGAGGATCCAGAAGGTCGAGATCAGGGTGCCGATGGCCACCATCACCGTGGCGAAAAAGTGCAGCCCGCGACCCACCCGGTTCCAGCCGAACAGCATGACCCCGAGAAAGCCCGCTTCGAGGAAGAACGCGGTCAGCACTTCATAGGTCAGCAGAGGGCCGGTGATACTCCCGGCGAAGTCCGAGAAGCGGCTCCAGTTGGTGCCGAACTCGTAGGCCATGACCAGCCCGGAAACCACGCCCATGCCGAAGTTGACGGCGAAAATCTTCGACCAGAAGTGGTACAGGTCCTTGTAGGTGCTGTTGTGGGTCTTGAGCCACAAGCCTTCGAGCACCGCCAGGAAACTGGCCAGGCCGATGGTGATGGCGGGAAAGATGATGTGGAACGAGACCGTGAACGCGAACTGGATGCGCGCTAGGTCGAGTGCCTGTAGATGAAACATGACGAAACCCTCGTAATGGCTGGGGGCCCGCGCAGGCGCCTTCCGGCCGCCGTGAACCCGGGTTCGCGGCGTACGGCAAAAGGCTGCGCGGGGCAGGCTGGAGCGGCGCCTTGGCCGCTCCGGCCGGGTCAAACGCCGACGGACTGGATCAGGTTGCTGGCCGCCGCCGGCTCCAGGCGGATGGCGATGAACTTGGAGGTCGGCGTGTAGGTGCGGTCGCCGTAGCTTTCCAGGGGCACCAGGGGGTTGGTCTCCGGGTAGTAGGCGGCCGACTGGCCGGTGGGAATGTCGTAGGCGATCAGGGTGAAACCGCTGACCCGGCGTTCCCGGCCGTCATCCCACAGCGACACGATGTCGACCTTCTGCCCCGGCTCGTAGCCCAGCCGGCGGATGTCGTCCTCGTTGGCGAACAGCACCTCGCGCATGCCGTAGACCCCGCGATAGCGGTCGTCCAGGCCATACAGGGTGGTGTTGTACTGGTCGTGGGAGCGCATGGTCTGCAGGATCAGGTCGGGCTTGACCTTGAGCTTGCGCACCCCGGCGCTGACCAGGTGTTCCGGCAGCTCGCTGGGGATGAACCGCGCCTTGCCGGTGGCGGTGTTCCAGCGCCGTTGGCTGGCGTCGTTGCCCAGGTGGAAGCCGCCGGGGTTGAGCAGCTTGAGGTTGAAGTCGGCAAAACCGGGGATGGTGTCGGCGATCAGGTCGCGGATGCGCCCGTAGTCTTCGATCGCCCACAGCCAGTCGATGGGGTGCTGGCCCAGGGTGGCGTTGGCGATGCCGGCGATGATCGCCGGTTCCGAGCGCAGGTGCGGCGACTTGGGTTTGAGCTGGCCGTGGGAGATATGCACCATGCTGAAGGTGTCTTCCACGGTGATGCCTTGCGGGCCGTTGGCCTGGATGTCGATATCGGTGCGGCCCAGGCACGGCAGGATCAGCGCCTCGCGCCCGGTCACCAGGTGGCTGCGGTTGAGCTTGGTGGCGATGTGCACGGTGAGCTCGCAGTTGCGCAGGGCAGCGTGGGTGCGCGGGGTGTCCGGGGTGGCCTGGGCAAAGTTGCCCCCCAGGCCGATGAACACCTTGGCCCGGCCCTGTTCCATGGCCGAGATCGCCATCACCGTGTTGTGCCCGTGCTCCCGGGGCGGCTTGAAGCCGAAGCGCGCCTCAAGGGCATCCAGCAGCTCGGTGGGCGCCAGTTCGTTGATGCCCATGGTGCGGTCGCCCTGCACGTTGCTGTGGCCGCGCACCGGCGACAGGCCGGCGCCGGGACGGCCGATATTGCCCCGCAGCAACAGCACGTTGATCACTTCCTGGATGGTCGGCACCGAGTGGGTGTGCTGGGTCAGGCCCATGGCCCAGCACATGATCGCGCGCTTGGCCTTGCGGTACATGCGCGCGGCCAGCTCGATGTCGGCCAGGCTCAGGCCGGACTGCTCGACGATGTGGTTCCAGGACGTGGCATCGACCTCGGCCAGGTAGCTGTCCAGGCCCGAGGTGTGTTCGGCGATGAAGGCCCGGTCGAACACCGCTTCGCCATTGTTGGCCAGGGCCTCGCGCTCCCAGCGCAGGAGGAACTTGGCGATGCCGCGAAAGGCCGCCATGTCGCCGCCCAGGGCCGGGCGGAAGTAGGCCGAGGAGGTGGGCTCGGAGCCGTTGGTGAGCATCTCCAGCGGGTGCTGGGGGTGCTGGAAGCGTTCCAGGCCACGTTCCTTGAGCGGGTTGAAGCAGATCACCTGGGCACCGCGTTTCACCGCCTCGCGCAGTGGCTCGAGCATCCGCGGGTGGTTGGTGCCGGGGTTCTGGCCGATGACGAAGATCGCGTCGGCCTGTTCCAGGTCATGGAACACCACCGTGCCCTTGCCCACGCCGACGCTTTCGAACATACCCACGGCACTGGCCTCGTGGCACATGTTGGAGCAGTCGGGGAAGTTGTTGGTGCCATAGGCGCGCACGAACAGTTGGTACAGGTAGGCCGCCTCGTTGCTGGCCCGGCCGGAGGTGTAGAACTCCGCCTGGTTGGGCGAGTCCAGGCCCTTTAGGTGGCTGGCAATCAGGTCGAAGGCTTCGTCCCAGGTGGTTTCCACATAGCGGTCCTGGGTGGCGTCATAGCGCATGGGGTGGGTCAGGCGGCCCTGGTACTCGAGCCAGTAGTCGCTCTGCGCGGCCAGGGCCGAGACCGTGTATTTGTTGAAAAAGGCCGGGTTCACCAGGCGCCCGGTGGCTTCCCAGTTGACCGCCTTGGCGCCGTTCTCGCAGAACTTGACCATGCCGTTTTCCGGCGACTCGCCCCAGGCGCAGCCGGGGCAGTCGAAGCCGCCGTTCTGGTTGGTCTTGAGCATGGCGCGGATGTTCTTGAAGGCATTCTCGCTGCCCAGCCAGTTCTTGGTCACTGCGATCAGCGCCCCCCAACCGGCAGCGGCGCCCTTGTAGGGTTTGTATCGATCAACTTCGCTCATGATATTTCTCCAATACAGCACACGCAGGCAACCGGCCGACATTGAATCGATGTCAGTGATTGTTTGACTGCACAGGCTAAATGCGGTTGTTGTGAACTTGTTTGAGTTCGGTATTGCTTATTGGCGTGGAGTAACTTTCAGGGCTCGTTATATGGGCCACGAATAAAGCCTATTCGTCACCCGTGGCCGCTGTCTAATCGCAATTAATGACCGGCTGATCGAAAGCCTCTATCACCGTTAAAAACCTATATATATCAAATGCTTGATTGTTTGTTTCGGTCTTTTTTGGAAGCGATTTGAGGAGCGATAGATTGTATTGATCAGCCAGTTGTTAATAGCGATTGGACGGGGCTTTTAATGGCTTTTAATCTTGCCGCCAATAACACCTTCTGCATGTGCTTGTGTGGAAGAACTTCAACTAATCGCGATGGATTCCCACCGTCGAAAGAGGCTCGGATGTCAGATCAGGTATTGCTCGATGGCTTCGCTCGGCGGGTCGACTATCTGCGCATGTCGGTGACCGACCGCTGCGATTTCCGCTGTGTGTATTGCATGGCCGAGGACATGCAGTTCCTGCCGCGCCAACGCATTCTTACCCTGGAAGAGCTGTACCAGCTGGCCGAACGTTTCGTGGCCCTGGGCACCCGCAAGATCCGCCTCACTGGCGGCGAGCCGCTGATCCGCCCCGGGGTGGTCCAGCTGTGCCGGGACATTGCCCTGCTGCCCGGGCTGCGGGAGCTGTGCATGACCACCAACGGCTCGCAACTGGGCAAGCTGGCCGCGCCGCTGTTCGACGCCGGGGTCAAGCGCCTGAACATCAGCCTCGACAGCCTGGACCCGACCCTGTTTCGGCAGCTGACCCGCACCGGCGAGCTGGGCCAGGTGGTTGCCGGCATCGACGCGGCGATTGCCGCCGGCTTTGAGCGCACCAAGCTCAACTGTGTGGTGATGAAGGGGCGCAACGACCAGCAGATCAACGAACTGGTGGCCTTTGCCATCGACCGCGGCCTGGACATCTCCTTTATCGAGGAAATGCCCCTGGGCACCATCAGCGAACACAGCCGCAGCGATGCGTTCTTTTCCAGTGCCCGGGTTCGCGAGCGGATCGCCGAGCGCTACACCCTGATCGAGTCCGCCGAGTCGACCCAGGGCCCGTCGCGCTACTGGCGCCTGGCCGAGGCGCCGCACATTCGCCTGGGGTTCATCTCGCCCCACAGCCACAACTTCTGCGGCACCTGCAACCGCGTGCGCCTGACCGTCGAAGGCCGCTTGCTGCTGTGCCTGGGCAACGAGCACTCGGTGGACCTCAAGGCCGTGCTGCGCGCTCACCCCGGCGATACCGGGCGCCTGCAGCGGGCCATAGTCGAGGCGATGAAGCTCAAGCCCTACAGCCATCACTTCGAACTCAACGACGAGGTGCAGGTGGTGCGCTTCATGAACATGACCGGCGGCTGAACCGCTGCTCATCACGGCTTTTCATTGTGCAAAGGTTCTACCTCGATGATCGTCAGATCCAAACCCAACCTGATCAGCGTGCTGATTTCCCTCAAGGGGTCGATTGCCAAGCGCATCGCCCTGCGCAGCCTGCTGGTGACCCTGCTGGCCTCGGCCATCGTGCTGATCGAGACCTTGCACCCGGCGTATTTCTCCAAGGTCAATGCCACCCCGTTCACCTTGCTCGGCCTGTCGCTGTCGATCTTCATGAGCTTTCGCAACAACGCCTGCTACGACCGCTGGTACGAAGCGCGCAAGGCCCTGGGCACGGTGGTGACCGAGGTGCGCTCGATGATCCGCGAAACCCAGGTGCTTGAAGACACCCGGGCGCGCAGCGCGATCCTGCGTGACCTGTGCGGTTTCGCCCATGCCCTCAAGGCCCGGCTGCGCCGCGAAGATGAACTGAGCGCTGCCGAAACCTGGCTCAGCCAGTTGCCGCCGGCAAGCACCAGCAACCTGCCGGACAGCCTGCTGCGCCAGATCGCGCGCCAGTGTTCGGACCAGGCCCAGGCGGGGCGGCTCAGCGAATGGCGCTACCTGCTGCTGGCCAATCAACTGGCGGCCATCACCGGCGCGCAATCCACCTGCGAGCGGATCAAGGCCACGCCGCTGCCGTTTCCCTACACGTTGCTGCTGCACCGCACCAGCTACATGTTCTGCATCCTCCTGCCCTTTGCCATGGCCGAGCCCCTGGGCTGGCTGACGCCGATCTTCACCGCCATCGTCAGCTACACCTTCTTCGGCCTGGACGCCATTGGCGACGAGCTGGAAGACCCCTTCGGCCACGACGAGAACGACCTGCCGCTGAGCGCCATCGTGCGCAACATCGAGCGCGAGATTCTCGAAGCCCTGGGGGCCACCGAACTGCCGCCGGCGCTGGAGCCGGTGGACTATGTCCTGAGCTGATCCACTGTTGTTATCCGAGGTTGCACATGAATGAACTCACTCACCTGGACGACCAGGGCCGGGCCAGCATGGTGGATGTCACCTGCAAGGCCGCTACCGAGCGCGAGGCCCAGGCTCGGGCCTGGGTACGCATGCTCCCGGCCACCCTGCAACTGATCCAGGACCAGGGTCATCCCAAGGGCGATGTGTTCGCCGTGGCGCGCATCGCCGGGATCATGGCGGCAAAGAAGACCCACGAACTGATCCCCCTGTGCCACCCGTTGCTGCTCACCGGGATCCACATCGAACTGCAGGCACTGCCGCCGGACCGGGTGCAGATCACCAGTTGCTGCCGGCTCAACGGCGCCACCGGGGTCGAGCTGGAAGCCATGACCGCCGCCAGCGTGGCGGCGCTGACGATCTATGACATGTGCAAGGCGGTGGACCGCGCCATGGTCATCGAAGGGCTGCACCTGCTGAAGAAGCAGGGCGGCAAGTCCGGCACCTTTATCGCAGGAGAGGCCCGATGATTCTGGTCAACTACTTTGCCCGCTACCGTGAGCAACTGGGCTGCGGTGGCGAGAAACTGCCCCTGGATGCCAGCCTGCGCACCGTCGAGGACCTGCGCCAGCGGCTGATGGCCCGGGGTGAAACCTGGGCGCAGGTGCTGGGGGAGAACAGCCTGATGTGCGCGCTGAACCAGGAACTGTGCAAGCTCGATGCGGCCATCGAGGACTTCGATGAAATCGCCTTCTTTCCGCAAGTGACCGGAGGCTGAGCATGAGCATCCAGGTGCAGACCCAGGCGTTGAGCCTCGACCAGTTGAATGCCGGCTTGCAGGCCGGCGACGCCAGCGTCGGCGGCGTGGTGACCTTTATCGGTTATGTGCGCGATCTCAACCTGGGGGAGGCGGTGCACAGCCTGTTTCTTGAACACTACCCGGGCATGACCGAGCGCTCGCTGCAGCGCATCGTGGAGCAGGCCCAGGCGCGCTGGCCGCTGAACCGGGTGAGCCTGGTGCACCGGGTGGGGGTGCTGCAGGTGGGTGAGCCCATCGTCTTTGTCGGGGTGGCCAGCGCCCATCGCCAAGCGGCCTTCGAGGCTTGCGCCTTCATCATGGATTACCTCAAGACCCGCGCCCCGTTCTGGAAGCGCGAAGTCACCCCGACCGGCGAACGCTGGATCGACGGCCGCGAGAGCGACCGGCAGGCGGCCGAACGTTGGGGTGTAGAACGTTGAGCTTATGCCGCTGACAGAGGCTTGAGGGAAGGGGCTAACCACGCCGGATGCATGTCATCCGGCGTGGTGCATTTACACCGGGCTGTAGATTCGTGGGGCGTTGCGGTGGGGGACGTGGATCAGGTTCAGGCGATGCTTGTTGGCCCATTGCACGGTGAGTGCGGTCGGCGCCGATAGGCTGACCAGGGTGCCGAGGCGGGCGCGCACGGCCTTGTGGATCAGTTCCAGGCTGCAACGGCTGGTGACCACGGTAAAGCCCTGGCGGCCATCGATCCCGGCCTGCAGCAGCGCGCCAATCAGCTTGTCCAGGGCGTTGTGGCGGCCGATGTCTTCCTGGCACAGGTGCACCTCGCCCTGTTCGTCGAAGTACAGCGCCGCGTGCAGGGCGCCGCTGCTGCGGGCCATGTGCTGGGCCTGTTCGATGCGCTCGCGCAGGCCCTGCAGGTGTTCGGCAGGTGGCAGGGCCGCGGGTTCGAGGATCTGCAGTTGCGGCAGCGCCTGTTCCAGGGCCTCCACTCCGCACAGGCCACAGCCGCTGGTGCCGGCCATTTGCCGGCGATGGTCCTTGAGCGCCCAGAACGCCCGGCTGGAAATTTCCACGTCGGCCTGGCAGGCCTGGGGGAAGTGGCTGAGGCGGATGTCGTAGATTTCGCCGAGGTCATTGACGATGTCGTTGGTGATGCTGAAGCCGCGAATGAAGTCTTCCAGGTTGCCCGGAGACACCATCATCACCGCCTGGCTCAGGCCGTTGTAGGTGATCGCCAGGGCGATCTCGGCGGCCAGCGGCGCCTCGGCCATCGGGCCGTCGGCGCTGTACTCGCGATAGGCCACCCGCTGCGGCGCCGGCGCCGGCGCATTGGCCTCGGGTTGTTGCTCCGTTTGTTCGATCCGGCAAACCATGACCACACCTCGTTGCATTCGATTCGCCCAGGGCCATGGGCGGCCCTGGGGCATTGATTCACTCTTTGATCGCAAACAGCTTCTTGGCTTCGGCGAAGCACTTTTCGGCAATCGCCGAGCGCGGCTCGGTCTTGCGCATCACCAGCCCCAGTGGCGCCAGCACGCTGGCATCCGGCAGTTGGATAAAGGCCAGATTCTCGATGGGCGAATCCAGGCCGCTGTCCAGGGGCATGATCGAGCAGCAGAAGCCTTCGTGGATCGCCTGGAACAGCTGGTAGGTGGAGTCGCTTTCCAGGATCGGCTGCGGGTTCAGGCCGCGGCTGCGAAAGCTCAGGTCGATGGACTTGCGATAGTGCATGCCGGTGCTGAGCATGCCCAGCGGCAGTTCGGCGGCGTCCTCCCAGCTCATCTCGGTGCCTTCGAAATGAAAGTGCCGGGTGTCGTAGAGCAGGCCGACCCGGGTCTCGCCGATCTCGAAGAAGTCCAGGTAGTTGGGGTTGACGTGGTCCAGGTAGCAGACCCCCAGGTCCAGCTGGTTGTTGCCGATGTCCTCGATGATCCGGTCGGAGCTCATGGACGACAGGCTGAACTGCAGTTCCGGGAAGCTCGACGATAGCTGTTGCACGTAGCTGATGGGGTTGAAGCCGCTCAGCGGTACCAGCCCCAGGCGCAGCTTGCCCACCAGTTGCCCGCGGCAGGCGGCGGCTTCGGCGAACAGCCCGTCATGGGCTGCCAGCAGGGTCTTGGCCCAGGCCAGCACCCGCTCGCCGGCTTCGGTGAAGCCTTCGAAGCGCTGGCCACGGGTGACCAGGATCAGGTCCAGTTCATCCTCAAGATTGCGCAGGCGCATGGACAGGGTCGGCTGGGTGATATGGCAGCGCGCGGCGGCCTGGCCAAAGTGCCGGGTCTGCTCCAGGGCGATCAGAAACTTGAGTTGCTTGATGTCCACGGTGGCACCTGTTGTGGGAAAAGTCGGGTTCAGTAATAACGCAGGTGTTGCGCCCATGAAAAGGCCTGGGGCCTTGCCCGGTTGCGCCCTTGGGCACCTCCGGCGCTGTTCAGGCCAGGGGCTTGGGGCCTGCTTCAGACAGTAATTCAGGGGTATTGAAGTTGCTCAGCCGCGGATCGTCCGCGGCGCAGGGCAGGGGCCTCAGCCCATGGGCGGCCAGGGCCCGCAGCAGGCTGCGCTCGCCGTTGTCCCAGGCCTGGCGCAGGTCGCCCAGCAGCGCCGTGGGGATCAGGCTGAACATGGGTTGCCATTGCCCGGCCTGCTGCACCATCACCGGCCTGGTGTCGTTGCCGCGGGCATCCAGCAGGGCCTGGATCAGCGCCGCGTCGATCTGCGGCGCATCGCAGGCCAGCACCAGCAGCCAGGGGTGGCGGGCCGTCGCGAGGCCGGCCAGGACTCCGGCCAGGGGCCCGGGGAAATCCTTCTGCCCATCCGCCACCAAACGATCGGCATAGGGCCGGTACTGCTCGGCGTTGCGGTTGCAGGAAATGATCAGGTCATCGCTGAAGGGCCGCACCACCGCCTGCACATGGGCAATCAGCGGCTGGCCGCGCCAGGCCACCAGGCCCTTGTCCTGGCCGCCCATGCGCGAGCCGCGGCCACCGGCCAGCAGCAGGATCGAGCAGGGCAGGGAACAGGCGGGGGCGGGCTGGGTCGGGGTCATGGCGGGACGCATATCAAGTAGGTGGCGCAAACGATGGCATTGTCCTTCGGGTACGTCCAATCGGAAGTGTTGAATGGCCGATTGACGGGCTTTATCGGCCCCCTGGCAGGGCCCGGCAGGATGATAGAGCGCATCGATAATCCGGTCAGCCAGAACGATTAGACAGCCGCGTCGGCGGGCCTTTAGCCTGGGTTCATGATTTTTAGCCTGCCGGTCGGAGAATGACATGAGCGTGAAGTCGGATGCGTTGTTTGTACCCTTGAACATTGCCGTGCTGACGGTCAGCGATACCCGGGAATATGCCACTGACACCTCCGGGCAACTGCTGGTCAGCCGCCTGCTGGAGGCCGGCCACAGCCTGGCCGAGCGCAACCTGCTCAAGGATGACCTGTACAAGATCCGCGCCCAGGTGGCGGCCTGGATCGCCGACGAGCGCATCCAGGTGGTGCTGATCACCGGTGGCACCGGCTTTACCGGCCGCGACAGCACCCCGGAAGCCGTGGGCTGCCTGCTGGACAAGCACATCGACGGTTTCGGCGAGCTGTTTCGCGCCATCTCGATTCTCGATATCGGCACCTCCACGGTGCAGAGCCGGGCCCTGGCCGGGCTGGCCAACGGCACCCTGGTGTGCTGCCTGCCGGGCTCCACCGGGGCCTGCCGCACCGCCTGGGAAGGCATCCTCGCCGAGCAGCTGGATGCCCGACACCGGCCATGCAATTTCGTGCCGCACCTCAAGCCGGTGCAGGCCTGCGAGAGCCGGGGATGAGCCAGAACCCACTGATGCCGGTGGAGGAGGCACTGGCCAGCCTGCTGGCCATGGCCGACGCCCAGCGCCTGCCGGAGAGCGAAACCCTGGCCGTGGATCAGGCCCGGCAACGGGTGCTGGCCACCGACCTGGTGGCGACCCTGGACCTGCCGCCCTGGCCCAACAGTGCCATGGACGGCTACGCCCTGAACCTGCAGCACTGGGACGGTGCACCGTTGCCGGTAGCGCAGACCGTGTTCGCCGGGCAGCCCGGTGCGCCCCTGCAACCGGGCAGCTGTGCGCGGATCTTCACCGGCGCCCCGGTGCCCGAAGGCGCCGACTGCGTCGAGATGCAAGAGAACGTCGAGCTGCTGGAAGACGGCCGGGTGCGTTTTACCCAGGCCCTGAAAACGGGGCAGAACATTCGCCCCCAGGGCCAGGAGAACCGCGCCGGCGAGGTGTTGCTGCAGGCCGGCAAGCGCCTCGGCCCCTTCGAGCTGGCGGTGGCCGCCGCCCAGGGCTGCACCGAGTTGCAGGTGGTGCGCCGCCCGCGCGTGGCGCTGCTGTCCACCGGCGATGAATTGCTGGAGCCGGGCACGCCCATGCGCCCCGGCTGCATCTACAACAGCAACCGCACCCTGCTCAGGCACTGGCTGGACGCCCTGGGCTGCGAGGTGATCGACGCCGGGATCCTGCCCGACCGGCCGCAGCACACCCGCCTCAGGCTGGAGCAGTTGCAGCATGGCGCGGACCTGATCCTGACCACCGGTGGCGTTTCCGCCGGGGATGCCGACTGCCTCGGGCAGGTGCTCAGGGACAGTGGCCGGCCGCTGTTCTGGAAACTCGCCATCAAGCCCGGCAAGCCCCTGACCGTGGGTTACTTCGGCCAGGTACCGGTGATCGGCCTGCCGGGCAACCCGGCCTCGGCACTGGTGACCTTCGGCCTGTTGGCCCGGGCCTACCTGCTGCGGCTGCAGGGGGTACAGGAGGTGGCGCCGCTGAGCGTCGAGGTGCCTGTGGCCTTCGCTTGGCCCAAGGCCGGCAAGCGCCGCGAGTACCTGCGAGCGCGCCTGGAGAACGGCCGCGCCGTGCTTTATCCGAACCAGAGTTCCGGGGTGTTGCTGGGGGCTTCCTGGGCCGATGGCCTGGTGGAAATCGTCGAGGGCCGGACCTTACAGGCAGGGGATCGGGCGCCCTTCATTCCTTTCAGCGAGCTGTTCTAGATCTTCCAGTGCCGGGCGCTCTTGGCCAGGCGCTGGTGCATCTCGCCGAGGGTCGCGGCCAGTTGCCGGGTCAGCAGCCGGTAACCATCCAGGGCCGAATACACCGGGGCCTCCAGAGCGTTTTCGGGGTGGCCTTCCACGGATTTCTCCAGGCGCTGGGTGACCCCCGATTGCAGGGCCCGGGCCATGCCGATCAGTTGGACGCGGATCTGCCGGTGCTCTGCCTTGAGCGCCAGTTGCATCTGCGCCATGGCCTGCGGGTCGCTGGCATCGGGGCGGGTGTTGCCGAGGATCTCCAGGGTGCTGATGCACATGCGCAGGTTGCGCTGGATGGCGTCCAGCTCGGTCATGGAAATCCGTACTTCCTTGGACACCGAAGGCATCAGCGAACGCAGTTGCAGCATGGCGCTGTTGACCCGGCCCAGGAGCTTGAGGTGCTCGTCGTCGGTCACCGACTGGCCCTTGATGATCCGCCCGTACAACTGCGCGCAGTCGCGCAGGGCGCTGGCCAGGTTGTAGCGCCAGGAGTACACCGCATACAGCGGAATGGCGAAGGAAAACGCCAGGGCCAGGGCAATGCCGATGAGGATGTCCACCGCCCGCCACAGGCCGTCGCTGACCTGGTTGTCACCGTGGCCGGCGACGATGAACACGGTGATCGCCGCCAGCAGCGCGGTGTAGCCGCCCTTGCCGATGGCGTGATAGGAAAAGTAGCCGCACACCACCGACATGCCCAGGTAGGTCAGCCAGGGGTGGCCGAAGTAGGCCTGCTGCACCACCAGCACCAGCCCGACCCCGGCGCCCACCAGGGTGCCGATGGCCCGTTCCGCGGCCTTCTTGCCGATGTTGCCGTGGTGCTGCAGGCCACCGATCACCACCAGCATGGTCACCGAGGCCCACTCGCCATGGGGCAGGTTGAGGCCGGTGGTCAGGAGGATGGTGGCGATCAGGCCGAGGGCGACCCGCACCGCGTGGATCAGCCGGGCGTGACGGTAGCGCCGGTACGGGTCGAGCACGGGACGCAGCAGGCGGCGCAGCAAAGGTGGCAGGGTGATGCCCCGCAGGTGTTTTAACGGGCCCAGATCGGTTCCTCCGGTTGGCGGCAGGGGCCGGGCGTTCGCGCCAGGGCGAACGCTCGGGGCTCCCTCAGAAAATGTAGTCGGTGGTCAGGAAGCTCGACTCGCGATTACGGATGATGTCGCTGATCAATTGCTTGTTGCGCTCCTGGAACTTGGTCGCCACCAGGGTGCGGATCGAGAAGGTGCGCAGTGCGTCATGTACCGACAGCGTACCCTCGGCGGAGTTCTTGCGGCCGTTGAAGGGGAAGGTATCCGGGCCGCGCTGGCACTGGGCGTTGATATTGATCCGCCCGACCTGGTTGGCAAAGGCGTCCACCAGCCGGCCGATCTCGGCCGGGTCGCTGCCGAACAGGCTCAGTTGCTGGCCGAAGTCCGATTCCAGGACATAGTCGATCACGGTGTCCAGGTCGCGGTAGGGCACGATGGGCACCACCGGGCCGAACTGCTCCTCGTGGTAGACGCGCATCTGCGGGGTCACCGGGTACAGCACCGCCGGGTAGAAGAACGAAGCCCGGGCCTCGCCGCCGTGGGCGTTCACCACCTTGGCGCCGTGGGCCTGGGCGTCGGCCACCAGGGCGTGCAGGTAGTCGACCTTGGTGTTCTCCGGCAGCGGCGTCAGGGCCACCCCCGGTTCCCAGGGCATGCCCGGCTTGAGGCCTTGCAGCTTGGCGTTGAACTGCTCGATGAAGCGTTCCACCACGGCTTCGTGGACGAACAGGATCTTCAGCGCGGTGCAGCGCTGGCCGTTGAACGACAGGGAGCCGGTGAGGGCTTCGCTGACCGCGTTGTCCAGGTCGGCGTCGGGTAGCACGATCCCCGGGTTCTTCGCATCCAGGCCCAGGGCCGCGCGCAGGCGGTGGGGCTTGGGGTGGAGTTTCTTCAGGTCGCTGGCGGCCTTGTTGGTGCCGATGAAGGCAAAGATGTCGATCTTGCCGCTGGCCATCAGCGCGCTGACGGTCTCGCGGCCGCTGCCGTAGATGACGTTGATCACCCCGGCCGGGAAGCTGTCGCGGAAGGCTTCGAGCAGCGGGCGGATCAGCAGCACGCCGAGCTTGGCTGGCTTGAACACTACGGTGTTGCCCATGATCAGCGCCGGGATCAGGGTGGTGAAGGTCTCGTTCAGCGGGTAGTTGTAGGGGCCCATGCACAGGGCCACGCCCAGGGGCACGCGGCGGATCTGGCCGAGGGTGTCCTGCTCCAGTTCGAAGCGGCTGGAGCGCCGGTCCAGTTCCTTGAGCGCGCCGATGGTGTCGACGATGTAGTCGCAGGTACGGTCGAACTCCTTTTCCGAGTCCTTGAGGTTCTTGCCGATTTCCCACATCAGCAACTTGACCACCGCCGTGCGCTGTTCGCGCATGCGCGCCAGGAAGGCTTCCACGTGCTGGATGCGCTCGGCCACGCGCATCGTTGGCCAGGCGCCCTGGCCGCGATCGTAGGCGCGCACCGCGGCGTCCAGGGCGGTGAGGGCGGTGTCGGCGTCCAGCAGCGGGGTGCTGCCGAGAATCACCTGGGTATCGCCGTCGGCGCCGCTCAGGTAGATCGGGCTGCGGACCTGGGCCAGGGGGCCGTTCCAGGTACGCAGTTCACCGTCCACCAGGTAGTCGCGCTGCTCCACCGGGTCGGGCAGGCGAAAGGCTTCGGGGATGTCGGCGGCGGCAGGAAACAGGTGGCTCAATAGATTGGCTGTGGTCATGACTCTACCCCGTGTTGGAAATGGCTCCGGCGCGGTGACAGCGACGGCATCGCTCCATGGTTTATACGCCTTAATGGCCCGGCGCTTTAGCGGTTTTTCCACCGGGCGCCCGAGCGCGACGGCCCGCGGCGCCCCTGTGCGGGCCCGCGGCGCGTCAGCGGTCGTGGTTCGAGATTAAACGTTTCAGCCGCTGCCCAGCAACTGCCGGATCAAGCTCGGGGTGCTGCCGGTCCAGCGCTTGAATGACCGGCGGAAGTTGGCCGGGTCATTGAAGTTCAGGTACTCGGCCACCGCCTCGTTGCTCCAGCCCTTGATCTGGTACAGGTACAGCGCCACGTGCTTGTGCACCCGGTCCACCTGTTGCTGGTAGCCGCTGTGGTGCTTGCTCAGCTTGCGCTTGAGGGTGGCCGGGCTCATGGCGAAATCCTGGGCCGCCTGCTCCAGGCTCGGGGTGTGGCGTACCTGGGTTTTCAGGTAGCGGTACAGGGTGTCGAGGAAACTGCTGGCAAACCCCAGTTGACGCAGGTGCTCGCCGGCCTCCAGGCGCGCCACCTGGCCGGCGGTGGCCGAGGCCCCGGGCCAGGGCCGGGTCAGGTATTGCCGGGGGATGCGCATCAGGTCCAGGGGCCGCTGGAACTGGGTCTGTTCCCCCAGGTGCACCCAGTACTGCTCGACGTAGCGCGGCTCGCTGTGGCTGAAGCTGCATTCCCAGGGCAGGCGCTGGCCGGCCAGCCACTGACTCATGGCCACCAGTGAAGTCATGCTGGCTTCCAGGAGGAACCGCCAGTGCTCGCCGGCGCCGCAGCTGTCCAGCCAGTAGCAGTAGGCGTGATGCTCGTCCAGCACCAGGCGCGGGCTGGCCAGGGGGCTGAGCAGCGCCTGCTGCTGCACCAGGGCGTCCAGGGCCTGGTGCAGGTTCTGCGCATGGCGCAGGGCATGGCTGGCGGCGCCGTAGTGCCCGGGCAGCAGGCGCTGGCCAAACAGGAAACTGCTGTCGTCGGCATCCAGCAGGCGCCGGCCGTTGCCGATCAGCGCCAGGAACTGCTGCGGGCTGAGGCGGGTCTGGCCGGCCAGGATGTCCTCGTGGAACAGCCCGGTGCCGCGCAGCAGGCGGTGGCTGTCGATGTCCCGGGACAGCGCCAGGTCGATCAGCGCCGCCGGTTGATAGTGCCCGGGGATAAACCGCGTATCGGCTTCGTACCAGCTGGTCTTCACGGTCATGACGGCGCCTCAGGCGGTTTTTGCCAGGGGCTGCTTGGCCCGGGCCAGGGCCAGGTTGAGGCGCTTGAGCAGCCCCTCCGGGGTTTCCTCCAGGGCCATCACCACCGCAGTGCTGGCCGCCAGGTGCAGGCGCTCGCCGTGTTGTCGGGTCTTGTGTGCCAGGCCCTGCACCGCCTGTTGCAGCTCCAGGGCCAGCAGCCGTGCCTGGCTTTCCCCGGTGTTGGGCAGCAGCACCACGAAGCGGTCGCCGGCCAGCCGGCACAGCAGGTCCTGGCGCCGCAGGTTGAGCAGCAGCACATGGCTCAGGGCCTGCAGCACCGCATCGCCTTCGGCATGGCCGTAGTCCTGGTTGATCGCCGCGAAGTGGTCCAGGTCCAGGGCCAGCAGCGACAGCGGCTGCTGCTGGCGGCGGCTGTCTTGCAGGCTGCTGGCCAGCTCGCGCTTGAGGTAGTCGGCGCCGGCCAGGGGGGTGAGCTTGTCGAACTGGCGATGCTCGCGAAACAGTCGCTCCTTCTTTTCCATCTGCGCGCTGATGGCCAGCTGTTCGCGGTGCCAGTGGTAGATGCCGATGGTCAGCAGGATCATGCCGATGGGCATCGGCCCGGACTCCAGCCAGTGGTCCCAGGTGATGCTGTCGGGCAGGCGGATGAACTCGTCGAGGCTGTCGATCCACCAGGAAAAGAAAATGCAGCTCAGGCCCAGGGCCAGGTAGTTGGTGACCCGCCCGGCGGGGCGGCTCTTGAGCACCAGCCCGAGCCAGACCAGGGCCAGGAGCGCCGAGCCGCCTTCGCCGATGATGTCCAGCCACTGCCACTCGCTGACCGATTTCAGGCTGCCGCAGGCCAGGTGCAGCAGCAGCCCGGCATTGGCCGCCAGCAACAGCGCGGCGAGTTTCCAGCGGTGGGGTTTGAGCACGGAGAACATGGCCGCGATCCTTTTTGCCAGGAGTGAGAGGGCGCCAGCACAGCAGATGTTTGTGACAGGGGGGTGACGCCGGGGAAACCCGGCGTGAGGTCGAATCAGCTCACGGCGAACGCGTTTTTTTTCGGCCCGCAGGAGCCGGCTTGCCGGCGAAGGGGCCGGCAAGACCTGCGCCCGACGGGGGATGGCTTTCGCGGGCAAGCCCGCTCCTACGGGGCGGCGGGTGCACCACGGATCTGTAGGAGCCGGCTTGCCGGCGAAGAGGCCCGCAAGACCTGCGCCTGGCGGGGGATAGGGGTCAATTCAGCTCATTTGCCGGGGCGAAAGCCGGGCAATGGGGCGTTTTGGCCCGTTGCCGCCCAGGCCTGTCACAGAACCGTCATTCGCCGACCCTAGCGTGCCCTCCCAGTTGCCGGGCCTCTTGCCCGGCGTTAGCGGACTCTTGGGGGAGGACCAACATGTACAAGCGCAGCAGTCCCGGGCTTGTCAGCTTTACCTTGACCGCGCTGGCCATGGCCATCGCCAGTGAACGCTTGAGCGCTGCGGAACCTGCGGCCACCGAGCATGTGGAAGTGGTGGGCCAGGCCGCCAGCATCGACCAGGCGCTCAAGGAGCAGCGGCGCTCGGACAGCATCGAAAGCGTGGTGCACGCCGACGGCGTGGCCCAATTGCCGGACCAGAACGTCGCCGAGGCGGCGCAGCGCCTGCCGGGCATCAGCATCGAGCGCGACCAGGGCGAAGGGCGCTTTGTCAGCGTGCGCGGCCTGGGCCCGGACCTCAACAGCGTGACCATCAACGGCACCCTGGTGCCCTCGCCGGAAAGCGCCCGCCGAGCCGTGGCCCTGGATGTACTGCCCTCGGAACTGGTGCAGTCGCTGTCAGTGATCAAGACCCTGACCCCAGACATGGACGCCAACTCCCTGGGCGGCACCGTGGATGTGAAAAGCCTCTCGGCCTTCGACCACAAGGGCCTGTTCTACACCGGCAGCAGCGAGGCCAGCTACGACCAGAACACCCGCCAGACCAGCCCGAAATTCTCCGGCGCGGCGAGCAACCGCTTCAGCCTCGGCGACGGCGTCGACAACTTCGGCGTGGCCGCGGCCCTGAGCTGGCAGAAGCGCGATTTCGGCTCCGACAACGTCGAGACCGGTGGCGCCTGGGACTTCGAACAAGGCGCCAAGCTGCAGGAATTCGAGCAGCGCGACTACGCCATCAGCCGCGAGCGCGCCGGTGGCGGCCTGAACTTCGACTACAAGCCCGACGACAGCAGCAGCTACTACCTGCGCACCCTGTACAGCCGCTACAAGGACAGCGAGACCCGCAACTCCACCAGCATCGAGTTCGCCGATCCCCTGGCGGCCGGCGAGCGCGGCGACGCCGAAGCCTCGCGCAAGCTCAAGCAGCGCGAGGAAACCCAGGATATCCAGTCCTACGTGTTCGGCGGCGAGCGCCAGCTCGGCCTGTGGACCCTCAGCGGCCAGACCGGCTACAGCCGTTCCAGCGAAGACAGCCCGGCGCATATCGCCGGGGCCACCTTCAAGGGCAACAGCGATTTTTCCGACAGCGGCTTCTACGACAACGGCAAGCCGCGCCCGGTGATCGGCGCCGGTTTCTATGACCCGGCCAACTTCACCCTGGACAAGGTCGACTGGGAAAAGCAGAACACCACCGACACCGAGAAGAACCTGCGCCTGGACCTGGCCCGGGACTATGACCTGAGTGGCTACGCCGCGCAGTTCAAGTTCGGCGGCAAAGTCAGCCGGCGCAACAAGGACAACGACCTGGAAGCCTGGGTCTACAAGGACTTCGACACCCTGGGCTTTACCGACCAGCAGCTCAACCTCGGGCAGTTCCAGAAGGGCAACGTGGACTATTCCCTTGGCCGCTTCGGCCCGGGCATCAGTGGCGGCGCCATCAAGCAACTGATCGGCGGCCTGAATCAGGCGGCCTTCTACGACGAGGAAGAATCCCGGGTCAACGACTTCAAGATCCGCGAAGACATCAACGCCGGCTACTTCATGAACACCCTGGACATCGACGACTGGCGCTTCATCGCCGGCCTGCGCTACGAGGGCACCGAGTTCGAGGCCAAGGGCACCGGGGTCACCGACGGCGCCTTCACCGCCACCGACACCCAACGCCGCTACCAGCACTGGCTGCCGGGGCTGCATGCGCGCTACCAGCTGGACAAGAACACCCAGGTCCGCGCGGCCTGGACCAAGAGCGTGGTGCGCCCGACCTTCGGCCAACTGGCCCCGGGCTTTGTCATCGACGGCGACGAGGCGACCTTCGGCAACCCCGACCTCAAGCCCCTGGAGTCGAGCAACCTGGACCTGGGCATCGAGCACTACATGGGCCATGCCGGCACCGTCTCGGCCTTCGTGTTCTACAAGGACATCCAGAACTTCGTCTACAACACCGACCTGGCCGGCACCGGCGCCTGGAGCGGGTTCTCCGAGGCGCACACCTTCGCCAACGGCGACAGCGCCAAGCTGTACGGCCTGGAACTGGCCTATTCACAGAAATTCGACTGGCTGCCGGCGCCGTGGAGCGGCCTGCTGCTGGGCGCCAACAGCACCTTCAGCCGCTCCAGTGCGAGCATCGAGGGCTTCGACCAGAAGGCCGGGGTCAACCGCAAGCGCGACATCGACCTGCCCAACCAGTCGGACACCGTGGGCAACCTGATGCTCGGCTGGGAAGACGACAAGCTCAGCCTGCGCCTGTCGGCCAACTACAAATCGGCCTACCTCTATGAGCTGGCCTCCATCAGCGACAAGGCCCACGACCTGCATGTGGATGCCCAGACCTTCGTCGATTTCAGCGCCAAGTACTCCCTGACCAAGAACCTGCAACTGAGCTTCGAGGCGCAGAACCTCACCGACCAGCCGTACTTCGTCTACACCGGCAACCGCTCTTACAACGCCCAGTACGAGGAATACGGCCCGACCTACAAGCTCGGCCTGACCTTCACCCATTTCTAAGCAACGGGCCCTTGCCCGACCGCACACCCAAGGATTGTGATGAGCACTGTATCGACCGCAAGAAACCGCCTGCTGGCCCTGTGCATTGGCTTGACCTGTGGCGCCGCCCTGGCTGCCCCCAGCGTGCCCGGCCTGAACCTCAAGCCCTGGGCCGAGCAGACCCCGGGCGTTACCGGCCTGGGTTTCGTGCCCGCCGGCACAGGCGCCGACCGGCTGCTGGCCAGCGAGCGCGAAGGCCTGTTGCTGGTGGATGAACAGGGCCGCCAGCTGGCCCGCTTCAAGGGCTCGTTCAACGGCCTGGACAGCCGCGCCGCCGGTGGGCAACTGCTGGTGGCCAGCCTCGACAACCAGCGCCAGCAGGCACTGCTGGTGAGCCTCGACCCGGCCCGCCGCACCTGGGGCCAGTCGTTGTACCTGCCCACTCGGGACTACCCGGTCAACGGCCTGTGCCTGTACCGCGACGAGGCCAGCAACCTGTTCCTGTTCCTGGTGGGCGAGGAGGGCAAGGGCGAGCAGTGGCTGGTGGGCCACGGCGCGCAACTGAGCGCCGAGCCGCAACGGGTACGTGGCCTGCCCCTGCCGCCGGAGGCCAAGTTCTGCCAGGTGGACGATGCCGCCCAGCAACTGCTGGTCAATGAACAGAATGTCGGCTGGTGGGCCTACCCGGCCCATGCCGAAGCCGACACCGCGCGCCAGCCGGTGGCCCTGCGCGCGCCCTTTGGCGACATCAGGAAAAGCGCCGGGGCCATGGCCCTGGTGCCGGGCGGGGTGCTGGGCCTGGACCCGAAGGCCGCGCAACTGCATCTCTATCAGCAGCAGGAAAAAGGCTGGGTGGCCCAGGCCACGTTGCCCCTGGCCGGCCTCAAGGAACCGGAAAACATCGCCCTGCGCGCCAGCGACAAAGGCCTGCAGGTCTTGCTGCGCGATGACGAGGACGGGCGCCTGTACCAGGGCCAGTTGAACTGGCAGGCCACCCCGGTGGCCCTGCCGCCGGTATTGCCCACCGTACAGGCGGCGGCACAGAGCGAGCCGGTGGGGCGCCAGGGCGATGCCGCCGATGACCCGGCGATCTGGGTCCACCCGCAGCAGCCCTCCCTGAGCCGGGTGCTGGGCACCAACAAGAAGCAGGGCCTGCTGGCCTACGACCTGCAGGGCAAGCTGTTGCAGGAGCTGGCAGTGGGGCGCCTGAACAACGTCGACGTGCGGCCCAACTTCCAGCTCGGCGAGCGCCGTGTGGACCTGGCCGTGGCCAGTAACCGCGACCGCAACAGCCTCAGCCTGTTCGCCATCGACCGCGCCAGCGGCGAACTGAGCGAGGCCGGGGAGGTGCCCACGCCGCTCAAGGAAATCTACGGCATCTGCCTGTTCCAGCCGGCCAGTGGCGAGATCTACGCCATTGCCAACGACAAGGACGGCACCTTCGTCCAGTACCGCCTGAGCGCCCCCGGCGGTACCGCCCAGGGCGAGCTGGTGCGCCGGTTCAAGGTGGCCAGCCAGCCCGAGGGCTGTGTCGCCGACGACCAGCGCCAGCGCCTGTTCCTCGGTGAAGAGGACGTTGGCGTGTGGGCGGTGGATGCCCGGCCCGAGCAGCCGGCGACCCTGCACAGCGTGATCAAGGTCGGCGGCCTGTTGCAGGCCGATGTCGAGGGGCTGGCCCTGTACCAGAGCAACGCCCGCGACTACCTGGTGATTTCCAGCCAGGGCAACGACAGCTACCTGGTGCTGGATGCCGAACCGCCGTTCGCTTCCCATGGCGCCTTCCGGGTCAGCCTCAACGCCCGCGCGGGGATCGACGGCGCTTCGGAAACCGATGGCCTGGAAGTCACCTCGGCCAACCTCGGCGGGCCCTGGAGCCAGGGCCTGCTGGTGGTCCAGGACGGGCGCAAGCGCATGCCCGAGCAGACCCAGAACTTCAAGTTCGTGCCCTGGGCCGAGGTCACCCAGGCCCTGAAGCTGCCCTGAGCCGGCGGTCATCACCTTGTCATTTGAATGTCATCGAATAGCCCCGCCAGCCCAGGCGGGCACCCGAGAAGGAGTTCCACCATGCAGGCCACACTCGAACACATGAGCATCTGGGGGCTGATCAGCGATGCCAGCCTGTTGGTCAAGGCGGTGATGCTGACCTTGCTCCTGGCGTCCTTGCTCAGCTGGTACCTGATCATCCAGCGTGGCGCCGTGCTGCGCGGTCGTGAGCTGCGCTTCCAGGCTTTCATCCAGCGTTTTCGCGCCGCCCCCGAGCTGCTGCCGCTGTACCGCGAAGTGGCCAAGGGCAGCGACGCCGAAGGCGGCGTGGAGCCGATCTTTGCCGCCGGCTACCAGGAGTTCAGCCACCTGCGCGGCCAGCCCGGCGGTGCCGGAGAAGGGGTGCTGGAGGGTGTGGAACGGGCCTTGTACGTGGCCATCAGCGAGCAGGAAACCCGCCTGGAAAAGGGCCTGCAGTTTCTCGCCACTGTGGGTTCGGTAAGCCCCTATATCGGCCTGTTCGGCACCGTGTGGGGGATCATGAATTCCTTCCTCGGCCTGTCCCAGGTGCAGCAGGCGACCCTTTCCACCGTGGCCCCCGGCATTGCCGAGGCGTTGATCGCCACCGCCATCGGCCTGTTCGCGGCCATTCCCGCGGTGATTGCCTACAACCGTTTTTCGGCCCGCAGCCAGACCCTGCTGACCCGCTACTACGCCTTTGGCAATGAACTGCAAGTACGCCTGCATCGCACCTTGCAGGGCGCCCCGAGCCACCTGGCCGTGGCCGCCTGAGAGAAGGAGCAAGCCGATGTTGACCCGGCCGCAACGCAAGCACGGACCCAAGGCGGAAATGAACGTGGTGCCCTACATCGACGTGATGCTGGTGCTGCTGGTGATCTTCATGGTCACCGCGCCGATGCTCACCCAGGGGGTGAAGATCGAATTGCCCAAGGTCGCCAGCGAAGCCCTGGCCACCGACAGCCGCCAGCAGATCCTCACCCTGTCGGTGCAGGCCGGTGGCGGCTACTACTGGAACCTGGGCGGTGAACTGGACACCCGGAACCAGACCGACAGCGCTGTGGACCTTGAGCAGATGCGCGCCAAGGTGGCCCAGGTGATTGCCCGGCGCGGCGACACCCAGGTGTATATCCGCGCCGACCAGGACGCCGCCTATGCCAGCGTGGTGGCGGCCATGGCCGCGTTGCAGCAGGGCGGGGTACACAACCTGGGGCTGGTGACCGAGGCCCCGCAATGACGGCGATGATCATGCACAACCCCACCGCGATGCCCCTGCGGCCCGAGGCGTCCGGCTTCTGGCGCAACAGCCTGGCGGCCAGCCTGGCCCTGGCCCTGCACGCCGGAGTGCTGGTGGCGCTGGTGCTGGGCTGGTCGGTGGACAAGCCGCAGGTCGAGACGCCGCCGGTACTGACCACCCAACTGGTGATGCTGGCGCCGCCTGCCGCCCCCGCGGAACCGCTGCCGGCGGTGGCCGAGGTGGCGCCACAGCCACCGTCAACGCCACCGCCCGCGGCTGCGCCGGAGCCGGCCAGGCCCCGGGTTGACCCCCAGGTACAGGCGCAGAAGCTGGAGCAGGCGGCCCTGGCGCGCAAGCGTGTGGAAGACAAGAAACGTGAGCAGGTGCAGGAGCAGCAGCGCGAGCGCCTGGAGGCCGAGCAGCGCCAGCGCGATACCGAGCAACGTGTGGCCCAGGAACAAGCGCAGGCCCAGCGTGCCGAACAGTCGCGGCTGGCTGCCGAGCGCACGCGCCAGCAGGCGGCCCAGGCTGCGGCCGACAGTCGCCAGTACCAGCCCCTGAGCAAGGAGGCCCCGGACTACCCGCAACGGGCCCTGGACAAGAACCTGGAAGGCGACTGCACCGTGGAATACAGCGTCAACCCCCAGGGGCGGGTGGAGAACCCCAAGGTCATCGACGGTTGCCACCCCCTGTTCATGCGCCCGTCCCTGGCAGCGGTGGCGACCTTCCGTTACCAGCCGCGGCTGATCGATGGCCAGGCGGTAACGGTGCCGGCGGTGCGCAACACCTTCCACTACCGGATCAAGTAAGGCGCGGGGCAGGCATGGGCCCGTTGCCATGCAGTCAGCCTTCGGGATGACCGTGCGCGCCCTGGCTGGCCGAGCCTGTCCCCTTGACTGGCCGCCAATGCCCTCAACCCCGGGGCGCGGGTGTCTTAGTGTGGCCGGGTGTGGTCCGCCGCTGTCGCCGGGGCGGGCCCCTTGCCCTGGCCGCACTGAGGACCGCCGATGCCCACTGTCCCCCCCGCCTGTTCGCGCCCGTTGCGGCGCCACTCTTGGCTACCGATTCGTAGCGCCCTGGGCCTGGCCCTGGGACTGCTGCTGAGCGCCTGCGGCGAGGCTGAACCGCTTGCTGCCGTGCGCCTCGACGCCGCCCGCCAGAGCCCGGCCGACCCGGCCCTGGCCCAGGTCTACGCCAGCAGCTGCCAGCTGTGCCATGCCAACCCGGCCTCCGGCGCGCCCCTGGCCGGCGATGCCAAGGCCTGGGCGCCGCGCCTGGCCCAGGGCGCCGACACCCTGCTGGACCACAGCATCAACGGCTACCAGGGCATGCCGCCCATGGGCCAGTGCATGCAGTGCAGCGAAGAGCAGTTCCTGGCCCTGATCAGCTTCATGTCCGGCCATTCATTCCAATAAAAAGCACAGGTTCCCCCTTCATGGTCATGCACCTTTCCCGACGCCGGCTGCTGCAAGGGGCCGGCGCCCTCGGCGCGTTCAGCGCGCTGTGCAGCAACCCGCTGCTGGCCGAACTGGCCCGCGCCCCGCGGCTGATTCCCTGGCGCAACTGGTCCGGCGCGCAAAGCTGCCTGCCCCAGGCGCGGCTGGCGCCCAAGGACCTGGATGAACTGCGCCAGGTGGTCCGCCAGGCCCCGGGCAAGATCCGCCCGGTGGGTGCCGGGCACTCCTTCAGCGCCCTGGTGCCCACCGACGGCACCTTGCTGTCCCTGGCCTATTTCAACGGCCTGCTGGACCACGACCCCAAGACCCTGCAAGCCGAATTCGCCGCCGGCACGCCCATGTCGCTGATGGGCCCGGCGCTCAAGGAGGTGGGGCAGGCGCTGTGGAACATGGCGGATATCGACTACCAGACCCTGGCCGGGGCGATTGCCACTTCCACCCACGGCACCGGGGTCGGCTTCGGTTCCTATTCGTCCCGGGTCTGCGGGCTGCAACTGGTGACCGCCAGCGGCGAAGTGCTGGACTGCGACCCCCGGCGCAACGCCGAGGTGTTCCACGTCGCCCGGGTGTCCCTCGGCGCGCTGGGGGTGGCGACCCGGGTGCGCCTGCAGAACCGCGCCGCCTATCGCCTGCGGGAAAAACAGTGGATCGGCAAGACCGAGGAACTGCTGGAGGACATGGACAACCTGACCCGCGACAACCAGCACTGGGAAATGCTCGTGGTCACCCACTCCGACTACGCCCTGGCGGTGGCCCTGAACGAAACCACGGAACCGCCGACCCCGCCCACCGATCCGGCCGAGGAGGGCGGCAACGAGTTCGTCAACCTGATCGAAAACCTCGACAAGTACGTCAGCGACTTCCCCGAGACCCGCCGCCACCTGCTCAACAGCCTGCGCTGGCTGGCGCGCTTCGATGAGCGGGTGGGGGATTCCTACCAGATCTACGCCAACGTGCGCAGCGTGCGCTTCAACGAAATGGAGTACTCGGTGCCGGCGCACCTGGGGCCGGCGTGCCTGCGGGAAATCCTCGCGCTGATCCGCGACAAGGACCTGCGCACCTGGTTTCCCATCGAGTACCGCTACGTCAAGGCCGACGACATTCCCCTGAGCATGTTCGAAGGTCGCGACAGCTGTTCGATCTCGGTGCACCAGCACTACAGCATGGACCACCACAACTTCTTCGCCGCCGTGGAGCCGATCTTCTGGAAGTACCAGGGGCGCCCGCACTGGGGCAAGCACCACAGCCTCAACGCCCGCACCCTGCAGGGGCTGTACCCGCAATGGGCAGCCTTCGCCAGGGTGCGCCAGGCACTGGACCCGCAAGGCAAATTCATCAACGCCCACTTGGCCTCGGTGCTGGGTGTGGCGTGAACAGGAGATGCGCACAATGAACCGTCGTCATTTCATGGCCGGCACCCTGGGGGCCGGAGTCTTGCTGGCCGGTGTCGGCGCCTGGCTGCGGCCCGGCGACCGGGGCCTGCCCTACAGCCCGTACTTCGCCGAGCTCAATCGCGAGCTCAAGGCCCACGGGCCGATGCAACCGGTGATGCTGATCGACCTGGATCGCCTGGACCACAACATCGATGTGGTCATGCAGTCGGTGCAGCGCGGTGGCAAGCACCTGCGCCTGGTGGAAAAATCCCTGCCATCGCCCGGGCTCCTGGCCTACATCGCCCAGCGCGCCGGTACCCGGCGCCTGATGTCCTTCCACCAGCCGTTTCTCAACCACGACGCCGAGGTATTTGCCGACGCCGATATCCTCCTCGGTAAACCCCTGCCGATCCGCGCCGTCGAGCTGTTCTACCAGCAGCTCAAGGGGCCGTTCGACCCGCGCCGGCAACTGCAATGGCTGCTCGATACCCCCGAACGCCTGCAGCAGTACCTAGCGCTGGCCCAGGGCCTGGGCACGCGGATGCGCATCAACATCGAACTGGATGTGGGACTGCACCGTGGCGGCGTGGCGGACCATGCCGTGCTCGGGCAGATGCTGGCGCTGATCAGCGCCCACCCCCGGCACCTGGAGTTTGCCGGCTTCATGGGCTACGACCCCTTTGTCGACATGGGCGTGCCGGGGATTCTGGGCTCGCCGCAAAGCCTGTTCGACCAGGTCATGGCGCTCTACAACGGTTTTGTCGACTTCACCCGCCAGCAGTACCCGGCGCTGTGGCACGCCGGCCTGACCCTCAATACCGCCGGCAGCCCCAGCTACCGTCGGCACGAGCAGGAATCCCTGAGCAGCGAAGTGTCGGTGGGCACCGCACTGCTCAAGCCCAGCCACTACGACCTGGCGTCCCTGGAGCAGCACGTGCCGGCCGCCTTTATCGCCACCCCGGTGCTCAAGAGTACCGGGCCGGTGCGGATCCCGGCCCTGGACGACAAGTCGCGGCTGTTCTCCTGGTGGGACCGCAACCAGCGCCAGACCTTCTTCATCTATGGCGGCCACTGGCTGGCGGATTTCGAATCGCCGGCGGGTCTGCAGAGCAACGAGCTGTTCGGTCGCAGCTCCAACCAGGAGATGGTCAACGGCTCCCGCGCCGTGGGCTTGCAAGTGGACGACCAGGTCTTCCTGCGCCCGCAGCAGAGCGAAGCGGTACTGCTGCAGTTTGGCGACCTGCTGGCCCTGCGCGGCGGGCGCATCGTCGAACGCTGGCCGGTGTACTGATCCCACGTATAGCCCTTGCCTGGCGATCCTCCGTCGGAGCGCTGTCGGCCTTAAGAACGCCGCGTCCCTACGGGCCGTTCGCAGCCTGCGGCAGCGGCTACACGAAACGCGTCCCGGGGCAACCGCCTGTAGCCGCTGCCGAGCTCCGGCGAGGCTGCGCAAAGGCCCGCAGGGCCTTGCCTGGCGATCTCCCGCCGAGCCCGCAGCAGCTTCAGGCTGCCGCGGGTTTCACAGGGCAAAGGGAATGGTCAGCTTGGCCCAGAGCATGTCGCCCTCGGGGCGGTTTTCCACATCGAACTCCTTGGCCCAGCGGATCTCGGCGCTGGCGTACTTGAGAAAACGCAGGTGCAGCGCCGGGCCGATGGCGAGCACTTGCCCGCGTACCCCGTCGCTCACGTCCTCGCCCATGAAGGTCACGGTCTTGCCGTTCTGTTTGTCGTCGGTGGTCTGCTTCAGGTAGTAGCCGTTGAGCCCCAGGCTCAGGTCGTCGGTCAGGCGGTAGCTGGCCGAATAGTCGAAGTGCAAGATCTGCCCGGAACGGTAGTGGGTGGCGTGGTTTTCCTGGTTGAAGCTGTAGGTGCTCTTGAACGACAGCTCGGTGCGTTCGCTGGGCAGCCAGGTCATGGAGAACAGCGGCTTGTAGGTGGTGAAGTTGTTGCTGGTGTTGGCCAGCCGATCGGCATCGTACTGCCCGGTGGGCAGGGTCACTTCCAGGCCGCGCCCAGGGTCAGGTCGGGGCCCATGTCCCACAGGATGATCGGCGCGAAGGTGGTATCGCCCATGCTTTCGCGGCGGTCGCTCTGGCCGTACAGCGACACCTGCTGGCGCAGGTAGGGCTGGGCCACGTAGCCCCCCAGGCGCCCGCCCAGGACCCGCAGCGGGCTCAGGTAGTCCAGGCGCGGGATGATCGCGTCGGAGGTGATCCTGACCTCCTGGACCTTGCCGCCAAAGGAGCTGATGTCGAGCTTCCTGGCTTGGTAATGGTTGTAGTAGAGGTTGAAGGCGAACATGTGCTCCGGGAGCTGGTCGGGGCTCAGGGGCAGCACGTAGAAGCCGTCGGTGCCGGGGCCGATATTGTCGACCCCGGATTCGGTGGCCTGGGCATTCAGGCTGGCGCAGGCGGCCAGGGCCACGCCCAGGTGCAGGGAGCGAGTGAGGCGGGTCGGGTGCATGGTTGGGCTCATTCTTATTGTTAGTGGGGGCGCGGCGGCAGGCACGCCGCCCGCCCCATAGAAATAAGCCCTGGGCCGGGCGCGGGGCAGGGTATTGGCGGACAGGGAGGGGGACTTTGTCGGACACTTTGCAATGCTTTGTTACATTCCCCCGTAAAACCCCAGGCTACGGGATATGCTTGAACCGCCGGTGAAGCCTTGGCACCGGTGCCTGACCGACAATAAAAACAGCCGCTCAAGCGGCCCGGAAGCCCACTCCCATGCAGATCAAAGCCGCCGATGCCCACGACCAGCTGGCCCTGGTTTCACCCTTCCTGCTGCAGACCCTGGCGGATGTCGCCGAAGCCAAGGGCGTCAGCGCCGAGCGCCTGTGTCGCGGCCTGGGCTTTACCCTGGACGACCTGCAGGACCCGACCCTGCGCATCTCCTACCGCCAGGCGGTGGCGATGATCGAACGTGCCCTGGCGGCGCTGCCGCAGCAGGGCCTGGGGCTCTGGGTCGGCAGCCGCAATGTGCTGGGCACCCTGGGCCTGCTGGGGCATGCGTTGTCGTTGTGCCGGACCCTGGGGGACGCCTTCGAGCTGGGCATCCGCCATCAGCACACCTCCGGCACCATCGTCAGCGCCGATGTCGGGCGCCAGGGCGAAGAGTTCTTTGTCGAGCTGCAATGCCGCCTGCCCTACGGCGAGGTGCAGATCTTTGCCGCGGAAGAGTTCTTCGCCAGCCTGCTGATCTATGGCCGGGCCCTGGTCAGCGCGGATTTCCAGGCCCTGCGGGTGGAGTTCATGCACGCTGCGCCGGCCTATGCCGAGCTCTATACCCGGTTGTTGGGCCCCCACGTGCAGTTCGGCTGCCTGCAGGCGCGCATGGTGATCGAGGCCCGCTGGTTGCAGGCGCCGCTGCCCAACCATCATCCGGTGGCGCTGCGCCAGGCGCTCAAGCTGCTGGAACTGGAAAGCGCCCAGGTGCACCAGAAGATGGACCTGATCCAGGCGGTGGAGCGCGCCCTGAGCCGGGACCTGCGGGCCGGCAGCCATATCGAGCAGGTGGCGGGGGATTTGAACATGAGCGGGCGCACCCTGCGCCGGCGCCTGACCGAACACGGCCTGACCTTCGAGGCGCTGCTGGAACGGGTGCGCCAGGCGCGAACCCTGAACCTCTTGGGCAACCCGGAGCTGTCCATCGAACGCATCACCGAAGAGGTCGGCTACAGCGACGTGCGCAGCTTCCGCCGGGCCTTCAAGCGCTGGACCGGCCTGAGCCCCAGCGCCTTTCGCGAAGAGGCGGCGCTGCATTGAAGGCCGCCCTGTAGCCGCTGCCGAGCCCGCGAGGCTGCGCAAAGGCCCGCAGGGCCTTGCTTGGCGATCTCCCGTCGAACCTTGAGCGGCCTCTAGATCCCCGCGTCTGCTGCGTCGCAATGCCGCCCATGCCGTTCTCAGCCTGCGGCAGCGGCTACACAACCCCGGCCCGGCCTTTTCACCACGGCCTTGCAACGTCGCCGCGCAAGCGGCGACAAGCCTTGCCTGTTTCGACGCTGACGCCGGCAGCCCATGGCGGTAAACTCCTGCGCCTTTATTCAGGAGTTCCCATGAGTTACTACCAGCCCGGCATCCTCGCTGCACCCGTTCCGTCCCAGGCCCGCCACCTGTTCTTTGCCCTTGAGTCCATCGAGGCGTTGCCCCAGGCCCTCGACCAGTTGCTGGCACGGGTGGATGGCGCAACGGCGGTGGCAGGTTTTGGCGCGTCGCTGGTCAAGGCCCTGGGCGCGCGAGTGCAGGGGCTCAAGGCGTTCCCGGCGCTGACCGGCGTGGGCGTGGACAACCCTTCGACCCAGCACGCGCTGTGGGTCTGGCTGCACGGTGATGATCGCGGCGAGCTGCTGCACCGCAGCAACGAGCTGGCGGTCGCCCTGGCCCCGGCCTTGCGCCTGGTCGGCATGAACGAGACCTTCCGCCACAAGACCGGCCACGACCTCACCGGTTATGAAGACGGCACCGAAAACCCTCAGGACGAAGCCGCCGTGGCCGCCGCACTGGCCGAGGGCGAAGACGGCCTGCGCGGTGGCAGCTTTGCCGCGATCCAGCAGTGGCAGCACGACTTCCAGGGCTTTGCCGCGATGCAGCAGCAAGAGCGCGACCACATCATGGGCCGGCGCCTGAGCGACAACGAAGAACTGGACGACGCGCCGGTCTCGGCACACGTCAAGCGCACCGCCCAGGAAAGCTTCGCCCCGGAAGCCTTTCTCGTGCGCCGCTCGATGCCGTGGATCGAAGGTGACAAGGGTGGCCTGATGTTCCTTGCCTTCGGCCACACCCTGAACGCCTTCGAAGCCCAACTGCGGCGCATGAGCGGCCTGGAAGACGGCATCACCGACGGCCTGTACCGCATGAGCCGGCCGATCACCGGGGGCTACTACTGGTGCCCGCCGTTGCACAACGGCCAGCTCGACCTGCGCGCGCTGCAAGCGTCGAAATGAACACCGGGGCCGAGCCGCTGCGGACCGTGCGCTGGGGCATGATCGGTTGCGGCAGTGTCACCGAGCGCAAGAGTGGCCCGGCCTTCTACAAGGTTCCGGGGTCGGCGCTGGTGGCGGTGATGGGCCGCCGGGCTGAGGCGGTGCGCGACTATGCACAGCGCCACGGCATTGCCCGCTGGTACACCGATGCCCAGGCCCTGATCGACGACCCCGAGGTGGACGCGGTGTACATCGCCACGCCCCCCGACAGCCATTACGCCTACAGCCTGCAAGTGGCTGCCGCCGGCAAGCATTGCTGCGTGGAAAAACCCATGGCCCTGCATGCCGGGCAAAGCCTGGCCATGCAGCAGGCCTTCGAGCAGGCCGGGCTGCATCTGTTCGTCTCCTATTACCGGCGTTCCTTGCCGCGCTTTGCGCAGGTGCGGCAATGGCTGGCGGATGGGCGCATCGGGGAGGTCCGGCACCTGCACTGGAGCCTGAGCAAGGCTGCCTCCGAGGCCGACCGCAGCGGTGCGGCCAACTGGCGTACCGACCCGCAAGTGGCCGGCGGCGGCTATTTCGCCGATTTGGCCAGCCATGGCCTGGACCTGTTCCAGTACCTGCTGGGCGATATCGTCGAGGTGGCCGGCTTCAGCACCCGCCAGGCCGGGCTGTATGCCGCCGAGGATGCGGTCAGCGCCAGTTGGCGCTTCGCCTGTGGGGCGCTGGGCAGCGGCGCCTGGAACTTCGTCGCCGACCGCCGGGTAGACCGGGTGGAAATCATCGGCAGCCAGGGGCGCATCACTTTTTCCGTGTTCGACGAGCATCCGCTGCAACTTGAAGCCGAAGAGACCCTGAACCTGTTCATCGACAACCCCGCGCACATCCAGTGGCATCACGTGCAGGGCATGAACGCCCATATCCGCGGCCAGATCCGGCACCCGGCCCTGGCCAGCGAAGCCCTGAAGACCGACCGGGTGATGGACCGCATCCTGCAGCGCGGCTGATCCCAGGGCGCATGCCTGTCGGGCCTCTTCGCCGGCAAGCCGGCTTCTACGGGGTTTGTGGGGCGCATTGCCGGCCTGTTCCTGCGGGCTTTTGTAGGCGCTGGCTTGCCAGCGAAGGCGGCCTTGAGGCGGGTGCCAGTCGTTCGGGCCCCTTCGCCGGCAAGCCGGCTCCTACGGGGGCGGGCGGCTGGTCGCTCAGAAGGTCTTCTTGATGCTGGCCACCCAGGTCGCTCCGCACAGGTCGCTGAAGCCGTAGTTGCTGGTGCACTGGCTGCGGGACAGGTCGGTGTCGATGTAGCTCAGGCCCAGTTCCAGCCCGGCCATTTCCCGGGTCAGTTTGGCTTCCCATTCGTGGTAGCTGTCCTCGCCCTGGCCCGAGGCGCGGATCAGCCGCGGATCCTTGAAGTCCATCTGGCCGTAGCGCAGTTGCAGCCCCAGTTCCAGGGGTAGTCGGGTCTCGTAGCCAAGGTAGCGGTACAGGGTGCTCTGCTGGCTGTCGATGCCGGGGGCATCGTCGGAGTAATAGGCCCCCAGCTTGACCCCGTAGACGCTGAGGATGCCGTACACCTCGCTCTGGTTGAACTGGGCTTCCCGGGGGTAGCTGTACTTCAGGTAGCCCAGGTCCAGGCTGATGTCTGCGCTGGCCTGCCACAGCCAGCCACCGTAGTAGTCGACTTCCTGGCGGGTCTTCAGGCCACCGCCGAAATCGACGTTGGAGCTCCAGGTGCCCAGGTACAGGCCGCTGCTGTGCAGCAGGGTCACGGCCGCCTGGGCCGCGGGGTCGTTCTGGGTCTGGGAGATGCCGCGGGTGCGGTAGTCGCTGGCCAGGGTCAGCTCCAGCTCCACGGCCAGGTCGTCGGTCAGGGGCAGGGCGTGGCCGGCCTGCGGCAGCAGGCACACGGCGCCCAGGGTGAGCAGGGTGAGGGTCTTCATGGGTATCCCGTTGTTGTGATTGTTATGGGGGAGCGGGCAAGGCGGCGCCGTACCCCGGCGTCACCAGGGCGCGGGGCAGGCGGTGCAACGGTGGCGCGGGGTCAGAGTGGGCGGCTGTAGATCTCGCGGCCGGCGAACCAGGTCTGCAGCACCTGGGTTTCATGCAGGGCCTTTTCGTCCACGGTAAACACGTCGCGGTCGAGGACGATGAAGTCGGCCTGCTTGCCGGCCGTCAGCGAGCCGATCTGCTGTTCCAGGCCCAGGGTGCGCGCGGCATTCTGGGTGTAGGCATAGAACAGGGTTTCGCGGTCCAGGCGTTCGTCGGCGTTGAGCACCCCCAGTGGCCCCTGGCGGGTGATGGCCTGGGCCATGGCGTTCCACGGGTTGGGCGACGACACCGGCCAGTCGCTGGCGCCGGCGAGGGTCGCGCCCTGCTTGAGCAGCGAGTGCGCCGGGTACTGGTAGCGGAACGCCAGGGCGCTGACGTAGGGCTTGATCATGTCCAGGGTGTAGTCGTCGGCCGAGGCCCAGAGCAGTTGCATCGAGGCAATCACGTTGAGCGGCTTGAAGCGGGCGAACTCCTTGGGGTTGACCATCTGCAGGTGGGTGATGGAGTGGCTGATGCCGCTCTGGCGATCCTTGCGTGCCTGCTCGATGCCGTTCAGCGACTCACGCACCGCACGGTCGCCGATGGCGTGGATGTGCACCAGCCAGCCGCGCTGGTCGATGGCGCTGACCAGTTCGCCAAAATGCGCCGGGTCGATCAGCAGTTCGCCGGGTTTGTGCGAGTTGCTGTAAGGCTCGAGCATCGCCGCGCTCTGCGCCGGGTATTCGATCACCCCGTCGGCGAAGATCTTGATGCCCGGCAGGGTCAGGTTGGGAATGCCCTGGAACTGTTGGCGCACTTTGTCCAGGGTGTCGAGGTCGGCCGGCCGGCTGCGGGGGTTGGCCACCAGCAGGGCGGCGACGTGGGCGGTCATCCCGCCGCTCTCGGCCAGGGCCTTGTAGGCCGGCAGCACGCCGACGGTGTGCTCGGTGGGCTTGAGGGCGAACACCGCTTCGCCGGGGGCGGCGTTGGCGGCCGGGTCCATCCAGGCGGTAATCCCCAGGCTGTTGTTGTAGTGCAGGGCCGACTGCGCGGCGCGTAGCATCTGCTCGGGCCCCGGCACCGGCATTTTCGCGGCCACCCGGTCCCAGCCGGCGTCCACCAGGAAACCGTTGGGGCGGCCGTCGGGCAGTTGGCCGATGGTGCCGCGTTCGGCCTCGGGCAGGCTCTTGAGCAGGGCGGCGTCGATGCCGGCGCGCTGGAGCATGAAGTCATTGGCCCAGGCGGTATGGTGATCGCTGCCGGTGAACACCACCGGTACCCTGGCCCATTCACCCTGGTTGAAGCGCTGGCCCAGGGCCTGGGCCTGGGCCCAGTAGGTCGAGCTCATGCCGGCGATGCTGAGCACGTCGGCATGCCGGGCGCTGCCGTCGTCACGCCAGGCGCGCAGGCGTTTTTCCAGTTCGTCGAGGCTGACCACCTCGTCCTGCAGGTTGGCGCCGGTCATTTCCAGGCCGCCGAAGATGGCGTGGGAGTGGGTGTCGATCAGGCCCGGCATCAGGGTCTTGCCGCCCAGGTCGACGACCCGGGTGTGGCTGTCGATCAGTGCCTTGATCTGCGTATCGCTGCCGGCTTGCAGGACCTTGCCGTTCTCCACCGCCAGGGCCTGGACCTTGGGCTGGGCGCGGTCGGCGGTGAAGACCTGGCCGTTGAGCAGCACCAGGTCGGCGGCGGCCATGGCTTCCAACGAGGCAAAACTCATGGCGGCCAGTAACAGCGTGGGGGTCAATCTTTTCATTGAACATTTCCTTGTTATTGCGTCTGATCGCCAGCTTAGAGACTGCCCGCAGCGGGCAGAACGGCTGCTTCACGAAAAACATTTTTGCCTGGGTGGAAAAACCATGGACAAGTTGAATGCCTTGAAGATGTTCGTGGTCACCGCCCAGCTGGGCAGTTTCAGCCGGGCGGCAGAGCAGTTGGGCAAGACCCCCTCGGCCCTGACCAAGGCGGTCAACCACCTGGAGGCCGAGCTGGGTTCGCGCTTGTTCGAGCGCAGTACCCGGCGCATCGTGCTCACCGAAATCGGCCGGCTCTACCTGGAGACCGCGCGCCAGGTGCTGCAGCGGCTGGAAGAGGTGGGCGAGGAGGTGGAGCAGCTGCAGCACGGTCTGCGCGGCAACCTCAAGGTCACCGCGCCGCTGGCCTACGGCCAGGCATTCCTGGATCAGGTGTGTGGTGGTTTTCTTGAGCAGTACCCGCAGATCAATCTGCAAGTGGACCTGTGCGATGAGTTCGTCAACCTGCTGGAAAGCGGCTACGACCTGGCCCTGCGCGAAGGCCATGACGACCTGCCGGGGCTGATTGCCCGGGTGGTCGGAAGCAACCGCCTGGCCCTGTGCGCCAGCCCGGCCTACCTGGCGCGCAAGGGCCGGCCGGTGACCCCGCAGACCCTCGAAGAACATGAATGGCTGTTGTATCGCCACCCCTTGCTCAGCCGGGAGTTCTGGTGGGTCGAGCGCGACGGCCAGCGCCTGAGCCTGCCTCAGCCCCAGGCACCACGCCTGCGCAGTGACAATTACGACCTGCTGCTGGCCAATGCCCTGGCCGGGCGCGGCCTGCTGCACACGCCGCTATGGAGCGCCGCACCGTACCTGGCCGACGGGCGCCTGGTGCGGGTGATGGCCGACTACGCGATCGACCCGGACAGCTTCGGGCCGCACATCCTCGCGGTCTACCCCAGCCACCGGCGAGCGACCGCCAAGGTGCAGGCATTCATCGACTATGTCAGCGGCTTCCTGGCCAGCCGTGGCCTGGACTGATTGGCGGTTCTTGTCAGATAAATCCGAGAGGAGTACAAATGTACTCCATGACGACTTTATCTCCCCGCCGCACTGCCATCCTGACCTTTATCCGCGAACGCATCGCCGATCACGGCCAGCCCCCGAGCCTTGCTGAAATCAGCCAGGCGTTCGGTTTCGCCTCGCGCAGCGTGGCGCGCAAGCATGTGCTGGCGCTGACCGAGGCCGGGTTCATCGAGGTCAACCCGCATCAGGCCCGGGGCATTCGCCTGCTCAACCAGCCGCAGCGTCCCGAGCTGCTGGAAATTCCGGTGCTGGGGCGGGTGGCCGCCGGTGCGCCGATTGGCGTCGATGCCGACATACACGGCCAGTTGCTGCTGGACCCGGGGATGTTCTCCCGCACTCCGGATTACCTGCTGCGGGTCCAGGGCGATTCGATGATCGACGACGGCATCTTCGACGGTGATCTGGTGGCAGTGCGCCGCAGCAGTGAGGCGCGCAACGGCCAGACCGTGATCGCCCGCCTCGACGGTGAGGTGACCATCAAGCGTTTCGAGCGCAAGGGGCAGGGCATTCGCCTGTTGCCGCGCAACCCGGCCTACCAGCCGATCGAGGTCACGGCCGACCACGAACTGTTTATCGAAGGCGTGTTCTGCGGTCTGGTGAGGCAAGGCTGATGGGCGCCGTGGTCGCACTGGATTCGCTGTTCAATGCCGGGCGGGTGTGGAAAGGCCGCCCGGCCGCCGCGCCTGCCAGCCCGCAGCCCACCGGCCATGCCGCCCTGGATGCGGTGCTGCCCACGGGCGGCTGGCCGGAAGCGGCACTGACCGAAATCCTCATTGCCGCCCAGGGTCTGGGCGAGCTGCAACTGCTGTGGCCGAGCCTGGCGCGGCTGAGCGCGGCGGGGGAGCGCATCGTGCTGGTGGCGCCGCCGTTCGTGCCCTATCCCCAGGCCTGGCAGAACGCCGGGGTGGATGTGCGCCAGTTGTCGATCATCCAGGCCGGGGAGCGTGATGCCCTGTGGGCCGCCGAGCAGTGCCTGCGTTCCGGCAGTTGCGGCGCGGTGCTGTGCTGGCCGCAGCAAGCCGACGATCGCGCCCTGCGGCGCCTGCAGGTGGCGGCTGAAAGCGGCCAGACCCTGGCCTTTGCCTACCGCCCCCTGGAGACGGCGCGCAACCCCTCGCCGGCGGCCTTGCGAATTGCCGTGCAAGGCCGTCCCGGGCAGTTGCGGGTGCTCAAGTGCCGGGGCGGGCTGGCCCATCCGGCGCCTATCGCCTGGCCCGCCGGGCACTGAGGTTGGCATGCGTTGGGTGTGCATCCTGTTCCCGCAATTGGCGCTGGACGCAGTCTTGCGTCAGCGCGCCGAACCCGAGGCGCCCCTGGCGCTGCTCAGTGGCACCCCGCAGCGCCGGGTGATCCAGGCGGTGAACGCCGCCGCTCGCGAACTGGGCCTGCGCCCCGGGCAATCGCTGACCGCCGCCCAGGCCCTGACCAAGGCCTTTGCCAGCGCCGAATACGACCCCCGGCAGATCGAGCACTGGCAGCAGTTTCTTGCGGCCTGGGCCTATGGCTTCAGCTCCCAGGTCAGCGTCGCCTACCCGCGCACCCTGGTGCTGGAGATCGAATCCAGCCTGGGCCTGTTCGGCCCCTGGCCGCAGTTGGAAGCGCGCCTGCGCCGTGAATTGCAGGCCCTGGGCTTTCGCCACCGGATCGTCGCCGCGCCCAATCCGGCGGCGGCCCGAGCCCTGGCCAATGCCTATGACGGCTTGGCGGTGGCCGACTGCGAGGCCCTGGCCCAGGCCCTGGGGGCCATGCCCATCGAGCGTCTGGGGCTGGCCCCGGAGCAGGCCACGGCCCTGTCGCGCATGGGGGTGCGCAGCTTCCAGCAACTGCGGGAGCTGCCCCGGCCCAGCCTGGCCCGGCGTTTTGACGGCAGCTTGCTCAAGCACCTGGATACCCTGCTCGGCGAGCGCCCGCTGGGGCTGGCCTTCTATCAGCCGCCGGACCGCTTCGACCTGCGCATCGAGCTGAATTTCGATGTGCAGTCCCATCAAGCGCTGCTGTTTCCCCTGCGCCGGCTCACCGCCGACCTGGCGGCCTTTCTCTGTGGTCGCGACAGTGGCGTGCAGCGCTTTGCCCTGCACCTGGAGCACGCCGAAGGCGCCGACACCCTGATTCCGGTGGGGCTGCTCAGCGCCGAGCGCGACCCGGCGATGCTGTTCGAACTGGCCCGCGGGCGCCTGGAACAGATCCAGGTGCCGGCGCCGGTGCGCAACCTGCGGCTGGTGGCCGAGGACCTGCCGCTGTTCGTGCCCCAGCACAGCGAGCTGTTCGACGAGCGCCCGCAGCAGAACCTGCCCTGGGAGCAGTTGCGCGAACGCCTGCGGGCGCGCCTGGGGGATGACGCGGTGCAGGGCCTGGGGCATCGCGCCGATCACCGCCCGGAGCGCAGTTGGCAGGCGCAGACCGATTCGCGCCCGTGCCCGGCCACCCCCGGGCTGCGCCGCCCCGGCTGGCTGTTCACCGAACCCCAGGTGCTGGGCGAGGGCTCGGTGCGCATCCTCATGGGCCCGGAGCGGATCGAGTCCGGCTGGTGGGACGGTGCCGATGTGCGCCGCGACTACTACCTGATCGAAACCGCCGCCGGCCAGCAAGGCTGGGCCTATCGTCAGGTCGGCGAGCCCGGTCCGCTGCTGTTGCAGGGCTGGTTCGCATGAGCGCCTACGCCGAGCTGCACTGCCTGTCCAACTTCAGCTTCCAGCGCGGCGCCTCCAGTGCCGCCGAATTGTTCCAGCGTGCCAAGGCCCTGGGCTACCAGGCCCTGGCGATCACTGACGAGTGCACCCTGGCGGGAATCGTCCGGGCCTGGCAGGCCTCACGCGATACGGGCCTCAAGCTGATCGTCGGCAGTGAAATGCAGGTCGAGGACGGCCCGCGGCTGGTGCTGCTGGTGGAAGACCTGGCGGGTTACCAGGGCCTGTGCCGGTTGATCACCCGGGCCCGGCGCCGAGCCGAGAAGGGCAGCTATCGCCTGCTGCGCGAGGACTTCGCCGCACCGCTGCCTGGGCTGCTGGCCCTGTGGCTGACGGGCGCCGGCGAGCCGCTGGTCCAGGGCCGCTGGTTGCAGCAGGTGTTCCCCCAGCGCCTGTGGCTGGCGCTGGAGCTGCATTGCGGCCAGGACGATGCCCGGCACCTGCAACAGCAACTGGCCCTGGCCCGGCAACTGGGGCTGCCGGCCGTGGCCTGTGGCGATGTGCACATGCACGTGCGCGGGCGCCGGGCGCTGCAGGACACCATGACCGCGATCCGCCATCACCTGCCGGTGGCCGAGGCCGGGCAACGCCTGTTCGCCAACGGCGAGCGCCACCTGCGGCCCGTCGAAGTGCTGCAAGGCCTGTACCCCCAGGCCCTGCTCGACGAGTCGCTGGCCATCGCCGGGCGCTGCGCTTTCGACCTCGGCCAACTGCGCTACCAATACCCCCGGGAGCTGGTGCCCGAGGGGCACGACGCTGGCTCCTGGCTGCGGGTGCTGACCCAGCGCGGCATCGTGCGCCGCTGGCCCGCTGGTGCCCGGGCCGAGGTACTGAAGCAGATCGACAAGGAGCTCACGCTGATCTGCGACCTGGGCTACGAGAGTTATTTCCTCACGGTGCACGACATCGTCGACTTCGCCCGGCGCCAGCACATCCTCTGCCAGGGCCGGGGCTCGGCGGCCAACTCGGTGGTGTGTTTCGCCCTCGGCATCACCGAGATCGACCCGGACCGCTCGACCCTGCTGTTCGAGCGCTTCCTGTCGCGTGAACGCAACGAGCCGCCGGACATCGACGTCGACTTCGAGCACGAGCGCCGCGAAGAGGTGCTGCAGTATGTGTTCCAGCGCTATGGCCGACATCGCGCGGCGCTGACCGCGGTGGTCAGCACCTACCACGGCGCCGGGGCGGTGCGGGATGTGGCCAAGGCCCTGGGCCTGCCGCCGGATCAGGTCAATGCCCTGGCCGACTGCTGCGGCCACTGGAGTGATACGCCGCCCAGCGTCGAGCGCCTGCAGGAGGCCGGGTTCGACCCCCAGAGCCCGGTGCTGCGCCGGGTCCTGAGCCTGACCGGGCAGTTGATCGGCTTTCCCCGGCACCTGTCCCAGCACCCCGGTGGCTTCGTTATTTCCCAGCAGCCCCTGGACAGCCTGGTGCCGGTGGAGAACGCGACGATGGCCGAGCGTACGGTGATCCAGTGGGACAAGGACGACCTGGACATGGTCGGCCTGCTCAAGGTGGATATCCTCGCCCTGGGCATGCTCAGCGCCATCCGCCGCTGCTTCGACCTGATCCACGGCTACCGCGGCCAGCGCTACAGCCTTGCCAGCATTCCGCCTGAAGATCCCGCCACCTACGAAATGATCGGCCGCGCCGACACCATCGGCGTGTTCCAGATCGAATCCCGGGCGCAGATGTCGATGCTGCCCCGGCTCAAGCCGCAGAACTTCTACGACCTGGTGATCGAGGTGGCCATCGTCCGGCCCGGGCCGATCCAGGGCGGCATGGTCCATCCCTACCTGCGCCGGCGTAACCGTGAAGAGCCGGAGACTTATCCGTCGCCGAAGTTGGAAGCGGTGCTCAAGCGCACCCTGGGAGTGCCGCTGTTTCAGGAGCAGGTGATGCAGATCGCCATTGTCGCCGCCGACTACACCCCGGGCGAGGCCGACCAGTTGCGCCGCTCCATGGCCGCCTGGAAGCGCCACGGTGGCCTGGAGCCGCACCGCGAACGGCTGCGCAAAGGCATGCGCAAGAACGGCTACAGCGACGAGTTCGCGGCGCAGATCTTCGAGCAGATCAAGGGCTTTGGCAGCTACGGCTTTCCCGAATCCCATGCCGCCAGTTTCGCCTTGCTGACCTACGCCAGTTGCTGGCTCAAGTGCCACGAACCGGCGGCCTTCGCCTGTGCCCTGATCAACAGCTGGCCCATGGGCTTCTACAGCCCCGACCAGATCCTCCAGGACGCCCGGCGCCATGGTTTGCAGGTTCTTGCGGTGGATGTGGGCGCCAGTGACTGGGACTGCAGCCTGGAGCCGATTCCTGTCCAGCCTGCACGCGCTGGAAATGGCCCCCCCGGGCAGCCGGCCCTGCGCCTGGGGCTGCGGATGATCAAGGGCTTTCGCGAGGACGATGCCCGGCGCATCGAACGTGCCCGCCGGCAACGGGCCTTTGTCGATATCGCCGACCTGGGCGAGCGGGCCCGCCTGGATGTCCGCGCCCAGGAATTGCTGGCCGATGCCGGCGCTTTGCAGGCGCTGGTCGGGGATCGCTACCGGGCACGCTGGGAAGTGGCCGGGGTGGAAAGACAGCTGGGGCTGTTCGCCGGCCTGCCGAGCCAGGAGGAAGCGCCGGTAGCGTTGCCCCGGCCCAGTGTCGGCGAAGACCTGCAGGCGGATTACCACAGCCTGGGCACTACCCTCGGGCCGCACCCCCTGGCGCTGCTGCGCCCGCAGCTTGCGGCCCGGCGCTGCCGCAGCTCGCGCGACTTGCTGGCGGTGGAGCACGGGCGTTCGGTGAGCGTGGTCGGGCTGGTCACCGGGCGCCAGCGGCCGGGCACCGCCAGCGGGGTGACCTTCGTGACCCTGGAAGACGAGTTCGGCAACGTCAATGTGGTGGTCTGGCGCGACCTGGCCGAGCGCCAGCGCCGGGTGCTGGTGGGCGCGCAGTTGCTCAAGGTCGACGGCACCCTGGAAACCGAGGGCGAGGTGCGCCACCTGATTGCCGGGCGCCTGAGTGACCTGAGCCCGCTGCTGGATGGCATTCACGTACGCAGCCGCGACTTTCGCTGATGTAGCCGCTGCCGAGCCCGGGCGAGGCTGCGAAAAGGCCCGCAGGGCCTTGCTTGGCGGTCTCCCGCCGGAACCCCGGCGTCCTCAAGACCGTCGCGTCTGCTGCGTCGCAATGCCGTCCAAGCCGTTCGTCCGACCGCGGCCCGAGCCTGCGGCAGCGGCTACACGAAACGCGGATCGGCAGTGGCCTGCCGCTTTGCTATCCCGAGTCTGTGGCAATGGTTACAGAATGACGCCAAGGTTTTTTATTCCTTTTCGCACTGATGGCGCTTTGGCATAATCGCCGCCGATGATGCCCCCTGCATCAAGTTTCAGAACGCTCGGCCGACGACTTTCGAGCCTGCACAGACTGGGGCCGCAGACGTGCGGCAGGGCGCAAGTGCATCTAGACAGTGCACCCAAATGGATACTCAAGAAGGAACATAGAGTGAGAGTGATCTCGAAGTTGATGTTGTCCGCTGTAGCACTGGCGGTGCTGGCGGGCATGAGCGGTTGCGCCACGGAAAGCTCCCGGGCCTTGCCGGTGGAGAAGGTCCAGAGCGCCAGCCAGGTATGGACCGGAGCCCGGGTGCCGATGGCCGTGGGCAAGTTCGACAACCGCTCCAGCTACATGCGCGGAATCTTCTCCGATGGCGTCGACCGCCTCGGCGGCCAGGCCAAGACCATCCTCATCACCCACCTGCAGCAGACCAACCGCTTCAGCGTGCTGGACCGCGACAACATGGGCGAGATCCAGCAGGAAGCGGCCATCAAGGGCCAGGCGCAGAAGCTCAAGGGCGCGGACTTCGTGGTCACCGGCGATGTCACCGAGTTCGGTCGCAAGGAAACCGGCGACCATCAGCTGTTCGGCATCCTCGGCCGCGGCAAGACCCAGGTGGCCTACGCCAAGGTGGCGTTGAACATCGTCAACATCAGCACCTCCGAAGTGGTCTATTCGACCCAGGGCGCTGGCGAGTACGCCTTGTCCAACCGTGAAGTGATCGGCTTCGGCGGCACCGCTGCCTACGATTCGACCCTCAACGGCAAGGTCCTCGACCTGGCCATGCGCGAGGCGGTCAACCGCATGGTCGAGGCCATCGACGCCGGCGCCTGGAAACCGGGCCGCTGATCACACAGCTGACAGGGAGAAGTGCAAGCATGTCGAAGACGATGATGGCGCGGCCAATGATGGCCGGCGCCTTGCTGGGCTGTGTGCTGCTGGCCGGTTGCAGCGGGCCGAAGACGCTGTACCAGTGGGAAACCTACCAGGCCCAGACCTACGAGTACTTCAAGGGCGAGGAGGCCCGGGAGGCCCAGGTCGAGGCCCTGGAGCGCGACCTGCAGAAGATCAAGTCCACCGGCAAGGCCGTGCCGCCGGGCTACCACGCCCACCTGGGCATGCTCTACGCGAGCCTGGGCAAGGATGACCAGATGGTGCAGCAGTTCAATACCGAGAAGGCGCTGTTCCCCGAATCCGCCTCGTACATGGACTTCCTGCTCAAGAACGCCAAGAAGGGAGCCGCCCAATGAGCCTGATGACCCTGCGCAACCTGCTGGGCCTGTTGGCCGTGAGCCTGCTGGTGGGCTGCGCCGCGCCCAGGAGCGTGGACTACTCGGCCTACAAGCAGGCCCGGCCGAAGTCGATCCTGGTGCTGCCGCCGCTCAATGAATCGCCGGACATCAAGGCCACCTACAGCATGCTGTCCCAGGTGACCTTTCCCCTGGCCGAAGCCGGTTACTACGTGATGCCGATCGCGGTGGTGGATGAAACCTTCCGCCACAACGGCCTGACCAACCCGGCGGACATCCACGGCCTGGCGCCGGCCAAGCTCAACGAGATCTTCGGCGCCGATGCCGGCCTGTACATCACGGTCAAGGAATACGGCACCAGCTACATGCTGATCAGCAGTGCCACCGTGGTCACCGCCAGCGCCACCCTGGTGGACCTGAAGACCGGCACCACGTTGTGGACCGGCAGCGCCCGCGCCTCCAGTGAGGAAGGCAACAACGGCAACAACGGTGGCCTGGTGGGCATGCTGATCACCGCTGCGGTGAAGCAGATCATCAACACCAGCACCGACGCCGGCCATCCGATTGCCGGCATCACCAGCCAGCGCCTGCTGTCGGCCGGGCAACGCACCGGCTTGCTGTACGGTCCGCGTTCGCCGAAATACGGCACCGACTGAGGGGCAGGGAGCGGGCAATCCGCTCTTTTTCAGGCGGCGCCTGTCGGCGTCCGCCTGGAACCCGGGCCATCGCCTATTCTGTTTTTTCAGTCGCGCGAAGGGCGTTGCCCGGCGGCATGGCCGACCAGTGGCGAAGCCGATCCCGGCCCTGGTGAAACCATCCGCGTGCACCGTGCTCAAAGGCTCTGGAGGCTGCGTTGCTGCCTCTTGAAAACCCACGCTGTGCCACGTTTTTCGTAGAGTCCGCTCATGCCGTTCTTATCTGATCATCACGGGTGCCAGGGGTGGAAGGGCGAGATGGCCGAGCGCATCCGTGCCTTTGACTGGTCCGCCACCAGCCTCGGGGCGTTGCAGCACTGGAGCCACAGCCTGTGCAGCACAGTGCAGCTGATGCTCGGCTCGCCGCTGCCGATGGTGATGCTCTGGGGCCCCCTGGGCTACATGATCTACAACGATGCCTATGCCGAGTTCGCCGGCGGCCGCCATCCCTACCTGCTGGGCTGCGCCGTGGAGATGGGCTGGCCGGAGGTTGCCGAGTTCAACCGCGGGGTGGTGAACACCTGCCTCAGCGGCGGCACCCTGTCCTATCACAACAAGGAACTGGTGCTGCTGCGCAACGGGGTGCCGGAAGACGTCTGGATGGACCTCTACTACAGCCCGGTGGCGGGGGACGACCAGGCTCCGGCCGGGGTCATCGCCATTGTCGTGGAAACCACCGCCCATGTGATTTCCGAGCGCCGCCGCCAGGCCGCGGAGGCCGCCTACCGGGCGGAGAACGAGCGCGTGCAGCTGGCGCTGAATGCCGGTGCGTTGCTGGGCTCCTTCGTCTGGGACGTCCAGGCCGACGTGCTGTCTTGCGACGAGCGTTTTGCCCGGACCTTTTCCTACCCGGCGGACCAGCCCCTGGACAACCTGCCGATCGATATCACCGAAAGCCGCATCCACCCCGATGACCTGCCGCGCATCAAGGAACTGGCCCAGTACAGCGTGACCCAGGGCGGGCCCTACAACGCCGAATACCGGGTGCGCCGCGAGGACGGCAGCTACACCTGGGTGCTGGCCTGTGGCCGTTGCGAGTTCGACGAGTCGGGCCAGGCCTTGCGTTTCCCCGGGGTGCTGATCGATATCCAGGAGCGCAAGATCGCCGAGGAAGCCCTGCGCCAACTGACCCGCAACCTGGAGCAGCGGGTGCTGGAGGAGGTCAACGCGCGGCTCAGCGCCGAGGAGCAACTGCGCCAGGTGCAGAAACTCGAAGCCATTGGCGGCCTGACCGGCGGCGTGGCCCATGATTTCAACAACCTGCTGCAGGTGATCGCCGGCAACCTGCATCTGCTGTCCCGCCACGAAGCGGGCAACGCCAATGTGCAGCGGCGCACGGCCGCCGCGCTGACGGCGGTGGAGCGCGGCGCCAAGCTGTCGAACCAACTGCTGGCCTTTGCCCGGCGCCAGCCGCTGTCACCGGCCAGCTACAACCCGCGGCACCTGTACGAGGGCCTGGGGGAGTTGCTGCAGCGGGCCCTGGGCGAAACCATTTGCATCGATGTGCAATTGCCCGCCGAGCCCTGGTGCATCCATGTGGATCGCAACCAGTTGGAAAACGCCGTGCTCAACCTGGCGATCAATGCCCGGGATGCCCTGGGCGGCGAGGGGCGGATCCTCATCAGCGCCGAGAACCAGGTGCTGGATTCGCGCTTCTGCGCCGGCAAGGGCATCGCTGCCGGCGAGTACCTGTGCCTGAGTGTGGCTGACGATGGCCCGGGCATGCCCGCCGAGGTGCTCAAGCAGGCCTTCGAACCCTTCTTCACCACCAAGGCCGACGGTCATGGCACGGGCCTGGGCTTGAGCATGGTGTTCGGTTTCGTCAAGCAGAGCGGCGGCCATATCGAGATCTTCAGCAGCCCGGGGCAGGGCACCCGGGTGCAGATGTACTTTGCCCGCAGTGCCGAACCTTCGCTGCAGCAGGCGCCGCGCCCGGGTCAGCGGGCGGGCGGTGGCGAGGAAAGCATCCTGGTGGTGGAGGACAACGCCGAGGTGCGCAGCGCCGCGGTGGAAATGCTCGAACACGAGGGCTACCGGGTGCGCACCGCGAGCAATGGTGACGCTGCCATGCAACTGCTGCTGGACGGGCTCAAGGTCGATCTGATCTTCACCGACGTGGTGATGCCCGGTCTGATCAAGAGCACGGACCTGGCCACCTGGGCCAAGACCCAGGCACCGCCGATCGCGGTGCTGTTCACCTCGGGGCACACCCGCGACATGATTTCGCGCAACCACCAGCTCAGCCCCGACACCCACCTGCTGAGCAAGCCCTACGGGCCTGCAGACCTGAGCGCCATGGTGCGTTCGGTGCTGGAGGCCTGAGCGGCGCCTGGCGCCAAGTGTGAAGCAGCGCATAAAAATCCCCAGGGAGCGACGACAAACTGGCGTCAAACTTCTACGCTGCATGAAGTTGAATGAACTTGTACGTTTTTTCTGCTGACCAAGGACAGGGGCATCGACCGCCTGATCCCATAACAACAAACGTCGTCTTGCGCGGTTTTTCTTCTCAACCTTTTTTGGATGCTCCGCCGTGATCTCCACCCTTGAACTGCGCAGAATCGTTGAAACCAGCTTCCTGCCCCTGCATTGCCAGTGCACCGTCGGCCACGACGGGGCCATGACTGTGCGCATCTGCGACCCCGCCAGCGGGCGCGTCGACCTGCTGGTCACCGGCATCGCCACCCGCGGCCTGACCAGCTCCCGGGCGCTGTCGGAGCTGATTGCCGAGTTGCGCTACGACCTCCAGCACACCCGCCTGAGCACCGAGCAGCAAGCCCGCCGCCAGCACGGTCGCTGAAGCGCCAGGGAACATTGCGCCGGGGGCGAGGCTCGAACCCCGGGTACGCGCGTCGATCTTCCACGGGGCTTGCCTCGGGCCTCGGACCTTGTGTGATGATCGCGCTTCGACTGTTCGCGGTTCTCGACATAAGGCTGGTTCATGACTGCTTCCCGTAGCCCCTCCGATGCTTCCCAGGCGAGCCCTTCGTCCTTTCCAGCCAGCGGTTTTGTCCGGGTGCGCGGCGCCCGCGAGCACAACCTGAAGAATGTCGACGTGGACATTCCCCGGGATGCGCTGGTGGTGTTCAGTGGGGTGTCGGGCTCGGGCAAGTCGTCCCTGGCATTCTCCACCCTGTATGCCGAGGCCCAGCGTCGCTACTTCGAATCGGTGGCGCCCTATGCCCGGCGCCTGATCGACCAGGTGGGGGTGCCGGATGTCGACCGCATCGACGGCCTGCCGCCGGCGGTGGCCCTGCAACAGCAGCGCGGCACTCCCAGCACGCGCTCTTCGGTGGGCAGCGTGACCACCTTGTCGAGCCTGGTGCGCATGCTCTATTCCCGGGCCGGTAGCTACCCGCCGGGGCAGCCGATGCTGTATGCCGAGGACTTTTCGCCGAACACGCCCCAGGGCGCCTGCCCGGAATGCCATGGCCTGGGGCGGGTCTATGAGGTCGACGAAGCGAGCATGGTTCCCGACCCTTCGCTGACCATCCGCCAGCGCGCCGTGGCCTCCTGGCCCCTGGCCTGGCAGGGACAGAACCTGCGGGACATCCTGGTGACCCTGGGCTACGACGTCGACATCCCCTGGCAGCAACTGCCGAAAAAGCAGCGTGACTGGATCCTCTTCACCGAAGAAACCCCCACAGTACCGGTGTACGCCGGGCTGACCCCGGAACAGACCCGCGAAGCCCTCAAGCGCAAGCAGGAACCCAGCTACATGGGCACTTTCAGCGGCGCCCGGCGCTATGTGCTGCACACCTTCACCCACACCCAGAGCGCGCTGATGAAAAAGCGTGTGTCGCAATTCATGCGCGGCAGCCCGTGCCCGCTGTGCGAGGGCAAGCGGCTCAAGCGCGAGGCCCTGGCGGTGACCTTTGCCGGGCTGGATATCGGCGAGCTGGCGCGCCTGCCGCTGCTGCAACTGGCCGAGGTGCTGCGGCCGGTGGCGGCGGCAGATTACCTGGAGCAGGCGCCCGCCGATGATCCGGTGCTGAGCCACGCCCAGACCCGTGCCGCGCGTCAGCAGCGCCATGCCCAGGGCGCCCCGGAGCATCGTGGCGCGCCGGATGTGCGGCATACGCCGAACCTGTCCCTGGAAAAGCGCCTGGCCGCCCAGCGCATCGCCCAGGACCTGCTGGAGCGGGTCAGCACCCTGACCGACCTCGGGCTGGGCTACCTGGCCCTGGAGCGCAGCACGCCGAGCCTGTCTTCCGGTGAGTTGCAGCGCCTGCGCCTGGCGACCCAGCTGGGCTCGCAGCTGTTCGGGGTGATCTATGTGCTGGACGAGCCCTCGGCAGGCCTGCACCCGGCGGATGCCGAGGCACTGTTCGAGGCCTTGCAGCGGCTCAAGGCCGCCGGCAACTCGCTGTTCGTGGTGGAGCACGATGTGCAGACCATGCGCCGTGCCGACTGGCTGGTGGACGTGGGCCCGGCGGCGGGAGAGCGTGGTGGCCAGGTGCTGTACAGCGGCCCGCCGGCCGGCTTGGCCGAGGTGGCGCAGTCCCAGACCCGGGCCTACCTGTTTCCCGAGCAGGCCCCGGCCCGGCGTACCCCGCGCCCGCCCCGGGGCTGGCTGCGGCTGGAAGGTATCAGCCGCAACAACCTCAAGGAGCTGGACGCCGAGTTTCCCCTGGGCTGCTTTACCGCGGTGACCGGGGTTTCCGGTTCCGGCAAGTCGAGCCTGGTGAGCCAGGCCCTGCTGGAACTGGTGGGCGCGCACCTGGGCAAGGCTTCGGCCAGCGATGAGGCGCCGGAGCTGGACCTGGCGGACGACGCACCGGTCAGCAGCGGCGGGCGGGTGGTGGCCGGCATGGAGCAGATCAAGCGCCTGGTGCAGGTGGACCAGAAACCCATCGGCCGCACCCCGCGTTCCAATCTCGCGACCTACACCGGGCTGTTCGATCAGGTGCGCAAGCTGTTCGCCGCCACCGACGAGGCCCGGGAGCGGGGCTTCGACGCCGGGCAGTTTTCCTTCAACGTGGCCAAGGGCCGTTGCCCGGCCTGCGAGGGCGAGGGCTTTGTCAGCGTCGAGCTGCTGTTCATGCCCAGCGTGTTCGCCCCGTGCCCGACCTGCCATGGCGCGCGCTACAACCCCCAGACCCTGGCCGTGACCTGGCAGGGCCTGAACATCGCCCAGGTGCTGCAATTGAGTGTCGAGCAGGCCTTGCCGGTGTTTTCCGAACAACCGGGCATCCGCCGCGCCCTGGAAGTGCTGCGCGACATCGGCCTGGATTACCTGCGCCTGGGCCAGCCGGCCACCGAGCTGTCCGGCGGTGAGGCGCAGCGCATCAAGCTGGCCACCGAGCTGCAGCGCACCGCCCGGGGCGCCACCCTGTACGTGCTGGACGAGCCCACCACCGGCCTGCACCCACGGGATGTGGACCGTCTGCTGGAGCAACTGGACAAACTGGTGGCCGCCGGGCACAGCCTGGTGGTGGTGGAGCACGAAATGCGCGTGGTGGCCCAGGCCGACTGGGTGATCGATATCGGCCCTGGAGCCGGCGACCAGGGCGGCACCCTGGTGGCCTGCGGCACCCCGCACCAGGTGGCAAAGCAGCGCACTAGCCGTACCGCGCCCTTTCTTGCCCAAGCGCTGGGCGGACGTTGATCCAGGGCAAAAGTGGCGACGAACGGTTACCGCTGGTCTGATTGGCGGTCGACAGACCCGGTCCGGCGAGGCCATTCTGATAACCGGCGGGGGCGTGATGACGCCCTTGCTGCCGATCAACCACGGAGGTGTTCCATGCCGGTGACCCACGACCTTTACCAGGACCTGAGCTGCAGTAAAGAAGACATTCAACAGCGTCGGGCCAGTGACCCCCACCTGAATGCGCTGTTCGACAAATACACCAGCATCGACGATCAGGTGCTCAAGGCCGAAGCTGCCGCTGCCGCAGACGACGAACTGAAGAAACTCAAGGAAAAACGCCTGCTGATCAAGGATGAGATCGCCGGGAAACTCACCGCCGGTTCCTGACCCCCCTGTAACAAAGACGCTCGCAGTAGCAAGGCGCTTGTTGTGGCGAGGGAGCTTGCTCCCGCTGGGCGGCATAGCCGCCCAGACGCCCGCAGGGCTGTCCCCACCCCAAGCTGCAACGCCCCCAACCTCAAGGCGCCAGCGCCTCCTTCAACGACAACCGGGCCATGTGCCTGGCCGTCAGCGACCCCAGGTACAAGGTATCGCCATATTCGCGCACCGTGGTGATCGGCGAGTAGTTGCCGCTGCTGCCATCCTGCAGGTTGGCGATCACCCGGCCCTGGGTATCCAGGCCCAGCACGAAGCCGCGTTTCTCCACCGGCTTGGGCAATACCGTCATCGCCCGCACCAGCATCTTGCGCACGAAGGGGTAGGGCGCGGTGGCGTCGAGCAACGGGTTGCGCGGTGCGTACAGGGCCACCCAGAAACGCCCGGCGCCATTGAAGCTCAGGTTGTCCGGCAGCCCCGGCAGGTTGTCGATGAACAGGTCGTGGCTGCCGGCCTTGTCACCCTTGAGCCAGTAGCGGCTGATGCGGTAGGCGCCGGTTTCATTGACCAGCACATAGGCCTCGTCCGGCCCCAGGGCAATGCCGTTGGCGAACTCCAGGCGGTCCAGCAGCACCTCGGTGGTGCCGCTCTGGAAGTCGTAGCGCAGCAGGCGGCCATCGGCGCCGTGCTCGATCACCGCTTCGCCGTCATGGCCATAGCCCCAGCGGCTGGTGGCGTCGCTGAAGTAGGCGTAGCGCCCCGCGGCATCGACCGCCACATCGTCGGTAAAGCCGAACTTCAGGCCCTTGGCCTCGGTGCTCAGGGTCTGCAACTGGCCCTGGCTGTCCAGGGCCAGCAGGCCCTTGATGGCATCGGCGATGATCAGGCGCCCGTCCGGGTGCCGGGCCAGGCCCAGGGGCCGGCCGCCGGTATTGACCAGCACCTTGAGCGCACTGCCGTCGAGGCTGCTCTGGATCACCCGGCCGTCATGCAGGCCGCTGAGCAGTTGTTCGTGTTCCAGCAGCAGGGCTTCGGGGCCGTCGATGTCCCGGGCGCCCACCGGCTGCACGGCCTTGAGCTTCTGGTTCTCGGCAAACGGCCCCTGGCTCAGGGACGGCGCCGGCGCCGGGTTCCAGGCCACCGGCTGGACCCTGGTCGGCATCAGCAGCAGGAAGGCCAGGACGGCCAGCAGCACCAGCAGGACAATCCGCAGGCCGCTGAAGCGGCGGGGGGCAATCTGATTCATGCAATGACTCCTGTCGGGGCGGCCTCAGGACGGGCGGCCGGGGGCCTCGGTGGCGGGCAGCGGGATAGCTTGCTGGGCCATCTCGCACAATGCCAGCAATGAGGCGGCGGATTCCCGTTCTATCCGTCGCTTGAATAACAGCTGATTGCCCAGGCGCATCAGCAGGTTGTCAAAGCCGTACTCCAGGGTCCGTACGAAGCGCGTGTGCTGCGCCCCCAGGGGCTGGCATTCGTAGGTCACCTGCAGGTGCAGGCCGTGATCGCCCCGGGCGCTGGCACGCCAGCGGTGCCCGGGCAGGTACTCCTCGACCGTCCAGCTCAGGTGGCCGCTGCGCCCGCCGGCATGGATGTCTTCCTCGAAGCCTTGCCCGGCGAACAGCGGGCCTTCGTCGCCCTCGACCTTGAGCGAGGAGGGGTGCCACTGTGGCCAGAGCCGCGAGCTGGCGGCATAGGCCAGGGTGCTGGCGGCGCTGCGGGGGATGTCGACCTGGTGCTGCATGCGGGTCATGGGCGTGGCCTCGTCAGGGGTGGAAGTGACGGCTGGCGGCTCTTGCGGTTGCCAGTGCAGGGTACCGAACAGCCAGTCCATCAGCGGCAGGACAATATTGAAGTTGCGCTCCTGCATCAGCTCGCGGCGGTGATGCAGTTCGTGCAGGCGGCGCATCTGCCGCACCCAGGGCAGGCGCGCCAGGGGGTGATTGGCGGGCAGGTGCTCGCAGGCATGGAACACCTCGTAGGCCAGGTAGCCGAGCAGGGTGCAACTGGCGAACAGCGCCGCCACGTTGCCATTCCACAGGCGCAGCAGCGCCCACAGGGGCAGGGCGAAGAGCAGGCTGTGCACCACGATCAGCCAGGCCGGAAACAGAATCACCCGCCAGTCCCGGTAGCCTTCATAGGCCATCAGCCCGGGGGCGAAGAAGCTGTGGTGGTCGCCGGTATGGCGGGCATAGAACATCCGCGCGAAGCGCTGCTTGTGATGCCCCAGCCAGCGGTGCACCACGTAGATGCACAGGTTGAAGAACAGCAGCGCCACCGGCACCGCCAGCCATTCCAGGGGCTGCACCTGGCTCAGGGTGCTGCATAGCAGGCCGATGCACAGCAGGCCATAGGCCAGGACAAAGCCGCCATGCAGCCAGGGGTTGTAGCGCGGACTGACCGTCGCTCGGTATTGCTGACGAAAGTGCTGGGTGGTTTCTCGCACGGCCCGATTCCCGTTGTTGTTTTTATGGGCTGCAGCGTAGCCGGCGGGTAATTATCCAGCCAATGGATAGTGGGAATGAGGATTATTCATCAGGCTGAAAATGCCCGGATAAAGCCCAGGGAAACGACAGCGAGGCGAATGAAAGATTGACGCCAGAATAGTGGCTATTTAGTATTTTGATATTGAATTGATATCATTTCTGCTCGCACTCTGCTCCTTTCTGGTTCCGTTTTGCCTGTCAGGCATCGAGGGGCTGCCAGTTCGACCCTGCTTGCCGAAATCAATTTTTCCTCGCCATGGGCCTTCAGGATGAAGGCTCCAGGGGCTTGTGCTCCTGCATTGCTAAGAGACTGACATGGACGTTCGCCACTTCACCTTCCTGGCCCAGCAACCCTCTGCTGTCCTGCAATCCCGTGATTCGTTCTGCGGCTTGTCCAAGCGCAGCCTGGCGTTCGTCCTGGCCAACATGATGTTCTGGCAGCCGTTGGTGGCGATGGCCGACGGCATCGTGGTCAACGGCAGCGGCACCACACTGGGCCAGGCCGGCAATGGCGTGCCCATCGTCAACATTGCCACGCCCAATGGCAGCGGCCTGTCGCACAACAAGTTCAGCGACTACAACGTCGGCCAGCAGGGGCTGATCCTCAACAACGCCACCGGCCGCACCCAGGAAACCCAGCTCGGCGGAATCATTCTCGGCAACTCCAACCTGGGTGGCCGCGCGGCCAATGTGATCCTCAACGAGGTCAACGGTGGCAGCCCCAGCCAGCTCAAGGGCTACACCGAAGTGGCCGGGCAGTCGGCCCATGTCATCGTCGCCAACCCCTATGGCGTCAGCTGCAACGGCTGCGGCTTCATCAACACCCCCAAGGCCACCCTGACCACCGGCAAGCCGGTGATCGAGAACGGCCAGGTCCAGCGTTACCAGGTGGACCAGGGCAGCGTCGCCATCGAGGGCGCGGGCCTCAACGCGAGCAATATCGACCAGTTCGAAATCATCACCCGCAGCGCCAAGATCAACGCCGAGATCCAGGCCCGGCACCTGGCGGTGATCGCCGGGGCCAACGACGTCGACGCCAAGACCTTGAACGCCACGGCCCGCACCGCCAACCCGGCGGATGCACCGCAACTGGCCATCGACTCATCAGCCCTGGGCGGTATGTACGCCGGGGCGATCAAACTGGTGGGCACCGAGGCCGGGGTGGGGGTGAAGCTCGACGGCAAGCTGATCGCCAGTGGCGGTGATATCCAACTGGATGCCAACGGCCAGTTGCGCATGGCGGACGCCACTGCCGAGAAGGGCGCGGTGGCGATCAAGGCCGGCAGCCTGGAGGCCCAGGGCGCGGTCTACGCCGGCACCGATCTCAAGGTGCAGACCAAGGGTGACCTGAGCAGCCAGAAAACCCTCGCCGCCCGGGACCGCATCACCCTCGACAGCGGTGGCCAGTTGACCAACAAGGGCATCATCGAAGCCGGGGTCAATGCCGACAATAGCCGCAACTCCGACGCGGACATCACCCTTACCGCCCAGAATCTGGACAACCGCGGCAAGAGCATCGTCGCCAGTCGCGATCTGACGATCACTACCGCCCAGGCCCTGGACAACCGGGGAGGCACCTTGAGCGGGCAACGTCAGGTGACGCTCGGTGCCGGCACCCTGGACAACCAGAATCAGGGCCGGGTGCTCAGTAGCGATGCGTTGGTGCTGCAAGCCGGGCAACTGCTGAATCACAACGCCTTGATCACCAGTGATGGTGAGCTCAAGGCCAATGTCGGCCACCTGGGCAATCGCCACGGTGAGCTCAGTAGCCTGAGCCAGGTTCGCCTGCAACTGGCGGCGCTGGACAACGTCGCCGGGTTGGTGATGGCCGGTGAAACCCTGGATATCAACGCCAGCGGGGCCATCGACAACCGTGGCGGTGCCCTGGGGGCGGAGCGCGTGCTGAAGGTGCAGGCCGCATCCCTGGACAACAGCAAGGCCGGTAACCTGCGCAGCGAGAAGCGCCTGGAGGTCCAGGTCGCCGGGCGTCTCGACAACCAGGACAGGGGCTTGATTCAGGCTAACCAGGCCATGGAAGTACAGGCCGGGCAACTGGACAACCGCAAGGGCAGGATTTCCGGCAGCGACACCCTGGTGGTGCGCGGCGAGAGTGCGGACAACCGCGGTGGGGTGATACATGCCGATCAGGCCCTGGGCCTGCACAGCCGTGACGTGGATAACCGTGACAAGGGCCGCCTGGAAAGCCGGACTGCCGTCACCGTCGAAGGCAACCGCCTGGACAACAGCGGTGGCCTGCTCAGCGCCACTTCAACCCTGACGCTGAACAGCAGCGAGGTGCTCAACCACGCTGGCCGCATCGCCAGCAAAGGCGAACTCCATGCCCAGGTGGACAGCCTTGCCCAGCATGGCGGCGAGCTGGTGGCCGAAGGCGCTCTGCATCTGCAGGGCCAGTCCCTGGATAACCGGGACCAGGGCCTGGTGGCCTCCCTCAAGGCCCTGACCCTGGACGTCGTCGAGGTGGATAACCGTGGTGGTGCACTGTCGGGCCAGGGGGAAGTGCAGGTCAACGGCCAGGGTCTGAACAACAGTGATGGTGGCAAGGTCCTGGCGGACCAGCGCCTGCTGCTCCAGGTGGCCCGGGTCATCAACCAGAACCAGGGGCTGTTGTTCAGCAAGCAAGGGCTGACCCTGAGTGGCGACAGCCTGGACAACAGCGGCGGCCAGCTGGTGAGCCAGAAGCCGTTGCTGCTGACCCTGAGCGCAGCCCTGGACAACCAGCGCGGCCTGATCAGCGGCGAAGACCTGCTGACCCTCAAGGTTGGCAGCCTGGACAACCGCGGCGGACGCCTGACCGGTGCCCGGGCCATGAGCATCGACAGCCGCGGGGCGCTGCTCAACCAGGGCGGCTCGATCGTCGCCGAGCAGGGGCTGACCCTGGACAGCATCAGCCTGAACAACAGCGACAAGGGCGTGATCAGCGCCAAGGCCGATGCACGCCTGGGCACCGGCGCTTTCGACAACAGCCAGGGCGGCAGCCTGACCAGTGCCGGGCAGTTGACCCTGACCACTGCCCAACTGACCAACAACCAGGGCCGGATCGGCAGCGACCAGACCCTCAATGCCAGCATCACTGGTCTGCAGCAGCAGGGCGGCGAGCTGTTCAGCAACGCCGACCTGACCTTGGACCTGAACCATGGCCTGCTGGACAACCAGGGCGGCAACCTGCACACCCCGGGGCAGTTGTTGTTGCGCAACCTCGACCGGGTGGACAACCGCAGCGGTGAAATCTCCGGGGCCAAGGCCTTCAGCCTCAACGCCCGGGAACTGGACAACGGTGCCGGCAAGCTCCTGAGCAATCAGGCCCTGACCCTGCGCATCGAGCAGGCCCTGGCCAACGTCAAGGGGCTGATCTCGGCTGCAGCCATCGACAGCCGCAGCGCCAGTCTGGACAACCGCGACGGCCAGTTGCACAGCCGTGGCGACAGCCAACTGCAGGTCAGCGGGCACGCCGACAACCAGGGCGCAATACTGCTGGCCGAAGGGCAGATGACCCTCAAGGCCGCCAGCCTGGACAACCGCCAGGAGGGGCTGGTGGGCGCCACCCGCGCCCTGGACCTGCAGGTCGGGCGACTGGATAACCGCGGCGGTGAAGTGTCGAGCCGGCAGATCGACCTGAGCGGCGAGCGCCTGGACAACAGTGACCAGGGCCGCCTGCTGGCCAGTGGTGACCTGACTCTGAATGTGGCCCGGGTGCTCAACCAGAACCTGGGCCTGATTTCCGCGGACCAGGGCCTGAGCCTCAGCGGCATCGGCCTGGACAACCGGGGCGGGCAACTGGTGGGGGCCCAGCGCCTGGACCTGGAACTGGGTGAAGACCTCGACAACCGCAAAGGCCGGATCAGCAGCGAAGGCCGCCTGGCGATCCAGGCCCGCAACCTGAACAACGACCGGGGCAGCCTGTCCAGTGGTGGTGCCTTGCAGGTCAGCGCCGGGCAGGCCCTGAGCAACCAGGGCGGCAAGTTGTTGAGCGACGCGGGCCTGACCCTGGCCAGTGCCCGGCTGGACAACCAGCAGCAGGGCATCATCAGCGCCAAGGGCCGGCTGTCACTCACTACCGGAGCGCTGGACAACAGCCAGGGCGGCAACCTCAACAGCGGTGATGAACTGAGCCTGAACGCTGCCCAGGTCAACAACGAGCAGGGCAGCATCGGCAGCGCCAAGGCCCTGACGGCCTCGGTCACCGGGTTGCAGCAGCAGGGCGGCAAGCTGTTCAGCAAGAGCCGCCTGAGCCTGGACCTGAACCATGGCACCCTGAACAACCAGGGCGGCCTGATCAATGCCCCCGGTGTGCTACTGCTGAGCAACCTCGGCGCGGTGGATAACCGTCAGGGGGAAATCTCCAGCCAGCAGGCTTTCGAACTGGCCGCCCGCAGCCTGGACAACAGCGCCGGGCAGTTGCTCAGCAACCAGGCCCTGACCTTGCGCATCGAGGGCGCGCTGACCGCGCTCAAGGGCAAGATCGCCGCCGCCGCGTTGCAGATCGATGCCGCTAGCCTGGACCACAGCGGCTCGCTGCTCAGCGACAGCGAACTGGACCTGCGGGTCACTGGCCCGTTGCGCAACCAGGGCCTGATCCAGGCCGCCGGGCCGCTGCAGATCAGCGCCAACGGCCTGGACAACCAGGGTGGGCGCCTGCTCGGCGGCACCCGTGTGGGCATCGACCTGGGGGCCCAAGGCTCGGACCTGGACAACCGCCAGGGCCTGATCAACACCCAGGGCGTGCTGAGCATTGCCGGGCTGCGGGACCTGCAGAACCAGGCCGGGGAAATCTCCAGCACCCAGGGCTTCAACCTGGCCGGGCGCAGCCTGGACAACAGTGGCGGCAAGCTGATCAGCCACCAGCAGCTTGGGGTCGAGGCCGGGAACCTGGGCAACCAGCAGGGCCTGATATCCGGCTGGCAGGGGCTCAAGGTCAGCGGCGGCAGCCTGGACAACCGCCAGCAAGGTACCTTGTCGAGCCTGCTGGGGGATCTGAATATCGACCTCAGCGGCGCCTTGCTCAACAGTGCGCAAGGCGGGCTGGCCAGCCAGGGTCAGCTGACCCTCAAGGCCGCGAGCCTGGACAACAGCGACAAGGGTATCGTCACCAGCAAGGGCGAGCAGCAACTGATCCTTGGCAGTGGAGGTTTGAACAACGCCCGGGGCGGGCTGATTGAAAGCAGCGCCAGCCTCGACATCGGCGCCGGCGACCTGGACAACCAGGGTGGCCGCCTCAGCGCCGTGGGCGGCCTGAACTTCACCGGCAATAGCCTGAACAACCAGGGTGGCAACCTGCGCGGTGAAGGCGCGGTGACCCTCGATCTTCTGGGTGCCCTGGTCAACACCCAGGGCAAGCTGGCCGCCAGCGGCCCGTTGCTGCTCAAGCGTTCCAGCCGCATCGACAACCAGGACGGGCAGTTGGTCAGCCAGAACCTGATGACTCTGTTCAGCAACAGCCTGGACAACAGTAACCGCGGCACCCTGGCCGCCAACGGTGCGCTGCAGGTCAACGTCAGTGGCGAGGTGCGCAACCAGAATGACGGCCTGATCTACAGCCGCGACGCCGGCCTGAGCCTGAGCGCCGGCAGCCTGAACAATGCCAAGGGCGCGATCCAGAGCGCCAAGGCCCAGACCCTGGCAGCGACCGGGGGCATTGATAACCAGGGCGGCAAGCTGATTGCCGAGGATGGTGACCTGGACATTCAAGGCGCCAGCCTGGATAACCGCGCGGGTGTGCTGTCCAGCCTCAAGGGGCTGTTCCAGGCCCGGATGTCGGGGGTGCTGAACAACCAAGGCGGCCAGGCCGAGGCCCAGCGCCTGGATCTGCAAGCTCTGGCCGGTTTCGACAACGGCGCCGGACGCATGGCGGCCAAGGGTGGCGACTTGCTGCTCAATGCCGGCAGCGCCGGGGTGGATAACAGCCACGGCGGCCTGTATGCCAGCGGGCGGGTCAAGGCCAGCGGCAATCAGCTCGACAACAGCACCGGGCAGATCAACGGCCAGCACATCGACCTGGATTTCAACGGTTCCCTGGTCAACCAGGGCGGCCTGATTGAAAGCCGCGAGAGCCTGGCGCTGCGCGGCGCCAGCCTGGACAACCAGGGCGGCAAACTGCGGGCCCTGGCCCCTGGCGGCAAGACCGACCTGCAGATCGGCGGGCTGTTCGACAACCGCAACGGCCTGCTGGAATCCGCCAACACCGACCTGACCCTGGCGGCGTCGGGTTTCCTCAATCAGGGTGGCAGCCTGCTGCACCTGGGCGAAGGCAACTTCGATATCGCCACCGGCAACGTGATCAATGCCGGCGGCAGCCTGGTCACCCGGGGCGGGCTGACGCTGACCGCCGACAGCTGGACCAACAGTAGCGTGATCCAGGCCGGGCGCCTGAACCTCGACGTCAACCACTTCAGCCAGACCGCCGCTGGCCAGTTGCTGGCCAGCCAGCACTTGCAGGCCCGGGGCGGCAATTGGAACAACGACGGGCTGCTGGCCAGCGATGGCAGCCTGGACCTGCAGATCGGCGGCACCTATTCCGGTAATGGCCGGGTATCCAGCCTGGGCACCCTTGGCTTTGGCGCGGCCCAGCTCAACCTTGGCGCCGCGGGCAGCATCGCCGGTGGCGGCGGTACCCAGGTCACGGTCGCCGGGCAACTGAACAACGCCGGGCGCCTGACCTCCAACGCCGGACTCTCGGTGAATGCCGGCGGCGTGCTCAACACCGGCACCCTGGGCGCCGCCCAGGACCTGAACCTGACCACCCCGACCCTGGTCAACGACCACGGTTTCGTATTCAGCGGCCAGAACGCCGGCTTCAACGTCAATACCCTGACCAACAGCTATGGCGAGTTCTACAGCCTGGGCGGCCTGACTGTGGCCGGCATGGCGGCAGGCACCTCGGCCCAAAACCTGAGAAACATCTCCGGCAACATCCAGAGCGGCGGCGATATCAATATCGCTGCACTGGATCTGGTCAACGACCGGGAAAAATACGAAGCCAGCCAGCAGATCACCGATGGCCGCATGACCATCCGCTGCGTCCAGCACTGCGGCGGTGGCGCCAGTTGGGTCCGGGGGCCGGTGTTTATCTACCGGACGGTGGAAGGCGTGGTGACCAGCGACTCGCCGCAGTCGACCCTGAACGCGGGGGGCAACCTGACGGTCAACAGCACCAGCTTCCTCAACCGCTACAGCACCGTGTCGGCAGGCAATGACCTGAGCATCACCAGCGGCACCATCACCAACCAGGCCTCCCTGGTGGCGTCCGGTTCTTCCGGCTATGAAGTCGGCGCCGGGGTCAAGATCAATCGCGGGCTGTTCTTCCAGCTGGCCCGTGACGTGCAGGCCTATGACCGGGCGCACCCGCAGGGCAGTGCCTTCAACCAGGAGGACTTCGCCGCCCTGGTGGCCAAGTTCAACCCGGGGATCTTCTATGGCATCGACCGGCCGGTAGAGACCTCGACCCAGAGCACTTCCGCCGCGCCGGCCATCATCCAGGCCGGTGGCAAGGCCCGGCTCACGGCAGCCAACGACATCAGCAATATCAGCGTGGTCAAGAATGCCATCGCCGTGGGCGGTAGCACCCGCGACACGGCGGTGGGCGCCTCCAGCAAGCCGCTGATGGTAGTGCTCCACTCCCAGCTACCGCCGGACCTGGCGCAGCAGCAGGTCAACCCCCTGAGCCTGCCCAACTTCAGCCTGCCATCCGGGCAGAACGGCCTGTTCCGCCTGAGCGGCCAGGGCGGCGCAGCGCAGCCCTCGGCCCCGGCGCAGAGCTGGAGCATGGGCGGCGCCAGCCTGGAACTGAGCACTCGCCAGGCCGGTCCGGAGCCGGTCCAGCCCCGGGATCTGAGCAACCGGCCGCTGCCGCAAGTGGCCCTGGGCGCTCGCGACCTGAACCTGGTTGATCACCAGGCCACGGGCATCGATGGCCGCGCAGCGACGGTGCAGGTGAACGCCGTGGCCGGGGATTCGCCGGGGGGCGTGCTGCTGCCCACGGGCAGTGCTGGCAACCAGAGCGTCAACCGCGTCCAGGGCCTGCCGGACAGCAGTGTGCGCAGCAATCCGCACAAGTACCTGATCGAGACCAACCCGCTGCTCACCGACCTCAAGCAGTTCATGGGTTCGGACTATCTGCTGTCGAAACTGGGCTACGACCCGGACCAGAGCGCCAAGCGCCTGGGTGATGGTTTTTACGAGCAGCGCCTGATCCAGCAAGCGGTCACGGCCCGTACCGGCCAGCGTTTCCTCGATGGCCAGAACAGCGATGAGGGCATGTTCAAGTACCTGATGAACAACGCCATCGCCAGCAAGGATTCACTCAACCTGGCAGTGGGCGTGACCCTGACCTCCCAGCAGGTGGCGGCCCTGACCCACGACATCGTCTGGCTCGAAGAGCAGGAGGTGAACGGCGAGAAGGTGCTGGTGCCAGTGCTGTACCTGGCCAACGCCAACAACCGTCTGGCGCCCAATGGCGCGCTGGTCCAGGGCCGCGACGTGACCCTGATCGCCGGCAAGGACCTGGTCAACTCCGGGACCTTGCGCGCCAGTGAGAACCTCAGTGCCACGGCGGGGACTGACCTGATCAACGGTGGCCTGATCGAGGCGGGCAATCGCCTGAACCTGCTGGCCGGGGACAACGTGGTCAACCAGTCCGGCGGTATTATCGCCGGGCGTGACGTGACGGTCCGCGCCCTGGCCGGGGACGTGATCAACGAGCGCAGCATCACCACCTTCCAGAGCAACCCGGGCTCCACCACCCAGCGCCTGGACTACGCCGACAACGCCGGGCGGATCGAGGCCCGCAACGACCTGAATGTCGGTGCCGGTCGCGATATCAATAACATCGGCGGGGTGCTGAGCAGTGGCGGCGACACAACCCTGATCGCTGCGCGCGACGTCAACCTGGTATCGGCCCAGGAGCACGACAAGCTCACCCGCGACCGCTACCTCAACGAAAGCATCACCCAGCACGGTTCAAGCGTCAGCGTCGGAAGGGATCTGGCGGTCAGCGCCGGACGCGACCTGACGGCGGTCGCCAGCCAGATCGAGGCCAAGCGCAACATCGCCATGGACGCGGCGGGTGACCTGACCCTGGCCTCGGCGGCGGATGAACAGCACAGCTACTCCAAGACCAAGAAGGTCACCCGCCAGGAAGACCATGTCAGCCAGGTCGGCACCTCGCTGACCGCCGGGGCCGATGTGGTCCTCAGTGCCGGCAAGGACCTGAGCCTGATCTCCAGCCGTATCAGCGCCGGCAACGAGGCCTACCTGGTGGCCGGTGACAACCTGGAACTGCTGGCGGCCCAGGACAGCGACTACTCGCTGTACGACATGAAGAAGAAGGGCAGTTGGGGCCGCAAGAAGACCCGCCGTGACGAGGTGACCCAGGTCACCAACATCGGCAGCGAGATCACGACTGGCGGCGACCTGACCCTCAAGAGCGGTGGCGACCAGAAATACCAGGTGGCCAAGCTGGAGAGTGCCAAGGACCTGACCCTGGACAGCGGCGGCGCGATCACCTTCGAAGGGGTCAAGGACCTGCACGACGAAAGCCACACCAAGAGCAATAACAATGCCTTCTGGAATTCCTCCAAAGGCCGCGGCAACACCGATGAAACCCTGCGCCAGAGCAGCCTGGTGGCCGGCGGCAGCCTGACCATCAAGGCCGTGGAAGGCTTGAAGATCGACATCAAGCACATCGACCAGAAAAGCGTCAGCCAGGCCATCGACGCCATGGTCCAGGCCGACCCGCAACTGGCCTGGCTGAAACAGGCCGAGGCCCGGGGCGACGTCGACTGGCGCCAGGTCAAGGAGATCCACGAGTCCTTCAAGTACAACAACTCGGGCCTGGGCCCGGCAGCGCAGTTGATCATCGCCATCGCCCTGGCGGCGGTGATGGGGCCGATGATGGCCGGGATGAACACCATGCTCCAGGCAGTGGCGGTGAACGTCGCCACCAAGGCCACGGTCAGCACCATCGACAACCGCGGCAACCTGGGCAAGGTCCTCAAGGACGTGACCTCCAAGGAGAGCATCAAGGGCTACACAGTGGCCGCAGCCACCGCCGGAGTGGCCCAGGGGTTGAACTACAACCCGAGCGCCATGGGCCTGGATGCCAAGAGCCTGCAGACCGTGGCGGTCAAGGTCACGGCCGATGCCTTGATCAAGACCGCAGTCTATGGCGGCAGCTTCAAGGACAACCTGGCGGCTTCGGCAGCCGGAACTGCGGCTAGCATCGGCGGGGCGTATGGCGCCGGCAAGATCGGCGACCTGGGCCTGACCGAGGGCGGCCTGGCGAAAATCGCCCTGCATGCCGGGCTTGGCGGCCTGCTGTCTGAAGCCATGGGCGGTGATTTTCGCACCGGCGCCATCGCCGGTGGTGCCAACGAGTTGCTGGTGGGGGTGCTGGGGGACAAGCTGCTGCCGGACAACCTGATCCCCGGTTCGCCGGAGTACATCCAGGCCCAGGCCAACCTGATGGCCCTGTCGCAGATTGTCGGTGTACTCGGCGCGTCGGCGTCCGGTGGTGACATGAGCATCGCCTCGGCGGTGGCGGCCAATGGCACTCAGTACAACTACCTGACGCACCAGGCCTTCGATGAGGTGGGCAACTGCCTGTCGGGACGTACCTGCTCTACCGATGAGCAGAAGAAGGCTGCGGTGGCCAAGGCCGAGAAACTCAGCGAGTGGCTGGACTCGGAAATGCGCAGCCTCTGCGACAAGGCGCCGACCAGCGACAGTTGCCGCGCGGCGGTCAATGCCTCGATCAAGTACGTGGCCATGAAGGATGCCTGGAACATCATGAACAAGGATGTGACCCGTTCCTCGAAGAACACCTTCGACTATCTCTACAACACCGAAGGGGCTGCCGGGCGCCTGGTGACCTACTTGAACACCATCGACAACCGGGCCAATTTCTTTGGTGCCAGCCATGTCTACGAGCAGAACATGGGGATTGGTGCCAAGTGGTTCGGTGGGGCGGAAGAGGTGTCCAGGGCCGGTTGGACCGGCCTGGGAGCCGACGATAACCTCTCGTACATAACCTTTGGTGTCGGCCGGCTGATGGCGCCGGTCTATGACTGGCGCAAGGCAGCCGGGGATGCGCTGATCACCGGTGGCTTCGAGAACTTCAAGAACCTCTACAACAAGGCCACCAGCGATCCGGTCGCCTGGGACATCAAGCAATTGAAAGGCGAACAGACTATCCTGCAGCCGATTCATGAGCAGTACATGGGCGACCGGAGTGCATTCACCTGGCTTTCCGGGCTGGTGACCGATACGTCGATCATGCCCGAGATAATGATCGGTGATCGAAAAGGAATGGATGGCGGCGTGGATATTCTGGATTACAAGTCCCGGGTGGAGTTTGGCTGCAAATTGCTGGGCTACTCCAAGAGCCAGGGCTGTGCGCCATGAGTGCGGCGGCTTACCCGCGACGCCGGGTGTTCATGGCGTTTTTCTTCTGCCCGCTGGTGTTGGGGCTGGTGTTCGGCGCCTTCAAGTTCGTCACGCTGCTGGCCCACCTGGCCAGCAACCCGCGATTGCTGGGGGAGGTGCGGGGGGGCGAGTTGCTGCTGATGCCGGTGCTTGCACCGCTGGTGGCCCAGGTGGCGTTTCTGCTGCCGTTCCTGGTCTTCGCCCTGGGGGTGACGCTGATGAAGGTCTACCACAGCCCGCGCGCCTGTGCGGTGCTGGCCCTGGTGGGCGCAAGCGTGGCCAGCCTATGGGCGCTGATCTTCATCGCCCTGGTGGTCCATGGCGTGAAGAAGGCACAGTTCGCCGACTACCAGGTGGAGATGCTGGTGCTATTCGTGGCTGCCTGCCTGACCTGCTGGCTGGCAGCGCGCCTTTTCCTGCCCGAGAGCAATGCTGGTCCAGGGGTTGCTGACTGACCCCTTGCTCCGGCTGCCGTTATTGACAGCCGGGGCTGGCGCCGCGAATTATCCAGCCCCTGGATAATTTCGATGGGCATTATTCATGAAGCTCAATGTGCAGCGCCTGGACCTCAACCTGTTGCGGGTGTTCGACGCCTTGATGCAGGAGCAGAACCTGTCCCGGGCCGCGGTACGCCTGAACCTCAGCCAACCGGCGGTGAGCAATGCCCTGGCGCGCCTGCGTCGGCACCTGGACGAGCCGCTGTTCATTCGCACCGCCCGCGGCATGCAACCCACCTCCCGGGCCCTGAGCCTGCATGTGGCCGTGCGCCAGGCCCTGCACCTGTTGCAGCAGGGCCTCGATCCTGCTGCGGCGTTCGAGCCGGCGGCGGCCCAGCAACTGTTCACCTTGTCGATGAACGATTACGCCCAGGCGCGCCTGCTGCCGGCCCTTTCCCGACGCCTGCAGCAGGTAGCGCCCGGGGTCCGGCTGGCGGTGCGCAGCGACAGCGCCGACGCCATCGCCGCCTGGCTCGGTGCCGGGATGCTCGACCTGGCGGTGGACTACCTGTATTTCGACAGCCCGGACCTGTGCTACCAGCCGCTGCTTGAGGAGCAACTGGTGGTGATCGGCCGTCGCGACCATCCGGCCTTTGCCCCGGAACTGAGCCTGGAGGCCTACCAGGCTTGCCTGCACGTGGCGATTCCCGATCGGGGTGGGCGCGGCTCGCCCCTGGAAATCGTTCTCGGCTCGGCCAAGGTCCAGCGCCAGGTGCAGGTGTTCGTGCCCAACTACCTGAGCATTCCGCTGATCGTTGCCCAGTCCGACCTGCTGGGCACCGTGCCACGCTACCTGGCGGAGCATTTCTGCGCCTTGCTGCCGATCCGCATCGCCAGCCTGCCGCTGCTGGCGGCGCCGGTGCAGGTCAGCCTGATCTGGCATCGCCAGCAGCAACAGGCGCCGGGCCTGCAATGGTTGCGCAGGGAGATTGCGGCCATTGCCAGTGCTCCATAGTCGCCATGCACTCCGGGTAAACGGGGCGCTGCCCAGGAGGCGCCGACCTCGGCCGACCAGCTCTGGCTCCGGAATTTCTTGAGAAAGTGCCAAGTCTCAGAAATTTCCTACTTCCATTGGCGAAGTGTCTTGAACTCAGTTGAGTTCAATTTGGCTAGCATGGTTTTTTATCCGGAGCCGCGGTGATGTCGACGCTGAGCGTACTGTTGTTGTGTTCGAACGCTTTTCGGGTTCGACATTTTTCAAGAATTCTCGCGTCTTGCGGTTTTGCTCGGGTACAAGTGATCAGCGATGACTGCGACGGCGCTCAGTTCCCGCCCGCCCTGGATGAACTGGACCTGGTGATCTGCGACTCGCTGCACTCCCTGAACGCCATCCCCTACCTGCGCAGGCTCTGCGAGCACCACGGCTTTTTCTCGATGATGGAATGCGAAGCGCTGCAAGCGCCGATCCGTTGGGGGCTGGCGAACTTTCGCGTGCGTTCCGGCAAGTACTGCGTCGGCAGTTACAGCGAGCTGGACACGCTGCAGATCAGCGCCTTGCTGCTCAAGGCGCTGGCCATCAAGCGTACGGTGAAAGGTCATGCACGTGACGATGCTCCAGGGGCGGCGGGAGCTGGTTGCGCCAACAACGACTGGGTGGCCGAACTGGATGTTTCCCAGGCCCTGGAACAGCGGCAGATCGTGCCTTTTTTCCAGCCCCAGGTCTGCATGAAGACCCGGCGCATCACCGGCGCCGAAGTCCTGGCCCGTTGGCAGCATCTTCACAAGGGGGTGCTGGGGCCGCAGTTCTTTCTCGACCTGTTCGACAGCCCGCAGGGCCATCGCCAGTTGTTCGATTGCCTGTTGCAGCAGGGCCTGGCGCTGCAGCGGCAGTTGCAGGGCCACGCCAGCGGCGACGCCTTGATGTTCTCCTACAACATTGAGGCCAGCCAGCTGAGCGATCCGCAATTCGCCTTGCGGGTGTTGCAACAGATCGACGAGGCGCAGGTGCCCACACGCCAGGTGACCCTGGAGATCACCGAGCGCCAGGCTCTGGTCCTGAGCATGCAGTGCATTGAGAACATCAGTGTGCTGGTGCACAGTGGCGTGCGTCTGTCCCTGGATGATTTTGGCACCGGGCATTCCTCGATCATGCGCCTGGCGGACATTCCCTTTGGCCAGCTCAAGCTGGACTCCGGATTTGTCGCCAACGCTACGGGGCCCAAGGAAACCCGGATCATCGAGGCCATCGTGGGGATGGCCGGTGCGCTGAACCTGGAGCTGGTGGCCGAAGGCATCGAGACCGAAAAACAACGTGCGCACCTGCAGCGCCTGGGTGTCGATGCGGCCCAGGGCTTTCTGTTTCACAAACCGATGAATGCAGCCGCCCTGGTCCGGGTCCTGACGTTGAGCCGGCCGCCGCAGCGACAGCTCAGCCAGAGCTAGGATGCAGCGCGGTCACTGCGTCTTGAGCATCACATAGGCTTCACCGCCACGACGGTCGTGCATGAGGATGAAGGTCTGCCCGTTGAGGGTGATCTTGCTCGGTATGCTCTGGGCCACCGGGGTGCTGGAGAACTTGCCGGCCACGCTGAGAAATTGCTGGGTCAGCGAGCTGTCGTTCTGGGTCGGGGTGGTGATCGCGCATTCCTTGTTGGCCTGTATCTGCACGCCCAGGCTTTGGTCCTCGTTCATGCCCATCTTGGCGAAGCCGGCATCGGTCAGGTCACTGATGCCATGGTTGCGCGCGGCGGTCTCGGCGCCGGCGAAGGACGGCGCGGACTTCAGGCAGATATCGCGAAAGGCCAGGATGCCGGCGGAAGTGATGGTGGGCTCCGGGTTGATCTCCCGGGTCACGCTGGAGCAGGCGCCAAGCAGCGCCAGGGCGGTGAGGGTTGCGGCAAGTGGTGCGGTGCGGGGCAGAGTGCTCATGGAAATCCTTGGAAGCAGACGGCAAGGGGGGCGGGGAGGGTTCTTGCCGAATGAGGCATCGGCACCCTGGCAGGGTAGGCAGGGGCATCGTTCAGATCAATCTTTTGTGTGAAAACCGCGTGTTGAACGGTTCCGGGGCGCTGCGGCTGGCGCAGTAATTGCCTGCCTCATGGCTCAGTTCAACGATGGGGCCCGCGGCCATGCAATTACGAGCGTTGCGTTACTTCCACGAGGTGGCCCGGTGCGCCTCCCTGCGTCAGGCGGCGGAGCGCCTGTACGTGACCCCCACCGCAGTCAGCCGGCAGATCGAGCAACTGGAGCACTTCTTCGGCACCGCGCTGATCGAGCGCGGGCCCCGGGGCATTCGCCTGACCGTGGAGGGTGAATGCCTGGCCGAGCAGGTCACCTCCACCTTGCGCGGCTTCGACCAGGTGCGCGATGTGATCGCCAGCCGGCAGAGCCAGGTAGCGGGTAACGTCAGCATCCATGTGTCGGAAAGTATCGTTTCCAGCGTGCTGGCGCCGGTGCTGGCGGCGTTCAACCGGGCCCATCCGAAAGTCACCTTCAACATCGTCATCACCAGTGCCGGCGCCACTCTGGATGCCCTGTGCAGCGGCGAGGCCGACCTGGGCCTGGCGTTCTACCTGCCGGAACGGGCCGAAGTGGAGGTAACCGCCCACTGCCAACTGTGGCACCGGGTGCTGGTCAGCGCCGAGCACCCGTTTGCCCAGTGCCCGAGCATTCGCCTGCAGGATCTGGAGGGCCAGCCCCTGGCGATTCCCGACTCGGCCTACGGCGTGCGCCAGGCCCTGGAGGGCGCGGCGAAAAAGCGCGGAGTGAACATCCTTCCGGTATTCACCACCAGTTCCCTGGAGGTGCAGAAAAGCCTGGCCCGCCAACGTGCGGCAGTGCTGATCCTGCCCCAGGTGGATGCCGAGGCCCGGGACCTGGGGGATGGGCTGGTGGCCGTGCCGATCGACGACCAATACCTGGAGCGGATCCGGGTGGACCTGTGCGTGGTGCGCAACCGGCCCTTGTCGGTGGCGACCCTCAGGTGCCAGGAAATGCTTGTCCGGGCGATGCAACGCCATAGCCTGGCGTAGGAGCGGGCTTGCCCGCGAAAGCGTTTCCAAGAGCGCTGCACGGCTTACGGACCTCTTCGCCGGCAAGCCGGCTCCTACGGAGGAGGGGCGGTGGTCAGAACAGGTTGAAAGGGAAATTCCCCACCAGGCGGAACTCGTCATAGCTGCCGTCGATTTGCCCGCCGCTGGCGCGGTGGTTGTAGACGATGGTGCGCAGCACCGCATCCTTGAGCCGCCCGGATTGCACCACATAGGCCAGCATCAGGCCGTTCTCGTTGTGCTTGGCGCCGTCCAGGCCGCGCACGTTGTAGCCGCGGTTGCGGCCATCGCGGTCACCGTCGTAGTGCGTGCCATCGATGTCCCAGCCCTTGGCGTGCCACAGGCTGGCGCTCAGCCCGGGCACGCCGTAGGCGGCAAGATCCAGGTCGTAGCGCAACTGCCAGGACTTTTCATTGGGGCCGTTGTAGTCCGAGTACAGGGAGTTGGCCATGTAGTTGCCGGTGGACTCCCACACATAGTCGAAGTACTCGTCGCCGAACACCTGCTGCCAGGCCAGGGTCAGGCTGTGGGCCTGATGGCTGCCGGTCAGCGCCAGACTGAAGGCGTCGTTATCGATGTAGCCCAGGCGCTGCTGGCCCTGGTCCCGGGTGTGGTAGTAGTTGAACGTGGTCTTCAGCGCCAGCCGGCTTTTGTCCCCGGCGCGGTGGGCCAGGCCCAGGTAGTACTGGTCCCACATGTTCTCGAAGCGCGAGGCATAAAGGCTGCCTTCCAGGCCCAGGCCGGGCTTGACCGTCGCCCCCAGGTAGCTGATGCGCTCGCCGCTGTAGGCGCGGTTGCCGAAGGTGGTGGTCAGGCGTTCGCTGCCGGTGCCGGTGCGCGGGATGGCCCGGTCGAAGCTGCCGGCCTGCAGCGACAACCAGTCGGTTTCATGGCTGTACAGGCCCACGCCCTGGAAGCTGGAGGGCAGGGCGCGGTTGTCCTTGTAGCGCAGCACCGGGTTGTCGGTCATCAGGCGCCCGGCCTTGAGTTCGGTGTTGGACAGGCGCAGGCGGACATCGCCGATGCCCAGGCGGCTCCAGGTGGGCAGGGCGTCGCCGTCGCTGTCCACCAGCACCCGGTCGCCGCCGTTGGCCACCCGGCCGTGGCCGCGCTCCAGGTTCACTGCGCTGAACAGGCCGGCGTCCACCCCAATGCCGATCAGCCCCTGGGTATAGCCGGAGCTGTACTTGAGCATGCCGGTCTGTACCCAGGTTTCCCGCACCCGGGTGCGCTGGTTGCCGTCGGGTTTCTTGATCGTCAGGTAGGTGTCGCGTTGGGTGTGCTGGTTGGAGTAGTAATGGCGCAGGTTGAGGTCCAGGCTGCTGCCTTCGATAAAGCCCGGGGCCTGGGCCTGCTGGCTTGGGCGCGGGTTGTCCTGGGCCAGCAGGGGGCTGCTGGCGCTCATGGCCAGGAGGCAAAGTACGAGCTGTTTCATGTCGCTTCCCCACAAATCAAAGGCGTCGAACCTCCGCCCGACCGCGGTCATGCGCGGCCGGCAGGGTAGAGGAAGACGCGGTGCCGGAAAAGGGTTTTGGGCAGTGAGGCGAATGCTCAGCGGGCGCGGGCTTCTGCGAGCCGTTGGCCGGGGTTGCTGCGCCCGGGTGCTTGCGGGCGGGTTTCCTTGGCGAACCAGGCGGCGGTCAGGCACACCAGGTTGGCCACCAGCAGGTAGCCCACCGGTGACATCGGGTTGCCGGTGGTGCCGATCAGCCAGGTGATGATGATCTGCGCCGTACCGCCGAAAGCCGCCACGCCAAAGGCGTAGACGATGGAGAAACCGGTGGAGCGCACCGCCTTGGGAAAGCTCTCCACCAGCAGCACGATCAGCGCCGCGCCGCTCATGCCGTGCAGCCCGGAGAGCACCGCCAGGGTCAGCAGGAAGGTCGTCGGGCTGGGGTGCTCGGTCATCAATTGCAACGCCGGGAACAGCACCAGCAACAGCACCACCCGCGGCGCCATGAGGATGGTGCGGCGGCCGAAGCGGTCGCAGAGCATGCCGCCGGCAATCGCGCACACCGCCATGGCTGCGCCGGCCACCAGGGTCGAGAGCATGGAGATGCTGGTGGGCAGTTTCAGTTCGGTGAGGGCGAAGGTGGTCATGTAGTTGATGAAGTACTGGGTGATGGTGCTGCCCGACAGAATCAGCAGCCCCAGCACCAGCGCCCGGCGATGCTCGCCGAACACCTGGCGCACCAGGCTGCCGGTGCTGGCTGTCTCACCCTGGCCGTGGAAGGTTTCCGCCAGGTTGCGGCGGATGTAGATGCCGATTGGCAGCACCAAGAGGCCGAACACGAAGGGCACGCGCCAGCCCCAGCTGTTGAGGTCCTCGGGGGACAGCACCTGGGTCAGGGTGTAGCCCACGGTGCCGGCGGCCATGGCGGCCACGCCCTGGGCCACCACCTGCCAGCAGGCGTAGGTGCCGCGCTTGTGGGGTGGCGCGGCTTCGAGGATGTAGGTGGTGGCGGGGCCGGCCTCGCCACCCCAGGCCAGGCCCTGGATCAGCCGAGTGAGCACCAGCAGGATCGGTGCGGCGATGCCGATGCTTTCATAGCTGGGCAGGATGGCGATGCTGCCGGTGCCCACGGCCATCATCACCAGGGTCAGGAGCATCGCCGGCTTGCGCCCGACGCGGTCGGCGTAGGCGCCGATCAGCACCGCCCCCAGGGGCCGCACGATAAAACCGACACCGAAGGCGGTGACCGACAGCATCAGGCTGACAAAGGCGCTGTCGGAGGGAAAGAAGGTGTGGCCGATCATCACCGCAAAGGTGGCGTAGACCCCGAAATCGAAGAACTCCACGGCATTGCCGAGGATCACCGCGAATACGCTGCGCTTGCCTCCCGCCGCGTTGGGCGTTTCGGGCTCGGGTGTGGCGGATGGATTGGACGCTTGGCTGTGCATACTGGCCCCTCGAATTTTTATTCATAGGTTGCCCAGGCCCCGGGCGGCAAGGCCCGGGGCTGGGGTGAAGGTGGCAGTTTCGGTGTGTCAGTGGGACGGCGGATTTGGCCAGCTGTGGATCGCTCCGCGCCAGCTCTCATAGGTCTTGGCCACTTGCAGCAGCCATTGATCGGCAAAGCGCGGGGCGATCATCTGCAGGCCGATGGGCATGCCATCGGCGGCGAAACCGCAGTTGATCGACAGCGCCGGTTGTTCGCCCATGTTCCAGGGCAGGGTGAAGACGATGTGCTCGAACGGCTGCTGCGGGTCGTTGCTCGGTGACGGCCACTGGGCGGGAAAATGGTTGACCTGGTTGGTGGGCGACAACACCAGGTCGAACTCGCTGAATACCTGGGCGGCACGCCGACGCATCTCGAAGGTCTGGTTGAAGCCCAGCACCGCCTCGACCCCGGACAGGTCGGCCCCCGGCGCCGCCCAGTCGCGGATATAGGGCAGCACCTTGGCAAACTGCTCGGCGCCCAGGGCCGAGAGTTCCGCCCATTGCCGGGCGCGCCAGAAGCGGTCGAGGCCGTCCAGCTGCGCGCGGTCCATGATCGGCGCCAGGGTACGGACCTGGGCGCCGTGGCTCTCGAACAACCGCGCGGCCTGTTCCACCGCTGCGCAGACAAAACCTTCCGGCTGCAGCCCCGCGCCGGGTTCCAGCATCAGGCCGATCTTCAAACCGTTGACCGACACCGGCTCATCGCTCCAGTCGCCGGTCAAGGGCGGCAGGCTGGTGGCGTCCCGGGCATCGGGTCTGGCCAGGTGGCGCATCAGCAGCACCGTATCCTCGACGCTGCGGGTCATGGGCCCGGCGCAGCGTCCGGTGTAGTAGGGGTCGATGGGAATCCGCCCCAGGGTCGGCTTGAACCCCACCAGCCCGCACCAGGCGGCCGGCAGGCGCACCGAGCCGCCGATGTCGGTGCCGATATGCAGCGGCCCGTAACCGGCGGCTGCTGCGGCCGCGGCACCGGAACTGGAGCCGCCGGTATTGCAGGCGGTGTTCCAGGGGTTGCGGGTAATGCCGTGGAAGCTCGACAGCCCCGAAGACAACATGCCGAAATCCGGCACCGTGGTCTTGGCCAGGATGATCGTCCCGGCTTCACGCATCCGCGCGGCGGGTGGAGCATCCTGCAACGCCGGCTTCAGCGTGGTGGCCGCGCTGCCCAGCGGAATCGGCGTGCCTTGGGTGGCGATCAGTTCCTTGATCGTCACTGGAATCCCGTCCAGCGGGCCGTTGGGGGCGCCCTTGTTCCAGCGCTCGGTGGCGGCCCGGGCCTGCAGGCGCACCTGCTCCGGATCGAAGGCGTAGAGCGCACGGATATGCGGCTCCCAGCGCCCGATATGGGCCAGCAGATGCTCGTAGTAGTCCAGTGGCGAGAGGGTGCGGCTGGCGAATTGCGCCAGCAGCTGGGTGGTGGATAGATCGTGCAAATCAGTCATCGAACGCATCCTTGTGTCGGGCGTCAGTCGGGTTGCTGATGGCCCGACTGTATCGCTTCCACCCTAGCCCAACCATCACAAAGGACGCAGCCTGGTGTTGCGTTTTTGTGAGCACTGCAGCGGCGTATCCCTCGGCCCGATTGAATACGGCCCCACCCAATCGCGACGTTCTGTAGGAGCGGGCTTGCCCGCGAAGGCGGCCTCAAGGTTTGCACAAGACTCGCTAGCCTCTTCGCCGGCAAGCCGGCTCCTACGGGATTTCGCGCGATGCCGGAACCAGGTGTAGGAGCGGGCTTGCCCGCGAAGGCGGCCTCAGGGTTTGCACAAGGCTCGCGGGCCTCTTCGCCGGCAAGCCGGCTCCTACGGGATTCTGCACGATGCCGGAACCAGGTGTAGGAGCGGGCTTGCCCGCGAAGGCGGCCTCAAGGTTTGCACAAGGTTCGCGGGCCTCTTCGCCGGCAAGCCGGCTCCTACGGGATTTCGCGCGATACCGGAATCAGGTGTAGGAGCGGGCTTGCCCGCGAAGGCGGCCTCAGGGGTTGCACAAGACTCGCGGGCCTCTTCGCCGGCAAGCCGGCTCCTACGGGATTTTGTGCGGGTCAGTGTCGCAGGACGGGGGCTTGGGGGTGGGGGCTGGGGAACGCTTGTTCATAGGCCCGGCACAAGCGCAGCACTTGCTCATCGGCAAAGCGTGCGCCGACTACGTGCAGGCCCACGGGCAGGCCGTCGTCGGCAAAGCCGCAGGGCAGTGACGCCGCCGGTTGCTGGGTCAGGTTGAAGGGGTAGCTGAAGGGCGTCCACTCCATCCACTCCCCCAGGCCCGAGTCCGGTGGGACGTTATGTCCGGCGGCGAAGGCGGTCAGGGGCAGCATCGGCGAGAGCAGCAGGTGGTAGCGCTCATGGAAGGCGGCCATGTGGGCCACCAGGGCGGCGCGCGCCTCCAGGGCGGCGCTGTAGTCGCTGAGGCTGATGCCTTCGCCCTGTTCGGCGATGCGCAGCAGGCCCGGGTCCAGCAAGGCACGCTGGGCGGGGCTGAGGGCTGCGGTCAGGCGCGCCGCCCCGGAGAACCACAGGGTATTGAACATCTCCAGGGGATCACTGAAACCGGGATCGACCTGCTCGATCTGCGCCCCCAATTGCGCCAGGCGCTCCACGGCCCGAGCCACCACTCGCGCCACTTGCGGGTCGACCTTGACGTAGCCGAAGTCCGGGCTGTAGGCGATGCGCAGACCCTTGAGGCTGGCATTTTCCGGTAACCAGGGCGTGCTGCGCGGTGCGCCGAGCAGGCCGTCACGGGCATCCGGACGGGCCACGGTCTGCAGCATCAGCACGGCGTCATCGACGCTGCGGGTCATCGGCCCCAGGTGCGAGAGGATGTTCATCGCACTGGCCGGCCACTGCGGCACGTAGCCGAAGGTCGGCTTGATGCCGAAGGTGCCGGTGAAGGCGCAGGGAATGCGGATCGAGCCGCCGGCATCGCTGCCCTGGTGCAACACGCCGAGGTTCAGCGAGGCCGCCGCCGCTGCGCCGCCGGAGGAACCGCCGGCCGTCAGGCGAGTGTCCCAGGGGTTGCGGGTGATGCCGTACAACGGGTTGTCGGTCACGCCTTTCCAGCCGAATTCCGGGGTGGTGGTCTTGCCCAGCAGCACCGCGCCGGCCGCGCGCATGAAGCCGGAGAAGGGCGCGTCGACTTCCCAGGGGCCGGCGGCCAAGGTAGTTTTCGAGCCCTTGCGGGTGGGCATGCCACGGGTCAGGGTCAGGTCCTTGATCGACGCCGGCAAGCCGTCCAGGGCGCCGCAGGGCTGGCCCTTGAGCCAGCGCTGTTCGGAGGCCCGTGCCGCGTCCAGGGCCCCTTGGTGGTCGATATGGCAATAGGCGTTGACCAGCGGATTGAAGCGCTCGATACGCGCCAGGGCGTCTTCGGTGACCTCCACCGGTGACAGGCGCTTGTCACGGTAATGGCGCAGCAGTTCGACGCCGCTCAAGGCGGCGATGTCAGTGGCTTGCTTCATAGCGATTGAGCTCCTTGAGCGGCATTGACCATGGCCCGCAGCAGGACCGCGCAGCCGTCGGCCAGGTCCTGGGGCGCGGCGTTTTCAATTTCGTTGTGGCTGATGCCGCCCTCGCAGGGCACGAAGATCATCCCTGCCGGGCCCAGCTCGGCGATGAAGATCGCGTCGTGCCCGGCGCCGCTGACGATGTCCATGTGGCTCAGCCCCAGGTGCTCGGCGCCCTGGCGCACGGCGGCCACGCAGGCGGGGTCGAAGTCCAGCGGCGGGAAGTCGGCGGTGGCGGTCAGCTCGAACGTTAGGCCGTGCTGGCGACAGCTGTCTTCGATCACTTGGCGCACTTCATCGACCATGGCTTGCAACCGATCGGCGTGCAGGTGGCGCAGGTCGAGGGTCATCTGCACCTGCCCGGGGATCACGTTGCGCGAGCCCGGGTGCAGGCTCAGGCAGCCCACGGTGCCGCAGGCATGGGGCTGATGGGCATGGGCGATGCGATTGACCGCGCTGACCACTTGCGCCGCGCCCACCAGAGCGTCCTTGCGCAGGTGCATCGGCGTCGGCCCGGCGTGGGCCTCGACCCCGCTCAGGGTCAGGTCGAACCACTTCTGGCCCAGGCAGCCCATGACCACGCCAATGGTGGTCTGGCGGTCTTCCAGCACCGGCCCTTGCTCGATATGCGCTTCGAAATAGGCGCCCACCGGATGGCCGAGTACCGCACGCGGACCGGCATAGCCGATGCGCCGCAGCTCGGCGCCCACCGACAGGCCCTGTTCGTCCTGCTTGGCCAGGGTCTCGGCGAGGTCGAACTTGCCGGCGAACACCCCCGAACCCATCATGCACGGCGGGAAGCGCGAGCCTTCCTCGTTGGTCCAGACCACCACTTCGATCGGCGCCTGGGTTTCCAGGCCCAGGTCGTTCAGGGTGCGGATCACCTCCAGCCCGGCCATCACCCCGTAGCAACCGTCGAACTTGCCGCCGGTGGGCTGGGTGTCGATATGGCTGCCGGTCATCACCGGGGCGCGGTTCGGGTCACGCCCGGCGCGGCGGGCGAAGATATTGCCGATGCCGTCCACGCTGACGCTGCAGCCGGCCTCTTCGCACCAGCGCACGAACAGGTCCCGGGCCTGCCGGTCGAGGTCGGTGAGGGCCAGGCGGCATACGCCGCCCTTGGCGGTGGCGCCCAGTCGGGCCAGGTCCATCAAGGACTGCCAGAGGCGCTCGCGGTTGATCAGCGGGGCATTGCTTTGCAAGGACTGCAGTGGGTCCAGTCGACTGTTCATGGCATTTCTCCCGTCAGGCGCTCAGGGCCAGGTAGCGGTTCTTGATGGTCGGGTCGGCGCGAAACTCGGCGGCGCTGCCCTGGTAGACCACGCGGCCCTGTTCGAGCACGTAGTGACGGTCGGCGAGCTTGTCGCAGACCATCAGGTTCTGTTCCACCAGCAGCACCGGCAGGCCGTCTTCCTTGAGGGTGCGCAGGATTTTCACCAGCTCGTCGACGATCACCGGCGCCAGGCCCTCGGTGGGTTCGTCGAGGATCAGCAGCTTGGGGTCATTGAGCAGGGCGCGGGCGATGGCCAGCATCTGCTGTTCGCCGCCGGACAGGGCGTGGCCGGCGTTCTTGCGGCGTTCCTTGAGCCGAGGAAACATTCGGTAGATGTCGTCCAGCTGCCAGCGGCTGGCCTTGCGCTGGGCGATGCGCAGGTTTTCCTCGACGCTGAGCAGGCGAAAGATGCCCCGGTGTTCCGGCACCAGGGCCAAGCCCTGGCGGGCGATCTCGAAGATCTTCTGGCCCACCAGTTGCTGGCCGTTGAAGTGGATCTGGCCCTGGCGCGGGCAGATGATCCCCAGGATGCTGCGCAAGGTGGTGGTCTTGCCCGCGCCGTTGCGCCCCAGCAGGGTCACCAGTTCACCGGCCTCCACCTTGAGCGAGACGCCTTCGAGCACGTGGCTCTTGTCGTAGTAGGAATGGATGTTCTCGACGGTCAGCATCAGGCGGCTTCTCCCAGGTAGGCGACACGCACACGCTCATCGGCGCGCACCACATCCGGCGTGCCCTCGACCAGGATCTGGCCGTGGCTCATCACGGTGATGCGCTGGCTGATGGACATGACGATGCTCATGTTGTGTTCGATCAGCAGCACCGTGTGGTCGCGGCCCAGGTCGCTGATCAGTTGGGTCATGATCGGAATGTCATCGATACCCATGCCCGAGGTGGGCTCGTCGAGCATCAGCAATTGCGGCTTCGAACAGATCGACATGCCCACTTCCAGCACCCGTTGCTGGCCGTGGGACAGCTCGCCGGCCAGGGTCTGGGCCCGGGCCGTGAGTTGCAGGCGCTCCAGCACCTGGTCGGCCACCTCCAGGTGCTCGCGGCGGCTGTCCACGTGGCGCCAGAAGTTCAGCGCTCCCAGGCCGTCTCGGCCCTGGGCGGCCAGGCGCAGGTTCTCCCGCACGCTGAGGTTCTGGAACAGGCTGGTGAGCTGGAAGGAACGCGCCATGCCCAGGCCGACCCGGCCGTGGGCGGGTTTCTTGATGATGTTCTTGCCGTTGAAACGGATGGCTCCAGCGGTGGCCTGGCGTTCGCCGGTCAGGCAGTGGAACAGGCTGGTCTTGCCGGCGCCGTTGGGGCCGATGATGGTGTGGATGGTGCCGGCCTCGACCTTGAGGTTGACCCCGTTGACCGCGTGGAAGGCACCGTAGGCCAGCTCCAGGTTCTGGGTTTCCAGCAGGTACTGCGCAGGCTTGCTCATGAGCGTTTCTCCTCGGCCAGCAAGGCCGTCTTGCGTGAGCCTTTGAGGCGTTCCACCAGGCTCGACAAACCGCCCCACAAACCGCCGCGCATGAACACCACCACCAGGATCAGGATCACCCCCAGCAGAATCAGCCAGCGTGGCCACAGCTCGGAGAGGAACTCGCCCAGCAGTACGATGGCGCCGGCGCCGAGCAGGGAGCCGAACAGCGAGCCGGTGCCGCCGACGATGGTCATGATCAGGATGTTTTCCGACATCGCCAGGTCGATGTTCGACAGCGGCACGAAGTGCAGGAGCATGGCGTACAGCGCCCCGGCAATCCCGGTGACCGCGCCGGAGAGCATGAACACCAGGATCTTGAAATGCCGGGTGTCGTAGCCGATGGCGGCGGCGCGGGTTTCGTTCTCGCGGATGGCCATCAGGGTGCTGCCGAACGGCGAGGCGATCACCCGCCGGGCACCGATGAAGATCAGCAGGAACAGCACCGCGACAAAGCCGTAGAAATAGCGCGCGTCGGCCAGGGACAGCAGCACTGTGTCACCGATGCGGATCTCCGGGCGCGGCACGCTGAGCAGGCCGTTGTCGCCGCCGGTCCAGTCGCTGAGGGTGTAGGCGATGAAGTAGGCCATCTGGCTGAAGGCCAGGGTCAGCATGACGAAGTAGATGCCGGTACGGCGGATCGCCAGGGCGCCCACCAGCAGTGCCAGCAAGGCTCCCACCAGCGCCGCGCCGAGCAGGGCACTGAACAGCCCCAGCTGCAGATGGATCATCAACAGGGCGGCGCAGTAGGCACCGGCGCCGAAGAAGATGCCCTGGCCGAACGACAGCAGCCCGGTGTAGCCCAGCAGCAGGTTACAGGCCAGTGCGGCGAGGGCGAAGATCAGGATCTCGCTGGCCAGGGTCGCCGACGGCAGCACCAGAGGCAGGCCGATCAGCACCGCGATCACCAGCCACAGCAGGCCGCGCGATTGAGTCTTGGCAAAGGGCAGGGGATTTTTCTCGCTCATGATCATGCTCTCCCGAACAGGCCGTAAGGACGCACCAGAATGACTGCCGCCATGGCGCCGTAGATCATCAGGCTGGCGCCCTGGGGCCAGAGGCTGGTCATCAGGCTTTGCACCACCCCCACCAGCAGGCCGCCCACCAGGGCGCCGCCGAACGAGCCCATGCCGCCGATCACCACCACCACGAAGGCCACCCCGAGAATCTCCGGGCCGACAAAGGGCTGGGCGCCGCGCAAGGGCGCGAACAGCACCCCGGCGATCCCGGCCAGGGCCACGCCGAGGGCGAAGGTCATGGAAAACAGGCGAAAGATATTGGTGCCCAGCAGCGACACGGTCTCGGTGCTTTCACTGCCGGCCCGCACCAGGGCACCGAAGCGCGTGCGCTCCAGCAGCAGCCACAGGCCCAGCCCCACCAGGGCCGAGAACAGGATCAGGAACAGGCGGTAGTAGGGGTAGACGAAGTCGCCGATCACCAGCACCCCGCGCAGCAGTTCCGGCACCGCCACGGCCTTGCCCACCGGGCCCCAGATCATCACGCTGGCTTCCTGGATGATCAGCGCGATGCCCAGGGTCACCAGGATCTGGAACATGTGCGGCAAGTGGTAGATGCGCTGGATCAACAGGCGCTCGATGATCCAGGCCAGGGCCGCCACCACCAGGGGCGCTAGCACCAGGGCCAGCCAGAAGTTGCCGGTCAGGCTGACGGCGGTGTAGCAGATGTAGGCGCCGAGCACGAAGAACGCGCCATGGGCGAAGTTGACGAAGTTCAGCAGGCCGAAAATGATCGTCAGGCCCACCGCGATCAGGAAGTAGATCATCCCCAGCCCGAGGCCGTTGAGGATCTGGAACAGGTACAAATTAAGCATGCAGGAACCCTCGGCAGGGAGCCCTTGGACGGAGCCCGCTGCCTGTAGCCAGCGATAGAAGTGTCGAGCGTCAGGCCAGGGCGCAGCCGGTGGTGCTGACATCCGGGAACGAGCGACCGGCGCTGAGCACTTCGGCCAGGTCGTCCTTGTCGCGCATCGTGGCGGCGGCCTTGCCCACCAGCAGGTAGTAATCCTTGATCACCTGATGGTCGCCGGCGCGGATGCTCTCCTCGCCGGTGGGGCCCTGGTAGGTCAGGCCCTGCATGGCCTTGGCCACGGTAGCGCCGTCAAAACTGCCGGTGGCGGCAATGGTGTCGAGGATGATCTTGCTGCCGATGTAGTCGGCGGCCAGCGGGTAGGTGGGGTTGATGCCGTATTTGGCCTGGGTCAGCTTCACCAGTTCGCGATTGAGCGGGGTGTCCACCTGATGCCAGTACTGCGCGCCGAGGTAGACGCCTTCCAAGACGTCGCTGCCCAGCTCCTGGAACTGGTCGAGCCCGGCGGACCATACCAGCAGCACCTTCATGCGTTCCTTGATGCCGAAGTTCACCGCCTGGCGCAGGGCGTTGGATGACTGGCTGCCGAAGTTCAACAGCACCAGCACATCAGGGCGGGCGGCGATGGCGTTGGTCAGGTAGCCGGAGAACTCCTGCTCCTGCAAGGAGTGGTAGCTGTTGCCGATGTGCTCGATGCCGTGTTCGGCACAGACCTGCTTCGCCCCTTCCAGCAAGGCTTCGCCGAACACGTATTGCGGGGTGATGGTGTACCAGCGCTTGGCCTCGGGCAGCAACTTGATCAGCGGCACCATGGTTTCGCGGATGGCGCCGTAGGTTGGCACCGACCAGCGAAAGGTCGAGGCATTGCAGTCCTTGCCAGTGACCTCATCGGCGCCCACCGGGGTCATGAACACCCCGCCGACCTTGCCCACCTCCTTGGCCACCGCCAGCGCCGAAGACGACAGGGTGCAGCCCTGGAAGAACCGCGCGCCGTCCTGGGCAATCGCCTCCTGGACCCGGCGCACCGCCTTGCCGGCGTTGCCCTCGGTGTCGATCACCTTGTAGTGCAGCGGTCGCCCCAGCAGGGTCGGGTACTGCTCCACCGCCAGGCGCGAGCCCATGTCGGCGAACTTGCCGTAGCTGGCAAAGGCGCCGGACATCGACTTCAGTCCGTAGAAGGTAAAGGGTTCGGCGGCAAAGGCGTTGCGCACCCCCAGCCCGAGGCTGAGGGCACCGCTAACGGCCAGACCGGCTTTCAACAACGTACGACGCTGCATGGGGTAACTCCCTGGTTTAGTTATTGGCAGGAGTGGCAATGGCGAATCGACGTAGCAGCCTGTGTTCAGGCTTGTTATTGGCAAAGCGGTGGACGGCGGGCGCTATCGGTGGTGGTCGAACTCCAGCAGGAAGTGCTGGGTGACTTCGCCTTCCAGAGCACTCATGTGGTGCTCGGCGTCGCACATGTGTTCGTGCATCAGCTGGCGTACCGCGCGTTCATCTTCGGCGCGCAAGGCCAGCAGCAAGCGTTTGTGATAATCCAGGTTGGCGGCGTCGAACTGCTTGCGCTTGGGCTTGTAGGCCTTCTTCAGCACCACCAGGTCGCGCAGCAGATCGTTGAGAAACTGCGCCATGAAACTCAGCAGCGGGTTGGGGCAGGCCCGCCCCAGCAGGTTGTGGAACTCCAGCTCGGCGATGCGCTGCTCGCGCTGGCCGGCCTCGCTGTCCTCGGGGTGGCTGCAGAAGTCGATGTTGTCCTGCAGCGCCTGAAAATCCGCCTCGCTCAAGCGCCCGATCACCGACACCGCCAGCTCCACCTCGATCACCTTGCGCAACTGATAGACCTGCTCGCCGTCCATGTGCTGGAAGTGCAGGTAATTGCGCAGCGCGCGGCTGGCCGGCTCGGTGCCGGCCTGATTCAGGTAGGCGCCGCCGTTGGGCCCGGTGCGAGTGTTGACCAGCCCTTCGACTTCCAGCGCCTTGAGTGCCTCCCGGGCCGAGCCCTTGGAGCATTGGAAGCTTTCCATCAGCTCCTTCTCGGTGGGCAAGCGATCCCCGGGGCGCAGGGCATCGGTGACGATGGAACGCTTCACCGACTCGACAATCACGTCGGAAAGCTTCTGGCGTTTGCGGCGAACGGGGCGTTTCAGCATGGGCGGCTATTTATCGTATTAATACGGATAAATAGTAATAAATAGAGATGAGGGCGGCGCGTCAACCGCCTGGGGTCAGGGGGTGTCGTTTTTGGTGTTGAGGGGTCGTAGCTGGATAACCGAGCGGCCTCCACCCCCGTCCAACCCTCACGAAACCCGCAGGAGCTGGCTTCAAGGTTTGCACAAGGCCTCAGGGCCTCTTCGCCTGCAGGCCGGTCCCTACGGAATTTTGCGCGATGCCGGACGCTTGTGTAGGAGCTGGCTTGCCAGCGAAGGCGGTCGCAAGGCTTGCACAAGGCTGCGGGCCACTTCGCCGGCAGGGCAGGACTTCCTGAGTTTGCTGTAGGACTCAGGAGCGCGAGTGTGGATCAAGCGCGTCGCAGGTTTAATGGCCGGGCTCAGTCGAAGTCGATGATTGAACTGTGGCGGGTTTCGCGGTCGTGCAACTGGTCGATATTGGTTTCGTAGGTGCATTGGCCGCTGCAATGGTGCTCGTAGCTGATGCCTGGCTTGAATTGCAGTTTGAAGGTGGGCATGTCGCTCTGGGGCGCCGGGGTCTGGATGGGGGTGGCCGGTAACGGGGGCTGCGGGTAGCTCAGGTCAAGGCCTTCAGCCTGGGTCGAGAAGGCTGCCGCGAGCAGTGCGCCCGGGAAAAACGCTTTGCAACTGAACATCATTGAATCCGCATTGCCATAAAAGGGTTGCCGATTATAACGAGCCAGGGGCGAAAAATTTAGCCGTAATGGCTCTGGCCCGGATGCCTCGTGGGTTTTTAGGCACCTCGGGCCTTCGTACCGTGAAACATTTGTCACGGGGCAGCGAGACGGGCTGCTCCTACACTGCAAGTCACCTCCATGGTCAAGGACACTCCCCGATGCCGGCAAAATCCACCACCAGCATTCTCGATACGGTTGAGGGCCGGCGCCTGCAAGGCAGTGAGGGCGAGCACTGGCGCCAGTGGGGGCCGTACCTGAGTGAACGGCAGTGGGGCACGGTGCGCGAGGATTACAGCGCCGATGGCGATGCCTGGAGCTACTTCCCCCACGAACATGCCCGCAGCCGCGCCTACCGCTGGGGCGAGGACGGGCTGGCCGGGTTCTCCGACAAGGCCCAGCACTGGTGCCTGGGGCTGGCGCTGTGGAATGAACACGACAGCATTCTCAAGGAGCGTCTGTTCGGCCTGAACAACGCCGAGGGCAATCATGGCGAGGACGTCAAGGAGCTGTACTTCTACCTCGACGGCGTGCCCAGCCATGCCTATATGCGCATGCTCTACAAGTACCCCCAGGCGGCTTTCCCCTATGCCGACCTGGTGGCGGAAAACGCCCGTCGCGGCCTGAACGACACCGAGTACGAGATCCTCGATACCGGGGTCTTCGAGGACAACCGCTACTTCGATGTGACGGTGGAATACGCCAAGCACACGGCCGATGACATTTTCATGCTCATCACCGTGCACAACCGCTTCCACCAGCCGGCGCGGCTGCGGGTGCTGCCCCAGGTCTGGGCGCGCAACACCTGGAGCTGGGGCGGCGACGCACCGCGGCCGAGCCTGCGCCTGGAGGGCGACAAGGTGCTGGCGCGGCATGGGCAACTGCCCGAGCGGCAGATCACCGCCTGGGGGGCCGAGCCCTGCCAGTGGCTGTTCTGCAACAACGACAGCAATTTCCCCAAGCTGGACGGGCTGGCGTCACCCGGGCCGTTCAAGGATGGTTTCAACGACTACCTGGTGGATGGACAGGCCAGTGCGGTGAGTTTCGATGGCGGCACCCGGGTGGCGGCGCACTTCGTCCTGGATCTGGCGGGCGGCGAGAGCAAGCGCCTGTTCCTGCGCTTTGCCCCGGCCGGTAGCGAACCGGTCAGCGCCCGCCACCTGTTCGAGCAGCGCCGGCGCGAGGCCGATGAGTTCTACGCGGCGCTGCAGCAGGGCATAGAAAGCGCTGATGCGCGCAACGTGCAGCGTCAGGCCCTGGCCGGGCTGCTGTGGTCCAAGCAGCTGTATTACTTCGACGTCAACCAGTGGCTCGATGGTGATCCCGGGCAGCCGGCACCGCCGACGGAGCGCGAGCACCTGCGCAATACCCATTGGCGCCATCTGTCCAACTGCGACATCGTTTCCATGCCCGATACCTGGGAGTACCCCTGGTATGCCTCCTGGGATCTGGGGTTCCAGGCAGTGGCCTTTGCCCTGATCGATCCCGGCTTTGCCAAGCAGCAGTTATTGCTGTTGGTGAAAGACCGCTTCATGCACCCCAACGGTCAGTTGCCGGCCTACGAGTGGCGCTTCGACGACGCCAATCCGCCGGTACACGCCTGGGCCTGCTGGCGGGTCTATCAGCAGGAAAAGTCCCTGACTGGCGTGGGTGACCTGGATTTTCTCGAACGCATTTTCCACAAGTTGCTGCTGAATTTTTCCTGGTGGGTCAACCGCAAGGACGCCGAGGGTCGCAACCTGTTCCAGGGCGGCTTTCTCGGCCTGGACAATATTGCCCTGTTCGATCGTTCCGCACCGTTGCCTGATGGCTTCACCCTGGATCAGGCCGACGGTACGGCCTGGGTCGCGGCCTATGCCCTGGACCTGATGCGCATCGCCCTGGAACTGGCCAAGCGCAATGGCGTGTACGTGGACATCGCGGTGAAGTTCTTCGAGCACTTCCTCTATATCGCCGGGGCCATCAACCGGGTGGATGAGAGCGCCGAAGGGCTGTGGGACGAACAGGACCGGTTTTTCTACGACGTGCTGCACCGGCCCGACGGCGACAACGAACCCCTGCGCCTGCGCTCCATTGTCGGCCTGATGCCGCTGTTCGCGGTGCAGGTGCTGGAGCAGCACGAGCACGAGAACCTGCCGGGACTGGCTCAACGTCTGCTGGGTTTTTTGCATCATCGTCCGGACCTCGCGAGCCTGGTGTCGCGCTGGTACGAGCCGGGCAAGGGCAACCGCATGCTCCTGGCGCTGTTGCGCGGCGAACGCACCAAGGACCTGCTCAAGCGCATGCTCGATGAAAGCGAGTTCCTCTCGGACTTCGGTATCCGCTCCCTGTCCAAGGCCTTCGAGCAGCCATTCGCCATGCAGGTGGACGGCAAGCAGCTCTGCGCCCGTTATGAGCCGGCGGAGTCCGATTCACGGCTGTATGGCGGCAATTCCAACTGGCGCGGGCCGCTGTGGATGCCGATCAACTACATGCTGATCGAATCCCTGCGCGAGTTTCACCGCTATTACGACGTCAACTTCTCGGTGGAGTACCCGCGGGGCTCCGGGTATCTGGCGTCCCTGGAGGAAGTGGCCGACGGCTTGAGCCAGCGCCTGACGCGACTGTTTCTGCTGGACGAGGACGGGTGCAGGCCGTCCATGAGCGGCTACCCGCAGTTGCAGGTGGAGGCCGAGGACCGCGAGCTGGTGCTATTCCATGAATACTTCCATGGCGAAACCGGGCGCGGCCTGGGGGCTAGCCACCAGACCGGCTGGACGGCGCTGGTGGCGTTGCTGCTTCAGCGCTGATTTTTACGCAGCAATGCTGTGCGCCGAATGTTCTGAGTGACGTGATTGTCGCAGTTGTGCATGCAAGCTAGATCCAGCAGACGTAGGGCTTCCTCAGGATTGTTCAGCTTCTCCATTTGGTAGCTCGCTTCATCTGCGTATAGCACCGGATCGCGAGTGCCTGCTTTGATTCTGGTCATTCGTAACGAGGAAGCTTCTGTGCCACGATTCAATTTCTCAAGCACCTTGCCACGAATGTTCTCGATGTAGTTATCAGGGATGCACTGGTGTTTGTTAGCAAGATCCAAAATGCGCAGAGCTTCTTCAGCGTCATTGCATTGGTCCAATTGGTATTGGGCTTCGTCGTTATAGATCACGGTGTTCTTGCTGCCACTGTCGATAACCTGACGACGTTGATCGGAGGCTTCTGCGGCACGATCTAGTTTCTCTAGCACTTTGCCCCGAAGGGTAATGCTGTAATCGTTGGAGCACTGGTGTTTGTCGGCAAGATCCAATAGGCGCAGTGCCTCGTTGGCATCATTGCATTGTTCCAACTGGTATCTGGCTTCTTCGTTGTAGAAAGCTGGGTTTTTGCTGCCATTGTTTATGGCTTGGCGGCGTTGAAGTGCTGCCTCATTCTCATCCCCTACCAGCTGCTGGCAGCGATTCTGGATGGACTGAACGTGGTGGTCGATTGCTTCCGGGTAGGCTTCTTGGTGCTCCTCAAGGCGTCGCAGGAACTCCTCAGCGCCACTTTTGCCTCGACCCAGAAGGAGTTTGCCGAGATTGGCCAGATAGGGCGGGAATTGTGGGCTGAGCTCCAGCGCACGTTCGAAAGCCTGTAAGGCTTCGTTGCAGCTTTTGCCCTTGGTCTTCTGCAGGCATTCGCCAAGGAAGCGCTGTGCCATGTGTTCGCGAGGATGAATGTTGGTCAGTAGCTGCAAGACTTCCTGCTGCCTTTCAATCGACTCATTGGCATTGCGACGACGGTGGTAGATGGCCCAAAGAGCTTCGTTGCTCCAGCCTGTATCCTTTCCGACCAGGTGATCGATCCACTCCTCGATGTTTCCCAGTTCGTTGCAACATAGCAGGTGGTAAAAGGTTTCATTGGCACGTTGGAAATTGATTTGCTCTTTCTGACGACCGATCTGACGTTGCCAGCATTGGGCGATCAATAGATGCATTTGCGCTACATTCTCCGGAATGTTTTCTGCGTAGTCGGGAGTGAGCTCTGCGTCTTTGATCGCCATTTTTTTTTGCCGCGTCCAACTGGCGATGAATCCATGAAGGTAGTGGTCTTTGTTGTTGTCGAGAGGAAGCAGGCCACGCCTTCTCAAGTTTTGCCAAGCGTCTTTGATACAAAGACGGTCTTCAAGATAGTCGGCATGGTCCTGTGGAATTGAGTTGCGGTAGAGGGCTAGTACCTTCAGCAATTGCTGCTCGGCACCACTGAGTACTTCATCGTGAATAATGCTCAGCAGCTTTTCATCCAGGCGTTCGATGACTTCCTGGCGAAGGTTTTGGTAGACCGCCAAGGGCGAGCTTTTCCTTTCTATCGCGATTGTGGCGAGCAATTCGATTGCCAAGGTATGGGCGGTGCCTCCTTGACCGCCACCTAGCCACTGGTAGAGCGCTTTCAAGTTATTGCCGGTATAAGTCCATTCGGCTTTTTTTTCATTGGGAGCCCTGGCTGCCAGAAGGGCTGCGAGACCTGCCCGGTCGAGTCCTGGTATTTCCTGTATCGTGCAATCGCGACCGAAGCTGCCTTCTTCCGGCTTTTCGCTGAGCTCATAGGCCCACCGCCAGTCAGGAAAGGCTTGCCTCAAGGCTGCTAGCAGCGTGTGAATCTGTGGGTTACGCCATTGCGCATTTTCAAACAGCAAATGGGCGCCATTGATCCAGATGAACGCAGTCTGGGCATGGGGATACAGTCGTTTGAGCTCTTTCGCCTGTTCCTCGACGCTTCCACTGGGTGGCTGTGGATCTTCACGTCGGTTACTCAGTGCGTCCAGCAAACGACGAAACAGTTCGCCGGCGGTCATCTGACGGCTTGAATGAATATCTACAAAAACGGTTCTTTGAAATGCTGCTTGCCGGTGCAGTGCTTTAATCAGCGTGGTCTTGCCGTTACCACTAAGACCGTGCAGCGCAATGCAAGGCTTTTCCTTGAGTGCTGTGGTGAGACTGGCGATCAGCTTGTCACGACCGAATAACTCCGTCGGCTTTGGAGCTTCTTCAGCTGGAGGATTTTCCGGGGTGGGCAATGGCGGCGTTTCCGTGCTGTCCGAAACCTCTGAGCTCGGAGCTACCAGGGCCGAATGCTTGAAGTGCCAATGCCCGTCTTCCGCCATATCGGCAACCGTTTGTACCTTCCAGCCGTTCTTGTATTCGAACAGATGGGCGACTCCGCTGCCCTGTTGCAGGTCGAGACTGACAAGATTGAAGCCGAACTGGTCATCGGTATCGGCACCAATGGCGCCTGCTTCCAGCTTGATCAACCGTTGCCCAGGCTCGAGCCAGGGATTATGGCTATGTCCATGCAACCAGAACTGGAAGTCATGGGCCTTGCGCTGTTTGATGATCTGGGTTTCGGCCTGATTGAACCAGTCTCGGGGATGATGAATTAGACCGATTTTCAGGTCTGCGCCTTCCAGGGCTCCATGCATGTGGTTGAACTGCCATTCTGCTCCCAGCCACATCTGCCCTTTATCGCTGTCGTTGAAGCAGCTCCATGCGGAGTTGAAGCCTGCAATTCCGACCTTGATGCCATTCACCGTGACCTGCCGCGCGTAGAGGTGTCGCACGGGATCATGCTGATGCGGCAGGTACTCGGCGACAAAGACGCCATAGTCCTCCATTCGCCGCATGTCCTCTTTGAACTCTGCAGACAGGCTGGCAAATCGGGAACTGATTTCCCGGGTGTACTGCACGGGGTTTTTGGCCATTTCCCACAGGTGACGCTGTTGGCCCTGGAGTACTTTCTTGCGGTTCACATCATGATTGCCGGGTACCACGAACAGTCGATCCCGCTCCAGGCCGCAAAGAGCCAGCAACTGATCGAAGAACTGCTTTGCCGGCTGGTACTGCTCGGCCATTGGACAATCCGCTGTCTGCCCAAATGCGATATCGCCGGTGCAGAAAATCAACTGCGGCTTTGGCAGATCGTTGGCTTGGAACTTGCGCTCCAAGAAACTCAGCAGCCTGCTGTGGGTGTGGTTATCGGACCAGGCGGTATTTTTATGAAAGTGGATATCTGACAGATGCAGCCAATGCAGTTTGTTTTGGGTTGGCATAGTTTTGAGCAGGTAGAAGGAAGTTGATAGACGCTAGCATAGCTACGCAAGATCATGGGGCTCAATGCGCATCAGAGTCGCTGAACCATTGGCTGTTGCTGGTGGTGTTTGTGTTGCGTTTCATGTGACCGCACGCCACGCAGCCTTTGCGGCTGCGTGGCGTGAGTGGACGAGCAGATCCGACGGCTAGGCTGATCGGACGATCAAAGTGGCGGGCTGCGGCAGCGCCCAGGCTTCGATCAACCGCTCCGGGGTGCAGCAGGTCTTGCGCTTGTAGACGAAGTTGCTGCACTTCTCGGCGAAGCCCTTGCGGTTCTGCACCATGTCCATGTGCATCTCTTCCAGCTCGGCGTTGCGGCAGTGCTGCATCAGTTGCGGGTCGGCATCCAGCTTGCGCTGGCGCAGGTGCTGGTAGCGCGGGTCGTTGAGCACGCCGTTGGCCCGTTGCAGCAACCACAGGCCGAACTCGTCCGGGCAGCGCGGGCCGATCTCCTGCACCATGCCCATCTGCAGGGCCTGGAGGGCGCTGATGGGCAGGCAGGCTTCGGTCAACTGCTTGGCCATGGCCTGGCCGACGGCGCGGGGCAGGCTGTAGGTCCAGTACTCTGAGCCGTACAGGCCCATGCTCTTGTAGTGGGGGTTGTACACGGTGTCGGCGCGGGCCAGGACCACGTCCGCGGCCAGGGCCAGCATCAGGCCGCCGGCGCCGGCATTGCCGGTCAGGCCGCTGACCACCAGTTGGCGGGCGGTGAGCAGTTCCAGGCAGACGTCGTCGATGGCCTGGATATTGGCCCAGGCTTCCAGGCCCGGTACTTCGGCGGCCTGGATCACGTTGAGGTGCACGCCGTTGCTGAAGGCGCCGCGGCCGCCACGCACCAGCAGCACCTGGGTGTCCCGGGCCTTGGCCCAGCGCAGGGCGCTGACCAGGCGCTGGCATTGCTCAGTGCTCATGGCGCCGTTGTAGAACTCGAAGGTCAACTCGCCGACCCTGCCGGACTCGCGGTAGCGGATCGGTTGGTAGGCTTCGGTGCTGAACGGGCTGCTGGACACTGACCAGTCCAGCACCGGCACGTCGGCCAGGCGTTCGCCGAGTACGTGGCGGGCGGGGCGCTTGAAGGTTTCTTCGCCAGGCTGGGGCTTCTGGCGCAGGGAGCCGATCCACAGGCTGTGATCGCCGCAGGCCACCAGCACTGCATCGTCGTGCACCGCCAGCAGTTGCCCGGGCATGCCGGTACGTGAATCCAGGTGGGCGTCGTAGACGTAGTACTGACCGCCGGCGAGGCTGGCCAGGACGCCGGGCTGGCCGTCGGCGGCGTCGATGCTGCGCTTGATGAATTGCGCGCTGTCGTGCCAGCTGAAGGTGCGGTCGGATTGCTTCATGTTCGGTTGCAGGCGCCCGAGGACCGAGGGTTTGTCGTAGTCCAGGGGCTGGGGGGTGTAGCCGTTGCGGAATTTCTCCACCACGTCGCGGATACAGTGAATCGCCGCGTCGCTCACCAGGCCGTTGTACAGCTCGGACTTGCGCAGCCCGGCGGGCAGGTTGAATTCGTGGGTCGACCAGATCGGCCCGGCGTCCATTTCTTCCACCGCCTGCAACGCGGTGACGCCCCAGCGCTTGAGTTCCTTGCTGATGGCCCAGTCCAGGGCGCTGGCCCCACGGTCGCCGACGATACCCGGGTGGATGATCACCACCGGGCGCTTGGGATGGCTCCACAGTTGCTGGGGGACCCGGTCCTTGAGGAACGGGCAGATCACCAGGTCGGCCTCGGCCTCTTCGATCTGCCGGCAGACCTCTTCTTCGCTGGTGAACAGCACCACGCTGGGGCGGTGGCCGGCCTGGCGCAGGTCGAGCCAGGCGCGTTGGGTCAGGCCGTTGAAGGCGGTAGACAGCAGGATGATCTTCAGTGATCGCATAATGCAGACTCTTCCGTGAGTGATGGCGGTATGGCAGGTGGCTCCGGCTGAGCCGTCCCTGGCCGCGATGGAAGGCGCAAGAGTAGAGGGGCGTTGCGGGGTGGGAACTGACCGAGATCAATCAAGCGTCTCGCCTGAAATGCCAGCCGCCCAGCGGTATTGATTCAGGGCAAAGGCACGGGCCAGAGCGGTTGCGGCAGCCAGAAACGACGAATCCCGCCACAGGGGCGGGATTCGGGTACAGCCGGACCTTGCGCGGTCTTAGGCTGGGAACAGCTCGCTCAGTTTCATGGCCAGCATCATGTCGCCTTCGGCGCGCAGCTTGCCGCCCATGAAGGCTTGCATGCCGTCGGTCTCGCCGCTGACGATGCCGTCCAGGGTCTCGCCGTCCATCACCAGGGTGACCTGGGCGTCCGGGTTCTCGCCTTCCTTGAGTTCGCAGGTGCTGTCCTTGACGACCAGCGAGAAGTGCTTGGAGTCATCGATGCGGAAACCGAAAACCAGGTCCAGGCCGGCAGCGGCAGCTGGGTTGAACTTGGCTTGCATGGCTTGTACGGCGTCAGCTACGGAGGTCATGGTTCGATCCTTTTATGGGGTGGTTACAGCAAGGGTCACAGTAAGCCGGGCTCAACGGAAGGTGATGAGCTCCGGGGCCTTCAACAGTTGCAGATGGGCATGACCGTTGAAGGAAGCCAGGGACACCTCGCGACCGCGGAACTTCAGCTGGTTGAGCGAGGTGTTGACGATTTGCCAATTGAGTTCGAAAGCCTGCTGGGCGGGCATCCGGGTAATCAGGTGGAGCAGGGCGGTTATGGTGCCGCCGGAGGTGAACACGGCGATCTTCTGCTGGTTGTTGGCTGCTTCGAGAATCCGTTGCAGGCCGCCCTGGACGCGTTCGACAAAACCCAGCCAGCTTTCCAGGCCCGGCGGGTCGTAGGTGCCGGCCAGCCAGCGCTGGATGATCAGGGCGAAGATGCGCTGGAACTCACCGCGGTTCTGCGCGGCGTTGCGCAGGATGTTCAGGGCTTCGGGTTCCTGGGGCAGCAGGTCGGGCAGCAGGGCGCGGATGATGGCGTCGGCATCGAATTCGTTGAAGGCGGAATCTATTTCCAGGGCCGGGCTGTCAAAGCCTGCGGCGCTCATCTGTTCCAGAGCGGCCTGGGCGGTGTGCTGCTGGCGCCGCAGATCGCCGGACAGGCAGCGATCGAAGCCGATGCCCAGCGCTGCCAGGTGTTCGCCGAGCACCGCCGCCTGGCGCACGCCAGTGGCCGACAGCACGTCGTAGTCGTCTGCACCGAAGGAGGCTTGGCCATGTCGAATCAAGTAGATGCTGCCCACGTCCGCTTCATCCCGGTACGTTGAAAGTTTTGCGAGGTTATGAGGATGCCGGTGAGCTGTCAATGAAAAAACATACGCTTGTTTGAAATGATTGTTGGAGCTTGGTTACACAAGGTTTCCCGACTGGTGGCCGACCAGTCGCGCCGGTATGCTTTAGCCCATTACGCCGCTCGTTGGCAGCGGTCCATGTTTGAGGAGTCCCTGTGGAGTTTATCGCCGAATATGCCAGTTTCCTGGCCAAGACCGTGACCCTGGTGGTCGCCATCCTGGTGGTGCTGATCACCGCCGCTGCGCTGCGCAGCAAGGGGCGGCGCAAGGGTGTGGGGCAGTTGCAGGTCAGCAAGCTGAATGATTTCTACAAGGAGCTGCGCGAGCGCCTGGAGCAGAGCCTGCTGGACAAGGATCAGCTCAAGGCCCTGCGCAAGGCCAAGAGCAAGACCGAAAAGAGCCAGAAGAAGCACAAGAAACAGCCGGCCGAGGCCAAGCCCCGGGTCTTCGTGCTGGACTTCAATGGCGACATCAAGGCTTCGGCCACCGAAGGGCTGCGCCATGAAATCACTGCCCTGCTGAGCCTGGCAACGCCCAAGGATGAAGTGGTGCTGCGCCTGGAGAGCGGTGGCGGCATGGTCCACAGCTACGGGCTGGCTTCGTCGCAGCTGGCGCGTATCCGCCAGGCTGGCGTGCCGCTGACGGTGTGCATCGACAAGGTAGCGGCCAGCGGCGGCTACATGATGGCCTGCATCGGTGAAAAGATTATCAGCGCGCCGTTCGCCATCCTCGGTTCCATTGGCGTGGTGGCCCAGTTGCCCAACGTCAACCGCCTGCTGAAGAAGCACGACATCGATTTTGAAGTGCTCACCGCCGGTGAGTACAAGCGCACCCTGACGGTATTTGGTGAAAACACCGAGAAGGGCCGGGAGAAGTTCCAGGAAGACCTGGACGTGACCCATCAACTGTTCAAGAACTTTGTGTCCCGCTATCGCCCGCAATTGGCCATTGATGAAGTGGCCACTGGTGAAGTCTGGCTGGGCGTGGCGGCGCAGGAAAAACTGCTGGTGGACGAGCTGCAGACCAGCGATGAGTACCTGGCCGACAAGGCCAAGAATGCCGAGGTTTTCCACCTGCACTATGCCGAGCGTAAGAGCCTGCAGGAGCGCGTAGGCTTGGCGGCCAGTGGTTCCATCGATCGCGTGTTGCTGACCTGGTGGAGCCGTCTGACCCAGCAGCGCTTCTGGTAACCCCCCGGCCTTGTAGGCGCTGGCTTTTTGTAGGAGCTGGCTTTGTAGGAGCTGGCTTGCCAGCGAAGGCGGTTGCAAGCTTTGCACAAGGCCCGAGGGCCTCTTCGCCGGCAAGCCGGCTCCTACAGGGAGTGCTTCGTTTACGGGCGTCTGCTGTAGGAGCTGGCTTGCCAGCGAAGGCGATCGCAAGATTTGCACAAGGCCCGAGGGCCTCTTCGCCGGCAAGCCGGCTCCTACGGTGAGAGTGGCAGGTCTGCACAAAAAAGCCCTGAACCGGTTTCCCGGTTCAGGGCTTTTTGTTGGCGCCAGGGCTTAGCGGCGACGGAACAGCGGCAGCGGTTCGTCGGTGGCGGCCTGGTAGGTCACCGAGAAGTCCTTGAGGCTTTCCAAGGCTTCGTAGGGGTCCTTGTCGGCCCGCAGTGCATAGGCGTCGAAGCCGCAGCGGTGCAGGTAGAACAGCTGGTCGCGCAACACGTCGCCAATCGCTCGCAACTCGCCCTTGTAGCCGTAGCGGTCACGCAGCAGGCGGGCGTTGGAGTAGTTGCGGCCATCGGTGAAGGCCGGGAAGTTCAGGGCAATCACCTGGAACTGCTCGACGTCGTCACCGATTTCCTCGGCTTCTTCGTCCGCATCCAGCCATACACCCAGGCCGCCATCGCGGGCCTTGAGGGCGTGAGCATGCTCGCGCCACAGGGCCAGTGGCACGATCAGGTCGTCGCAGTTGGAAATGCCGTCGAGGGTCGCGTCCTTGGGCAGCAGGTGCCAGGTTTCGTCGATGACCTCGTTGTTCTTAATGATTCGCTGCATAGACGCGCTCCTTGAAGAGGTCGATGCCAATACGTTGATAGGTGTCGATGAAGCGTTCGTCTTCGGTACGTTGTTCCACGTACACGTCGATCAGCTTCGAGATCACGTCGGGCATGTCGTCCTGGGCGAAGGACGGGCCGAGGATCTTGCCCAGGCTGGCGTCGCGGCTGGCGCTGCCACCCAGGGACACCTGGTAGAACTCCTCGCCTTTCTTGTCCACCCCGAGGATGCCGATGTGGCCCACGTGGTGGTGGCCGCAGGCGTTCATGCAACCGGAGATGTTCAGGTCCAGTTCGCCGATGTCGAACAGGTAGTCCAGGTCGTCGAAACGGCGCTGGATGGATTCGGCGATCGGGATCGACTTGGCGTTGGCCAGGGAGCAGAAGTCGCCGCCCGGGCAGCAGATGATGTCGGTCAAGAGGCCGATGTTCGGCGTGGCGAAGCCGTTCTCCCGCAACTCGCCCCACAGGGTGAACAGTTGGCTCTGCTCGACGTCGGCGAGAATGATGTTCTGCTCGTGGGAGGTGCGCAGCTGGCCGAAACTGTAACGGTCGGCCAGGTCGGCGATGGCGTCGAACTGCTTGTCGGTAACGTCTCCCGGCGCTACGCCGGTGGGCTTGAGCGACAGGGTCACGGCCACGTAGCCCGGCTTCTTGTGGGCCAGGGTGTTGCGCGTGCGCCAGCGGGCAAAGCCCGGGTGCTGCTGGTCCAGGGCGGCCAGTTCGGCGTCTTGGTTGCTCAGGGTCTTGTAGTCCGGGTCGACGAAGTGCTTGGCCACGCGATGCACTTCGGCATCGGTCAGGGTGGTCTGGCCGCCACGCAGGTGGGCCATCTCGGCCTCGACCTTCTCGGCGAACACTTCAGGGGTCAGGGCCTTGACCAGGATCTTGATCCGCGCCTTGTACTTGTTGTCACGCCGGCCGTAGCGGTTGTAGACCCGCAGGATGGCGTCGAGGTAGCTCAGCAGGTCCTGCCAGGGCAGGAACTCGTTGATGAAGGCACCGACCACCGGGGTACGGCCCAGGCCGCCACCCACCAGCACGCGGAAACCCAGCTCACCGGCGGCGTTGTACACAGGCTCAAGGCCGATGTCATGGACTTCGATGGCCGCGCGGTCAGAGGTCGAGCCGTTGATGGCGATCTTGAACTTGCGCGGCAGGTAGGCAAATTCCGGGTGGAAGGTGGTCCACTGGCGGACGATCTCGCACCAGGGGCGCGGGTCGATCAGCTCGTCGGCGGCAACACCGGCGAACTGGTCGGTGGTGACGTTGCGCAGGCAGTTGCCGCTGGTCTGGATCGCGTGCATCTGCACGGTGGCCAGTTCGGCGAGGATGTCCGGGATGTCTTCCAGGGCCGGCCAGTTGAACTGCACGTTCTGCCGGGTACTGATGTGCGCGTAGCCCTTGTCGTAGTCGCGGGCAATCTTGGCCATCATCCGCGCTTGGCGCGAGGTCAGTTGGCCGTAAGGCACGGCGACCCGCAGCATCGGGGCAAAACGTTGGATATAAAGGCCATTCTGCAGGCGCAGGGGGCGGAATTCTTCTTCGCTCAGCTCGCCTGCCAGATAGCGTCGGGTCTGATCACGGAACTGCTTGACGCGGTCCTCGATGATCCGCTGATCGTACTCGTCGTATACGTACATATAGGTCCAGTTCTCAGGCTACAGGCGGCGCTCAAGCGCACTTGGCAAATACTGCGGTGAACGGCTTCGGTACGCTGCTCGGACTGGCGTCCAGCGCGGTTTTCGCCGGTCTCACCTCGTCTTGCCTTCGTTCACGCTTCACGCCACCCATGTAAGCAAATCTGCGCGCACGGCCGCGCACTCCCAACGGAGCCGCCGAACGATACCAGTTTGCGGTTATGCGCAAAAGTGATGTTTGAGTATATGCACAGAACCAAAACGACTAACGGTAGGGGCGTGAGAGTAACCCCATTTGTGGTAGGGGCAATCCTGGTCTTAACTGTGGACGAGTCTTTGAGCAGTCACCGACAAAATCTACTAGAGGCGATGCTATGAGCCATCCAACCAAAGTAAGGAAAAGTGACAGTAGCGTTGATGCTTGGGCCATTCTCTTTCTGATCATACTGGTCGTGGGTACGGCCGTGTTCTGGGTCAGTCACCAGTAGTCGAGCGATAAAAAAGAGCCTGAATTGTCGGACAATCATGACAATTTGCCGCCGTTGGCCAGCACTTTGCCAGTTATACTGCCTGGGCGAAATTCTGGGGCTCTTCTCGTAATGTTCAAGCGTCTGTGCAAGTGGCTGTTGTGCCTGAGTCTGCCGTTCTGGGCGGTCGCTCATGCCACATCGGTGGTGTTTCTCAATCCCGGCAATTCCACGGAGACCTTCTGGGTCAGTTATTCGCAGTTCATGCAGGCCGCGGCCCGGGACCTGGGGCTTGACCTGCGCATCCTCTATGCTGAGCGCGATCCGCAGAACACTCTGCAGCAGGCCCGGGAGCTGTTCCAGGGCCGCGACAAACCCGATTACCTGATGCTGGTGAACGAACAGTACGTGGCTCCGCAGATCCTGCGTCTGTCCCAGGGTTCCGGGATCAAGCTGTTTATCGTCAACAGCCCTTTGACCCTGGACCAGCGGGAACTGATCGGGCAGAGCCGGCAGAACTATTCGGACTGGATCGGCAGCATGGTGGGCGACGATGAGGAAGCCGGCTACCGCATGCTCAAGGAGCTGCTGCACAAGCTTGGGCCGGTCCCGGCAGGGCACGGCATCGAACTGCTTGCATTTTCCGGGCTCAAGGTCACGCCTGCGGCGCAGTTGCGCGAGCGCGGCTTGCGCCGGGCCCTGGCCGAACATCCGCAGGTGCATTTGCGTCAGTTGGTCTATGGCGAATGGAACCGGGAGCGCGCCTACCGCCAGGCGCAACAGTTGCTCAAGCGCTATCCGAAAACCCAACTGGTCTGGTCGGCCAATGACGAAATGGCCCTGGGGGCCATGCAAGCGGCCCGGGAACTGGGCCGCAAGCCGGGAACGGATCTGCTGTTCAGTGGAGTCAACAGTTCGCCCGAGGCCTTGCAGGCCCTGATCGACGGCAAGTTGTCGGTGCTGGAGGCGGGGCACTTCACCCTGGGGGGCTGGGCCCTGGTGGCGTTGCACGATGATGCCCTGGGGCTGGACGCCCGGCGCCTGGGCGGGCCGGATTGGCAGCTGTCGCTGTTCCAGGCATTGACCCCGGCCCAGGCCCGGCAGTTGTTGCGCCTGGGGGATCAGGTGGGCACCAGGGTCGATTTTCGCGGGCTGTCCGCCCAAGGCAAGCCGGACAGCTACCGCTATCCCTTCGGTTTGCAGCTGTTGCTGCGCTGACGCCGCTTCAGACCCCCGCCAGGTGCATCGCCAGGTTGGCGATGCCCAGCAGCACCAGAACAAACAGGGTGGTGAACAGAATGCCCAGCACGATGAAGTGGCTGGGCTTGCCGTGGCTGAAGTCGCGGGCGCGGTTCTTCCCGCTCTGTACGCCGAAGGCGGCGGCCAGCACGCTTTGCAGCATCTGCAGGAAGGTCGGAGGCTGATTGTCCTTGCTTGGATCGTCCATAAATCCCTCGACACGATTGGGTGTCAACAGAGCATAGACAATGCCGCCCGGGGTGGCGGGCGGTTGCAGGAATGGGCTTGCCAGCGAAGAGGCCCCGGGGACCGCCTTCGCCGGCAAGCCGGCTCCTACCGCGTCTGGGTCAGTTGTCGTAGCCCAGGTTGGGTGCCAGCCAGCGTTCACTCACGGCCAGGTCCTGGCCCTTGCGTTCGGTGTAGCTCTGGACCTGGTCCTGGTCGACCTTGCCCACGGCGAAGTACTGCGCCTGCGGGTGAGCGAAGTACCAGCCGCTGACGGCGGCCGCCGGGAACATGGCGAAGTGCTCGGTAAGGAACACGCCGCTACGGCCGGCACGGCCTTCGCTGGCCTCGGGGTCGAGCAGGGCGAACAGGGTGCTCTTCTCGGTGTGGTCCGGGCAGGCCGGGTAGCCCGGGGCAGGGCGGATACCGCTGTACTGCTCCTTGATCAGCGCCTCGTTGTCCAGTTGTTCGTCCTTGGCATAACCCCAGTACTCCTTGCGCACCTGCTGGTGCAGCCACTCGGCGCAGGCTTCGGCCAGGCGGTCGGCCAGGGCCTTGACCATGATCGAGTTGTAGTCGTCGCCGGCATCCTGGTAGGCCTTGGCCACTTCTTCGGCGCCGATTCCGGCGGTGGTGATGAAGCCGCCGACGTAGTCGGTGACGCCGCTGTCCTTGGGCGCGACGAAGTCGGCCAGGGAGAAGTTCGGCTTGCCATCGGTCTTGATGATCTGCTGGCGCAGGTGGTGCAGGCGCGCCAGGGGCTGGCCGTCATCGCCGTAGACTTCCAGGTCGTCGTCCTGCACCTGGTTGGCCGGCCAGAAGCCGAACACGGCGCGGGCGCTGATCAGCTTTTCGTTGATCAGCTTGTCGAGCATCTCCCGGGCGTCCTTGTACAGCGCGGTGGCAGCTTCGCCCACCACTTCGTCTTCGAGGATGCGCGGGAACTTGCCGGCCAGGTCCCAGGAGATGAAGAACGGCGTCCAGTCGATGTATTCGGCCAGCACCTTGAGGTCGATGTTGTCCAGCACCCGGGCGCCGGTGAAGGTCGGTTTGACCGGCTGGTAGCTGCTCCAGTCGAACTGCGGCTTCTTGGCGATGGCCGCCGGGTAGCTCAGGCGCTCGGTGCGGGCGCTGCGGTTGGCGGTGCGCTCGCGCACTTCCACGTATTCCTCGCGGGTCTTCTGCACGAAGCCGGCCTTGAGCTCCTTGGACAGCAATTGGGTGGCCACGCCCACCGCGCGGGAGGCGTCGGTGACGTAGACCACCGCGTCATTGCTGTACTTGGGCTCGATCTTCACCGCGGTGTGGGCCTTGGAGGTGGTGGCGCCACCGATCATCAGCGGCAGGTGGAAATCCTGGCGCTGCATCTCGCGGGCGACGTGGACCATCTCGTCCAGGGACGGGGTGATCAGCCCGGACAGGCCAATGATGTCGCACTTCTGCTCCTTGGCCACCTGGAGGATCTTCTCCGCCGGCACCATCACCCCGAGGTCGACGATGTCGTAGCCGTTGCAGCCCAGGACCACGCCGACGATGTTCTTGCCGATGTCGTGCACGTCGCCCTTGACCGTGGCCATGAGGATCTTGCCCTTGGCTTCCGGCTTGTCGCCTTTTTCCAGCTCGATGAAGGGAATCAGGTGGGCCACCGCCTGTTTCATTACCCGGGCGGATTTAACCACCTGGGGCAGGAACATCTTGCCGGCGCCGAACAGGTCGCCGACCACGTTCATGCCGGACATCAGCGGGCCTTCGATCACCTCGATCGGGCGGCTGAAGCTCTGGCGCGACTCTTCGGTGTCTTCGACGATATGGGTGGTGATGCCCTTGACCAGCGCGTGTTCCAGGCGCTTGTTGACTTCCCAGCCGCGCCATTCCTCGGTTTCCGCTTCCTTGACGCTACCGTCGCCCTTGAACTGGTCGGCGATGGCCAGCAGCGCGTCGGTGCCGTTGGGCGTGCGGTTGAGCACCACGTCTTCCACGGCGTCGCGCAGCTGTTGCGGAATCTGGTCGTAGATCTCCAGCTGGCCGGCGTTGACGATGCCCATGGTCAGGCCGTTGCGGATCGCGTACAGCAGGAACACCGAGTGGATCGCTTCACGCACCGGGTTGTTGCCGCGGAACGAGAACGACACGTTGGACACACCGCCGGAGCTCAGGGCATAGGGCAGCTCGTCGCGGATATAGGCGCAGGCGTTGATGAAATCAACGGCGTAGTTGTTGTGTTCCTCGATGCCGGTGGCTACGGCGAAGATGTTCGGGTCGAAGATGATGTCTTCCGGCGGGAAGCCCACTTCATTGACCAGGATGTCGTAGGAGCGCTTGCAGATTTCCTTCTTGCGCGCCTCGGTGTCGGCCTG
>Ga0308159_1000187_pt1 | contig 199562 bp, 181 predicted proteins | sample PhyCR1_FD_201040 | JGI IMG/M metagenome (GOLD analysis project Ga0308159, IMG submission 201040) | Phyllosphere microbial communities from UC Gill Tract Community Farm, Albany, California, United States - DLSLC.R1 | ecosystem: Host-associated > Plants > Phyllosphere > Unclassified | place...
GGGCGACAACGTGTCGATCACGGTCAAGCTGTTGGCTCCGATCGCCATGGAAGACGGTCTGCGCTTCGCCATTCGTGAAGGCGGTCGTACCGTCGGCGCCGGCGTCGTGGCGACCATCATCGCCTAAATCTGCATCATCCCGGAGAGTCGCGGCGCGTGCGGCGGCTACTCCTTCGTTCTTTAGGAAACGTCATGAAAAACCAGAAGATCCGCATCCGCTTGAAGGCTTTTGACTACAAGCTGATCGATCAGTCGGCAGCCGAAATCGTCGATACCGCCAAGCGCACCGGCGCCGTGGTTCGTGGTCCCGTACCGCTGCCCACGCGCATTCGTCGCTACGACGTTCTGCGTTCGCCGCACGTCAACAAGACGTCGCGCGACCAGTTCGAAATCCGTACGCACCAGCGCTTGATGGACATCGTCGATCCTACGGACAAGACCGTTGACGCCTTGATGCGTCTGGACTTGCCCGCCGGCGTTGACGTCGAAATCGCCCTGCAGTAATCCAGGCGGCTTCGAACCCATAAAAACGCCCACGAGCAATCGTGGGCGTTTTTGTTTGTGGTGCCTGCGAACGGGTCTCAAGCCCAGCCGCCTGAATGCCCGCCGGCACCCAGGCGGCCGGTTTCGCGCTACCAGCGATAGCGTACGGTGGCCATCATGGTGCGCTCGCTCCCCCAATAGCAGCCGATCGCGCTCAGGCAACTCGCCACGTAGCGGCGATCGAACAGGTTCGACACGTTGAACGCCGCGCTTGCGCCGCGCAGGCTATCCGAGAGGCGGCCCAGATCGTAATCGAATGCCGCGTCCACCAACGTCACCGGCTTCATGGCAAAGCGATTGTTCAGGTCGCCGTAGTTGCTGCCGCGATAGGTCGCGCCAACCCCTGCGCCCAAGCCGGCCAACGGGCCGCTTTGCAAGGCGTAGTGCGTCCAGAGCGCGGCCTGGTGGCGTGGCACGAACGCAAGTTGATTGCCCACTTGTCCTGCGCTGTCCGTGGCGTTCGTCTTCGTGATCTCGCTATCGGTGAATGCGTACGACGCGATCACACTCCATGCTTTCGAGAGCTGCGCCTTGCCTTCAAGCTCGAGGCCGCGCACCCGCACGCGTCCGGTCTGCACCGTGAAGTTCGTGCTCACCGGATCGGGCGCGCTCACGTTGTTCTGAACGATCTCGAAGCCTGAGAAACTGACGAAGCTTGCCTGTCCTTCAGGCTGATACTTGATGCCGGCTTCGATCTGTTCCCCGGTGGTGGGCTTGAGTGCCGCGCCGGTGCGGGTGGTGCCCGCCGTCGGTTGGAACGACGTCGAATAACTGACATAGGGCGCCAAGCCATTGTCATAGAGATAAGTGGCGCCCACCCGGCCAGTCAATCGGTTGTCGCGTATCTTGTTGTCGTCGTTCGCGCCGGCCGCTCGCCACGTATTCGTGTCGGTATCGGCCCAATCCTGGCGGGCGCCCAGCGTCAGACGCAGCCGGCCCAGGTCGATCTGGTCCTGAAGATAAACACCCAGCTGGTCGCGCGACTGGTTGATGCGCAAACCGTCGGGTGGCACCTGAATGTTCAGGTTGCCGTATACCGGGCGATACACGTCGAACAATGCGAAGCCCGTACCAGCCGGATTGCGCAGGATGTTCAACTGGCTCTCGGTGAATCGCGACGTCTCGTGTAGATAGTCGGTGCCCACGAGCACGGTGTGCTTCGAGCCGCCCAGGTCGAAGCGCGCGGTGGCCTGGTTGTCGATCTGAAAGGTGCGCGCATCTTCGGGGAAGGCCCACGCGTAACGTACGGCCTGTGTGGGTGTGGCCATCTGACCGATCTGCACGCGGCGCGAATCGGTATCCACATGCGTGTAACGCGCGGTCTGCTTTACGCTCCAGGTATCGTTGAAGCGATGGTCGACGGTATAGCCGAACATCGTCGTTTCGTTCTTGAAGCGATCGTAATCCGGGTCGCCCACGAAGCGATCGCGCGGGATGTAGCCTGCGGCTGTGGGGATCATGGTGCCCGCGTAGGGCAGCACAGGCCCGCCACCGCCGCCTTTTGAATCGATCTTCTGATACTGCGCTGAGATATTGATGCTGGTGTTGGCCGATGGCTGCCACGTGAAGCTCGGCGCGATGAAGGCGCGGTCGTCGTCCACATGTTGGAATTGCGTGTCGCCGGTCCGTCCGACGCCCGTGAGCCGATAGAGAAACTTGCCTTCTTCGTCGGCCGGGCCCGAGAAATCGAAGCCCGTCTGCACCTGATCGAACGACCCATAGCTCGCGAAGACCTCATTGGTGCGATCCGCTGTGGGGCGCTTGCTGGTCATGTTGACTAACCCGCCCGGTGTGGTCTGCCCGAAAAGGCCCGACGAAGGACCTTTCAGGATTTCGACCCGTTCCAGACCGTACGTCTCGATGCGAGGCTGCGAATAGCCGCGTGCGCCAAAGGGCAGCAGCAGGCCATCGAGGTAACGTGCCGGACGAAAGCCTCGCACGGTAAGCCAGTCATAGCGAACGTCGTTGTCGCCGTACTGCGCGATCACGCCCGGCGTATAGCGCACCGCTTGCACGAGCGACGTCGCGCCTCGCTGATCCATTTCGTTGCGGGTGATCACGTTGATCGTTTGGGGCGTCTCGATCAGTGCGCTATCGGTTTTGGAACCTGAACGCGAGCGTGTGGCGGCAAACATATCGCCGGCTGCGTCGCCGCCGGCCGTGATGTCGCCGCGCACCACAATCGGTGCCAACTGCATGGTGCTGCCGGCTGCGGCTTGCGCGGCGGCATCGAGCGGAAATAAAACGGGCAGGGCGCACGCCAGGGCGAGCGCTGCGGCGAGTGGGGCGGGAGCAAACGGCGCCACGGTGAACCTCGTCTAGGGTGGGGTAAATGAACGATAATCATTATCGTGGCCGATCATCCCAGACACATCCTGTCGCGGCTTGCGGAATTCCGCCCGAAATTGTCGAATTACCGGTTTTGCAACGCCCGATCTTTCGGGGAAGGAAGTGCCCAGATGCCGCAGCCGATCATGCACGACGCTTCCTCGCGCTATGGGTCGCCGAGACGCGCCCACGAATGGTGGCGCGACACGCTGCCCACCGTGCCTGTCACCCGCGACTGGAATGCGGTGATCGCCTGCCTGGAGCAGGTCGATCGCGGCGTGAGTCTGGCGGTGCTCGACGGCACGCCGCGCAACGCCGTGCACTTGCCTGCGCCGGGCGCAGCCGTGTTCGGGATCCAGGTTTGGCTGACGGCCGGCGCCGAGGTACAGGTCGACCGGGCAAGCGTCTGCTTGCCGGTCGCCGGCGACGTGTTGCTCTTCAATTACGCCGCCGGCACCGCCAGCCGCACGCGCATTCCGGGTGGCCGTCCGGTAAGCCTGGTCGATATTCGTTTCAGTGAATCGGCGCTTGCCAGGCACGGCGCGCAGGCCCTGTGTGAGATGCTGCGCGATCGATGCGCTGCCTCACTGAGCCGCCCGGACAACGGCGCATTCGTGGCGTGCATGCCAGCGCCGCCAGCGTTGATGGCCCTGGCGCGAACGATGGCGGCCTGTCCTCAGAACAGCCAACTGGCGCGCCGCCTGTGGTGGCAAGCGCGCGCGCTCGAAACGCTGTCGGTGACGGCTGAGCTGCTCAACGGCGCGGCACCGCAGGCGGTCATGGGCGACGCCCATCAGGCGGCCCTGCGGGCAGAGCGCGTGCTGTTGCAGCGCTTCGGCGAGGACTGGACCGCCGAACGATTGGCCCGCATGTTGCATATGAGCGAGAAGCGCCTTCAGCATGCCTTTCGCGAGATCGTGGGCATGACCGTGAGTGCGCGCCTGCGCGCCATCCGGCTCGATGCGGCAGCCACGATGCTGGCCGACGGGCGCCGCGTCACGGACGTGGCAGCCGATGTGGGTTATGCAAGCTTGAGCCACTTCAGCCAGAGCTTCCGTGCGCAGTTCGGCCGCTCACCGCAGCAATGGCGCGGCGCCGATTCGGGTGTGCCTGCAGCCTAGCTGTGTCGCCGCCGCAACACACTTGAGTGCGCTAAGTGTTTGTATTGCCAAGATATTGCTGCTATAGTTTCAGGCTTGCCATTTTTGGCAGGGTTGCGCATAGCTATCGGGCACCATGCACCATTTGGAGCAGGCTGATTCGGAAGCGCGTTATGCGTCGTTCTGCAGGCATTTAACCCAAGACGAAAACCATTACTTTCGTCTGAAATTAGCCCCGACCAATCGCAGTCGGGAATGGAGAAAACGATGTCGAATCCGACACCCACGCCTGCCGCCCATCGGCTGGGTCTGGTGGGTCGCAAGGTCGGCATGACCCGCATTTTTACCGAGGATGGTGAATCCATTCCGGTTACCGTGCTGGACGTGTCCAACAACCGTGTGACTCAAGTCAAGTCCCCTGAAACCGACGGCTATGCTGCGGTTCAAGTGGCCTACGGCACCCGTCGCGCCTCGCGTGTAGTCAAGCCGCAAACCGGCCACTATGCCAAGGCTGGCGTTGAAGCCGGTAGCATCCTCAAAGAATTCCGCCTCGATCCCACCCGCGCCGCCGAATTTTCGGCTGGTAGCGTGATTGCCGTGGAAAGCGTGTTCGAAGCCGGCCAACAGGTCGACGTCACGGGCACCACCATCGGTAAGGGCTTCGCCGGTACCATCAAACGCCACCACTTCGGTTCGCAACGCGCGTCGCACGGTAACAGCCGTTCGCACCGTGTCCCGGGCTCGATCGGTCAAGCGCAAGATCCCGGTCGCGTGTTCCCCGGTAAGCGCATGTCCGGTCACCTCGGTGACGCGACCCGCACCGTGCAAAACCTCGACGTGGTTCGCGTCGATGTCGAGCGCGGTCTGCTGATGGTCAAAGGCGCGGTCCCGGGTCATGCCGGCGCCGATATCATTGTGCGTCCGGCCGTCAAAATGACGGCCAAGAAGGGAGCATAAGCCATGGATCTGAAGCTCCTGAATGCTCAAGGTCAATCCGACGCTACGTTCAGCGCGCCCGACACCGTGTTCGGCCGTGACTACAACGAAGCCCTGATTCACCAAATCGTCGTGGCCTACCAGGCCAACGCGCGCAGCGGCAACCGTGCACAGAAAGACCGTGCGGAAGTCAAGCACTCCACGAAGAAGCCGTGGCGTCAAAAGGGTACGGGCCGCGCTCGTGCCGGTATGACGTCCTCGCCGATCTGGCGTGGGGGTGGTCGCACGTTCCCGAACTCGCCCGACGAGAATTTCAGCCAGAAGGTCAACAAGAAGATGTACCGCGCCGGGATCCGTTCGATCTTGTCGCAGCTGGCCCGTGAAGGCCGCATCTCCGTCGTTGAAACGTTCTCGCTCGATACGCCCAAGACCAAGGACGCCGCCGTCAAGCTGCGTGACATGGGTCTGGAATCGGTGTTGATCATCACCGATGCGGTCGACGAAAACGTCTACCTGGCTACCCGCAACCTGCCGCACGTCGCTGTGGTTGAAACGCGTTACGCCGATCCGCTGTCGCTGATCCACTACAAGAAAGTGGTTATCACCAAGTCGGCCATCGCTCAATTCGAGGAGATGCTGGGATGAATGCAGAACGTTTGTTGCAAGTCATTCTGGCTCCGATCGTGACCGAAAAGGCCACGTTCGTCGCCGAAAAGTACCAGCAAGTCGCTTTCCGCGTCGTGGACACCGCGACCAAGCCGGAAATCAAGGCTGCCGTCGAACTGCTGTTCAAAGTGCAGGTCGAGTCCGTGCAGGTCCTCAACCGCAAAGGCAAAGTCAAGCGCTTTGGCCGATTCATGGGTAAGCGCCGCAGTGAGCGCAAGGCCTATGTGTCGCTCAAGGAAGGCCAGGAAATCGACTTTGCGGAGGTGATGTAAATGGCCCTCGTAAAAGTTAAACCGACCTCGGCCGGCCGCCGCAGCATGGTTAAGGTGGTAAGCCCTAACCTGCACAAGGGTGAGCCGTTCGCTCCGTTGCTCGAAAAGCAAATTCGTGGTTCTGGCCGTAACAACAACGGTCACATCACGGTTCGCCACCGTGGCGGCGGTCACAAGCAGCACTACCGCGTCATCGATTTCCGTCGCAACAAGGACGGTATCCCGGCGAAGGTAGAGCGTCTTGAATACGACCCCAACCGCACCGCGCACATTGCACTCCTGTGCTACGCGGACGGCGAACGTCGCTACATCATCGCTCCTCGTGGTCTGGAAGTGGGCGTTACGCTGCTTTCGGGCGTCGAAGCCCCGATCCGCGCCGGCAACACGTTGCCGATCCGCAATATCCCGGTTGGCTCGACGATCCATTGCATCGAAATGCTCCCGGGCAAGGGTGCTCAGATGGCCCGTTCGGCTGGTGCTTCCGCTGTGCTGTTGGCGCGTGAGGGCGTTTACGCTCAAGTGCGTCTGCGCTCCGGCGAAGTCCGTCGCGTGCACATCGAATGCCGTGCCACGATCGGTGAAGTCGGCAATGAAGAACACAGCCTGCGCCAAATCGGCAAGGCCGGTGCAATGCGTTGGCGCGGTGTCCGCCCGACGGTTCGTGGCGTTGCCATGAACCCGGTCGATCACCCGCACGGTGGTGGCGAAGGCCGCACCGGTGAAGCACGCGAGCCGGTCAGCCCTTGGGGTACTCCGTCGAAGGGTTTCAAGACTCGACGCAACAAGCGGACGAACAATATGATCGTCCAACGGCGCAAGCGCAAGTAAGGGGCGAACATCATGTCACGTTCGATCAAGAAAGGCCCGTTTGTCGACGCGCATCTGATCAAGAAGGTCGATGCAGCCGTCGTGGGCAAAGACAAGAAGCCGATCAAGACCTGGTCGCGCCGGTCCACCATCCTGCCCGATTTCATCGGGCTGACTATCGCTGTGCACAACGGCCGTCAGCACGTTCCCGTTTATATCAACGAGAACATGGTCGGTCACAAGCTCGGCGAATTCGCGCTGACCCGTACGTTCAAGGGTCACGCCGCGGACAAGAAGTCGAAGAGGTAAGCGATGGAAACTCAAGCCATTATCCGTGGGGTGCACATCTCTGCGCAAAAGACCCGACTCGTTGCGGATTTGATCCGTGGTAAGTCGGTTGCGCAAGCACTGAACATCCTCACCTTTTCCCCCAAGAAGGCGGCCGTCATCCTGAAGAAGGCTGTCGAATCCGCTATCGCCAACGCCGAGCACAACGACGGCGCCGATATCGATGAGCTGAAGGTCACCACGATCTATGTGGACAAGGCTCAATCGATGAAGCGCTTCTCGGCGCGCGCCAAGGGCCGCGGTAACCGTATCGAGAAGCAGACTTGCCACATTGTGGTCAAAGTCGGCGCGTAAGGAGCAACGATGGGTCAGAAAATTCACCCGATTGGGTTCCGTCTCGCGGTATCCCGTAACTGGTCGTCCAAGTGGTTTGCGGACGACAAGGCCTTCCCCGGCATGTTGGCGCAAGACATCCGTGTTCGCGAGTATCTGAAGAAGAAGCTCAAGAGCGCGTCGGTCGGCCGCGTGATCATCGAGCGTCCCGCCAAGAACGCCCGCATCACCATTTACTCGGCTCGTCCGGGCGTGGTGATCGGCAAGCGTGGCGAAGACATCGAGAACCTGAAGAGCGATCTGCAGCGTTTGATGGGCGTGCCCGTGCACGTCAACATCGAGGAAATCCGCAAGCCGGAAACCGACGCTCAACTGATTGCCGATTCGATCTCGCAACAGCTCGAAAAGCGCATCATGTTCCGTCGTGCGATGAAACGCGCGATGCAAAACGCGATGCGTCTGGGTGCCCAAGGCATCAAGATCATGAGCGCCGGTCGTCTGAACGGTATCGAAATCGCTCGCACCGAGTGGTATCGCGAAGGCCGTGTGCCGTTGCACACCCTGCGCGCCAATATCGACTACGGTACGTCCGAAGCCCACACCACGTATGGTGTGATCGGTATCAAGGTCTGGGTCTACAAGGGCGACATGCTCCCGAACGGCGAAATGCCGCCGGAAGTGGTTACTCCCCGTGAAGATGACCGCCGTCCCCGCCGCGCTCCGCGCGGTGACCGTCCGGAAGGCGCTCGCGCCGGCCGTCCGGGTGCGGGTCCTGGTGGTCGTGGACGCGGTCCGCGCAAGGCTGATGGCGCTGCGACGCCGACGCCCGAAGGAGAATAAAGATGCTGCAACCGTCACGCAGAAAATATCGTAAAGAGCAAAAAGGCCGTAACACCGGTCTGGCTACTCGCGGAACGGACGTTTCGTTCGGCGATTTCGGCTTGAAGTCGACCGATCGCGGTCGTCTGACGGCGCGCCAGATCGAAGCCGCTCGTCGTGCCATTAACCGTCACATGAAGCGTCAAGGTAAAACCTGGATTCGTATTTTCCCGGATAAGCCTATTTCGCAAAAACCTGCCGAAGTCCGGATGGGTAACGGTAAGGGCAACCCCGAGTATTGGGTCGCTGAAATTCAACCGGGCAAAGTGCTGTATGAGCTGGGTGGTGTAAGCGAAGAAATCGCGCGTGAAGCCTTCCGCTTGGCCGCTGCAAAGCTGCCGCTCCGGACCACGTTCGTCGCGCGTCATATCGGTGCTTAAGGAGTACTAAATGAAAGCCAGCGAACTCCGTTCGAAAGACGCCGCCGAGCTCGGCAAAGAGCTCGAAAGTCTGTTGCGTGCGCAATTTGGTCTGCGTATGCAGCGGGCCACTCAACAGCTTGCCAACCACAGCCAGCTTGGCAAAGTGCGCCGCGACATCGCGCGCGTACGCACCTTGCTGACCGAGAAGGCAGGGAAATAATCATGAGTGAAACTCAAGAAGTCGCAGTCCCCAAGAAGAACCAGCGTACGCTGGTCGGCAAAATCGTCAGCAACAAGATGGATAAAACCGTCGTGGTGCAGGTCGAAAGCCGAGTGAAGCATCCGATCTACGGTAAGGTCATCACGCGCCGCAATAAGTACAAGGCGCATGACGAAACGAACCAGTACAACGAAGGCGACACTGTCGAAATCGCTGAAGGCCGTCCTATCTCCCGTTCGAAGTCGTGGAGTGTGGTGCGCTTGATCGAGGCTGTACGCGTCATCTAAGTCGGGCTTGCCGGTAGCGCTGAAGCGCTATTGGCAACACGAAAAAAAAGGGCTGGGAGAATCGCTTCTCCCGGCCCTTTTTCTATGCGGCGCGATAGCCGCTATGCAGATCAGATGTGCGTGATGAACTTGGTCACCAGGTAGCCGTCGAACGTCTCGGTGCCACCTTCGCTGCCGATGCCGCTATCTTTGATGCCGCCGAACGGCGTTTCCGCCAGTGCGCTGCCGAAGTGGTTGATGTTGACCATGCCCGCTTCCAGGCCGTTGGACACTTTCGTGGCGGTCTGCAGCGAGTTGGTGAACACGTACGACGACAACCCGAACGGCAGGCTGTTGGCACGCTTCAATACTTCTTCGGTGTCCTTGAATCGTACGATCGGCGCGATCGGGCCGAACGGCTCTTCCGTCATCAACATCGAATCTTCCGGCAGATCGGTCACGATCGTCGGGGCAAAGAAGTAACCCGGTCCGGCGATGGGCTCGCCGCCCGTCACGATCTTGCCACCGCGCTTCTTGGCGTCTTCCACGAATTTGCTCATCGCGGGCACGCGGCGTTGGTGCGCGAGCGGTCCCATCTCGATGCCGTCTTCCAGGCCGTTGCCCACCTTCACGCCCTTCGTGACTTCAGTGAACTTGGCGAGGAACTCTTCATACGCCTTCTCTTGCACATAGAAGCGCGTGGGCGACACGCACACCTGGCCGGCATTGCGCAGTTTGAACTTGGCGAGCATCTTGGCCGCGCGATCGATATCGGCGTCGTCGAATACCAGCACAGGCGAGTGACCGCCCAATTCCATCGTGGCGCGTTTCATGTGCTGGCCGGCGAGCGCTGCCAATTGCTTGCCGACGGGTACCGAGCCGGTAAACGAGATCTTGCGCACGATCGGCGAGCGGATCAGGTAATCCGAGATGACCGGGGGATCGCCCCACACCACGTTCAGCACGCCTTTCGGCAGGCCGGCCTCGTGAAACATGCGCGCGATGGCCATCACGGCGCTGGGCGAATCTTCGGGGCCTTTCAGGATCACGGTGCAACCGGCGCCGATGGCGGCGGCCACCTTCCGAATCGCCTGGTTGTACGGAAAGTTCCAGGGCGTGAACGCGGCGCAGACACCGATCGGTTCGCGCACGACGATCTGCCGTACGTCCGGATTGCGGGGCGTGATCACGCGGCCGTAGATGCGGCGGCATTCTTCGGCATGCCAATCGGCGTGTTCGGAGCACGACACCACCTCACCAACGGCCTCGGCCAACGGCTTGCCCTGGTCGAGCGTCATGTTGCGGCCGATGTCCTTGGCCTGGTCGCGCGAGAGCTGTCCCACCTTGCGCAACACGGCGGCGCGATCCATCGGCGACGATACTTTCCACGTTTGAAACGCACGTTCGGCAGCGGCCAGTGCACGATCCAGATCCTTCTGCGTTGCGTGCGGCAGCTGGCCGAGCACATCACCCGTTGCCGGGTTCACAACGTCTTGCGTCTTGCGGCCTTCGCCGGAAACGAATTCTCCATCGATATAAAGCGCCAATGTTTCGTACATGCGACAACCTTTAGAAAGCGGTGAAAGGGAAATAGCGGGTGATGCGTATCTGGGCAGAGCCTGAGGGCAGGGACCAGCGCGTGATGCCGGCGCCGTCGGGATGCAGCCGTACAGTCTAACGAAAAAACAACGCACTAGTGAGCCCGCCGACATAAGTGCTTGCGTCAGTTTCGGTACCGCGTTATTATCAACGGCTTTCCCGCATTCCCAATTGCGCGGTCGTAGATCACAAGCGAGAGGCACCGAGTGCTTCGCGCCAGGTCCAAGCCAGCAAGAAGAGTGTGGGAGGAAACACCCGCAGGATTTCAACCCAGGGTCGGCTTCACTAGCTAGCCTTACGGGACCAAAACTGGCGGGAGAGGCGTGATTCCGGGTTCGGGATGCGTTTCTCCGGTTAAGTTGGAATAGGAAAAATCATGATCCAAATGCAGACCACGCTGGACGTGGCCGACAACACTGGTGCGCGTCATGTGATGTGCATCAAGGTGCTCGGCGGTTCCAAGCGCCGTTATGCCGGTATCGGCGACATCATCAAGGTGACGGTCAAAGACGCCGCGCCCCGCGGACGCGTCAAGAAAGGCGAAATTTATAACGCTGTGGTGGTTCGTACCGCCAAGGGCGTGCGCCGGAAAGACGGTTCGCTTATCAAGTTCGGTGGCAACGCCGCTGTTTTGCTCAATGCCAAGCTGGAGCCCATCGGCACCCGCATCTTCGGACCCGTTACGCGCGAATTGCGTACCGAAAAGTTCATGAAGATCGTGTCGTTGGCCCCGGAAGTGCTGTAAGGAGCCTTCGATGAACAATATCCGTAAAGGCGACGAAGTCATCGTCCTGACCGGCCGCGATAAAACGCGCCGTGGCGTCGTCCTGGCTTGCCTGGACGCCGACCATGTACTGGTCGAAGGCATCAATACCGTCAAGAAGCACACGAAGCCTAACCCGATGGCCAACAATCCTGGTGGCATCATCGAGAAGACCATGCCGATCCACATCTCGAATGTGGCGCTCTTCAACCCCGCGACCGGCAAGGCCGACCGCGTTGGCGTGAAAGAAGTCGATGGCCGCAAGGTGCGTGTGTTTCGTTCCAACGGTGCCGAAGTCGGCGCCAAGGCGTAAGGGGCGAACAACATGGCTCGTTTGCAAGAAATCTACCGCGACAAAATCTCCGGCGAACTTACGACCCAGTTTGGTTATAAGAGCGCCATGGAAGTGCCGCGCATCCTGAAGATCACCCTCAATATGGGTGTCTCGGAAGCGGTCTCCGACAAGAAAGTCATCGAACACGCTGTGTCGGATCTGACGAAGATCGCCGGCCAACGTCCCGTGATCACGAAGACGCGTAAAGCTATCGCCGGCTTCAAGATCCGTGAAGACTATCCGATCGGTTGCATGGTCACGTTGCGTGGTCGCCGCATGTACGAATTCCTGGACCGTCTGGTCGCTGTCGCGCTGCCGCGCGTTCGCGACTTCCGCGGTATCTCGGGTCGTGCGTTCGACGGCCGTGGCAACTACAACATCGGGGTGAAAGAGCAGATCATTTTCCCCGAGATCGAATACGACAAAATCGACGTGATTCGTGGGATGAACATCAGCATCACCACTACCGCGAAGACTGACGAAGAAGCCAAGGCGCTGTTGACGGCCTTCAGCTTCCCGTTCCGCAACTAAGGGGCGATGACGTGGCAAAACTTTCACTGATCAATCGCGACATCAAGCGTACCAAGCTGGTCGAGAAATACGCACCGAAGCGCGCAGCGCTGAAGGCGATCGTCGACGACCAATCCAAGACTGACGAAGAGCGTTACCAGGCTCGGCTGAAGATTCAGCAATTGCCCCGCAACGCGAACCCGACTCGCCAACGTAACCGTTGCGCGGTGACCGGTCGTCCCCGCGGCGTGTACAGCAAGTTCGGTCTGACGCGTCACAAACTGCGTGAAATGGCGATGCGCGGAGAAATCCCGGGTATCACCAAGGCCAGCTGGTAGGAGAACGAATATGAGCATGAGCGATCCGATCGCCGATATGCTGACGCGCATCCGCAATGCGCAGCAGGTTGACAAAGTCACGGTTAGCATGCCCTCCTCGAAGCTGAAGGCAGCCATCGCTGCCGTGCTGAAAGACGAGGGTTATATCGACAGTTTCGAAGTGAAGGGTTCGCAAGCGAAGCCTGAGCTCGAAATTACCCTGAAGTATTACGCCGGCCGTCCGGTTATCGAGCGCATCGACCGCGTCTCGCGCCCCGGCTTGCGTGTGTACAAGGGCCGTAGCAACATTCCTCAAGTCATGAACGGCTTGGGCGTGGCTATCGTCTCGACCTCGCGCGGCGTCATGACCGACCGCAAAGCACGCGCCGACGGCGTGGGCGGCGAAGTTTTGTGCTACGTGGCCTAAGGAGAGATTCTAATGTCACGTATCGCTAAATATCCGGTCGAACTGCCGAAGGGTGTCGAAGCCCAAATCGCGCAGGACCAAATCACAGTCAAGGGCCCGTTGGGCACCTTGAACCAGTCGCTGAACGGTTTCGTCGACATCAAGCAGGACGGCACGTCGTTGTCGTTCAAAGCTGCCGACGATTCGCGCGAAGCCAAAGCCATGTCGGGTACCGTGCGCGCGCTTGTCGCCAACATGGTCACCGGCGTAAGCAAGGGTTTCGAGCGCAAGCTGAACCTGGTCGGCGTGGGTTACCGCGCTCAGATCCAAGGCGACGCGGTTAAATTGCAACTGGGTTTCTCCCACGACGTGCTTCATAAGTTGCCCGCTGGTGTCAAGGCCGAGTGCCCGACCCAGACCGAGATCGTTATCAAGGGCTCGAACAAGCAAGTCGTCGGTCAAGTGGCTGCCGAGATCCGTGCATATCGCGAACCTGAACCCTACAAGGGCAAAGGCGTGCGGTATTCGGATGAGCGCGTGGTCATCAAAGAGACCAAGAAGAAATAACCGCTCAGGCAAGGACGAATCATGGACAAGAAAATTTCCCGTTTGCGTCGTGCGGTACCGACTCGCCGGAAGATCACCGAGCTGCGCGTACATCGCCTCTCGATCTTCCGCTCGAACCAGCACATCTACGCAAACATCATTGCGCCGGAAGGCGATCGCGTGCTCGTCAGCGCTTCGACGTTGGAAGCGGAAGTGCGTCAGCAGTTGGCCGACAAGACGGGTCGTGGCGGCAATGCCGCTGCCGCCAGCTTGGTGGGCAAGCGCGTCGCCGAGAAGGCCAAGGCTGCCGGTATCGAACTGGTTGCCTTCGACCGCTCGGGCTTTCGTTACCATGGCCGCGTGAAAGCGCTGGCCGATGCCGCGCGTGAAGCCGGCCTGAAGTTCTAAGCGAGGAGTTGTCAAATGGCTAAGATGCAAGGCAGGAATGCCCCGGAGCAACCCGATGACGGCCTTCGCGAAAAAATGATCGCGGTCAACCGCGTGAGCAAAGTCGTCAAGGGTGGTCGCACCATGAGCTTTGCCGCGCTGACCGTGGTAGGCGATGGCGATGGCCGTATCGGCATGGGTAAGGGCAAGGCCCGCGAAGTACCCGTGGCAGTACAGAAGGCAATGGAACAGGCCCGCAATGGTCTGTTCAAGGTTGCCCTCAAGAACGGCACGCTGCATCACACGGTGGTGGGTAAGCACGGTGCATCCACCGTTCTGATCTCGCCCGCAGCTGAAGGTACTGGCGTTATCGCCGGCGGCCCGATGCGCGCGATTTTCGAAGTGATGGGTGTGCGTAACGTGGTTGCCAAGAGCCTGGGCTCGAGCAACCCCTACAACATGGTGCGTGCGACGCTTAACGGCCTGCGCGCGTCCCTGACTCCGGCTGATGTGGCTGCCAAGCGCGGCAAATCGGTCGAAGAAATCCTGGGGTAAATCATGGCTCAGAAGCAGATTAAGGTTACGCTCGTGCGTTCGACCATCGGCACCAAGCAAGCTCACCGCGACACCGTTCGTGGTCTGGGTCTGCGTCGTGTCAATAGCTCGAAAGTGCTGATCGATACGCCCGAAGTGCGTGGAATGATCAACAAGGTTGATTATCTCGTCGCCGTTTCGGACGCCTAAGGAATTACGATGTCGGAAATTCAACTTAACAAGATCGCGCCGGCTGTTGGTGCGAAGCATGCTAAGCGCCGTGTCGGCCGTGGTATCGGTTCGGGTCTGGGTAAAACCGCCGGCCGTGGTCACAAGGGTCAGAAATCGCGTTCGGGCGGCTTCCACAAAGTTGGCTTCGAAGGCGGTCAAATGCCGCTGCAGCGTCGTTTGCCCAAGCGTGGTTTCACCCCGCTGGGTCAACACCTGTACGCCGAAGTCCGCTTGTCGGACCTGCAATCCCTGCCCATCGACGAGATCGACGTGCAAGCGCTCAAGCAAGCCAACATCGTTGGTCAGCAAGTTCGCTACGCCAAAGTGATCAAGTCGGGTGAACTGTCGCGCAAGGTCGTGCTCAAAGGCATTACCGCAACCGCGGGCGCCAAGGCAGCGATCGAAGCCGCTGGCGGCTCGCTCGACTGATCAGTGAGGTGATAGGTGGCTAACGCACAGGCACTGGGTAAGACAGGTCCGCGTTACGGCGATTTGAAACGCCGTTTCGTGTTCTTGATCCTCGCCTTGGTCGTGTACCGTCTGGGTACGCATATCCCCGTTCCGGGCATCAATCCGGACGCGCTGGCGGAGCTTTTCCGTCAGAACGAGGGCGGTATTCTGGGCCTGTTCAACATGTTCTCGGGTGGCGCACTGTCGCGCTTTTCGATTTTCGCCCTCGGGATCATGCCGTATATCTCGGCCTCCATCATCATGCAGTTGATGTCGGTGGTGGTGCCGTCTCTGGAAGCACTCAAGAAAGAGGGTGAGGCCGGCAGACGCAAGATCACGCAATACACGCGCTACGGCACGGTATTGCTGGCCTTGGTGCAGGCCGTCGGGATTTCGGTAGCGTTGGAATCGCAGCCTGGCCTGGTCATCGACCCGGGCCTGCTGTTCCGATTCACCACGATCGTGACCTTGGTCACCGGCACCATGTTCGTCATGTGGCTGGGTGAACAGATCACTGAGCGGGGTCTCGGCAACGGTATTTCGATTCTGATTTTCGCCGGTATCGTGGCGGGCTTGCCCTCTGCCCTGGCGGGACTTCTGGATCTGGTGCGCACCAATGCGATGTCGCCGGTATCGGCCTTGTTCATCGTCGCCCTCGTCGTGCTCGTGACCGCTTTCGTCGTCTTCGTCGAACGTGGCCAGCGCAAGATTACGGTGAACTATGCCAAGCGTCAGGTCGGCAACAAGATCTACGGTGGTCAAAGCTCGCATTTGCCGCTCAAACTGAACATGGCTGGGGTGATTCCGCCGATCTTTGCATCGTCGATCATTCTGTTCCCTGCCACGATCACGAGCTGGTTCTCGAGCAGCGAAAACATGCGTTGGTTGGGTGATCTGGCGGCCGCTTTGGCGCCCCGTCAGCCGCTCTACATCACGCTGTATTCCGCAGCCATCATTTTCTTCTGCTTTTTCTATACCGCGCTGGTGTTCAACAGCCGGGAAACTGCAGATAACCTGAAGAAAAGCGGTGCCTTCATCCCCGGCATTCGTCCTGGTGAGCAAACGTCGCGCTATATCGACAAGATATTGATGCGTCTGACGCTGGCCGGTGCGTTGTACATCACGCTGGTGTGTTTGATGCCCGAGTTTCTGGTGATGCGCTGGAACGTGCCGTTCTATTTTGGCGGAACGTCCCTGCTGATCATTGTGGTGGTAACGATGGACTTCATGGCGCAGGTTCAGGCCTACATGATGTCCCACCAGTACGATTCGTTGCTCAAGAAGGCGAACTTCAAGGGCTCGAACATGCCGATGCGTTAAAGCGAAAAGATGGCAAAGGACGACGTCATTCAGATGCAGGGCGAGGTGGTAGAAAACCTCCCCAACGCGACATTCCGCGTCAAACTGGAAAATGGTCATATAGTGTTGGGCCATATTTCCGGCAAGATGCGCATGCACTACATCCGGATTCTGCCGGGTGACAAGGTCACAGTGGAACTCACCCCCTATGACCTGTCTCGCGCCAGAATCGTGTTCCGCTCGAAATAGCGGACCGATAACGGAATACTAGGAGTTCAACCATGAAAGTAATGGCTTCAGTCAAGCGGATCTGCCGCAACTGCAAAGTTATCAAGCGTCACGGCGTTGTGCGTGTTATCTGCACCGACCCGCGTCACAAGCAGCGTCAGGGCTAATTCGGATTTCCTCCGTTTGCCGACCACGCATAGAAGAATCATTTAAGGAACACAGTCATGGCCCGTATTGCCGGCATTAACATTCCGCCGCAACAACACGCCGAGATCGGTTTGACCGCTATTTTTGGTATCGGTCGAACGCGCGCCCGCAAGATTTGCGAAGCCGCTGGTGTACCTCTGACCAAGAAAGTCAAGGACCTCAACGACGCCGAGCTCGAGCGCATCCGTGAACACGTTGGCGTGTTTACCGTCGAAGGCGACCTCCGCCGCGAAGTGCAACTGTCGATCAAGCGTTTGATCGATCTGGGCACCTACCGCGGCATGCGTCACAAGCGTGGTCTGCCGCTTCGCGGCCAGCGCACGCGCACCAACGCGCGCACCCGTAAGGGTCCGCGTCGCGCTGCTGCGTCCCTGAAGAAATAATCGAGGAAATAGATTATGGCGAAAGCTTCGCAAAGCGGCGCATCGCGCGTACGCAAAAAGGTCAAGAAGAGCGTTTCGGACGGTATTGCTCACGTCCACGCCTCCTTCAACAACACCATCATCACCATCACGGATCGCCAAGGCAATGCTTTGTCGTGGGCGACTTCGGGTGGCGCGGGCTTTAAGGGTTCGCGTAAATCGACGCCGTTCGCGGCACAGGTCGCTGCCGAAACGGCTGGCCGTGTGGCTCTCGAGTATGGCATCAAGACGCTGGAAGTGCGCATCAAGGGCCCCGGTCCTGGTCGCGAATCTTCGGTGCGCGCGCTCAACGCGCTGGGCATCAAGATTTCTAGCATTGCAGACATCACGCCGGTTCCGCATAACGGCTGCCGTCCGCCTAAGCGTCGTCGTATCTAAGGGGAAGCCTCGTGGCACGTTATACTGGACCCAAATGCAAACTCTCGCGTCGCGAGGGTACCGATCTTTTCCTGAAGAGCGCCCGCCGTTCGCTGGATTCCAAGTGCAAACTTGATTCCAAGCCCGGTCAGCACGGCCGCACTTCCGGTGCACGTACGTCAGACTACGGTCTGCAATTGCGCGAAAAGCAAAAGCTCAAGCGCATGTACGGTGTGTTGGAAAAGCAATTCCGCAAGTACTTCGCGGAAGCCGAACGCCGCCGTGGCAACACGGGCGAAACGTTGATTCAGCTGCTCGAATCGCGTCTCGACAACGTGGTGTATCGCATGGGCTTCGGCTCGACCCGCGCTGAAGCGCGTCAGCTCGTCAGCCACCGCGCTATCGAACTGAATGGTCACACCGCCGACATCCCGTCGATGCTGATCAAGGCTGGCGATCAAATCTCGATCCGCGACAAGTCGAAGGCGCAAGCGCGTATTCGTGAAGCGCTGGATCTGGCTTCGGGCATCGGTATCCCCCAGTGGGTGGATGTCGACACCAGCAAGATGGCCGGTACGTTCAAGCAAGTTCCCGACCGCGCTGACGTCGCTCGCGACATCAACGAGTCGATGGTTGTCGAACTGTACTCGCGCAACTAATAGACGCATCAACCAGGGCCTCGGCCTTGGTCGTCGCTTCTGCAGCACTGCCGCAACCAGCCCGTTTGCCGCGTTCAGCGTCAAGCGGGCTTTGCGGTATCTATCGGGCAGTTCATTTCCACTGCCTTTTGTTTATCCCATCAGCCTTATCGGTGTAACGAGCCGAGGGTATTGAAAGAGGAAGTTCCTAAATGTCCACCCAAGGTTTTCTGAAGCCGCGCTCCATTGAAGTCGAGCCGGTCGGCACGCATCACGCCAAGATCATCATGGAACCCTTCGAACGTGGCTATGGCCACACGCTGGGTAACGCTTTGCGCCGCATTCTGCTGTCGTCGATGACGGGCTATGCCCCGACGGAAGTGCAAATGACGGGCGTTGTACACGAATACTCGACCATCCCGGGCGTTCGCGAAGATGTCGTCGACGTCTTGCTGAACCTGAAGGGCGTGGTCTTCAAACTGCATAACCGCGACGACGTGACGCTGGTCCTGCGCAAGAACGGCGAAGGCGCCGTCCGCGCCAGCGATATCGAATTGCCGCACGACGTGGAAATCGTCAACCCGGATCACGTGCTGTGCAACCTGACGGAAGCCGGCAAGGTCGAAATCCAGATCAAGGTCGAGAAGGGCCGCGGCTACGTGCCGGGTAACGTTCGCGCGCTGACGGAAGACCGTACGCACACGATCGGCCGTATCGTGCTGGACGCGTCGTTCAGCCCCGTGCGCCGCGTGAGCTACTCGGTCGAAAGCGCTCGCGTCGAGCAACGTACCGATCTGGACAAGCTGGTGTTGGACATCGAAACCAACGGCGTGATTTCGCCCGAGGAAGCGGTGCGTCAATCGGCTCGTATCCTGATGGATCAGATCTCGGTGTTCGCCGCGCTTGAAGGCGCCGGCGATTCGTACGAAGCACCGGTTCGCGGCACGCCGCAGATCGATCCCGTGCTGCTGCGTCCGGTCGACGATCTGGAATTGACGGTGCGTTCGGCCAACTGCCTGAAGGCCGAAAACATCTACTACATCGGCGATCTGATTCAGCGCACCGAAAACGAACTGCTCAAGACCCCGAACCTGGGCCGCAAGTCGCTCAACGAAATCAAGGAAGTTCTGGCTGCACGTGGCCTGACCCTTGGTATGAAGTTGGAAAACTGGCCCCCCCTCGGTCTCGAGCGCCCGTAAGGCTTCACGCGGGCAGTTTTTGCAGTACCATCCCGATCCCGGAAGTGCAGTTAACCCCAACTGCGCTTTCGTTTTACCCACCGGACCGCGGCTGATTTACCTCAGTCGATAGAAGAACCGGAAACCTCGAGCGGCAACGCTCTCTTAGATTCAAAGGCACTATCATGCGTCACCGTAATGGTTTGCGTAAGCTCAACCGCACCAGCAGTCACCGTCTTGCCATGTTCCGCAACATGGCTGTTTCGCTCATCATGCACGAAGCAATCAAGACCACGCTGCCCAAGGCCAAGTCGCTGCGCAGCGTCGTAGAACCCCTCATCACGCTGGGTAAAGAGCCCACGCTCGCGAACAAGCGACTGGCTTTTGCCCGTCTGCGCGATCGCGATGCCGTGGTCAAGCTGTTTGCCGAGATCGGCCCGCGTTACGCTGCCCGCAACGGCGGCTACACCCGTGTGCTGAAGATGGGTTTCCGTCAAGGCGATAACGCTCCCATGGCATTCATGGAGTTGGTCGACCGTCCGGAAGTCGACGATGCAGAAGCTGACGGCGCCGCCGAGTAAATCGGCAGTGCGATAAGCGGCAAAAGCGAGTCTTCGGACTCGCTTTTGCTTTTTGGGCGTACCGTAAGTAACCTCATGGCCAATCTGGTTGAAGCAGGAAACGCGCGCCCGATCGAAACGCCATGACCCAAGCCGACGCGCCCGCTCGGTGCAAGCAGCGGAAGATGTGTTGTGCCTTTTAATGTGCCTTTTAAGGATGGATGATGAGCACTGCCGCGATGTTGAATGACGACGATGTGGTGGTCGTTTTATCCAATGCGCCGGATATCATGCTGGCCAAACGCATGGCGCATATTCTGGTTGAAGACGGTTTGGTCGCGTGCGTGAACCTCGGGGCCCCATCGCTGTCCATCTATAGCTGGCAAGGTGAGATCGAAGGCGCGGAAGAGATTCCGTTGACAATCAAGACCACCGCAGGCCGCCAGCAGGCGGTTATCGAGGCGCTGTCGCGTCTGCACCCCTATGAGGTGCCCGAGATCGTGGTGGTGCCTGCGATCGGCGGCAGTTCGGCGTATATCGATTGGGTGCGCCGGCAAACGACGCATCCCGGGTCGCAAGTGCCCGGGCAACATTGAGAGGATGCATGTCGAGTAGGGTTCAACGTTTGTCCGTGCCGCCGGTTTTGTCGCGCCTCGGCGCGGGCAGGGTGCGCCTTTCGGTGACGTCGCTCATGGCGATGGTGGTGCTGACAGTGCTGGCTTTGTTCGCCGCGATGTCTGGCGCGCGGGCGGAAGACGGTTATCTGGATCCTGAGCAGGCGTTTGTCTTCAGTGCCGACATGGTCGATCCCAATACGGTCGAGGTGCGCTTTGCGATTGCGCCCGGCTATTACATGTATCGCGACCGCTTGCACGTGAGCGTGGTGCCGCCCGGCGATGCCGAGCTCGGCGCGCCGCAGTTTCCCGAGGGCATCGTCAAGTACGACCCGACCTTCGAACAAAACATGACGGTCTATCACGACCGTTTGCCCGTGCGCATTCCGATTGCACGCGGGACCGGACCGATCACGCTCAACGTCAATAGTCAGGGCTGTGCCGATGCAGGGCTTTGTTATCCGCCGATGGATAACCGCGTAGCCGTGACGCCTGTGGCCGGTGGGTACGAGATCGACGCGGCATCGCGTGCGCAGTTTGAGAAAAACCTGCGCGCGGCGCCTTCGCAAGCGTCCGGCGGCGCAGGCTTGGGCAGCTTGTTGAGCGCCGGCGATATCGGCTTGGCCGATGCAATCGGTGGACTGGGCATGTGGCAGACAGCGGGCGTGTTCTTCCTGCTTGGCCTCTTGCTCGCGCTCACCCCATGTGTGCTGCCGATGATTCCCATTGTCTCGGCGATCGTGGTTGGCGCAAGCGGACGCGCAGCAGACGCCGGCGTTGCAGCGCCAAGCCGCGTGCGCGGGTTCGGTTTGGCGGCGGCGTACGTCGTGGGCATGTCGGTGGTGTACACCGCCTTGGGTGTCGCGGCGGGATTGAGCGGTGTCGGGCTGGCGGCGTGGTTGCAGACGCCCTGGGTGCTGACGCTATTTGCCGTCTTGCTGGCCTTGCTGGCATTGGCGATGTTCGGTGCCTTTACCTTTCAGATGCCGGGCGGCGCTCAGGCGCGCCTGTCCGCCTTGGCTGCGAAGGTGCCCGGCGGCCGCGTAACCAGTGCGGTCGTGATGGGCGCGATTTCGGCCTTGATCGTGGGCCCCTGCGTGGCGGCACCCTTGGCGGGTGCATTGCTGTACATCTCGCAGACCGGCGATGTGATGTTGGGGGGCGCAGCACTTTTCGCCATGGCGTGGGGCATGGGCGTGCCGCTGCTAGTGGTGGGTGCGGCGTCGCAGGCCTGGCTGCCGCGCGTGGGGCAATGGATGAACGACGTAAGTCGTCTGTTCGGCCTGCTGCTGCTGGCGACGGCCTGGTGGATGGTGCAGCCCATCGTGCCCACCTGGATCATGATGCTGGGTTGGGCGTTGCTGGCCTTGGTAAGCGCGGTCATGTTGCGGGCATTCGACGCGCTGCCGCCGCAGGCGGGCACGGCGCGGATGTTCGGGAAAGGATTGGGGTTGTTGTTTGCGTTGGCTGGCATGGCACTGGTCGTCGGCGTGGCGAGCGGTGGTCGGGACGTGCTGCGGCCTCTGGCGCAGTTTGCGCCAGGGAGCGCATGGGACCGGGTGAGCGACGTCGCTTACGCGCCTGTGAACGCAGGGACGAGCGTCAATGCCGGCACAGGCACGAGCACAGGCACAGGCACTGGCACTGGCGCCGGTACTGCTTCAGGCACCGGTGGACTGCAGGCACTTGGTCTACCCGGAAAAACGGCCGGCGCGCTGCCGCCGGGCGCATCGCTCGCGGCGTCGGGGCTGCCCAAACAGGGACCTGTCGCTCAACCGGGTAAAACCGCCTTTACGCGGGTGAAGACCTCGGCGGATCTCGACGCGGTTCTCGCACGGGCCGATCGGCCCGTCATGCTCGATTTCTATGCCGACTGGTGCGTCTCTTGCCACGAGATGGAACGGTTTACGTTCGGCGATCCTGCCGTCGCCGCACGCTTGCGCGGGTTTCATCTGGTGCAGGCCGATGTGACGGCCAATGACCCCGACGATCGCGCCTTGCTCAAGCGGTTCAAGCTTTTTGGGCCGCCCGGCATCATGTTCTTCGATCCCAAAGGCGAGTATCTGGTGGACGCCCGCGTGATCGGCTTCCAGGACGCCAAGCGCTTCGCAGCCGTGCTCGACCGGGTCGCGAATCGCTGAGCTTCGATCGTGATGCCGACCACGATTCGGCAATCGGCGACCGTTAGTCGGTAATCGATAGTCAGTAACCGGTGATCAGCAATCAGCAATCGGCAAACGGCAAACGGCAAACGGTAGCCAGTAAACAGCAATCGGCAATCAGCAAACGACGACTGGTGACCGGTGCCTGGTGACCGACGATCGGTGATCAATAACCGGTTCTCGGCGATCGTCACCAACCGTCGCCGTTGTCTCAAAAGCGATCACGATTTCGATTGTCACGCCCAATCCATGTGTCTACAGTAAGTGCGATTCCTGGCACTTTTCTTGGAGCGTGGCGATGAGTACCATACATCCCCATCGGGTCGAGATATCGACCGCGATCGAAAGCATGAAGCAGACGCTGAACTCGGCAGGTTTGAATCGCGAGAGTCTGGATCTCGTATTGCAGCAGCTCATCGAGCTGGCCGGTCACACCGAGTGGTGGGCCGCTGATCGCTATCCGGGCCCGGAGGGCGATGACCGTCAGGCGCGCTACATGATCAGCGAGGATGCCGATAATGGCTATGCGCTGTACTTGAACGTGATGCGGCGCGGCAACAAGATCGTGCCGCATAACCATACGACGTGGGCCTGTATCGCCGCCGTCGAGGGCGTCGAGCAGAACTATCTCTACGACCGGCTCGACGACGGTTCCGTCGAAGGCCGGGGTGCGTTAAAGCAAGCGGATATCGTAGTGGTCGAGCCGGGCACCGGCATTGCCTTGATGCCCGACGATATCCATGCCGTGAAGATCGAAGACGAAGAGATCCGTCATCTGCACATGTACGGTCGGGCGTTGGAAACGCTTGATCGCCGGATCGGGTTCGATCTGGAGGCGGGCACCTGCCGCATCATGCCGATCGGCGTGCAGACGCGGCGGTAATCCAGTTCATGGCCTGGAAATAGGGCCGCGCCTGTGCCTTAACGCTGCGCCTTCAGCAACCGCGCCGCGTCCATGGCGAAGTACGTGAGGATGCCGTCGGCACCCGCGCGTTTGAACGCCAGCAACGCTTCCATCATGACCTTGTCGTGGTCGAGCCAGCCGTTGGCGGCAGCGGCCTTGAGCATGGCGTATTCGCCGCTCACCTGGTACACGAAGGTGGGTGCGCGGAAGGTATCCTTTACGCGGCGCACCACGTCCAGATACGGCATGCCGGGCTTGACCATGACCATGTCGGCGCCTTCCCGCAGATCGCCGGCCACTTCGCGCAGCGCCTCGTCCAGATTGGACGGGTCCATCTGGTAGGCCATCTTGTTCGACTTGCCCAGATTGGTGGCCGAGCCCACCGCGTCGCGGAAGGGGCCGTAAAAAGCGCTCGCATACTTGGCCGAGTACGCCATGATGCGGGTGTGGATCAGATCTGCACCTTCGAGCGCCTGACGGATGGCGCCGATGCGGCCGTCCATCATGTCGCTGGGGGCGACGATGTCGACGCCGGCCTGCGCCTGTACGATGGCTTGCTGCACGAGCAGCTCGACCGTGGGTTCGTTGATCACGTAGCCCTGATCGTCGATCACGCCATCCTGGCCGTGGCTGGTGTACGGGTCGAGCGCCACGTCGGTCAGTACGCCCAATTCGGGAAAGCGCTTTTTCAGTTCGGCTACCACGCGCGGGATCAAGCCGTCGGGGCGGGTCGCGGCGATGCCGTCGGGCGTTTTGATGGCCGGATCGATCACCGGAAACAGGGCCATCACGGGGATGCCTAGCGCCACGCACTCTTCAGCCACCGGCAGCAGCGTATCGAGCGAATAGCGCACGACGCCGGGCAGCGATCCCACGGCTTGCTGGATGCCCTTGCCCTCGGTGACGAAGACGGGATAGATGAAATCGTCCGTACAGACCTGGTTTTCGCGCACCAGACGGCGCGTGAAGTCGTCACGGCGCAGCCGGCGGGGGCGCGCGTTGGGGAAATCGGCGGAAATGAGATGCGGATTCATGGTACGACCTGTGGAGAGATCCAGTTTTCGATGCCGACGGCGGCCTCTTCCAGTCCAATGCGATTGGTGGCGGAGAAGGGGACGACGTGCATGGCGCCGATGTCGGCCAGTTCTTTCTTGACCTTGAAGACGGCGAGCTGACGCTGGCCGTAAGGCAGTTTGTCGGCCTTGGTCAGCAGCGTGAGCACCGGCCGCTTGGTGGGGGCGATCCAGTCGGCCAGGCGACGATCGAGGTCGGTCACGCCACGGCGGATGTCCACCAGCAGGACGATGCCGGCCAGCGATGTGCGGTCGCGCAGATAGCCGCCGAGAATGTCGCCCCATTTGTCGCGTTCGCGCTTGGCAATCGATGCATAGCCGTAACCGGGCAGGTCGACCAGATAGCCGAGATGCGCTTCGGGATCGAGCGGATCGGGCAGGCCGAACATATTGATCAGGCGCGTGCGGCCGGGCGTTTTACTGGAAAAGGCCAGGCGGCGCTGATTGGTCAGCACGTTGATGGCGCTGGATTTGCCGCAGTTCGATCGGCCAACGAAGCACACCTCCGGCGCGCCGGGAGGGGGAAGCTGGTCGAGTTGGGCTGCCGATATGGCAAAGGATGCGCGAAATAGAAGGGACACTAGGGGGCCAATACAAAGGGAGTGCAGTCCCTATTGTATAATCGAGCGTTTGTTAATGGGTCTTCCCGTATTGTGAAATCAATGCGTGGGGCTCAACCAAGGTACCGGTTACAGGTATTTGTTGTGCGCACGGCGATTTTTCGGCGCCGCTAGAAAGGGTTCCCGGCGCGCGGCACACCGATCGGCACGTGCAACCAGTGCGCGCCAATCTGGAGTGGGCTGCCAACGGGTGGAGACAACAGGCGCGCAAAGCGCCGAACGGCGCGAAGCTTCATGCTTCGCAAAGTCATCGATCCGAAGGTCGAGGTTTTTCATGATGCGTGTGCTGTCCCGGATGGTGGTGGTGAGCGGTTTGATGCTCTGTGCGTCCTTCTCCCCAACAAGTTTCGCGGCCGACGTGGCCCCGCCTGCCAAACCCGACGCGACCAAGGGGGGCCAGCTCTACGATCAAGGCGACGCGGCACGCGGCATCATCGCCTGTGCCTCCTGTCATGGGGCCGGCGGCAACAGCACGATCCCGGCCAATCCCAGCCTTGCAGGCATGCCGCACGAATACCTCGCCAAGCAGTTGCGCGACTTCAAGCTGCCCGAAGGCGCGAAGGTGCCGCCCCGCAGCGGCCCGGACGGCAATCCCACCATCATGACGGCCAATGTGGCGGCGCTCACGCCCGAGGATATGAACAATATCGCGCTGCATCTGGCGCAGCAGCCGATCAAGGAAAAGGCCACCGCCGGCTACAAGGATCTCGTCGACCAGGGTCGCAAGATCTGGCGCGGTGGTTTGCCCGACCGTGGCGTGCCCGCCTGTGCGTCCTGTCACGGCGCTTCCGGCGAAGGCATCCCGGGTCAGTATCCGCGTCTGTCCGGTCAGTTCCCCACCTATATCGAAGAGCAGCTCAAACTGTTCAGCGCGGGCTACCGCAACAACAGCGTTCCCATGCACGAGATCGCCAATCGCATGTCCGCAACCGATATCAAGGCGGTTTCCGATTACGCGGCTGGCCTGCGTTAATTCACACGACGGCCGAAACCTTTTGAGGCACCGGCGGTCAATGCGAGGGGGGAGCCCATTGCGCGCGTCCCCCCTTTTTTCATGACGGTAAACCCCATCTCCTCGCCACGCCCAAAGCGGCATTTCGCTTCCGACTTTTTCGAGCTGCTCGGCTCGATGCGGTTCGCGGTCAGTCTGTTGATGTTTATCGCCGTGGCCAGCATTCTGGGCACGGTGCTGATGCAAAACCGGCCATCGAACAATTACATCGATCAATTCGGTCCGTTCTGGTTCGAAGTGTTCGACAAGTTTTCGATCTGGCATGTGTACAACAGTTGGTGGTTCCTGCTGATCATGGGCTTTCTGGTCGTGTCGACATCGATCTGTCTCACGCGCAACGGCCCCAAGATGATTCGCGACATGCGGTCGTTTCGCGAGCATGTGCGGGCGTCGAGCCTGCGGGCGTTTCCCCACCGCGTTGCCATCGAAGCTGCGGGTTCGGTGGAAGACACCGCCACGCAGATGCAGACGTTGCTCAAACGCCAGGGCTATGCGGTACGCGAGAAGCGCGACGGCGACACACTGCTGCTGTCGGCCAAGAAAGGCAGCGGCAACCGGCTGGGCTACATTTTCGCGCACGCCGCGATGGTCATCATCTGCGTGGGCGGTCTGCTCGACAGCGAGTTGCCGGTACGGCTGCAGGTGTGGCTGGGCGGCAAGCAGCCGATCGTGGAGAACATGCTGATCTCGGAGGTGCCGGCCAGCGGTCGCCTGGCGATGGGCAATCCCAGTTTCCGCTCCAGCGTGCTGGTGTCCGAGGGCAGCCAGGCGAGCAGTGCCGTGGTGATGGTGGACGATGGGGCCCTGGTGCAACCGCTGCCGTTCACGCTGCGCCTGAAAAAATTCATCATCGACTACTACTCGACCGGCATGCCCAGCCGCTTCGCCAGCGAAGTGCAGGTCACCGATCCCGATACCGGCAAGACGTTCGATCAAACCATCGAGGTCAACGAGCCCCTGCGCTTCAAGGGCGTGACGGTGTATCAATCGAGCTTCGACGATGGCGGCAGCACGGTGAAGCTTACCGGCTATCCCCTGGTCGGTACCGGCAATACGCCCTTTACCGTAGACAGTGCCGTGGGCAAGTCGGCCGCCGTGGATGCGGTCACCACCGCAGGTAAGCGCTCGCTCAACGTTGACGTGACGGCGCTGCGCCCGATCAATGTCGAGGATATGTCGGGGGGCGTCCCGGCGACCGCGCCGCCAACCTTCGGCGAGCACGTGGCCGCCGTCACGGGTAGTGCGGCCGGCAAGAAAAACGAGAATCTGCGCAATGTGGGGCCAAGCATCCAGTACCGGTTGATCGACGATGCGGGTCAGGCGCACGAGTTCCAGAACTACATGCTGCCGGTGATGCTCGACGGCACGGCTGTGTTTCTGGCCGGGGTGCGCAACACGCCCAACGAGAATTTCCGCTATCTGCGCATTCCCGCCGACGACGACAATTCGGTCGCCGAGTTCATGCGGCTGCGCAGTGCGCTGGCCGATCCAGCCATGCGCCGCGCGGCAGCCGAGCGCTTCGCGGCCGATAATGCGCCGGCCGGTGCGGATCGCGCGCCCTTGGTCACGGCGGCGGAGCGGGCGCTCAATACCTTCGCGGAGGGTGGCCTGCAAGGTATAGCCGCCTTTTTGCAAACCAATACGCCGCCGGACGAACTCCCTCGCGCGGCCGACATCGTGATCCGCTTGCTGGGGTCGAGCATCGGCGAGTTGCGTGCACTCACCCGCGAACGCGCCGGGTTGCCCGCCGTGGCCAGTGCAGGGCCGGAGGCCGAGCGCGCTTCGGCCTGGTCGCGCATGGCGGTGGCGGCGTTGTCGGACCTGACGATGTATCCGTCGCCGGTGTTTTTCGGGCTGACGGATTTCAATCATGTGCAGGCCAGCGTCTTCCAGGTCAGCCGCACGCCCGGCAAGAACACGGTGTATCTGGGCTGCCTGTTGCTGATTTTGGGTGTATTTTCGATGTTTTATATTCGCGACCGGCGCGTCTGGGTGTTTCTCACCCCGGGCGAACCGGGTCATGGCGCGCAGGTTCAAGCCGCCATGACATCGCAGAAGCGCACCTTGGACTTCAATCGCGAGTTCGAGCGCTTCAAGCAGGCGGTGCTACGCCTGTCGAGGTCATGAGGTTGCCATGTCTGTATCCGTAAGTACTTCCGAAATCGATCCGCTCTGGCAGGAAGGCATGTCCGAAACGGGCGATGCGCGCATCCAGCGCGGGCGCCCCGACTGGACCGACGCCCTGTTCTTCGTGGTGTTGGCGGCGGGTGCCGGCTTTGCACTCACGCGTTTCACCGACGCGATGGACTACTACGAGAAGATCATTCTCTGTGGCGCCGTGCCTTTCGTGGCATGGCTGGGCTGGTTGTGGCGGCCGATGCGCCGGCTGATGATCGCGGTGGCCATCTCCAGCCTCTTTGCAATCTGGCTTTATCAAGGCGATCTCGCGCGTGCCGAGCAGGTGTTCTTCCTTAAATACCTGTTCTCGTCGCAATCGGCGATCTTGTGGATGTGCGCGCTCTTCATGATCGCCATGGTCTGTTATTGGATCGGCTTCATCAGCCAGACGGCGGCGTGGCTCGGCACGGCGCTCACCTGGGGCGCGGTATTCGCAGGCGTGACCGGCCTGCTGGTGCGCTGGCGCGAGGGGCATTTGCTGGGGCCGGACCTGGGCCACATCCCGGTGAGCAATCTGTATGAAGTGTTCGTGCTGTTTGCGATCATCACCGCTTTGTTCTATCTGTATTACGAGCGCCGCTACGCCACGCGAGCGCTGGGCGGCTTCGTGCTGCTGGTGGTGAACTCCGCCGTGGTGTTCCTGCTGTGGTATTCGTTCACGCGCGACGCGGGGCAGATTCAGCCGCTGGTGCCGGCGCTCAAAAGCTGGTGGATGAAGTTGCACGTGCCGGCCAATTTCATCGGCTATGGCACGTTCTCATTGGCCGCGATGGTGGGCTTTGCCTACCTGATCAAGCAGCACGGGCAAACGCGGTCGTGGGCCAAGCTCGTGCCGTTGTTCGTGCTGGGCGTGCTGCTCTGTGCCGAGCCGATGGTGTTTCGCACCGAAGGCCTGTCGGCAACCTGGATGGTGTATTTCGGCGTGGGCGTGGTGATCGTCGGCAGCATCCTGCTGGCGCGTGCGCGTATCGCCGCGGCGTTGCCCAGCCTGGAAGTGCTGGACGACATCATGTATCGCGCGATCGCGATCGGCTTTGCGTTCTTCACCGTGGCCACCGTGCTGGGCGCGTTGTGGGCCGCCGATGCGTGGGGCGCCTACTGGCAGTGGGATCCCAAGGAAACCTGGGCGCTGATCGTGTGGCTGAACTACGCCGCATGGCTGCACATGCGCTTGATCAAGGGCCTGCGCGGCACCATGGCAGCCTACTGGTCGCTGGTGGGGCTGCTCATCACCGGGTTCGCGTTTCTGGGCGTGAACATGTTCCTGTCGGGCCTGCATTCCTACGGACAGTTGTAGCGGCGGCTTGAGTGACGTGCGGCAGGCTGAGCGCCGCACGTTGCTGCCCATAAGGCCGACGTTTTTTTACCGCGCGACTGCCCGTTCAATCGTGGCGCGCACGTCTTCCAGCGACAGCGGTTTCTTCAGCATCACGGCATGTTCGCCCAGTGACGCCCGCGTGGCGTCGAGATCGGCAATACCGGTCATGAAGATCAACGGCAGGCCCGGACGGATTTCGTCGATGACGCGGCCCAGCGTGACGCCGCTGAAGCCCTTCAGCGCCACGTCGCTGATGACCACATCCGGAAGATTGTGCTCGATCGCCCGCAGGGCCTCGAACCCGCTTTCCACGCCGTGCACGGCGTAGCCGTCGTCGACGAGCAGCTCGCACAGGTTGTTGCGCACATGTTCGTCGTCGTCGACCAGCAGGATCTTGATCGCAGCGGGCGCGCTTAACGCCGCACTGGCGTGTGCATCCGGCTGGTAGGCCGTGCGATCCTCGGTCGTCGTATCGGGTGCAGTAGGCACGGTCTTCAGAAATAGCCGCACGGTGGTGCCCGCACCCAGCGTGCTGTCGATGCGTGCCGCGCCTTCGGACTTGCGCGCGAACCCTTGCACTTGCGCCAAGCCCAGGCCGGTGCCTTTGCCGTTGTCCTTGGTGGTGTAGAAAGGTTCGAACACGCGGTTGGCGACCTGGGGCGCCATGCCAGGGCCGTTGTCGGCGATCGATATTTCCATGTAGGTACCGGGCGCCAGTTCGTCGTCGCCGTCGATCTCGATCACGCGCGTGCCGATGGCGATGCGGCCATGATTGTTCATCGCATCGCGTGCGTTGACGATGATGTTGAGCACTGCCGCTTCGAACTGCGTGCGGTCGCACACTACCGTGGCGGCAGGCGCCGTGAGATCGAACTGCAGATCGACGGCCGGCCCGATCGCGCTCGCCAGAAACTCACGCATGCTGTCCAGATGCGGTGTGACGCGAATGGGGGCGACTGCCGGCGCCTCGTCGCGCGATAGCGTGAGCAGCTGGGCGATCAAATCACTGCCGCGCGTGACGGTTTTCAGGCCGCCTTGCGCCAGGCGTTTGACCTGTTCCGGATTATCGGCCTTGCGGCGGATCAGTTCGAAGCCGGCATGCAAGGCTTGCAGCAGATTATTGAAGTCGTGCGTAATGCCGCTCGTCACGTGGCCCACCGCAGCCACGCGCTGCCCATGGCGAAAGCCGCGGTAGGTTTGATCGTCGTCGCCCAGGGCCGATACCACGCGTGCCTTGAGTTGGCGGTTTTCGTCGTCACGTTCGCGCAGAAATTCCCGCAGTTCGATGAGCGAGGCGGTTTGCCGGGCCAGCGCCTGCAGAGCGGCGATCTGTTGGGCATCGATGGTGCGCGCCACGGTGTCGATCACACAGACGGTGCCCAATGCCTCGCCGCGCACCGTCACGATGGGGGCGCCGGCATAAAACCGGATGTGCGGGGGGCCCAGCACCAGCGGGCTCTGCGAGAAGCGGGGGTCTACCGACGTGTCTTCAACCACCAGCACATCGGCGGGTGTGAGGATGGCGTGGGCGCAGAACGCGAAGTCGCGATGCGTTTCCCGCACATCCAGGCCGATGCAGGCCTTGAACCACTGCCGCTCGCGATCGACCAGCGATACCAGGGCAATCGGCGCGTTGCATAACGACGCGGCAAGCGTCACCACATCGTCGAAGGCCTGTTCGGCGGGCGTATCCAATATGGCGAGGTCGGTGAGTGCAGCCACGCGACGATCGTCGTCGGGCGGGAGGGCAGCGGGCTGGTGAACCATGTGCAGTGCAATCCTTTCGGGGGTAAAGCGCGCATCCCGTCAGCAGGTGATGGGATGTGCAAGATGGAGCGCAGTGCGTTCGAAGGCATTCAACGTACAGGATACGTGCCCGCATGGCGGCCACATCTTCAACGAAGGTCGCCGCCCGGGGGCCGTTTCGTAGTGTCTCTCAGCAATGATCGGGCCGCAATTCGTCCTTTCGACTCATCCGTGTTTTTTCTTGACGGGCCGGATTGGGCAGGTCTAATATCAATGCTAGTTTGTACGGACAAAGTATTAAAGCAATCAAACTAACGAGACAGGCTCGAGACTGGTGTGGTGCGTGGCTGACGGCTCCGGCCGTTTGTATCGCCACATACCGCTACCGCAGCAACGGCGGTCATCCAGTTCGACGACTTCACAAGCTCAAGGAGAATTCATGATTACCGCTGTTCAGATCGCTCCCAACCGCTATCGTGCCGTGTACGGGCGCTACTTCGAAGACTTCAACGTGGGCGACGTGTACGAACATCGCCCGGGGCGCACGATTACCGATGCCGACAACATTCAGTTCTCGTTGTTGACCATGAACTATCACCCCATGCATTGCGATGCCGCCTACGCCTCGAAGAGCGAGTTCGGCAAATTGCTGGTGAGCAGCGGGCTGACGGTGGCCGTGGTGCTGGGCTTGACGGTCAACGATGTGAGCGCGCAGGCCGTGGCCAACCTGGGCTGGAAAGACATTACGCTGACCCATCCCGTATTCGCCGGCGACACGTTGTATGCCGAGTCGGAGGTGCTCGACAAACGCGAATCCAAGTCGCGCCCCAAGCAGGGGATCGTGACCGTACGCAGCAGCGCCACCAATCAGGACGGCGCGAAGATCATGACTTTCGAGAGGACGTTCCTGGTATCCAAGCGCGGTCACGGCGTGGGCGACTGACCCCGCCAATGAGGAGACAAAAAAATGAATAAAAAAATGATCGGCGCCGCCATGACGGCGCTCACCCTCGGTTTGGGCGCGATCGCGCCCGCGATGGCCGCCGACTATCCGTCCAAACCGTTGCGTATCGTGGTGGGCTTTCCGCCGGGCCAGGCGACGGACATCATTGCGCGGTTGGTGGCCAAAAAGCTCGAAGAAGGCCTGAAGCAACCGGTGGTGGTCGAGAACAAGCCGGGCGCCGGCGGCATCATCGGCACCGAGCAAGTGATCCGGGCCGAGCCCGATGGCTATACGCTGCTGGTGAGTTCGAGCGGGCCGCTCGCGATCAATCCCAGTCTGTACAAGAACATCTCCTACGATCCGCTGCGCGACCTGGCATCGATCTCCGAGATTGCCGTGGTGCCTTTGTTCCTGGCGGTGACGAACAACTCAAAAGCAAAAACTGCGGCCGATCTGGTGAAGATGGCGAAGGCCCAACCGGGCAAACTCAACTATGCCTCCGGTGGCAGCGGCGTGACCAGCCATCTCACGATGGAGTTGTTCAAGCACGCGCAGCAATTCGATATGCAGCACGTGCCTTACAAGGGCAGCCCCGCCGCCGTCACCGATCTGATCGGCGGGCAGGTGGAAGCGATGATCGATACGGGCCCTGCGCTCATCGGCAACGCGCAAAGCGGCAAGTTGCGGCTCCTGGCAGTGGCCAGCGAGAAGCGCAATGCGGCTGTGCCCGATGTACCGACGATGGCGGAGGCCGGCATGGGCGATTTCGTAGCGCCGGCGTGGATCAGCATCATGGCCCCCGCCAAAACGCCGAAGCCCGTGATCGACAAGCTCTACGCCACGCTGCAGAAGGTGTGGGCCGAGCCCGATGTGACCAAGACCCTGAATGCGCTGGGGGCGGAACCCATCCTGAAGACGCCCGACGAAACGCGCGCATACGTACAGGCCGAAATTACCAAATGGGCAGAGGCCGTAAAGCTGTCCGGAGCGAGAGTGGATTGATATGACACACGCAGATACCGCACTGACTGAACACCTTCCTGGCTTGTCCGCCGATCTGGCGGCCTACGCCGCCAACTTCAATCTGGCAGACGTGCCGGGCGACGTGCAGTCGCGCGCCGCGCATTTGATGCTCGATGCGCTGGGCATCGGACTGGCCTCCACAGGCTACGACTATGCGCATCGCACGTTGGCCGCCATGAAAGAGCTGGCGGGCGGCGCGATGGCACAGGATCCCGCCGGCGTGCCGGTGATCGGTATGGCGGTCAACCTGCCCATGCGCGATGCCGCCATCGTCAACGCCGTCATGATTCATGGCCTGGACTACGACGACACGCACCCCAGCGGGGTGATCCACGCCACGGCATCGGTGTTGCCGGCTGCATTGAGCGTCGGCGCGGCACGCGACGCCAGCGGCGCAGACGTATTGGCGGCCTATATTCTGGGCGCGGAGATTGCCATCCGCATTGCATCGGCTGCGCGCGGCGGATTCCATCAGGTGGGCTTTCATCCCACCGGTCTCATCGGCGCGTTCGGTTGCACATTCGCTGCCGGCCATCTGATGAAGCTCAACGCGGATCAACTGCGCGACGCCCAGGGCATCGTGCTCTCGATGGCGTCGGGCAGCCTCGAGTTTCTGCAAGATGGCGCATGGACCAAACGGCTCCATCCGGGTTGGGCCGCGCACGCTGGCATCACCGCAGCCACGTTGGCCAAGCATGGTTTCGTGGGGACACGCGCGGCGTATGAAGGCCGGTTCGGCTTGTATGCGAGTCACCTGGGCGAACTGAATGCCAAGACCGATCTGTCGTTGGTGACGGCGGGCTTGGGTGAGGTGTGGGAAACGCTCAACGTGGCGGTCAAGCCGATTCCGGCGTGTCACTTCGTGCATGCGTGCGCGGATGCGTCGGGCGCCTTGCACGCGGAGATCGGCGAGGCCGAGATCGTACGGGTGGTGGCGAAGGTGCCCGAAGGCACGATGAAAATCGTGTGCGAGCCGGACGACAAGAAGAAGCGGCCTGCCAATGCTTATGAAGCCCAGTTCAGCATTCCGTATGCGGTGGCGACGGGACTGTTGAAAGGGCGCTTTTCGCTCGATGCACTTGAAGAAACCGCCTATACCGACGCGGCTACGTTGGCGTTGGCACGCCGGGTGACGTGTGAAGCCGACCCGCAAGCGGAGTTTCCGCGTTTCTATTCGGGCGATGTCACCGTGGAACTGGCGGATGGCCGTACCTTGCATCATCGCGAGCACATCAATCGCGGCGCGCCCGGCCGGCCCATCACGGACGACGACGTGCGCATCAAGTTTCATGAAAACGCGGCACGCGCCGTGTCGCGCGACCGTGCGCAGGCGATCGAACGCGCGGTACTCGGCATTGCGACCGGCGGCACGCGCGATCTGATGCGACTTCTGGGCGAACGCGCCCAATAGCACAGCCATTGGACGCCGCCCGGACACACTCCCAGGAGGTGCCGCCGAACCAAGGACGCGATCGGCGCACTTCATCACGAATCATCGAATCGACGGAACCATCATGAACGCACCCATGCACGATCAGGAACAGGAAACACTGATACTCGATATGCTCGACCGCTTTTTAAAGGTCGAGGTATTGCCGCACGTCCATCATCTCGAGCACGACGATATCTATCCGCATGAGATCGTGGAGAAGATGAAAGAGATGGGCTTGTTCGGCTGCATGATCGATCCCGAGTACGGCGGGTTGGGGCTTTCGACGCTCACCTACGCCAAGATCATCGAACGCATGTCGCGCGTGTGGATGTCGATCTCCGGCATCATCAATTCGCACGTGATCATGGCGATGGCCGTGCAGCGCTTCGGCACCGATGCGCAAAAAGAATACTTTCTTCCCCGCTTCGCAACGGGCGAGCTGCGCGGCGGCATTGGTTTGACGGAGCCGGATTGCGGCACCGATCTGCAAGCCATCCGCACAGTGGCCAAGCGCGACGGCGATCATTACGTGGTCAACGGCACCAAGATGTGGATCACCAATAGCCAGGAAGGCAACATCATCGCCTTGCTCGTGAAAACGGACACCACCGCCCAACCGCGTCACAAGGGCATGAGTCTGCTGCTGGCCGAAAAAGGCCCCGGCTTCATCGTGAGCAAGAAGCTCGAGAAGCTTGGCTACAAGGGCATCGATACGTGTGCGCTGGCCTTCGAGGATTACGAGGTGCCGGTCGATCGCTTGATCGGCGGCGTGGAAGGACGCGGCCTGCAGCAGGTGCTGGGCGGACTCGAATTGGGCCGCATCAATGTGGCCGCACGCGGTCTGGGCGTGGCGCAGGCTGCGCTGGACGAAGCGCTGGCTTATTCCCAAACGCGCAAAACCTTCGGCAAGCCGATTTGCGAGCATCAAGCCATTCAGCTCAAGCTGGGCGAGATGGCCACGCGCACGCAAGCATCGAGATTGTTGACGTATGCCGCCGCCGAAGCGTTCGATCGCGGTGAACGCGTCGATATGGAAGCCGGCATGGCGAAGTACTTCGCCACCGAAGCGGCGATGGAGAACGCACATGAAGCGATGCGTATTTTCGGCGGCTATGGCTACTCGAAGGAATACAACGTCGAGCGTCTGTACCGCGACGCGCCGCTGCTCACCATCGGTGAGGGCACGAACGAACTGCAACGCATCATCATCGCCAAGCAAATGATCGAAAGGAACCGCGTATGAATGCCCCCCAATCGCAGGCCGTCACGCTGCCGTTGCCCCTGGCCGGTGTGCGCATCATCGCCATCGAGCAATACGGCGCCGGGCCGTTCGGCACGCAGCATCTGGCGGATCTCGGTGCAGAGGTCATCAAGATCGAAAACCCGGGCGATGGCGGGGACGTGGGCCGTGTGGTGGGCCCGCATTACTTCGGTCCCGGCGACAGCCATTTCTATCAATCGTTCAACCGCAACAAGAAGAGCCTGACGCTCAATCTCAAGTCGCCCGAGGCGCGCGAGGTGTTGCGGCGGCTGGCGGCCGATGCCGACGTGGTATTCAACAACCTGCGCGGCGATTTGCCGGCCAAGCTTGGCCTGACCTATGCCGATCTGAAGGATGTGAATCCGCAACTGGTATGTGGGCACTTGTCGGCTTACGGGCGCGAAGGCTCGCGGGCGGCGTGGCCGGGCTACGACTATCTGATGCAGGCCGAGGCGGGCTATCTCTCGGTGACGGGCGAGGCCGACGGTCCGCCGTCGCGCATGGGCTTGTCGATGATCGACTTCATGACCGGCACGACCGCCGCGATGGGGTTGCTTGCCGGCGTGATCGGTGCGCGTGCCACCGGCATCGGACGCGATGTGGACGTGAGTCTCTTCGACGTGGCCCTGCATAATTTGACCTATGTGGCCACGTGGTATCTGAACAAAGGCGTGGAGATCGGACGTGAAAAACGCTCGAGCCATCCGTCGCTCACCCCGAGTCAGTTGTACCGCACGAAGGATGGCTGGATTTTCCTGATGTGCAACAAGGAAAAATTCTGGCCGGTACTGTGCGAAGCGATCGGCAAGCCCGAGTGGGCGCAGGGCGGCGATTATGTGGACTTCAAGGCGCGCCTGGCGCATCGCGATCAGCTCACCGAAGATCTGGATGCCGTGTTGTCGTCCGACACCACCGAAACCTGGATGAAGCGCTTTGCGGGCCGGGTTCCGGCGTCGCCCGTGTACACCGTGGCCGAGGCGTTGGACAATCCTTTCGTGGCCGAACGGGAGAACGTGCTCACCTTGCAGCATCCCGGTGGGCCGATCAAGACGGTGGCGTCGCCCGTGCGGGCCGGAGGCTGGCCCGATCGGCCCGCGCCAACGCTCGGTGAGCACAGCGAGGAGATTCTGGCCGAGGCGGGTTACGATGCAGAAGCCATTGCGGCACTGCGCGCCAGCTCGGCCATCTGAGCACCGGCGCCGCCGCGACAGCACTTCCGTCAAGACAACGACCGCGGCGACGCGACGCTATGGCCACACGCCTTACCTCTCCTATTTCCAACGGGCGCACGCCGGGCCTCACCGGCGCGCAACCGCGCTACCTGCAACTGGCGCAAACGCTGTACAACGAGATCGAATCGGGCAAGTACCCCATCGGGGCACTGGTGCCCACCGAGTTCGATCTGTGCGAGCAGTTTGGCGTGAGCCGTTTTACTGCGCGCGAGGCCGTCAAGCGGCTCGTGCAACTGGGCATGGTGGTGCGGCAGCCGGGCGTGGGAACGCGCGTGTGCGCCCGTACCGCCAACGCCAGCTATAACCAGAACATCACGGGTGTGGCCGACCTGTATCAATACGCCACCGACACCACCTTGTCGATCGATCGCCGCGAGACCGTGGAGATCGAACCCGCGCAGGCCGAGATGCTCGAGGGCTCGCGCGGCGAGACGTGGCTGCACATGCACGGTCGCCGGTTCACGAGCGGTCAGGCGTTGCCGATCTGTGTGACCGAGCTGTGGCTGCATCCGGCATTTCGGTCGATCAAGGGACTGACCGGCCGGCTCGATCGCGCGGTGCATGCCATCGTCGAAGAACAATTCGGCGAGTCGATCGGTTCGGTCGAGCAGGAGATTCGCGCGGTGCTGCTGGATCGCGATGCCGCGACCAGCCTGGACGCGCCGTTGCACAGCGCTGGTCTGAAGGTGGTGCGCCGCTATCGCAACCGGCGCGGCCAGTTGATCGAGCACACCACCAGCGTGCATCCGGCCGATCGCTTTCATTACACCACCACGTTCCAGCGCGACTGGCAGATGGCCGGTGCCGAAGCGGTGGCCGAGCCGGCTGCGCGCAAGGCTGCAAAATGACACGCGAACCTTCGGGCTGGATCGTTCTCGTTGCCACGACGCTGGTGCAATCGCTCGTGGCCATGGCATTACTGACGTTGCCCGTGATTGCTCCGGTGGTGGCGTTGGCCATGGGGGTGTCGCCCGCCTATGTAGGCATGTATGTGGCGATCGTCTACGCCGGCGCCATGCTGGCGAGCCTGGTGGCGGGCGGCGCCGTGCGGCGCTACGGCGCCATTCGTCTCAGCCAGCTCGGGCTGGTGTTGTGCGCCATCGGTTTGCTGCTGTGTACGTTGCCGTATGTGCCGACGATGGTACTGGGCGCCGCGCTGATCGGTTTTGGGTACGGGCCCATCACGCCCGCCAGTTCGCATCTGCTGATCCGCAATACGCCGTCGCATCGCATGTCGCTGGTGTTTTCGATCAAGCAGACCGGCGTGCCGCTGGGCGGCATGCTGGCCGGTGCGATCGTGCCGGGGCTGCAGGTGCTGATCGGCTGGCAATGGGCATTCGCAGCCGTCGCGCTGGCCTCGCTGGCGTGTGCCGCCGCCGTGCAACCCCTCTGCCGCAGTCTGGATAGCGATCGCGACCCTGCGCATCCCGTGTCGTTCGGACGGGGGTTCTGGGGCCCGATCCGGCTGGTGCTGAGCCGTCGCAGTCTGGCGGTGCTGGCGGCGTGTTCGTTTCTGTTGTCCATCATTCAACTGTCGCTCACCACGTATGTGGTGACGTTCCTGCACGAGGATCTGCTGATCAATCTCGTCACTGCCGGCTTCATTCTTGCCGTGTCGCAATTGGCTGGCGTTACCGGCCGTCTGGTGTGGGGATATATCTCGGACCGATTCCTGGGTGCGCCTCGCATGCTTGCAGTACTGGCCGCGCTCGTCGCCTTGAGTGGCCTCGCCACGGCGTTCATGGTGCCTGGCACGTCGACGGTATTGCTGCTGATCGTGCTGTCCGTGTTCGGCGCCAGCGCGATCGGCTGGAACGGCGTGTATCTGGCCGAGGTCGCGCGCCAGGCACCGCCGGGGCAGACCAGCGTCGCCACGGGCGGCGCGCTGGCATTTACGTTTTTGGGTGTGGTGGTGGGGCCACCGATATTCGGCGCGATCGCCAGCGCCGCCGGCAGTTACGGTTTGGCCTACGCCGCGCTGATAGTGCCGGCCGCGCTCTGTTTCGCGCTCACACTGGGTTTTCAGAAGGCGTTTGTGCCGGTGCCTGCCTCACCCTCGGGCGCCGCCGGCGAATAGATCGTCGAATGGATTTTTGCGTCCTGAACAACTTGGCTCGAACGAGCACCTCCCGCTCGTCGCAATCGATGAATAACAAGGAGACTGCATGACCCCCCGTAGCTACCTCTTCGTACCCGGCGATCGTCCGGAGCGTTTCGACAAGGCCGCGGCCGCCGGCGCGCACGCCATCATTCTCGATCTGGAAGACGCCGTGGCGCCCGATCGCAAGGATGCGGCGCGCGACGCCGTGGCGGCGTGGCTGGAGGCGCGGAGCGCGGCGGCGGCGGGGCGTGGGCAAGCTTCCGTTGCCACTGATGGCGGCAGTGGCAACGCCGACCCGGCACACGTGGCCGGCCCTCAGATTCTCGTTCGCATCAACACCGAAGACACCCCGTGGTTCGCGCGCGACTGCGCCATCGTGGGTAGCGCGGCGGTGCATGCCGTGATGATGCCGAAGTCGCAGGAGACGGACGTGCTCAAGGGGTTGGCATCGCATCTGCGCGCCGATCAGTCGATCGTGCCGTTGATCGAAACCGTCAAGGGTTGGGATATCGCGCGCGCGCTGGCCAGTCAGGCGAAGGTGCAGCGGTTGGCGTTCGGATCGGTCGACTTCAATGCCGATGCCGGCACGAGCGGCGATGGCGATGCGCTCGATCTGGTGCGCAGCCAACTGGTGATGGCCTCGCGCCTGGCCGGCGTACTGCCTCCGGTGGACGGCGTGTCGTTGGCGCTGGATGATCTCGATGGGTTGACGGCCGACGTGCGCCGTGCGCGCCGCTTCGGCTTTGGCGGCAAGTTGTGCGTGCACCCCAAGCAGGTCGCCGGCATCAACGCGGGGTTTGCGCCCAGCGCCGAAGAGGTGGCATGGGCGCGGCGCGTGCACGACGCGGTGGCGGCCCAGGGGCTGGGCGCGATTGCGGTCGACGGCAAGTTGGTCGACCGCCCCGTCTACGTACTGGCGCAGACGATTCTGGCCAACGCGCCCGCCGGCTTCTGATCGCGGCTCAGCCTGCGGTCGAACCGCGGGTCAGTCGGGCAGTACCGACTCGCCTGCGGTCAACATCTCCAGCGTTTCACGCTTGCGCACCACGTGCGATTGCTCGCCGTCGACCATGATCTCGGCGGGCCGCACGCGGCTGTTGTAATTACCGGCCATGACCATGCCGTAGGCGCCAGCCGATTCGACCGCCAGCACATCGCCTTGTGCGAGCACGAGCGGGCGCTGCTTGGCCAGCCAGTCGCCTGATTCGCAGATCGGGCCCACGATGTCGTAAATCTGTACCGCGCCCAGACGCGGTTTGACCGGTACCACGCCGTGCCAGGCCTGATAGAGCGCAGGGCGCAGCAGGTCGTTCATGGCGGCATCGACGATGGCGAAATTGCGCGCCTCGGCATGCTTCAGGAATTGCACCGTGGTAAGCAGAATGCCGGCGTTGCCTACCAATGAGCGGCCCGGTTCCATCACGATCTGCAGGTGCCCATAGCCACGTGCATCGAGGCGATCGAACACCTGATCCAGCAGCGTTTTGGGCGAGGGCGGCGTTTCGTCGGTATAGCGAATACCCAGGCCGCCGCCGATGTCCAGGTGATGGATCTCGATGCCGTCGCGCTTCAGGCCGTCGACCAGATCGAGCAGCTTGTCGAGAGCATCCAGGTACGGGCTGATATCGATCAGCTGCGAGCCGATGTGGCAATCGACACCCACGATGTCGATATTGGCCAGGGACTTCGCCAGGCGATACACCTCGGGGGCGTCTTCGATGGCGATGCCGAACTTATTCTCTTTCAGGCCGGTCGAAATGTAGGGGTGCGTTTGCGCGTCCACATCCGGGTTCACGCGCAACGATACCGGCGCGCGCTTGCCTTCGGCCTCGGCCACCAGCGACAGCAATCGCAATTCGGCTTCGGATTCGACGTTGAAGCTTTTCACCCCAGCCTTGAGCGCCGCCTGCATTTCCCACGCTTGCTTGCCCACGCCCGAAAACACGATCTTGGCGGGGTCGGCGCCCACGGCCAGCACGCGTTGCAGTTCTCCGCCCGACACGATATCGAAACCCGCGCCCAGACGCGCGAACTCCTTCAGCACCGCAAGATTGGAATTGGCTTTCATGCCGTAGCAGACCACCACGTCGCGGCCGTTCACGGCATCGCTGTAGCGGCCATAGGCCTCGGCCAGCGCCGCGCGGGAGTACACGTACAGCGGTGTACCGTGCTCGGCCACCAAACGATCCAGTGCGACGCCCTCGGCGTGCAACGTGCCGTCCTGGAGATGAAAATGCGGTTGTCCGGCCAGCGCCGGGTGGGAAGTCTGCGTCATGAGAGAGGTATCGCGCGTGGCGCGTAAAGCGTTATTGGGACGTGCTGCTGGCGTTCGAGCCGGACGACGTGCCGCCGGGTGCCTGCGTGGAAATACCGGTGGTCGACGAGTTGCCGGAAGATGACGACGACGTCGGCAGTTCCTGGGTTTCGGTCGGCGAGGTAATCGGCGAAGGCGGTTTGGGCTGGGTTTGCGTAGGCGTCGTTTGAACCGGCGTGGGTTGCCCATTGGGCGCCGGCGGGAAATAGAGCGGGCCCTTGTAGCCGCAGGCTGCCACGACCGCCGTCAGGACGGCAGTCGCTACAATGCGGGAAACCAGGCGGCTATAAGCCAAATGGAACACAGAGAACTCCAAAAGCGTGCAGGTTGGGATTATGAACGATACCGAATTTCTTGCGTTGACCGAAAAAGTGCTCGATACGATCGAGAGCCAGGCCGACGATTGGGCGGCCACCCACGATATCGACATCGAGGCCACGCGCAACGGCAACGTGTTGACGCTGGTGTTCGATGACGAGATCCACATCGTCGTCAACAGCCAGGCGGCCATGCAGGAAATCTGGGTCGCGGCGCGCAGCGGGGGCTTTCACTACCGTTTCGAAGGCCAGCATTGGCACGATACCCGCGGTGGCCCCAATCTGGACGATGCTCTGTCGCAAATCTGTTCCGATGCGGCGGGCGTGCCCATCGTCGTCAAGGTCGACGTGTAAGCGTCACCTGCAACGCCGGCTCGCACGCCGGCGTTTTTGCGTGGGCGCGACGGCGTCACGTGTTGTTGCGTGGCGCTCCGGCGCGGTGTACCGGCGCTTGGCCGGTACGTGCTTAAAACTGCAGGTTCTGGCTCATCTGCGAGTCGCCGCGCATCGTGGGGGCCACCGTCACGCCACCACGCGGGCTGGGCGACGATTCACCCAATGTGCTCAGGAAATCGCCGAGCGAGTCGTTGACTGGCAAGCCCAGTCGCGCCACGGCCTGGCCGGGCGGGAACTCGGCGAAATACAACTCGCCGCCGTCCACGAGCAGCCCTTCCGGGCGCGGGCGGCGCGTTTCTTCGGGCACGCCCTTGAGGGCGTCCTGCATGTACTCGAGCCAGATCGGCAACGCAACGCCACCACCGGTTTCGCGTGAGCCCAGCGATTTCGGTTGGTCGTAGCCGAGCCAGGCGGTGGCGACCAGTGCCGGGGTATAGCCCGAGAACCAGGCGTCCACCGATTCGTTGGTGGTGCCGGTCTTGCCCGCCAGATCGTTGCGCTTGAGGATGGCGCGTGCCCGGGCGGCCGTGCCGGAGGTCGCCACGCCGCGCAGCATGTCGTCCATCACATAGGCGGTGCGGGCGTCGATCGCGCGGGCCGATGCGTCGCCGGCGACCACGGGTTTCGACTGCATCAGCACCTTGCCCGAGCTGTCGGTCACGCGATCGATCAGATAGGGCGTGATGCGATAGCCGCCGTTGGCGAACACGGCATAGGCGCCGGCCAGCTGCAGCGGCGTGACGGCGCCCGCGCCCAACGCCATCGGCAATACCGGCGGCTGACGCGACTTGTCGAAACCGAAGCGGGTCAGGTAATCCTGGGCGTACTGCGGGCCGATGGCCTGCATGATGCGGATCGTGACCATGTTCTTGGACTTGTAGAGGCCTTGCCGCATGGTGAGCATCGGCTCGTACTGATTGCCGTAGTTCTTGGGGCTCCAGGCCTTGGAGCCGGTTTGCGCGGCCGTCAGCGAAAACGGCTGGTCGGAGATCTGCGTGGCGGGCGTCAGGCCGCGCTCGAGCGAAGCCGCGTAGATGAACGGCTTGATGTTCGAACCCGGCTGGCGCCACGCCTGCGTTACGCGGTTGAAGTTGCCGCGATAGAAATCGAAGCCGCCCACCAGCGAACGGATCGCGCCGTCTTGCGGCGTGAGCGACACGAAAGCCGCCTGCACCGACGGCATGTTGATGACTTCCCAGCCTTCGCCCACTTGATGCAGGTACACCACCGAACCGCGCTTGATGCGCATTTCCGGTTTGACTTTGTCACCCAGCGCGCGCGCAACGATGCCCAGGATCTTCTTGTCGGTAATGGACACGATCTCCCGCGAACTGCGCGCCACTTTGATCTCATTGGGCGAAGCGGAAAGCACGACGCCGGTCAGCAGATCGCCGCTGTCCGGGAATTTTTCGAAGACGCCATCCAGGAAATCATCTAGGGCTTGCGGGTCCTTTTCGACGCCGGCGGGCATTTCGAGCTGTTCTTCCGGGCCTGGATACGGCGCGCGACGGGTGTAGTCGATCACGCCATCGCGCAGGGCGCGATAGGCCGATTCCTGATCTTTCGACTGCACGGTGGTGTAAATATTGATGCCGCGCGAGTACACATTGTCTTGATAGACGTTGTAGAGCAGTTGACGGGCCAGTTCGGCCACATATTCGCCATGCACGGCGTAACCGCCGGCGGGCGTGCCTTCGGCGGACTTGATCACGATCGGTTGCGCCATCGCGGTCTTGTATTCGGGCTCGGTCAGGTAACCCAGCGATTGCATCCGCCCCAATACGTAGCGCTGGCGCAACTCGGCGCGCGGACGATTCGAAATCGGGTTGAAGCGCGACGGCGCTTTCGGGATACCGGCGAGCATCGCGGCTTCCGCGGGCGTCACTTCGGCGAGCGGCTTGCCAAAATACGTACGCGCAGCGGCTGCGAAACCATAAGCGCGATGGCCCAGATAGATCTGATTCATGTACAGCTCGAGAATCTGATCCTTGCCCAGGCTGGCCTCGATCTTGAACGTTAAGAGAAGTTCGTAGAATTTGCGCGAATATGTCTTCTCGGACGACAGGTAGAAGTTACGCGCCACCTGCATCGTGATCGTGCTGGCGCCTTGCGTTTTCGACATATTGACCAGATTGGTCACGCCCGCGCGAACAACGCCCTGCCAATCGATGCCGCCATGTTGGTAGAAACGGTCGTCTTCTGCCGCCAACACCGCCGATTTCATTACGTCGGGGATTTCGTTGAAGCGCAACACGTTGCGGCGCTCTTCGCCGAACTCGCCGATCAGTACGCGATCTGCCGTGAAAATGCGCAGGGGCACGCGGGGGCGGTAATCGGTCATCGCGTGCAAGTCGGGCAGATTGGGCCACGCCAATGCCAACGCCATCCCTCCCAGCAATACGCCGCACAGGGCGAATCCGCCTAGCAGCACGGCGGATTTCACGATGAATCGTAGAAAGGCCGAGCCGTGTTTGGCAGGAGGGGACTTCTTGGAGGGGGTGTTCTTGGTCTGGCTCATTGCGGCGATTTTACGGGCAACTCGGTAAAGGACTGGGCATGACGAACGGCATTGTGTGAACGAATCGGTGACTGTGGTGCCCAGGCAACTGCTCGCAATGGGATAATGCACTCATGAACGCGATCGCCAACTCCTGCCCCGATCCGGAAGCGCCTCCCGAGGCGCAGGCCGAGCCTTGCGTGCCGCTGGATGGCGACGCGCTCCTGTCCAAACCGGCCGAGCCCTTGCCGCACGACCTGCCCATCATCCTCGTCGGCATGATGGGAGCAGGCAAAACGACCATCGGCCGCGGCTTGGCGCGGGCGGTCGGCCGCGAATTTGTCGATCTGGATCATGAGCTCGAAGCGCGCTGCGGAGTCCGCGTGCCCATTATTTTTGAAATCGAGGGCGAGGCAGGTTTTCGCCGTCGCGAAGCGACTGTGTTATCGGAGTGTACCCAACGGCGCAATATTATTCTTGCGACCGGTGGGGGCGCCGTGCTGAATCCGGATAATCGGCGCCTGCTCCACGAGCGCGGCATTGTGCTTTATTTGCGCGCCAGCGTCGATGAACTTTATCGCCGCACCTGCCGCGACAAAAATCGCCCGCTTTTGGCTACGGCCGATCCGCGCGCCACGTTGCGCGATCTGCTCGGCCTGCGCGACCCGCTTTACCGCGAGGTGGCGCATCTTATCGTCGAAACCGGTTGCACCCCGGTGTCGAGTCTGGTCAAGTCCCTGGTGCCCAAATTGTTGAGTTACGAGAAGCCCACATGAACGTCGTCGACGTCGACACCCCCGGGGGTCAGTACCCCATTCGCATCGCCGCCGGCCGGATCGATCGCCTGGCCGAATCCATTCCGGCCGATGCCACGGCAATTGCCGTGGTCACCAACCCCGTCGTCGGTGCACTTTATGGCGAGCGCGTCGCGCAAGCGCTAGCCGCGACGGGCAAGCGGGTTGTGCACATCGAGTTGCCTGACGGCGAAGCGCACAAGGACTGGCAAACGCTCAACCTCATCTTCGACGCCATGCTGTCGAACAAGCTCGACCGGCGCGCCGTGCTGGTGGCGCTGGGCGGCGGGGTGATCGGCGACATGACCGGCTTTGCCGCAGCGGTCTACATGCGCGGCGTGCGTTTCGTGCAAGTGCCCACCACATTGCTGGCCCAGGTCGATTCGTCGGTAGGCGGCAAAACGGCGGTCAATCATCCGCTGGGCAAGAACATGATCGGCGCGTTCTATCAACCGATTTCGGTCGAGATCGATCTGGACGTGCTCACCACCCTACCGGCTCGCGAAATCTCTGCCGGCCTGGCGGAAGTCATCAAGTACGGCCTGATTCTCGATCCCGCATTCTGGTCATGGTGCGAGGCAAACGCCGAGAAGTTGCGCGCACTCGACCCGCCCACGATCGCCTATGCCATACAGCGTTCATGCGAACTCAAGGCGCAAGTGGTGGGCAAGGATGAGCGCGAGTCGGGCCTGCGCGCCATCCTCAATCTGGGTCACACGTTTGGTCATGCCATCGAATCGGGTCTGGGCTATGGTGCATGGCTGCATGGCGAAGCGGTGGGCTGCGGGATGGTGCAGGCCGCTGAGCTGTCGGCCGAAGTGATGGACTTTCCGCGGGCCGATGTCGAACGCGTGCGCGCACTCACCGAGGCCATCGGTTGCCCGGTGGTTGCGCCCGATCTCGGCGCGGATCGTTGGATCGATCTGATGCAGGTCGACAAGAAAACGGAAGGGGGCGAAATCCGCTTCGTGTTGATGCCGCAGATTGGCGAGGCCTTGATGCGCAGCGTGCCCGATGCGGCATTGCGCCGCGTGCTCGATCGCACGGTGGAAACCGCATGAGCGCACTCGCGCCATACGCCTCCAACCCTGACCGCACGCGCGGCCGCCGCTTTCCCGAAACCACGCCGCCGGGCCGCAGCGAGTTTCAGCGCGACCGCGACCGCATCATTCATTCGGGCGCGTTTCGGCGCCTCGAGTACAAGACGCAGGTTTTCGTCAATCACGAGGGTGACCTGTTTCGCACACGGCTCACGCACAGCCTCGAGGTGGCGCAAATTGCCCGCACCCTGGCGCGCAACCTGGGGCTGTCCGAAGATCTTACCGAGGCCATTTCGCTGGCTCACGATCTGGGCCATACCCCCTTTGGACACGCCGGACAGGATGAGCTCAATGCCTGCATGCGCGAGTATGCGCCGGATGCGGGCGGCTTCGAGCACAACCTGCAAAGCTTGCGGGTGGTGGATGCGCTGGAAGAGCGTTATGCGTCGTTCGATGGCCTCAATCTGTGCTTCGAAACGCGCGAGGGCATCCTCAAACACTGCTCGATTACCCATGCGGCGCAATTGGGCGATGTGGGCGAGCGGTTTCTGAATCGCACCCAGCCTTCGCTCGAAGCCCAACTGGCCAATCTGGCCGACGAGATCGCCTACAACAATCACGACATCGACGATGGCCTGCGTTCCGGCTTGTTGACCATCGAGCAGCTGCAAGCGGTGCCGATTTTCGAGCGGCACTTTGCCGAAGTCACGCAACGCTATCCCGGCATTCAGCCGCGCCGCGCCATTGCCGAAACCACCCGCCGCATGATCAATACGCTGGTGGTGGATCTCACGCAGACGAGTGCGGCACGCATCGCCGAGCATGCCCCGCAGAGTGTGGACGATGTGCGGCAAGCGCCTGCGCTGATCGGGTTTTCAGCGGCATTGCGCGCCGAGGCCAACGCGCTCAAGCGGTTTTTGTTCGAGAACCTGTACCGGCATTACCGCGTGCTGCGGATGACCACCAAGGCGCAGCGTATCGTGCGTGAGCTGTTTGTGGCGTTCCATGCCGATGCGCGGCTGCTGCCGCCCGACTACCGCCGCGACGACCCCATCGCGCAAGCCCGCGCCATCTCCGATTACATCGCCGGCATGACCGATCGTTATGCGATCGGCGAACATAAACGCATGTTCGAGATGAGTCAGCTTTAGGGCGTCGTTGACGGTACGTGACTTACCGGCGCACTGGCTTGTCGATCGCTTTGGCGATCGGCAGCCCCCGCCCAGCAGCGAACCGCTGTATGTGTTCCGGGCGCCTGCGGTATGACATTTGCTCTCCTGATCCGCCCGGCAGGTCGATTGCATCAGACCCTGTGCGGGATTGTCGATTCGGGCGAGCGCCGCTTGGCCCTGTTATCGAACGCTTTCGGACGATCTTCATGGCCACCTCGAGCAGCCGTACGATTTGGAAAGGGGCGATTTCCTTCGGCCTCGTGCATATCCCGGTCGGATTGCATACCGCGACCACCGAGCAGGGCATCGATTTCGACTGGCTCGACAAGCGGTCGATGGATCCCGTGGGGTACAAGCGCATCAACAAGCGCACCGGCAAGGAAATCGATCGCGAGAATATCGTGAAGGGCGTGGCCTATGAAGACGGCCAGTACGTCATCATCTCGCCCGACGAGATCGAGAACGCGTATCCCAAAACCACGCAGACCATCGAGATCCAGCGATTCGTGGATGCGTCCGAAGTGCCGTTCGTGTATCTGGAACGACCCTATTACGTGGCGCCGATCAACAAAGGCCACAAGGTGTACGCGCTTCTGCGCGAAACGCTGGTGAAAACAGGAAAAATCGGCATTGCCCGCGTGGTCATCCAAACCAAGCAGCATCTTGCGGCGTTGATGCCGTCGGGCGATGCCTTGGTGCTCAACCTGCTGCGCTGGGGCGATGAGGTGCGCACTACGGAAGGCCTGGATCTACCGGCATCCGGAGGCAAGGGCGTAAGCATCAGTGCGGCCGAAATGAAAATGGCCAAGCAGTTGGTCGACGACATGACCGAGAAATGGAATCCGGACGATTTCAAGGACGAGTTCAAGCAAGCCGTGATGGGCTTGGTCGAGAAGAAGGTGAAGGCCGGCAATACCGAGACCGTGATGCAGCCGGAAGAAGAGACGCCGGCGCAAGGCGACAATATTCTGGATCTGACCGAGCTGTTGGCACGCAGTCTGGCGGGCCGCAAAGGCAAGGGTTCGGGTGGCGCAGCGGCAAAAACGGACGAGGATGCGCCCAAGAAAGCAGCAAAAACCGTGTCCATAGACAAGGCCAAGTCGGGCGGTCCCGGCACAGGTGCGAAAAAGTCCTCGAAGGCCGCGACCAAATCGGCGGGCAAGACAGCCACGAAGACCACCACGAAGGCGGCCGCGAAAGCAGATGCAGATAGCGATGGCGCCGGCAAGGCGGCAGCCAAAAAGGCATCGCCATCCAAGACCGCAGGCAAGGCTGCTGCGAAAACCGCGAAGCCACGCAAGGCGGCATAGCCATGGCCGATACCCTGCAGCAGTACCGCGAAAAGCGGAACTTCGGCATCACGTCGGAACCTGCTGAAGGGGGCACCGCGAACGACGACGCACGCGCCTTCGTCATCCAGAAACACTGGGCGTCGCGGCTGCACTACGACCTGCGTCTTGAGCTCGACGGTGCGATGAAAAGTTGGGCCGTGCCGAAAGGGCCCAGCTATGACGTGGCCGACAAGCGCATGGCGGTGCAGGTCGAGGATCATCCGATCGCTTACAACCAGTTCGAAGGCGAGATCCCCAAGGGACAGTACGGGGCCGGCCGCGTCATCATCTGGGACGAAGGCGTGTGGGTGCCGCTGGAGGATCCGGTCGAGGGTTACCGACGTGGCATGCTCAAGTTCGAGCTGCACGGCGTGAAGATGCGCGGGAAATGGGCGTTGATTCGCATGAAAGGCAAGGGCGAAAAGCAGCCCCCCTGGTTGCTGATCAAGGAAAAGGACGCGTTTGTGAAGCCGGCTGCCGAGTTCAGCGTGGTGGACGAGATGCCCGACAGCGTTGTGCCGTTGCGGGCTGAGGTCAAGAAAGCGCGGGCGCAGCAGGCAAGGGCCGCAACGGCTGCAAAAACTGCTCCAACGGCGAAGGCTACGACGGCAAAGGGTGCAACGGCAAAGGCCGCCAGTGCTGCCGAGGCGAAAGCGTCGAAGGCTGATCGGGCGGAAACGTCGGCGGCATCGGATGCTCCGAAAGCAAGTGGGACAAAAGCCGCAACGGCCACATCGAAGCGGGCGAAGGCCGCAGTGAAGAAGGCGCTCGACGGCGATCCAGACGCTTCGACTGCCGTGGCAGAGGACACTGCGGGCCGCCTGCCCGGTGAAGCCGCGCCGCTTCCCGATCTGCTCAAACCGCAACTGGCCACGTTGGTGGACGCACCGCCGCCCAATCCAAAAGATTGGCTGTTTGAAGTGAAGTTCGACGGCTATCGCATCGGCGCACGGTTGGACGGCAAGCGAGTCCAGCTGTTTACCCGCAACGGTCACGACTGGACGCACAAGCTGCAGCATCTGGCCGACGCCCTGGCGACGATGAAAACCGGCAAAGCCTGGTTGGACGGTGAAATCGTGGTGCTGGGCGATAACGGCGCCCCAAGTTTTCAAGCGTTGCAAAACGCGTTCGACAGCAGCAAGACGGGCAACATCGCGTACTACGTGTTTGACGCGCCCTTTCTCGCGGGTCGGGATTTGCGCGGCGAAACCTTGATGACGCGCCGTGCGTTGCTCGAGCAGATCTTCGACGACGACTCGCCGGATCTCGTGCGCTTCAGCGGTGCATTCGACGTGCGGCCGCAGGATTTGGTCACGTCCGCCTGCAAGATGGGTTTGGAAGGGGTGATCGGCAAACTACGCGACTCGACCTATGTGTCGCGCCGGTCGCCGGCCTGGATCAAGCTCAAATGTGGTCAACGCCAGGAGTTCGTGGTCGTGGGCTACACGCAGCCCAAAGGCACGCGCGTGGGGTTGGGGGCGTTGCTGATTGCCGTGCACGATGACGACGGCGCACTACGCTTCGCCGGTAGTGTGGGCAGCGGTTTTGACGATCGCGGGTTAACTGAAATCAAACAGAAGCTTGATGCCATTGCCGTGGACAAAAGCCCCTTTTCCGTGCGTACGCCGGTCGATCGAACGGCACAGTGGGTAAAGCCGCAGTTGCTTGCCGAGGTGTCGTTTTCCGAATGGACATCGTCCGGCAGCATCCGGCATCCCGTGTTCAAAGGATTGCGCAGCGATAAGCCGGCGAAGGCGATCGGGCGCGAGAAGCCGGTGCCGGCGAAAGAGGTTGTCGCCAAGCTCAATGCTGCGACGCCCGATGACTCGGAGAGCACGATGAAGAAAACAAGCGCGGCGACGAAGGCGAAGAAGAGCGCCAAGAAAGCGACTACGGGTAAAGCGACAGTAGAGAAAGCGACAGCGAAGAAAACGCCTGTAAAGAAGGCGACCGTGAAGGAAGCGGCGGCGAAGTCGGCACCTTCGAAAAAGTCAGCGGGGGGCACCGCATCTTCAAAGAAAGCAACGACGAAGATTGACGTCGCTGAGAAGTCGACAGCGAAGAAAACGCCTGCAAAGAAAGCGACTGCAAAGAAAGCGACTGCAAAGAAAGCGACTGCAAAGAAAGCCACCGCTGCGCCGGCAACGGTCGCCAACGCAACGGCAAGCCCCGCGAAGACCGCAACCAAGAAATCGTCCGCCAAACTCACGCATCCCGAACGCGTGATCGATTCGTCCACTGGTCTCACCAAGCTCGATCTCGCGGAATACTACGCGCGCGTGTCGCCCTTGTTGTTGCCGCATTTGAAAGCGCGTCCCGTGTCGTTGGTGCGTGCGCCGGGCGGCATTGAAAAAGAACTGTTCTTCCAGAAGCATCTCGAAGCGCCGATGCCGGGGGTGAAGCCACTCGATCCCAAACTCGATCCCGATCACCCCCCGCTGCTCGAAGTGCCCACGGCGCAAGCATTAATGTCGGCGGTGCAGATGAACACTGTCGAGTTCCATACCTGGAACGCCGTCAAGACGGCCATCGATAAACCCGACCGGATGACGTTCGATCTCGATCCGGGCGAGGGGATCAAATGGCCCGCGATGGTGCAGGCAGCGCAACTCGTGCGCGTGATGCTGACCGAAATCGGGTTGACGTCGTGGATCAAAACCAGCGGGGGCAAGGGTCTGCACGTGGTGGTGCCGCTGAAAAAACAGTATGGCTGGGACACCGTCAAATCATTCTCGCAAGCCATCGTGCAGCATCTTGCGCGCACGTTGCCCAAGCTCTTCGTGGCCAAGAGCGGGCCAAAAAATCGCGTGGGCAAAATCTTCGTGGATTACCTGCGCAACGGCTTCGGTGCCACCACGGCATCGGCATGGTCGGCGCGGGCGCGGCCCGGTATGGGCGTATCGGTACCCATCGAATGGGACGAAGTCGAGGGGATCAGCAGCGGTGGCCATTGGACGATCGCCAACATCGACGATCGTCTGGAGATAGGCAACCATCCTTGGGACGACTACGCCCCGCAGTCGATGACCGGTGCGATGTCGACATTGGATTTCAAACCCTAGCGATCAACGCAGGTAATACCCCAGTATCTCGTCCACGCTTGCCTGTATCAGTGGCGCGATCCGCTCATGCCGCCATGCCAATTGGCACACCGATTTATCGGTATGCGGAAACGCGATGAAGCGGCATCCGGTCAGGCCGCTGCGCGCCAGGCACGACGGCACGATGGCTACGCCCAGGCCTTGCGACACCAGTGAGGCCACCGTCAACCAATGCCGCACTTCGTGGCGGATGGCCGGCGTGAAGCCTGCGTGGGCGCAAAGCGACAGCACCGTTTCGTAGTAGCGCGGTGACGCATCGCGTGCGAACAGCACAAATTCGTCCGCCGCCAGATCCTGCAAGGCGATCTCGCTGGCCTCAGCCAGCCGATGCGTGGCGGGCACGCACACCACGAACTGCTCGGCCACGATATCCACAGCCGTTACGCCGTCGGGCGCTGGGTTGGCGTGGATGAATGCCAGGTCCAATTCGTCGCGTTGCAGGGCCTCAAGCTGGTCGCGCGAGTTGAGTTCGGTCAGCACATGTTCGACGCCCGGTTGCGCACGGCGCAGGGTCGTCAACGCATCGGGCAGGCCGCGATACACCATTGATCCCACAAAGCCGATACGCAACCGCCCAACCTTGCCGCTTTCGATGCCGGCAATGAGCGTACGCACCTCGTCGTTGCGTTTGAGCAAACTCAGCGCTTCCACGTAAAGCGCTTCACCGGCTGCCGTCAGGCTTACCTGCCGGCTCGTGCGATGCAGCAATGTGGCGTTGAGCGACTCCTCCAGTTGGCGAATCGCATAGCTCAACGGCGGCTGCGACATGTGCAATCGCTGCGCCGCCTTGCTGAAATGCCGCTCTTCCGCGACCGCAACAAAATAGCGAAGCACTCGAGGGGATAAGTCCATGGTTGTCTCTTATCTATACTTTTTTTGAATTGTTCTACACCCAAGCAGTATTTGTACAGTTGGATCGGTCGGCCGACCATGCGGCGTATGTCTACCCCGGTCACTATCGCCATGGATTCGATCCCTCGCACCGCCGCGTCTGCCGTCACTGATGCGCCCCTTACTGACGCGCCCCGTACCGACGCGCCTCGTAGCGACGCGCACACTGCCGCTGCGCCCCATCCCAATGCGCCCGCCGCCGCCGCATCGTCGTTCGGCGTACCCCTTCCCGAGTCACACATTCCCGATGCGCGCGGCATCAATCTATTCGATGCCGACCCGCATGCCGCGCCGTTGCTGCGCCTCTATCTGGGCGAACGCCTGTACGACCATCTGCATCCCCATGTCCATCGCCTGGGTGCGCTGGCCGGCGGTGTGCTGGACGAGCTGGCGTCCACAGCGGATAAGCACCCGCCCACGCTGGCGGTGCGCAACCGGCAGGGGCAGGACGGCTCGTTCGTGCACAAGCACCCGGCCTACGTCGAGCTCGAGCGGCTGGCTTACAGCGAGTTCGGGCTGGCCGCGATGTCGCATCGTGGCGGCGTGCTCGGTTGGCCCGAGCCGTTGCCACCCGCCGCCAAATACGCGCTCACTTATCTTTTCGTGCAGGCCGAGTTCGGCTTGTGCTGCCCGGTGAGCATGACGGATTCGCTCGCGCGCACGCTGCGCAAGTTCGGCCGTCCGGAATTGGTCGCCGATGTGCTGCCGCAGTTGATCACGCAAGACTTCGACGATCTGCGCCAAGGCGCAATGTTCATGACCGAACAGGGTGCGGGTTCCGATGTGAGTGCCACAGCCACGATCGCTACGCGCAGCGATGACGGTACGTGGCGGCTCACGGGCGATAAATGGTTCTGCTCCAACGCCGATGCAGGATTTGCGATGGTGCTGGCGCGCAGCGAGACCGAACCCGGGTTGAAGGGCGTCTCGCTCTTTCTGCTGCCGCGCGACCTGCCCGATGGCCGTCACAACGACTATCGCATCTTGCGCCTGAAGGACAAGCTGGGTACGCGATCGATGGCCAGCGGCGAGATCCGTCTCGAAGGCGCGCAAGCCTGGTTGATCGGTGAGCGCGGTCAGGGCTTCAAGCACATGGCCGACATGATCAACAACTCGCGTCTGTCCAACGGCATGCGCGCCGCCGGATTGATGCGGCGCGCTGTCACCGAGGCAACCTACATCGCCACGCATCGCCGTGCCTTCGGGAAACGATTGATCGACATGCCGCTCATGCGCCGGCAATTGGCCAAGATGACGGTGTGGACCGAACAAGCTCGCAGCATGATGTTCCAGACGGCGCAGGCCTTGCAGGCCGCCGATGTGCCTGGCGCGGATCGCGCGCTGGCCCGCATCCTCACGCCGCTGATCAAATTTCGGGCCTGCCGCGATGCGCGCAAGGTAACCGGCGACGCAATGGAAGTGCGCGGTGGCTGCGGCTATATCGAAGAATGGAGCGACGCGCGGCTGCTGCGCGACGCGCACCTTGGGTCAATCTGGGAGGGCACCAGCAACATCGTGGCGTTGGATGTGTTGCGCGCCATCAAAAAGGAAAATGGCCTGCCCGCGTTAAAGAGCCGGATCGCCGAACTGCTGGCGGATGGCGCACCGTGTGAGCCCGCTATCCGCGAACGCCAGGCGCAGGCCCTGGAGAGCGCCTATGCGCTCGCCGAGCACGCGGCGCAAGGCGGACATGACCATCTTGCGCGCCAGGCCGCCACCGGGCTCTACAACGCGTTCTCGATGGCGGCCTTGCGCTGGGAAGCGCAAGCTGCCGGGATCCCGGGCCGTGCCGATATCGCCGACGCCGTCTTGCAGCATCGCCTGGCGCCACGCGATCCGTGCGCCATGGCGCAAGACGAATCAACCGCGATCGATCGTATTTTGCAACCGTCGCTCGAACGGTAGACACATCAGACACAGGAGACAACCATGATCAAACGAATGCTTGCCGTCGGCATGACGGCGGCCGCTGCTTTGGGAGCGTTCGGCGTGCCTGCCATCGCGCTTGCCGATGCGTATCCGTCGCGCCCCATCACCTTGGTGGTGCCTTTTCCGCCGGGCGGCCCCACCGATGCGCTGTCGCGCCGGCTGGCGGGCGGTGTCGGCGAGGCGATCGGTCAGACCGTGGTCGTCGAAAACCGGCCGGGCGCGGGCGGCAATATCGGCGCCGAATATGTGGCGCACGCCAAGCCCGATGGCTACACGTTGCTGTTCGGCACCTCGGGGCCGTTGGCGATCAACGGCAGTTTGTACAAGGATCAACGCTACGACCCGCAGAAGAGCTTCGCGCCGGTGATACGCGTGGGCCACTTGCCCAATATCCTCGTGGTCAATCCCAAGGTGCCGGCGACGAATGTGCAGGAACTCATCGCCTTGGCGAAATCGCGTCCCGATTCCCTCACGTACGCGTCGTCGGGCAACGGGGCATCGTCCCATCTTGCAGGTGTGATGTTCAACCAGATGGCAGGCACCAAGCTGCTGCACGTGCCATACAAGGGCACCGGCCCGGCATTGAATGATTTACTGGGCGGCCAGGTCGACATGTCGTTTACCGACATCATGACGGCGTTGCCGCACATCAAGGCCGGCAAGCTGCGCGCGATTGGTCTGGCCAGCGCGGACCGATCCGCGGCATTGCCCGACCTGCCCACGATTGCAGAGCAGGGCCTGAAGGATTACGACGTGAGCGTGTTCTTCGGCATCACGGCCCCCGCCGGCACGCCGCCCGACGTGGTGGCGCGCTTGAACGAGGCGTTTGCCAAGGCGCTCGACGATCCCGCGGTGAAAGAGACGCTGACCAATCAGGGCATCGTCGCTGCGACCGACCGCACGCCAGCCGGCTTGCAGGCGTTCATCGATGAGCAAGTGCCCAAGTGGCGCGATGTGGTGCGTGCGGGCAACGTGTCCATCAACTAACGACCAAGGATCAAAAGATGAAGTCTGCCGGTGCGCTTGCGGGATGCAAAGTCGTCGATCTGTCGCGTGTGTTGGGTGGTCCCTACTGCACGCAAATTCTGGCCGATCATGGCGCCGAGGTGACCAAGATCGAGCCGCCGTCAGGTGACGAAACGCGCGGCTGGGGCCCGCCGTTCCTGGGCGATACGGCGTCGTACTTTATCGGCGTCAACCGCAACAAGCGCGGCATGGCCGTGGACCTGTCGCAGCCGGCGGGGCAGGAACTCGTGCGTACGTTGCTCGCCGATGCCGATGTGCTGGTGGAGAACTTCAAACCCGGCACGCTCGAGAAATGGGGCCTGGATTACGACACACTCAGTGCGGCGTTTCCACGTCTGGTGCATTGCCGCATCAGCGGGTTCGGTGCGGATGGGCCGCTCGGCGGATTGCCCGGCTATGACGCCTGCGCGCAAGCCATGTGCGGCTTGATGAGCGTGAATGGCGATGCGGACGGCGAGGCCACGCGCGTGGGCTTGCCGGTGGTCGACATGGTGACCGGGCTCAATGCCGCGGTGGGAATCTTGCTGGCGCTCAACGAACGTGAAAAGAGCGGGCTGGGCCAGTTCGTGGACATGACGCTCTTCGACTGCGCCATTTCGCTGCTGCATCCGCATGCCGCCAATTTTTTTTACAGCGGCAAAACGCCGCAGCGCTCCGGAAATGCGCATCCGAATATCGCGCCTTATGAAACGTTTGAGACGCAAACGGGGCCGATCTTTCTCGCGGTGGGAAACAACACCCAATTTGCCGGGCTGCTGCGCGTGCTGTCTGCCGAGCACCTGGGCGAAGATCCGCGGTTCGTCACCAACGCCGAGCGTTTGAAGCATCGCGACGCATTGCGGGAGGCATTGGGCGCGCTGCTGGCATCTCAGGATGCCGCCGCGTTGGCCGATAAGTTGTTGCGGCATGGCGTGCCTGCGGCGCCAGTGTTGACGGTGCCCGATATCTTGAGTCATCCGCACACGGCGCACCGCAATATGGTGATGCACGAGGGCGACTATCACGCGGTGGCGTCGCCCATCAAGCTGTCGCGCACGCCCGCAAGCTTGCGGCGGCTGCCGCCGAAGCTGGGGGAGCATAACGAGGGATAGGGCGGCTCTCAGGCACGCGGCTCGCTGATGATGGTCGTCATCCAACGCCCATAAGGTTGCCGCTATGTCGACGCCCGTTACGCCCCCCTCAAACCTGCAGCTTGTTCGTTACACCCCAACACTCGAACAGATCCCGGACGATGAAGCTGAAACCATCCAGGGGCTCACCGAGGCGTTGCGCAGTATTTCCGAGCGGGTGTATGAAGATAGCGGCCATGCCGTGCGTTCCGTGCATGCGAAAAGCCATGGCCTGTTGTCTGCGGTCCTCGACGTGCCGGAGGGTTTGCCCCCGCATCTGGCGCAAGGCATCTTTGCCAAACCGGGCCGCTACGACGTCGTGATGCGTTTTTCAACCAATCCCGGCGATATCCTGGATGACAGCATTTCGACCCCGCGCGGTTTGGCGGTGAAGATCATTGGTGTGGAGGGCGAGCGGCTTCCCGGATCCGAAGGCGAGAACGTCCAGGACATCGTGATGCAAAATGCGCCCGCATTTACCGCCGCGACGCCGAAAGCCTTCTTGAAAACGCTGAAACTGCTTGCGGCCACGACCGATAAGGCGCCAGGGTTGAAGAAGGCCTTGTCGGCCGTGCTGCGCGGCACCGAAAAGGCGCTTGAAGCGGTGGGTGGTGAAAGCGGCACGCTGAAGTCGCTGGGGGGCCATCCCGAAACCAACCTGCTGGGCGAAACCTACTACTCGATCGCGCCGGTGCGCTACGGCGATTATGTGGCGAAGCTCAGTCTGGCACCGGTATCGGCGTCGCTCACGAACCTGACCGACGCACCGGTCGAAATCAATGGCCACCCCAATGGCTTGCGCGAGTCGGTCAATTCGTTTTTCGTACAGCAATCGGGCGAGTGGGAAGTGCGCGTGCAGCTCTGTACGAATGTAGAGACCATGCCGATCGAGGATGCCTCGGTGCGGTGGCCCGAAGACGAAAGCCCGTTTGTGACTGTGGCCAAGCTGACGGCGGGACCGCAAACCGCCTGGAGCGAAGCGCGCGCGGCTGTGGTCGACGAGCGCATGGCCTTTGGTCCGTGGCATGGCGTGGTGGCACATCAGCCGTTGGGCGGCGTGATGCGCGCACGCAAGACCACCTATCAGTCTTCGGCCGAGTATCGCAGCGAACGCAATGGCTGCCCGATTCATCAGCCTCGCGAGCAAACGTACCTGCCTGAATGATCGGGGCCGTGTCGGCGCGCGGCGTCAGATACCGCTAGAGTACGTTCACCGGCTGCAAAAGCGCGTAGTGAGCAATCGCTACGCGCTTTTGTTTGCCTAGTCGCGCGTCACCGCCGCGCGCGCATCGGCGCGTAATGAGGCCGGCCCATCCGGCCAGATGATGGCCTGCGCCACGATCACTTGCGCGCCGTTGAACGTGACGGCGGGTGAGCCATGCAACACGTATCCCATCGTGAGGGCATCGCTGACGCGCTGGCAAAACGCGGCGTCGTCGGGGCCCGTAAGCACGCGGTAGATCGGGAGGTTCGAAGGGGGCAAGCTCATGCGGTCTTCCTGTTTTCGGGATGCTTATTCAGCGTGCGGGCCAGATACGTACCGGTATGGCTTTCCGGTGCGGCCGCCAGATCTTCGGGCGTGCCTTGCGCAACCACGCGTCCGCCACCGTCGCCACCTTCCGGACCCATATCCACTACCCAGTCGGCGGTTTTGATCACGTCCAGATTGTGTTCGATCACGAGCACGGTGTTGCCCGCTTCAACCAATTGATTGAGCACCTGCAGCAGTAACTCGATATCGCGGAAATGCAGGCCCGTGGTGGGCTCATCCAGGATATACAGCGTGCGGCCGGTGCTGCGGCGCGACAGCTCGAGCGACAGTTTCACGCGTTGCGCTTCACCGCCGGACAACGTGGTGGCGCTTTGACCCAATCGCAGATACGACAGGCCCACGTCCATCAACGTGTGCAGCTTGCGGGCGATGTTCGGCACCGAATCGAAGTACTCGAGCGCCTGCTCGACCGTCAGATCTAGCACCTCGCTGATATTGCGGCCGCGATAGCGGATTTCCAGCGTTTCGCGGTTGTAGCGTTTGCCGTGGCACGTGTCGCAAGGCACATACATGTCCGGCAAAAAGTGCATCTCGACCTTCACCACGCCATCGCCCTGGCACGCTTCGCAGCGGCCGCCCTTGACGTTGAAGCTGAAACGTCCGGGATCGTAGCCGCGCGTGCGCGATTCCGGCACACCGGCAAACAATTCGCGAATCGGCGTGAACAGGCCCGTATACGTTGCGGGGTTGCTGCGCGGTGTGCGGCCGATCGCGCTTTGATCGACGGTAATGATCTTGTCGAAGTGCTCCAGCCCATTGATCGCCGTATAAGGCGCCGGCTCCGATTGCGCATGGTGCAGATCGCGCGAGAGGGCCACGGCCAACGTATCGTTGATCAACGTGGATTTGCCCGATCCCGATACTCCCGTCACGCACACGAAGCGGCCCGCCGGAATGCGCAGATCCACCGACTTCAGGTTATTGCCGCTCGCACCCAATAACTCCAGAGCGGGCTGGTCGTCGGATACCGGGCGACGTTCGGGAATGGCGATTTCGCGCGCGCCGCTCAAATATTGTCCGGTAACCGAATTGGGATCGCTCTGAATAAAGTCGGGCGTGCCTTGCGACACGATCTGACCGCCATGCTCGCCCGCGCCCGGGCCCATGTCGATCACCCAATCGGCCGTACGGATCATGTCTTCATCGTGCTCGACCACGATCACGCTGTTACCCAGATCGCGCAGATGCTGGAGCGTGCCGATCAGCCGATCGTTATCGCGCTGATGTAAGCCGATCGACGGCTCGTCCAGCACATACATCACACCGGTCAGCCCCGAGCCGATCTGGCTGGCCAATCGAATACGCTGCGCTTCGCCGCCCGAAATCGTATCGGCGCTGCGATCCAGCGACAGATAATTCAAGCCGACATTATTCAGAAACGCCAGACGGGCTTCGATTTCGCGCACGATGCGTTCGGCAATCTCCTGCTTCGAACCCGTGAGTTTGAGCGCTTGAAACCACGCCAGGCAGGCCGACAACGGCATCGCCTCGACTTCGAAAATCGCCTGGCCGTGACGTTCGCCCACGCCACGGTCTTCATTGCCGATCAACACATTGCGCGCATCTTCGCGCAGGCGCGAGCCGCCGCAATCCGGGCAAGTTTTGACCGCACGATATTTACCCAACTCTTCGCGTACCGTGGACGAATCGGTTTCCTTCCAGCGGCGTTCCAGATTGGGAATCACACCTTCGAACGGGTGATTGCGTACCGTGCTGCGACCTTTCTCGTTCAAATAAAGAAAGGGAATTTCTTCGTCGCCCGAACCGTCGAGCACGATCCGGCGCATGTCTTCGGTGAGTTCTTCCCAGGGCGTTTCGATATCGAAATCGTAATGGGCCGCCAAACTGGTCAACAGCGAATGCGTAAACGCATTGCGCCGATCCCAGCCGCGAATGGCGCCGGCGGCCAAGCTCAATTCGGGAAACGCGACCACGCGCTTCGGATCGAAAAAGCCCACGTGCCCGATGCCGTCGCAACTGGGGCAGGCACCGATGGGGTTATTGAAACTGAACAGACGCGGTTCGAGTTCCGGCAGACTATGGCCGCACACCGGACAGGCATATTTGCTGGAGAAGGTTTGTTCGTGGCCGCTATCCATATCGAGCGCGATCACACGGCCTTCGGCCAGTTGCATCGCCGTCTCGAAACTCTCCGCCAGGCGTTGGGTGGCCTCGGGGCGCACGCGCACCCGGTCGAGCACCACGTCGATATCGTGTTTCTCGGCCTTTTTAAGCTCGGGCATGCTGTCGATCTCGACCATCTCGCCGTCGACGCGCAGCCGGACGTAGCCTTGCGCCTGCAGACTGGCGCACTCATCCTCGAACGCGCCTTTCTTGGCGCGCGCCAGCGGTGCCAGGATCGCCAGGCGCGTCTCGGGCCGCCACGCCATCACCGCGTCCACCATCTGGCTCACGCTCTGCGATTGCAGCGGCAGCGAATGGATGGGGCAAAAGGGCGTGCCGACGCGGGCATAAAGCAGGCGCAGGTAATCGTGGATTTCGGTAATGGTGCCCACGGTGGACCGCGGGTTATGGCCGGCTGCCTTTTGCTCGATCGAAATCGCGGGCGACAGCCCCTCGATCAGGTCGACCTCCGGCTTGTCCATCAGTTGCAGGAACTGGCGGGCATAGGCGGAAAGACTTTCGACATAGCGCCGCTGCCCTTCGGCATAAAGCGTGTCGAAGGCGAGCGAAGACTTGCCGGATCCCGAAAGACCGGTCACCACCACCAGCTTGTGACGCGGGAGGTCCAGCGACACATTCTTCAGGTTGTGGGTGCGCGCACCCCTGATACGAATCACATCCATGCGGGTTTCAGCAGATTCAAAGGCCAACTTGGTACTATAGCGCGCCGAACCGCCTTGGCCGCATGGGCAGGTCGGTTTGGCTGTACTTTGGCTGTATTCAGTACCGGAGATGCCCATCATCCGGACTTCCCATTTCATTTCTGCATGCCCGCCACACCCAAACTCAAACTGACAGCGGCCGAACGCCGCGCCAGCATCGCTCTCTCCGGCCTTTTCGCCTGTCGGATGCTGGGCCTGTTCCTGCTGCTGCCGGTGTTTGCCGTGTCGGCCGCCGGGTTGCCGGGCGGCAACGATCCCGCGCGCGTGGGGTTGGCACTGGGCATGTATGGGCTCACGCAGGCCGTGATGCAGATTCCGTTCGGTCTGGCGTCCGATCGCTGGGGAAGGCGCCCCGTGGTGTTGCTGGGCCTGCTGCTCTTCATTATCGGCAGCGTGGTCTGTGCGATGGCCGATGATGTGTTCTGGATCACCATCGGCCGCGCGATTCAGGGTTCCGGCGCCATTTCCGCTGCCGTCACCGCCTGGCTGGCCGACGCCACCCGCGATGAGGTACGCACCCGCGCCATGGCCATGGTGGGCGGCTCGATCGGGATTTCGTTTGCCGTGTCGCTCGTGGCGGCCCCCGTGCTCGTCGGCTGGTGGGGCTTGTCAGGCCTCTTCTGGACGATTGCCTGCCTGGGCGTGGCCAGCCTGGCCGTGGCGCGCTTCGTGGTGCCCGTCGTGCCCCGCACCACCGCCCGCAGCCTTTCGGTCAGCCCGCGCGCTGTGCTCACCCATGGCGACCTCCTGCGGCTCAACTTCGGCGTGTTCAGCCTGCATTTGATCCAGGTCGCGCTGTTTGTGGTCACCCCGGCCTTGTTGGCCCAGGCGGGCGGACTGGCCGCCAGCGACCTCTGGCGCGTGTATCTGCCGGTAATTCTGATTTCGTTCGTGCTTATGGTGCCCATCGTCTTCATCGCCGAAAAACGCCGCGCCCACCGAGGCGCGCTGCGTGCGACGGTGGCGGGGCTGGCGGTGGTCTGTGCGCTCATGGGGGCGGTCAGCCACACGTTTTATGCGCTGGCTGGCGCGCTCACGCTCTTTTTCGTGATGTTCAACGTGCTCGAGGCGTTACAACCGTCGCTCGTTTCGCGCGTGGCGCCGGCACAGTTTCGCGGCCTGGCGCTCGGGTTCTACAACACGGCCCAGGCGGCTGGGCTGTTTACCGGCGGCGCGCTGGGCGGCTGGATGGCCTCGCACTATGGGTCGAACGCCGTATTTGCCGGCACGGCGATCCTGGCGGCACTGTGGCTGATCGTGACCTGGGCACTGAAGCCGCTGCCGGAGGCGGCCAAACCATTGCATTGAGAGCCGGCTGGCCGGGTTCGTCCCATGCGGTCAAGGCTGGGGCTGGCCTCTTGCACATGCAGTGCGGCCGCGGCAAGTCGCCACAGTGACCTGGGTGGACACGGTTGTCCGCCTGAGTAGGTCGAATTCATCACAGAACAATTTTTTTCAAACCTGTTTTATCGTCTAATGGCGGTTTAAGGGAGATCGCAATGGCATCCGTCAACAAAGTCATTCTCGTCGGCAATCTGGGCCGCGACCCGGAAGTGCGCTACAGCCCCGAGGGTAGCGCCATCTGCAATCTGTCTCTGGCGACGACGTCCCAGTGGAAAGATAAGGCGTCGGGCGAGCGCAAGGAAGAAACCGAATGGCACCGTGTGGTCATGTACAACCGCCTGGCTGAAATCGCCGGCGAGTACTTGCGCAAGGGCCGCCCGGTATATATCGAGGGTCGTCTGAAGACCCGCAAGTGGCAAGACAAAGACACCGGCGCTGATCGTTACAGCACCGAAATCGTGGCCGACCAGATGCAAATGCTGGGTGGCCGTGAAGGCGGTGGCGAAGGTGGTGGTTTCGGCGGTGGCGACACCGGCGGCGGCTACGAAGGCCGTGCCCCGCAACAACAACGCAGCGCCCCGCGTGCTGCTCCGCAACGTCCGGCGCCCAGTGCACCGGCTGGCGGCAATGGTGGTAACCAGGGTGGCGGCGCCGCTAACCTGGCCGATATGGACGACGATATTCCGTTCTAGGGAATACTTTTTCTGATTTGTTAACAAAAGGCCTGTGATGCAATATGCACAGGCCTTTTTTCTTATTAACGCTTTTCCGGCATTGTTGATACAATAGTCTTACCGATTACTTTTTAAACGTAAACATGGCAACTGGTTATCGCGTTAAGACGATACGGCTCGAGTCCGGCGAGCGGTTGCCCATGCTGCTGGGCAAGGAGACAGGACTGCCGCTATGGGACCCCACGCTGTTCATCCTGAACGAGCTCCGGGCCACCAACTTAGCGACAAACACGATCGAGCAGGCGGCAAGAGCGGTGATGGTCGCCCATCAAGTGTTCTGCTACCTTCGTATCGACCTCAACGACCGCCTGTCGCGGGGACGGTTGCTCACCCTGGGCGAAATTGACGTACTTGCTAAGTTGGCAGCGTTCCGGCAAGAAGAGCTCGACACGTTGCTGGAGGACCAAGCGGCGTCTGAGGTAGTAACAGGCCAAGTATTTGCACTTGAGAAGGCGCGGGCGAGTTCTGCGGGCAACTCGCCTAAGCAGGTGTCGCCCGAAACGAAGGCAACTCGCCTTATTTACATCCGCGACTACATTGCATGGCTCGTGGCAGGACGGCGCCTGAAGCTCGATGTCAGCCACGAGCACTATCAAGCCCTGAATGAAGCTGCTCAGGCCGTCGTAGGCCGCATCAATGCACGCATTCCAAGCCGCAACCATCAGCCCAATCGCCGCCAAGGGGTCGCTCCCGAGGTCCGGGCTCGAATACTTGAGGTCATCGACCCGGCCAGCCCCGATAACCCGTGGAAAAACAAGCATGTCCGGGTTCGCAACCAGCTCATCTTCCAGTGGCTGCTTCTCCTCGGCATTCGGAACGGGGAGCTGCTGAGTACCTATGCCCAAGACGTCAATCTTCGCTCAGGAGAAGTCGTCATCGTCCGTCGGCCCGACAACCCAGAGGAGTCGCGAAAAAACGCTCCCCTGGTCAAGACAAGAGGTCGCCTACTTGCGCTTGGCCCGGAGCTGTCTGATCTGACGAGAAGCTACCTCATTAGTTCACGGGCAAACATCAGAGGGGCGCGTCGTCACCCCTACCTCTTCGTGGCGACCGGGAAAGGTTCGCCGCTATCGAAGTCAGCGCTCAACAAGCTCTTTAGGGAACTGCGGACGAAGGTACCCGGGCTGCCCGACGACATCTCACCCCATGTCCTGCGCCATACCTGGAATGACGACTTCTCCGAGTTGATGGACGAGCGCGGCGTGTTGCCCGAGGAGGAGGAAAAAATGCGGCGCCAGGCGATGGGCTGGTCTCCGAACTCCAAGATGGCCGCTACCTACACGAGGAGACACGTGCAACGGAAATCCAACGAAGCGTCTCTGGCGATGCAAGCCAAGACATTCGGCCTCAAAAAGAATACGACCTGATGAAATGCCACTTGCTTGCCGCCGATGAGGGCATTGCCTCGCCACTATTGGTCGTACTACCAATGGCTTCCACGAAGTCCGGTGTCCAATTCGACGCCTTAGCGGATATCTGGACCTACCGTGATGGCGTGAACGACATTTACTTGGATTTCAACCAGTTGCCCAATTCGTCCCGGGAGTTCCGAGAGCACGCAAAGAAGGTACTTTCTTGGTACGCGGAGAACCGTTCCCCCGACCACCTACATAACTTGTTCCGCCGGCTTCAGCACTTCCTTCGCGCCTCGACAAAGGAGATTTCGAGCGTGAGTGCTGTGGACTTGCTCAATTACCGTGCAGGTTTGACCGAATCGACGGCTTGGTACGTCGGAACTCTTGCCGGCCTCCTGCGGAAGTGGCAAAGCTTGGGATACCCATGTATCGGCGACGACGTGGAGTTGCTGCTGAAGCAATTACGTCTCAAGGGAAACGCCAAGGGCATCGCGGTGCTCACATGGGACGTCCATGAGGGCCCGTTTACCCACATTGAGACAGAGGCACTCCATGCTGCCTTGAACACTGCTTACGCCGGTGGCACCCTGCCCATGGCGGACTACGTGCTGGCATGGCTATACATCCTGCTAGGTCAGCGAAACAAGCAACATGCGGCCCTGAAGGTCTGCGATGTTCAGGTGAAGCGGGATGCCGAGAGCACGCCCACCTACTCGATACTGATGCCGAGCGCTAAGAAGGGTACGGTTTTTTCTCGAGCGGACCTGGTAGAGCGTCCTCTCACTGAGCAGTTCGGCGAACTCCTTGTTGACTATGCTGAGAAAGTTCGAGCAAGGTTTGAGTCCATATTGCCAGATCCAATGCAGGCTCCATTGTTTCCTGTGCCTCACTTGACGCGCAGTTCGCCTGGCTTCGAGTTCCACCGCTCGGCCGCCGATATCGGCCACATTATTTCCTATGCGCTGGAAAGCCTTGGAGCAGTATCGGAACGTACTGGCAAGGCGATGAACATTAGTGCCGTGCGCTTCAGGAGAACCATCGGCACTCGGGCAGCAGAAGAGGGGCATAGCCCATTGGTTATCGCTCGCCTTCTTGACCACACCGACACCCAAAACGTTGGCGTGTACTCCTCCAGCTCGCCTGCAATTATCGAACGCATCGACCGTGCCATAGCGATGGAGATGGCCCCTCTCGCTCAAGCCTTCGCAGGCACTTTGGTTGAAGGGCTCGCTGAGAATAGTTCGCACCGCATCATAGATTTGCGGGTTGACCGCAGCGGCGCTCCGATGGGGGACTGCGGGAACCACGGGTACTGCGGCTTCAATGCCCCCATCGCATGCTACACATGTTCAAGCTTCGAAGCGTGGTTGGATGGGCCGCATGAGGCGGTGCTGCAGCATCTCCTGGACCAGCGAGAGAAACACCTCAAAACCTCGGACAAGCGCATCGCGTCCATCAACGACCGGACCATCTATGCCGTCGCGGCGGTGATTCAGGCGTGCAAGGAGGTCAAACTTCTCCCTGCACAGCACGACGAAGACGGATTCGATGACTAATCTCGTCTTTTTCAAACCCCGCCGCGAGCTGAGCGCTGAACAAAACTTGGCAGCCTTTGTGTGCCTGTGTCGAGACGAACTGACCATCTTCGGGGCTGACCTTCCATTCGACAAGATGACGTGGGACGTCACCGCGCACGTGAGACTCAAGGGCAAGACTGGTGCTCTTCGTGCGGTCTTCAGCTCCTGGGAAACCGCCAATGACCGAGAGCCGGCCTCGTTGTCCGAACCGTATGGCGCATTCGCAAAGGCGTACTTCCGGTACCAGCATGGGTTGCGACCGACGAAGGTCATAGGTTTCCGGATTGCTGCGGCCCGAGCGTTAGGGGCCGCCTTAGCAGAGCAGGGAACGGCCAATGCGGCTTTCGTTGATGCTGGGACCCTGAACAGGGCTGCCCAGCTCATCAAAGCCAAGTACAGCGAATCCGCCGGGTATCGAATCGGCCAGCAACTCGAGATGCTCGCGTCCTTCATGGACGACAATCGTGTGGCCGCTGTTCCGCTGCGTTGGTCCAATACCATCCCGCGCCCAGTCGAGGCGGCAGGGCGGGTTGGTGAGCAGTTTGAAGCTACTCGCCAAGACAAGCTTCCTTCACCATTCGCCCTCGACTGCTTGGCTCGGGCTTTTCGCGCTGCAACCGAACCCACTGACGTCGTCGTTACGGCTGTGGCCGCCATCATGTGCTCGGCCCCGGACCGGGTGAACGAGGTGTTAGCGCTGCGCACGAAGTGCGAGGTCGACGGTAAGAGGCCGGATGGGCAGGTGGCCTACGGCCTGCAGTTCTGGCCGTCGAAAGGGGCCGACCCTATGGTTAAGTGGGTCGTGCCCTCTATGAGTTCAGTGGTGCAGGAGGCGATTAGGCGGCTGGACGCCGCTTCCAGCGAGGCTCGGACGGTGGCTCTTTGGTACGAGGATCATCCGACGTCGATGTTCCTGCCTTCACATCTGGAACACCTGAGGGAGAAAGACCTGACCATGGCGGAACTCGGTGAAGTGCTATTCATCGGGGAACCTCCGCGGACGGCTCCACGGCAATGGTGTGTTGATAACGATGTGCCTACCGAAAAGCAAGGACAAAAGTTGCTTGTCAAATTTTCGGATGTCGAAAAAGCTGCCATCAAGGCTCTACCTCGAGGGTTCCCCTGGCTCGATATCGATGCCGGGCTGCGCTTTAGTGAGGCGCTCTGCATAACCCGGCGCAACGAGCTGCACAAGACCAAGGGGACATTCCGAGGCATCGTCGAGGCATTGAACCAAGGCTTCATCGCAACTGGACTTGGCAATCGTTCGAAGCACGGCTTTAAGTCTGTCTTCGAGAGCCTGGGGCTGTTCGAGGCAGACGGTTCTCCAGTAGTTATCCGCACCCACCAGTTCCGCCACTACCTCAACACGCTCGCCCAGGCTGGCGGTATGAACGAGCTCGACATAGCCAAGTGGTCCGGCCGGAAAAATATCAGGCAGAACGACGTGTACAACCACGTATCCGACCGTGATGTCCAAGCCCGTCTCAGTGAATTGAGGAAGGAAGCGCAGGGGCATTCGTCCACCGAGCTGACTCCTCAGGTGCGCATCAGCCTCATTCCTCGCGAGAAGTTTAAGGAAATGGGGATTCAGGCTGCCCATACGACTGACTTCGGCATGTGCGTTCATGACTTTGTGATGTCCCCCTGTGCCCTTCACCGGGACTGCATCAACTGCAACCAGCAGATCTGTATCAAAGGAGACGAGTTCGGCGAGGCCAACACGCGGGCAAAGCACGAGGAGACGGCAGGGCTCTTGGCCGAAGCTAAGGCGGCAGAGGCTGCCGAACTTTACGGGGCATCGCGCTGGATCGAGCACCAGCAGTTGACCTATGACCGGCTCACGGAGCTCATCGCCATCCTGGACAACCCTCAGGTTCCACGAGGCGCTCTCATCCGCCTCACGCACATCAAACCGGCGTCTCGACTTCAGTACGCGATGGAGGCTCGCAAGGCTCTTGGAAACGACGCGATGGAGCCTCCCCTATTGCAGTGGACTGTTGACGAGGAAGAAACCAATTCATGAGTAGAGCAAAGAACCTAGAGGACGAGGATCTCGCCAAGATTGTCGGCATCTTAGACGGCTGGACGGGTCGTCTGACCTGGGATTCCCTCATCGACGCGGTGGAGAGGCACCTCTTTGCGCGGTACACCCGTCAGGCGTTGCATAAGCACAACCGCATCCAACATGCTTTTGAACAGCGCAAGCGGGCGCTGGCAGCTGACAGTGGTCGTCCACGCAAGCTCGCTTCAACTCCCGAGATGCAGGTTGCCTTGGACAAAGTCGCTCGCCTAGAGGCGCAGGTGGAGCGCCTAGAGGCAGAGAACGCTCGCCTCTTGGAGCAGTTCGCCCGGTGGGCATACAACGCCAACACGAGGGGCCTTGAGGAGGCATACCTGAACTCTCCGTTGCCCGACATGAGCCGGCAGCAGGATGAGAAGCGCCGGGCAGGGCGAAAGGTTGCCTCAGCTAGAATGAAGGGCTGACAGTGGCAAGCCGTAGCAGTTGGCAGAGCAGAGCCTCGAAACGTCCCTGGCCTGGCTCCGGGCTAAGTCTTCCGTTCGATGGCGGGCCGTAGGGCGTGATCGCGCAAGGAATCGCTATCGAGTGCGGCTTTGCGAAGTCGGCGCTCGACCAGAACCCGCGCAAGGCCTCGCACGACATATGAGCGGAGCATTGGGTCCCACACTGGCGAGCTTACAAATAGTTGTAGTACGTCCAAACGGGCACAATACATCGCAACCCGCCACCCGCATTGCCTTCCGATCCATAGCCAACGCACGTTCCTCCCTCATGCCTTCATCCAAGTCCACCTACGATCTGCCACCCGGAGCCCCGAGCAGCGTCGTCAAAGAACAGCACATCGAATACGGCTTCATTGGCATGCTTCAGAACCTGAAGTACGAATATCGCGACGACATCCGCGATCGCGCAGCACTGGAAAGGAACTTCCGCGAGAAGTTCGAGGCCCTCAACCGAGTCAAGCTGACCGAAGCTGAGTTCGCCAGGCTTCTGGATGAAATCGTCACGCCGGATGTCTACATCGCTGCCAAGACACTGCGCGAAATCAATGCGTTCACCCGCGACGACGGCACGCCGCTGAACTACTCGCTGGTGAACATTAAGGACTGGTGCAAAAATTACTTCGAGGTCGTCCGCCAGCTCCGCATCAACACCGACAACAGCCACCACCGCTACGACGTTCTCATCCTTATCAACGGCGTGCCCTGTGTGCAGATCGAGCTAAAAACCCTGGGCGTGAATCCGCGGCGCGCCATGGAGCAGATCGTCGAATACAAGCACGACCCCGGTAATGGCTACACCAAGACGCTGCTCTGCTTCATGCAGCTGTTCATCGTCAGCAACCGCGACCGCACCTACTATTTCGCCAACAACAATGTCCGGCACTTCGCCTTCAATGCCGACGAGCGCTTTCTGCCTATCTATGAGTTCGCAGGCGAAGACAACCGCAAGATCACTCAACTCGACGAGTTCGCCGAGCATTTCCTGAGAAAGTGCGACCTCGGCCGCACTATCAGCCGCTACATGGTATTGCTCGCGGGAGAGCAGAAGCTCATGATCATGCGGCCGTACCAGATCTATGCCGTGCAACACATCGTCAAGTGCATAGACGAAGACAACGGCAACGGCTACATCTGGCACACCACGGGCAGTGGCAAGACGCTCACCTCCTTTAAGGCATCTACGCTGTTGAAGGAAAACGACCACATCCATAAGTGTGTGTTCGTCGTGGACCGAAAAGACCTCGACCGCCAGACGCGGGAGGAGTTCAACAAGTTCCAGGAAGGCTGCGTCGAAGAAAACACGGACACCGCCGCCCTCGTGCGCCGTCTGCTTTCTGAGGACTATGCCGACAAAGTTATTGTCTCCACCATCCAGAAGCTGGGCTTGGCGCTGGACGAAAACAGCAAGCGCAACAAGCAGCGCAGCAAGAACGGCCAAGCCACCTACAAGGAACAGCTCGAAGCGCTGAAGGACAAGCGCATCGTCTTCATCTTCGACGAATGCCACCGCTCCCAGTTTGGCGAGAACCACAAAGCCATCAAAGCGTTCTTCCCCAAGGCGCAGCTCTTCGGCTTCACCGGCACGCCCATCTTCGAGGCCAATGCCACCTCGCAGAAGATCGAGGATACCCAGGCCTCCATGCGGACCACGGCGGACCTTTTCCAGAAGCAGCTCCACGCCTACACCATCACCCATGCTATTGAGGACGGCAACGTCCTGCGCTTCCACGTCGACTACTTCAAGCCTGAGGGTAAGAACCCGCTAAAGCCCGGCGAGGCCATTGCCAAGAAGGCCGTCATCGAGGCCATTCTTTCCAAACACGATGCCGCAACCGGCGGACGTCGCTTCAACGCCATTCTCGCCACGGCGTCCATCAACGACGCCGTCGAGTACTACACGCTGTTCAGGATGATGCAGGCGGATAAACAGGCCGCCGATCCCGACTTCAAGCCGTTGAACGTCGCTTGCGTCTTCTCCCCGCCTGCCGAGGGCAACCTGGATGTCAAGCAGATCCAGGAAGACCTGCCGCAGGAGCAGGCAGACAACGAAGAAGACCCCGAGGGCAAGAAGGCCGCTCTCACGGCCATCGTTGGCGACTACAACGCCCGGTACGGCACCAACCACCGCTTGAGCGAGTTCGACCTTTACTACCAGGATGTGCAAAAGCGCATCAAGGACCAACAGTGGCCGAACGCCGACTATCCCCCGGCGCAGAAGATTGACATCACCATCGTAGTGGACATGCTGCTCACTGGCTTCGATTCAAAGTTTCTGAACACGCTCTATGTGGACAAGAGCCTCAAGCACCATGGCTTGATCCAGGCCTTCTCCCGCACCAATCGCGTGCTCAACGGCACCAAGCCCTACGGCAACATCCTCGACTTCCGCCAGCAGCAAGATTCCGTCGACGCCGCCATCGCCCTTTTCTCCGGCGAGAAAACCGGTGAGCAGGCGCGGGAAATCTGGCTCGTGGATAAAGCCCCGGTCGTCATTCAGAAGCTGGAAACCGCCGTGCAGAAGCTGGGCGACTTCATGAAATCCCAGGGCCTGGCCTGCACGCCTTCCGATGTGGCCAACCTGAAGGGCGACGAGGCCCGCGCCGCCTTCGTCACCCACTTCAAGGAAGTGCAGCGGCTCAAGACCCAGTTGGACCAATACACCGACCTCACCGGGGATAATAAAGCCACCATCGAGCGAGTGCTGCCTAATGAAAGCCTGCGCGGCTTTAAAGGCCAGTATCTGGAAGCCGCTAAGCAGCTCAGAACGCAGCTGGGAAAAGGCGCCAAGGAAGGTGATGGCCTCGGCACGTATGACCTCGTGGACCAGCTCGACTTCGAGTTTGTCCTCTTCGCTTCCGCCGTCATCGACTACGACTACATCATGGGCCTCATCGCTAAGTTCTCCGCCAAGGGGCCAGGCTGGGCCAAGATGACCCGCGAAGAACTCATTGGCCTCATCAGCGCCGACGCCAAGTTCATGAATGAGCGCGACGATATTGCCGAGTACATTGCCACGCTCAAAGCCGGTGGAGGTCTCTCCGAGGGCGCCATCCGAGAAGGCTATACCCGCTTCAAGGCTGAGAAGAACGCAAAGGAGCTCGCCGCCATCGCCGCGAAACACGGCCTCGCCACCACCGCCTTGCAGAGCTTTGTGAGCGGCGTCCTCGATCGTATGATCTTCGATGGCGAGCGGCTTAGCGACCTCATGGCCCCGCTTGATCTCGGCTGGAAAGCCCGCACGCAGGCAGAGCTCGCGCTCATGGAAGACCTTCACCCCCTTCTCACCAAACGCGCTGGTGGACGCGACATCTCAGGACTTAGCGCCTATGAGCAGTAATAAAGAAAATACCGCCACGAAGACAGAGGCAAGGCCCAGTCTGGTGCCAAAGGTTCGGTTTCCGGAGTTTCTGGGGGCGGAGCAGTGGAAAGGGGTGCCCCTCTCTGAACTCGTCAGTGCTCTAGACGCTGGCGTGAGTGTTAATTCTGGGAATCGACCGGCAACGGAAAATGAGATCGGAATTCTCAAAACGAGCGCAGTCTCAAACGGAATCTTTGAACCTCAAGAAAACAAGGTTGTATTCGATGAGGTCGAAAGAGGGCGCGTCAAGGAGCGAGTGCAAGAAGACACCATTATCATCAGCAGGATGAATACGCCAGCGCTAGTGGGGGCCAATGCTTATGTAGAAACCGGATTAGAGAACATATATCTCCCCGACCGGCTCTGGGCAGCTAAATCCAAACCCGGCACCTCCATGCGCTTCGTAGCCGCCATCTTGGGATCCGACAAAGGCCGTGCTGCCCTCTCTAAGTTGGCTAAAGGAAGTTCGGGTTCGATGAAGAACGTCACGAAGTCAGATGTCCTTGCATTTTTAATCGAGGCCCCATCATCCGCTGAACAACAAAAAATCGCCGAGTGCTTGAGTTCGGTGGATGAGTTGGTGGCCGCGCAAGCGCGTAAAGTGCGCGCATTCAAGATCCATAAAAAAGGACTGATGCAGAAGCTTTTCCCCCGCGAAGGCGAAAGCCAACCCCGCCTCCGTTTCCCCGAATTTCAAAACGCTGGAGAGTGGGAGGAACAATCTATTGGAGATTTCGGGAAAGTGGTCACTGGAAGCACTCCCAGCACTGTGCAACCTCGCTTCTACGGCGGAGGCATCCCATTTGTTTCGCCTGCAGACATCTCAGACAGGCGATTTGTCGATCAAACAAAGACCACTTTGACGGCAGACGGCTTTGCAGAAGCTCGGCTCATCAGAGCAGGCAGCATCCTCTTCGTGTGCATCGGCTCCACTATAGGGAAGGTGGCCCAAAGCATTCGTGACTGCGCAACGAACCAACAGATTAACGCAGTTGTCCCCAGCTCTATGCACTCGGATGGTTTCGTTTACTTCGCTCTTTCGTTTGCCTCTGAGCGCATCGCATTACTCGCGGGAAAGCAGGCGGTGCCCATAATCAATAAGAGCATATTCTCTTCGGTGCGGCTCCTCGTTCCGAAGCTCAATGAACAACAACGCATCGCATCGTGCCTGAGCAGCCTTGATGCCCTGATTGCCGCCGAGGCCCAAAAGCTCGAAGCTCTCAATAGCCACAAGAAAGGGCTGATGCAGCTGCTTTTCCCGTCTCCAGAAAGATCGCAGACATGAATCATGAAACCCTCGCCAAAGAATTGGCTGGTGCTAAAGAGCGGATCACGCTGATCTACGCTTTCAACGGAACTGGAAAGACGAGGCTTTCTGTCGCGTACAAAAATGCCACAAAAAGCGAAGACGGCAGCCATGTGGGGGTCTACTACAACGCATACAGCGAGGACCTCTTTGTTTGGGACAACGATCTAGAGAATGGCGAAACAAACATCCAACTCGACATTCGAAAGAGCAGTTTAAACCGCTTTCACAGCTCGCTCACAGAGGACGACATTCGCGACAAGCTCAACCGTTTTCGTCCCAACTACAGATTCGACTTTGTCCCTCACGATAACCCCGAAGACGGCATCAGGTCCGTGATGTTTTTCCACGAAGTCGCTGACCCGACTGACCCGAATAAAATCTCTAAAGTGGCGTTCAAGATCTCGCGAGGAGAAGAGAGGATTTTTGTCTGGTGCTTCTTTCTCGCGCTTTTCGAGGTCGAAGGATGGGCGGACAAACAATCTTCCCACTTTTTTATCGATGATCCCGTCTCAAGTTTAGACGATCACAACATCTTCATCACTGCAACCACGATCTACGATCTGATCGAGGAGCATCATGAGAAGAGAAAATTTGTTATCACCACGCATCACATAGGACTCTTCTCTATATTGTCAGACATGCTGACGAAAGGGGAAAAGGCTTCCAAGTTCAAGAAGCTGGCACGAGTCTGCACTTTAAGCGTAAGGAACAAAGAGGTCTCGTTGGAAAGCTCCCGGAACGATGTGTTTCTCTATCACCTCCGGATTCTCCAAGTGTTGGATCAAGCGTACGCAGCGCGTGAATTAAAGGCCTACCACTTCGCCCTTCTCCGACAGGTCCTGGAGAACATCGCGTCTTTTCTCGGGGTGGGGCAATTTGGTTACGTGCTTAAACAGATTGGAATTGACGATGAGGACGAGGTAGCAACCATCATAAATACCTTATCCCACAAGAAGGTCTATTACTTCGAATCTGATGATCTTACAGCTGATTCGTTGGCAACTTTTGAAAAGGTTTTCATCGGAGTTAAGGAAAAATATCAGTTTGTGCTACACACGTCTGCGGCAGCAGTTCCAGCTAATCTTCCCGAAAAAACTGCGCTAGAAGTTCTACCTAGATCTGTCAAGGCAGCGGTGTAAAAGACTGGAAAGAAGACCGTTAGGAAAGCCCCACAAAAGCGACAAAAGCGACAAAAGCATGACTGAAACCAATCAAAAACAACTGGGCAACATTCTTTGGAGCATTGCCGATCAATTGCGCGGAGCGATGGATGCAGACGACTTCCGCGACTACATGCTTTCCTTCCTCTTTCTGCGCTACCTCTCCGAAAACTACGAGACGGCTGCGAAGAGGGAATTGGGCCGGGATTACCCAGATGTGGGCAGCGACATCCGCAAGGTGCCTTTAGCGCTCTGGTATGCAAACAACATGGACGACATACCGGAGTTCGAGAAACAGATGCGCCGCAAGGTGCACTACGTCATCCAGCCCGCGCACCTTTGGAACAGCATCGCCAATCTGGCCCGCACCCAGAACGCGGAGCTGCTGAACACGCTACATGAGGGCTTCAAGTACATCGAGACAGAATCCTTCGAGAGCACCTTTCAGGGCCTGTTCTCCGAGATCGATCTGAGTTCCCCGAAGCTCGGAAAAACCTACTCCGACCGGAACGCCAAGCTCTGCGCCATCATCCAGAAGATTGCCGAAGGACTGGCGGAGTTTTCCACCGACATCGACGCGCTGGGCGATGCCTATGAATACCTGATCGGCCAGTTTGCTGCTGGGTCTGGCAAGAAGGCGGGCGAGTTCTATACCCCGCAGCAGATTTCCGATATCCTTTCCGCCATCGCCACACTGGATAGTCAGGAACCGAAAACCGGCACGAAGAAGCGGCTGGGAAGCGTGTTGGACTTTGCCTGCGGCTCCGGCTCGCTGCTGCTCAATGTGCGTAAGAAGGTGGTCCAGGCGGGCGGCACCATCGACAAGATCTTTGGACAGGAAAAGAACATCACGACTTACAACCTCGCGCGCATGAACATGCTGCTACACGGGGTGAAGGATACGGAGTTCGAGATCTTCCATGGCGACACCCTGCTCAACGAGTGGGACATGATGCGGGAGCAGAACCCGGCCAAGAGGCCGAGTTTTGACGCCATCGTTGCCAACCCTCCCTTCAGCTATCGTTGGGAACCGACCGACGCGTTGGCCGACGACGTGCGCTTCAAAAGCCACGGCCTCGCGCCTAAATCCGCCGCCGACTTTGCCTTCCTGCTGCACGGTTTCCACTACCTTAAAGACGAAGGTGTGATGGCTATCATCCTGCCGCACGGTGTGCTGTTCCGAGGCGGGGCTGAAGAACGCATTCGCACTAAGTTGCTAAAGGACGGGCACGTCGACACGGTGATTGGCTTGCCCGCCAATTTGTTCTATTCCACCGGCATACCCGTCTGCATCCTCGTGCTGAAGAAATGCAAGAAGCCGGACGACGTGTTGTTCATCAACGCCGCTGATCTCTTCGAAAAAGGCAAGCGCCAGAACCAGCTCAAGCCCGAGCACATCGCCAAGATCATCAAGACCTACCAGTTTCGTGAGGATGAGGCGCGCTACTCACGTAAGGTGGAGATGGCGGAGATTGAGAGGAACGATTTCAATCTGAATATCTCGCGCTATATCAGTACGGTGGTGAATGAGTCCGAGATTGTTCTGGATGAGACTTTCCAAGAGTTGATGGAAATTGAGAAGGCGATTGCGGCTGCGAAGGACAAGCACAACACTTTCCTGAGAGAACTGGATTTGAAGCCGTTGCCATAGTCAGTCACATCGAACTGGTCCATGTAGGCCCTGTTCTCAGCCTGCGCGGAGATTCTGCCGGCATGATGCTGCATCAGGCGGTCCAGCGTGGTCTGCGGCCGATGGCCCTCGTCTTTGAGGTTAGCGTCGTCGGGATGCACAGTGTCCAGTGTGTTAACAAACAGGCAGTTCGGGAAGAGTTGTTAACAGACTAGAGACTGACGTGTGGCGTTCAGTCCGTTCTTCCTTCTATATAACTTGCATCGGCGCTTTTAGTTAACGAAAAAAAGTAACCATAACCGTTCTAAAGTCAGCGGTTACGGCTGGAGGACGTACAGACCCGCGCTCGCAAGATCGCGGGTTTTGTATTTGGTGCCATAGCGCTGAGAAAAATAATTCGCAACCGAATGCAATCCGCCGTTCCCGAAGCGGGCGCGATTGCTAGAGTGCGTGCCCCTCAGTTAAACGAAGTACCCCAAATGAAAGTGTTGAAGTTCTTGCTCATTATCGTGATCGCCGCCGTCGTGATCTTTGGATGGCGCTGGTACAGCTACGTGAGCAACACGGAAAGCCCGTATCAGGAAGTCGGCATCGAGCTGAACAGCCGCATGCCGGGCCCGATCAATAAGTGGGGCTGCGACAAGCTGCATGCCACGTTCCAGAACGTGCTGCCGCCGTACGGTTGCCAAGCTGCAACGGATCCGAAGCAGTGGCGTTGATGCGGTGATGCCGTCGTGATCGATGCAGGTGCACAGAATAGGTAAGTGCACCTGCAAGAACATTCACGTTTGGACTGCAGATCGTCGATCTGCCAAAAATAAACGGGCCGCCATCGATGAGATGGCGGCCCGATCTTTTGTGAGACGGACAACGCTTCAGTTCGCCGTAATCCCGGCCGACGTAATCACACCCGACCAATGCTTGGTATCGGCCTCGACCGTTTCACCCAGCGTCTTCTGATTCTGATACCGCACCTCGATACCGGCGCCGCGCGCCTTCTCGATCACGTCCGGCGATTGCAGCCCCTTCTCAAGGGCCGCCGACATCTTGGCGATCACGTCGTCAGGCGTACCAGTGGGTGCGAACAGCGCGACCCACGCATCCAGTTCGAATCCCTCAAACCCTTGCTCGGCAGCCGTCGGCACGTCGGGGATCATGGGGTGGCGCGCGCTGCTGGCGACCGCAATCGCGCGCAGTTTGCCTTGCTGAATGTGCCCCATCACCGAGGGCGGTGTGGTCAGGAACACCTGTACGCGGCCTGATAGCACATCCTGGATCGCGGGGCCCGAGCCTTTGTAGGGCACGTGCACCATGTCGGTGGCGCTCATTTGCTTGAACAATTCGGTGCCGATGTGCGGCACCGAGCCGCTGCCTTGCGACGCATAGTTGATCTCACCCGGGTGCGCTTTGGCATACGCCACCAGCTCTTTCAAGTTGTGCACCGGCAACGAGGGGTGCACCACCATGACCTGTGGCGCCACGGCGATCATCGCTACGGGCTTGAACGATTCCTTGGTCCAATGCAGCCCGGTGAACATCGACGGGTTGCCCGCGTGGTACATCGAATACGACGCGAGCAGCGTGTAGCCATCGGGCGGCGCGGCGGCCACCATGTTGTAGGCGATGTTGCCGCTGGCGCCGGTGCGGTTGTCAACCACGGTGGCTTGGCCGAGCCCGCGGGTGAGCGGTTCGCTCGCCAGGCGCGCGGCGAGATCGACGATGCCGCCCGGCGGCACCGGCACCACGATGGTGATGGGATGCGTGGGGAACTCGGCTGCATGCACGGTAGGCACGAGCAGGGTTGCGGCCAGCACGGCCAGCACTTTACGGAACATGATGCGGTGTCCTTACTTGCCGTTGACGGAGCCGTTGCCGGTCGTCTTCGCCAACTCGTCGCGCACAATGCGGGTGCCGTCGACCATGGCGCGCATCTTGTTGAAGGCCACATCGCGCGGCAGGTATTTCAGGCCGCAGTCGGGGGCGATCACCAGGCGTTCGGGCGCCACGTGGGGCAGGGCGCGGCGAATGCGCGCGGCCACGACGTCGGGCGTTTCGATCTCGTTGGTCGACAGATCGAGCACGCCGAGCATGATCGATTTGTTCGACAGATCGTCCAGCACGGCGCAATCGAGGTTGGACTGTGCTGTTTCGATGGAGATCTGGTGCGCCTTGCAACCACACAACTCAGGCAGGAACGAGTAGCCCGACGGGCGCGCGTGGATCACGGCGGCGTAGCCGAAGCAGATATGCACGGCGGTGGTGCCGGTGATGCCGTCCAGCGCGCGGTTCAACACCTCGACGCCGAATTCGCGCGCCTTTTCCGGGCGGGCTTGCATGTAGGGCTCATCGATCTGAACCACGTCGGCACCGGCCGCGAACATGTCGCGGATTTCTTCGTTCACGGCCGCGGCATAGTCCATGGCCATATCGACTTCGTTGTCGTAGAAATCGTTTTGCGCTTGTTGGGCCATGGTGAAGGGGCCGGGCACCGTGATCTTGATCTGGCGATCGGTGTGGGCACGCAGAAACTGCACGTCGCGGACTTGCACGGCGTGACGGCGGCGAATCTTGCCCACCACACGCGGCACCGGATTGGGGTGGCCGCTGCGATCCAGGGCCGTGCCGGGATTGTCGATATCCACGCCGTCGAGCGCGGTAGCGAAGCGATTGGAGTAACTCTCGCGGCGCATTTCGCCGTCGGTCACGATGTCCAGGCCGGCACGTTCTTGCTCGCGAATGGCGTGGATGGTGGCGTCGTCTTGTGCTTGCTCGAGCCACTCATCCGCCACGCGCCATAGTTCCTGTGCGCGCACGCGGGGCGGAAACCGGCCGCCGAGTTTGGCGCGATCGATCAGCCAATCGGGCTGGGCGTAAGACCCCACGAGGGTGGTCGGCAAGAGCAAAGACATGACGAAATCCTGGGTGAAGATGCGCCCAATACGGCGCATGCGAACAACCAGGATTTATAGAATAAATAGCGAGAAAATGGCTTGTGATTAACGTGAGCGGGGCTCACGTTAACTGCAGTGGTGAGCGCATGCAGCTTTCGACAACGGCGCACACCAGTCGATCAATCCTGCGGTGCTTGCCGCGCCAGAAATTCCACGAATGCCGCCAATGTTGCTTCGCTCACATAATGCTCGATGCCTTCGGCGTCGCGTCGTGCCGAATCTTCGTCCACGCCCACGGCCACCAGAAAACGCTCGACGATCTGATGACGCCGGCGGCTTGCCTCGGCGAGTTGCTCACCGGCTTCCGTCAAGAAGACCCCGCGATACGGCTTCTGCACCACATAACCGGCTTCCACCAGCCGGCTGAGCATCTTGGCCACCGTGGGCTGCGTGACCCCGATGCGGGCGGCCAGGTCGACCTGGCGCGCCTCGCCACCATCCCGGATCAGATCCGAAATCAGCTCCACATAGTCTTCTACCCGCTCCTGGCTGCGGGCTTGTCGGACTTGGCGAAAGTTTTCGACCTGGATGGCAGCGGCCATCAAATCGGACTTTGCAGGGGTACAGGGCGTGTTCTTGGTCATGCGAGTGCCGTGCGGCAACCTCTTCGGCGATGGGGAAGGCCACATCTTAATGGACTGGAATGGCGCTTGCTATCCATCCACATAGTCTAGACTGTAGATTATAGCCAATGCTATATTCGATCGACAGTTTGTGTATTCCCTTATCTGACGGCATGGCTCGGAGAGAAAATGGTACTGAACGGTGGACGCAGGATGCTCGGCGCGGCGGCAGTGGCAGTCGCGATGGCTGCTTTATTGGGACTGACCGGCAATCAAGCCCAGGCTGCGGAGAAGTTCAAGGTCGTCACCACGTTTACCGTGATCGCCGATATCGCGAGCAATGTGGCGGGCGATGCCGCCAGCGTGGTTTCGATTACGAAGCCGGGTGCCGAGATCCATGAGTATCAGCCCACCCCGGGCGACATCCTCAAGGCGCGCGATGCGCAACTGGTGCTGTGGAATGGGTTGGGTCTCGAGCTGTGGTTCGAGCGCTTTCTCAAGCGCCTGGATAATGTGCCCAGCGTGGTGATTTCGAATGGTGTGGCGCCGATGGGGATTGCCGACGGCCCGTATTCGGGCAAGCCCAATCCGCACGCCTGGATGTCGCCGTCTGCCGCGTTGATCTATGTGGACAATATTCGCGATGCGCTCGTCAAATACGATGCGCCCAATGCGGACACCTATCGCGCCAATGCCGAGGCGTACAAGAAGAAAATCAACGCCACCATCGCACCGATCCGCGCGCAACTCGAGGCGATTCCGGCCGAGCGCCGCTGGTTGGTATCGAGCGAAGGGGCATTCAGCTACCTGGCGCGGGATTTCGGCATGAAAGAACTCTACCTGTGGCCCATCAACGCCGATCAGCAAGGCACGCCGCAGCAGGTACGCCGCGTGATCGACGCGGTGAAGGCCAACAAGATTCCTGCCGTGTTCAGTGAAAGCACGATTTCGGCCGCGCCGGCGCAGCAGGTGGCGCGTGAAACCGGGGCGAACTACGGGGGCGTGCTGTATGTGGATTCCTTGAGTGCCGAGGGCGGCCCGGTGCCCACCTATATCGATCTGCTGCGCGTGACCAGCGAGACGATTGCCAAGGGAATTGCACAGTGAACCCCGGCGCGATGGACATTTCCGGATCAGGGTTGTCCGTTCAGGGCGCCACCGTGACCTACCGCAATGGCCATACGGCATTGCACGATGCCAGCTTCGAGATTCCCACCGGCACGATCACCGCCCTGGTGGGCGTGAACGGCAGCGGCAAGTCCACGCTCTTCAAAGCCATCATGGGTTTTGTGCGCCTGGCGACGGGGTCGATTTCGGTACTGGGCATGCCGGTGCCGGCTGCGATCAAGCGCAATCTGATCGCTTATGTGCCGCAGAGCGAGGAAGTCGACTGGAACTTTCCGGTGTTGGTCGAAGACGTCGTGATGATGGGCCGCTATGGCCACATGAATATGCTGCGCCGCGCGCGGCCTGCCGATCACGAGGCCGTCGATCAGGCGCTGGCGCGCGTGGGGATGGCCGATTTTCGCAAGCGGCAGATCGGTGAACTCTCGGGCGGGCAGAAGAAGCGAATCTTTCTTGCACGCGCATTGGCGCAAGACGGCCGTGTGATTCTGCTCGACGAGCCGTTCACCGGTGTCGATGTGAAAACGGAAGACGCCATCATTCAATTGCTCGACGGGCTGCGCGCGGAAGGCCGCGTGATGCTGGTCTCAACCCACAACCTGGGCAGCGTGCCCGAGTTCTGCGATCGCACCGTGCTCATCAATCGCACCGTATTGGCGTACGGCACCACGCAAGAGGTGTTTACGCATGAGAATCTGGCGCGCACCTTCGGCGGCGTGCTGCGCCACTTCGATTTCCAGCAAAGCGATGCCGATTCGGGCGCAGGTGCGGTGGGCATCATCACCGATGACGAACGGCCCTTGGTGATCTGGGGCGGCAAGTCGGCCGTGCGCGAGCGGCCCGGACCCGGCGACGATGATTGGAAGGGAGCCGACTGATGGACGTGCTCCTTCAACCGTTCGGCTATGGCTATATGGTCAACGCCATGTGGGTATCGGCATTGGTGGGCGGCGTGTGTGCGTTCCTGTCGTGCTATTTGATGCTCAAGGGCTGGTCGTTGATCGGCGATGCGCTGTCGCATGCGATTGTGCCGGGCGTGGCCGGTGCCTACATGCTGGGTTTGCCGTTTTCGATTGGCGCATTTTTCTCGGGCGGCTTAGCCGCCGGTGCGATGTTGCTGCTCAATCACCGCACGCGCTTGAAGGAAGACGCGATCATCGGCTTGGTGTTCTCGGGCTTTTTCGGTTTGGGGCTTTTCATGGTGTCGCTGTCGCCCACTTCCGTGAATATTCAAACCATCGTGCTGGGCAACGTGCTGGCCATCACGCCCGCCGATACGCTGCAACTGGCGATCATCGGTTTCGTGTCGCTGGCGATTCTGCTGCTCAAGTGGAAAGACCTGATGGTCGTGTTCTTCGATGAAAACCACGCGCGCTCGATTGGCTTGAGCCCTGCACGGCTGAAGCTTTTGTTCTTCACGTTGCTCTCGGTATCAACCGTCGCCGCCATGCAAACGGTGGGCGCGTTTCTGGTGGTCGCTATGGTGGTCACACCAGGTGCTACTGCGTATCTGCTCACCGATCGGTTCCCGAGGTTATTGGGTTTAAGTGTGGCAATCGGCGCGGGCACGAGCTTCATCGGCGCATACACCAGCTACTACCTCGATGGCGCAACCGGCGGCATCATCGTCGTGCTGCAAACGCTCATCTTTCTGACGGCGTTTTTCTTCGCACCCAAGCACGGCATGCTGGCGGCACGCCGTCGTGCCGCGCAAGTGCTGGAAACCGGAGCGCCCGCGGCATGAGCCTGATCGTCGATATCCTCTACCTGCCGCTTACCTTCGATTTCATCCGTCAGGCGCTGATCATTTCGGTTCTCGTGGCCATTCCCACGGCGCTGCTGTCGTGCTTTCTGGTCGTCAAAGGCTGGGCGTTGATGGGCGATGCGGTGTCGCATGCCGTCTTTCCAGGCGTGGTGCTGGCCTACATCATCGGCATCCCATTCGCCGTGGGTGCGTTCGCCGCCGGCATGGGCTGCGCCCTGGCCGTGGGTTACCTGAAGGAAAACAGCCGCATCAAGCAAGACACGGTAATGGGCGTGGTCTTCTCAGGGATGTTCGGGCTTGGCTTGGTGATGTACACGAAGATCAGCAGCGAGGTGCATCTGGACCACATCCTGTTTGGCGACATGCTCGGTGTGGGCTGGCCCGACATCATCGAAAGCGGCGTGATCACGTTGATCGTGGCCGGTGCGATCGCGTTGAAGTGGCGCGATCTCTTGCTGCATGCGTTCGATTCGGTGCAAGCCAAGACGGTCGGCCTGCCAGTGCGTGCGCTGCACTACGGTTTGCTCGCGTTGATCTCGCTGGCCATCGTGGGCGCGCTGAAAGCCGTGGGTATCATCCTGGCGATTGCACTGCTGATTGCACCCGGCGCGATTGCCTTGTTGCTTACCCGCAGCTTCGGCGTCATGTTGTGGACAGCGGTTGCCGTGGCCGTAGCATCGGCGATCATCGGCATCTGGATCAGCGTGTTCATCGATAGCGCGCCGGGTCCCACCATCGTGCTGGTGCTGTCGGCGATTTTCGTGATCGTGTTTCTGAATTCGTTGCGCCGGCAAGCCGCGGCGGACCGCCTGCAGGTCAAGGATGTGGCGGCGCCCTGATCAAGCGCCTGCTTGATTTGCCACAGCAAAGTGATCGAAGAAATCAGTGAGACGCCGCGCTTGCAATTAGCGGCGTCGTGGCGGGCCGGCGCGGGCTCGGGCACGGCCAGGATGCAAGCAACCGTCAGTGTACCGGCGCAGAAGCCGATACCGTTGCTTGCGGCACATTCGCCACCCGCGCCAAGAACGCCGTCAGCGCAGGATTGTCGTGCTGGCTGCGCCAGGCGAGGTAAATATCGGCATGCATGTTTTCCTGGGCAAGCGGGCGAAAGATCACGCCATCCAACCGCAGCTCGCGCGCCGAATCCGGCACGATGCCCACGCCCAGGCCTGCGCGCACCAGCGCCAGCAACGTATGCGTTTGCCCAGCGAGTTGCACGATCTGTGGCGTGACGTCTGCCAGGCCGAACGCGCCCAGAATGCGTTCATAGAAATAGCGGCTCTCGTTGGGCCCATAGAGCAGGAAAGGTTGACGATGCAGCGCGCTCAGGGGCACGGCGTCGTAGTGGGCGAGCGGCGAATTGGGCGTGAGCGCCAGCACCAATGGCTCGCGCTCGATCAGATGATGTTGAAGGCCGGGTGTGCGCGGCAACTGCCGCGTGAGGATGAGATCCAGCTCGCCGGCGGTCAGCAGATCGCCAAGGCCGGCCGACACCATCTCGCGCAGCTGGATATCCACGTCGGGCAGCACCAGACGCGCGCGCACCAATAGCGCCGGCATGAGCCGATAGGCGCCCACCGCCGTAAATCCGAGTGACATGCTGCCCGCCTCGCCCTCGGATGTGCGCCGAGCCATCTGTGCAGCCCGCTCGGCGTGGGCCAGCAATTGGCGCGCGTCCTCCAGAAAGCGTCGTCCGGCTGCGGTGAGGTGCACATGGCGGCTGTTTCGATCGAAGAGCGACACGCCCAGCGTCTGCTCCAGCAACTGGATCTGGCGGCTCAACGGCGGTTGTGTCATGCACAGGCGCTCGGCCGCACGGCCGAAGTGCAACTCCTCGGCGACGGCCACAAAACAGACAAGTTGGCGAAATTCCATCGATTCAAAACCAGTATTGATCGATGTTATTTATAGCTCAAAGCGAAACGATGCGAATTTGATTTCTATACTGCGTCGAGCTCGACCGACGTCGTACCCCACAACGCGACGCGAATAATCAATCCTGCAAGGAGACAAAAGATGAAGATCACACCGAAATCGCGTGTGCGGGTCCGCATGCTGGCAGCCGTGGCGAGCGCCGCGTGCCTGCCCTGGGCAGCCCAGGCGCAAGACACGTATCCCACGCGGCCCGTGACGATGGTGGTGCCTTTCTCGCCGGGTGGCGGCACCGATATCGCCGCGCGGCTATTGGCCACGCAACTGGCCCGGGCGACAGGCCAATCGTTTGTGGTGGAAAACCGCCCGGGCGCAGCCGGCCAGATCGCAGCCGACGTGGTGGCGCGTGCCACGCCCGATGGGTATACCGTGCTGTTCGCCAACTCGGGGATGCTTGCCATCAACCCGTGGCTCTACAAGCTGCAGAGCGATCCTGAGAAGGCATTTGCGCCGGTCGCCATGTTTTGCGATCTGCCGTTTGCGTTGGTCGTGTCGCCCAAGCTCGCCGCCAATTCGGTGGCCGAGCTGATTGCACTGGCCAAGTCCGATCCCGGCAAATACACCTTTGCCAGTTCGGGCACGGGCGGCGCGCCGCATATGGCGGGCGAGGTGTTCCAGCAGTCCACCGGCACCACGCTCATGCATGTACCCTACAAAGGCGGCGGCCCGGCCATGACCGATCTGATTGCCGGTCATGTGGATATGCTTTTTGCCTCGGTGCTGGAAACCACGTCGCATGTGAATTCGGGCAATCTGCGTGCGCTGGCGGTGACCGGCGAGCAGCGTTCGCCGGTGATGAAGAATGTGCCCACGCTCGATGAGGCAGGGGTCAAGGACGCGAACGCCGGTTCGTGGACGGCCGTGATGGCGCCCAAGGGCACACCCAAAGCCGTCGTCGACAAGCTCTCGCAACTGGTGCGCGATGCCGCCGATAACCCAGAGGTAAAGAAGAATCTGATCGAGCAGGGCGCGATCGCGCATGGTTCGACGCCCGAAGAACTGATGAAAATAGCCGCGCAGGATCGCGCCCGATACGGCAAGATCATCGAAACCCGCAAACTCAGCGTCAATTAATGAGCGTCAATGAAGACCGCTAACTGGTCTGACTGCCGCCTTAACCCTTACGGATGCCATGAAAGATAACGCCGATACCCACGCCATCGATTTGCTGATGGTGGGACCGCTCATCCCCGAAATCATCGCCTATCTCGAAGGCAAATATCGTCTGCACAAATGGTGGACGATCGAGGATAAGGAGACCTTCCTGCGCGAGCATGGCGCCACGGTACGCGGCATCGTGACCAGCGGGCGATTCGGTGCAACCAAGACGCTGATTGACAGCCTGCCCGCGCTGGAGGTGATCAACAGCTTCGGCGTGGGCTACGACCCGATCGATATCGACGCTGCGCAGGCGCGCAACGTGGTGGTCACCAATACACCGGGCGTGCTGGACGATTGCGTGGCGGATACGGCGTTGGCCTTGATCCTCGGGGTATCGCGGCGCATCGCAGAAGCGGACCGCTTCGTGCGGGCCGGCCGCTGGCCCAACGAGTCGTTCGGGCTGGGCCGCAAGATCGGCGGCAAGCGCTGCGGCATCGTTGGATTGGGCAATATCGGGCGCCAGATCGCGGCGCGCGCCGAAGCCTTCGGGATGGATATCGCGTACTACAACCGCCGTGCGCGTACCGATGTGCCTGCGCATTATCGCTATTGCGAGGATGTGGTGAGTCTGGCGCGCGAGAGCGATTATGTGGTTCTGGCCTTGCCGGGCGGCAGCGCCACCAGGCACATCGTCAATGCCGAGGTGCTCAAGGCGTTGGGGCAAGACGGGTATCTGATCAACGTGGCGCGCGGCAGTGTGGTCGACGAAGCGGCGCTCGTGCAGGCGCTGCAGGCGGGCGACATTGCGGGGGCGGGCCTGGACGTATTCGAGCATGAACCCAAGACGCCGGAAGCGCTGTGGTCGATGGACAACGTGGTGCTGTTGCCGCACATCGCCAGCGGTACGCATGAAACGCGCAAGGCCATGGCGGATCTGGTGCTGAAGAACCTGGATGGCTGGTTCGCGACACGCGAAGTGGTGACGCAGGTCGTGTGAATGAGGCGGCGGGGCGTTGCGGCGGTGGTGGCGTATCCAGCAGGATGCCCCAACGGCGCTAGGCGAGCAGACCGCCGCCCTTTCGGTACTCGCTGGGTGTGATGCCCACTTCACGCCGAAAGATCTGCGAAAAGTGACTGGCGTTCGAATAGCCCACGGCCAGGCCGATGTCGATGATGCTCAGGTCGCTTTCGGCGAGCATTTCGCGTGCGCGCTGGACGCGCAGCCGGATGAAATAGAGCGACGGTGCCAGCCGCGTGGCACGTTTGAAGAGCCGGCTGAAATGGTATTCGCTCATGCCCGCAATGCCGGCGAGCACGGCAAGGTCGAAGGGCGCGTCAAGGTGCTCGTCCATATGTGCCGTCACCTGGCGCAGTTTGAAGGCCGGTAGTGCGCTGGCTCCAGGCGTACGCGTCATATCGGGATCGCGATAACTGCGCACGAGATGAACGGCAAGCGCCTGGGCAATGCCTTGCACGAATAGCGGGCTCGCATTGCGCGTGGCCATTCTCTCGGTTTTCAGCCGATCGAGTAACGACGAGAGCACGGGATCGCGCTGGCCCGAAACCTCCCGCAAATGCAATGGCACAGTGCTGCGCCCGAGCACGTCGCGTCGCGCGGCGTCCAATATCGGCAAACCCAGGTACAAGTGCATCACCTGAAAGGCATCGCAGTCGATGGTTTGCCAGCGCATCTCGTAAGGCGCGGTTGTGGTGGTCAGGAAAAAGTCACCCGCGTTGACGATGGACGATTTCCATTCGCCGCCCAGGACGCGTTCTTCCACATTGGCCGTGCCGGCCAATATCCACACGACCAACGGTTCGGCCACCGCCGGCACCAATACGCTTTGCGTGGTGGTCCGGTGCGTGAGAATGCGCACGTAGACGTCCCGCCACGCATGCTGGTCGTCGAATTCGATTGCCTGACCAGGGAGGTACGCGCCGAAGTGTTCGGCGGTGCTGCGATCTCTTGAAAACAGGCGCGACGATGGGCTCATGCGCTTATCTTAATGCGTGTGGCCGTGCGATTCGAGCAAGATCCCAACAGCTGCAGCAATAGCGCGAAAGCACGGTGAGCCTCGGTTTGAGAAAGTGAATCCCTGTTTCGCGACAGTGCGTGCCTTACCGCACGCATGGCTGCATTCCGCTGCCCGTCGCACCAATGAGAGATTCGACATGACTCAAAACATCGCTATTCATCAAGATGAAGTTGCCGGCAAGGTTGCTCTGGTAACGGGCGCGGCCAGCGGCATCGGCCGCGCCATCGCGCTGATGCTGCATGCCCGCGGTGCAAAAGTCGTCGCTGAAGACATCGACGGCAGCGTGGAGGCGCTTGCGCGCCCGGGGCTCGTGCCCGTGGTCGCCGACATTACGCAGGACGGGGCCGCAGAACATGCGGTTGCGGTCGCCGTCGAGCAGTTCGGGCGCCTGGATATCCTCGTGAATAACGCCGGGATCATCATCAACAAGTTGGTGGTCGACATGACACGTGCCGATTGGGAACGCATTCAGGCGGTCAATGCCACGGCGGCGTTCCTGCATTGCCGCGAAGCGGTCAAGGCAATGATCCCCCAGAAAAGCGGGGCGATCGTCAACATTGCCTCCTATGCGTCCTACTTTGCCTTCCCCACCATCGCTGCGTATACCGCGTCGAAAGGGGCATTGGCGCAACTCACGCGCACGCTGGCCCTCGAAGCGATCGGTCACGGCATACGCGTCAATGCGATCGGTGTTGGCGATGTGGTGACCAACATTCTCGACGACGTGGTTGAAGATGGTCCCGCATTTCTCGCCGAGCACGGTCAGGGCGCGCCGATCGGTCGTGCGGCGCAGCCCGAGGAAATCGCCGAGATTGTGGCGTTCATGGCGTCGGACCGTGCCAGCTTTATGGTGGGGGCGGTGGTGATGGCCGATGGGGGCATGACCGCCACGGCCGGCTAGCCGGCCTGAGCCACCACCGTCAAGAGCAAATCCTCCATCGCGCGGCTGGCAACGGTTGGCGTGGCATCGGCAAGCTGCATGATGCCCAGCCGACGATCGATGCTGGGCTTTTTCAACGGCACGAAGACCAGGTCGTCGCGATCGGGGGGCACGCCCAACTGTGCGAGCACCGTTACGCCCATGCCGCGTGCCAGCATGGCGATCATCGACAGCATGTTGGACACGAAGAAATCGGGATGGCGCAGGAATGCGGCCTGGGGATAGCCGTCGAGCTGCCGATGCGCCACGGTGCCGATCATGTTGGGCAAGGTGGCGATCTGCTGCCATGTGAGCGATTTGCGCTCGGCCAGCGGATGGCCGCGATGGCAGACGAGTCCGAACGTGTCTTCCAGCAACGGCGTGAACTTCAGTCGCGGATCGTGGCTCACTTCGCTGCAGATACCCATATCGATCTGGCCGTCCAGCACCAGGCGTTCGACGCCTTCGGAATTGTGGTCCTGGATCTGCAGCGCGACCTGCGGATGCTGGGCGCGAAATTGTTCGATCAGTTGCGGCATCCAATGCGTGGCGAACGACATGATGCTGGCGACACGCAGAAAGCGCGTATTGCGCCGGGCCATGCTCGAAAGCAGTTCATCGACCGAATGCGCGTGCTCGACCAGGCGCTTGATCACCTCCAGGCATTCGCGCCCGAATGCCGTCAGCACGATCGGGCTGCCGCGTTCGAAAAGCGGTTGCCCCAGCCGTGCCTCCATATCCTTGATGGCCAGCGAAATGGCCGGTTGCGACCGATGTGCGCGCAGCGCTGCTGCACGAAAGCTGCCCGTTTCGGCGACCCAAACGAAATAGCGGCAGATCTGCAGTGAAAACATCGCTTTCAGCCAGATTGGTTTTTCTGATGTACCGATATGATATTTTAATTTTTCTTATCGACTGACGCCTCCTAAGATGGCGCATATGCGCTCATCGACCAGCACCCCATCCGCACCTCTCGCACACCTGGATTTTTCCGGCATCGACCGCCTTCCGCGTTTGCGCGGGAGCGATTTCGAATTGGTGGTCGGGCGCCATGCGCCCGCTGAAGGTTCGATCCCGACACCCGCAATGCTGTTTGTCCCCGGCGCGTATCACGGCGCCTGGTGCTACGCGCACTACCTAAGCCATTTCGCGCAGCGGCAGATCGACTGTTACGCCATCGATCTGCCCGGGCACGGTGAGTTGGCCGATGCTTCCGGCTTTGCGGAGCTGGGTATCGAAGACCTGGGTGCGTGCGTGCGCCGAGCATGCGCCATGCTCGATCGTCCCGTGGTTGTCGTCGGCCACAGTATGGGGGCAGTGCCGGCCATGCTGTCGGCGAGTCATCGAAGGGTGCGGGGCCTGGTGCTGCTGGCGCCGTCGCCGCCGGGCAATCTCGCGGGCGCGCAGGCGTTGCCTGCTGTGCCGCACCAAGGCTTGCGGCCGCCGCCGGATGAGGGCGAGATTCGTAGCCGTTTCGTCGGTGCGGACGACGGGGATGACGTGTCGGGCGTTGTCGCCAGATTGAGTGCCGAAAGCCCGCGTGTACTTAACGATCGCTATCTATTGCGCGTGTCCGTCGATCCCGCCGGCATTACCTGCCCAGGCATCTGTTTCGAAGCCGAGCGGGACGATCCCGCGCGCCATCCTGCCGGGCAGGACGAGGCGATCGCGCGCTTTCTGGGGTTGGCGTATCGGTGCCTGCCCGATCAGCCGCACAGCATGATGTATGGCGCGCACTGGCAGGCGAGCGCCGAGGCTATTTTTGAGTGGTATGCCCGCCAGTTTGGCGCGTCGTCGGCTGCTGCCGATGCTGCCTCATCGGTTCCGCCTGCCGCGCCTGCTGCAACGTCGTCACCGCTTTGATTCAACCGACATTTTCGCGGCATCGGACGGCGAGATCCGAGCCATCCTTCAGGAGACAGATCATGTTTTTCAGTTCGGTATTGCACCGCTTTAGCCTCAGCATACTGGCGTTGAGCGCGTTGGCTACGGGAGCAAACGCCATCGCGGCGGATGCGTGGCCCACCAAGCCCGTGACACTCGTGGTGCCGTCGGCCGCGGGCGGGGCGGCCGACCTCACCGCGCGCACGCTGGCCAAATACCTGAGTCAGGCGCACGGCATGAACGTGGTCGTTGAGAACCGCGCAGGTGCCGGCGGCATCATCGGTACCACCACCGTGCAGAAGGCTGCACCCGATGGCTATACGCTGCTGTTGTCGACCAACTCAACGCAGTCGGCCAATCAATTTTTGTATAAGAACCTCCCCTACAACGCCGCGCGCGATTTCGTCGATGTGGCGATGATCGGCAAGTTCGGCACCGTTGCGGTTGTGGCGCCCGACAGCCGATTCAACACGTTGGCTGAACTCGTGACCGCTGCGCGCGAGACACCTGAGAAAGTTTTTTTCGGCTACTACAGTTCTTCGTCGCAAGTGCCGGCCGAACTGCTCAAGCAATATGCGAGTTTGAAGGTCGAAGGCGCAGCCTATAAAAACGTGACGCAGATCCTGACCGACCTGAGCGGTGGACTGATTCAGTTCGCCTTTGTCGACTACCTCACGGCGATGGGGCAGATCGCCGGCGGCAGGCTCAAGCCGATCGCCGTGACCGGTCAGTCGCCGAGTCCGTCATGGCCCAAGGTGCCCACCACGCAAAGCAGTTATCCCGGCTTTGTGGTGGAAGGGTGGCTGGGTATCTCCGCACCGGTCGGTACGCCCGACGCAGTGGTGACGACGATGAACGGTTTCGTACGCGAGGCCGTGAACGACGCGGATACGCAGCAGCGTTTCACTCAGTTGGGATTGCAGCCGCAGGCCATGGACGCCGCAGCCTTCAAAGCGTTCGTGGTGCAGGATGTGCAGCGTTGGAAGGGCTGGGTCGAGACGGCGAAGATCGAGCCGCAATAACGTGCGAGGCAGGGCGCCTCAATACCGAATATTCATTTCCAGCCCCACGGCATCGACCTCGCGCGTCGTGGCGATCGCAATGGCCTCGTCCCTCGCGCACCGCTCGGCACTCCACAACACAGCGAAGGCGTCCAGCACGTCATCCGCTGCGCATTGCGCGCGCTGCAGATGAGCAAGTGCATGATCGACAGCGATGCGATAGTCGGCCGGCATCAGGGCCAGCCGACGTGCGTGACCGGCTGCGGTGCGCTTGGGTTCGATCAGGCCTTTGCTGTGTGAGCCGCCCCGTATGCCATCGCTTGCGCCGCTGCGCGACCGGGCCAGTGCCATGAACGCCAATTCAGGATGGATCTCGAACACGCGCTGAGGTTGTTTGGGCAGCGTTTGCAGCACGGCATCCACTTCAGCGATTTTGGGCAGGATGTTGAATGCTTGTTTGGACATGGCGCGGCCGACTGCTGCGCGATTGCGCGCACAGGCGTCTTCATAAGACGATGCCCCCAACACGGCCCTCACGGGCGGTGAAAACACGGATGTGGCACGCGGCCATCCCAAACGTTTGCGGGCCTCGGTATCGCAGTCGCGCGACGTATCGGCCGCCAGACCGATCGGCATATCGATACCGATCACCGCCGGTGCGGGTGCCCAATCCAGAAGCTGTGCAAAGGTCGCCAGCACAGCAACCTCAATGGTGCCGTTGGCCTTGTCGCGCTTGACGGCAAACCATCCGCCCTTGCAACCGTCCACGCCAACGGCGACCTGTGCACCGTCAGACATCGACCGACGCACTCGGCACGCTTACCACCCGCAACGAAAGGCCTTCGTAAGGATCCAGTGTGATCGTGAGTTGCCCATCTTCCAGCAGGTCGCCTTCGATCTGCTCATTGATCATGTCGATCACGGGGCCGGGCGACACATTTTCCAGCACGACGTTTTCGCTGATCGGTTCAGCGCCGAAGTTCAGCGCCGTGATCTGCGTGCCGCGCCCGGCCGGCAGCTCGTGGATCATCAGCAGCAGGGCAGGATTCGTCACGTCGGGGATCGACACCTGTCGGCTGCTGGCAATGTCATACGCCTGGCGCACGGCCAGCATGCGCTTGAGCTTGCTGGCAAACGAGTCGGGATCGTTGAGTTGCGACGTCAGGCTGCCATAGAGCGCCTTGGCGCGCGGCATGCCTTCATTGGAAAACGCCGCCTCAGGATCGACGTCGACCAGATCGTAGGCCCCGCGCTGAATCCAGCGCGTGTCGCCATCGCCCATGCGATCGGCGACCAGCTCCTCCGGCAGGGGCAAGGCGCCTACCAGATCCCAGCCCGACAGCGCGAATACGCCGGGCTGGAAGGCGTTGAACATGACCATCAGCAAGTGCACCTTCTTGACCTTCTCCACTTCTTCCGCGCTCATGGCGTCCAGCTCGCGGATGCCCAGCGAGGCCGCAGCCACACTCGCCGAGGTGCAGGCCACGCCGTTGGTCACGAAGCGCAAGTTGTAGGGTGCATGCTCGCCACTCAGCTTCTCGTACATCGTCTCGCGGATGTGCTCGCGCAGGATGGAGCCCGGCAAGGTCTGGCCGTGAAACATGAACGTATCGTTGGCATGCAGCGTCCAGAAGTGCACCAGCTCCAGCGTGAGCTCATCGTGGTTCTGCATGGCGTGAATCAGCGAGGCGGGATCGATGCCGTACTGGTGCACCGTGCGCAGCATCAACCGCAGAAATTCGGTGTCGCCCGTGGCGACCGCATGGTGATAGGCGGGGCGCGTGATGAAGTCGTAGGACAGGTCGGCGCCGCCTTTGGACATCGATGCGATGTCGTCGACGGTCAGATTGAGCTCCTGAAAGCTGAATCCGCCCGCCTTGCGGATCGTGCCGGCCAGCAACTGGTTGCCCACGATCGAGAGGGGATGGCTTTCCGACCAGGCATTCTCATGCGAGCGCCGCTCGACGCCGAGAAAACCGTTGGCGTCCAATCGCAGGCCGCGTGCACCCATCACGTCCAGGCAGTGCAGGGCGTCGCCGATGATCAGTTGCTGCGCAGCGAACGACGGGTCGAGCCAGTTGAGCGACGGTTGGCCTTCCTTGAAGTAATGCAGGTACACCCAGCGCCGGATCTTGCCGTCCACGCCTTCGATGGGCGGCGTCGCGCTCCAGTCGGTTTCCTTCACGCCGGGCTCGAAGAAAATCACGCGCTGCAACTGGCCCACGATGTAGCACTTCTCTTTGAGGATATCGACGATTGCCGGCGGCAAGTTGACCGCATCGCGTCCCTCCGGCACGTCGGGCAGCACCGGCCAGTCTTCTTCGCGGATTTCGACCATGTGATAGAGGCCGGGATAATCTTCGTAGGCCAGTTCGGCCAACCGGAAATCGGCGCCCTTGCCGGTGTGCGACGGGATCACATCGTCGATCACGATGGCGTTGAAGGCCGATGCCATGCGGCTGATGGATTGGTATTCTTCTTCGGTGCCGAAACGTGGATCGATCGCGAAGCTTGATCGGTCGAAGTTGCCGTCAACCGTGGGCGTCACTTCATAACCCTTCAACCCGCCGCCCAGCTTGGTGGGGCCGGTGTGGATGGCTTGCACACCGATCGAGGAGAGGGCTTGCCAGAGCTTGGCATCGCCCAATGTCTTGAGCACCGAATCTTCTTCCGCGGTCACGATGGCGCCGGGATAAGCGGTAAACCATACCGATGCAACGGTTGACACGGCCCGCGGGCGCGTTTCGGCATAGGCATGCATCCACATCCGACCCTGACCGCCATACGATTTCGCGCGTTGCCGGGCTTGCGCCAGCATGGAGCTTTCCAGGAGGAAATCGATGTATTTCTGGTCGGGAGTAGGCATTGCATTCCTTGAGCGTGGGGGTGCGCTGCGCGCACACAATGGCTTTCGGTTTGCAAGAATCGTGCGAGCGGAACGATTGGCCGTTCAGGCGCCCTTGGAGCGGAACAACCACTGCCAGAATAACGCCCCGCGCGCCACCTTCCGCGGATCGCCGCGTTGTGCCGGGTGGTGGGGGACCGGGGTGGAGGCTGTTGCAGGGGCCGTTGCCGGGGGCGTTGCGGCAGGCGCGGCCCCCGGCGCAGGCTTGGCATAACCGGCGTCCTCATCGGCGTTACTGGCCGTACCGCACCCTGACAAGCCGCTGGCGGCAGGCGGGCACACGGATGGGGATGACCCCGCAAGCGGCGCCGTAGCACCTGCCGACGGTGCATGCTCCGCACGGGTGGCATGCCACGGCAGGCATGCCGAGGCCAGCAAGAGGGTAAAAACAGCACCTCGAGCATGAACCCGGGGTCGCCTGTCGAGGCGATGCACTGCGCTGATGTGAGTAAACATGGCAGGTGGGCGGTAACGAGATGACTCAGTGTGGCGGCGTGAGCGTGGAATTTTCATCAAATTTGCTCATTATTTGTATTGAATCCATCGCGCGCACTCGGATTCGGCCAGGCGAGGTTCAGACGAACGGCACCCAGGTGGCCGCAAAGCGGCGTGTGTTGAAATAGCCGGCTCGCATCACCCCAGACGACCCTGCTCCTTCTCTTGCGCTTGCGCGCTGCTGCTTTCTACCTCGCCTATGACCGCTCGCCGCCTCGCCCGCCCCATGTCGCCGAGTTTGTTCTCATGGCAGCGCAAATTGTTCTGGAAGTACACGCTGAGCCTGTTGCTGACGTCGTTCATCTCCACGATCGGGCTGACGGCCGTCTTCAGCTGGATCTATCAACGCGATGTGCGCCACAGCATCGAGTCACCCGCCTTCGAGCGTTCGCTCGTCCATGCTTTCGATGAATACCGGATCCTGACGCAGCAGGACACGCCACAGGTCACCGACTGCGGCAGGTTGATGCGGTCGCTGACGCGCAATCTTTATGAACAACAAGGCATTCGCGGGGATCCGCGCAATGATTTTCAGGATTCGATCGAGCAAGGCCGGCTTGTGTTGACGTTCTCCGACAGCGGGTCGCAGTGCAGTTTTCCGGCCAATGCCAATGCCGAACTGCTGCAGGGCATGCGCGATGTCGAGGCACGCCAGGCGGGACGGGCGGGCGGCGAGACGCTCAGCCCCAACCGCTTCGGTGGCTGGTCGCGCATACAGTCGATCACGCCGGCAGCCGAACCGGGTGCGGTCATGACGGTGGGCATCGCGGGCTTGAGCGTGAGCGAGATCCTGGGCGGCGCGCTGACGCGCGGCTGGACGTGGCTGGTGCCGTATATCGTGGGGTCGTGCTGCATCAACGCGCTGATCCTCGTGGGATTTCTGCTGCGGCGGATCCGGCGGGCCGAGGCGACGGCTGCGCAATGGGCCGACGGCAATCTGGGCGCGCGCATCAACGATCACGGCAAGGACGAATTCCGGCAGTTGGCCGATAACTTCGACACGATGGCCGACGCGCTCAACAACGTGATTCGTGTGAAACAGAATCTGGCCGCGCTGGAAGAGCGTAATCGTCTGGCGCGGGATCTGCACGACACGGCCAAGCAGCGGTGCTTTGCGCTGGGCCTGCAGTTGTCGATCCTGCGCAAGCAGCATCGCGACGACCCCTCAAGCCTTCGGCTCACCGAGGCGGCGCTGGCGCTGACGGATCATTTGCAGAACGATCTGCGCAACATCATCACGCGGCTGTCGGCGCCCACCGTCAGCGAATTGGGTTTGTCGGCGGCGTTGCAGGAGTCGCTGGCGGTTCTGCTCTCCGGCAACGATATTACGTTGTCGGTCGAGGTGGGCAGGGACGACGACGAGGCATTGAAGGCACGTCCGGAACTGGGCGTCGAACTGATGGTGATCGCCCTGGAAGCGGCCTCCAATGCGGCGCGCCACAGTGGTGCCACGCAGGTCACGGTAGCGCTGCGGCGCCACGCCGAGCGCTATGAATGGCTGATCGTGGATGATGGCAACGGCTTCGATGTGGCAGCTGGTACCGGCGACGGCATGGGGCTCACCAATATGCGCCATCGCGCCGAAACGCTTCCCAACGGCCAGTTCGAATTGCATAGCGAGGCGGGTGCGGGCACCACGATCCGCGTTTTTTTCGATAACCCGACTCCCCAGGACGCGCCATGAAGACAACCGTGTTGATTGCGGACGACCATGCCATCGTGCGCGAAGGCATTCGCAGCCTGCTCGAAACCACCGACGATTTCGAAGTCGTGGGGGAGGCGTCCGACGGGCAGCAGGCCGTGACGCAGACGCTCGCGCGTGCGCCGGCCATGATCATTCTAGATCTGATGATGCCGGGCTCATCCGGCGCATCGGTGATCGCTACGCTCACACAGCAATGTCCAGGCAGCCGTATCGTCGTCTTGAGTTCGACCGAAGACGATGACCTGGCATTTTCGGCGATCGAGGCGGGCGCGCATTCGTTTCTCGTCAAAACGATGCTGGGCGACGAGCTGATCGACACCTTGCGGCGGGTCGCACGCGGCGAAGCCGTCATCCATCCGAAGATCGCGCGGCGCGTTCTGACCGTGGTGCGACGGGTCAATACCCCCCAGGTCGATCCCTTCGAGCCGTTGTCGGACCGTGAGCGTGCCGTGCTGCAGGAGCTGGCCAAGGGCCGCTCGAACAACCGCATCGCCGAAACGCTCCACATCAGCGAGAAGACGGTGAAGACGCACGTCAGCAGCGTGTTGGCCAAGCTGCAGCTCGGCGATCGCACGGAAGCCGTCGCCTTCGCCTGGCGCGAAGGGCTGATGGCGGGCGACGCCAAGGGCGACTGAGCCACGGTCGTGCGATGGCGTCGTGCCGGCGCGCGTTTGGCAACACCTGCTTAAGCAATTGGGACTTTCGACCGAGGAAAAACCCGCCTTAGGGCGGAGGGCATCGTCCGGCCTATCGCCTAGCATCCCCTGCACACCTGTGGCGGGCGATCGCGTCCGCCGCGTATCTTCAGACGGACACTTCAGTGGCATCACGCAACCTTCGCTTTCGAACCCCGGCTCTTTTGGCGTTTCCCTTTGTTCTGGCGTGCGCCGCGCAGGTGCACGCCCAAGGCATGATCGGTGTGGGCGTGGGCGTGGTGCCGGAATACGAAGGATCGCGAGACTACCGCGCAGTGCCCGTGCCGGTGCTCAATTACCAGTCCGGCGCCTTTTTCATCGGCTCGCGTAACGGCCTGCCCGGTCTGGGGCTGAAAGCGCCGCTCGCGCAAGACCTGACGGCAGGGGTCTATCTGGGCTTGGGGCTGGGGCGGGATTCGTCCGACCATACACGACTGCGCGGCTTGCCCGATGTCGATTTCCACGGTTTGGCGGGCGGTTTCGTGGAGTACAAGCCCGGCCGCGCCAGCTTCTCGATCGATGCCCGTCAGGCGTTGAAGTCGAACTACGGCGCCACGGTAGACCTCGGCGCGAGCTACGCGGTATTCCAGTCGCCCGAAAGCACCATTTCGTTGGGCGCCAGCACCACGTGGGCCAACGACGATTACATGAATACCTGGTTTGGCGTGAGCCGATCGAACGCCGCGCGCAGCCGTGCCGGGCTAGAGGCGTACTCGCCGTCAGCCGGTTTCAAGTCCGCCGCGCTTACCACCACGTGGACGTATCGCTTCAACAAAAGCTGGATGACGAGCACCACCATCGGCGTGAAGACGCTGCTAGGCGATGCGCGCGACAGCCCGATTGTGGAACGCGACACCAGCGCGTTCGGCGCGGCGTCCATTCTCTACGCGTTCTAATGCCCGGCGCGGTCGATGGCCGCGTATCACCTGTTTCGATATCGTTGCCATGCCCCTGATGAAGTTCGCACCGCTGTTCCTGTTGTTGTCGATCGCCGCGTGCACGTCCGAGCCGCCGCCGCCCGCCGCGCCGCCGCCGACCAAAGTGGGTGTGATCACGCTGCAAGCGGAGCCGGTGGCGCTCACTACGGAACTCGTCGGACGCACCACGCCCTACCTGATGTCCGAGGTGCGCCCGCAGGTCGCCGGCATCGTCAAGGCGCGTCTGTTCGAAGAAGGATCGCTGGTGAAGGCAGGCGACGTGCTGTATCAAATCGAGCCGGCACCGTTCCAGGCGACCGTGAACGAAGCGCAGGCGGCGTTGGCCAATGCGCAGGCGACCGTGGCGGCCGCACGCTTGAAGTCGGAGCGCTTTGCCGATCTGGTGAAAATCGATGCCGTGGCCCGTCAGGATGCCGATGACGCCCAGGCCACCTATCGCCAGTCGGTCGCCAATGTGGCGCAGCAAAAGGCTGCGCTCGAAAGCGCGCAGATTCAGTTGCGATTCACCAAGATCACGGCGCCCATCTCCGGCCGGATCGGCCGCAGCGCGGTCACGGCGGGTGCGTTGGTCGGCGTCAACCAAACCGACGCGTTGGCCACGATCCGCGCGCTGGATCCCGTGTATGTCGACATGAATCAATCGAGTGCGTCGCTGCTGCGATTGAAGCGCATGCTGGGCAGCGGTCAGGTCGATCCCGGTGCCACGGAAGTGTCGCTGCGATTGGAAGACGGCACGATATACGGCCATACGGGGCAATTGAAGTTTTCGGAAGTGGCCGTGGATCAGGAGACCGGTTCGGTCACCTTGCGCGCGACCTTTCCCAACCCCGAAGAGGTGCTGCTGCCCGGTATGTATGTGCAGGCAATCGTCAATGAGGCGGTGGAGCCGCGCGGCATTCTCGCGCCACAGCAGGGCATCATGCGCGATGCGAAGGGCAACGCCCTCGCGTTGGTGGTCGATGCCGACAACAAGGTCGCGCAGCGCGCGGTCGACACCTCACGCGCCATCGGCAACACGTGGTTGATCGCCAAGGGGCTCGCAGCGGGCGATCGCCTGATCGTCGAAGGCGTGGAGAAAACGCGTGCCGGAGCGGTGGTCGAACCGCTCGATGTGAGCAAAACGTTCGCCGGCGCCAAGCCCGGCGCAGCGGCGGGTGAGCAGCCGGCGACGCCCGCCACGGACAGCCCGTCCGCGGCATCCGCCGCCAAGCCGGCAGCGGCATCTTCGGCCACGCCGAACGCATCGTCCCCGGCGGAGAAGCAATAAGTGTTGGCGAAATTCTTTATCGACCGGCCCATCTTCGCGTGGGTCCTCGCCATCGCCACCATGCTGTTTGGCCTGATGGCCTTGCGCGCGTTGCCGATCGCGCTTTACCCCGACGTGGCACCGCCTACGGTCAGCGTCACCGCGACCTATTCGGGCGCGTCGGCCGGCACGTTGGAGAACAGCGTGACGCAGATCCTCGAGCAGCAGCTGGTGGGGATCGACGGGTTGCAGTCGTTCAGCTCGTCGTCCAGTTCCACCGGCACCGCCACGATCACGGTCACGTTCGAGCAAGGCACCGACGCCGATAACGCCCAGATCCAGGTTCAGAACAAGATTCAGCAGGCCTTGCCCCGGCTGCCCTCCGAGGTGCAGCGCCAGGGCGTGACGGTGGCCAAGGCGCAGAGCGATTTTCTGCTGATCATGGCGATCTTCGACGAAACCGATCGCGCCAGCTCGACGGACATCTCCGATTATCTCGTGAGCAACTTCCAGGACGCGCTGTCGCGTGTGCCGGGCGTGGGCGGCGTGCAGGTGTTCGGCTCGGAGTACGCGATGCGTATCTGGCTCGATCCCTCGAAGCTCGCGGCGTACGGGCTCATGCCTTCGGACGTCGACGCGGCAATCCAGGCGCAGAACACCCAGATTTCGGCCGGCCGCATCGGCGCGCTGCCGGCGCCTGCGGGTCAGGAATTGAACGCCACGGTGACCGCCCAGTCGCGTCTGCGCACACCCGAGCAATTCGAGAACATCATCCTGCGCGGCAATACCGGCGGCTCGAAGGTGCTGTTGAAAGACGTGGCGCGGGTGGAGCTCGGCAACGAGGACTACAGCATCGTCACACGGCTCAACGGTCATCCGGCATCGGGCCTGGCCGTGCAATTGGCACCCGGCAGCAATGCGTTGGCCACCGCCGAAGGGGTGAAGTCGTTGGCGCAGGATCTCGGGAAGGGCCTGCCCGACGGCTATGCGTTGTCGTTCCCGCTGGACAACACCGACTTCATCAAGCTCTCGGTGAAGGAGGTCGTCAAAACCCTTGCCGAGGCGATGGTGTTGGTCGTGCTGGTCATGTTCGTGTTCCTGCAGAACTGGCGCGCGACGATCATTCCGGTGATTTCGATCCCGGTGGTGCTGCTGGGCACGTTCGGCGTGCTGTGGTTGGCCGGCTACTCCATCAATACGCTCACGCTGTTCGGCATCGTATTGTCCATCGGGCTGCTGGTGGATGACACCATCGTGGTGGTCGAAAACGTCGAGCGACTCATGCAGGAGAAGGGGCTCTCGCCGCGCGATGCCACCATCGAATCGATGCATGAGATCAACGGCGCGTTGATCGGCATCGGCGTGGTGCTGGCGGCGGTGTTCCTGCCCATGGCGTTCTTCGGTGGATCGACGGGTGTGATCTATCGCCAGTTCTCGATCACCATCGTGACGTCGGTGGTGCTGTCCGTCGTGGTGGCGTTGATTCTCACCCCGGCCTTGTGCGCGGTGATGCTCAAGCCCGGTCACCAAGGCGAACGCCGCGGTTTCTTTGGCTGGTTCAATCGCACGTTCGATCGCAATCTGAATCGTTATGAGCGTTCGGTAACCGGTGTGCTCAAGCGCCCGTTGCGCTTCATGCTGATCTACGGCGCGCTCGCCGTGGTGCTGGTCGTGCTGTATCAACGCATGCCCAGCGGGTTCCTGCCTTCCGAGGATCAGGGTTCGAACATGGTGCAATTCACGTTGCCGGTGGGCGCTTCGCAGGCACGCACCCTTGAGGTGGCCCGCAGCGTCGAGCGTCATTATCTCGAGGACGAGAAGGACAATACGGCAGCGATCTTCTCGATCGTCGGCTTTGGTTTCGGCGGCAGCGGCCAGAACACCGGCCTGGCCTTCGTTGCGCTGAAAGACTGGGCGGAACGTAAGGGCGTGGAGAACCGCGCCGACAGCATTTCCAATCGCGCCATGGCCGGCTTCTCGGCGGCCCGCGATGCCCAGATCTACGCGCTCTCGCCGCCGGCAATTCAAGGTCTAGGGCAATCGGGCGGCTTCTCGTTTCAGCTGCAAGCCACCCCCGGCACGAGCCGCGCACAATTGCTCGAGCGCCGCAATCAGTTGCTGGGACTGGCGATGCAGGATGGCTCGCTCGCGGCGGTGCGCCCAGGCGGGCTGGAGGAGACGCCGCAGTTGAAGGTGGATATCGACCAAAGCAAAGCGGTGGCCAACGGCCTGGCCCTCTCCGATGTGGCGGCCACGCTCACCTCCGCCTGGGGGAGCACGTATGTGAACGACTTCATCGATCGCGAGCGCGTCAAGCGCGTGTATATGCAGGGCGACGGGCAGTTCCGGTCGAAACCGGAGGATCTGGACAAGTGGCATGTGCGCAGCGAGTCGGGTGCGATGACGCCGTTCTCGGCATTTGCGACGTCGCGCTGGGAGCGCGGTCCGGATAATCTGGAGCGTTATAACGGGCTGGCCTCATATGCCATTCAGGGGCAGGGCGCGTCGGGCGTCAGCTCCGGCGAGGCAATGGACACGATGGAATCGTTGGCCGGCCAGATCGACCCCGGCACCGCGTTCGCGTGGAGCGACCTGTCGTATCAAGAGCGCCTTTCCAGCGGGCAAGCGGTGTGGCTCTATGCCTTGTCGATCCTGATCGTGTTTCTTTGCCTGGCTGCACTCTACGAGAGCTGGTCAATTCCGCTATCGGTGCTGCTGGTGATTCCGTTGGGCGTGGTGGGCACCTTGCTGGCGGCGACGATGCGCGGGCTGGAGGCCGATATTTACTTTCAGGTCGCGCTGGTGACCACCATCGGGCTGGCGGCGCGAAACGCGATTCTCATCGTCGAGTTTGCCGAGGCGGCCGAACGACGCGGCGCCACGCTGGTCGAGGCGGCCATCGAAGGCGCACGCCTGCGGTTGAGACCGATCTTGATGACGTCGCTCGCGTTTATCGCCGGCGTCACACCGCTCGCGCTTTCCACGGGCGCCGGTGCCAATAGCCGAATCGCCATCGGCACCGGTGTGATCGGCGGTACGCTGACCGCAACCGTGCTCGCCATTTTCTTCATCCCGTTGTCTTTCGTCTTGGTGCGAAAGATGGCCTTGCGGGGCCGCTCGCCCCAGGCGCAACGCCCGAGTCAGGTACAGCCGTGAAGATTTCATTCCTATTCGTTGGCTTGTTGGCGCTAGGCGGATGCACGCTCGATCCGAATTACGTGCGTCCCGAGTCGCCCGTGCCGGCGCAGTGGCCCACCGGTGACGCTTATGGCGATGTGGGCCGGCAGACCGGCGGCGCACAGGCGCAAGACGTCGCATTGCCCGCGCCTTGGCAGCAGTTCGTACAGGACCCAAAGCTGTCGCGAGTGATCGACGCGGCGCTGTTGAACAACCGCGATCTTCGTCGTGCCGCTGCGAATATCGAATCGGCGCGCGCGCAGTACCGCATCGAGCGATCCGACCTGTTTCCCACCTTGGCCGCCGGGGGCGACTACACCCGTTCGCGCAGTCAGGTCGCGCTGGGCGGCGACAGCACCTCGTTCGTGGGCAACTCGTATTCGGTCTCGGCCGGTCTCAGTGCGTATGAACTCGATTTCTTCGGGCGAGTACGCAGTCTGTCGCGCGCGGCGCTCGAGCAGTATCTCGCCACCGAAGAGGCCGCACGCGCCGCGCGCATCAGCGTGGTGGCCGAGGTGGCGAACGCATACATCCTGTTGGCCACCGATCGCGCGTTGCTCGACGTCGCGCAGCAAACGCAGGCAAGTGCCGAGCAGACCGTCAAGCTGATTCAGGCACGTCTGTCGGGCGGTATCTCGTCTCGCAATGAACTGCGCCAGGCCGAGACGATTTTTCAGCGTGCCCGATCGGATGTGGCCAATTATCGAACGTTGATCGCGCAGGATCGCAACGCCCTGCAACTGCTCGTGGGGCAATCGATCGACGACGATTGGCTGCCCGCGTCGTTGTCACCGGAAACCGCGATGTTTGCGCAGGTACCGGCCGGCATGTCGTCGACGGTGTTGCTGTCGCGTCCGGATGTGGCGCAGGCCGAGCATTCGCTGTTGGCGGCCAACGCAAACATCGGCGAGGCGCGCGCAGCGTTCTTCCCGCGCGTGAGCCTCACGGCGAGCGGCGGATTCGCCAGCGGTGAGCTGTCGGGATTGTTTTCCTCAGGCAATAAGGCTTGGTCATTTGCGCCTTCGATCAGCATTCCGATCTTCGATGGCGGCTTCAATCGTGCCAATCTCGCCTACGCTCAGGCGCAACGCGATGGACTGGTGGCCGATTATGAATTGGCGGTGCAGGCGGCGTTCAGGGACGTGGCCGATGCGCTGGCGCGCGCCGGTACGATCGACGAACAGCTCGACGCGCAACGCGCGCTTTACGAAGCGTCTTTGGAAAGCTACGGTCTATCGGACGCCTTGTATCGGCGCGGGGTGGGCACCTTCCTCGATGCGTTGGATGCCCAGCGCACGTTGTATTCGGCGCAGCAAACTTACCTGAGTGCGCTGCAGCTGGCGCTGGAGAATCGCGTGGCGCTCTATCGCGCGCTGGGCGGCGGCGTATAAGCTGCGCCGTCCGGCGCGCCTGCATTCAGTTCACGGCCACATTGTTGTCGCGCACAAGCTTGGCGAAGCGGCTGGTGTCGTCGGCGATTTGCTTGGCCATCTGCGCCCGCGTGTCGCCGATCGGTTCAGCGCCGATCGCCGCCATTTTGCTGCGGAAATCCGGGGACTGAATCACCGCAACCATTTCCTTGTTTAGTCGATCGAGGATCGCGGGGGGCGTGCCCGCCGGTGCCAGTACGCCAAACCAGGTGCCCAGATCAAAACCCGGCATACCGCTTTCCGCCAAGGTGGGCACATCGGGTAGGGCAGACGAGCGCTTGGCGGTGGTGACAGCCAAGGCCCGCAGTTTGCCGGCGGTAATCTGCGGCAGCACAGGCGTTACGGTGTCGAACGACATCGAGATCTGACCGCCCACCAGATCGGTGGTCAACGGGCCGCTGCCCTTGTACGGCACATGCATGATGTCCACGCCGGCGAGACTCGAGAACTGGGTGCCGATCAGATGCTGCGCGGTGCCTGCGCCATTGGAGCCGTAGGACATCTTTCCCGGCGACTGTTTGGCCAACGCAATCAGCTCGGCCACATTCTTGGCGGGCGTATTGGCGTTGACGACCAGCACATTGGGCACCAACGCAATGGTGGTGAGCGGCTCAAAGCTTTTCTGAAAATCGTAGGGCAGGCCCTTGTAGACACTGGTGGCGATGGTGTGATGGACCGCGCCGATCAGCAGCGTATAGCCATCGGGCTCGGCACGCGCCACATAGGCGGCACCGATCGTAGCCCCTGCGCCGCCACGGCTCTCGACGATGACCGGTTGCCCGATACGTTGCGACAAGCTCTCCGCCAGCGCGCGCGCGAGCACATCCGTGGTGCCGCCTGCTGCAAAGGGGACGACGAGACTCACAGGCTTCGTTGGCCAATCGGCCGCAGGCGCCGCATTGCTCCAACAGAGCGCTACAGCAGCGAGTGCCCCGCCGAACGTGGTGAGCAGGGTGCGCCGGCGGCGATCCTTGAGATCCTTGCGAACATCCGGCACCGTGCGGTCTGTCCGATCCGCGCAGTCTGTGAGATCCGTAGCCGCCGTGCGAACGGCCGATAGGGGATTGAGCGAGCGGTAAGCGTGCATGAGTGTCTCCTCGGCATTGTTTTAGATATTCAACACTGCACGCTCGCCATTCTGTGTGGCGTGACGTGCAGGTGATGTGAGACGGCGAGCGCGTGCCGTGAAACTACGCCTCGACACCGCTACACCGCTTTGCTGCGACGTCGCTACATCGCTACGCCGCTTTGCGTTGGCCCGATTGCGCCAGGTGCTCGCATACCGCGCGGGTCACGTCCACCGTTTTCGCCGTGCCGCCCAGATCGCCCGTGTGCAACGCTGGGTTGCGCGTCACATGCTCGACTGCCGCCATCACCCGTTGTGCGGCGGCATGCTCGCCCAGATGCTCGAGCAACATCACCACCGACCAGAACGTGCCGACGGGATTGGCCAGGCCGCGGCCCATGATGTCGAATGCCGAGCCGTGAATGGGTTCGAACATCGACGGATAACGCCGCTCCGGATCGATGTTGCCAGTGGGCGCGATGCCCAGGCTGCCGGCCAGCGCAGCGGCCAGATCGCTCAGGATGTCGGCATGCAGGTTGGTGGCCACGATCGTGTCCAACGTGGCGGGGCGATTGACCATGCGCGCGGTGGCGGCATCGACCAGTTCCTTGTCCCAAGTGACGTCGGGAAACTCCTTGGCGATCTGTGCGGCGATCTCATCCCACATCACCATGGCGTGGCGCTGCGCATTGCTCTTGGTCACCACGGTCAGCAGTTTGCGCGGCCGCGATTGCGCCAGTTTGAAGGCGTAACGCATGATGCGTTCGACGCCGGCCCGGGTCATCATCGACACATCGGTCGCCGCTTCGATCGGGTGCCCCTGATGCACGCGGCCGCCCACGCCCGCATATTCGCCTTCGGAGTTTTCGCGCACGATCACCCAATCGAGATCGTTGGGGCCGCAGCGTTTGAGCGGGCCGTCGATGCCCGGCAGGATGCGGGTCGGGCGCACGTTGGCGTATTGATCGAAGCCCTGGCAGATCTTCAGCCGCAGGCCCCAGAGCGTGATGTGATCGGGAATATCGGGGTCGCCTGCCGAGCCGAAAAGGATGGCGTCCTTGTCGCGCAACGCGTCCAATCCATCGGCCGGCATCATCTCGCCGTGTTTGCGATACCAGTCGCCGCCCCAGTCGAAGTTCTCGAACGCGAACGTGAAGCTGCCATCCGTTTGCGCCAATGCGCTCAATACTTCCTGGCCCGCAGGAATCACTTCCTTGCCGATGCCGTCGCCGGGGATGGTTGCGATGCGATAGGTCTTCATGAGGCGCTCGTCCTTGGAGTCGATGGATGCAAGCAATATAGGACGTGGACGGCGCGCGATACGACGACTAAAGTGAAGGCATCGTTAACTTGAGTTCAATAATGAGATCGAGATGAAAGCTTCGCTTTTGCCTGCCGACCTGTCGTTCTTTTCGGTGTTGGTTTCTCATTCCAGCTTGAGCGCGGCCAGTCGCGACCTGGGCGTGACCACAGCTGCCGTGAGCAAGCACCTCACACAGCTTGAACGGCGCCTGGGCGTATCGCTGGTCAGCCGCACCACCCGCCGCATGAGTCTCACGCCGGAAGGCATGATTCTGGTCGAGAATGCGCGCCGCATTCTGCTCGATATCGAAGCGCTGGACCATCGGCTGACGGCCGCGCAGGACGTGCCCAAGGGGCTGCTGCGCGTAAACGCCACGCTGGGCTTTGGCCGCTCGTACATCTCGCCCTTGATCTCGCGATTCGTGCGCGACTATCCCACCGTCGACGTGCAGCTGCAATTGTCCGCAAGCCCGCCATCACTCGCAGATGATGTGTTCGACGTGTGCATCCGCTTTGGGGAGCCGCCCGATGCCCGCGTGATTGCGCGCCACATCGCGCCCAATCGCCGGCTGTTGTGCGCTGCCCCGCGCTATCTGGCCGAGCACGGGGCACCCGTCGAGGCGCAGGATCTGAGGGACCACAACTGCATCGGCATTCGCCAGGGAAGCGACGCGTATAACCTGTGGCGGCTCACGCGGCGCCACGGCGGGCGCGAACGCAGCGAGTCGATCAAGACCCGCGGCAACCTCACCACCAATGATGGCGAGATCGCCGTGAAATGGGCGCTGGATGGGCACGGCATCGTGATGCGCGCCGAGTGGGACGTGAAAGCGCATCTGGATGCCGGCCGGCTGGTGGAGGTGCTGCCGGATTACGCCACGCCGGGCGCGGATATCTATGCCGTCTACCCGCAGCAGTACAAGCATTCGGCGCGCGTGCATGTGTTTGTCGATTTCGTCGCGGAGCATTTGCGGCAGACCAATCAGCGCGCGGGGCGCCGGGCGGTCACCAAGGTAAAGACGCGCTCAGCGTGATCGCGCAAGCGCCTCCAGGATACGCGCCTTCAACGTCATCAACGCCTCGGCCACGGTAGTGTCGAAGAGCGGAGCGATGTCTTCGCCGATCGCACTCATGTTGAGCACACACGGTGCGTAGCCCGGCGCGATCAGGGGCGTCGACATCGCCGTCACCTGCGGTTGCCACGACACGCTGCAATAGTCGCGCGCACGAACGTCGGCGATCGATTGGTTGATGGCGCGCGCCAGCGCCACCCAGCCGCTTCGCCTGTGCGCCTTGAACGCGGCAAAGTGCCGATCGCGTTCGGCGTCATCGCAGATGGCTAAATAGGCGCGTCCCAGCGACGTCAGTTCCATCGGCACCCGTTGCCCGGCGACCACCGTTCGCAAGGAGGGCCGGCGGTTGTAGCGGAACGACTCCAGGTACACCATCTCGTCGCGATCGGGTGCCGCCAGCCCTACATTCAAGCGCAGCTTTTCGGAGGCCGTGCGCATCAACGGCGCGGCGCTCGCCAGCAGCGGCGACGCCCCGCGCATCGCGTGGGCCAGGCTCAGCACGGGCGGCGCGAGACGGTAGGCGCGGGCCTGCCGGTCATGTTCGAGCAACCCCGTGGTCACCAGCGTTTGCGTCAATCGGCTCACGGTCGCCAGCGGCAAGCCCGTGCGCTCGGCGAGCTCGCCATTTCCCAGCAAATCGTTGCCGGGCCTGAATGCGCGGAGGATCTCGACGCCCCGCTCGAGTGAGCGATTCTGCGGCGCACGGTCAAACCGATGTGCCGTGACGTCTGTTGAGCGAGGTGAGGACATGGATAAATCCAATTCCACTAGATGGAAATAGGGTCTGTGCGCTCGAAAGCTTAGCGCATAAGCTGGTCCGATCAGAAAACAAACGATGGAGACGACATGACGGATTACCGCTGGGTGGAATTGTCTGTGGCGAACAGCGTGGCGACGCTGCGCTTGAATCGCCCCGAGAAGCGCAATGCCTTCACCGACGACATGCGCAGCGAGTTCGTGTCGGCGTTGGGCGTGGTGGCAGCGGACAAGGGCATCAAGGCACTGGTGCTGACCGGCAACGGCAAAGGCTTTTGCGCCGGTGGCGACATCGCCGGCATGCAGGCCCGGATGGATGCGCCTGCCGGCGAGGTCGCCTTCAATGGCTGGACACGGCAGCAGGGCGTGCACCGCGCGGTGACGGCGCTGCACAACATGCCCAAGCCGACGATCGCGGCCGTGAATGGCGCAGCTGCAGGGTTAGGCGCCGATACCGCGCTGTGCTGCGACTTTGTGCTGGCAGCCGACGACGCAAGCTTTACATGGAGCTACATCGCGCGAGGGTTGATCCCCGATGGTGGCGGCATGTATTTTCTGCCGCGCCGCGTCGGCCTGCCGCGCGCCAAGGATCTGATTTTCTCGGGGCGCCGGGTGCTCGCGCCGGAAGCACTGGCGCTCGGTATCGCCGATCGCACATGCCCGGCCGACGAATTGCTCGCGCAGGCCCAGGCCTGGGCAGAAACGATGGCCGGGCACTCCGCCACGGCGCTCGCGTTGAGCAAGTCGATCCTCGATCAAACGTTCGAGCTACCCGCCAATCAGGTATTCGCGTTGGGCAGCCAGGCGCAAGGCATTTGCTACACCAGCGCCGAACATCGGGCGTCGGTGCTGGCCTTTCTGGACAAAATGGCGGAGGCCAAGCGATGAGCGCCGCAGACGCGATTGCATGCCTCTTCAAACCGCGCAGCGTGGCCGTCATCGGTGCGTCGGCCGATCCCAGGAAAACGGCGGGGCGCCCGATCGAGTTTCTGCTCAAGCATGGGTATGACGGCGCGATCTATCCCGTCAATCCTCGTGCCGAAACCATCGCCGGTCTAACCTGCTATCCCAGCATTGACGCGTTGCCCGAAACCCCTGAGGTGGCGATCGTGTTGCTCAACGCGGATCGCGCCATTGAGGCGGTGGCGGCCTTGTCGCGTCGCGGCACCACGGCGGCCATCGTGCTCGCCAGCGGATACTCGGAAACCGGCGAGGTGGGCATCAAGCGCCAAGCCGATTTGCGTGCGGCCGCAGGCGCGATGCGGATACTGGGGCCGAACACGATCGGGCTTGTGAACCTGACGGACGACATCACCTTGTCGGCCAGCGGCGCGCTCGACATGGCGACATTTCCGAAAGGTCATGTGGCGCTGGTCTCGCAAAGCGGCGGCATCCTCGGCGCACTGTTGTCGCGGGCGAGCGCGCGCGGCATTGGCTTGTCCAAACTCATCTCCACCAGCAACGAAGTCGATCTCGATCTGGCCGACTTCGTGGATGTGCTGGCCGATGATCCTGCCACGACTGCGATCGCGCTCTACATCGAGAGCATCCGCGATCCCGCGACGTTTCTTGCCGCCGCACGCAAGGCGGCGCAGGCCGGCAAGCCGATCGTGGCGTTCAAGATCGGGCGATCCGAGTCGGGCGCCCAGGCAGCGGCATCTCACACCGGTGCCATGGCCGGCGCCGATCGCATGTATGACGCGCTGTTCGAAGAGGCCGGTGTGATCCGCGCCGCCACGTTCGCCGATCTGCTCGAGCTGCCTGCGGCGCTGGCCTGCACCGGGAGAGTCGCCGGCAACCGCGTCGCGATCCTGACCTCCACAGGGGGGGCCGGCACGCTGGTGGCGGACAGCCTGGGCGTGGATGGTTTCGATATGCCCAAACCCGACGCATCCACGGCGGCGCGGCTGGTCGCGTTACAGGACGGCGATCATGCGGCACTGGATCGCAACCCGATTGACGTGACGTTGGCTGGCTTGCAACCCGATCTGCTGCGCACGGCGATCGGCGCGCTGCTCGAAAGCGACTCGTATGACGCGCTGGTGGTGATCGTGGGGTCGTCCGGTGTGGGCCGGCCGGAGCTGATGGCCGATGCCCTGCAGGCCGCTGCCAATCCGCACGGCAAGCCTGTACTGGCGTACGTGAGTCCGCATGCCCCGCGAGCGGTCGAGGTGCTCAGCGCGCGTGGCGTGGCGACCTTCGTGGCGCCTGAAAATTTGAGTGCGGCGCTGCGCGCGCTGTTGCACTGGTCGCAACGCGCGACCCGTGCAATGCCGTCGGCAGTCGTCGCGCCGCCCCGTGCGCCGGTCGCACTTGCGCCTGACCTGCCGGTCGGGGCGCTGGACGAGGCGCAGGCCAAACACCTGTTTGCACAGTTCGGTGTGCCGGTCGTACGCGAAACGATTGTCGATGCTGCGGGCGCACGCGCAGCGGCCGACGCATTGGGATCGCCCGTCGTGGTCAAGATGCTGTCGTCGTCCGTCACGCACAAAAGCGACGTGGGCGGGGTGGCCGTAAACGTGTCCGCACAGGATGTCGCGGCATGCGTCGCGCGGATGATCGCAACCGTGCAGGCCCATACCGGCGAGCGTCCGGAACGTTTTCTGATTCAGGAAATGGTGCCGGGCGGGGTGGAGGTCATCCTCGGCTTTCGCCGCGATGCGCTGGGCGGGGCCGTGCTGCTGGGCATGGGCGGCGTGATGGCGGAGCTGATGCAGGACACCACGTTGCGTCTGTTGCCGGCGGACGGCGGCGGCTTATCGACGCAGGCCGCGCACGACATGATCCGCCGGCTGAAGATGTTTCCGCTGCTCGATGGTTATCGCGGCCGCGCGCTTGCCGACGTGGCGGCGCTGACGCAGGCCATCGTGGACTTCTCGTGGATGGCGGCGCAGCTCGGGCCGCGGCTATTGGAGGCTGAGATCAATCCGCTTTTCGTTCTGCCGCAAGGTCAGGGCGTGCGCGCGGCCGATGGCGTCGCGGTGCTTACCGCATAAAGGCAACGTCGCGCGTTGCGGAACCGCTGAAAAAGATAGAACAACCTCAAAAATGATCGTCCGCTTAGGGACGACGAAATCGGTAGGAGACAATTATGCATTTACGCCATTCGTCGCGGCTTCGCGCCGTTCTCACCCACGCTGCGGTAGCGCTGGCTTGCGCTGCGGGCGCGATATCCGCCGCACACGCCGCGTTTCCTGAGCGTCCTTTGAAGTTGGTGGTGCCGTTCCCGCCCGGCGGGGGCACCGACCTGATCGCTCGCCAGATGGCGGACGGATTGAGCAAGGACCTGGGGCAGACCGTGGTGGTCGAGAATCGCCCCGGCGGCGGCACGATCATCGGCAGCGACAACGTGGCCAAGAGCGACCCTGACGGCTACACATTGCTCATGGCCACGTTCGCGCATGCCGTCAATCCATCCATTCACAAGTCACTGCCCTATGCGACCAACGATGCCTTCGTGCCGGTCGGCATGATTGGCCAGTCGCCCAATGTGCTCGTGGTGTCGCCGAAATCGCCGTTCAATAGCGTGCAGGACATGGTGGCATACGCCAAGAAAAATCCCGGCAAGCTCACTTTCGGCTCATACGGCAACGGAACGTCGGCGCATCTGGCGGGCGAGATGTTCAAGAGCATGGCGGGCGTGGATATCCTGCATGTGCCCTATCGCGGCGCCGGACCGGCGATCAACGACCTGATCGGCGGGCAGATCGACATGATCTTTTCCACCGCAGCCAGCGTGAGCGGGCACATCAAGCAAGGCAATATGAAAGCGCTGGCGGTGACCACGCAACAACGCGCACCCGCGTTTCCGAATGTGCCCACCGTGGCCGAATCCGGTGTGCCCGGATATTTCGTCGACAGCTGGTACGGCATTTTCGCAGCGAAGGGCACGCCGGCACCGATTCGCGATCGTCTGAATGCTGCCGTGCAGGCTGCGGTCAAACGTCCGGCGTTTCAGAAGAACGTCGAATCTGAAGGTCTCGTTATTTCTGCAGGCTCGCCCGACGCCTTGGGCAAGTATGTAGCGACCGAAGAAACCCGGTGGCGCAAGATCGTGCAGGACGCCGGCATTACCGACGCGCCTTGAGGGATGTCGTGGCGGCAGTGTGCAGACTTACTGCGGCTGCTGGCCATACTGCTCATCGGTCACTTGCTCTAGCCATTCCACCGCTTTACCGTCGACGGACTCGGCCACCGCGATGTGAGTCATTGCTGTCTTCGCGCTCGCACCATGCCAATGCTTCACTGCAGGCGCGATCCAGACGATATCGCCAGGCTTGATCGTCATCACGGGTTCGCCCAACTCCTGAATCAGGCCGATGCCCGACGTCACGATCAGCGTTTGCCCCAATGGATGCGTGTGCCAAGCCGTGCGTGCCCCTGGTTCGAACGTGACGGTGGCGCCACTGATGCGTGCGGGCGCCTCGCCTTGAAAAGGCGCGTCGATGCGTACTGTGCCGGTAAAGTAGTCGGCAGGGCCTTTGGCTGAGGGATGGGTTCCTGCAGACGTGATGTTGATCATTGAGACCTCCGTGGCAGATGACGCGCATGCGCCCGATTCAGTTGCTGTGCATGGCGGATCGGGCTGAAGGGTTTCATCATAGTGCCACCTCGGCATCGCGAAAGGCGGTGACCGCGGACGCCCGCGACTTGAGACCGGTCAAAGCCCGACATCGTCTGTTTGGCGATGATGGCGGCGCTGGTCTGACCGTCGCGCGTCGAACGCGTGCTTCGCTTCATTGACGGCCGAGGCGACCGCTTCGTCGCCGAATACCAGGCCCTGCAACGGAATGAATTGCACATTCTCAATGCCGATCGAGGCCAGCGCATACTTCAGATAAGGCGTCAGGAAGTCGGCCTGTCTGGCCCGGTCGCCCACGTGAAAGCCACCCGAGCTCACCAGGACGAACGTCGGGCGATCCTTCAACGATCCCACCTTTCCCTGTGGCGTCGCCGTAAAGCTGCGATTGATGCGGATGATGTGATCGAGCCAGAGCTTCAGTGCTGCCGGCACCGTAAAGTTGTGCATCGGCGTCACGATAAAAAGCACGTCGTGCCGCTCCAGTTCCGAGATCAGTGCTTCGGACTCGACAAACGCCGATGCATCGTGCGGTTGGTTCGAGGTGATGGCATGCGCGTAATCGGCGCTGATCGGTGTGATGGGGGTGCGCACCAGATCGCGTACCGTGAGTTCGACGCGATCCCAACCCGCATCCGCAATCATGCGATTGGCCAGACGATAGCCATGACTGTCGCAACCGTAGGGGCCACTGTTTATGATCAGAATGCGCGTCATGCCGTGGATACTCGCGAGTGAGGGTGGGCGGTAACGGGTTCGGCGGCGGCCAGCATGGCCGTCGCGTGTGGCGTGGCAAGCGGCTCGACGAAATGCATGCCGCGCGCGAGCAACCCCTGCCGGAAGTAGAAGCGCTGCGCCAGGGCCATGTGCAGTCCGGTATCGAGCACCAGATGATCGCAGTGCAGGTGCATGGCCTCATTGCGCACGGCCTGCAGCAGACGGCTGCCGATGTGCGCGCGCTGCAGCGTGTGCGCAACCACCAGGTCGTCCACATACACGAAGCGGCCATAAAGCAGATTATCGAGTTGGCGATAGCCCGCGACACCAACGATCGTCTGCTCGCGATATGCTGCAAGCAGCCGATATCCCTGCGCGCGCTGATGGCGAATTCTTGCCGCAAAGCCGGCCGGATCGTCGAGATGCGGGCGCAGTTCCTTCATGACTGAAAACGCGGCGTGCAAGGCGTCGTCGTCATGCTCGATATGCGTGATCTTCATGACGGCATTCACTCCGGCATCTTGCGAAACGCGATGGCAAACCGGTTCCAGCTATTGATCGACGTCACCAGCAGGGTCAGTTCGACCAGTTCGGCATCGGTAAAGTGCGGGCGCACCTCCTCCCATACGCTATCGGGCACATGATTGTGCGAAACCAGCGTCAACGATTCCGTCCAGGCCAATGCCGCGCGCTCGCGGTCGCTGAAGAACGGCGTTTCGCGCCATGCGGAGACTGTGGCCAGGCGACGCTCGTTTTCACCCGCGCGGCGGGCGTCGGTCACATGCATGTCCAGGCAAAAGGCGCAGCCGTTGATTTGCGACGCTCGCAGCCGCACCATTTCCTTGAGCAGGATGTCGAGGGTTCCTTTGTCGATCTGCGCCTCAACGCCGCGCATCGCGCGGATCGCCTCTTTGTTGGCGGTGTAGAAATCGAGTCGTTGTTGCATGGCAAGCTCCAGAATGAAGGTGGACGGCGTGGGAGGAAGACGGGGGCGGGCGCCGCGTTTCCCTTGGTATGTAGTATGCGAATATCATGGCTTCGTTAGAAGATCCAAGAAATGTCAAAACGACTAGTCCAAGATTTGCGTCTTCCGGTCGACGTTGCGCTTGATCGCTCGACGTCGCTGCCGATGTATCTGCAGATCTGCCGCCGCTTCAAGACGGCGATCGAACAGGGTCATCTCAAACCGGGCGATCGCGTGCCGAGCGCGCGGGCGCTGGCGACGGAACTTGCCGTCGCCCGCGGAACCGTCGATATGGCGTACCGGATCCTGGCCGACGAGGGATACGTGCAGGTAAGAGGCGCGGCGGGCACGGTGATCTCGCCCACGCTGCCGGCGCCTGAAGCGGGAACCATTCGGCCGGTACCTGCGGCGGATCCGGACACGCATCCGTCGCACATCGACCATGACGGCAATATGCCGAAGCCGCTGCAGATGGGGCTGCCGGCGTTGGACGCGTTTCCGCGCAAGGTGTGGAATCGGCTGGTGGGCCATCGGCTGAGGAGCGGCGACGTCTCCCGGCTGGCCTATCCGCATCCTGCGGGTCTCGATCAATTGCGGCAGCGTATTGCGACCTATCTGGGGGTATCGCGCGGCGTGAGTTGCCTGCCCGAGCAGGTGTTCATCACGACCGGGTTGCGGGCCACGCTGGAACTGACGTTACGCAGCCTCTCCAAAGCGGGCGATGGGTTCTGGTTCGAAGACCCCGGCTACATTCTCGCGCGTCCGTTTCTGTTGAACACCGGGCTCAGGGTGGTGCCTGTGCCGGTGGATCGGCACGGCTTGCAGGTGGACGAAGGTAAGCGGTTGGCGCCGGATGCGAGGTTTGCGATGGTGACGCCCTCGCACCAGAGTCCGCTGGGCGTGACCTTGTCGCTGGAACGCCGGATGGCGCTGCTCGATTGGGCGAGCAGTGCCGGCAGCTGGATCATCGAAGATGACTACGACAGCGAGTTCCGTTATCAGGGGCGCCCATTGCCCGCGCTCAAGAGCCTGGATCGCCACGATCGCGTGATCTACAGCGGCACGTTCAGCAAAGTGATGTTTCCCGGTCTGCGGCTCGCGTATGTGGTGGCGCCGCTGAGCGTGGTCGATCGCTTCGAGGCGGTGGCCTACAACCTGAATGCCGGGTGCCCGTTTCTGTTTCAGGCCGGCGTTGCCGACTTCATGGCCGAGGGCCATTTCTCGCGGCATTTGAAGAAGATGCGCGCGCTGTACGCGCAGCGGCGCGCCATCACGCAACGCGTCTTCAACCATCTGCTGGCAGACCAGTTGCGCATCGATTTGCTTGCGGGCGGCCTGCATGTGCTGGCCACGCTGCCCGATGCGGCGGACGACGCCGGGATGGCGGCGCACGTGCACGCAGCCGGCTTGGCCGCCAATCCGCTATCGCCCTGGTATATGGCTGCGCGGCCAAAGAAAGGACTGCTGCTGGGATTCGCCAATATCGTTGACGAAGACGATGCCATACGTGTGGCGCGCCGGTTACGGCATGCGTTGTCGGCGGCCGCGGATTATTGAATATTATCGATAAGTGTGTGCTGAGTTCCGCACTAGTCGCCGGGATGGACCACGGGTACATTTGTCGGCTGATGCATTCAGCGCGATGTCAGCCTGGTTTTGCCGTGACGTTGAGATCGTGCTGAGCCTATTCGACACTACTCGGAGCATGCACGATGAAGAAACGCCATGTTTGGCTGACGGCGGTCACGTTGGCCACCGCCTTGGGCGCCCAAGCCCCCACGTACGCGCAAACGGTGCAGGCGCCGACCTCGCCATCGCGCACCCCCGACGTGATTTATGTGCCAACCCCGAGGCCGGTGGTCGATGCGATGCTCAAAGTGGCGAAGGTGGGTAAGGACGACGTGCTGTACGACCTGGGGTCGGGCGACGGGCGTATCCCGGTCACGGCGGCCAAGCAGTTCGGCACCCTTGGCACGGGCTTCGATCTCGATCCGAAGCGTATCGAAGAAGCCAACGCAAATGCGAAAGAGCAGGGCGTGACGGACAAGGTGAAGTTCGTTCAGGCCGATCTGTTCGAACAGGATCTGTCCAAAGCCACGGTGATCAGCCTTTACCTGCTGCCGTCGCTGAATTTGAAATTGCGGCCCAAATTGCTGGCGCTGAAACCCGGCACGCGCATTGTGTCGCATGCGTTCGACATGGGCGATTGGACGCCCGACCAGACGCTCACGGTCGAGGGATCGACGGTGTATTTCTGGACGGTGCCCAAGCGCTGATCGCGCCGCTGATCGCGACGCTGTGCTGCGTGCGTTAAGCGATTCCAGCTTGGGCTAACGCGACGCGCCTGAGTTCGCGCTCATGAAGAATCGCAGCATTTCGCGGCTGGCATCGGGGCCGGCGGCGTCGGTGTAAGTCCCTGCCGCATCGCCGCCCGACCATGCATGGCGCGCGCCGTGCACCACCCAGTATTCCGCGATCACCGTGCCATCGCCGGCACGCTTCACGGTGCGGGTGGCGCCGCGGCCTCCGGCTCGCGCTGCGCCGATCTCTTCGGCCTGATTGGTGGCCTTGGGATCCGCGCAGGCCGCAAAGGCACGCTCGCCATTGATGGGATGTACGGTTGAGTCGGCATCGCCGTGAAAGACGATCGTGCGCACCGCGCACGTCGATGCGGCTTCGCCGCCGCCACCCACCCCGTTCATGGCCATCATCGCCGAGGGCAGATCCGTGGCGGCACCCGCTGCCAGCCCCGAATGCACACCAACCGCGGCATACAGATCCGGGTAGGCTCGGCCCATGATGGCGGCCATCGCGCCGCCGGCCGACAGGCCCGCCACGAAGACGCGCTTGGGATCGATCGGAAGCGTTGCCATCACCTCGCGCGTTGCGCCCGCAATCATTGCCGGTTCGCCGCGATCGCGCGCTTGATGGTTGTGCTTGAACCAGTTCCAGCAGCGCTGCGGATTGGCCTGCTGCGATTGGGCGGGGTAGAGCACCGCAAAGCCCTGTTCCTGTGCCAGGCGATTCATCGTCGTGCCTGCGGCGAAGTCGTCAGGGTTTTGCGTGCAGCCGTGCAGCATCACCACCAAGGGCATCGGCGCCTGCGTGGTGCGCGCAGGGGTGAAAAGCTTGTAATGCATCTGGCCTGCGGCGCCGTTGTAGCGCTGTGATTCGAACGTGGCCGATTCTGGCGATCTGGTTTGCGGCGCAGGCGTGTCACGGACGACCGGTGCCGCCGGCGCAGCGTTCGTCGCCTGTGCCGTGTGGATGGGGCGCGTGGGTTCATCGACATCGCGCGCGTCGACGTCGATGATGTCGGCCGCTGCAAACATCTGCGGGCGGTTGGACGCGGCCCCACGCGCGTCGTTCGGATATGCATCGGTCGTGTGTGCATCCGCAGCACGGGGCTCGGCCGCGCGCGCCGCGGTGGTACGCGCCTTGGGCGGTGCGATCGGTGCAGGCATCATCGCGCGCTGGATGGCGGCCGTGGCGGCGTGCAGATTGCCGGCACGGGTATGGCGGGTGGCCTCGTCCATCAGGTACTGAAAGTCGCTGGGCATGAGGGGTCTCGATGGTCGGTAGGTCAAGTCAGCGGATGCGCTGCTTGAGGGCGGTCTTGACGGCCGGGCTCGCGTGAAGCGCGCCCAGTACGGTCAAGGACTCGATGGTGGCCAGTGCGAGGGCCGGGGTGACGTCGTTCGCAATCGACGCCAGGCCCAGTACGCGGATCTGGAGCGTTTCTCCGGCGGCCTTGACGGCTTCGAGATCGGCAGCGGTGTAGTGCTGGATGCCGAGCACGAGCGTTTTGCGTGCCACTGCCTGGCGCACGGCATCGTTGTGCACCGAGAGCTGATTGCGGATCGCGGTGCGGATGAGATCGGTGCGGTTGGCATAAAAGCCTTCCTGCACCAGCAGATCGATCTGACCCAGGTCGACGCAACCGACGTTGACGGTGATTTTTTCATCGGCGGGTTTGGGCGCCGTGGCGAGGGTGTGGCTACGAGGTGGCATAACGCATCATACCATCCAAGTGGATGGTATGTGGAATTTTCCGACTATCACTACAATCTGATCCGCAGCGAACATCGGGCGGCAGGGCGCCCGGGGCCGGATGGCCACATTGCGTGTTCGCCGGGTGCACGACACACCAAGAAGCTGGGGTGCCGCGCGCGTGGCAAGAATTGCTTCTCCAACGGCCGACTCGACATCGCGATACCCATGTTTACCGACAGCACCACGCCGCGTGCCGCGACGACGCGCCTCTTCATGGCCGCCATCGCGCTCTACAGTCTGATCGTCTGGCCCATCATTCGCGCCGATCGTTTTTATATCGACGATCTGGGGCGCTCGCTTTCGGGCTACCTGGGATGGGCGCGCGACGGCAGGCCGCTCGCCAATGTGCTGATGGAGTCGCTCAGCCTCGGATATCCCATCACCGATATCGCACCCATTCCGCAGGTGCTGTGTCTGCTTCTGCTGGCCTACGTGGCGGTGATGATCGGACGGCGTTTCTCGCTCGATGGCTTATGGCGGGCGCCGTTGGTGGCCTTGCCCATCGCGGCCAATCCCTTCTATCTCGAAAACCTCTCCTACAAATTCGACTCCGTCACGATGACGGCCGCCGTCGTGTTCGCGGTGGCGGCGGCAGTCGCCATTCCCACGCGCGGATGGCGCCTGGCCCTGGGAGCACTGGCATTGATTGCGAGCCTGTGCCTCTACCAGGCGGCGATCGATATCTTCCTGATCTTCGCGTTGGTCGAAGCGGTGTGGGGCATGAAGACGTTTGAGGCACCGGGCCGCTTGCTCAAGCGTTTGCTGGGCCGGGGCGTACAGGCGGTGGCGGCGTTGGCGATCTATCAGAAGATCGCTGCCGTCACCGTGCAGGGCGACTACGCCAGCAGCCATGCGGGCATGGTGTCGCTGGCTGAAGCGCCTGCCGCAATCCTGCTCAACCTGCAGCATTATTGGGAATTCGTGCTCGGCACGATCAACTCGATCTGGGGCACGTTGCTGCTGATCACGATCGCTTTGGGTGTGCTGGCAGCTGTGGCGATCGCGGTGCGCTACCTGCGCGCGCAATGGGCGTCGATGTCCGTGCTCATCCGAGCGGCCTGCATCGTGGCGGCGGTGTGCCTGCCGGTTGCCCTGGTGGTCGCGCCCTGGGGGCCGCTCCTGTTGCTGAAAGCGCCCGTGTTCGCGCCGCGCGTGATGTTGGGTTTCGGTGCGTTGGTGTCGGCATCGTTGCTGATGTTGCTGGGGCTGCTGATGCTGGTCGGTGCATCGCGCCGCTGGCAGATCGCGGTGTTGTCGATACCCGCCTATGGCCTGATTCTGCTGGCGGTGGCGTACGGCAATTCGTTGACGCTGCAGAAGGATTACGAAGCACGCATTGCAGAGACCCTGAGCGACGATCTGGCCGAGATGGAAGCCGCAAGCGGCATCACGCAATACACGCTGCGCGGCAACGTGGGCCGACCGCCGGTGCTCGAGCACAACATCAGAAAATTCGCGCTGCTGCGCGCGCTCGTGCCGGTCCATCTCACCGAAGCGTGGGGATGGGCCGGCGTGCTGCTCAAGCACTACGGCGTGGAGCTGCCGTATGTGGTGCCGCCGTACGAGGCCGCGTTGACGGTGGACTTCTGCGCGTTGCCCCGAATCATCGTGCGACGCAACTATCAGATCGCGCAAGTGGGCGCGACGGCCGTCGTGATCTTCAGGCGTTCGGACTGCGCGCGGTTGAAGACGAAGTGACGGCAGCCCGCTGACGCCTCAGCGCCCGCGCGAAGATGCCGTGCGATCGCGGCTGCGCACTTTGCGCTTGACGCGCCGCCACCCGATGACGACACCGGTCGCGCTCAGTGCGAACCCGCCCACGCTCAGCACGATCAGGACGACGTCCCAAAGCGGGCGTCGCGTGAGCAGCGGCAACGCGTCCCAACTATGCAAAAACGCGAAAAGCCAGCGGCCAACCCGTTTGCGCGCATCGGTCTGTTGCACGATCCGGCCGGTATGCGGATCGATGTACACCCATGTGGCCTGGGCATCGTCGAACGTCACCCGCCATATCGGCAAGGGCTTCTCCACATGGCCGAGCATGGCATGCGCTTCCCGCGCGTAGTAATAGGTGTCGTAGTCGGGCAGGATGTCGATCTCCTGGATGCTCGCGTGCGGCCGCAAGCGCGCGGCGGCCGCACGCAGCGCGGTGGCATCGATGGTGGCCGGCGCGGCGGTCACGCCATCGAAGACGGCCGGGCGGCCGTTCTCGGCTTGCGCGAGCAGGAAAGGCCGCCCGGCTGCGACCGTCCAGGTCAGCTCTTTGATCGGTGCCGCGTGGGTGTCGCGCAGATGGTCCTTCACGGCCGCCAACGTGGTCAATGACTTTGCACGATCGAGACGGGCGTCACGATAAGCCGCCACGTCCAGCGGCGGCGCATCGCTGCTGAACACTTTCCAGGGATTCATCGACATGAGCCCGCTGAAGATCCACGTGAAGGTGATGGCTGCGAACGCCAGCCCCAGCGCGTGATGCCAGTGCATGAAGGGCTCGCGATACGGCGAGCGGCTGCCGCTGGCGTAGGGCCGCGAAAAGCGCCAACGCAAAACGCCCACAATGCTGCCGGTGATCGTGAGCACCACACCCGTCACCGACAGCCACACCACAATCTGGTGCCAGTAGCCGTCGAACCGATTGCCCCGAAGCGGGTACAGCCAATGTATCCACGCGCCCACATAGTTCCAGCCGCGCTCGGTGCGCGTGGCGTCGAGCACCACCTCGCCGGTCATGGACGACACGTAAAGCCGTGTTTGCGCGGGATCGTGCATGTCGATGCGATGCAGGGGGCGATGGCGGTCCAGCGCACCCGAATGCGTAAACACATCTTCTTCGATCGTGCCCGCATAATCGCCGGTGTAGCGGCCGGCGAAGTAAGCCAGCGCCGTGGCCTGTGCCACGGTGGCATCGACAGGTGCCGCGCGTTGCCCGCTTGCGGCGTCGACGATCGCAATGGACCCGCGCGCGGGTGTGATGCGATACACGGGCAAACCGGCACGCGACGACGCCAGGCTGAGCTCCAGCGGATCGGCCACACCGGCCGCGTTCAAGGCTTGCAGCGGATCGATCCGAACGCCTGCGGCGTTCAATGCGGGCAGCGCACTTCGCCGTTCCTGCGGCGTGAGCTTCGGGTAGCCCACATACATCATCACCACGCCCGAAAAGAACCACATCGCAAAGAACGCGCACAGCCCGATGCCCGCCCAACGATGCATGAGATACAGCCCGCGCTTGAACCGGACGTTCATCAGAAGCGCGCCTGCAGCGACAGCTCCACCGATCGCGGTGCGCCTAGGTAGTACATCGGCGTGCCGGTCACGCTCGAGGCGTACACCTTGTCCGTCAGATTACGCACGCGCGCCGTGACCGTGAAGTTGCGGTCGATGCGATGCGAGAGTGCGGCGTCCAGCGTCAGATACGACGGTGCCCACACCGTATTGGCGGCATTGGCGTAGGTCTTGCCCACATAGCGCGCGCCCAATCCTGCCCGCCAATCGGGCAGGAAGGCGTAGTCGGCCCACAGGTTGGCGACCTGTCGCGGCGTGCCGGTGGGCACCTTGCCATTGCGCGATATGGCCACGCCACCCACATTCTGCGAAAAATCGTCGTATTGCGGATCGATGAAGGCGATGTTGCCTTGAACCGAGATCTGGCGCGTCACTTGAAAGCCGCCGGCCAATTCGATCCCTCGCGCAGACTGCTCGCCCACAGGCAAGCTGACGGTCGGGTTGAGCGGATCCGGCGTCGACAGATTCTTGCGTTTGATCTCGTATACCGCGATCGTCGCGGTGCCGCGGCTATCCCAGAAGTCGAACTTGGCCCCCACCTCCGCCTGCCTGCCGGTCGTCAGCTTATCGTTGTTCAACACATCCGCAAATGAGGCCGTGGACAGAATGCCGGACGGCGGGTCGGCGGCCGTGGCGTACTGGGCATAGAGGGTGGCACCCGGATTGACCATCCAGTTCACGCCCAGACGGCCGGTCAGTGGCGAATACTTACGCGATGCGCTGGCCGGTGAAGTCGCCGTAACGGCGCGACGGTTGGTCAGATCGAGGTCGATGAAATCCTTGCGCAGTGCCGATACGATCGAGACGCCGGGCAGCACTTCGGTACGATTTTCCGCCGTCAGTGCAAAGGTCGTGACCTTGTTTTCCCGGTCGGGCACGAATCCAGGTTGCATGCCTGGAATGCTGTAGAAGCCGCGATTGGTGAAGTCGTAGGGATTGACGGTATCGAGCGTTGACGACAGGCTGGTGGGATAACGCGTTTGCTTGTTGACGCTGATATCGGCGCCAACAGACCAGTCGCTTTTCAAGCTGCCCAGCATGCCGCGATACAGGCCTTCCACGCGATTGCCGATCAACTGCTGCCTGTGCCGTTGCAGCAGGGGGCTGGACCGCAGCACACCAGTGTTGGTGGCATTGAAACGATACACCTCCAGATTCTGGAAGTCGCGCTGCGCCTCGTAGTAATAGAGGGTGTTCTTCAGGCTTAACTTGTCGCTGGGTTGCCATTCGGTGAGCGATCGCGCCCAGATCACGGATTGCGCATACAAGCCATCGTCGATGTTGTAGTTCTTGAAGCGCGTGCCGGAAAGGATCTCGCCTTCGCCTTCGACCATGCCGCTGGCGTTGACCTTCAGCGGTGTGCCCCAATAGGGACGATGCACTTTCTCCCGCTGATATTCGAATGCCAGGGTATGGGTGAGATTGGGGCCCAGATCGGACAGCAGTGAGGCGGCCACCTGGTCGGCGCGCGAACGATTGCCGTCCACGTACCCGTCGCTGCGCGTCGAATTGGCGTCGATGCGAAAGAAGTTGCCGCGCTCGCCCGGCTCGCCCGTGAGCTGACGATTCAGGCCCGCGGAAAACTGGCGCGTGTTGAATGAGCCCAGCCGAACCTGACCCTCGGAGAAGGTATCGCGTTGCGCCGTCTTGGTGACGTAGTTGATGGCGCCGCCCACGGCGCCCGCACCAAACAGAAAGGTTGACGGTCCGCCAATCGCTTCGACGCGATCGTAGATCCAGCTATCCACCGGGCGCGCGGCCACGGCATCGTATTGCACGGAAATGCCATTGAACAATTGGCTGATCTGCGTGCCACTGAAACCGCGGTAGCTGACCGAACCGGCCGAGCCGGGGGGCGAAGCATTGTCGACGCCCGGAATGCCGCGTGCAATCTCTTGCGTGTTGAGCGCGCCCCGGGCTTCGATCTGCTCGCGCGTGATTACCGTGACCGATGCGGGGGTTTCGCGAATCGTCAGACCCAGGCGGCTACCGGTGCCGTCGACCGCGTTGAGGTCGATCGGCCCGTTCGGATCGGCAGTGCCGCGGACAGTGATGGGGGCCAGTTGCGGCACCGCGGTATCGGTGGCCGGGGTCGCTTGTGCGAAGGCCGGTGCGGTCACGCACAGGCCGAGCGCGCACAGCGCCGTGGAGAGTGTGAAGGATGTGTTCATGAGGCGTGCACAGGGCTTGACCGCTCGCGCGATAGGCTCGCGGAGCTGTCCGCCATGCGAACGAAGACGCATGGCGCGAGTGGATGAACGGCGTCGATCGCCGAGCGATGGAGGGGGGCTACCCGTGCGCGGCCAGGCTAGCCGGTCCGCACGCCGGGCAGCTTACGTACGCTGCGGTGGCGCACGCGCAAGCGCAGCCGTCCAGGCATGGAGCCGGGCGGGGGCTTGATAGAAAAGCGGCGGATACGCGATGCGCTCGGCGCTGGGTTGTGTGAGCGACAAGGCGGGGGGCACGATCGCCAGATCGGCATGGGCATGCCGGCAAAAGGGGCAGTGCTGCCCTTGGTGCTCATCCGAGTGCGAGGAATGATCGCTTGAGGGCACGTCGATTTCGATCGCGCCCACGCCGGCGTGGGTGCAGAGCTCGACCAGTACCCGTGAGGGCGTTGACGAATGCGGTGCGAGGTGAGCGAATGACGGCGCAAGCATCCCCCACAGGAGGGCCAGCAGGGCCATCCCGATCAGAGGTTTGGAGAGCAAGGCGTGCCGTGTCATCGGCGGCGAGTATATCGTTTCAGATCGACTGTCGCTATCCGGGATTGTCTCCAAGCGCTCGGCAAAGTGGCACCTTTGCGTGGAAGACGCCAATGACATGAAGTGCTGCGGCCCGATCGGCGGATAATGGCGGCGGCCCCGGGTCTGGGCTTCCGCTTATCGTTCTCACTCAAATCGTTCAATGATGACGCTGTATCTCGTGGTGGCGCTCGGCGCTGCCGTTGCCGGCTTTGTTCAGGGATTGTCGGGCTTCGCCTTCGGGTTGGTGGCGATGTCTTTCTGGGTGTGGGTGCTCGACCCCCCGGTGGCTGCTTCGCTGACCGTGTTCGGAGGCCTGCTGGGTCAATTGATTGCAGCATTTTCGGTCAGGCGCGGCTTCAGCTGGCGTCAGCTGCTGCCATTTGTGTTTGGCGGCGTGACGGGCATTCCGGTGGGCGTCTGGCTGCTTCCCATGGTCGATGCCGGCACCTTCAAGATCGGTCTTGGCATCGTGTTGCTCATTTGGTGCCCCACCATGCTTTTTGCGCAGCACATTCCCAGGATCACCTTCGGCGGAAAAATCGGCGATGCGCTTGCCGGCGCAGCGGGCGGCGTCCTGGGCGGGTTCGGCGGATTTACCGGCGTTATCCCCACCTTATGGTGTGTGCTGCGAGGCTTTCCTCGAGAAGAGCAGCGCTCGATCATCCAGAATTTCAATCTGGCGATGCTGATCGTGATCATGCTCACCTACATTGCCTCAGGACTCGTGTCGCTCAACACGCTGCCCCTGTTCGCGATCGTGGCGCCTGCGATGCTTATTCCCACGCTACTGGGAACGCGGGTATACAAAGGCATTTCCGATCTGCGGTTCCGCCAGATCGTGCTGGGCTTGCTGACGGCATCGGGGTTCATAATGCTTGCATCGGGCCTATCCAGCGCGTTGCGATAGCCCCGCTTCAATTGCCGGCGTTGCCGTGCGGTACCGCCGCCCCGGCAGAATCCCGCCCCTGTACAACGGCCTCGGGCTAAGATGCCCCATTCATTTTTCTCACATCATGGCTGATATCGATATCGCGCCGAAGGCATCTTCACGCAACGCTCGCGCGGCACACACCGTGACGGCGCATGACGTGGCGCGGGTGGCCGGCGTCTCGGCGATCACCGTTTCACGCGCGTTGAATACGCCTCATCAAGTTGCGGCCGAAACGTTGCGCCGCGTGCAGGCCGCGATTGCACAAACCGGCTACGTGCCCAATCTGCTCGCCAAAAGTTTGAACGCGAACACCAGCTCACGTCTGGTGGCGGCCGTGGTGCCCACGATATCCGGCCCGATCTTCGCGGCCAGCATGCAGGCGCTCACCAAGGCCCTGGCGGCCGAGCGCTATCAACTGATGTTGGGGCAAACCTTCTATGAAGCCGGCCGTGAAGACGATCTGCTCGATGCCATCATCGGGCGCCGCCCCGACGGCATCGTGCTCACCGGCGTCATGCACTCGGCGTTGGGCCGTCGACGACTGCAGGCGGCCGGTATCCCCGTGGTCGAAACCTGGGACCTCACCGACGATCCCATCGATATGGTGGTGGGTTTTTCGCATGAGAAAGTGGGCGCGGCCGTTTGCGACTTTCTGCATCGCAAAGGGTGCCGCAGGATTGCCGTGATCGCTGCGCGCGATGTGCGGGCCGAGCGTCGCACGGCGGCGTTCCAGAAGCATGCGCGAACGCTGGGTTTACCAGAGGTGCCGGTGGTGTTCGCCGAGGCTCCCGGTACGCTCGCCGGTGGACGCGCATGCTTCGCGCAACTCATGGCCCTGCATCCCGATACCGATGCCGTATTTTGCAGCTCCGATATGCTGGCGCTGGGTGCACTGACCGAAGCCCAGTCGCTGGGTGTTTCGATTCCGGATCGCCTGGCTGTGGTCGGTTTCGGCGATCTCGATTTCGCGCGCAGCCTGCATCCGGCACTGGCGTCGGTGCGGGTGGACGGCGATGCGATCGGCGGCCAGGCGGCCCGTTTCATCATCGATGCCGCGCAAGGTAAACCGATTGCCGAGCGGGTGGTCGATGTGGGCTTTACCATCGTCGATCGCCACAGCAGCGCGCGGTGATCGAAGCCGCAGTCTGTTCTTAACTTAGGGTAATCCACTACAAACCGAGGGATGTACGACAACGATGTTAGCGCTAACATAAGTCACTCAAAAAAACGATACCGGTAGGAGACACCATGAAATTGCACACTTTGTTTGCAGTGGCTGCGCTGAGCCTCAGCGCATTGGCGCAGGCCGCCAGCTATCCTGAACGTCCCGTCACGATCGTCGTGCCTTTCCCACCGGGCGGCTCGACCGACAATATCGCGCGCATCATCGGCGCCAAGCTCACCGAGCGCATGGGCCAGCCGTTCCCCATCGAAAACAAGGCCGGCGCTACGGGCGCGATCGGCGCAGCGCAGGTCAAGCGTGCCGCGCCCGACGGCTATACGCTGCTGGTGTCGTCGCTGGCGGTGTTCGTGGTCAATCCGCATTTGCAGAAAAACCTGCAATACGATCCCACCAAGGATTTCGATCTCATCACGGTCGCGGTGCAAGCGCCCAATGTGCTGGTCGCCGGGCCCGCCGGCACGGCGGCCGACGTGAAGGCACTACTTGCCGACGCGCGTGCCAAGCCTGATTCGCAAACCTTCGCCTCGTCGGGTAGCGGGTCTTCCGATCACCTTACGGCGGAGTTGTTCTGGCAGCAAAGCGGTACCAAGGGCGTTCACGTGCCCTACAAGGGCGGTGCACCGGCCATCTCCGATCTGCTCGGCGGCCAGGTGCAATACTCGTTTGCCAACATCAACGCGGTGCTGAGTCATATTCAGGCCGGCAAGCTGCGCGCGTTGGCCGTGACGGGCGACAAGCGTTCGCCGTTGCTGCCCAATGTGCCCACGATGACGGAAGCGGGTGTGAAGAATGTGGACGTGTATTCGTGGCAGGCCGTGGCCGCGCCCAAGGGACTGCCGCCCGAGATCCGCAGTCGCCTGAACAAGGAAATTGTGGCCGCCGTCAACGATCCTTCGGTCAAGCCCAAGCTGCTGGAGCAAGGCTTCGAGATCGTGGGCAATTCGCCCGAAGCGTTCGACAAGTTTCAAGCGCAGGAACTCGCGCGCTGGAAGACGGTGATCGACACCGGCAACATCACGGCCAACTGATTACCGGCAACGGATTCGCCGTCCGCGCCGTACCGCATTCACTTCGTAAACCAGGACCCTCATGACCGCCGTTTCCACCCCCTCAGATTCCGCAGCGCCCGTCGTTGTGGAGATGCAAGTCATCCCCGTTGCCGGCCACGACAGCATGCTGCTCAATCTGAGCGGCGCGCATGGTCCGTTCTTCACGCGCAATATCGTCATACTGAAAGACAGCGCCGGCCATACCGGCGTGGGTGAGGTGCCCGGAGGCGAAGCGATCCGCACCACGCTCGAGCAGGCGCGCGATCTGATCCTCAACCAATCGATCGGCGCCTACCAACGCCTGCTGCATCGCGTACGTACGCGCTTTGCCGATCGCGATACGGCGGGGCGCGGCAATCAGACCTTCGATCTGCGCACGACCGTGCATGTGGTGACCGCGCTGGAATCGGCGTTGCTCGATCTGCTGGGCCAGCATCTGGGCGTGACGGTGGCCGAACTGTTGGGCGAAGGCCAGCAGCGCGATGCCGTCGAAATGCTGGGCTATCTGTTTTACGTGGGCGACCGCCGCGCGACCGACCTGGCTTACCGGAGCGAAGACGATGCCGATTCGGACTGGTTTCGCCTCCGCCACGAAAAAGCGTTGACCCCGGACGCGATCGTTGCCTTGGCGCATGCCGCACGCGAGCGTTACGGCTTCAACGACTTCAAGCTCAAGGGCGGCGTGCTGCGAGGCGAGGAAGAGATCGAAGCGATCCACGCCCTGCATGATGCGTTCCCCGATGCCCGTATCACGCTGGATCCCAATGGCGGCTGGTTGCTCAAGGATGCGATCCGCCTGTGCAAGGATATGGGCGGCATCATGGCGTATGCCGAAGATCCCTGCGGCGCGGAAGGCGGATACTCCGGCCGCGAAGTGATGGCCGAGTTCCGGCGCGCCACCGGTCTGCCGACGGCCACCAATATGATCGCCACCGATTGGCGCCAGATGGGCCACGCCATCACGCTGCAGTCGGTCGATATCCCACTGGCCGATCCGCATTTCTGGACGATGCAAGGCTCGGTGCGCGTGGCGCAGATGTGCCACGACTGGGGGCTGACCTGGGGGTCGCATTCGAACAATCACTTCGACATTTCGCTGGCCATGTTCACGCAGGTGGCCGCTGCTGCGCCCGGCAAGATCACGGCAATCGACACGCACTGGATCTGGCAGGACGGACAACGCCTCACGCAGAATCCGCTGAAGATCGAAGGCGGTATGGTGCAGGTGCCCAAACGCGCCGGCCTGGGTGTGGACATCGACATGGATCAGATCGAGCGAGCGCATCGCCTGTATCTCGAACACGGCCTGGGCGCGCGCGACGATGCGGTCGCGATGCAGTACCTGGTGCCCAACTGGACCTTCGACAACAAGCGTCCTTGCCTGGTGCGCTGACCGCGGTCAATGCACGATCTGGCTCAGGAACGCCTGCGTGCGCTCATGCTGCGGGCGATCGAAGAAGGCGTCGGGCGTGTTGGTCTCGATGATGCGGCCGCGCTCCATGAACACCACGCGATCCGCTACCCGCCGCGCAAAGCCCATCTCATGCGTCACACAAAGCATCGTCATGCCGTCCTGAGCCAGGCTCGCCATCGTATCGAGCACTTCTTTCACCATCTCGGGGTCGAGGGCGGAGGTGGGCTCATCGAACAGCATGATGCGCGGCGTCATGCACAACGACCGTGCAATGGCCACCCGTTGCTGCTGTCCACCCGATAGCTGTCCCGGAAATTTGTGCGCCTGCTCGGGGATCCGTACCCGCTCCAGAAACTGCATGGCGAGCGCCTCGGCATCGGCACGCGATTGCTTGCGCACCCACATCGGCGCCAATGTGCAGTTCTCGAGTACGGTGAGGTGGGGAAACAGATTGAAGTGTTGGAACACCATGCCGGCGTCGCTGCGCACCTGATCGATCTTGCGCAGGTCGTCTGTAAGGGCCACGCCATTGACCACGATGCTGCCTTGTTCGTGACGTTCCAGGCGGTTGACGCAGCGGATCAACGTCGACTTGCCGGACCCCGATGGCCCACAGATCACCAGGCGTTCGCCATCCTTGACGGTGAGATTGATGTCGTCCAGCGCATGAAAGTCGCCGTACCACTTGTGCATGCCGGCGATCGCTACGGCGGCGCTCGGTTGAGGGGCATTCATCGATGATTCTCTTTGCGAAATGAAGTGTGAAACGCCGGCCGCTCAGCGCGCCGCGGTGCGTTGATATTTGCGTTCGAGCCACATGGCATAGCGCGAGAGGCTGAAGCAGATGGCGAAGTAGATGCCGGCGATGAACAGGTAGGTTTCAACGTAGGGCGTGGGCCAGGCCGGATCGGTGAGCGCCACGCGCCCCGAACTCAACAGATCGAACAGGCCAACGATCAGCACCAGACTGGTGTTTTTGATCATGACGATGGCGGTATTGGTGAGCGGGGCAATTACGGCGCGCACGGCTTGCGGCAGCACCACCAGACGGGTCATCTGCCACCACGTCAGCCCCAACGCCCGCGACGCCTCGCCTTGCCCTTGCGGAATGGCCTGGAGCCCGCCACGGATCACCTCCGCCAGATAAGCCGCGGAGAACACCGTGAGGGCGGCGCCCGCGCGCAGCACGCTGTCGATCGACATGCCTGCCGGGAGCATGATCGGCAGCAGGATCGACGCGATGAAGAGCAGACTGACGAGCGGCAACCCGCGAATCAATTCGATGAGCGCGATCGAGAGCATGCGTGCCACGGGAAGCTCGGAGCGCCGCCCCAGGGCGAGCACGATGGCGAACGGAAAACCCAGTCCCAGCGCGCATACGGCCAGCAGGAGGGTAACGGGCAGGCCGCCCCACGATGCCGTGGGCACTGCTTCCAACCCCAGCATGCCGCCGCGCATGAGCAGCACTGCACCCACCATCGCAACGATCCACACCACGCCGAGTGTGCGGCCCCAGAAGCGGGGCGGCAGGCTGCCTGCGCTCAATGCCAACAGCATCACGCACACCACGGCAGGGCGCCATTGCTGTGCAGGCGGATAAATGCCGAACAGAATCTGCCGCATCTTCTCGCCAAGGAACGCCCAGCAGGCGCCGCCGGCCGCACGGCACGCGCCGCCATCGGCCCCCGGCCACACGCTCTGGATGAACGCCCAATCGATGACATGCTTGGCGGCATACACCAGAAGCGCCAGCGTGACGACGGTGGCCAGCGCGCTGATCGCATCGCCGAACAGACGCGACATGACCTGCGACCGCTCGGCAGGCGGCGCGATCGCCACGGCTTCGGCGGGCAACGCCAGGGCGGGTGCGGGTGGAGTGAGCGTATTCATCAACGTTGCACCAGGCTGATACGACGGTTGTAGGCATTCATGAAGAGCGATACCGAGAGGCTGATCGTCAGGAACACGGCCATCAGCACCACGATGCCCTCGATTGCCTGCCCTGTTTGATTGATCGTGGTGGCGACCACGAAGGCAAGATCGGGATAGCCCACGGCAAGCGCCAGCGTGGTGTTCTTGATGATCGATAGATACTGGCTGGTCATCGGCGGCACGATGATGCGCAGGGCTTGCGGCAGAATCAATAGCCGCATGATGTGCCAGGGGCGCAGTCCGAGCGATCGTCCGGCTTCCCACTGTCCGCGGCCGACGGCATCGATGCCGCCGCGGATGATCTCGCCGGTGAAGGCGGCCGAGTACAGCACGAGGCCGATCAGCAGCGCCGAAAATTCCGGCGTGAATGCCATGCCGCCCGTGAAGTTGAGGCCGCGCAGGTAAGGCAGCTCCCATGAGGCGGACGCACGACCCGACAACAGGACGGCGGTGATGGCGACGGCCGCCATTGCGATGGCGATCGATACCATGGGAAGACGCGTCTTCCAGTGCTTGCGGATCACGGGCTTGGCCAGCATCACCGCTAATACGAAGAGCAACGCTGCACACACCACACCCCAGAACAGGGTGCTATTGCCGGCCACGGCCAGTTTGGGAAACATGAAACCGCGGATCGACAGGAATACGCCGGGCAAGGGCTGATAGGCTTGACGGGCGGAGGGCAGGTTGACCGTGACCATGCCGTACCAGAACAGCAGTTGCACCACGAGCGGCGTATTGCGGATCACCTCGACGTAGGTGGCGGCAATCGCGGTGATGAGCGGATGCGTACTGCGGCGGGCCAGGGCGAGGGCGAAGCCCAGCACCGTGCTCACCGCGATCACGAGCACGGAGATGAACACCGTGTTGACGATTCCCACCACGAACGCATGGCCGAAGGTATCGGTGGTCTGGTAGGCAAGCAGGCTTTCCGAAATCGGAAACCGTGCGGCCTGATCCATAAAGTCGAAGCCGACGGTGATGCCGCGGCGCATCAGGTTTTCACGCGCGTTCAACACCAGCCACACGATGCCGCCGACGGCGCCGCACGCCAGCAAGCCTTGCAGCCACCACGCACGTACCCGGCTATCGAACCACAGTGCTCTGAACATAAGCTATCCCACTGCCCTTTTCAGGCGCCGATCAGTTGAAGACGTACGGGTACATCAAGCCGCCATTGCGATAGAGCCGGTTCATGCCGCGCTCGAGCTTGAGCGGGCTGTTCGCGCCGACCGTGCGCTCGTAGATTTCGCCGTAGTTGCCCAGTTGCTTGACGATGTTGTACGCCCAGCGTTCGTCCAAGCCGAGCGCCTTGCCGTTGCCGGCCTCAACGCCGAGAAAGCGGGCGATACGCGGATCGTCCGACTTCAGCATTTGATCGACATTGGCCTGCGTGATGCCCATGTCTTCGGCGGCGATCGTGGCCTGAATCGAATACTTCACGATATCGAACCATTGCTCATCGCCATGCCGCACCGATGGCGTGAGCGCCTCGCTATTGCCGCTGGCCGGAAAGATGATGTAGTCGTCGGGCTTTTGGGCCTGGCTGGCGCGCACCGAAGCGAGCGCCGAGGCATCGGTCATGAGGGCATCGCAGCGGCCTGAGAAGAAGGCTTGGCGCGATGCCGCCACATTGTCGAACACCACGGGTTTCAGATCCAGCTTGAACTTGCGCGACAGGTCGGCCACGGTCACTTCGTTGGTGGAGCCCGTCTGCACGCAGATCGACGCGCCGGTCATCTCCTTCGTTTCCTTGATCCCGAGATCGCGGCGCACCATGAAGGCGTCGTACTCGTAGTAGTTGGGATAGGTGAAGTTGATGCCATTGGCGTCGCGGCGCAGGGTCCACGATGTGGTTCGCGGCAGCACATCGATCTGACCGGTTTGCAGCGCGGTCAGGCGTTGCTGGCCGTTGAGCGGCACGAAGCGCGCCTTGCTCTTGTCGCCCAACACGGCGATCGCAATGGCGCGGCAGGTGTCCACGTCGAGCCCTTGCCATTCACCCTTTTGATCGGGTGCCGAGAAGCCCACCGTGCTGCCTCCCGCGCCGCAGATCAGATAGCCTCGATCGCGCACTTGCTTCAAAGTGGTGCCGTCGCCGGCCGGGGCCACTTGCGCAGGCACGGCTGCAGCCGGTGTGTCGGCAGCGTGTGCGAGGGTGCCGCCGATGCACGACAGGGCGCAGGCGATGACGGTGGTGTTCAGCAATTTCATTGGTATTCCCCTTGGATGTTCTGGTGCCGTAATGCCGGGTACGAGATCTCGGCAGAACGATGGCTTCAAATCACTTATCTTTGTTCGCTATGGGCTATTCGCTGGTCGAGCTTTGCTGATCGATACTTGCTTGCTCACGTGCGCCGGCGCGCCGGTCGCACTGGACGTCATCGTGAGCGAGCGGTCATGCCGTCGCGTGGTGGGCACGTTCGATGTTGCGGAAAAGCGCCTCGAGATCCTCGCGCAGGTCGTCCGGATCCTCGAGGCCGACGCTGATGCGCAAGATCGTGGTGGCCTCGTCCCAGGTGGACAAGGCGCGGTCGCGGGCAATTTCCATCGGCACGATCAGGCTGTGCGTGCCGCCCCATGAGGCGCCGATCTGAAAGACGTTCATCTGCGACAGCGCATCGGCCACGCCGGTTTCGTAACCGCGCCGCAGCACCACGCTGAAGACGCCGGTGGCACCCGTGAAGTCGCGTTGCCACAACGCATGCCCGGGGCACGACGGCAGGGCCGGATGCAACACGCGCTCGGCGGCCGGTGAGCTCACCAGCGCCTGGGCAAATGCCAGGGCATGCTGTGCCATGTGACGCACACGCACGCCCATCGTTTCGAGGCCGCGCAATACCAGGAAGCAGTCATCGGGCGACACGCCGATGCCGAGCATGCGCATGGTGTCTTTCAGGCGCCGGTGATGCTCGACCGTGTTGACCGAGATCGAGCCCATCAGCAGGTCCGAGTGGCCGCTGATGTACTTGGTGATGGCCTCGATCGAGAAATCCACGCCATGTTTGAGCGGTTTGAAGTTCAGGGGCGTGGCCCAGGTGTTGTCGCACCCGACCAGTGCTCCGTGCGCATGCGCGGCAGCGGCGATCGCCGGGATGTCCTGCACTTCCATGGTGGTGGAGCCGGGCGATTCGACCCACACGAGCTTGACTGTATCGTCGATCAGATCGGCAATGCCGGCGCCGATGTTCTGGTCGTACACCCGATGGTGGATGCCGCGCGGGGCCAGATAGTTGGCGGCGAAGCCTTTGACCGGCGGGTAGGCCGAGTCCGGGATGAGGACCGTATCGCCGGCATTCAGCAGGGTCAGCAGGGTCACGGCGATCGCGGCCTGGCCCGAAGGCAGCAGCGCGGTTCGCACGCCGCCCTCGAGCGCGGTCAGCCGCGCTTCCAGGGCTCGCGTCGTGGGTGTGCCGTGCAGCCCGTAGGTAAAGCCGTCCGGACCGCGATATTTGCGTTCGAGATAAGACTTGGCATCGGGAAAGACGATGGTCGAGGCTCGGTGGGTGGGCACCGATAAGCTGGCAAAACCCTCGCTCGATACGGGCGGGTTATTGACGCAGTGAGTGAGATCGCGCATGAAAGCTCCTAACGGGATGGCTTCAAGCGTAGGACTCGAATCTACAAATAACAATGATGAAAACATCGAAGGCTATGCAATAAACTGATAGCTTTACAACGGGTGCAGCGATGAACTTCAAGCAGATCGAAGCGTTCAGAACGGTGATGATCAGCGGCTCTGCCTCGCTCGCGGCCGATTTGCTGCAGGTTTCCCAACCGGCGATCAGCCGCAGCATCCAGGAATTGGAGAAGTCGCTGGGGTTTTCCCTATTCGACCGCATCCGGGGGCGCTTGGTGCCCACCGCCGAGGGCCAACTCTTCTTTCGCGACGTGACGGCCTCATTCATCGGGCTGGATCATTTGCGCGCGAGCGCCGCGCGAATTCGGGAGTTCGGGTCGGGCGAGATCCGCCTTGCGTCGCTGTCGGCGTTGGGCGCGACCTTGGTGCCCAAGGCGTTGAAGCGCTTTTTCGAACAGCATCCTGGCACCGCCGTCACGTTGCAGATCATGACCTCATCGGCCATCCGGGATCTGGTGGCAGAAGGGCGATTCGATGTGGGGCTCGCGGCCGACGAGATCGACATCTCGGGAATCGACCATCAAACGTTCACCACGCCGGCCGCCGTCTGTGCGATTCCCGCGGCGCATCCTCTGGCGCAGCGCGCCGTGATCCGGCCGCAGGATCTCGACGGTCAGCGGTTCATCGCGCTGTCGCCTGAAGATACGGTGCGGCGTCAGCTCAATGAGGTGTGCGATCAGGCCGGGGTTCGGCCGGTGGTCGTGGTCGAGACGCCTAATTCAGCCACGGTTTGCGCCTTGGCCATGGAGGGTGTGGGCATCGGCCTGACCAATCCCTATGCCACTGATGGGTATGGCTTGCGGGGCGTGGTGTTTCGGCCTTTTGCGCCTGCGATCCATTTCAAGAGCCTGCTGATTTTCCGTCCCGATATGCGCAAGTCGCGCATCGTGCGCGATCTGGTGAAAGCCTTGATGGCGGCGCGCAACGCGCGCGCCGGGCAAGATCGTGGGCCTATCCGGGTAACACCTGACTGATATAAACGTAACTCGGCGTTGTACAATTGGGTTGGGTGTTTGATTCGCGCCATTGCGAATCAGCAGGTATATGCGCAAGGTCGGGCCGCCGCGCGGAGTTCCGACGACTATGCCTCGCATCACCTCTATTGGCCCTCACCGCCATTCGAGCGGTTATCCCTTGCTCCATCGCCCTTTCGCGCGCTTCAATCCCGCCTTGTGGCAGGGTCCATGAACGTTGCTTTTTGGCTCGCACTGGCTGGCGGCTGGCTGGTCTGCATCATGGCGATCTGGTTCCTGCTTTGGCGTGCCGGACGCAACGAGCAAGCCATGCTGCGTATTCGCCTCCAGCGCGTCACGCATCCCGGTGTGTCGATCACCGGGCAGGGCTTTTTCTTCATTCGCTACACGAAATCTCATTCGAACTGCATCGAGTACTTTGCGCATCGGCGTATGAAGCGCCAGCGCTTGCGTGCATTGCAATTGGACGACGATGTGAACGTGCTTGAGCATGGCTCGGCGCGTTCGTTCGATTGGGTGCGTTGGTAGCGCAACACATCGCTTCAAAGGTTATTTCATGAAGACCGAAAATTCCGGCCGTCTCTGGGCTGTGTATGGCGCCATGCGCGCGTTCGTTCAAAATCAGGCCGCAGGCGGCATCCTGCTGATGGCCGCTGCGACACTGGCGCTGATCGTGGCCAACAGCCCGGTGGCACCGATCTACTTCGCCACCTTAGCCTCGTACGTGGCCGGCCTGAGTGTGCTGCATTGGATCAACGATGCGCTGATGGCTGTGTTCTTTCTTCTCGTCGGGTTGGAGATCAAACGAGAAGTGCTGCTCGGCCAGCTCTCCACATGGTCGCAACGCGCTCTACCTGGATTCGCGGCGCTGGGCGGCATGGTGCTGCCGGCGCTCGTTTATCTTTCGGTCAATCTGGGTGAGGGCGGAGCGCCGATGGGATGGGCGATTCCCGCCGCCACCGACATTGCGTTTGCGTTAGGCGTGCTGTCGTTGCTCGGCCCGCGTGTGCCCGTGTCACTGAAGATCTTCCTTACTGCATTGGCCATCATCGACGACCTTGGCGCTGTGCTGATCATTGCCGCGTTCTACACCGCCGACGTCAATTTCATCGCAGTGGGTAGCGCTGCGCTGGCCGCGGCAGCGCTGGTCGGCATGAACCGCGGCGGCGTCCAGCGATTGCTGCCGTACGTACTCGTAGGTGCGCTGCTGTGGTTCTGCTTTTTGAAATCCGGTGTGCATGCCACGCTGGCCGGGGTGGTACTGGCATTGACCATTCCTTTGCGCGTACCGACGCTTCGAGAGCCCGACGCCGCACCGCTTTTGCGCTTGGAGCATGCCTTGGTGCCATGGGTCACGTTTCTCATCATTCCCCTCTTTGGATTTGCGAATGCCGGCGTGTCGTTTGCCGGGATGTCGCTGGCGAGCCTGAGCGAGCCGGTGCCGTTGGGTGTGGCGCTGGGCCTTTTCGTTGGCAAGCAGGTTGGCGTGTTCGGCTTTGCCATGCTTGCCATCAAGTTGCGGTTGGCGGTGATGCCTTCCGGCGCGGGCTGGGTGCAACTCTACGGCGTTGCGCTGCTATGTGGCATCGGCTTCACGATGAGCCTGTTCATCGGCTTGCTGGCATTCAACGATGCGCCGGCGCTGCAGGATGCCACCAAGCTCGGGGTATTGCTGGGCTCGGTGGCATCGGCGATCTGCGGCGCGTTGTTGCTGCGCTGGCGCGCTTCGGTCGCACCCGCTGATGGCCAGGCGATGTCGCAACACCCATCGGGACCGACATCAATGTAGTTGTTTAAATCAACGAGTTGGCCTATATTGTCTTCACATCAGATCGGCGCCGGCGATGTCTCGGCGCCGTCCCTTGCGAGGAGACAATCATGTTCAAACACCTTGTGTGCGCGGCCGCACTCAGCGGCTTGGTGGCGTTTTCGTCTGCGCACGCCGCCGATACGGCACGGCATCGCGATGTCTTGAAAACCGGCGACGTCACACTCGACGTGATCGTGGAAGGGCAGGGCGACCCCATCGTGCTCCTGCCTTCACGTGGCCGCGATTCGGAGGACTACGACCGCGTGGCCGAGGGCCTGGTCAACGCCGGCTATCAGGTACTGCGTCCGCAACCGCGCGGCATCGGCAAGAGCACCGGGCCCATGCAGGGGGTGACGCTGCACGACTTTGCAAACGACGCCGCCTACGTCATTCGCCATTACGGGCAGGGCAAGCCCGCCATCGTCGTGGGCCATGCCTTCGGCAACTGGGTGGCGCGCATGACGGCGGTCGATCATCCCGAACTCGTGCGCGGCGTGGTCATCGCGGCAGCGGCCGCGAAAAACTATCCTCCGGCATTGAGCGAGAAAGTCGGCAAGAGTGCCGACATGCGCTTGCCGGAGGCGGAGCGCATGGGATACGTGCGCGAGCTCTTCTTCGCGCCGGGTAGCGATGCCAGCGTATGGAAGGAAGGCTGGTACGCGCAAACGAGCACCATGCAGAGCGAAGCGGGGAAGGCCACCAAGCAATCGGATTGGTGGTCGGGCGGCAAGGCGCCGCTGCTGGACCTGCAGGCGGCAGACGATCCCTTCAAGCCGCTGGCGAGCCGCAATGAGATGAAGGATGAGTTTGGCGACCGCGTCACGATCAAGGTGATCGATCGGGCCAGCCATGCGCTGATCCCGGAGCAACCCGCCGCGGTGGTGGACGCCATCGTGACCTGGGCCAAAACCCTGCCGCCCGCCAAATCCTGAATCGCCATTGAGACGCCGAGCATGACACTTTCCCTGACCACCCTGCGCTACGGCGTGACCGACCATATTGCGACCGTGACCCTCAATCGCCCGGATGCACGCAATGCACTCAACGTGGCGATGTGCGGTGAACTCGTCGACGTGATGAATGCCGCAGCCACCGACGATGACGTTCGCGTGGTGCTGATCGCGGCCGAAGGCACCGCCTTCTGCGCGGGGGCGGACCTGAAAGAACGCAAAACGATGACGCATGCCGACATGACGGCGCGCCGCGTGCGCGGCTTTGCAGCCTATGCGGCGATCGAGCGGCTGGCCAAACCTGTGATTGCGGTGGTGCATGGCGCGGCTTTTGGGTCGGGATGTGAGATTGCTGCCGCCAGCGATTTCATTCTTGCCTCCGAGGCCGCTGCGTTCTGCTATCCCGAGGTCGGGTGGGGTACGGTGGGCGCCACGCAGCGCTTGCCGCGTGTGGTGGGACCGCGCATGGCAAAGGAACTGCTCTTCACGGGCCGAAAATTCGATGCGCATGAAGCCCTCGCGATGGGACTGGTCAACCACGTCTACGCCGCTGATCGCTTGACGGCAGAGGCGCACGCAATGGCCACGAAGATCGCCGCCGCCAATCCGCTGACGGTGCGGCTGACGAAGCATAGTGTGGATACGGGATTGGAAAGCACGCGCGAAGGTGCGATGGCCGTCGAGTTGCTCGCGATCGAGGAGAACCTGCGCGGCTCGGATTGGCAGGCCGCCATCGCCGGCTTCGGTCGCGCGTCGACGGCGTCCGATGCATCCAGGGCATCCGAAGGGTCGCGCGCTTCGAGAGGAAGCCATCATGGCGAATGACGTCTTGACGCTGCCGAAGGTGCTCGCGCATACCGTCGCCGCACGTGGCGCATTAGAGGCCTTCGTCGCACCCGGCGAACGTCTGGATTGGAACGCGCTGGCACAAGGCGCCGACCGCATCGCGCGGGCGCTGCAGGCTGCGGGCGTGCGCCATGGCGATCACGTGGGCATCATGCTGGGCAACGGCGGCTTGTGGCTGCAGTGTTTCTTCGCGTGCGCCACCCTGGGCGCCGTCACCGTGCCGATCAACACGCGATTCAAAACCGAAGAGTTGAACTTTTGCTTGAAGCAGGCGGATGTGACGTGCCTGATCGTGGCGGACGCGTTCCTGGGCATCGACTACATCGATCTGCTTGCGCAGGTTGAACCCGCCATCCAGACGGCGCTGCCGGGCAAGGTGTTGCCGTTGCTCAAGCGCGTGGTGGTGGTTGGCGCGAACGTGCCTGCTGCCGGTGTCGGGTTCGATACCTTTCTGGCGCAAGGCGACGCCGCGCTGGATATGGCGGCAGTGACGGCGCAGGTACGCCCCGACGATGTGTTGCTGATCCAGTACACATCGGGAACCACATCCTTTCCGAAGGGCGTGATGCTTACGCACGCGAACATGCTGGGGAATGCGCGCGCTGCCGCTGTGCGGATGGGCGTGCACGCTGAAGATCGGTATTTCAGCATTCGCCCTTATTTCCATGTGGCGGGCACGACGTTATCGATTCTCGTGGCCGTGGTCACCGGATGCTGCCTGCTCACGCTACCGAAGTTCGAGGTGGGCGAGGCGCTGCAGATGCTGGCGCAGGAGCGTTGCACGCTGACGTCCGGCAATGACACGATCTTTCTGATGCTCATGGGTCATCCCGAATTCGACCGCAGCAGGCTGCACTTGCGCGGCGGTTGGGCCGCGGCGGGACCCGAGGTGATGCAGAAAATCAAGGATGTGATGGGTGTGCCCGCGATCTGCAATGCCTACGGTCAATCCGAAGCGTCGCCAAACATCGTCATGTCGCAGCATGACGACGCCTTCGCACTGCGTGCCCACGGGTGGGCGTTGCCGCATCCCGGCATGCAGGTGCGGATCGTCGAGCCGGGCACGACGCAGGAACTGCCGCGGGGTGAGCGGGGCGAGATCCAGGCGCGCGGCTGGAGCGTGATGAAGGGCTACTACAACATGCCCGAGGCGACCGCGAATGCGCTGGCGCCGGACGGTTGGCTGAGTACCGGCGACCTGGGTGAAATGGATGCCGAGGGGCGCATGCGCATGGTCGGGCGCTTGAAGGATATGTTCCGCGTGGGGGGCGAGAATGTGGCACCGGCCGAAGTGGAAGAAGTGCTGCATGGCCATGAGGCGGTTCAACTCGCGCAGGTGATCGGGGTGCCCGATCCGCGGTTAGGTGAAGTGGGGGCCGCGTTCGTACTGTTGAAGGCCGGCCGGCACGCCACACCCGAAGAACTCACGCAGTGGTGCAAGGCCCGTTGCGCCAATTTCAAGGTGCCGCGGTATCTCGCCATTGTGGATTCGTTCGAGCACATCGGCATGACGGGCAGTTCGAAGGTGCAGAAAAACAAGCTGCGCGCGCATGCGATCGAGGTGTTCGGACTTGCGCAGGGAGCATCGGCATGAGCGATGTGGTGTTGTGCGAGTGTTTCGCCCGCGACGGCCTGCAGCATGAGTCCGACTTCATCGCGACGGCGATCAAGGGGGAGCTGATTGCGCGCTTTGCGGCCATGGGCTTCACTCGTGTGGAGGCTACGTCCTACTCCAATCCGAAGGTGGTGCCGCAGTTCGCGGACGCGAGTGAGGTGCTGGCAGCGCTGCCACGGCGCGAAGGCGTGTTCTACAAGGCCACGTGTGCCAACGTGCGTGCGGTCGAGCGCGCGGTGGCCGATCATGAAGCGGGCATCGGCGCGAACGAAATCAGCTTGCTCGTGTCGGCCACGAATGCGCATTCGGCGCGCAATCTGAAACGCACGAAGGCCGAGCAATGGGAAAACGTGGACGCGATGGCGGCCGCTGCCTCTGCCCGTTTTCGTTTGATCGGCACCATTTCCGTGGCGTTTGGCTGTCCGTTCGAGGGCGCAGTCGATCCGCACGCAGTGCTGGACGATGTGGGGCGCTTTGCCGCGGCAGGTGTGACGCATGTGACGTTGGGCGATACGACGGGCATGGCCACACCGGCTGCGGTGCGCGCGCTATATGGCGCCATGCAGGCGCAATATCCGAATGTGACACCGATTGCGCATTTTCACGATACCCGCGCGACCGGACTGGTCAACTACGTCGCCGCCCATGAGGCCGGCGTGCGCTACTTCGATTGCGCCTTCGGCGGCGTGGGCGGCCACCCTGCCAAGGTGAAATACGGCGGCGGCTTTACCGGCAATGTGTGCACCGAGGATCTCGTCAATCTGTTCGAATCGATGGGCATCGACACCGGCATCGATCTGGACGCCATGATGCACGTTGCGGTGCGCTGCCAGGAGGTGCTTGGCCGCAGCCTGCACAGCCGGGTGGCGGAGAGCGGGCTGAATCCGTTGATTTTTCGCGCAGCCCCGTAAAAAGGCACACGACCTGCGCCCGACACGATGGCATTGTTTATGATGCGGGACGCAGGCACGTGATGGCGTGCATCCATTTCTCTCATCAACTCTACCCAGTTTCCCTATGGCCTCACGCGAAGACAGCAAGCCCGCCGCCGCCAAGCGTTCCGCGCCAACGGATCTCAAGGCGCTTTTCTCCTATCGCCTGAATCGGCTGGCCTTCGTGTCGAGCCGCTTGGCCGCCGCTCAGAACGAAACCAGTTACGCAATGGGTCCGCGGGATTGGCGCGTGATTGCCCTGTTGGCGGCGCATGCGCCCATGTCGTTGAACGCGTTGGCCCGCGAATCGAATATCGACAAGAGCCAGGCCAGCCGAACGGTGGCGGATCTGATCGAACGCAAGCTGATCAAGCGCAGCGCGGATGAGACCGATGGCCGCGGCGTGAGCCTGGATCTCACGACTGCGGGGCGTACGCTGTACAAGAAGGTTTTTCCTGCCGCCATCGCGCGCAATGAAACGCTGCTCAGCGTCTTGAGCCCGGTAGAGCGCGAGGTGCTCGAACGCGCCGTGGACAAGCTCACCGATCATGGCTTGAGCCTGCTCGATGCCACGCCGGATACCCTGGCGCCGCGCCGCGGCCGCAAGGCCGGCCCCAGGTAGACCATCGCCCGCTGCGGCGCTATTCCGTCAAGCTGCCCAGGCAGTCGCGATTCGCCGCGTAGATCGCGGCGGCAGGTGCTTGGCTGCGCGATAGCGTCAGTCGTTCGGCTGGCGTGGTCCGGCAGGTATCCAGACGGCGAATATGCTTTTGCCCTGGGCGCGAAACGCTCGGTCGATATGTTGTAGTTGATTAAATCAACTAAATAAAAGAAAATGACTGCAAAGCCATTAGCCTGAACAGCAGGAGACAACATGACCGAGCTCGTCGTCGATACGCATGGTGCGGTGCGCGTTTTGCGTTTGAACCGCCCCGAGAAACACAACGCACTGAACACCACACTGACGCAATCGCTGCTCGATGCCTTGCACGCGGCCGACCGCGACGATCAGGTGCATGCGATTGTGCTCACCGGCAACGGCAAGTCGTTCTGCGCCGGCGCGGATACCACTGAATTCTCCAGTCTGACGGTGGAGCAACCCCAGGCCGTGATGCGCCGTGCCGATCTGACGACCGCTTTGCACAGCGCGTTCTCCCAGATCGCCACCCCGGTGATCGCCGCCGTACATGGCAACGCGCTGGGCGGTGGCGCGGGCCTGGCCCTGGCCTGCGATCTAACGGTGATGGCCGACGATGTGCGGTACGGCTACCCCGAGCTCAAGCACGGCATCGTGGCCGCCGTGGTGATGGCCAATCTGGTGCGCCAGATTGGCCGCAAGCATGCCTTCGAGTTGCTGGCGATGGCCGAGCCGATCGACGGCGCACGCGCGCTGGCGTTAGGTATCGCCAATCGTGTCGTTTCAAGTGCCCAGGTGCTGGAAGAAGCGATTGCGATGGCCACGCGACTGGCAAGTTGGAGCCCCGTTGCGATGGGGCTCACAAAGCGGTCGTTTCATCGCGCGGCCGACCTGGCGTTGGTGGATGCCTTGGGCGTCGGCCGGGATGCCAACGTCATCATGCGCAGTTTCCGATAGCGCATGTCGCTTGGCGCGGCCCACTTCACGCCTTTTTTATCCTGGTAGTTGACGATATCAACTACAAATATTAACTACCAATATCAACGACCAATGACGATGATGCCGGTGCCGGGAATGCATGGCGGCGTTGTCGAGGAGATGCCCATGTCGACCCTTGATTCGCGCTTCCCCATGGCGGCGCCCGATTGCTGGAGAAACGTATGCGGCCACTAGACGGCATCACGATTCTCGATTTGTCGCGCGTGCTGGCGTGCCCATTTGCCTCGATGATTCTGGCGGAGATGGGCGCAACCGTGATCAAGGTGGAGCAACCCGACGGCGGCGACGAAACGCGCGCCTTCGAGCCCAAGGTGAAGGGCGAGAACGGTACCGAATCGGCTTATTACCTCGCTTTCAATCGCAGCAAGCAGTCGATCACGATCAACTTCCGCACGGAAGCCGGCCAGGCGCTGGTGCGCAAGCTGGCAGCGCAGGCCGATGTGCTGGTCGAGAATTTTCCGGTGGGCACATTGAAGAAGTATGGCCTGGATCGTGCGGCCATTGCGCCGTCCAATCCGGCGCTGATCTATTTCTCTTGCACGGGGTTTGGCATGACGGGGCCCTATGCCCCGCGCAAGGGATACGACACGGTGTTCCAGGCTATGGGCGGCATCATGAGCCTGACCGGTGAGCGCGGCGGGGGGCCGGTGAAACCGGGCCTGCCGGTCGCCGATCTGACTTCAGGGTTGTGGGCCGCGATCGGGATTCTCTCGGCCCTGGTGGGCCGCGCGAAAACCGGGCAGGGCTGCCACATCGACTTCTCGATGCTGGACGGCCAGGTGGGATTGCTGTCGTTGGCGGCGGCGCGCTACTTCGCGTTGGGCGAAGTGCCGCCGCGTCTGGGCACCGAGCATCCCGGGCGCGTGCCGTCGGCCGCGTTCGAGTGCGCCGATGGCAAATGGGTGCAGATCACCGGCAGCGATCAACACTGGAAGCCGTTGTGCACGGTGCTCGGCTTGACGGCGTGGGGCGACGATCCCGAGTTGGCCAGGAATGCCGTGCGCGTGGCGCGGCGCGCTGAGGTCTCGCGAGGGCTGGCCGAGGCGATTGCCACCTTCGATCGTGAGACCTTGTGCCAACGCTGTGATGCCGTCGGCGTGCCGGCCGGTCCCATTCTCGATGTGAGCGAGATCCTGAGCAACGAGCACGTGCTCGCGCGCGGCATGGTGGGCCAGTACGACCATCCCCATATCGGTCAGTTCAACGCGATTCCGGTGCCGTTCAAGTTCGAGGGCTACGACAACCCCAGTCTCGATCGCCCGCCGTTGTTGGGCGAGCACACGCAACATATTCTGCGCGATCGTCTCGGCCTGTCCGATGACGATATTGCGTTGCTGTCCACACAAGGCGCCATCTGAGCGCATGTGCTTTCCAGAACCGGTGAGGAGACCATCATCATGTCAGTATTGAAAGGAATCGGCCTGAGCCTCGCGCTGAGCCTGAGTTGTTCGGTGGCTGTCGCGCAGGACTATCCCACGCAACCCATCATGCTCGTCAATCCTTATGCCGCAGGCGGCCCGGCCGACGTCGTGGCGCGTGCGCTGGCGCGCGAACTGGAGAAGCAACTGGGCCGCGCCGTGGTCGTCGAGAACAAGCCCGGCGGCGGTGCCTCGATCGGCACCGGTCTGGTGGCACGTGCCAAACCGGATGGATACACGCTGCTGCTCGGCACATCCGCCGCGCACGTGGTCACGCCCCTCATGCAAAAGACACCTTACGATGGGGTGAGCGATTTCGACTTCGTGGCGATCGTGGCCAATCAGCCGAACATGGTGGTCGTCAATCCGAAGGTCGGTGTGAAAACCCTGGCCGAGCTGATCGACAAGGCGCGCAGTGCGCCGGGAAAGATCAATTACGCATCGGCCGGCCCCGGCAGTTCGCCGCATCTTGGCGGTGAGCTGTTTCGGCAACGCGCGAATATCGACATCGTGCACATTCCCTACAGCGGTGCCGCCCCTGCCATCAACGATCTGGTAGGCGGTCAGGTCGACATGGCGTTGCTCAACCTGTCGGCCAGCCTGCCGTTCATCAAGGATAAGCGTTTGATCCCGTTGGCCTACGCAGCGAAGAAGCGCTCGCCGCTATTGCCGGATGTGCCCACGTTGGAGGAGTCGGGTGTAAAGGGTGCCGAGTCGGCCTCCTGGTACAGCCTGGCCGCACCGAAAGGCACGCCGCCGGCCGTGATCGAGAAACTGAACAAGGCAGTCGCCACGATCAACAAGGATGATCGCTACAAGCAATTGATGGATGCCCAGGGGGTTGAGGTGCTGACGCAATCCGCTGCCGACGCCACGGCCTTCGTCAACAAGGATCGCGAAGCGATGAAGGTACTGGCCAAATCGGCTGGACTGGTGCAGCAGTAAGGGCAGGGGCGAGCTGGGCGTTGCCCGCCCGGTCGGCCCAAACGTCCAGGCATCTCCGCATAAGCATCACCGCAGCGACGCTGCGCGATCGAGTGCGGCTTCGGTTTCCACCACGAGCCGGCGCAGCAGGTCACCCGCCGGCACGATGTCGTCGATCAAGCCGGCGCTCTGTCCGGCCTCGGTCTTGCCATCGGCCACATCGCCATCGAGCGCCGCTTGTTTGAGCGATCGACTGGCGAAGAGCTGATTCAGATCGTCATCGCCGGCCGCCGACCCCTCGGCGTGCTGATAAGCCTGCGAAAACGCATTCTTCAGCATGCGGATGGGCGATCGGCCGCGGCCGACCAGCGTGGTGTCGGCCACCCCTGCCGCTTGCACCGCCGCCTTGTAGGCCGGGTGCACGCCCGCCTCCGCCGTCATCATGAAGCGGGTGCCCAGTTGCGCACCGTCGGCACCCAGGCACAACGCGGCCGCGATCCCGGCACCATCGGCGATACCTCCCGCCGCAATGATGGGAATGGACACTCGGCTCGCGATCGCCCGCACCAGCACCAGGGTGCCGATCTCGTCAGGCCCGGGATGGCCGCCGGCCTCCAGGCCCACTGCGATGACGCCATCCACGCCCGCCTGTTCGGCCTTGGCCGCATGCAGCGGGCTGGCCGCCACTTGCAGCCATGTGGCGCCGGCATCCTTGAACCGCGCCAGATACTTCTGCGGTCCGCCTTGCGAGGCGATGATCACGGGCACCTGTTCGGCCAGTGCAATCGCCACGTAGTCGGCGGCGCGCTTGTTGTAGAGCGGGATGTTGACCGCAAAGGGCTTCGCGGTGACGGCACGCAGCGCGCGGATGGCCGCTTCGAGCGCTTCCGGATACATCGGACCCGCAGCGATCACGCCCAGCCCACCGGCTTCGGACACGGCGGCAGGCAATGCCGCGTTCGACGACGCCCAACTCATGCCCGCTTGCACAATAGGATATTGAATGCCGAGCAGCGTATTCAGACGGGTATGAAGGGGCATGGGAGCGAAACCTGACAAGAAAAACGATGCACGATTATCGGCTATATAGTTGATATATACAACTATAACGGCAGGTCTCGTCGTGACGGAGGCGGGGCGAGGCGTTCGGTTTTTCGGCGTTGGCCCTTGTTCGGGCGATGGATTGATATAACATTACGATTCTCGCGCCGGTCGCTCTTCGACGCGCATACCAGGTTCCCCAGTGGCCCGCTCACTGATTCATCGCATGTGGCTGCCCCGGTTTTCGCCTCTGCGCGCAAGCCGGCGTTTGCACGCCGTCATGTTGGTCTGGGCGATGTTGACGCTGCTGTGTGCACCGGTCGCCGCCACGCTGCATGCGTTCACGCATCTTCACTCGGTCACGACGGTGTCGTCGGCCGATACCGCGGCGCTCCCACAGCCAGGCGAGCATTGCGATATGTGCGCGCAATGGGAGGCCTTCGGTGATGGCCTGATCGGCAAGACGGCGTTCTTTCACCCCGATCTGCACATCGTTTTCGATTTCCGATCGCCGGCTGTGGCGGTCGATACCGCCGCCACGCGCTGGTACATGCAGCGCGCACCCCCGCTCGCCTGAGCGCATCGTCTTCCCACTCTCCGATCCGACTTGGCCGTACAACGCGCCGATTCCTGTTGCGCGTTTTGCGATGCGGGCAGGGCGGTGTGCGGCCGCACTCAGGCTGATTCACATGTTTATCGATCACGGCACCTCGGTGCCCTGCGTTCAACGCCGACGCTTGCGCGTGGCGCTACTGACGCCCCTGGCCCTTTCCGTCACGCTCGGCTGCGCGGCCCATGCACAGGCCAGCGACGTTGCCGCCTCGTCCGCCGACGTGTCGGCGTCTTCCAATGCTGCCGCCCTGGCACCGATCATCGTGACCGGTAATCCCCTCGGCAGCGATGCGCTGTCGTCGCCGACGGCAGCGATCGATGGCCGCGATCTCGACTTGCGCCGGGCCGCGACGCTTGGCGAAACGCTCAATGGGGTGCCGGGGGTTTGGACCAGTACGTACGGCCCGATGGTGGGCCGGCCCATCATCCGCGGCCTGGATGGCGACCGCATTCGTCTGTTGCAGAATGGGGTGGGCACGTTGGACGCATCGTCCCTTTCCTATGATCACGCGGTGCCGCAGGATCCGTTGTCCACCAATCGGATCGAAGTGCTGCGCGGTCCCGCCGCGTTGCTTTACGGCGGCAACGCGATCGGTGGCGTCATCAACACCATCGATAATCGCATTCCCACCGAGCCGATCGACGGCATGCATGGCGAGGCCACCGCCAACTACGGCAGCGGCAACAACGATCGCGATGGCGCCGTCCAACTCGAAGGCGGCGACGGCAAGTTTGCGATTCATGCAGACGTGTTCGGTCGTACCACCGACGACCTGCGCATCCCGGGCGACGCCCGATCCGCTCGCCTGCGCGCGCTGGATCCGCAAGACGACGAGGCACGCCGTCGCCTGCCCAACAGCGATGGTCGCGACAGCGGCGGTGCCCTGGGCATGTCATTGACGGGTGAGCATGGCTACGGTGGCCTGTCATACAGCGGCTATGACTCGAACTATGGCTCTGTGGCGGAAGACAGCGTGCGCATCAAGATGCGGTCGCAGCGTTTCGGCGCGGCAGGCGAATTGCGCGATCTCGACGGCTTTTTCAAAAGCGTCAAGGCCAGCTTTGCTTACACCGACTATCAGCACAAGGAGATCGACGACGGCGAGACGGGGACCGTGTTCAAGAATCGCGGCTACGAGGCGCGCATCGAAGCAAGGCACCGCGACTTTGGGCCGGTGCAGGGTGTGGTCGGTGTGCAATTCGGACAAACGCAGTTCTCGGCGTTGGGCTCAGAAGCCTTGGTGCCCACCACCGATACCAACACTGGCGCAGTCTTCCTGCTCGAAGAATGGACGGTCAACGATCGCCTCACATTGAGCGCCGGTGGCCGTATGGACTTCACGCGGCTGTCGCCTTCGGCCGGCGGCAACGACCGCTTCGCGGATGCGCAGAAGCGTAGCTTCAATGCGGGCAGTCTATCGCTGGGCGCGGTGTACAAACTCGATCCGATATGGTCGCTGGCGGCCAATACCGCGTATACGGAACGGCCACCGACCTTCTATGAGGTGTATGCGAACGGGCCGCACGAGGCGACCGGACAGTACCTGTTGGGCGACCAGAATCTGAGCAAGGAAAGGGCCTTCTCGACCGATCTCGCGCTGCGTTTCAAGGACGGGCCGCATCACGGCAGCGTGGGCGTGTTCTACAGCCACTTCAACAACTATCTCGCCGAACTCAATACGGGTCGCTATCGCAACGACGACGGCGACGTGGTGGGCGCCGGCACCGACGACGCGCTTCCTGAAGCCATGTATCGCGGCGTACCCGCCGACTTCTACGGCTTCGAGGCCGAGAGTAGCTTCCGGGTGCTGCAGCGCAGTGGACACGCGCTGGATCTGTTGCTGTCAGGCGATTACACCCGTGCGCGCAACCGCGACTCAGGCCAGCCGTTGCCGCGCATCCCGCCGCTGCGATTGCGGGCCGGGTTGGACTATGCCTATGGCCCGTTCGATGCCGGCGTGAGCGTCACACGCGCTTTCTCCCAGCATCGCCGTCCCGACGAGGATCTGCCTACCGACAGCTACACCAGCCTGGACGCGACCAGTGGCTACCGGTTCAAAGCGAGCGGTGTGCAATGGCGCGCGTACGTGAAGGGCATCAACCTGACCAACGAGACGATCCGGTACGCAACCTCGGTACTGCGCGACATCGCGCCGCAATCGGGCCGCGCCGTACTGGTGGGGATACGCGGCACCTTTTAAGCCGAGGGCCGCCGGGATCAGTTCTCGGCGGTGATCTTGCCGTCGGTCACGATCTTCTCGAACGTCGCGGTTTGACCGGTGATGAAGGATCGAAACTCGGCCTGAGTCATGGGCGCCGCCTCGCCACCGAGCTCGCGCAGGCCGGCCACCAGCTTGTCGTCCTGCAACGCGCGCCGAATGGCGCTGTTCAATTTCTCCTGAACATCGGCCGGGGTGGCGGCCGGCACGAAGATGCCGAACCAGTTTTCCAATGCGTACGTTTTGAGCGCAGGGGTTTCGGCCAATGCCGGGATATCGGGTGCGAACGAGGCCCGCTTGGCCGACGTGACCGCGAGCGGTTTGACCTTGCCGCTCTGGATGAACGGCAGGGCGCCCGCCAGGCTCACGAACGTAAGATCCACGTTGCCTGACGCCACGTCCACCAGTTGCGCGGAGGCGCCTTTGTACGGCACGTGAACCATCTTGATGCCCGCCAGCGATTGCAGTAATTCGCCATTCAAGTGCTGCGGATTGCCCACACCGCTGGAGGCATAGGTGAGCTTGTCGGGATTGGCACGGCCATACGCAATCAACCCTTCAACGTTGCTCACCGGCAGCTTCGGATTGGCCACCAGCACGTTGGGCACGCGCGCCACGAGCGTCACGGCGCTCAGGTCTTTCTGCGGCGAATACATCATCTTGTTTTTGAAGACCAGCGGGTTGATCGCCGTTTCGCCGGCCGACCCCAGCAGCAGCGTGTAGCCGTCTGGCGCCGCGCGCACCACGGCTTGCGCGCCCAGCATCCCGCTGGCGCCCGGCTTGTTTTCCACGACCACGCCTTGCGACAGTTCGGTGCGCAGTTTCTCCGCGAGCAGCCGTCCCATGCCGTCCACGCCGCCGCCGGCGGCGAACGGCACCACGATGGTGATCGGTCGCGAGGGGTACGCCTCCGCGGCGTGTGCGGCGGTCATGCAGCAATAGGGGACCAGCAGCATGCCAAGGCGCTGCGCCCAACGGGGGGTGTTCATGTCTCTCTCCTAAGCGGCCGTCAATGCAGCCGGGTTTTTACTTAATTGCATTTTAGGACGGCAAGATGCAAAATTAAAACCTATGGAAAACACCAATCCGGTTTACGGCAAACTTGCGATCGACGGCACGCAAGCGGCCTTCATCGATATGCCCGGCATGTTTGGCGATGCCTACCGTCGTCTCCCCATCGTGCTGCGATTGCTGCTCGAAAACGTGCTGCGCAATATGCAGGGGGAAGAGCGGGATGCCGCGGTGGCGGCGTTGTTCGCCTGGACGACAACGGGCAGCAGTCAGGCCGAGATTGCTTTTCAACCCGGGCGGGTGCTGATGCACGACACCACCAGCACACCGGCCCTGGTGGACATTGCCGCCATGCGGGATGCACTGCGCGAAGCGGGCGCCGATCCCCACCTTCTCAATCCCGGGTTGCCGGTGGATGTGTCGGTCGATCACTCGTTGGCGGTAGAAGCCTTTGCCCGCCCCGATGCGGCGCACATCAATCTCGGCTTTGAAATGCGGCGCAACGCCGAGCGCTATCGTTTCCTGCGTTGGGCGTCCAAGGCACTGAGCAATGTGCGCATCAACCCGCCCGGCACCGGCATCATGCACACCATCAACATGGAGCAGTTGGCCACAGTGGTGAAGCACGATCCGCAGGCATATGGGCCCACGGTGTATCCCGACATGATGTTGGGTACCGACAGCCACACGCCGATGATCAACGGACTGGGTGTATTGGGATGGGGCGTGGGGGGGCTGGAAGCGCAGACGGTGATGTTCGGCATGCCCACCATGCTGCGCATTCCGGACGTATGCGGCGTGCGGCTCACCGGGGCGCTAAGGCCGGGCGTGACGGCGACCGACCTGGCGCTGACGATCACGCAGCGGTTGCGCGCGTTGGATGTGGCGGGCGATTTCGTCGAGTTTTTCGGGCCGGGCGTGGCGACGCTCTCAGCGGGCACGCGGTGCGTGGTGGCCAATATGGCGCCGGAGTATGGCGCAACGACGGGCTACTTTCCGATCGACAATGCAACGCTCACCTACTTGCGCGAGACGGGGCGATCGGCGGCACATATTGCGTTGGTCGATGCCTATGCGCGTCGCGTGGGCATTGGACTCGACCCCGATGCGACGCCTGTGTACTCGCGCACCCTCGATGTCGACCTGGGTGCGATCGACATGCATGTGGCGGGTCCGAAGCGGCCCCAGGATTTGCTGCCGTTCGGCGCCACGCGCGCAACGCTGCAGGCGTTGAATTTCAAGCCGCGTGAGGCGAGCAATGCGATATTGCCGCGCCACGCGATCGCCATTGCCGCCATTACCAGTTGCACCAATACCTCCGATCCGCGCCTGCTGGTGATGGCGGGCCTGGTCGCGCGGCGTGCGCGTGGGCTGGGCATGACCGTGCCCGCGTGGGTGAAAACGTCGTTGGCGCCAGGGTCGCCGGCGGCCGCGCGCTATCTTGAGCGCGCTGGGCTGCTCGACGATCTGTCGGCGGTAGGGTTCGACATCGTGGGGTATGGCTGCACCACCTGCATCGGCAATTCCGGCGGCCTGCCTGCGGTCATTCAAGCGGCGATGGCGGCCGGTACCGTGCATCCCGTTGCGGTGCTCTCGGGCAATCGCAATTTCACCGGGCGCATTCATCCCGATCTGGATCTCGGTTTTCTGATGTCGCCGCCGCTGGTGGTGGCGTTTGCGTTGGCGGGCGATGCCGAGCGCGACTTGAGTGAAGAGCCGGTCGGACTCAGCGCGACGGGTGATGCGGTGTATGTGCGCGACCTGTGGCCCACCGATGAGGCGATCGACCACGCGCTCGCCGCGAGCGCCGAACCCGCCGACTACCGCGAAGCCTTTCGCATTGCGAGCGAGAGCCCGGCGTGGCGGCAGCTCGACGCGCCGAACACGCCCTGTTTTCCGTGGGACGACACATCGACCGCGCTGCGCCGGCCGCCGTTTGCGTCGCGCGATGAGGGCAGCCAGTTGGGCATCTACACCGCCTACCCCTTGTTGATCGTGGGCGACGACATTACGACCGACCATATCTCGCCTGCGAGCGCGATCCCGTCGGACAGCCTCGTCGCCGATTTCCTCGTGGCGCGCGGTGACGATTGCCACGATCTCAATGTGTTCGCTTCCCGCCGCGGCAACTGGGAAGTGATGATGCGCGCGGCCTTTCACAGCAAGAGTCTGAAGAACCTGCTGTGCCCGGCCGCGCCGGTCGCGCACACCCTGCATGTGCCCAGCGGCGAGATCCAGCCGATCTGGGAGGTGGCCGACCGCTACCGCCGCGAGGGCAATGCGGTCGTGCTGGTGGCTGGCGCCCGGTATGGCACAGGTTCGTCGCGCGACTGGGCCGCAAAAGGGCAGCGGCTGCTGGGCATCCGCGCGGTGCTGGCCACGAGCTTCGAACGCATTCATCGGTCAAATCTGATCGGCATGGGTATTCTGCCGCTGCAGTTTGCCGAAGGGGTGGACCCAGAGACGCTACGCCTGGCGCCGGGCGATCGCATCGAGGTTCAGTCCGAGGCGGCACACATCGCGCCGCGCGCCGCGGTGGCGGCGTTCGTTCATCGCCGCAACGGCACACGCGTGCCCGTAAGCGTCACGGCAGCCGTCGAGACGCAACTCGAAGTGGCCTTGCTGCGCGCAGGCGGTGTGATTCCAGCTATTCTTGAGCGCACGCTTGCGGCGCAGCATCCGGCCGCGCCCGAGGTTAGCCGATAGTCCGCGGTAGCGGACGGGATGTCATGAGCGCTCAACACACCATTCTTTCCCAGATCATCGCGCTCATCGAGCAGGATCAGTTGCCGATCGGCGCGCATCTCGCCGCCCAGAAGATCGCCGATCGTTTACGCGTCTCGCGCTCGCCGGTGAACGACGCGCTGGTGGTCTTGAGCGAGAGCGGCATCGTCGCACGCCAGCCCAATCGCGGCTACTTCCTGGCGCAGGATCCGTCGTCCATCGACCCAAGCTTGCAGAAGCGCGCCGGGTGGACCGAGGTCGACGTGGTGACCGACACCTATTTCAAGATCGCCGACGCGCTCTTGCGTGGCGAGCTGCCTTTGGAATGCAGCGAGGCACTGTTGCGCGCCCGTTATGGTTTGACGAACGAACAGGTCAAGGCACTGCTCACGCGTATTTCGACCGAAGGCTGGGTGAGCAGAAAGCCGGGATACGGTTGGGCGTTCTCATCGATGATGACCACACCCGACAGCCTGCTGCAATCCTATCGGTTGCGCCTCGCGCTGGAACCTGCGGCGCTACTCGAACCCGGTTATCGCTTGCTTCCCGGTGTGCTCGAACGCTGCCGTGCCGCAGAACAGCACTTGCTCGACGGCGGCATCGATACCGATACGGCCGATCAACTCCACGATCGCGGTGTGCGCTTTCATGAGTCGTTGGTCGAGGCTTCGGGCAACCCGTTTTTTATCGACACCATCAAACGTGTGAATCGCGTGCGAAGGTTGCTGTCTTATCGCTCGATGCGCGATCGCGCGCGCTACAAGCAGCATTGTGCGCAGCATCTCGAGGTGTTGCGATTGCTGGAGCAGGAACGTAATGAAGAGGCGTCCGAAGCGTTGGCCGAGCATCTGCGCAGCACGTTGAAAAACTTGACGCGAATCAGCGGCATGTTGCGTTCGTAAAGCACAATCGATGCGAATCAGCGGCATGTTGTGTTCGTAAAGCACACGCGATGCGAATCCGCGGCATGTTTGTAAAGCACATCAGGCGTTTTATTTGACCTTGTTTTTGACCGATGACTGAGTTGCGGCCCTGGCCGCCTTTGACTGGAGCACCGATGAACAACCCTTCCGAAAGCGTACGCAGTGCCTTTTTGCGCGGCAACACCCTGCGCGCCTCCATCAACGTGGGCAATCCGATCCTGGCGCACGTTAAAGCAGATGGCCAGGCCGGCGGCGTGTCCGTCGATCTGGCTGGTGAACTGGCCAAGCGCCTGGGTGCCGAGCTTGAATTGGTGGTGTTCAAGTCCGCAGGCGAGTCGGTGGATGCGGTGGCGGCGGAGCAGGCCGATTTTGGCTTCTTCGCGATCGATCCCAAGCGCGGCGAGCAGATCGGTTTCACCGACCCGTATGTGGTGATCGAGGGTGCCTACCTGGTACGCAACGAGTCGCCGATCAAGGCAAACGAGGATGTGGATGCAGAGGGCGTTTCCGTGACGGTAGGCAAAGGCAGCGCCTACGATCTCTATCTGTCGCGCACGCTCAAGCATGCCACGATCGAGCGCGCGCCCACGTCGCCCACGGTCGTCTCCACCTTCATCGAAAAGCACTACGACGTGGCCGCCGGCGTGAAGCAGCAACTGCAGGCTGACGCCGCCAAGCTCGACAATGTGCGCATGCTCGAGGGCCATTTCATGCTGATCCGCCAGGCGATGGGCGTACCCAAAAGCCGCGGTGCGCAAGCGCTTGCGTATCTGGCGGCTTTCGTGACGGAGATGAAGGCGTCGGGCTTCGTTACCGAGGCCTTGGCGCGGCATAACGTAAGTGGCGCAGTGGTGCCCAAGCCCGGCGAATAGTCCGGTCAGCACAGCAGACGCCCCACAATGAAAGGGGCGCCATCATGGAGACGACGTATGTACGCCTACGTAGGCACGCGCACTACGCGCGAACGCAACGCGCGTGGGGAAGGCATCAGTGTGTTCCGCTACCACGCGGCAACGGGTGCGCTATCACTGGTGCAGGTGCTGGGTGAGCTGTCGAACCCATCGTATTTGCTCGCGCATCCCCGGCAACCCGTTCTCTACACCGTGCACGGCGATGGTGGCGAAGTCAGCGCCTTCAAGCGCGATGCGGTCACGGGGGCGCTTACGTTCTGGCATCGTCAGGCCTGCGAGGGCATCAATCCGGTGCATCTTGCATTGAGCCCTTCGGGCCGCTACCTGGTCGTGTCGAACCATCGAACCGGCACGTTGGCCGTGCTGCCGGTGGCGGAGGATGGGCAACTTGGCGCTGTGAGTCAACTGATCGGGATCGAAGGCGAACCCGGTCCGCATCGCATCGAGCAGCCCTTTTCCAAACCGCACTTTAATCTCTTCGATCCTTCGGGCCGGTATGTGGCGGTGCCCGACAAAGGCCTCGATCGGGTGTTCATTCATGCCGCCGATGCGGAGGCACTCAGCGCGACACCGGTATGCGTCGTGCACGCGCGCGAGTCTGCCGGGCCGCGCCATGCGGCGTTTCATCCGTCGGGGCGGTTCATGTATGTGATCAACGAACTCGACAACACCGTCACGGCGCATACCTTCGATGCGGCCACCGGCACGGCGATCCCGTTCCAGCTCCTGCCGTCGTTGTCGGATGCGTGCACCGGCAACAGCCGTGCGGCCGGCATCATCACCGATGCGGCGGGGCGCTTTTTGTATGTGTCCAATCGCGGGCATGACGGCATCGGCGTGTTTGCGATCGATGCCGCAAGCGGCAGGCTCAGCCTGGTTGAATTCGCGCAATCGCTTGGCAAGACGCCACGGTTTTTCACGCTTTCGCCCGACGGTCGTTTCATGTTTGTGGCCAACGAAGAAAGCGACGCGATCGTGCGCTTTGCGGTGGATCGGGAAACAGGCCGGCTCACGTCGGATGGGGCGGTGACGCCGGTGGCGAGCCCGGTGTGCATCGTGTTTGCTTGATCGGTTCGCCGCCGAATCGTCAGTGTTGCCGGAGGTGCCGATACATTCCGGGCGCCTTGAGGCGGCATACCGTCCGCCCGGCTTAACAGGCGCTCGTCGCGCGCTTTTCGCCTATTTCGCGCCCGGCACCGCGTCATGCGAGTGGATCTGCAGCGCTTCCAGAAACCGCGACACCATGTTGTAGGCCGCCACGGTGGCGGTCAATTCCACCACCAGCTTGGGCGTGAGCTGCGCGCTCACCGCGTCGAATACGTCTTGCGGCACTTGCACGTGGCGTGTCATCGCATCGGTATAAGCCAGCACGGCACGCTGTGTGTCGCTGTAGCACGATGCCGTTTCCCAGCCATCGAGCGCATCCAGTTGCGCTTGCGTCACGCCTTCCTTCAGCGCGATCGGCGCATGTTGTTCAGCCTCATACGGCGCGCCGTTCAACACTGCCACGCGCATGATGACGAGCTCGCGCAGCCCGCCGTCCAACGTGGATTGCTGGCGAATCGCGGTGAGATAGGTCAGCCAGCCGCCCGCCACTGGGGGACTGTGCAGCAGCATTTGATACAGGTGCAGAATGCTGCCGCGCTCGGCGACCACGCGTTCTGCAAGGTCGCGCACGTCGGATTGCTGCAAGTCGGCATAGGGAATACGGGCCATGATGTTGTCTCCTCGTTTTGAGTGTGATGAATGTTCGTTTTACCGCTCGTGGTGCGTCAACGTTCTTCCGTACGGCGCTGCGGGACTGCCGAATGATCGCCATAACGCCTTGCCTCGAGACCGTGTGCTCATGGGTTACCGAGGCGCTGCCTGACGGTATTGGCGTGTTATCGCGTCATCACGCGATCACAGGCAGATGCTGCTTCAGATGATCGATCACGCAACGAGCCCGTGACGACATTGGCCATTCGGAACGGTGGATGAGCCAGAGCGTATCGACCACGGGGCTGCCGCAGGCAAGCACCTTGATCGCTTCGGGTTGCGGAAAGGCTTCTCGCGCATAACGAGGAATCACCGTAAATCCCAGGCCGCGCGCCACGGGCTCGAGCATCTGTCCGATTTGATTGATGTAGCCGTGACGCGGCACGGTACGAATACCGGGATTGGATGGAAAGTGGCGGCTCAGCAACCGGGTGGCCATGCCTTGGCCATCCGGGTGATCGATGAACCCCATGCGATGCAGATCCGCCCAGCTTTCCACTTTTTCGCTTGCGGGGATGACCAATTCGAGAGGCTCTTCAGCAAACGGTTGCGCAGCAATACGCGCGTCGTCCGGTTTGAGCGTGACGAGCCCAAGCTCGTATTCTTTCTGCAGCACGGCCTCCAGCGCTTCGCGATCCGGCGCAAACCGGTGGCGGATAGTGAGGTTGCGATTGCCCTGCTGCATGCTCAGCAGAATGGGATACAGCGCCAGCCCGACGCTGCCGGGGGTGATCAAACTGAATTCGCCACTGCACGCATCGGCGTCGGACAGGCGCACCTTGAGCCGATTATCGGCCTGCTCGATTTCGTTGCAGTACGCCAGGAACATCGTGCCGGCAGGGGTGAGCTCGAGCTGGCGCGGACGCCGCAGGATGAGCGTGCCGAGTTCGCCTTCGAGATGCCGCACATGCTGGCTGACGGCGGCTTGTGTAAGCCCCAGCCGATCCGCCGCGCGCGTGAAGCTGCCCAACTCGGCGATGGCAACGAACGTATGCAACCACTGCGGGTTCATCATAAAGATAACTTATCGATCCAATAAGAATGCATTAGTTTACATTGTGCTCGCGCACCCGTAGGCTTGCAACATTCGCGGAAATGCGTTCGCCGGCGGCCTTCCTGCCGGCCATCACACGCGCCGCACCCCCCCATTTGAGAATTGCAATGTCAGCGCTGTTTAGTCCGTTTCAACTGAAAGACATCACCTTACGTAATCGCATCGCCGTGCCGCCCATGTGCCAATACAGTGCCGACGAGGGCATGACGAACGATTGGCATCTGGCGCATTACACCAGCCTGGCCCGTGGCGGCGCCGGCCTCGTCATCGTGGAGGCGACCGCCGTGTCGCCGGAAGGTCGGATCACCCCGGGCTGCACCGGGCTCTGGAACGATGCGCAGGCCGAAGGCATGGCCCGTATCGCGGCCAGCATCAAGGCGGCGGGCGCCGTGCCCGGCATCCAGATCGCGCATGCCGGCCGCAAGGCCAGTGCGAACCGGCCTTGGGAAGGCGACGATCACATTGCCGCCGGCGATGCGCGCGCGTGGGAAACCATTGCCCCGTCGGCCGTGGCCTTCGGTGCCAATCTGCCGCAAGTGCCCCACGCCATGACGCTGGCCGATATCGCCCGCGTGAAAGCCGATTTTGCCGCCGCCGCGCAACGCGCACGTAACGCGGGGTTCGAGTATCTCGAACTGCATTTTGCCCATGGGTATCTTGCGCAAACCTTCTTCTCGTCGCACTCGAATCGACGTGATGACCAATACGGCGGCGATCTGGATGGCCGCAGCCGTTTCATGCTCGAAACGCTGGCTGCCGTGCGTGAGGTATGGCCCGAGAATTTGCCGCTGACCGCGCGTTTTGGCGTGATCGAGTATGACGGCCGCGATGAAGAAACGTTGTCGGAGTCGATTGCGGTCACGCGCGCCATGCGCAGTGGCGGCCTGGATCTGCTCAACGTGAGCGTGGGCTTCACGATTCCGGATACTGCGATCCCGTGGGGCGGCGCGTTTCTGGCACCGGTTGCCGAGCGCGTGAAGCGCGAAGCGAATATCCCGGTGGCGTCGTCATGGGGCATCGACGATCCGATCGAAGCGGATCGTGCCGTGGCCGATGGGCAGATGGATCTGGTGATGATCGGCCGCGCGCACTTGGCCAATCCGCACTTCACCTACCAGGCCGCCCAGAAGCTGAAGGCCGATCGTCCATCGTGGGTACTGCCGGCGCCTTACGCACACTGGTTGGAGCGTTATCGCTCATCTGCCGCCGCGTAACGGCGCTGACGCATCGGCATGACATGCGCGCTCTGTAAGGCAAGGCGGGATCGCCTGGCATGGCTGGCGATCCCACTGTCGATGTCGGCCTCAGCGTGACATCGCGTGAGCACGTCGGCGCCGCCGCAAGCGACCGCCGACGCGTCAACGCTCGCGCGTTAAATCACTTGACCCTGGCACAGATATTTCACGTGCATGTAGTCGTCGAGCCCATAGCGCGAACCTTCGCGGCCATAACCTGATTCTTTCACGCCGCCGAAGGGCGCCGAGGCGGCAGCCAAGGCGCCTTCGTTGATGCCGCTTTCCAGCGCATCCGCCACGCGCCATACACGGCGAATATCCGTCGAGTAGAAATACGCCGCCAGGCCATACGGCGTATCGTTGGCGTCGGCGATTACTTGCGCTTCCGTGTCGAAGCTGCTCACGGCGACCACAGGCCCAAACGTTTCTTCGCACGAGCACGCCATGGTCGTCGTCACGCCATCGAGCACCGTGGGAGCGTAGTAATGCGGGCCATCGCGTTCGCTGTCGCGGATGCGTGCGCCGCCCACCACCACTTTGGCGCCGCCGGCCAGGGCATCTTTCACATGCGCTTCGATCTTGTCGATCGCACGCGAATTGATCATCGGGCCGATCTGCGAGGTGCTATCGGTGGCGGGCCCCACCTTCAGTGCGCCCACCTTTGCGGCCAGCTTTTCCACAAACGCGGCATGTACGCCCGATTGCACGAAGACGCGATTGGGCGAGACGCAGGTTTGACCGCCATTGCGAAATTTCGCGACCATCAATCCATCGACTGCCGCATCGATATCGGCGTCGTCGAACACGATGAAGGGCGCATTGCCGCCGAGTTCGAGCGACAGCTTTTTCAGTGTGTCGGCCGAGGCGCGCGCGAGATGCTTGCCCACGGCGGTCGAGCCGGTAAACGTCACCTTGCGCACGCGCTTGTCCGCGAGCCACACATCAACCACTTCAGGCGTCTTCGCGCGTGATGCCGTCACGATATTCAGCACGCCATCGGGCAAGCCCGCCTCTTGCGCCAGCTTCACAAGCGCAAGCGAGGTGAGAGGGGTGTCTTCGGCCGGCTTGGCGACCACCGTGCATCCCGCTGCCAATGCGGGCGCGATCTTGCGGGCGATCATCGCAGCAGGAAAATTCCACGGTGTGATGGCGGCCACCACACCCACCGGCTCTTTCACCGTCATGAGTTTGCGGCCCATCGCGGGCTCGGGAATCATGTCGCCATAAGTGCGCACAGCTTCTTCGGAAAACCATTCCACGTAGCTGGCGGCATACATCACCTCGCCCTTGCCCTCGGCCAGGGGCTTGCCTTGCTCGCGCGAAATGAGGCGGCCCAGGTCGTCCACATGCTCGGTAATCAGCGCCAGCCATTTTTTGAGGATCTGGGCGCGATCGCGCGAGGGCAGCTTGCGCCATGCGGGAAAGGCCGCCGATGCGGCATCCACCGCCGCGCGCGCATCGTCGGCGCCGCTGTCGGGCACTTGCGCAAAGATGGTGTCGGTGGCGGGGTCGGACACATCGAGCGTGGCACCGGAAGCGGCGGGCACCCAGTGTTTTCCGATCAGGTTAAGACCAGGCAGCAGATCCTGGCGAACAAGCGTCAAAGGCATGGTGTGGCGTTCCGGTTCAGGCTGGAAAAATGAAGCGTTCGATGGCGCTGCCTTGGAACAGGTCACCCGCACCAACGCGTCCGATCGGATCATAGTAATGCAACGGGATGCACGCGTTCCTTCGCCGATGCGATCCGATATCGAGTCCCGTGCGATAGCATTGCGGTCGTTTCCCGCAATGTTGCGATCGACCCCGCCAAGGAGTGTGGCAGTGTGCTCTGCCGATGTTCTCGACTGCCGCCCAGACGGCGATGTGGTGCTGCGCGAGATGACAGCATCCGATCTCGTGTTCGCGCACGCGTTGTCGCAGGGTGCGCGCTGGCCGCATCGTCTGGAAGATTGGCAGCAGGCCTGGCCATTGGGCGAGGGCGTCGTGGCCGAGCGCGATGGCGCTGTGATCGGCACGGCGATGCGCTGGCGGTGGGGCGAACGCCATGCCACCGTGGGTCTGGTGATCGTGTCGCCGCAGCATCAGGGGCAACGCGTGGGTCAGCGTTTGATGGCGAGCGTGCTCGAACCGCTGGGCGATCGCACGGTGATGTTGTTCGCGACGCCCGAGGGCCGCGGCCTTTATGCCCGCATGGGGTTCGATGCGATCGGTCAGGCACGGCAGCATCAGGGCGTGGCTGCCCAGGTGCCGTCGCAAACGTTGAATACAGGCGCGCATCTACGTACCATGGATCGTCATGATCTGGCGGCGCTTGTGGCGTTGGATACGGCCGCGCGAGGGATGCCGCGCGATCGTCTGATTGCGGCCTTGATCGAGACGGGTGACACGGTGGTGCTCGATGCCGCGGATGGCGTACAAGGCTTCGCCACGCTGCGCCGCTTTGGCCGCGGCATGATGATCGGCCCTGTCGTGGCGACGGATCTGACGGGTGCGCAGAGGCTGATCGCACACTTCCTCAATCGTCACGTTGGCTGCTTCATTCGGATCGACGTCGCCCGAGACAGCGCGCTGTCCGGCTGGCTTGCACATTGCGGCTTGGCGGGTGTGGACGCGCCTGCCGTCATGGTGCGCGGAAGTCCCGCCAAACCGGAGGCCGGTGTGCAGGCGTTTGCGCTTGTGTCGCAGGCACTGGGTTGATCGCGGCTGAGTTGCCATGCCGCGATCGCCGCAACTTATTCCGAGGGCCGTCGGCGCATCGTCAGCGCAATGGGCAACACGCCCAGGAGCAGGCCCAGCAGTAGAAGTTCGAGCGGGCCCCAGGTGTAAGGCAGCACCCAGGAGGCATCGATGAATGCCCACGCATAACCGGGATGCTGCGGATCGATGCGCGCCTGCACTGGCGTGCCTTGTTTGCGAGCGACCTCCGCATCCATACGGGCATCGGTGGGGAAGAATCTGAAATCCAGCGACTCGGCCTGGCCGCGATACGTTTGTCCTTGCCACGTGTAGCGAAAGCCACAGTCGATTTGATTGTGCCCTTTTCGAGTGCCGTAATAGCGATGCTCACAATCCACAAGCGTGGCCGGCACGCTTTCAAGCGATGAAAAGCCCAGCAGCGAAACTGTCTTGCTCAAGCGATCGGACACGCCGTAGAGGCACACCAGCATCGCCAGCAGGATGATCGCGGTCCACAGGCGCCACAGATGGCGAGCGGCCTTGCGAGGTCTGTCGTTGATGGGCACGAGTTCATCGGTCGTGCGATCGAGCACATAGTCTGCACGCCTGTGCATGCTTGTGCGCGGCAAACGATATAACGCATAGCCCAGCGCGCCTGCGAGGATGGTGACCAGGAAGGCGCCGAGGGAAGGTGTGGCGAGCCAGCGCTCATCGGGCGTGCTGGCCATTTTCTTATCGCGGTAAAACAGCTCCACCGTGCGGGTCTTGATGCCGCGCTGCGCCTGCAGTTCGCGATCGAGACTCGCCGGCGTTGCAAAGGGGCTTTTGCTGGTCCATACCGTAACGGGTGAATGGAAGGCCGCGTTCGCGTACGTGTAATGCGCCAGACACCGGATGGCGTGCTCGCGCTTCACACCATCACGCAACACGGTGCACGAATCGATCGATGCCGACACCCGAATGGGATCGTCGGCCCAGGTGGCAAATCTGGAGAAAGCGATTGGCGAAACGGTGTAGACGATCGCCACCAGCAACGCTGCGCCGGGCACAACAAAGCAGAACACATTGGCGATGAGATGCTTCAAGCGGTTCATGCGTGCCGGTCCGAGGCTGGTCCGAGGTGGTCAGCGTTCACACATGATCTCAAAACACGACTCCTCACTTTTCAGCCGGGCGGTGGCCCTTTGGCATCCGGGATGGATTGCCAGCGCTCGGGCATCTTAATCGGCATGACCCGATGTTCGCTCGACACTGACGCAGCCTGCACCACCCCAGGAAAACCCGTGTGGAATAAGTAGCGAAAACAATGGTTTACTTCGATATGGATCCAATATATTGGCTCCACTAGGGCCATTGCTGTTGCGCTGATGCGGCGCTGCCGCGTGAGCGCCCGGTGCTGCCGCCGTTGCCGGATGCCTTCCGGTGCGCCTCCTTTACGTGAGAGTCCAACCATGCCGATGCTTCGCAGCCTGACCGCTTCAACGCTATTGCTGTTCGGCGTCACAGCCTATGCCGCCGACGCCTATCCTACGCACGCTATGGAATTGATGGTGGCCTACCAGGCCGGGGGTGGCAGCGACAACACCGCGCGCGCCATTGCCGAAGCAGCTCGCCCGCTCATGCCGCATCCACTCGTGGTGGTCAACAAACCTGGCGCAAGCGGTTCCATCGGCTGGGCCTACGTCGCCAATGCGCAACCGGACGGCTACAAACTGGTGCTGATGACGCCGGAGATGCTCGTGGTGCCGCTATTGGGCATTGGCAAAACCACCATCGCCGACTTTCAGCCCGTTGCACGGTTCACCGACGACCCTTCTTCGGTAACCGTACGGGCCGATGCGCCCTGGGACACCGTTGAAGCATTCCTCGACTACGCGCGCGCCAATCCGCAGAAGGTGACGATTTCCAATGCCGGCATCGGCACGATTCCGCATATTGCGGCCGTCGCGTTGGGTGAGAAATCGAAAAGCACGTTTACGCACGTGCCATATCAAGGCTCGTCACCCGCCATCATGGGATTGATTGCCGGCGACGTGCAAGCGACCACAGTGGCGTATGCCGAACTGCGCCAGCATGTGGAAACCGGCAAGCTCAAAACGCTCGCCGTAATGGCGCAGAAGCGCGTGGCGGGACTGGACAATGTGCCCACGATGAAAGAGCGTGGCCTGGACCTCCAATATGGCGTGTGGCGCGGCATCGGCCTGCCGAAAGCCGCGCCTGCGGCGGTGCTTGAAAAATGGCGCGAGGTCGCGCGAGCGCTATCGCAAAACGCAGGATTTCAAACCACGATGGTCAAACAGAACCTGACGCCGGCTTATGCCGACACGCCGGAATTCGTGGCAGAGATCGATCGGCAAAGCACGGCGTTCACCGCGCTTGTGCCCACTCTCAATATGAAAGACTGATCGATCTGTCGTGAAAGCCGCCGCTTCGGCGGCGGGGTGTTGCGCTTAGAACGATGCCGTCACCGTGGCGTAGTAAGCGCGGCCCGGTTCGTTATAGGTCGCGGCACCGGCTTCGGAGCCGCCGCCTTCGCGATAGAGCTTCTTGTCGAACAGATTGCTCACGCCCACGCGAAACTGCAGGTTCTTGTTGACCTTGTAGCCGGTGCTCAAACCCACCAGCGCGTACGGGCTCACGCTTTGCAAGCCGTCGCCGGTGCTTTCGTTGCCCGTGCGCAGGTTGAGGGTGGGCGCTTCCTGCTTGCCGAAGTAGGTCACGTTGGCCTGGAACGACAACTGTTCGGTATAGAACCAGTCGAGTGTGGAGTTCACCGTGTACTTCGGAATGATGCTCAGCGGCTCGCCGTTGTCCTTGTTTTTCGACTGCAGCATGTAGGTGAAGTTGGTGTTCCAGTCGAGCGTATTGGTCAACGGCACAAACAAGTTGCCTTCCAGACCTTCGACCACGGCTTTGCCGCTATTGGTCCATTGCAATACGCGCGAGCCGTTCGGCAGGCGATAAAGGAAATCGGTGCCCGCGACGATCTTGTTTTTGTAATCGTTGCGGAAGTACGCCGCGCTGGTGCGCCACGTACCGGTGTCGTACTCGAAACCGATTTCCTTGTTTACGCTGATCTCGGGACGCAAATCGTCATTGCCGACGAGATAGCAGCCATTCGAATTGGTTTGCGATGCCAGGCATCCATTGCCGCGGCTGTACAGCAAGTAGTTCGGGTTCGACTGGTAAAGGTTGGGCGCTTTATAGGCGCGTGCAATGCCGCCCTTCAACGTCAGGCGATCCGTGGCCTGGAATGAGCTGTTCAGGCTCGGGCTCCAATTGGAGCCGAACTTGTCGCTGTGATCGAGCCGTACACCCGGCGTGAGGATGGTGCGGCTGCCGGCTTCCATATTGTTTTCGACGAAAAGCGCGTAGCTGTTTTGCTTGGTCTTCGATTCGCGATCGGCATAGCCCGTATTGCCGATCGAGCCGCTGCCGTAGGTTTGACGCGTGCCGCTGGGATCGTCCAGCGATTCGCGCAGATACTCGGCGCCTACCGTGGCCACTTGTTTGACGCCGAGCGTAAACGGCACGTTCACTTCGCCGGCCGTGCGCAAATTGCGCAACCGCGCCGTCGAGAACCCCATGTCGACCGGTGCGCCTTCCGGTCCACCTGCCAAGCCTTCCTGCTGACGCGAGTTGCGCGTGTAGTCGTAGCCGATCGACGCGCGCGAGGTGCCCCAGCTGTAATCGCCGCGATGGGTCAAGCCCAGCGTTTCGCGATACATGCGATTGGTTTCCGTACCGTAGAGGCTATCCGAAAACGCACTGTTGACGTTATTCATCGTGTCGCCGGCGTAATCGTTGCCTTGGCGGCTATATCCAAAATCGAAATCCAGCGCATTGCGCGCATCGGCTTGCCACGAAAACGTCGAGCGAAAATCCTTGTTCGTCACGCCTTCACGACCGGAGGTCGACACGACGCCGTTTGCGCCTTCATCCGCGCGCCCGGCATTGATATCGCGCGCATCGGCATTGGTTTTGTTGTAGTTGCCGGACAGGCGGAAACTTACGGTGTCCGACAGCGGTCCGCTCAAGCGGATGCCGACGCGATTGGTATTGCCCTCGTCGGTATTTTCCGGTTGATTCAGGTAGTACGTCATCGATCCCGAAAGCTTGTCGGTCGGGCGTTTGGTAATGATGTTGACCACGCCGCCCATGGCGCCGGAACCATAGCGTGCGGCAGCCGGTCCGCGAATGACTTCGATGCGTTCGACTTCCTCGGCAGGCACCCAGTTGGTGTCGCCGCGCGTATCGCGGTCGCCGTCCCAGCCGTAACGCACGGCATTGCGCGAGCTCACTGGTTTGCCGTCGACCAGAATCAACGTGTTTTCCGGACCCATGCCGCGGATGTCGATCTGACGGTTATTGCCGCGCGCGCCACTGGCGCTGTTGCCGGTCAGGTTCACGCCGGGCGCACGGCGAATGATGTCCGACAGGTCATTGGTGGGGGGGCGGCGCTCGATTTCGGCCGCGGTAATGGTGGAGGCGCCCAACGACTCCTTGATCTCGTCCTCGGCCGTGCCGAGCACTTGCACGGTGTCCATTTCCTGGACGGCAGACGGCGGCAGAACCTGGGCAAACGCGGCCCCTGACGTGACGAGAAACACCGCCGCACTGGCATAGCGGAGGGTGAAAAGGGGCGGGCGCATCCTGATTTCCTTAAGAAATTTCTAATTAAGAATGATTGTTATTGTTTTTTAGCGATGGCATTATGTCAGGACTCGTTCAGGAAAAGCTTTGCGCAAACACCTGTTCGCTTTGTGAAATCGCCGAGTCATCCGGCCCTCAATCCGGATGCAACCACGGCCGCTACCGCCACGCGTTTTGCCTATGTTGTCTATGTCTGGTGTGACCGCGCCCTATGCGGGGCACACAGTGCGTTTCCACTCCGGCCACACCACCGCGCAGTATTACGTGCGCGCGCCGTTGGGCGTGGAGCCCACCCTGGATGGACTGTTCGACGCCACGGAGTTGGCAGCGGGTTTGCGTCTTTTGCGCGTGGACTTGAAAGACGTGCGCGGTGTGAATGTGCACGGCACGCTCGAGCCAGGGTTGCGCATTGCACTGGTGATCGGCGGGAAATCCGATGTGAGCTATGGCGATCGCCGATTGGTGCTGGATCCCGCGCAGGATCAGGCCGCCCGCGGATCGATCGTGTCGCTCAAGCGCCGCGAATCGTTTTTCAGACAATCCCGGCGAGGCGAGCGCGAACGCACCGCGGCGTTGACGCTGAGCACCACCTGGTTGCAAAGCCGTCTGGGCATCGACATCACCCACAACGCGTTCTTTGCGCGCCATCTTGCCGCACGCACCTGGACGCCTTCACAACAAGCGGTAACGCTCGTCGAACAGATGCTGCGGCCACCCGAACTCTCGCCGGCGTTGTGGCGTCTGTATCTCGAGTCGCGGGCATTGGATGTGATCGTCGAAGCGCTAAGCTGCTTCGAACCAAAATCCGTAAGTTCGCTGCCGGACGCAACGGCATGGCAACTCGTGCGCGGAACATCGCCCACTGCATCGCTGCGCGAGCGGGACCGCATGCGGATGTGCGAGGTGCGCGACCTGCTCGATAGCGCGGAAGCGGAGTCGCTCTCGCTGCACGACATTGCGCAGCGCGCGTGCGTAAGCGTGAATACGCTGCAACGTCATTTTCGCGCGACGTGGGGCAAGACGGTAGTGAACTATTTGCGCGACGCGCGGCTGATGCGCGCACGCGTGGCGTTGGAACGCGATGGTGCTACCGTCGGCGAGGCCGCCGATATCGCCGGCTACACGAGCGCGGCGAATTTCGCGACGGCGTTCAAGCGCTGTTTCGACATCTCGCCGGGGCAGGTGCGCTCACGGCGGTAAACGTTAAGCGCACGTTTTCGAATGCTCGCTATTGAATAGCCAGCGACGCACATCACGCAATGCGGCAAGGCGCTGCGGCAAGGCCATATTGGGCAAGATGATCGTGCGCGGTACGCACCGCGCACGATGTCAATGAGGGGCGATGCAAGCGTCCTCGTACGTTGACATCAATCCACCGTCGCGCCCGACAGCTTGACCACCTCGGCCCAGCGTTTCACGTCGGCCTCGTGCACCTTCTTGAAGGCTTCCGGGCTGGGATCCGCGGCGGGGGCGATACCTTGCGTATCGGTAAGCCACGACTTGAATTCCGGCGTTTGAATGATGCGCACCACTTCGGCGCTCATCTTTTTCTGAATCGCTTCAGGCAATTTCGCCGGTCCCATCAGGCCATACCACGTGCTGCTTTCATAGCCGGCCAAGCCGCAGCCATCGGCAATCGTCGGCACGCCGGGCAGCGCGGGGATCGGTTTGGACACGGTGACGCCCAGGGCGCGCACCTTGCCGCCTTTCACGGCGGCGATGCTGGGGGCGGACTGATTGAACATGAAGTCGACTTCGCCCGCCAGCAGTGCCGTCATGGCGGGACCTTGGCCGCGATATGGCACATGCACGATCTCCAGTTTGCCCATGTTGCCGAACAGCGCGCCAGCCAAATGGCCTGATGCGCCATTGCCCGTGGAGGCGTAATTCAGCTTGCCCGGATTCTTGCGGGCGATGGCCATCAGGTCCTGGCACGATTTCACGTCGGGGTATTTGTCGGTATTGACGAGCAACACATTGGGCACGTCACCCAGCAGGGCGATGTGCGTGAAGTCGCGTTGAACGTCGAACGGCAGGCTCTTGTAGAGCGCTGCGTTGATCGCGTGCGTGCCGGCCGTGGCAAACAGGAACGTATAGCCGTCGGGGGCTGCGCGGGCCACGATGTCGGAGGCCACGTTGCCGCCGGCGCCGGTACGGTTGTCGGACACGATCGGCACGTTCCAGGCGGCGGTGAGTTCCTGGCCCAGCTTGCGGGTGTAGATATCGGTGCCGGCGCCTCCGGGGAAGCCCCCGACGATGGTGATGGCACGGGTAGGCCAGGCGGCCTCTTCGGCGACGGCAGGCGCGTTGACGGCAAGCGCCACGGCCGCGGCAAGTACTAAACGCAACATGATTGGGTTCCCCTTGTTGTTGTGCGTAAAGAAAGCGGACCTCCAGTAAATCGGAGGGCACGTTGCACACGTTCAGACCGTCGCGTTAACAGCCGAGGCCTTGCAAACATGCACAGGCTAGATGTCACAAATTAATTATGCCGTGAATACGTGCCTGTATACAGCTTCGTCGCATGCTCGTTTTCCCCAGTCATCCTCCGGCATTTAGGCTGGGTCCAGGCCATTTGTTTCAAGGCGCCACCACCCGCCGCGCCGGATCCGACTTCCGCGATCGGGCCAGGAGGCTTGTCGGGCGTAGGCGGCGCTTGTTTTGCACGCTGCGTACTTCCCGCCAGAGACACTCGCTTGCAGCCATCCGAAAGGCTTACTGCTTCGTACGTATTCTTTAGGATTGGAAGGCGGCTTATCTTTGAACCAACTGAAGCCAATCTTTCTGCTTTGTAACGAGTGATACCCCTCGCAAGCAGCCGGCATTTCAGGCGTGCCGCTCGCTACGCTTCGGGCCTCGACCAATAAGGAGAAGTCCTTGTCCACCACCGCCGCATCATCGAATTCCTGTCCAACACCATCCAAGCGCTCGTCCGGTTGGCTGCGGGTACTTGTGGTCGTGGCCGCCGTCATCGGACTGTATGCCGTCGATGGGCCGTCCAAGGGGCAGGTCAACGCCAGCGATGCCGTTACGCATCCGGACAAGCCGATGACCGACAGCGCGAAGGTATCCGGTTTGGGCGCAAGCACCGTCTCTGGACTCGGCGTGAGCGGCGTAGCCGGATTGAACGGTTCGGGTGTTCGCAAGTAAGCGGTGGTTCTTTTCTCTTGAGTCTCCGCTCTCCTTAAGTCTCTCTTAAGTCGTCAGGCGAACAATCGGTCGGGTCTTGAACCCATCGACAGGCCGCCGCGATGAGAACCCACCAATCCCAACAGGCACTGACCGCCTGGCAGTTGATCCGCCCCTTTTGGGTTTCGGATGAACGTTGGGTCGCGCGCGGTTTGATCGCGGCGATCATCGCGATGAACCTGACCATCGTGTACATCAACGTGCGCCTCAATGCGTGGAATGCGGGCTTCTACAACGCACTGGAAGGCAAGCAGATCGAGGCATTCGGGGGATTGCTCTGGACATTCACCTGGCTGGCGTTCAGCTTCATCATCCTCGCCGTCTACAGCCTTTACCTGCGGCAGGCGCTGGGGTTTCGTTGGCGGCAGTGGATGACGCGCCGGTATATCCACGAGTGGCTCGGCGATCATGCGTTTTATCGTATCGAGCGCGATGGGATGGCCGATAACCCCGATCAGCGGATTGCAGATGATCTGCAAGGCTTGGCGACCACGACGCTGTCTCTCTTTCTGGATTTGATTTCAACCGTCGTCACGCTGGTGTCGTTCATGTCGATTCTGTGGACGCTTGGCGGCGCGGCCAGCATCGTGCCGGCCCAGCATCGGATCGATATTCCTGGCTACATGGTGTGGGCAGCACTCGTGTACGCCCTGGTGGGTTCGGTGCTGATCAAGCGGTTCGGTGCGCCCCTGGTGGCCATCAACTACCGGCAGCAGCAGGTCGAAGCCGACTTTCGCTTCGGCCTGATACGCGTGCGTGAAAATGCCGAGCAGATCGCCCTTTACGGCGGCGCGCAAGCGGAAGCGTCGGACGCGGGCACGCGCTTCGGTCATATCCGGGACAACTGGCGGCGCATTATGTCGCTCACCAAGCGGCTGACGTTCATGACGTCGATGTATTCGCAGGCGGCCATCATTCTGCCGCTGGCGTTAGCCACGCCGCATTACTTCGCCGGCGCGTATTCGTTTGGTGTGCTGATTCAGGTGGCACGCGCCTTCGGCACGGTGAGCGATTCGTTGTCGTGGTTCATCCTCAATTACGCGACCCTGGCGGAGTGGCGCGCCACGGTAAATCGATTGCGCGAATTCAAGTTGGCATTGGCGCGTGGCGAGCACCGCGAAACATCGCTCACCCCAACCGCGATGCGTACGGGTGACCCAGCCGCATGGGTCACACCGCTACCGCGCGCGCTGCTGCGCACCCAATCGCTTCATCTTCAGCGCCCCGATGGTTCGCCGCTCGTGGCCATCCCTGATCTCAGCGTTGCCCCCGGCGAGCGCTGGCTGATCAAGGGCGCATCCGGGGTCGGCAAAAGTACGTTGCTGCGCGCAGTGGCAGGTCTCTGGCCCTATCGCACCGGGGCGGTCGTCATCGCCGACAACACGCATATGCTGTTCGTGCCACAACAAAGCTACATGCCGATCGGCACGTTGAAGGCCGCCCTCTGTTATCCCGATACCGAGGCGCGTTTCGACGACGCGTCCTGCGCGAGGGTGCTCGAGCAATGTGGTCTGGCGGCGTTGATTCCCGCGTTGCAGCAGCCCGATCACTGGGGACGCCGCCTGTCGCCCGGAGAGCAGCAGCGGGTGGGCTTTGCGCGTGTGTTATTGCAGCGGCCCCAGGTGGTTTTTCTGGACGAATCCACAAGTGCGCTGGATCTCGACACCGAGCGCAGGCTCTATCGCGTACTGATCGAACAGTTGCCCCAAACGGCAATCCTGAGCGTGGCGCATCGCGAATCGTTGGCCGATTTTCACCCGCGCACGCTTACACTTGAGGCTGACGCCGCCGCGACCGGGCCGGCGCCCGAGGCGGGGTGGAACCATGCGCTTGTTGTTGGTTGAAGACGATCAGATGGTGGGGCAAGCCGTTTGCGCCGGATTGCGGCAGGACGGCTTTGCGATCGATTGGGTCACGGACGGGGAGCAGGCGACGACGGCATTGCGCGTCGAAACCTTCGACCTGGTGCTGCTGGATCTGGGGCTGCCCGGCAAGAGCGGCATCGAGGTGCTGCGCAGTCTGCGCGCGCGTGGCGCACAGCATCCGGTGATTATCCTGACCGCGCGCGATGCGGTAGCCGATCGCATCGCCGGATTGGACGCCGGTGCGGACGACTACGTCATCAAGCCGTTCGATCTGGATGAGCTGGCGGCGCGCATCCGGGCCTTGACGCGCCGGCGGGCCGGCCGGGCCGAGCCAGTGATTCAGTATGGCGCGATGACGCTCAATCCCGCCACGCGTGAAGTGCGAATGGACGGGGCGCCGGTGCATCTCTCGGGGCGCGAATTTGCGCTGCTGCAAGCCTTGCTGGATCGGCCGGGTGCGGTGTTATCTCGCGCGCAGCTCGAAGAGAAACTTTATGGATGGGATGACAGCGTGGGCAGCAATGCAGTCGAAGTACATATTCATGCCTTGCGCAAGAAACTCGGCGTGGACCTCATCAAGAACGTGCGCGGGGTAGGCTACCGCGTGCCGCAGTGAAGGCCCGGTCGATGCGTGCATTCGAGACGCGGGGCGTAAAGTCGATTCGTCGCACGCTATTGCTGTGGCTGGCTGTGGGATTGTCGTGCGGCATTGCACTGGCCGGTACGGCGCTGTATTTTCAAGCGCGCGTCGAAGCCGATGCGCTGTTCGATTATCAGCTCAAGCAGATCTCGGCGTCGTTGCCGCGCGAAGCCTTCGCGCCGATCGCTCCCGCTCGGCAGGGCGCGATCGCCGCCGGTGAAGACATCCTGATCCAGATCTGGGACAACAACGGGTCGGTGATTTATCGCTCGCATTCGCGCATGGCGCTGCCGCAACGTGCTGAGCTCGGGTTTGCCAATGTGCCGCGAGACGACGGCATGTGGCGCATCTACGCGGCACAGATCGGCAATACCGTGGTGCAGATCGGTCAGCCGCAAAGCGCGCGTCAAGCCGTGGCCGCGCAGATGGCCATCAAGACGGTCGCCCCCTTGCTGCTCTTCTTTCCCATTTTGGGCATCATCATCTGGATCGCCGTGGGACGCGGCCTGGCACCGGTGCGCCGCGCCGCGGCTGACGTGCAGGCGCGCGATGCCGATCAATTGAGTCCGATCTCCGAGGGCGGCCTGCCCACCGAGATTCAGCCGCTGATGCATGCGCTCAACGACCTGCTGGCGCGCCTGCAGGATGCCATGCAGGCACAACGGGCTTTTGTGGCCGACGCCGCCCATGAACTGCGGACGCCGTTGACGGCGTTGCGGTTGCAGGCGCAGGTGGCGGAGCGGGCGCAAACGCCCGAGGAGCGTGCCGCAGCCTTCAATCATCTCAAACGTGGCATCGATCGCAGCAGTCATCTGTTGCAGCAGTTGCTGATCCTCGCCCGACAGGAGCCTGGCGCTTCGGACGATCACGTCGAAGACGTTGCCGTGGTGCCCATCGTGCAGGAAGCGATCGCGGATTTTGCAGCGGTGGCCGACGCTAAAGGGATCGATCTCGGTGTGATCGATCAAACGCCGGTCTTCGTGCGCGGGAACGCCGCCGCGTTGCGTATTCTGTTGGGCACCTTGATCGATAACGCGCTGCATTACACGCCGCGCGCAGGCGTCGTCGACGTTTTCGTTCGCGAAGACGCCGAAGGGTGCGTGGTGGGCATTCAGGATGGCGGTCCCGGTATCGACGACGCGGATCGCGCGCGCGTGTTCGATCGCTTCTATCGTGCGCCCAGTGCCCATCTGCATCATGCCAACGGGAGCGGTCTGGGGTTGACGATTGCCCAACGCATCGCGGATGCCCACGGTGCGCGCATCGCGTTGTCCAATACCGACCGGGGTTTGCTGGCCGAAGTGCGGCTGCCCAGAAGGCTTTGACGGGCGATGACGAACGCAGACTGACCATTGATTCATTGATTGCGCTGGCGTTCGTTTTGCGCGCAGGTTCGTCGTCGCGGGCGGATGCCCGGGATGCGATTTTTCCGACGCCTGGCAGAGTAATGAATATCGACTCACTGCGCGAAAAAAAATCGATCTCTTAAGTTTGCGTTAAGTCTGCCTTTCTACGCTTCTACCTCATCGGGACATCGTGTCCCCGGTCCCAAGGAGTGCATCATGAAAGGTCAAGTCTTTGCGCGTTCAGCGCTTGCAGCCGCCGTCCTGACGGCCGTTACCGGCGGAATCGTCTACTCGTCCGCAGGTGCCGCTGTGGCGCAGACGACGCCGGTTTCGCTGGTCGCGCCCAGCAGCAGTAGCGTCACCCATACCCCCGGCCTGGCCACGGCCACCGATTTCTCGGGCATCGTCGAGAAGGCGGGGCCTGCAGTCGTCAACATCAGCGTGACGGGTAAATCCACCGCGGCCGACGATGACGACTCGGCAGGCATTCCCGGCTTGTCGCCCGACGATCCAATGAACGAATTTTTCCGGCGCTTCGGTCCTCAGGCGCAAATGCCGAGCAAGCCGCATATGACGCGGGGCCAGGGCTCGGGCTTTATCGTGAGCGCCGATGGCTTGATTCTCACCAATGCACACGTGGTGGATGGGGCGACCGACGTGACGGTGCGCCTGACGGACCGGCGCGAATTCAAAGCGAAAGTGCTCGGCGCCGATAAGCAAAGCGACATTGCGGTGATTCGCATCGACGCCAAGGATTTGCCGGTGGTGCGCATCGGTAATCCCGGCGATGCCAAGGTGGGCGAACCTGTGCTCGCCATCGGCTCACCCTATGGTTTCGACAACACCGCCACGGCCGGCATCATCAGCGCCAAGTCGCGCAGCTTGCCCGAGGACACCTACGTGCCGTTCATCCAAACGGACGTGGCCGTGAATCCCGGCAACTCCGGCGGTCCGCTCTTCAATGCGCAAGGTGAGGTGATCGGCATCAACTCGCAGATCTACAGCCGAACGGGTGGCTATCAGGGCCTGTCGTTCGCGATTCCGATCGACGTGGCCACCAAGGTGCAGCAGCAATTAGTGGCGCACGGTCATGTGACCCGCGGTCGTTTGGGTGTGGCTGTGCAAGAGGTCAACCAGGCGTTGGCGCGGTCGTTCGGGCTTGAAAAAGCCGGCGGCGCATTGGTGAGTTCGGTCGAGAAGGACAGCCCCGCGGCCAAGGGCGGCTTGCAGGTGGGCGACGTGATCACGGGCTTCAACGGCCGTGCGATCGAGCATTCGTCTGATTTGCCTGCTGCAGTGGCTGACGCCACGCCCGGCAGCGCGGCGAAGGTTGCGGTGATGCGCGAGAAGGCGGAGAAGACCTTGTCGGTCACGATCGGCGAATGGAAGGTCGCACAGAGCGACGCCAAGAAGGGGCAATCCGATCAGGCCAAACTGGGTTTGGCGGTGCGCCAACTTTCGCCTCAGGAGCGTGCGCAATCGGGTATCGAGTCGGGCCTCCTGGTGGCCAGCGCCAATGGCCCCGCCGCAGTGGCCGGCATTCAGGCCGGCGACGTGATCCTGGCGTTCAATGGCGTGCCGTTGAAGGATGTGGATCAGTTACGCAAACTGGTGGATGGCGCGGGCAAGAACGTCGCACTGCTGGTGCAGCGTGACGACAGCAAGATCTTTATCCCGCTCACGCTTGGATAACGCTGGCGAACCGCGCGAGCATGCGGGCGATGACAGGCCACGCGCCGCGCCTGTGCGGATACTGCACAGGCGCGGCGTACCCTCGGATGGCCCCGCAATCCGCTTGTTTTTGCTATGGATCGAAATGGATTTAGCTGTTTCGAAAGCCACTGAAACAGCTTATACACCCGGTATCTCGATAGCAGCGACAGACACACGAAAGCGATGCTAATTTCCTTTCAACGCCGATACATGCGGGTTTCGACGGCGTCGATTGGAGAATAAAAAATGAGCATCACCAAACGTATCAGTCAGGCTTTCCTTGTTGCCGTTCTTGCCCTGGGGGTGAGCGGCGCTGCATGGGCAGATAAGCAAACGCGCAATACCGTGATCGGTGCAGGTTTGGGTGGGGTCGCCGGCGCACTGCTGTCGGAAGGCGATCCTTGGGTCACCGTGGGCGGCGCAGCAGCGGGTGGTGTATTGGGTCATGTGATCACCGACGACGATGACCGTCGCGGCCGTCGCAACTGGGACCGCGGCGATCGCCGCCACGACGACTACCGTCGCGCCGGTTATCGCAAACATCACGATGATCGTCGCCATTGGAAGAACAAGCGTCACCATCATCGTCATTGAATTTCTGCACCTGGCGTTTGTATCCGGAATGCCAATGCGTAAACAGGGTGTAGCAGTGCTGGTGTGACGGTCGGCAAAGTTCGATACTCCCGCTAACTGGGAGGATCGCCGGCCGCATTCCCCTTTCTTCCGATGCGAGCCGGCGTCGGGAGAATTCACATGCAGCAAACTTCATGGCGCAACACGATTGCGCCGGTCACGTTTACGGGCTCAGCCCTCATTGCGCTGGGCTTGATCGTTTACGCGAGCCTGTTGCCGGAGCAGGCGAAGGCCGTCTTTACGCACGCCAACGATTGGATCATCGCCGAAGCTGGCTGGTTCTATTTGCTGTCGGTAGGCATCTTCGTCCTATTCTTGTTAGGGCTGGCGATCAGCCCCTTCGGTCGCATCAAACTCGGACCCGACGAATCCACACCTGACTACAGTTATGGCACATGGGTGGCCATGCTTTTCAGCGCCGGCATGGGCATCGGCATTGTGTTCTACGGCGTTGCCGAGCCGATTACGCACTTCTCCAAGCCGCCGGTGGCCGAGGCGATGACGCCACAGGCCGCGCGCGATGCCATTGAGATCACATTTTTCCATTGGGGTGTGCATGCCTGGGCCATTTATGCGGTGCTCGGATTGGCGCTGGCTTACTTCGGCTATCGCCGTGGCCAACCGCTCACATTGCGCTCCGCGTTTCATCCGCTGCTCGGCGATCGCATCCATGGTCCCATCGGCGATCTGATCGATATTTTTGCGGTCGTGGGCACGATGGCCGGTCTGGCGACGTCGTTGGGTTTGGGCGTGTCGCAGCTGAACGCCAGCCTGTTCTACCTGTTCGATCTGCCGCAAACGCTCAATATTCAGCTCATTCTGATTGCTGTGGTCACGCTGCTGGCGACGCTGACGGTGGCGACCGGACTGGACAACGGCATCCGGCGTTTGAGCGAGCTGATCTTGATCGTATCGTTCATCTTGATGGCGTTGCTGTTGGCGCTTGGCCCCACTGCCTTCCTGCTGCAGGCGTTCGTCGAGAATATCGGCCTTTATCTCAATGGGTTTATCGGGCGCACCTTTCACAGCTTTGCGTACGAGCCCTCCGAATGGGCAGGCAAGTGGACATTGTTTTATTGGGGCTGGTGGATTTCCTGGTCGCCGTTCGTCGGCATGTTCATCGCGCGTATTTCTCGCGGCCGCACGATCCGTCAGTTTCTGCTCGGCGTGCTTTTCGCACCGGCGGGCTTCAGCTTTATCTGGTTCACGATTTTTGGGGATCTGGCCATCTGGCTGGATATCCATGAGGCGGGCGGCGCCATCTCGAAAACCGTGGCCGACAACATGCCGATCGCGCTCTTCACAGTATTTGAGTATCTGCCGTTCTCGACCGTATTGGCATGGATTACCGGGCTGCTGGTCGCCGTGTACTTCGTGACGGCATCGGATGCAGGCGCACTGGTGATCGCAATGATCACCGCGAAGTCCGGCGAAGAAGAGCCGGCGTTGTGGTTGCGTGTTTTCTGGGCGCTTACATGCGGTGCGTTTGCGGGTTGCCTGCTGTTATTGGGCGGATTGGAGGCTGTGCAGATGGCGGCCGTGATCGCGGCCTTGCCGTTGGCCATCGTGATGCTGTTCATGTGCTGGGGGATTTGGAAGGCACTGAACGACGAGGCGTCGATGCAGGCGAGTGCGCGTTTGCAGGCGGTGCCGCTGATGCCGATCGAGGGCGCCGTGCCGTGGCGCCGCCGCCTCAGCGCAATCATCAGTCATCCCAACAAGGCGCAGATCGACAAATACTTCGCGTCGACGGTGACCCCGGCACTGGCGGCGGTGGTGGCAGAGCTGCAAAAGCGCGAGCTGGTTGCCGAGACAGAGATGCTGGAAGACGGCGTGCAATTGAAAGTCGTGCATGGCGAGAACACGCCCGAATTCATTTATGCGGTGCGTGCAGTGAGCCAGGCGATTCCGGCCTTTGCGCTGTCCGACTCGGGCAGCACCACGAGCCCGCGGCGGCGTTATTACCGGGCCGAGGTGTTCCTGACGCAAGGCGGTCGCGGCTACGATATCTATGGCTATAGCGGCGATCAGCTGATTGCCGACGTGATCAATCACTACGATCGCTTCCGGCATTATCTTTACACGACGCAGTAGGCCATGCCCGGCTGCCCGCTATTTAACGCTTGCGTTGACTGGTCGCGGTGGTCCTGGCGGAAGGCGCTGGCTGAACAAGCCAATGCAAAGCGGTAAAAAAATAGGCCTCCCGTTTACGACCGGGAGGCCTATCTACTGCTTACGTACCCCATGACTTCAGGGCCGTATGTACTGCGGAACAGCATCGGTACTGCGAGGGGTAATACATGAACTACGGGTACTGCTCGAACTGCGGGTACTGCATGTACTGTCTACTCAACAACGTCGATTACTGCGACTGCATGTACTGCTACTGCGGGTCTTGCTTCCACTCAAACACATGCGCGGAGAGGCATGTCCGTTGCCAGCGGATCGCACCGCGGATCGCCGCGGCGCGTGGCGCTTTCAATTAGCCCTTCGTGGGCGGGTAGTCCAACGTGCCGAACGTGTAGGTGCCGTCAGCCTTGGCTTGACGCAGTTCTTGCACGACTTGAGCGCGGCTTTCGGTGGCGCCGGTTTGGGCGACTTGGGGCGGGTAGTCGAGCGTACCGAAGGTCACTTCGCCGTTGCTTTGAGCGGCGGCCAATTCGTTTTGCACTTCAGCGCGGGTCAGGCTCGAACGTTGAACGATCGGAGCGGGATATTCCAGGTTACCGAAGGTGTAGCTACCGTCAGCCTTGGCTTGTTGCAGTTCGGCGACGACTTCGGCGCGCGTCTTGTCATGGCCGAGGTCGGCGGCTTGTGCGCTCACACCAATCAGCGAGAGGGAAAGAACTAGGGCAGTGGTAAGGGTCTTCATGGTCAATCTCCAGTCAATTGTCTCAGCGCGTCTTGCGCTGGGGTCTTATCGTCTTTGCGTCGTGTGTGACGACTTGATGACTGAATTGTGAACCTATCAAGACCTAGGATAAACCCTTATAACCGCAAAACATTATCCCAAAAAATCGGGTAATAAGCGCCATCCGCCCGCTATGCTACGAATATTGGTAACGTGAGACGCGATTTGCAACACGATACCGTCCCGCAGCAATCCCTGATTACAGCAACGTGCCTGCTAGCGCTGCGGCAACCAGCAACGCACCCGTCCAGAGGTTGGCGCGGAACAACATGAAATTCTGTTCGGGCCGCTTCAAGTCGAACTTGGCGAGTTGCCAGAACAGGTGCACGGCAATGGCAGCCATGCCGAGGTAGTAGGCGGGATGCATGCCCATCGACCAGCCGCCCCACGTCCACAGCGCGATCGTGCCCACGTAGAAACCGCTGACCCACGTTTTGCCGTTGGCGCCGAAGCGCAGGGCCGTGGAGTGCAGGCCCAATTGCGCATCGTCGCGCACATCCACATAGGCGTAGATGGTGTCGTACCCAATCTGCCACAGCACGGCGCCCAACCACATCGCTACCGCGGCCAAGGGGACGGCGTTGTGCACGTCGGACCAGGCCATCAGCATGCCCCAGTTGAATGCAATGCCCAGCACGGCTTGCGGCCAATAGGTAAAGCGCTTGCACAGCGGATAAATAAAGACGATGGGCAGCAGCGCCACCGCCAGCCAGCGGCTCATCGGATTGATGAAGAACAGCAGCACGGCGCACACGACCAATTGCGCAAACAAAAACCAGAGCGCTTTCTTCAGCGTGATCTGCCCACTGGTAAGCGGCCGAAAACGTGTGCGCTCCACATGCTGATCGATGTCGCGATCGCAGATGTCGTTGATCGTGCATCCCACGCCGCGCATGAGCAGAGCGCCCAGCGAAAAAATGATGAGCCGTGCGAGGGTGGGAAGCCCCGAAGACGCTTGCACCAGTGCCGCCAGGCACGGCAGCAACGTCAGCCAGGTGCCGATGGGCCGGTCGAGACGGCACAGCCGGGCGTAGGGTCCCCAGGATGCGGGGAGCCAGCGCGCGACCCAATCGTCGGCAATGATGTCGTTCAGATCGGGGGCGGGGCGGACAGTGACGGCCATGGATCAGCGTCCGTAGTTGGCGATCAGTCGGCCCAGCGTGGCAATGCCGGCGCGGATCTTGGCCTCGGGCACGGTAACGAAGCTGAGTCGCAGCGTGTTGTGGACGGGCGCTGCCGCATAGAAGGGCGCACCTGGCACGAATGCCACTTTTTCAGCGATCGCTTGCGCGAGCAGCACGCTGCTGTCGATATGAGCGGGCAGCGTCACCCAGATGAACATGCCGCCTTCAGGCCGGGTATAGGCAACGTCTGCCGGGAAGTGCTCGGCAATGGTGTCGAGCATGTAGCCGCATTGCTTGCGGTACAACTCGCGCACCATGGGCAGATGCTGCGCAAGAAAGCCATCCTTGATGATTTCGTACACGGCCATTTGCGTAAGCGTGGAGGTGTGCAGATCGGTGGCCTGTTTGGCCTGCACGAGCTTATTGATGATGGTGCGATTGGCCGCGATGTAGCCCAGCCGAAGCCCGGGTGCCAACACCTTCGAGAACGAGCCCAGGCGGATGACGTTGGCGCTTGCTGCAGGGGCGAGCGACAGCAAACTCGGCGCATGCTCACCTGCGTAGCGCAGCTCGCCATAGGGGTCGTCTTCCACCACAGGGAGGCCCAGTCGCGCCGCTTGCGTGACCAGGTCCTGGCGGCGCGTCGTATCCAGCGTGCGGCCGGTGGGATTCTGAAAGTTGGGCAGCGCATAAAGAAAGCGCGCACCTTCGGCCAGCGCCGGCGTGATCGCTTCGGGCACCAGGCCGCCGTCGTCCGTTGCGACCGACGCGTATTGCGGTTGATAAAGGCTGAATGACTGCAGCGCGCCAAGATAGCTGGGCGTTTCGACCAGCACTTTGCTGTCCTTGTCGATCAACACCTTGCCCAGCAGATCCAATGCTTGCTGCGAGCCCGACACGATCAGAATTTCATCGGGCGTGACACGTGCGCCGTTGCGGTTGAGATCCTCGGCCACCCATGCCCGCAGCGGCGCATAGCCCTCGGTGGGGCCGTACTGAAGTGCGACGCGCGGCTGCTCGGTCAACACACGATCGAAAGCCTGGCGTACGACTTCCGCCGGAAATCCGTCCGGTGCCGGCAGTCCGCCCGCAAACGACGTGATATCGGGGCGCTCGGTGACTTTGAGAATCTCGCGAATGGCGGAACTCGTCAGTTGTTGCGCGCGTTCGGAAAAAGTGCAGGCGGAGTCGAGAGGGGTGTCCATGAGGCAGCGTTCTGGCAAGCGCGAAGCGTGAGGGAAAGAAAGATTGTCCCACTTTTAGGCGGGATTTCGGCAAGCCCCAATCTGTCTCGCGCCTAAAATGTGAGATTGCCGATGGGTTTTTCGATGGAACGAGATCATGTTTGACCGCTTGATTCTGGATGGCGACACCAAAGCCGCACGCTACGAGGCGCTGGCCGGACACGCGCGTGCGCTGCTCGCCGGTGAACACGATCGCATTGCCAATGCCGCCAATCTGAGCGCGTTGGCGTTCGAAACGTTGCCCGATCTGAATTGGGTGGGGTTCTACTTTTTCGACGGGACGGAACTCGTGCTGGGCCCCTTCCAGGGGCGTCCCGCCTGCGTGCGGATCCCGCTCGATCGCGGAGTGTGCGGCGCGGCCGCCAGCCAACGTCAGTCGCAGGTCGTGCCCGATGTGCATGCGTTTCCCGGCCACATTGCCTGCGACGCCGCGTCGCGGTCCGAAGTGGTGGTGCCGCTGGTGCGCAATGGCGAGCTGATCGGCGTGTGGGATGTGGATAGCCCGGTGGCCGGCCGATTCGATGAAGACGATCGCGTCGGCATGGAGGCGCTTTGCGCGATCTATCTGGACAGTTTGCGGGAGTGATGGCAGGCGCGCGACGCCTGCCGACGGGCGCATCGAGGCGTTCTCACAAAGCAAGCGCTTGCCGCATGCAACGAAAGCAAGCGCTTGCCGCATGCAACGTTCAGACGTCCGTGCATCGCGGTGTCGCTAGCGCGGCTGTCGCTTGATTGGCGTGCCGCTGTGCCTTGTTAAGCAGGCGTCGAGTTCGCCTTCACGCTGCGGCAGTCACGCGCTGGCTGTATAGCCGGCACAGTGGCCAGCCGGCGGCCACGATCAGCAAGCCCAACACGGTGCCGGCGCCGGCATACAGCGCACTGGCCACGGCCAGCGCGGCACACGTGAGCGCAAACAGCATCGGTGTAAACGGATAGCCGGGCACCCGAAACGGGCGGTGCCGGTCCGGATCTAGGCGCCGCAACCGCCAGACGGCGCCGGCCACCAGCGTCATGAAAAGCCAGAACGCCGGCGCCGTCACCGCCACCATGGCTTCAACGCCATTGGGCGTAAATGCACCATACAGCACCAACAGCAGCGTCAACCCGGCCTGCAGGATAAGCGCCGCAATCGGCGCACGTCCGGCCTGGCTCCAGCGGGCAAGGGGGGCAAGCCGAGGCACATCGCGGCCGAGCGCCGCGTACACACGGGCGCCGGTCATGATGGTGGCGTTCATGGTGGTCAAGGCAGTGCAGCAGATCAGGATGCCGAGCACCCAGGCGCCGTAGGGGCCGGCCACCACCCGCATCACGTCGAGCCCGATTGCGTCGGCTTCACGCAGTTGCTCCAGGCCGAACAAGCGCAAAAATGCCAGATTGGTGAGGATGTAAAGCACCGCGACCAGGCCGGTGCCCAGGAACAGCACGCGGCTCACGTTGCGCGCAGGATTACGCAGTTCGCCAGACAGATACGCTGCCTCGTTCCAGCCGCCGAACGTGAGCAGCACGAACACCATGCCCATACCCAGCGAGCCTGCAATAGGCGCGTCGCGAATGCCCGCCACGGCAGCATCGCCGGCGGCAGAGGGGGGCAGGCCGCCCGGCGCCAGCCAAGCCGCAGCGGCGATCAGGCCGATCAGCGCCAGCAAGGTCAGGGCGGTGAGGATGCGCTGCAAGGTGCGGGAGGTGCGGGCGCCGGCCATGTTGAGCAAGGTCAGCGCGATCACCGATAACCCGGCATGCCAGGCAATGCCGAATTGCCCCAGCGGCATCCATTGCTGCGCGTAGCCGCCATACAAGAATGCAACCACCGCGATCCCACCGGTTTGCATCACCGTGCCGCGGGCCCAGGCAAAGAGCAAGGCGACGCGGGGTCCCCAGGCACGATTGAGATACAGATACTCGCCGCCGTGATCGGGATAGGCCGAGCCCAGTTCGGCGTAGCACAACGCGCCGATCAACATCACTAGGCCGCCCACAATCCACAGGCCGAGATAGATTTCGGTAGTGGCGGCATAGCGGGCCACCATTGGCGGAAAGCCGAAGATCCCCACGCCCACGACCACCCCCACCAGTACACAGACGGCGTCGATCACCGATAGCGAGCGGCGGCCCGAACCGTGGCGCCGCGTGCCCGGCGACGCGGCAGGCGTCGGCGACGACGGCGCATCAAGCGGGGATCTTGCGGGCGGGGGTACCAGGGCCATGCGAGTCTTATAACGTACGGTTGGGGGCTTATTCATGACAAAGCCGTGGCGCTTTCGTTCCCTGTCCGCCCGAATAGGCCACAGGGCGTCAAGCCGCTTGCTGACCGATCGCCGCTTGCTCGGTCGGGTAAAGCAGTTGCGCAAAGCGATGCCGTTGCGCAAAGCAATGCCGCCCGATTGGGGCGGCATGCAGTCTGGTCTGGCAATCAATCAATGCAGGTGGTATTGACTGACGCCTTTGACAGGACTGTGTTTATCGCCGACAGGCCTATCGCTCCGACCGATTTACTTCTTCATGGCGTCGACCGTCTTTTCCAGCGCGCGACCCTTCTCGAGATGGGCCTGCAGGCTGGGCAGCGTTTTGGCGGCGAAGGCCTTCACATCCGCATCCTTGGCATCGTCCGCCGCATCCTTGAAGGCTTCGACCGCATCTTCGTGCGCATCGACCGCGATGTCGTCCGAATAGTCATCGTCGAAATCATGGCCCGTTTTCTTGTTCAGGTCTTCGATGTCCTTGCGCATGCCGCGCGGCAGTTCGGTCGGCAGGGTGAATCCCTTGGCCGCTGCCAGGGTTTTGAGCTCGCCGGCCACCTTGGTGTGGTCAGTGATCATCATTTGGGCGAAGTCCTTCACTTCCTGGGACTGGCCTTTCTGTACCGCGACCTTGCTGGCCTCGATTTCGAACATGCCGCTTTCAGCCGCAATGCGGAGGAATTTCTGGTCACCGCGCGACAACTCGGCAGCCGAAGCCGCGCCCGCCATACCCAGCGCCAAAGCGATACCTACGGCCGTCATTTTCATCTTGTTCATGTCGATCTCCTCGATTAATCGTGGGATCACCTAGGCAAGCCGTGTGCCGTGCGTGCTGCGATCCCGCTTGGCGGTCGAGTACAGTGCGGGCTGTCCGCCCCGCGCGCGCCCGGGCGCCGCCTTGCCACCGTTTTGGATCGAATCATGCCGTTTTCCCTTCATGTCGTGGCGACTGTGTTGTTTGCCGTCGCGATTCTGCATACCTTCTCGGTGCCCGTGTTCGCGCGCCTGGCGCACCGCGGCGGGCGGCATGCGGGCGTCTGGCATCTGCTATCCGAGGTCGAGGCGGTGTTTGGGTTCTGGGCCTTCGTGCTGATCGCCGCGCTTGCCCTTTTGGGTGGCGTTGAGACCGCCGTGTCTTATATGGACACGCGCAACTTTACTGAGCCGTTGTTCGTTTTCGCCATCATGGTGGTGGCAGCCAGCCGACCAATCCTCGAGCTGGTAAACGGCGTGGTGCGTCTGCTGGCGCGGGCAATGCCCTTGCGCCGCGAGTACGCGACCTTTTTCGTCGTGATGGCGTTCGTGCCGCTTTCCGGTAGCCTGATCACCGAACCGGCCGCCATGACGCTGGCCGCGCTGTTGCTGCGGTCGACGTATTTTCGGGTGCAAGGGCATGCCGGCTTCAAGTATCTGACCCTGGGCGTGCTGCTGGTCAACGTGTCGATCGGCGGCGTGCTGACGTCCTACGCCGCGCCGCCGGTCTTGATGGTGGCGGCCACGTTCGGCTGGGATACGCCGTTCATGTTTCTGCACTTCGGATGGCGCGCGGCTGTCGCCGTCATCATCAACGCCGCAGTGCTCACGTTGATTTGCCGCGCAGCGCTCACCGCCGCCAGTCTGGACACAGCCGATCGGGATGGGCAGGCGCGCGCCCCGGTTCCGGCCATCGTGATTGCGGTGCATGTGGCATTTTTGGTGGCGATCGTGCTGACGGCCCATCATCCCGCCTTGTTTCTCGGGCTTCTGATGTTGTTCCTGGGCTACACCGAAGCCTATAAGCAGCATCAAAGCCGGTTGATGATCAAAGAGGGGTTGATGGTGGGCTTCTTCCTGGCGGGATTGGTGGTGCTGGGGGGCTTGCAGCAATGGTGGTTGCAGGATGCGCTGGGAAGCCTCTCGCCTCAGGTGCTGTTCTTTGGGGCGACTGCCTTGACGGCGATTACCGACAACGCGGCGTTGACCTATCTGGGATCGCTGGTGGAGGGTACCAGCGACGCGTGGCGCTATATGCTGGTGGCGGGGGCGGTGACGGGCGGCGGACTGACGGTGATTGCCAACGCGCCCAATCCGGCGGCATTTTCCATTCTCAAGAACCAGTTTCCTGACGGCAGCATTTCGGCGTTGCATCTCTTTTTGGCGGCGCTGGTCCCCACCTGCGTGGCCGCCGGGATGTTTCTGCTGCCGGTATAGGGTTGGACGGTTCGGTCGCCGATCGGGCGATCGATTGGGCTGCCCTGGGCCTCTGACCGGGCTGCCGATCTGCCTAGCGAGGAGCTACCGACCATCTACCGATAAGCTTACCGATAAGCTTATCGATGGGCCTACCGATGCGCCTACCGATGACCCCCGCCGAACGGTCCAATCGGCCTCTGGCAAACATGTAACGGCCGAGATTTCCAGACGATTGCGCCGTCGGGCCGGACGCGATCTCATGAATGACGCTAAAACCCGCTAAAATCAAAGACTTTCCCTCGTTTCAGGCGCGCGGTCTGCCGATGCGCCACTCTGCCTCTTCCCGGGGTCATTCATGCCTATCTACGCTTACAAATGCAGCGCATGCGGCTACGCCCATGACACGCTGCAAAAGATGTCCGATCCTCCGCTTACGGTATGTCCCGAGTGCGGTCAAAGCACTTACAGCAAGCAGGTCACCGCGGCCGGCTTTCAGTTGAAGGGCTCGGGCTGGTATGTGACCGACTTCCGTAATAACGGCAGCGCCGGCGGCACCACGGCCCCGGCTGTCGGCGGTGACAAATCGGGGGGCGCCGCAGGCGACAAATCGAGCGAGAAGTCGGCCGACAAACCGGCAGCGACCGAGTCCGCCAAACCTGCGGGCGAATCGGCCAAGCCTGCCGCCGCACCCGCGTCGAGTTCCAGTACGGGCGGCTCGTCGTCCGGCCCGGCCTCGACCTGATCGGCAACGAGAGCGTGTGATCAAAAAGTACTTCGTCACGGGTCTGATCATCTGGGTGCCCCTGGTCATCACGGTGTGGGTGATCGGCTTGCTCGTCTCCACCCTCGAAGGCGTGGTGCCGGCGTTTCTGTCGTCGCAATCGCTCTTCGGCATCAATATCCCCGGGTTCCGGGTGGTGCTGGTGATCGCGACGGTGTTCGTGACGGGCATGCTCACGGCCAACTTGATCGGTCGCACGCTGGTGGAGCAGTGGGAAAACCTGCTCGGCCGCATTCCGCTGGTGCGATCCATCTACACCTCGGTCAAGCAGGTCAGCGATACCGTGCTCGCCCCGAATGGCCAGGCCTTTCGCCAGGCGGTTCTGGTGCAGTATCCGCGGGCCGGCTCCTGGACGATTGCCTTTCTCACCGGCGCGCCGGGGGGTGAAGTGGCGGCGCATCTGCCTGGCGAACACGTCAGTGTGTATGTGCCCACCACACCCAATCCCACGTCCGGTTTTTTCCTGATGATGGCGCGCGACGATGTCGTTGCGCTGGAAATGAGCGTGGACGAAGCGCTCAAATATATTGTTTCGATGGGGGTCGTGGTGCCTGCGTCGCGGGTGCCGGCCGCAGTGCCGCCGCTGGCGAACGCGGACCGCGCGGCGCCGATCGATCCCAACCTGTAAACCTTTCGCAAGAAGCCAAACAACGGAGTTATCCCGAATGCGTACCTGCTATACCGGCCAGGTTTGCCGTGACCACCTCGATCAGACCGTCACCTTGTTCGGATGGGTCAATCGCCGCCGCGACCACGGTGGGGTGATCTTCATCGACCTGCGCGATCGCGCAGGGCTGGCACAGATCGTGTTCGATCCGGACAATGCCGCGGCCTTCGCCACGGCCGAATCGCTGCGCAATGAGTTTTGCGTGCGCATCACCGGCCTGGTTCGCCTGCGCCCCGAAGGCACGGCCAACGCCGATCTCGCCTCGGGCGAAATCGAAGTGCTGTGCCGCGAAGTCGAGATTCTCAACGCATCGGTCACGCCGCCGTTCCAGCTCGATGACGACAACCTGTCCGAAACCACGCGCTTGACGCACCGGGTGCTGGATCTGCGTCGTCCGCAGATGCAAAACAACCTGATGCTGCGCTATCGCGTGTCGATCGAAGTGCGCAAGTTCCTCGATGGACTGGGCTTCATCGATATCGAAACGCCGATGCTCACAAAGAGCACGCCCGAAGGCGCGCGCGATTACCTCGTGCCGTCGCGCGTGAACGCCGGCAACTTCTTTGCATTGCCCCAGTCGCCGCAGCTCTTCAAGCAGATGCTGATGGTGTCGGGCTTCGACCGTTACTACCAGATCGTCAAGTGCTTCCGCGATGAGGATTTGCGTGCCGACCGCCAGCCCGAGTTCACGCAGATCGATTGCGAAACGTCGTTCTTGAACGAAACGCAGATCCGCGAGATTTTCGAAGGCATGATCCGTCACGTCTTCAAGGTCGTGCAGAACGTCGACCTGCCGTCGCCGTTCCCCATCATGACCTGGACCGAAGCCATGCAGCGCTATGGTTCGGACAAGCCCGATCTGCGTGTCAACCTCGAGTTCACCGATCTGAGCGATGTCATGAAAGACGTCGATTTCAAGGTGTTCTCGGCCGCCGCCAATGCAGCGGGCAGCCGTGTGGTTGGCCTGCGCGTGCCGGGCGGTGCGGAAATGTCGCGTAGCGAGATCGACGGCTACACGCAATTCGTGGGCATCTATGGCGCCAAGGGCCTGGCCTACATCAAGGTCAACGACATCTCGAAGGGCCGTGAAGGCCTGCAGTCGCCCATCGTCAAGAACCTGCACGACGCCGCGCTCACCGCGATGCTCGAACGCACGGGCGCCCAGAATGGCGACATCGTGTTCTTCGGGGCCGACCGTGAAAAAGTCGTCAACGACGCCATCGGCGCACTGCGCGTGCGTATCGGTCACAGCGAGTTCGGTCAGAAGAACAATCTGTCCGCCAAGGGCTGGAAACCGTTGTGGGTGGTCGACTTCCCGATGTTCGAATTCGACGAGGAAGAGAACCGCTACACGGCGGCGCACCATCCGTTCACGAGCCCCAAGGATGGCCACGAAGACCTGCTCACGACCGATCCGAGCAAGGCGATCGCCAAGGCTTACGACATGGTGCTCAACGGTTGGGAAATCGGCGGCGGGTCGGTTCGTATTCACCGCGAAGAAATTCAGAGCAAGGTGTTTCGCGCCCTCAAGATCGATGCCGAAGAAGCCCGTGAGAAGTTCGGCTTCCTGCTCGACGCATTGCAATACGGCGCGCCTCCGCACGGCGGTATCGCCTTCGGTCTGGACCGCATCTGCACGATGATGACCGGTGCCGAATCGATTCGCGACGTGATCGCTTTCCCCAAAACGCAGCGGGCACAGTGCCTGCTCACGCAAGCACCGTCGCCGGTCGACGAGAAGCAATTGCGCGAGCTTCACATTCGCTTGCGCAGTACCGAGGTCAAGTAAGCGCATGGCGCAGTAACGAGAAGGGGTGACATGACAGCGCTGAGGGTGGTGAGCTACAACATCCACAAGGGCCGCTCGGCGTTGTTGAGCCGGGAGTCCCTGAATGCGCTGCGCTTGGAACTCTACGGTTTGCGCCCCGACCTGCTCTTTCTCCAGGAAGTGCAGGGCCGCAACGAGAAAGCCTCGCGATTCGATGCCCAACACGAATCGCTTGGCGCCGCGTTGCACATGTCCGTCGCGTATGGCCGCAATGCCATTCGCGATCAAACGGACCACGGCAACGCATTGTTGTCGCGCTTCAAGATCATCTCGTACGAAAACCAGGACATCTCCGATCATCGGATGGAGCAGCGCGGACTGCTGCATGCCACGGTGGATATCGGTGGTCGCGAGGTGCACTGTTTCGTGGTGCATCTGGGCCTTTTTGCCGGTGGCCGCTCGCGTCAGATCACGGCCTTGATCGAGCGCATCCAGCGGCTCGTGCCCGAGGGCGATCCGATCTTGATCGCCGGCGACTTCAACGATTGGGGCGACCGCCTGGCGCCGCTCTTCGTGCAGCAATTGGGGCTTTACGAGGTGTTCTCGCATGCGCCGCGCACGCATGGGGGCGAGGTTCCCAAGCTGCGCGATTCGATGCGGCGGATGGCCAATGTGCTGCGCGGCGTACCCAATGCCTTCGAGGCGCTCGACCGCACCCGTCAGTTGGGCATGAGTGGCTCGGCCTATTGCCCGCTGCCGCCGCCTCGCACGTTCCCCGCCGTCTTTCCTTTCCTGCGGCTTGACCGCATCTATCAGCGCGGCTTTGCCGTGCGCAGCGCGCGCGTGTTGCGTGGGCGTGAGTGGGCCAAACTTTCGGACCATTCGCCCTTGCTCACCGAGCTCGAGTTGCCGTGAGGGGCAACATCGTCCAGCTGGACTGGACCGACGGCAACGCCATTACTCTGCTCGAAAACGGCACCGATTTCTTTCCCGCGTTATGCGCGGCGATCGATAATGCGCGGCACAGCGTGCATCTCGAAACCTATATTTTCGTGCTCGATCGCACCGGCATTCGCGTACTCGACTCGCTCATGAAGGCGGCCCGCCGCGGGATCAAGGTCCGTGTGGTGCTGGATGGATTCGGCAGCGCCGAACAGGCGCAAAACGTGCAGTCGCAATTGCGTGGCGCCGGCGCGCAATGCCTGATCTATCGGCCCGAGCCGAAGTGGTTCGTTCGCTGGGTGCCGTCGCGGCAACGGTTGCGCCGCCTGCATCGCAAGCTTGCGGTCGTTGACGGCGAGACGGCGTTTGTCGGCGGCATCAACATTCTCGATGACTACGACGACCTCGATCCCACCGATGGCGTATCGGTGCCGCGTTTCGACTACGCCGTCGAGGTACGGGGGCCGATTGTTCCGTATGTGCAGCATGCACAGGAACTGTTGTGGGTGCGCTTGAACTGGTCGCGCCTGCGCAAGCATCCTCGCGACTGGCGCAAGCTGCGCCTGCGGCGTCCGCGGCCGCGCAGTACGCAGGATCGTGCTGCGGGCGCATTGCGCGCGGCGCTGGTTTTGCGCGACAACGTGCGGTACCGCAAGACCTTCGAAAGTGCTTATCTGTATGGCATTCAAACCGCACGCCGCGAGATCCTGATCGCCAATGCCTATTTCCTGCCGGGCAAGCAGTTCCGTGATGAGCTGATCCGCGCTGCCCGCCGTGGGGTTCGGGTCCGGGTACTCGTACAGGGCAAGATCGAGTACCGCATGCAGTATCACGCCACGCGTGCGCTGTATGCGCCGCTGCTGGCGGCGGGCATTGATATCGTCGAATACATGCCCAGTTATTTGCACGCCAAGGTGGCCGTCATCGACGACATCGCCGTCGTGGGGTCGTCCAATATCGACCCGTTCAGCTTCCTGCTGGCGCGCGAGGCCAATGTGGTGGTGGATGACCGCGCCTTCGCCGCGCAGCTGCGCACATCGCTCGAGGCGGCCATCGACGCCGGCGGCAGCCGCATCCTGGCGCATGATTATCACGGTCGGGGGTGGGTGCGTCGCTTTGCCGACGGCCTGTCGTATCGCTTGATGCGCATCGGCATTTCGTGGTCCGGCGTGCCGGGCGAGTATTGAGTCTCCGGTCGGTGCTTTCGGCTTGCGGTAATTACCTATGTAAATAGGCATGTCGCAGCGTTTTTGTTGGTTCACCGATGCGTTACGCTGGTGGCTGATAAAAAGGAGACTGAGCATGCTGCAAACCCCATCGTCCGGCGTGGCGCGTCCCGTTGCGCACATTAGAAAGATCGGTGTTCTGGGTGCCGGTGTGATGGGGGCGCAGATCGCCGCTCATTGTGTGAACGCGGGGGTGCCGGTGGTGCTGTTCGATTTGCCCGCCAAGGGCGATGACCGCAACGGCATCGCGCACAAGGCCATCGCGCAGCTTAAAAAGCTCAATCCCGCACCATTGGCGCATCCCGATCTGGCCGCGCGGATTCGCGCCGCCAACTACGGCGACGATCTCGAATTGCTGGGCGATTGCGATCTGATCATCGAAGCCATCGCCGAGCGTCTGGACTACAAACGCGATCTGTATCACAAGATCGCCGCGCATGTCGCGCCTCACGCCATCCTCGCCAGCAACACGTCCGGCCTCTCGATCGAGTCGTTGTCGCAAGCCTTGCCCGATGCGCTCAAGCACCGCTTTTGCGGCGTGCACTTCTTCAATCCGCCGCGCTACATGCCGCTGGTCGAACTCATTCCTACGGCTGCCACCAAGCCGCACCTGCTGGATCAGCTAGAGACCTTTCTTGTCTCGGTGCTGGGCAAAAGCGTGGTGCGCGCGCGCGACACGCCCAATTTCATCGGCAACCGCATCGGGGTCTTCGGCATCCTCTCCACGATGATCGAGGCCGAGCGCGCCGGTCTGACGTACGAGCAGGTCGACGAGCTTACCGGCAGCCGCTTGGGACGCGCCAAGTCCGGCACATTCCGCACGGCGGATGTGGTGGGACTGGATACGCTGGCGCATGTGATCAAGACCATGCAGGACGGCCTGCCCAACGACCCGTTCCGCGCGCACTTTGCCACGCCCGCAGTGCTCGCTGCCTTGTTGGAGAAAGGCGCGCTTGGACAAAAAACGGGTGCGGGCTTCTATCGCAAGGAAGGTAAGTCCATCCTGCGGCTCGATCCCAAGGCGGGCGGCTATGTGCCTGCCGACGCGCGCGTGGATGACGACGTTGCGGCGATCCTGGCGCAGCGCGATCCGGTCAAGCGGATGGCCGCGCTGCACGCCTCGGATCATCCGCAGGCGCGCTTTGTCTGGGCGCTGCTGCGCGATACCTTCCACTACAGCGCGGTACATCTGGCGGATATCGCCGACACCGCGCGCGATGTCGATTTCGCAATGCGCTGGGGCTTCGGCCATGGGCAGGGGCCATTCGAACTCTGGCAGAGCGCGGGATGGACGCAGATCGCACAATGGATCGAAGACGACATCGCGAGCGGCGCGGCACTTTCCAACGCGCCGTTGCCCGAGTGGGTGCGCACGGGCCCGGTAGCCGATGCGGGCGGTGTGCACACGGCGGCCGGGTCCTGGAATCCGGCCTCGGAGCGGTTTGAACCGAGATCCAATCTGCCGGTGTATGCGCGGCAGCTCTTTCCGCCATTGCTGGCCGGCGAGCAGCCGGGGATTTCGGGCAACACCGTATTCGAAGACGATGCCGTGCGGGCATGGACGCTGCCGGCACCCCATCCCGAACGCATTCTTATCGTGTCGTTCAAGACCAAGATGCACACTATCAGTCCGGCCGTGACGGCGGGGCTGCTGCGCGCCATTGCGCTTGCCGAGGAACGCTTCGAGGGTGTCGTGGTGTGGCAGCCGCGCGAGCCCTTTTCCGCCGGCGCTGATCTGCAAGGCGTGCTGGACGCCGTGCAAAAGAACGGCCCGGGTGCGATCGAACAGGAGGAGCGCAATCTGCAAGACGCCGCGCAACGTATGCGCTATGCGCAAGTGCCCACTGTCGTGGCACTCTCCGGCCTGGCATTGGGTGGAGGGTGTGAGCTTTCCGTGCATGCCTCGCAGCGTGTCGCGCACCTCGAAACCTACATCGGTTTGGTGGAAGTGGGCGTGGGCTTGATCCCCGGCGCGGGCGGTTTGACGTTCTGCGCGCGGCGCGCAGCCGAGCTTCACGCACAGGTTGCACCCGATCAGCCGCTGTTGAGCGTGCTCAAGCGTTTTGCCGAAGCGGTCGCGGGTGCCACCGTGTCCAAATCTGCGCTTGAAGCTCGGCAGATCGGCTATCTGCGTGAAAGCGATCCGGTGGTCATGAACGTCAATGAGCTGCTGTACGTTGCGGTACATCAGGCGCATGGTCTGGCGGTCGCCGGCTACCGGCCGCCCGTGGCCGTGCCGTTTGCGGTGGCGGGCCGCGACGGTGCCGCCACGCTGTCGAGCCAGTTGCTCAATCTGCGCGATGGCGGCTTCATTTCGGACTACGACTATGAGCTTGGCCGGCATGTCGCTCGGATATTGTGTGGGGGCGACGTCGATCCCGGAACGCTGGTCGATGAGGAGTACCTGCTGGCACTCGAACGTCGGGCATTTCTGACGCTTCTCGGTCAGGAAAAAACGCAGGCGCGCATCGGCGGGTTATTGAAAACGGGCAAGCCGCTGCGAAATTGAGCTGACCCGAAATTGAGCTGACCGATTCGAGCTGCCCAATTCGAGCTGCCCAATTCGAGCTGACTAATTCGAGCTGACTAATGTAGCGATCGAGCTTTTGCGGCTTGAACGTCGACTTGCCCGGGGGGCAACATGCGCGCTTTGGTCCTGGGCTGGGTGCATTCCTTTTCGTTTGTGCGCATTCGGCAGACCAGGGTCGGACGCATGCTCGATCGGGATCGGCTCGGATCGCGTATGCAGCCCGATGTATGCAGCCCGATGTATGCAGCCGGTGCCGGGTTTCGACTGTCGCCATCGGCGAGCCGCCATCGCGTCAGTCTTCGCGGGCAAACCTTGGATGTTGCGAAAAAAAGACGCTAAATGAACGCCAGCGCGCAATACGCGCTACTTTGAATACAAAGAGGCCGAGCTGACACGTTGGCGCGGTACATAACGATGTGGAGACTCAAGCATGACTCGAACGCTCAACGACGCTTACATCGTGGCCGCGACCCGCTCTGCCGTGGGCCGGGCGCCACGTGGGGCCTTACGCGTCAAACGTCCCGACGACCTGTTGGCTGACGTACTTCGCGCCGCCATGGCGCAAGTGCCCACGCTCGATCCTGCAGCGATCGAGGACGCCATCATCGGCTGCGCCCGTCCTGAAGGCGCCCAGGGGCTCAACGTTGCACGCATCGCGGTGTTGCTCGCGGGCCTGCCCGAGAGCGTGGCCGGCGTCACCGTCAATCGCTTCTGCGCCAGCGGGCTTACGGCGATTGCCATGGCTGCCGACCGTATTCGTACTGGCGAAGCCGATGTCATCATCGCCGGCGGCACCGAGTCGCTGAGCCAGGTGCCCATGACCGGCTTTGCGCCGTCGTTTTCGCCCGACATCTTCAAGCAGGACGACAACCTCGCCATCGCGTATGGCATGGGCTTGACCGCCGAGCGTGTCGCGGAGCAATGGAACGTGTCGCGCGAGGACCAGGATGCATTCGCCTACACGTCGCATCAACGGGCGATTGCGGCACAGGACAGTGGGCAGTTCAACGATGAGATCACGTCCGTGATGGTGACCCATCGCGGGGCCGACCTGGATACGCATGAACAGGTATCGCACACCACCGAGTTCACGCTCGATGAAGGCCCGCGGCGCGACACCACACCCGAGGCGCTGGCCAAGCTCCGGTCCGTTTTCGCAGCTGGCGGATCGGTCACGGCAGGCAACAGTTCCCAAACGTCCGACGGCGCAGGCGTGTTGATCCTGGCTTCCGGCGCAGCTGTTAAAGCCCATGGTTTGACGCCATTGGCCCGTTTTTCCTCGTACGCCGTGCGTGGAGTACCGCCGGAGATCATGGGCATTGGCCCGAAAGCAGCAGTGCCGGCCGCACTCAAATCGGCAGGCTTCACGCAGGATCAGATGGATTGGATCGAGTTGAACGAAGCCTTTGCCGCGCAGTCGCTAGCGGTGATCCGCGATCTTGGGTTGGACCCTGCTCGCGTCAATCCATTGGGCGGCGCGATTGCGCTGGGGCACCCGTTGGGCGCCACGGGTGCGATTCGTGCTGTCACGCTCGTGCACGGACTGCGGCGACGCAATCTGTCACGCGGGATGGTCACGATGTGCGTCGGGACTGGCATGGGCGCGGCAGGAATCTTCGAGCGTATGTAAGTGCTTGCTAACTAGTAAGGCGTGGAAGACAGTGGACTTAAAACATACCCTTGATTTTCGGCATAAGTTGGACCTCAACAAGGTGCTCATTGGTGCGGCGGCGTTGGTCGGCGCCTTTATGCTGTACGGACTCGTCAAAGAAGCGTCGCCCGAAGGGCAGGAAATGAAAAAAGGGCGCGCTGCGATCGATTTATGTTGGCGCGAATTCGATCGGCGCCCGGCGAGCGACAACGCCGGCGTGGCTGCCACATGCAAGAAACTGGAAGATCGCTTTTCGGATACGTTTGGCCGCAGTCCTTGAGGTTGACCTTGGTGGGGGCCTGCAAAAATTGCAGCATTGATTGCTGCACAGACTGACGCATCGATTGCGGCATAGAGTGACGCATCGATTGGGCGACTGAACGTTAAAGCGGTGGTGCCTGGCGTCCCGGGCGAAGACGGCTTACCAATTTCGCAATCGGTTTACCCGCAATCACCAGCGCGGTGCCGACCAGAATAACGCATGCGCCCACGATGATCGGCCGCGTGATGACTTCCCCGAGCAGGAACGCTCCCCAGAACATGCCAAATACAGGCACCAGGAACGTTACGGTCACCGCCCGCGTTGGGCCGATGTTCGCGATCAACCGGAAAAAGATGATGTAGGCGATGGTCGTGCACAGCACGGCCAGCAGAATGATCGCCGTCCAGGCGCGGATCGACACGGGCTGCTCCGGCCAGTGCATGATCGCCAACGGCATCAGCATGATGGCGGCCATCGTCATGGTGCCCGTGGCGCTGGTCAGTGCATCCACGCCCGTGAGGAAGCGCTTGGTGAAGTTGGCGCCGATGCCGTAGCACAGGGGCGCCACGATCGCGGCCAGCACCGCCGGACCGCTTCCGCCGCTCGTGAAATCGAGCTTGTCCCACACCAAAGCCACAATACCCAGAAAACCCATCGCCAAGCCCAACGCGCTGGTCCACGGCAGGCGGTCCTTCAACCACAGCCACCCGATCACGCCGCCCCACATCGGTGCCACGGCATTGGCGATCGACAGGAAACCGGCGCCGAGCGAACCGGCCGCGTAGGCGTACAACGCAAAGGGCAATGCTGCATTGAACGCGCCCACGCCAAACAACGGCAGCGCATTGCGCACCAGCGGCCCCAACCGGCCCTGCCAGAGCGCGAAGGGCAGCAAGCACGCCGCTGCGATGCCCACCCGCAACTCAGCGAGCGCCATCGTCCCAAACTCGGGCGCAGCCATGCGCATGAACAAAAAAGAGCCGCCCCACACGGCGGCCAACAGCAACAGATCCGTTAAATCGCGACTACGCATGCTTTTTCGCCGACACCACGTTTTTCATTTTGACCCGATGCGCGACGACCGCGGCAAACACGCTCAGGCACGCAGCGGCGATCAGCCCTAGCCGCACCCCCTCGAGAACCGACGTGTAAGTGATGGCAATGCCGGTGGCGGCCGTGCCGACCGCACTGCCGATGGCCCGTGTCGTCTGTACCAGCGCGGACGCAATGCCGATATCGCGCCGCTCGCTGAGCATCTGCATGAAGAGCGTCATGTTGGGCAGCAAAAAGCCCAAGGCGGTACCGTTGACGGTGAACGACAGCAAAATCCACCAGGCGGGTGTACCGGCGTGGATGAACAGCACCATCACACAGCCGGTCGCCAGCAAGAGGCCACCGAAAACCATCAGCCGTTGCGGCTCCGACTGGCGCGGGAACAACTGGCCGTTGATGATGCTGCCCAGTGAAATGGCAGCCACCAGCGGCGTCATCAGCAAACCGGCGGCGCTGGGGGAATAGCCCAGTTCGCGCTGCAAGATCAGCGGGCTGTAGAAAATCAGGATGAACATCACCGCGCCGATGGCGAACGCGGCGAGATTGAGCAGTCGTGGTTCCCAACCCCGCAGTACGCGCAGCGGAAAGATGGGGGCACTCACGCGTCGCTCGTAGGGGAGCAGCAGTGCCACGGCCGCTACGGCTGCGATCGCCAGGGCAATCGCCAGCATGGGCGAACCCGCGCCGCCGCGCGCGAACCCGATCTGCAGCGCGCCGAGCGGTGCGGCTACCGCCACGATAAGCAGCAATCCCCCCACCCAATCGATCTTGCGGGCACCGTCGATCGTGGGATGAAACTTGGGGAAGTAGCGCCAGATCAGATAAAAGGAAGCCAGTGCTGCCACCGGGGCCACGAGAAACGCCGCCCGCCAGCCGAATTCTTGCGTGATTGCGCCACCCATCAGCGGGCCGATGCCGCTGGCCATCGCAAAGGCTGCCGACACCAGGGCCATCCATCGCACCCGCTCGCGCGCATCCGGAAACAGATCGGCAGGTGCAGCAAATGCCGTCGCGATCATCATCCCGCCGCCAATACCCTGCAGGGTTCGGAACATGATCAATTGCGGCATCGATTGTGCCAATCCACAGGCCACCGACCCGGCCGCCACGATGGCCAGCGAGATCAGCATCAGCGGTTTGCGGCCGAACATGTCGCCCAGACGGCCGAAGATCAGAATCGACGCGGCCGTCGCGAGCAAATAGCCCGTGCCTACCCATGAATACAGGGCCATTCCGCCCAGTGCCTCGGCTACCCGCGGCAGGATCGTAGTCACGATCGTCGAGTCGAAGGCGACCAGGACGACGGTGGCTGCCACCCCCGCCATGGCGAGCAAAAGATCGCGGCGGGACCGTTCGGCGGGCTTCGGTGCTGCAGTTGCGGAGGAAGAACTGCCGTCGGAACGGGTAGGTGAGGTCATGCCTCAAGAATATCACCCGTTCGTTAACGTGCTACCGAAAAAGTGTGTGATATCCGACTAAAAGAACCACGACAAACGCCGGAATTGCCCACGTAAGCATCGGATTGCGCATGCCATCCTCGGCTACCATAGGCGGCGCCGGTGGCTCAGTGGTCGGCACGCGAGTGATGTGATCCATGAACGCAGTCATGAAGGTGTCGACGATCTTGTTACCTGCTTTGACCAGCATGGGCTCACCGACTTGGGCCAATTTCCCACCCGCCATGCCCGCCACCGTGTAAGCCAGGCGAGTGCCGTCATCCTTGGTCGTCAGGTTGACCTGCGCCGTGCCGATGACCAGTCCCGCTGCGCGACCCTTGCCTTCGAAGGCCAATGTGCAGCTATCGGGCGCTTGAATGTCGGAGAGCAGCAATTCGCCTTCGTATTCGGCTTCGATGCCGCAGGCCTTGCTGTGCAGGGTCACCCAATACTCCGTAGGCGATCGCTGTTCCATCCGGGCGCATCCCGGAATGCATTTTTGCAACACGGTCGGGTCTGTCAACGCATCCCAGACCTGATGTTGCGGTTTCGGGATCCAATGGGCGTCTTTGATGTGCATGGCTGTCTCCTCTGCACGGGTTGCTTATGCAACCTCTAACTTGGGGTTTGGTGTCTTTATTTTGCGCTTGTTTACGCTGCAAGGGAACGCTGTTGCAAAGTAGAATTACAGAGGTACGCACTGTTAAAAACAAAAACAACTATGGGCGTGTTACAAATGACCTGTGCCATTAAACTAGCGGCGCTTTCGACTCTGGGCTCCGTGTGATCTACATCGTT